>Ga0181535_10000005_pt1 | contig 396948 bp, 332 predicted proteins | sample PEATcosm2014_Bin_44_FD_119774 | JGI IMG/M metagenome (GOLD analysis project Ga0181535, IMG submission 119774) | Peatland microbial communities from MTU Mesocosm Facility, Houghton, MI, USA - PEATcosm2014_Bin17_30_metaG | ecosystem: Environmental > Terrestrial > Soil > Wetlands > Peat | place... | reverse complement strand
TTCTGCCATTGATAGTCCTATTCCTGTTTCTTGAAATGTGCTATGGAAGATTCGCTGCTAGTGAGGGGCGACGCTGGTTGGCGATACCGACCTTCAATTGCTTGTGAGTCAAACTTAGCTGAATTCAATTATACACAATGTCCGAAAATTGCATACAAAAACTTCGGTTGCGCCCGGAATCCAGGCCTATAGTGGTCCGACCACAGCCTATCCAGCTCCAGGAGGGTGGGTTTCCACAGGTTTCCGGCCCTTGAAGTTCACCTGACCTTTACTATCTTTGGGCGATACCTAAGACTAAGCGTATAGCTTAGAGGTTGGGTAGTTGTTATGGGAAACTTCTATACAGACGTCATTTCGCGGGATGCGAGGTTTAACTCAGTGAATCGCGTCAGTGACGCTTCCCTGCTCGAGCCGGCGACGCGCCAGCTGGTGGTGGCCGTAGTTTCAGCCGCCTCCCGCATGGGGATCGAACTGATGATCTACGAAACCTATCGCAGCCAGGAGCGCCAGCAGGAACTGTTCAACCAGGGCGCCACAAGACTTCGGACTGTGGGAGTGCACCACTATGGCCTGGCTTGTGACATTTTGCGAGTTGTCGCGGGCGAGCCTTCGTGGAAAGGCGATTTTTCGTTTCTAGGGCAGCTCTCCCGAAGTAGCGGCCTGATCTGGGGCGGGGATTGGGGAGCGCCTCACATTCGACACAGCTTTATCGACAGCGTCCACGTGCAACGTTGCACGGTCGCCCGGCAAGGGGAACTCTTCGAAGGCAAGTGGTTTCCGGACGAGGCCTACAATCCATACCAAGACCATCAAAATCTTCTGGCCTCGGTCATTAAACCTCCAATAAAAGTTGCAACGGGCGCCGCATTGCGCTCTGACAACAAGCCCGCTTAGGGGCGGTTCTTCCCGTCGCGTCGCGATGGGGCTGTCTACCGACTTGTTAACCCATTCTGCAGGTTATCGTCCTCTGAATTACTATGTTCGTTGCCATTTGTCATTCTTGAAAACTGCAAAGAGGACTCCGACTTATGGGCCGAACGAAAAACGACAAGATCCGTGGGGCGAGCCGCCGCTCATTTCTGAAAACCACCGTCATCGGCGGTACGGCTGCGACCCTGGCTCCTCTTTATCCCGCGCTGGGTGCGGCCCGCGAGATCGCAAGGCCCGAACCGAAGCCCGACATCAAGGCTTTCGAGCTGGATGAGATGACCATCTCCGATCTACAGGACGGAATGAAGTCCGGCCGGTTCACCGCCCGTTCTCTGGTGGAAAAATACTCCGCCCGTATTGACGAAATCGACAAGCACGGCCCTTCCATCAACAGTGTTCTCGAGCTGAATCCAGACGCCCTATCGATCGCCGACGCACTCGATCAAGAGCGACAATTGAAAGGCCCGCGCGGATCGCTGCACGGCATTCCCGTGCTGATCAAAGACAATATTGATACCGCCGATCGGATGATGACGACGGCCGGCTCGCTTGCCCTGGTGGGCTCTAAGCCAGCGAAGGATTCTTTCGTCGCCGAAAGGCTGCGGGCTGCGGGCGCCGTCATCCTGGGCAAAACCAACCTCAGCGAATGGGCGAACATACGATCCAGTCACTCGACTAGCGGATGGAGTGGCCGCGGCGGGCTGACGAAGAATCCCTACGCGCTCGATCGCAATCCATGTGGCTCAAGCTCAGGCACCGGCGCGGGCATATCCGCCAACTTGAGCGCTGTCGGAATCGGCACCGAAACCGACGGCTCCATCGTCTGCCCTTCGTCCTCGAACGGGCTGGCAGGCATCAAGCCTACGGTCGGCTTGGTAAGCCGTGGCGGCATCATTCCAATTTCTCACAGCCAGGATGGCGCGGGCCCCATGTGCCGGACGGTGCGCGACGCCGCGATTCTGCTAAGCGCGCTCACTGGCGTCGATCCGCGAGACTCTGCCAGCAACGCGAGCCAAGGCAAGTCGTTCACCGACTATGCGCAGTTCTGCGATCCCAATGGACTGAAGGGCGCCCGCATCGGCGTGGCGAGAAAATACTTCGGCTTCAATGATGCGGTCGATGCTCTGATGGAGCAATCGCTCGATGTCATGAAGAAGCAGGGAGCGACGCTGATCGATCCGGCAGACGTAGAGACTCTGGGTAAGTTCGATGAAAGCGAACTGCTGGTCTTCATGTATGAACTGAAGAGCGACTTGAATGCCTATCTTGCAGGCCTGGGGCCGAATTCACCGGTGAAGACGTTAAAGGAGATCATCGACTTCAACGATCGAAATCGAGAAAAAGAAATGCCCTATTTTGGGCAGGATCTATTTCTGAAGGCCGAAGCCAAGGGCCCGCTGACTGAAAAGGCATATCTCGACGCGCTGGAGAAGAATCATCAACTCGCCCGCACCGAGGGCATTGACGCCACCATGGACAAGCATCATCTCGACGCCATGGTCGCGCCTACGGGTGGTCCCGCATGGATCACGGATCTGGTGAACGGCGATCACGTCGCGGGTGGGAGCTCGAATGCGGCCGCGGTTGCGGGTTATCCGAACGTCAACGTCACGGCAGGTTTCATCTCCGGGCTGCCAGTCGGAATCTCTTTCTTCGGTCGGGCGTGGAGCGAACCCACACTAATCCGCCTGGCCTTCGCCTTTGAGCAAGCTACCAAAGCTCGCCAGTCCCCGCGCTTCCTATCTACCGTTGGAGCCGGATAAACCCGAATCCGCAATTAGACATAAGCCTCCCGATCAGGAAAGCGGCCCAAAATTATTTCGACCAAAAGTCGGGTCTAATGACTTACTCTGCTGTGCAGCCGTGTTAGCCTTACTGACACAGGGGGTACTAATGATGATGAACAAAGTAGTTGCTTCCCTGCAGAAGGAATACTCCCGTCTCGAAAAAGAGATGGGACAGGTAGGGAAAGCGCTAGACGCGCTCGGTCACGCCGGCGGGAGAAAGCTCAAGAAGACAGGTCGTACCTTGAGCAAGGATGCCCGCAGACGAATTGCCGAGGCGCAAAGACTACGCTGGGCGAAAGTCCGAAGGGCTGCCGCCAAGCTAGTGAAGTCGTAGGTTGCCGTAGTGCTTTCGCAAGCACCGCAGCCGGCCTCGTTCGTAACTCTCCAAAATTTACGGGCGAGGCCCAAGCTTCGGAACTCCATCCTTGGTTGAAACCAATCTTACGAGCTCACCAGCCACCGAGCTAAGTCCAGCGGAACCATCTCAGAGCCAGAACGAAAGAAACTCCACCCCAGAGAAACATGACTAATAGCCGCGGCCACTGATGGATTAATGGCGTGCCTTCCAGAATGCTGGCGCGTAAGGCATCGTTCAGGGCAGTAAGTGGAAGCGCCTTGATCAAGGGCTGAATTACCGCGGGGAAGCGCTCACAGGAGAAAAACACTCCGGAAAAAATCCACATGGGCATCATGACCAGATTCATGAGGCCGCTGACGCTCTCAATTTTCTGTGCGCGGCTCGCAGTCAGCAATCCAACTCCGCCAAAGCACATTGCCCCTACGGCGCCGAGAAAGACGATTGCCAACACCGAGCCCAACACCTTCATGTGAAACACAATCACGCCCAGGGTCAGGAGCAATCCGATTTCAATGATCATCAGCACCAGGCGGCTCGACAGAAGCGCGAGCAAGAAATCTCCGCGGCGCATGGGCGTACCGACGAAACGTTTCAGAAGCTTGCGTTGCCGCATATCGACCAATGCGAATCCGATGCCCCACATGCCGGAGTTCATCAGATTCATGCCGAGTAATCCGGGAATCAGAAAGTCGATGTAGCGTGAACCGGGCTCGGAAGAGCTTACGACGGTCGTTGCCACCACTTCTTTGCGGCCCGCTGCCGTCTGCAGCGCATTGTCCGCCGCAGTTCTTGCAAAAACACTCTCGGGCCGCGCGGGATCGTAGCGATACTGAAGTCCTCCTCGTCCGTCGGGTTCGATCACGAGATCATATTTTCCCAGCCGAAATCCTTTCTGCGCCGTGGCCTCGTCTCGCACTTCAACTTTGAACGACGCATGCTGTGGCGAGCGTTGCAACAAGGCTTCCGCTTCCCGTGCTCCCGCTCCCGCGACAATTGCTACCGAGGATGCGTCCGCGGGCTTGTTGCGAAAGGCGATGCCAAGCCCCAATGCCAGCAGCAGCGGAAACACGAATACCCAGAAGACGACTTCCGGTTCGCGCTTCAACTCCAGCATGCGTGCCATCAGGAGATGGAGGTAGCCGGACCAACGCCCGTTACGCTTCGGCGGACGATTCCGCGAAGGCATCTTCTCTACGTCGGGTGTTCGCTCTGCAATGCTCATGGATTTGTTCAGTCCGGACCGGACAGAATTGGGGGACCAGAATATGAAAGCCTCGGACTCCACTTATTCAGGAATTCAAGCAACACTTCCGGCGTCAGGGATCGTGCGTCTTCGAATTCGCCATTTTTCTGGCTAACCACTAACTTGCCATCGCTCCCGACAACGGCCAACGCGGGAATACCCTTGTTCAGCGGAATATCAAACTGCTTCACCAAGTCGGCATTCTTTTTTTCGTCAATTCCCAGGTCGACATGCACCACTTCATAGCCCGCCATCACCGATGCGAAGTCGGGCCGATGAAACGCCAGATCGAGCACGTGACAGTCGTAGCACCAGTTGGCGCCAAAAACCAACAGCACGCGCCTGTGCTGGGTTGCAGCTTTCTCCTCGGCTTCTTTGATCTCTGCATGTGCGTCCGCATCCGCCGGATAGATATTCTTATTCATGGCGGACGGCTGTTTCAGGTGAGGTGCGTCCGCTCGCTCCGAGCTTATAAGGTGCCACTGCTCACCCTGCTTTTTCCACCCTTGGCCATCGGTTATGCTCAGGGTCTGTCCATTCGGCAACCGCACTTCGGCTTTGAAAACAACACTCGTGCCCCAGGGCCGGTCGATCACTGCAACCGTTTCTAATTCCATACTTCGCGCCTTCAGGCCCAGCCAGAAATTGACGTCAGCATCCGCGCTGGTCACGACGCCGTTCGCCTGAACCTTCGGTGCCGGGTCAGCGCTGTAGAGCGACTTTAAGGCCGCCGCGTCTCCCGCGAGGACCGCGGCTCTCCACTGCTCGAGCGGAGCAAAATCGGCCACCGGGCCAGCCGCGGAAGTCTGCGTAAAGCTGAGTTGCGCCGCAAGCAAGACCGGCACTGTTACAACCAGAACGGCAGCGCGACGAAAATGTCCCCCAAAGTTCGTATTCATGCTTTTCCCTAATATCATTCTTCCCGCAAATGCCGCCCGGTCAGCCGCACAAATACATCTTCCAGACTGGCCTGACGCGTGGTCAGGTGCTGCAGGTGACTTCCCTGCCTTCCGACTGCCTCCAGCAGTGCTGGAATTGCCAAATGCGGCTCCTTCACATTGAGTGACAGCATGCCATCATCCTCGCGCACCGACTCTACGCTAGGCAGCGCACGCCATACATCGAGAGCTGCTCCGTCAGAATTTCCGCTGACGGCGAACTCCACCACATGATGGCCGCCTAGCCGCTCGATTAGATTTGCGGGCGAACCCTCGGCGATGATCTGGCCATGATCGACAATGGCCAGCCGGTCGCAGAGGCGCTCGGCCTCATCCATGTAATGCGTAGTAAGAAGGACGGTGCCACCTTGGCGTTGAAACTCGCGAATGATATCCCAAAGTTGCCGCCGGCTCTGCGGATCCAGGCCCGTGGTCGGCTCGTCCAGAAAAAGAATTTTCGGATTGCACACCAAGGCCGTCGCCACCGCCAGGCGCTGCCTCTGCCCGCCAGAAAGCTTTCCTACCCAGGCATCGGCTTTTTCTGTGAGCTGCAACTCCTCAAGCACCTCATCGGACGAGCGCGGCTCGCGATAGAAGCTGGCAAATAATTCTACGGTTTCACGCACCGAGAGCTTCTCGGAAAGCCGGGTCTCCTGTAGAGAAATGCCCAGCCACTCCCGCATTTCGCGCGCGTTCTCGCGCCAGGAGTGGCCGAAGATCGATACTTCACCTGAAGTCGGCTCGAGCAACCCTTCGAGGATTTCGATGGTCGTCGTCTTCCCTGCCCCATTCGGCCCGAGGAGGCCGAAACATTCTCCGGTCTGAATCTCGAGGTTCAGGCCGCGCACCGCTTCGACTTTGCCGTCGTAGGTCTTGCGCAGATCGCGACATTGGATGGCGGAGGGCATTGAGCGATTCTACCGGATGACCCATCTCAAGAATCAGTTCTGGACGGCATTCTCCTGATGCGGTGCGGGAGACAATAGCTCTTCGACTTCGGGGCCGCCTTTGTAGAGCCACCTCGCCATGAGAGAGAACCCAACGATCCTAGTCACGAGAAAGCCCAGTCTAATGAGGTAGTAATGGCGCAAATACTGAATCCCGGTCGACGACCCTTGCCCCTCGTTGATGTAGCGGAGGAAGGAATGCAGGTTCTCCGGCAAGGAAGACACCTCGGCGAAGGCCCACACGGCCAACAGCAAGGCAAGCGTGCGGCTCGCCAATATAAGAGCATCTTTTCTAGACATAACTTTCCCTCCCGGAAATGTCGCCCTGTTAAAATACCGCATCGCCGAAATAGCGGTTGAATCGTTTTGTCCATCCCTATCTGGAGGTCGATGGGCAGGAATATCCAAATGTGTCGTCGGACCTCTCGTTTGCCGATACAGGCGCAGCGGTCGGGATGAATTGACGACCAGGTTGGAATTCAGCCGTGCCTGCGGCTTATCGCATCGCAATAATTTCGTTGGGCCCGCTGGGCGGTGCAGGCAAGTCTGGCGGCGGCATCATCGGTGGAGGAGCAACTCCGTTTGCCGGCTTGGGCACATCTTGTTGATCCTCTCCCGGACGCCTGAGACTGGGAGCATTCGCGGGGTGCGGTTCGGGTTCCTTTTCCTTCTTCGCTTCTTTGTCCTTGTCGGGCTGCAAAACAACTTCCCTGTCGGTGCGTACGATCTTTTCGCCGTCCACTTTCATGGTCTCGACGCGGACTACTTCATCACCCACGAAGCGCACGAAATCCACGTCGGCCGGAGCCTCGCCGTAAATCCATTCTTCGTAGTCCGTTTCGCCGGCACGCTCCCGCACTTTTTTCGGGGGCTTGCCTTTAGCGTGGAGCACCATCTCCTGATTCATGCCGACGAGCACGTGATGCGCCTGGATCGCCTCCTTCACCTTCGGCGGAACCGTGTCCAGATATGCCTGTTCTTTGTTGCGTGCGTTGAAGTCGAGGGCTGGATACAGCAGACCGCGCAACTGAGCGGCTGTCATCTCGGGAACAAATTTGTCGAAGTAGACGTCCAGATATGAGCCATGAGGATTCGATTGCGGTTCGTTTGGTCCGGTGTTGAGCGGTCCATTTGCACCGGAAACCTCTATTCTCTGATACCACTTCTGCCGACGAATCGGTCCGCCGTTAAGCTCGAAATGAATGTGATCGTTCTTGATCTGAACAAAAGAAATATGCGCGGGATCTCCCGGCTTCACTGCTGGCCCCCAAAGATTGAGCGCCTGCTGCAATTCTTCGCCGTTCGGGGTAACGACGCCCTGCTTCAGTTGCAGACCTTTCATGCCCATGGGGAAAGCGGTCCGTGCATACACCAGCTGGGTTTCAAAATCGCGGATGATTTCATAGCGCGTCTGTTTCGATATATGCGGGGCATTGGGATCGATGGGCGCGGAGGGTTGCCCCGGAGAGGGCTGAGTGGCTTGAACGGCATCGGGAGGGTGCGGTTTAGAAGAGGGAGTCGCAGTCTGCGCTCTGCTGTTTTCGCTGGAAAGGATAACGGCGGCCGCAACAACGAGGAAAACCGCAAGAAGCGCCCTGCCAAGAATACGGTCCATAACCTACCCCAGGCCGAACAATTTAGCTCATTATAGCGCCGGACGAGGCTTGTGGAGGCAAAATGCATCGCAAGGAAATAAAAAAGCGAATCGACCTTCTGACGCGGGTTTAGCTGAATTTTGAATTGACACCAATATCTGTTTGGGGCAAACTCTCCGCACTCGCTTTCACGCCACTTTTGTCCATTGCCGATTTTGGTCCGGGATCCTGAATTCGTTACGATCGAGTGAGATTGGTCAGTTGCCGCCTCCACCTGCCCCCGAACCCGATCTCCATGGGCGTCTGCCGTTTGTATCCCAGACTTCCGCTGGTCTTGAACCGAACCAGGACGCCAGCGCGACCGCTCTGCTGACGTTCTTGCGCAACGCTCTGGCGACAGGTGGCCATTGTCCGGAAGCGATGCTGCGCGCGATTGCCGACACGGCGCGAATTCTGACTGGAGCGAACGGAACCGCGATCGCGCTGCGGACCAACGGTGTGGTGGTGTGCCGGGCACGAAGCGGCGACATCGCCCCGGAATTAGGCGCTTTGCTGAATGTGGACTCGGGGATCTCGGGCGAGTGCTTTCGCTTATCCAGAGTGCTTCGCTGTGACGACACGCAAAGCGACAACCGCGTGGAACCAGAGGTTTGCCGCTCTCTCGGGATACGCTCGATCGCTGCCGTGCCCTTGCGCAGTCCCGAGGGAACGTTCGGGATCATCGAAGTGCTGTCCAGTCAGGCGGGCGCGTTTGCCAAGGAGCAAGTCAACTTTCTGAAGGATTTGGCCGAGATCGCCGAAGCTGCCCATTTGCAGGAAGGCAGGGCAAAAACTTCAACTCCCGCTCAAGCCAGCAAACCGGTGGCTCTCCCTGAAATCATGGCTGCTCCGCCAGCGCGTCCTGAAAGACCTTCGCCTACTCCAGTCAAAGAAGCGGTTCCAAAGGCGAAACACCGTTCCTGGATTTTGGTCGGGGCTGTGGCCGTGGTGGTGATGGTGCTGGCTTCCGCCGTCGTCTGGTGGACTTGGCATGAACCGGTCGGGGAGTCTACGGCAAGCCAACCGACGGCGCAGACACACACGACATTGAAGGACAGGTCTGGCGTGGCTGGAGCCGTCGTGCTCCCTTCGAAACCTTCACCCACAATGAACAATGAGAAGGCTGACAGCTCGCGGGCGAATGGGGTGGTGCGGAATGCAGCCAGCATTCAACCCGTCGACGATGCAGACGTCACGCGCGGACTGAGTATCCCGACGAAAAATATTATTCTTCCGGCCGCATCCCGGGAATCGGCTCTAGGATCTTTGGCCGCCATTCCGCCGGTTGAGCCTCCGGCCGTGGTTGCAGGTACGACCGGGAACGACGAACCACTGGCAAATATAGTTTCCGCGCCCACCCCTTTGCCAAGACTTGAGATCAAGATATCCCAAGGAGTGAAGGAAGCGAATATCGTCCACCAAGTTGCACCGGTATATCCACTGGGAGCGTTGACCCGGCATATCGAAGGGGTGGTAAATTTGGAAGTCTCGATTGCCGAGGATGGAACGATCGGGGCAGTGAAGGTTCTTCGCGGACAACCGCTGTTAGCGGAGGCTGCGGTGACGGCGGTCCGCCAATGGCGCTACACAGCGCCTTTGCTCAATGGCAAGCCGATCGCAGTGCAAAAGGAGGTCACGGTCGACTTCAAGCTTCATTGAAGCGAAACTTCGTGATGTGGGAATGGTTGAGGCTCGAGAGGACTGGCTCCGGACACATCGCTCAGACGCTCTCCGGACCGCGCTTTTTGTGTTGCTGGCACTTCTTCATGATGGCCGAGCGGAGCCGGCTGCGAAGGTCTTCAGGCAACTCGTAAAGCTGTGAATCGCGATAGATCTCGATGGTCTTCTTGGTAGTGTCACAGACTACATAGCAGTTGTGGCACCAGGAAAGGTGGTTCTCCAACTCGACTTTTGTAGGTTCGTCGAGGACGCCGTCCAAGTAATTGGTCAGCTCGTGCAAAAATTCAGAGCATTTCACTGTTTGCCATCTCCACTCTCGCGTTTCTGGAAGTACCGTCCTAACCGCTCGCGAAGCTGAAGTCGCGCCCGCAGCAGCCGCGACTTCACTGCGGGGACGCTCAATTCCAGCGCCGCCGCGGTTTCTTCGGTCGACAATCCTTCCACGTCTCTCAGTACGAACACGGTCCGAAAGCCCGGGGGAAGGCCCTGGATCGTCTTACTTAAAATCTCCTGCAACTCGCCCTGCGTATACTGCTGCTCCGGATTCGGGCTCCAGTCCGCGATCTCACGCGGGAGCGAGTCGTCTTCCGTTTTGATGTCCTCATCCAGCGATACGGTGCGCTCGGGCTTCTTGCGGCGCAACTTCATCAAGGCTTCGTTGACGGCGATGCGCACCAGCCAGGTATAAAACTTCGACTGCTCCTGGAATTTTGCCAGGTTGCTGTACGCCTTCAGAAACGCTTCCTGCACCACATCTTCCGCATCTTCGCGGTTCTGCGTGATGTGTTGCGCGATCCGAAAAACGTTACGGTCGTACCTGCGCACCAACTCTTCAAATGCCGAGTCGTCGCCTTGCTTGGCGGCCCGCACCAGTGTCAGCTCATCACTGACAGGCCCCTCTAGTTTGTTTTGGATGGCTCCCATTCTCTCGACGATGCAGTATTTTGATTGCGATTAGAAACCGCGGCACACCAAGGTAATAATCATTCTACTTGGGAAGCTGGGAATTTGCCCAATCGCGGGCTGAGGCTGACCCACGGTTACCTGCCCGCTCGGATTACGCGCGATCTCAAACCTACGCCCGCCACATTCGTTCAGTTCGGAACAGCGAACATCCCACGCGTTGTACCCAGTGTCAAGATACTAATCCTGCGATGGCGATCAGGCTTTTACCGCGGAGAGATTTGCGTTAGAGTCGAGGTTCGCGGTCGCGCGGTCGAACAGGTACCGAAGTACTCTGGGACGGTCCCACAAGTGCCGTATAATCAGCATTTAGGGCCGTCCTACGGCCGCGGGTAACGGACAGGCGCAATTCTTAGGGGAAAACGGTAGCATGGCGGAACGAAACCAGAATCAGGGACAAGAGATCGAACAGATTGTGGCGCGCGCCGTGTCCCATGCCCTTCAGGACCAGATCCCAAAATTGCAGGAGCAGATTGCGCAGCGTGTGCTGGAGGCATTGCCCGCTTCCGAAAGCGAAGCTCCCGGGGCTCCACGCGAAAGCTCTGGCGCCTTGGTTCATGCAGTCGCAAGCATTCATGCGGGCTCCACGCAGAAAGAAATTCTGCGAGCTTTGTTGGATGCGGGCAGTGAGCACTGTTCTCGCATCGCTTTATTTGTAGTGAAAGCGGGAGCGGCTTCCGGCTGGCAATCTCGCGGCTTTGGCGATGAGGAAACGGTCAAGGATTTTCCGCTCGACTTGAATGCCGGGCCGGTGGCCCACACTTATCAGAATCGAGTGGCGACGCCGGGAAACATCGCAGAGATGGGCCGCCGATTTGTCGAGCAATTTGGCGCTCCATCGAATGAGCAGGTTCTGGTGCTGCCGCTCGCGCTCAAGGATAAAGTGGCTGCCCTGGTTTATGCCGACGGCGGCGACACGGGCAAACTGAGCTCCGATTCCCTGGAATTGTTGGTGCTCGCCACCAGCGCCTGGCTGGAAGTAATTTCGCTGCGCAAGCAAGCGGCCGCCAGGGAAGATGGCGACGCGGGAGCCGCAGTCGAGAGATCCGCTCCGGCGGCGCAACCTGTTTCTTCGTTTTCCGATCCTTTCGCCGCGCACGCTCCTAAGCATGTTCCCGCTCACCATGTGCCGGAACCTGAACCTGCGGTCGAAGTTGTTGAAGTGGCTTCGGCGCATGCGGCGAGCGCCGCTGCACCAGCTGCCGCTACTGATCCTTTGGCTGGACTCTCTCCCGCCGATGCCGACACTCATCGTAAAGCCCAGCGCTTCGCGCGTCTGCTGGTGGATGAAATCAAGCTTTACAACCAGGCGAAAGTTGCGGAGGGCCGACGCAACAAGGATTTATACGACCGCTTGAAGGAAGACATCGATAAGAGTCGCGGCACGTTCCACAAGCGCTATGGCAGCACGGTGGCGGCCGGTGGGGATTATTTTCAGAACGAATTGGTCCGCAGTCTGGCGGAAGACGACGTCTCGATTATGGGGGCGAATTTCCGCCGTTAATTTTTTTAGTTTCTCTGGCAGTCGCGCCTCCGCGAAAAGTTAAAAGTGGTTCGATCAGGTTCCAAGGTTGGGTGGGTAATCGCAGCTGCAGTTCTCTGTAGCTTGTTTGGCGCTCTGCTGGCTTCAGCAGAAGTGCCTTCGTTATTTTTGTCCGCGCCGCTCCAGGATCAGGCGGCCCCTTCCGCGGAGAAGCCGGCTCAAGCTGCACCTGCCGCCGGAACCGATAGCACTGCGAAAAAGACTCCTCCCAAGAAAGCATCTTCCACCAAGAAGAGCTCCGCCAGAAGCACCAAGCGCCATTATGTCAATGCCCGGAAGCCGCGCACGGTTTCTCCGCGTGTCCGGCGCATGCGGCAGGCCTTCGTGGAATCGACCAGCTTACGGCCCATGGCGGAACAACTCTTGCAGGATCGTTCGATGCCCGCCTACGCCGGAGTGCAAGCCTACGCCCTGGCCCATGCCAGGGAAGATGCGGGAGCGTTGGCCTGGCTCGTACTCGGTTACGCGCATGTGTTGGATAAAGACTATGGCAAAGCCATCGACCCTCTGAACCGCGCCAAGCTCCACGCCGGAGATCTGGGCGATTACGTCGCTTATTATCTCGGAACGTCCTACCTGGAAACCGGACACACGGCAGAAGCCTTGGCGAATTTGGCGGACTTCGCTAAGACGCATCCTGATTCCCTGCTAGGACGTGATGCCCAGGTGAGCTATGCCGATGCGCTGCTGCTCGAAGGGCAGGCTGCAGAGGCAACCTCCTTGCTGGAACGGATCCGCGTTCCGATCCGTTCGGATGTGGAATTTGCGCTGGGACGTGCTTACGCCGCGTCCGGGCAGACAGCGAAAGCCGCCGAGACGCTGGGAAATATTTACTACACCATGCCTGCTGCCACCGAGGCCGACGCGGCCTATGCCGAGTTGAGAAAGCTGCCGTCGGTCCCACCGCCAACAGTTGCCCAACTTAAGACTCGAGCTGAAGCGCTGATCAGCAGGCACCGCTATAGCGATGCGGCGGACGAATATCGCAACCTGGTGAATGCAGCCAGCCCTGATGACCGGCCCAAGATGCAATTGGCCTTGGCCGACGCATTACACCGCGGTGGCCGGAATCGTGATGCCAAGCAGGTGCTCGATTCGCTGGGCTCTTTGCAGGGCGAGTTGAACGCACAGCGGTTGTATCTTCTGGGCCAGGTCGCCTTTGCGGCAAACGATAACGACATGTTCTACCGGACGGTCGACGAGTTGCGGCAGGCCGATCCGACCAGCCTGTGGCTGGAGCAGGCACTGCTCTCCGCGGCCAACTTGCATCTGGTGCATCACGAGTACGACCAGGCCCTCGACTCATTTCGTGAGGCGCAGCAGCGTTTTCCCGACGGTCCGCGGGCTTCCTACGTGCATTGGAAGGCCGCGTGGCTCACCTTGCGGCAGGGCCGCAATGAGGATGCAAAGAAAGCGTTCGAAGAACAAATCGCGCTCTATCCTTCCGCCGGGGAAACTCCTGCGGCGCTCTATTGGCGCGCCCGTCTGGCCGAAGAAGACAATCAGTTCGCGATGGCACGCGCGTTCTATCAGAAGCTTTCGGACCGCTATCGCAACTTCTATTACGCCGAACTGGCCAGGCAGAGGTTGAAGAGTCTCCCTGCGGCAGGGGATGCAACCACGCAATATGCCCTGCTGGATCGCATCCCTCCGCTCGACAGCAGTGGCAAAGTGACGGATTCGGAACCGCCCTCGGACGAACTGCACGTGCAGAAAGCGGAGTTGCTGGCGAATGGCGGGCTGGTTGATTTTGCGGTGCGTGAACTGCAAGCCGCTGCTTCTACCGGCGGTGGAAGTTGGGCGCCCGCGGAGACTGCGCAACTCTACGTGGAGACCGGGCATTACGACCGCGCCATCGAGTACATGAAGCACTCGGCACCCAACTACTTCGCCCTCGACATTCCTGATTTGCCGAGAAAATATTGGGAGGCGCTTTTTCCGAAGCCCTATTGGGCTGATCTCAAACGATCTTCGGCGGCCAATGGACTGGATCCCTATCTTGTCGCATCCCTGATCCGGCAAGAGTCCGAGTTCAACCCCGTTGCAGTTTCGCGAGCCAATGCGGTTGGACTGATGCAGTTGCTGCCGAAGACCGGCAAACTCGTGGCTAAGGAATCGAAGCTCAAGCGCTATAACGCCAGCCAGTTGTACACGCCCGCGGTGAACATGGAATTGGGTACGCGTTATTTTCGCGGCATGGTCGACAAGTTTGGGGGATCGTTCGAGTACGCGCTCGCCGCCTACAACGCAGGATCGGACCGAGTGAACGAGTGGCTCGCCCAAGGAAAATATCGCGATCCGCAGGAATTCGTCGAATCGATTCCCTTCACCGAGACGCGGGAATACGTGCAAGCCATTCTGAGAAATGCGAGCGTGTATAAGCAACTGTACGGGACACCGTAGAATCCTCACTTCTGGAACGGACCCCCAAATACAGGGCGTCATATACTACCGTTCTGATTCTTTATCTAATGTCTTAAGGCGACGCAGGATGAAGCCTGAGACCCTTGTCTGCGCCTTCCTATGCTTGCGCGAACTTTAACTCAATTCGGCTGCGATTCCCCTTGGCCGCCCGATTTGTGGAGAAGTATTTCCAGTATCAGCAGCCCCGCACCAATCACGATGGCGCTATCCGCTAGATTGAAAACCGGCCACTGGTACTGCTTGACGTAGACCAGCAGAAAGTCCACCACGCGCCCGCGAGCCAGGCGATCCCACAGATTCCCCAGCGCTCCTCCCATAATCAGCGACAGGCCCACGCCAGTGGCAACCTGAGCCTGGTGGTTTTTCCAAAGTAAGGCTGAAACCACAATCAGAGCGATCACCGAAAATGCGATCAATAGTCCTGTTTTCCATGGCGCAGTCGAGTCGGCGAAAAGGCTGAAAGCGGCGCCGGTGTTCTCCGTGTGGGTCAGGCGAAAAAAGCCGGGAATCACCTGGATGTGGGAGTAAAGACGAATACGTTGCGCTACAAGATGCTTTGTCCAACGATCCAGCAATACGACGATAAGAACAATGAGCAGGTAGATGGCGCGTGCGGAGTTTTTGGTCATCCCAATAGTGCCTGCAAATATCTTAACCTGCTCGGGCAGAGGACCGCTCGACTCGGCCTCGGCGACTTCGTTCTTTTTCGATTCCTCCTCCATTTTCATCTATCCCCGGCACAGGCTGTCCATGTATTCTGATGCCGCCTTAAGCTGGACTGCGCGCCGCGACATGCGAATCGGCGGTCCGCTATGGGTTGTTCTAATTTTTATGTTTGCGAAATGTCCTCATGCGTCTCTTGAAACGTTGGAAGGGTCGAACTCTGCTGTTCCTGGCGGTGGTAGGGCCGGGCATCATCACCGCGAACGTCGACAACGACGCGGGCGGCATCCTGACCTATTCGCAGGCCGGGGCTCAATACGGATTTCTCCTGTTGTGGACGATGATTCCCATCACGCTGGCGCTGATCGTGGTGCAAGAGATGAGCGCCCGCATGGGAGCGGTCACTGGCAAAGGCCTGAGCGACCTGATCCGTGAGGAGTTTGGCCTACGCATCACGTTCCTGATGATGCTCGGAATTCTGATTATCAACTTCGGCAACGTAGTCACGGAATTTATCGGCATCGCGACCAGCCTGGAATTATTCGGCCTTTCGCGATACGTCACAGTGCCGGTATGCGGCGTGATCGTTTGGCTAATCGTAGTGAAAGGCCAATATAAGAGCGTAGAAAAAGTCTTTCTCGCCGCTTCGTTCTTCTACATCACCTACATTTTTGCCGGAGCACTGGCACATCCGCTGTGGAAGGATGCGACCATCGCGACCGTCAAGCTCCCGTCCCTCAAGGAATTCCGCGATCAGGCATATTTATTCATGGTGATCGGCGTGGTGGGAACGACTATCGCTCCCTGGATGCAGTTCTATCTCCAGTCTTCCGTCGTGGAAAAAGGCGTAACCCGGCGCGGACTGCAAGCCTCGCGCTGGGATGTAATCACCGGCTGCATTTTCACCGATGTAGTGGCCTGGTTCATCATCGTCGCTTGCGCCGCGACGTTGTTCGTACACGGATTTCGCGATATCAAATACGCGGCGGACGCAGCGCAGGCTCTCAAGCCTCTGGCCGGGCAATACGCTTATATCCTATTTGCGGTGGGATTGTTCAATGCTTCTCTCTTCGCGGCCTCGATTCTGCCGCTTTCCACCGCCTACACCGTGTGCGAAGGCTTGGGCTTCGAGTCCGGCGTTGACATGAAGTTCAGCGACGCCCCGTTCTTTTACTGGCTTTACACACTGCTGATCGTAGCGGGCGGGATTCTCGTGCTTCTGATTCCTGGCCCGCAGCTGGTGAGAATCGTTCTCTGGTCGCAGGTGTTGAACGGAGTGGTACTGCCGTTTGTCTTGGTCTTCATGCTGCTGCTGATCAACAAGAAGGAATTGATGGGCGAGTATGTGAACTCACATCTGTTCAATGCAGTGGCGTGGGCCACAACCATCATTGTGGCCGGACTGTCCTTCGCACTGGCGTTTGCCTACATTGGCGGGAAAACCGGCTAAGTTAGAGGAACGGCCTCAGTTTAGATCAGCCTTCCTGCTGCCAGATCTTTCACCAGGGACGCATCCGCCTCAAGAAAATCGAAAGAGGGCAGAGTGTTGGGGGCGGCCCATTGCAGATCGCGGAAGATGCGATTTTCCAGTTCGCCGTCATATTCCCGCACAATGAAAAAACGCAATTCGACTGCGGCTCCATTCGGATACGTATGCTGAATGCGCGCGATCTCGTCGCCGACCTTGGCGTGAATCCCTAATTCTTCTTCCAACTCCCGGCGTAGGGCATCGCGAGGCTGCTCACCTTCTTCAATCTTTCCCCCAGGAAATTCCCACTTCAGCGGCATCGTCTGATGCCGGGTGCGCTGGCAGACCAGCAGCTTGCCGTCCTTCTCGATCACCGCAGCTACAACCCGTTTCATAATTCTGCACTGCTGGTGGTGTGTTACGCGCTCGCCACCGGATCCACGCAACCCGTAAACGCCGCCACGCGCCCGCGCAGCTGGCGAAAACTCAGCGGAGATGAATTCAGCCAGATACGTCCGATCTCGGGCGCGCGGGCGTTGCCTTTTTCAACCCTCACGGCCTCTCCAGCTTTTTTCCTACGAGTTCCGCGCAGTATTGCACAAGCCGCTGATCTTCGGCTGCGAATGCAGCCGGGAAATGGCTGTCGATATCGAGTTCGCCGGCGACTTCTCCCTTTATGAAAACGGGCACAACAATTTCCGACTTGGTCTCCAGTGAACAGGCAAGGTAGCGGGAATCTTTGCTGACGTCATCGACCACCACCGTTTTGCCGCTGGAGGCCGCGGCTCCGCAGATTCCCTGATTGAGCGGGATGCGCGTGTGCGGAGTCATCGCGCCTACGAATGTTTCCAGCACCAGCATCGGCGGTTGGGCGCCGGGCTCCAGCATGTAAAAACCCACCCAGTTGTACTTCAGCATGCGCTCGTGCAAAAGCTTGCAGACTGCCTGCATAAACACTTTGGCTGCGGGTACGGCGCTTGCGAGCGCTGCAGCTTCGTGGCGAACCTCTTCGATTCTGGTGGCGGTATGCATCAGCAGATATTAACTCACAGAGCCAGATTCGCAGCTGTGGAAGGCGGAACGCCAGTAATCTGGCGGATTCCTTCCGTACTCTCAAAGAGTTCAGGATGGATTGCAGACGCAAGTGCATCGAGGCCCCGGAGAAGCGTAGGCGCCGGCGTGTTGAGATATTCGTCGCGAATGCAGTAGACGCGGGACGCCCGAGCCGCGCGAGTTCCCTGCCAGTTGCGGTCGGCCAGAATTTTTCCCAGCGGGACGCGGTCGCCCGCTCCGCACCAGGCCGCAATCCATACGTCCGGATCCTCGCTGGCAACTTCTTCGGCCGATATCTGCCGCCCGGGCCGGCCTAAGAATTCACCTCCAGCAGCTTCCACCAATTCCGCAACCCAGGGCTGCGACGCAATCAGTGGTTTACCCCATTCTTCGCAAAATACTTTCGGCCGAAGCAGCCCAGCGGTGCGACCGCGAACCTCTTCCATATGCCCTTGCATTTGGCTGATCACCGCTTCGCCGCGATCGCTGGCCCCGGCCGCGCCCGCGATGATGGCGATGTCGGCGTAAATATCAGCGAGTGTTCTTGGCGCAAAGCCCAAAAAGCGCACTCCAGCCTTAAGTATCTCGATGACCGCTTTTTCTTGATAAGGAACGGAAGCGATTACGAGGTCGGGACGAGCCGCAATAATCTGTTCGGCGTTCGCAGTCCACGAGTCGGCAAGGATGGTGCGGGCTTGCGATCTAATTTCCGGAACCACCTCCGCGCAGTACTTCGTGCATGCAACCACGCGATCCAATTCGCCAATCGCCGCGAGAATCACGGTGGCACTGGGTTGCAGGCTGGCGATACGGAGTGGCGTGTGGTCGGGCATGAGAATCCTATTGTCGGATCCGGCTCAGCGCGAGCGATAGAGCCTCCACGGCCAACTGAGCAGCGTGGGTTGAGGCCTGAGGCAGGCCGCCCACGGCGGCACCCACGTCCTCGCGCCGCAACTTCTTAGCTTCCTCCAGCGTCTTCCCTACTACTAATTCCGTCAAAGCCGAACCGCAGGCAATCGCCGCCACGCATCCTTTCGCCTTGAATTGCACCTGCGTAATCTGTCCAGCGTTTTGTTTCAAGGTCAAGCGGAGCACGTCTCCACAAGCAGGATTTTCAATTTCTGCGGTGGCGTCGGCATCGGCAATCTCACCGGCATTGCGCGGATTCTGAAAATGATCGAGTACCTGCACGGAATACATGAGCAAGACAATTGTAACTGGCGAACTTGAGCCGCAACCTCTAACTTCGCGAGGGAGTTCCTTCGGGAAAATAAATTCGCCAGTCTCGTTCCCGGGCGGTCGCTTCAAGATCTGGATTGGGATTCACCGCAACGGCATTCTTGGCCATCGCCAGCATTTCCGTATCCCAGCGCGAGTTGCCAAAAGCCGCGTCGATTTCTTTGCCGACGTTTTCGCGAAGTGCCTGCGGTTTACCTGCGCCAGAGGGTATGCGGATTAAGCGTTCTGTGGCGACGCCATGGTCAAGTTCCACTTTGGCTGCAAGAATGCGGCTTTCGGGTATGCCGAAATGTTTCATCCCGGCGCGGATCACCCACTCATTGGAAGAAGAGACGGCCCAAATCTCGCAGCCGTTTTCCTGCAGACGCCGCACGAGCTCTCGCATCTCGGGAAAAATCTGGACGACGAAGAACCGGTCGAAGAAACGAACGGCGGCATCCATCAACTTACGCTCCGGGATGCCCTGGTGCATGGTCACCATTTCGCCGCACATGGTAGTTTCGTCGACCTCGCCGCGCTTGTAGGCCGCGTAACGCTCTCGCATCACGCGATCGAGTGAAGCATCTACGATGTCGCCCTGCTTCAGTTCCCAATCGAAGAAACGTTCGCCAGCGTCGCCGGACCATAGAGTGCCGTCGCAGTCAAATGCCGCGACGCGCGGCTGAAGACGAAGAATGGAGTCGAGAAATTCGTTGGTAGCCGGAAGAAATGCTTCCGCTTCTGCAGTGCTCATCTAACGACGATAACGTGCTTCGGGGAAAACGCGCAATGTCACAGGGATCAATCAGGATGAGCGCGTTAATAGTCCTGCGTAGTCCTCAGGAGTATTTATATTCAAGGCCACCAGGGGATCGTCAACCGGCACGTATTGGATGTGATCCTGATGCGCATGTTCGACGTCGCGCGCCGTGGATGTGGCCGGGACGCGGAGGAATGCTTCGATCATTTCTCGGCCGATAAGGTAGGGGTGCCCATGCTCGCCCGAGAATTCAGGAACGACCGCCCAGACATTCTGATCGGAGATTCCGAAAGCGTCGCGCAAAATCTGGGTCGTCGCAGCCCCGACGGGCGGCCGGTCAACCAGCGTGACCATCGCCGCATCGCGGCCATGGTCGAGCACTTCGTGCAGACCCACCTGCAGCGAACTGAACTGGCCGCGCTCGGGATCGGGGTTCACGACGAGGGAGGCACCTTGCGCATAGATAATTGGCGCCAGCGCTTCTTCATTCTTCCCGACTACGACCACCACGAACTCGGTGGCTGACGAAAGCGAGCGAATCGCAGCCGAGAGAAATGTGTCACTCGAAGGCGCTTGGCCGGCCGTCGCTGGAGGCCAGGGCAGCAAAGCCTTATCCCGGCCCATGCGCGAAGATTCTCCCGCGGCGAGAATCACGCCGGCGAAACTCGGCGCTCGGATCATGCAGCGAAGATAGCAGGAACCGTGGGAAAGTGTTCATTTTTTATGATCGATCGACGATCGCAAGGAAAGCAATCCGCCGTCTATTCCTGCTCGTCGAGCGCTTTGTCTGGCTCGTGGTTCGCTTCGGGCTGAGAGTCTTGAGGGTGGAACCAACTCATGTGGGGCAGGCTCGAACTGGCGTGCCGGCGAATCGCGATCAGTTCCGCCGTAATAGCAACCGCAATTTCCTCGGGCGTGATGGCGCCAATGTCGAGTCCGATGGGTGCGTGAACGCGCTCGAATAGATGCGCAGGCACGCCTTCCTTCTGCAGCGTCTTCGAGATTTCGATCACCTTTCGTTTGGAGCCGATCATGCCCACGTAGCGGGCACGAGTCTGCACTGCCCAGCGCAGAATTCGCATATCGTCGCGATGCCCTCGCGTAACGATCACGATATAGGAAGTCTCGTTGGGGTCGAGCTTCTGGATCGCTTCGTCGAACTCGATCGCATGAACTTCACGAGCTGCGGGAAAACGTTCTTTGGTGGCGTAGGAGGTGCGGTCATCGGTTACGATGAGCTCGAAACCTGCATTTGCTGCAACCTGGCAAAGATTGATGGCCACGTGACCTGCACCGAAAACATAAAGTAATGCTGGAGGTAACACGGGTTCGATGAAAACCTCGAGCGTGCCGCCGCAAACCAGCCCGGTATCGTACTTCGGATCCTGGTTCAAATCGAAGCTCAACGTGCGGGGCTTTTCGGATTCCATCACTTCCCGGGCCGCCTGCCAAACGTCGGCCTCAACGCAGCCACCGCCGATCGTGCCGACGATCGAGCCATCGTCGCGCACCAGCATCTTCGCCGTGCGAAACGACGGAATCGAGCCGCGCACATTCACGATTGTGGCCACGGCGCCGCGGCGCCCCTCGCGGCGGAGTTGCACGATCTGTTCGTAGATGTCCATGCTACCGGAACCTTGCAATGTTGATTATCAGTCGGTTAACAGCAGCGAGTCAAACGGCATACGTTTTGTGTTAGTTTCACCCTTTCAGGAGGTCTTATGAAAGCGGTGCGCATTCATCAATTCGGTGGTCCGGAAGTTTTGACCTATGAGGATATTCCTGAACCGCAACTTCGCAAGGATCAGGTGATGGTTCGTGTCCGTGCCTGCTCGCTGAATCATTTGGATGTGTGGGTGCGCAAAGGACTGCCGGGCGTGAAGCTGCCTCACATTCTCGGCAGCGATATTGCCGGCGATGTGGTCGAAATAGGCGACTACGTGACCGGGTTCAAAGTCGGCCAGCGGGTTCTGGTGGCTCCCATGCATTTCTGCGGACATTGCAAGAAGTGTCTTGAGGGCCTGCAGAATCAGTGCCGGATCTTCACTGTGCTCGGCAATGCCGTGGACGGTGGAAATTGCGAATTCTTCGCTGCGCCTGCCGCGAACGTGATTCCGATTCCCGAATCTCTAGATTTCATTCAGGCGGCCAGCGTCCCGTTGGTATTCGTCACCGCCTGGCACATGCTCGTGGGACGAGCCGGCATGCGCCCGGGCCAGACCGTGCTGGTGCTGGGTGCGAGTTCGGGCGTGGGCATTGCCGCGATTCAGATCGCCAAGCTCTTCCACTGCCGCGTGATTACGACCGCAGGCGACGAAGCCAAGCTGGCCAAAGGCCACGAGCTCGGCGCGGATTACGGCATCAATCATTACAAGCAAAAAATCTCCGAGGAAGTACGAAAGATCACGAATAAAGAAGGCGTCGACATTGTGCTTGAGCACGTGGGCGCGGCGACCTGGGATGAGAGTGTGAAGTCACTCAAGAGCGGCGGCACGCTGGTAACCTGCGGGGCCACCACGGGGCCGAATGTCGCAATCGATCTGCGGCATTTGTTTGCGCGGCAATTGTCGCTGCTAGGCTCCTATATGGGCACCATGGGCGAGATGCACGCCGTGCTGCGGCATGTGTTTGCGGGACAGCTCAAACCTGTGGTAGATCGTGTCTTCCCTCTCAGTGAAATTCGCGCGGCGCACGAGTATCTGGAAAAGAGTCTGATGTTCGGCAAAGTGGTGCTGAGCATCTAAGCCTTACGGCACTCAGCTCTTTTTTGCGTGTTTTGGAGGCTTCGGGGATGACTTAGTCTTGGTTGACTGACTCTTAGCGCCGGAAATTGTAGTCGTCACAGTGTGCTTCGTGAGATCAATCACAAAACTGTCGATAACCTTGGCGGCAGGCGTGCTCCCGGTAACGTAAGGCGCCGAGAGATACGTACCCGCGATCTGCGTCTTGCTCACTTCGAAGCGGAGAAAACCGAAGTTTTTCTGGTCGTACTGTTCGAAGGTGAGGCCGTTCCCCAGAGCTAGGGGCACCGTCGGGTCGGCGCCGTTGACCTGGTGAAGCGTGCCGAGCTTGGTATAGCCTCCGGAGCCAGCCACGATGTAGGGAATCTGAAGCTTGCCCTTCGGCCCCTGAACCACATTCGTGAAGCGCTGGTAGTTGTGCACGTGCCCCGACAAAATCAGATCGGGATATCGCTTCACCGCCTTGAAGCTGCTGGAGAGCACCTCATCGACGGCGCTGCTGCCGGAGTGCTCCACATCACCGGAAAATGGCGGATGATGCACCGTCACAATCAGAGCAAGATTGGGATCTGCTGCCGTCAGTTCTCCCTTGAACCAGTCAATTTGATCCGGGTGAATCTCGCCTTCGGTTTCGCCGACATTGGAAAACAGTCCGATGATCGTCGCGAACGGAGTTGTGAAGGTCCAATAGACGTAAGGCAAATCCATCTGGGTTCGATTCGAACCGGTCATGAGCGAGCCGAGTTGGGCTGGATTGGTCGACATGAAATTTTGCACCCAGCCATCGAGCGGGACTTTATTGGGATCGACCGGCCCATCCTGCGGATCGTCGGGCTGGCAATCATGGTTGCCGGGGATGGAAACGATGAAGCACGGATAGTCTTTGTAAGTTTCGTAGAAGTACGCTCCATACTTATCGATATCGCCGGCAAAATAAATTACGTCCCCCAGATGGTAATAAAAAGCTGGCTGTTTGCCGTCTGGCGAATTTTGCGCGTCCTGCGTCATGATTTGCGCCACCAGATCCTGCGGCCCGGAGTCGCGGTAATCTCCGGTATCTCCAACGGTATGAAATACCATCACACCGTCGTCCTTGATTTTCGTAACGTCAGCCGCCGGGAGTAACTTCGATAAATCAAACCGGTATGGCAGGGGACGCGGTGGAGGAAGCGGTTGAAAGGGGTAATGCGGAAGTGGCGGGCTGGTGGCTTGTACGGGAAACTTTGGACCTGCAATCGGTGGCGTATGGCTGCGACGCTGGCCCGCACCCTTGCCGGTGCTGAAGGAATGCAGAGAACTCATATACATCTCCTACTTGTTAGATGGGGCCGGATGCGCAGAGACGGGGAAGATGCAGAAGAGCTTACAACAAAAACTCGTATTGTCAAACCGGTGTCAACGCGAATCGAACGATATCGTCCGCTGCCTGATCGACATTTGGATTCTGCACCCAACAACATTTAGAATAGACTCACGATGCCTCGCGAACTAAACTTTGGCCCCTACGTCGATCTCGAAAACGGCAAGAAAGTAGTCAAGGATCTTACCTTCGGCAATCCCACGCCAGAAGGAGTGGTGCTGACCACGCTGGACTCTGCCGTGAACTGGATGCGCAAAGGCTCCATCTGGCCCATGACGTTTGGCTTGGCTTGCTGCGCCATCGAGATGATGTCGATGGGAGCGTCGCGCTTTGATATTGCACGCTTCGGTGCAGAGGTATTTCGCCCATCCCCACGCCAAAGCGACCTGATGATTATCGCCGGGCGCGTCTCCAACAAAATGGCGCCCGTGATCCGGCAGTTGTGGGAGCAAATGCCCGAGCCGAAGTGGGTGATTTCTATGGGTGCGTGTGCCACCTCAGGCGGCGTTTTCAATAATTACGCGCTGGTGCAAAGTGTGAATCAGGTGATTCCCGTCGATATTTACGTTCCCGGCTGCCCGCCACGTCCTGAGCAACTCATCTACAGCATTACTCTTCTGCAGGAAAAAATTCAGAAGGAACGTGGAACCATCAAGAAAGCTTTCAACCTGGCATGAGAGATCGATTTCCCGCTTTCGTATCTTCGAAAATACTGCATTCCCCGATTCGGTCGTCCAGCACCAATCCGGTTAGGCCTTTTGGAGTTGACGTAAGCTATTGCGAAGCAATCACTTGGCGCGGCGAGTTCCAAAACGGGAATTCGCCGGGAAGAATGGCGAAACCATTCCGCCCATTGTTGAATCTAAGGGATTGACTGTAGGTACAGTAGGAACCACGCAAGGACCGGCGTTCAAAAGAGTCCAAGCGAATTAAGCCTGTGGAAGGTGCTCGATGTTGACAAAATTGATTGATGCGGTTTTTGGTTGCAGGCACTCCCGTTATAGTTTCCCGGTAACGCTTCGTGGAAAAGTACGCCGGCCGCAAGCCGGTGCATTAACCGGAACTTATGTCGCCTGTCTGGATTGCGGCAAAGAATTTCCCTATGATTGGCAGGAGATGAAGGTCATCACATCTCAAGCGGAAAGCCGACAGTATGTCGCTTCGCTGGCCACTAAGCAGGCTGCCTGATCGACGCTGGCTCCAGCGTATCAGCCCGCGCTGCCTGTCTAAGAACTTAGGAGCATCAAGCAGCGGCCTCGGGTCGCGGCTCTTGTGGTTCGCGCTAGAATTCTTCTAAAGACTCCGGGCATACACAGACCCTCCTCCCACTTTAGGAATCCTCCCCACCTATGTAACGTCCTGCTGAGTCTCTGTCACGCGGATCCTTCCGCTTGTCCCGTAGAGTAGAACTGTTGCGCTCCCCACACGCTTGCACGATGCGCGCTGGAAGGAAAGCGCCGCCGCGTGACCGGCACACCACAGAACCAGCGGGCCTGAGGCCCCTCAAGAACCATGAAGGAACTTACCCTAAGTGAATATTTCAGCGAACCCGCAGCAGAAAACCTGGCGTTGCATAAGGCTTTGGATGGAAGGGACGATCTCCTGGCTTCGATCCCCAACGTTCCGGCCGTTTTGCAGTCCCTGCTTGAGGAACTCAACGAGCCTGCCGACAACGTCAACCTTTTGAGAGTGGCCGAGATCATCGGCCGTGATGAAGCGCTGGCGGCGCAGTGTCTTCGCATGGCTAACTCGGCGCTTTACAGCCGAGGTCCTGCCCTCGACTCTCTGCGCGGAGCAGTGCGTACGCTGGGTATCGCCCGTATTCGCGACATCGCCATCTCTTGCAGCTTGCTGCGGGTCGTCCCAGCTTCCTCGAAAATTCTCGATCCGGCTATTTTCTGGCAGCACTCGCTGGCCTGCGCCATCATCGCGCGGAAGCTGGCGCGCTCTGTCGGCTTCGGGGATCCGGAGAAGGCCTATCTTGCCGGATTGCTGCACGACATCGGATACATCGTGAATTTGGTCGTATTCCCCAAAGAGACGGCAGTCGCCATCGAAAAAGCGCAGCGCGAGGCGTTGTTCCTGGGCGAGGTCGAGCATGCGCACCTCGGTTTCACGCACTGTCAAAGCGGGGAGTTGCTGGCGCGCCGGTGGAACTTGTCAGACAGCCTCGTGGAAGTGATTCTTTGCCATCACAACGTGGGTGCTGCCGTCACTAATCCCGCCCTGGTGGCGATCATCTCCCTCGCTGACCGACTGAGCCGTGCCTCGAACCTCGGATTGGGCTACGTGGAAGCGTCCGATCCTTTGGACGCATGGAACGTAGATTGGAACATTCTGGCCGAGAAGTGCCCGCTCGCAAGCGAAATGAGATGGACCGACTTTGTCAAAGATTCGGAAGCCTACGTCCAGGAAATCCACAATCTGGTCGCTGCCATGTACAAAGGCAGTTAAATCCTGCGGCGTTAGTCCGCCGCCACGGCCGCCGACGTCCGTTTTTCCATCGCCACAAATTCCCGCGCTTCATGCCCGGTGTAGATCTGCCGCGGGCGGGCGATCTTCTGCTCCGGGTCCGTGATCAATTCCTGCCACTGCGCCAGCCAGCCCGCCGTGCGCGGAATGGCAAACAGCACCGTGAACATTTCCGGCCGGAAGCCCATCGCCTGGTACATGATGCCGGAATAGAAATCGACATTGGGATAGAGTTTGCGCTTCACAAAATAATCATCTTCGAGCGCGATTCGTTCCAACTCCAGAGCGATCTCCAATTTCGGGTTGCGCCCCGTAACCTCGAAAACCTGCTCCGCGCACCAGCGAATAATCTTCGCCCGCGGATCGTAGTTCTTGTAGATGCGGTGTCCGAATCCCATCAGCTTGAAATGGCCTTCCTTCACCTTCTGGATGTAGGCCGGAACTTTGTCCTTCGAGCCAATTTCATCCAGCATCTTCAGGACTTCTTCATTGGCACCACCATGCAGGGGTCCCGCCAGGGCTGACGCGGCCGACGCCATCGAGAGATAAGGATCAGTTTGCGCGCTGCTCACCGAGCGCATCGCGTTGGTGCCGCAGTTTTGCTCATGGTCGGCATGCAAGATAAAAAGAATGTCGAGCGCCCGCGCAATCGCGGGATTGGCTACATACTTGGGCTCGACCATCTTCCACAGCATGTTCATGAAATTCTCGGCATAGCTCAAATCATTGTCCGGATATACATAGGGAAATCCCACGTTATGCCGGTAGGACATGGCCGCGATCGACGGCACTTTACCGATCAACCGCTTGATCTGAAGCAGACGGTTCTTGCCATCGTGCACGTGCTTGGCATCGGGGTATACGGTGGAAAGCGCAGCCACCGTACTCACAAACATTCCCATGGGATGACCATCGTAGCGAAAGCCTTCCATGAACTTCTTTGTGCTCTCGTGAAGCATGGTGTGGTGGGTGATGTCGTGTACCCATTTCTTGAGTTCAGCCTCGGTCGGCAGTTCTCCAAAGAGCAACAGGTACGCGACCTCCAGGAAAGTGCAGCGCTCGGCCAACACCTCAATGGGATATCCGCGGTACCGCAGAATCCCCTTATCGCCGTCAATGTAAGTAATGCTGCTGCGGCACGATGCCGTGTTCATGAATGCCGGATCGTACGTCATCAGCCCAAAATCTTCCGGACCGGTCTTGATCTGCCGCAGGTTCATCGCCCGGATCGTGCCATCCTCGATCGGGACGGTATAGGTCTGGCCAGTGCGATTGTCGGTGATGGTAAGTGTGTCTTGTGGCATGGAAGTTCCTGCTCCTCGGTAGCGCTATACGGCTAGCGTAGCTTACCTTTACTAGCTTCGACAACCAGCTTGCTGTGACTGAGGTCACGTCGAACCGTGACTTAGCATACGATCTGGATCAGTCCCATGGCGTCCCGTCGGGCCCGCTTAAAACACAAAACCGGCGGCCAAGGCCGCCGGTTTCACACTTGCGCACAGCCCTTCCTTTAGTTCGAGGAAGAATCATCGCGGCGCTTCAGGGTTGGACGATCATCATCGTTCGTGCTATCGCCCGTCTTGTCGCTGCCACTGGTGGAAGTCCGCCGCAGGCTCGGTTTGTTCTCGTCTCTCTGATCCAGAACCTTGTGGCGATTCTCGATTGAAGCTAACCTCGATTTCACGTCGTCGAATTCCGACGTAGTCACAACGTACTGCGCCTTGGCCGGCAGAATCTTGCGAATCTCTTCCTGCGTTTTCTCGATCCGGTCAGGCGTCTGCGGGTGCGTGTCGAACGTCTTGGCCAGGGTTCCAGGCTTCTTTTTTTCCATCGCCTGGATTTTTTCGAAGAAGGAAACGAAGGCGGAAGGATCGTACCCGGCACGGTACATATACTCCACGCCCAGGTAGTCCGCTTCGGCTTCGAAGCCGCGTGAGAATTTCAATATGCCCAACATCGCTGCCGGTCCGGCGGCTTCGTACGCTCCGTAGCCGATCCCACCCCCCACAAAAATCAAGGGGATGGTCGCCATCTGCATCAGCGTGTAGCGCGTCTGTTCGCGGGCCAGATGGCAGGCCGCTACATGGGCAATCTCATGCGCCATTACACCCGCCATTTCGGCTTCTTCGTCGGCTGCGAGGATCAGCCCGGAATTCACATAGAAAAATCCTCCCGGCAGCGCCATCGCATTCACTACATCGGAGTCGATCACTTTAATCGTGAACGGCACCTGGGCATCGGAGTTCCGCACTAGATTTTGTCCGATCCGGTTCACGTACTCCGTTATCACCGGATCATTGACCAGCTTGATCTGCGACTCGATCTGCTGCGCGTAAGTCCGGCCCATGGCCACTTGCTTCTCAATGCTGTACCAGTTGCCCACGCCGCGGCCGCAACCCACATTGCGGTTCCCCACTGCATCTACATCGGTCTTCGTCCCATCGTGCTTGATCTGACTATCATCCTGCGTCGGCAGATTTGCCGGCGGCTGCGCGGGGGCGTTTTGCACGTCGCCCGCTTTTGGTTGGCCTTTGTCTTGATCTGGAACCGGAGCTGGAGTTTGAGTCTGAGTTTGAGTTTGACCCGGATTCTGCGTCTGACCTGGATTCTGACCAGGCTGCTGTGTTTGCGCCATCGTCCAGGGCACTGCGCTGAACGCCGCCAATCCCGCTGCGATTGCCAACCCACGCAACTTCATAGGAACTCCTTTACGACCCACTCTTAGCCGGATTATACGCCCAGCGCGTCCTTACCCAACCAGACTTGATTAGACGTCCGAAAGCGGGGGTGGGTTATCCGCGCCATGCCTCGGACGCCGAGCCCGTTAACACCTCGGCGAAGCCAGGTTTTACGAAATCCGAACACCTCAAAAACCTGCTTGACTTTCATGAACAAAGCTCACAGACTACTGCTGCTTCCCCTCCCATTCGCCTGACGCAACTGTCTAGGCGCGCCCGGCGCCTAAGGCTACCTCAGGCCTTAACCCCGCTCAACGCACCCAACGTTCGAGCGCATGCTTGATCCAAACTCAAGCGGGAGTGCAACATGCCCAAAAGACTGATATTTGCAGTTCTCGTCCTGATCGTCGTTCTCCATTCTGCTCAATCCTTGAGCCAGCAGATGAACCAGCAATCCGATAACGGTCAAGCGCCGGCGAAGATCGAACTTTCTCCGGTCCGTGCGGAGAATCGGCTTGGGGACGAAGTGCCCCTGCAAATCAACCTATTGGATCGGAACGGAAAGCCCGCTGCCGCAAATCAAAACATTGCCGCCGACGTGAAAGTGGAGCAACCTTCCGGACAGACCGCGACCTACTCCATCACGTTCGCTCCGGGAGAGTCCTCAAAGGAGCTGCCGGTGCCCATACCGGAAAGCGGCGTGTCGAAGGTTACGGTGGAACAAACCAACAAACAACTGATTGGCGGATCGAACTTTGTACTGGTGCGTCCTACAGGTAAGAAGCGCAGCTCCAAGATCCCCAAGAACTCCAAGGATCCCAAGACGGAGCAGAAGGGGCCAGGTTCGGAGCTTAGAGACCTTCCTCGCCGAGGTAGCGGCGCCCATCTGATTCGCGTCGCGCTAAAAGTTTCACGCCGTCCTGCTGCCATTTATCCTGCTCAGGCAGTCGCGGTCGCAGCCCCGACTCCTCAACTGCAGCTCGAGGTTTCGGGAGAGGATGCGAACGGAGGAACTCGGGCCGATGGCAAGACCTGTGCTTCGGTGCAGGTTTTTTATCTTGGTGAAGCGGACCTGCAGCGCGACGTACAAATCTGGTTGAGTTTCAGCAACGGCAGGATCGACAACAATCCTATCGTGATTCACAAGGGTACCGCGGCGGGAATCGCGTGCTGGGTTTCATCGTTTCCGATTCAGGCTGCCACCATTCGAGTAGCGGCCACAAATCCTCCCGGCTTCACCTTCGCATCCCTCGGCGACGGCGGTGATCCCAAAGTGGCCACGCACAAGTTTACGGATAATATCGCCGGCATCCAATTTGTGAATGCCCCGCAGAGTATCACCATCGTGGACAGTTTTCGCCTGACGGCACAATTCATCGATCTGAATAATGAGCCGGTCCCGCTAACTCAAAGTCGCGACGTACATTTTACGACCGATAACGCAGCCCTCGGAATCAACCCCGGTCAGATTACCGTCCCGGTCGGGGCCTTTGACTCCTCGACGCAATTAACTCCCACCTACTTTGGTACTTCCACCGTGCGAGTATCCACTCCCTACTACGACCCGGTTCCTATGCCGATTCGAATCACCTGGATCGGCGTATTGTGTTTGAGTCTCTTAGGCGGATTCTTAGGCGGGTTGCTCGCTTGGATAAACTCTAACGGAAAATTAGTCGTGCGCATTATCACCGGACTGATCGTCGGGCTCGTGGCCAGTTGGGCTTACGTGGTAGTAGGGTTACCCAAACTCGAAACTTCCTTCTTACACAACCAGCTCAGCGTATTTTTTGTTGCGTTGCTGGTGGGACTTTCCGGGGTAAAAGGAGCGACGTTTATTTCTTCCAAATTCAATCTCCCCAGCTTTTAGGGATGTGACCGTTAACAGCATAGCGTTGGCCGTACGCGCCTTCGGAAGGTACGGCTCAATCCGTTGGGCGCGGCTTCTCGGCTGGAATTTTTGTGGTATGATGGTGGTATGAAGGAGAAGACTTCTATCACACTCTCACGAGATCTGCTGGCCGGAATCGACCGACTGGCGGGACCGCAAGGTTCACGCTCCGCGTTCATTGAGCGCGTCTTGCGGCGTTATCTGCGGCAACAGGCGCGCGCGCAGGCGCACGCACACGACTTGGAACGCATCAACCATGCGGCCGAGCAACTCAACTCCGAGGCCGCCGACGTGCTGGACTACCAGTCTGCGGAGGAGTGATCGTTTGCGGTGGCAAGTGTGAAACGCGGAGATCTCTACCGGGTGTACAAACCACACGGCGACCCGAAGTCTCATCGGGTCTTCGTTGTGGTGAGCCGTCAGGTGCTCATCGAATCCCGCTTCTCCACTGTGATTTGCGCTCCCGTGTTCTCAACCGGCGACGGCCTCTCGACCCAGGTCGCCGTGGGACCGACGGAAGGACTTAAACATTCCAGTTGGATTATGGCTGACAATCTAGTCAGCCTGCGAAAGACCGACTTGACGCAATACGTCGGTTCGCTGCCCCGAACGAAGGTCTCGGAACTCAACACGGCACTGAAAATGGCTCTGGACTTGGCCTAGCTCGTCTCAAAGAACATCCGCCCCAAAGAACATCGGGAACACACGAGTCGGAAGCACAGGGCACACGGAGATCAGTCGTAGTACTCGAGCCCCAGATGCGTGATCAGTTCCTCGCCCTTCAAATGCCGCAGCGTGTTCTTCAGCTTCATCAATTGAATGAACAAATCATGCTCAGGATAAAGTCCCGGCACCGTCATGGGAGATTTGAAGTAGAAGCTTAACCATTCCTGAATTCCCAGCCCGCGCAGCTCCGAACACCGTTTCGCTAGATCCGTTAGCAGCACCAGATCGAGCACGATCGGCGCTGCCAGAATCGAGTCACGGCAAAGGAAATCAACCTTGATCTGCATCGGATAGCCCAGCCATCCGAAGATATCAATGTTGTCCCAACCCTCTTTGTTATCACCACGTGGCGGATAATAATTGATGCGAACCTTGTGGCACATATTGCCATACAGCTCTGGGTAAAGCTCCGGTTGCAGAATGTGCTCCAGCACCGAAAGCTTCGATTCTTCCTTGGTCTTGAACGATCCCGGATCGTCCAACACCTCGCCATCGCGGTTGCCCAGAATGTTGGTGGAGAACCATCCGTTCAAGCCGAGCATGCGCGCCTTAAACCCGGGAGCAAGGATAGTCTTCATCAGCGTCTGCCCGGTTTTGAAATCTTTCCCGCAGATCGGTGCCTCGTTCTGCCGCGACAGTTCCAGCATCACCGGTAAATCCACCGTCAAGTTCGGTGCTCCGTTGGCGAACGGCACGCCTTCCATTAGCGACGCGTAGGCATACACCATGGAGGGCGCAATCATATCGTCGTTTTCGCGCAGCGCTTTTTCAAACGACTTCACCGACTGATGCGCCTCGGTCGCTTCGATGAAGGATTCTGTCGACCCGCACCACATCGTGACCAGGCGGCTCGCCCCGCTGGTTTTCTTGAAGTCGCGGATGTCGTCGCGCAACTGCTCGGCAAGATCCATCTTCGTCTTGCCCTTTTTCACGTTGGGCCCATCAATCTTCTTCACGTAATTGTGGTCGAACACTGCAGCGCGCGGCGTCACCGACGAAAGAAAGGGCTTCAACTGGTCAAGCAGCCTCTGATCGAGCACGCCCGCGTTCGAGGCCGCCTCGTACATGTTGTCTTCGAAAATATCCCAGCCAGTGAAGACCAGATCGTCGAGACCGGCCAGCGGCACAAATTCCTTGATCTTCGGCGAACGGCCATCCGTGCGCTTGCCCAGCCGCACCGTGCCCATTTGCGTCAGTGATCCGATCGGCTTCGCCAGCCCCTTGCGAATCGCCTCTACCCCGGCAACAAACGTAGTCGCCACTGCGCCCATGCCCGGGATCATTACGCCTAGCTTCCCTTTCGCGGGCTCGATCGTGCCGTTATTCTTGGATCGGCTCTGAGCCTTCGCTTCGGACTTCACTTCGACCCGTGCCGCTTTCGAGGATTTATTCCGTGTCGCCATATTTTTGGCCGCTTCCTCAGTAAGAATCTGTATGGATGTGCAAACCTTGTATGTTCTCGTATCGGGCAGGACTTTTGCAAATCAGAGAGGCCAAACGCGCAGAAAATCATTTTAACGGGGCAAGGCTGGCATTGATTGGAACACCCGTACAGACAGAAAGAGGGCGGCTGTCACCTCGTACACCTATTTCGGCTGCAAAGTTTGGGCAATCATGACCTGCCTCTTGAACGCTTCCATCATGTTCGGATCGAGCCGCACTTCGGTGGGCTTCTTCGCCAGCGTCATGGTATCGATTTTGTCCTGCAGCTTGAGCAGAGCGTAGAAGAGATTTTCCGGTCGCGGCGGGCAACCGGTCACGTAAACATCCGTAGGCACGATTTTATCGACCCCTTGCAGCACCGCATAAGTATTGAATGGCCCGCCCACCGAAGAGCAAGCGCCCATCGAGATCACCCACTTCGGATCGGGCATCTGGTCATAGATGCGCTTCACCACCGGCGCCATCTTCAAAGTAACCGTACCGGCCACAATCATCAGGTCGCTCTGCCGGGGGCTGGGACGAAACACCTCCGAACCGAAGCGGGCTATATCGAAACGCGAGGTGGACGATGCGATCATCTCGATCGCACAGCAAGCCAAGCCGAACGTCATCGGCCAGACGGCGGACTTGCGCGCCCAGTTGAAGACGTAGTCCACCGTGCTGATCATGAAATTCTTTTCGAATTTATTTTGCAGCCAGCCCATCCGGGCACCTCGGTTCGTAGCAGGTATCGAAACAATTATACGTTCAAAGCAAACGGCGCGAAGCACTTCAGTCTAGGGTTGGGACGCAGGAGTGTCAATCAGTTAAAGCGCAGCGGTCAGGTTGCCCCCGCATCGCGAGTCAGCTACAAATAGAAACATCCATGGATTCAAAGCCCGGCGTGGCCGCCCACCGCAGGAGCATCGCACCTCAGCTTCTCGCTGCATGGGCCAGTATTCGCACATCGCGATTCTGGATGGTCGCCATCGCCCTGTTCCTGCGCGTGGGCTGGATCATCGTCGGCCACACCTACAAGTTCAAGCCCACGGAAGATAATTTCGGTTTCGGTTGGGAGATGGGACGCATCGGCGCCGCCATCGCATCTGGGCGCAGATTCAGCGATGCTTTCGGCGCACCCACTGGGCCCACCGCATGGGAACCGCCGCTCTATCCCTATCTGACGGCCGGCGTCTTCCACTTCTTCGGGATCTATTCCAGATCATCGGCGTTCATTCTGCTCACGCTCAACAGCATTTTTTCCGCGCTGACCTGCATCCCGATTTTCCTCATCGCGCGCAGGATCTTCTCTGAGAAAGTGGCTGTCGGTTCGGCCTGGACCTGGGCCCTTCTGCCCTACGTCATGTTCTGGTGTACGCGCTGGGTGTGGGAGACGAGTTTTTCGGCACTGTTGTTGGCCGTGATTTTCTGGCTGGCATTGACCATGGAAGATCGCGACGGAATTCAGCCTTGGATCGAGTTCGGCTTGCTCTGGGGAATCGGGGCGTTGAACAGCACGGTGCTGATGGCCTTCCTGCCGGTCTCGGGATTGTGGGCCTGGTATCACCGCTCCAAGCGCGGGAAGCCGTCGCTGGCCGGTGTCGTGCTGGCATCTTTGGTTTTCATCGCCTGCGTCACCCCGTGGACGGTGCGCAACTATCGAACCTTCGGCAAGTTTATCTTCATCCGCGATAACCTCGGCGCGGAGCTACGACTCGGCAACGGCCCCGGCGCCGACGGCACATGGATGCAGTATTTGCATCCGACGCAGGATATCTTCGCTATGCGCCAGTACATTTCCATGGGCGAACTGGCCTATATCGAGAGGCGCAAACGACAGGCGGTCGATTACATCAAGGCCGATTACCCGCGCTTCGCCGTCCTTTGCTTGAAGCGCTTTGTCTACTTCTGGGCGGGACCTCCGCGCCTCGCGCAAATCTGGTGGCTCGCCGAGGTGAAGAATTCGCTCTTCCTGGCCTCGTCGGTGTTGATGTTTTGGGGACTGGGACGCGCTCTACGCCAGCGAAAACCCGGCGCATGGCTGCTGTTCTGGCTGATTTTGCTGTATCCGGCGATTTACTACGTGGTCTATCCCGGCCAACGCTATCGCCATCCCATTGAGCCCGAAATGACGATTCTTGGAGTCTATCTCCTCACCGAAGCGAGCCAGAAAGATCCCGCTTCCGCGCCAAAATGATTCGGAACATCCCCGGAGAAATTTCGTATAACCCTGTAAGCGGAGAACCGTCTACTTTTGGCTCTCACCAATTTGCGATCGCCACGTCTAACTTTTTGAAACGGAGGAATGCAATGAACCGCCCACGCCAATTCCCCGCCCCGGCCCGAATCGCCCTCAGCACCTGCGCTCTGTTCATTCTCGCTCTCGCAGCGCACGCCTCTGATCACCGCGGCGCGTTGACCGAGGAATTCCATCAAACCTACGCCTTCACTCCCGACGGACGCGTAGAACTCGAAAACATCAACGGAGCGGTTCATATCTCCACCTGGGACCAGAACGAGGTCAAGGTCGATGCGGTGAAGTTTGCCGATTCGAAGGAGCGCCTCGATCAGGCGCACGTTGACATCGACTCCGATAAAGACCATCTATCGATTCGCACCAAATATCCCGACCATGATCTGACCTTCAACTGGGGCTCGCACAACAATCCCGCCACTGTCGAATACACTCTGACGGTGCCGCGGGGCGCGCGCCTCGACGAGATCAAACTGATCAATGGCTCGCTCGATGTCACGGGCGTAAGTGGTGAAGTGCACGCCTCCTGCATCAACGGCAGGCTGGAAGCCCACAATCTCGCGGGCCGCACCGAACTCTCCACCATCAACGGCCATCTGGACGCCAAGTTCGACCAGCTTCCTGGTTCCTCGCTCGAACTAAAGTCGGTGAATGGTTCGGTGGCGCTGACGATTCCATCCGACTCCAAAGCCGAAATCGAGGCCAGCACCGTATCCGGCGGGATCGAGAATGACTTTGGGCTGCATGTAAATCGTCGCAGCTTCGTTGGACATGACCTGCGCGGCGAACTCGGCGGCGGCGGCATGCACATCAGACTGGAGAATGTGAATGGCCGGATCGAAGTCCATCATGCTTCCGATGGGCGTACTCTCAGCCCCGCCAAAGACTTGGGGCAGCGCGACGGCGATGACGATGACGACAGCAAGATCTGAACGGGCTAATAAATCGTGTATCCCGGCGCTGGAGTTCGGAGATCAGGCTTCGTCGCCATGAGTAGCAACGCCCCTTCCCGCTTGAACGCCCGAAGGTCGTCGAGACTATGAAACGATTTCGTCTGGTAGTCGTCGGGCGTGGGAGTGTCATCGGGAATTCGGCAGGCCTCGACACTTTCGAAAGCATGTTTCTTGAGTAGCTCGACGTACTCCACCGCTGAACGCACATGCACCGGAACTTTCAGCTTGTCTACCCACTGCAGGGAATATTGATTGTCTTTGTATAGATTGATCAGGATGAATAACTTTCCCCGCGGCGCCATCACGCGAAACAATTCCATCAGCGCGCGATCCTGATCGGCGTAGTAGTAAAACGATTCGACGGACAATACTTTGTCGAAGAAGTTCTCTTCCCACGGAATTTGCTGGGCCGATCCCCAGATGTAAAGCACATTGTCGAAATCCTTCGAAGCCGCGCGCGCCTCGCGAATCATCTCGTCGGCGACATCAAGACCCACCACTTGGCCGAAACCGTCCGGCCCCTCGCCCACCAGCCGCGCCAGCAACCGCGTCGCCCATCCCGAGCCGCAGCCTAGGTCCAGCACGCGCTCGCCGGGACGCAGGTTCATGCGGCGAATCGTCTTCGCGGTAATGTCGAAGTGATGGCTCTCCATCTTCGCGCCTTCGCCGGCTGCGGCCCAGCGATTGAATTCCTGCTGCAGCTTCTCGTCGGAGGTAAGAGGTTTTTCAGACAAGTTCATTTCCCTTTGTGAGTTTTGTGCTGCTCTATGCTACAGTTTTCCTCCTCATGGCGACACGCCTGCAGGACCCTCCACCCAAGCCTGACCCGGGATCACTTTACTGCCCGATTTGCGCCCAGGAGGTGAACGATCCTCTGACTTGCGGCGACTGTTCCGCCGTCATCTGCCGCCGCTGCGGAACGCCGCTGGAATCTCCCGACGAACTGGGAATCGGATAATGGACTCCGCCGCCGCGCCGCCCAACATCGAAACCGCTTCCAAGTCGCGGCCTACGCTGGTTCGCGGACTCAGCCTGCTCGATTCCGTGCTTCTGCTGGTGAGTGGCATCATCGGCTCCTCGATTTTTCTTACCGCGAAAGACATCGCCGGCCCGCTGCCGCAGCCCATGTTGTTCTTGCTCGTCTGGGTGATCGGCGGCGTGATTTCACTTTTCGGTTGCGTCGCCTTCGCGGAACTCGGATCGATGTTCCCCGAATCCGGCGGCCAATACGTTTATCTTCGCGAAGCGTACGGCGACCTCGTCGCCTTCCTCTATGGATGGATGCTGTTTGCGGTCGCCAACGGCGGTACCATCGCCGCTCTCTCCGTGGCCTCCGCGGCTTATACCGGACAAGTCTTCCCCATCGTCTCGCAAGAGCATGTCGTCGTTTCGCTCCTTGGAATCACGATCACCCGCGCGCATCTGTTCGGACTGCTGCTCATCGCCGTCCTTACTTACGTGAACGTCGTCGGCCTGCGCTGGGGCACGCTTTTGCAAAATCTCTCCACGTGGACAAAGTTCGTCGCCATGGCCGCGTTCGTGTTTCTCGGGTTCGCCATTGGCAAGGGCGACTGGTCGCACTTCCGCTGCCACGGCGCGGGCCTCACCATGGGACTTCACCCTACGCAGTTGATCTCCGCCATGGGCATCGCACTCATTGCAGTTTTCTGGGCTTATGACGGATGGGTATACATCACGTGGGTCGCCGGCGAAGTAAAAGAACCACGCCGCAATGTACCCCTGGCCATGGTGCTAGGCGTGATCGTAGTGGGCGCGATCTATATGGCGATGAACGTGACTTATCTCTACGCCCTGCCGCTCGGCGAGATCGCGCAACATGAAACCATCGCCCATGCAGCTGCAGCCGCGCTATTTTCTCCGCACGCCGCGGTGTGGCTGTCGCTGATGATTGCAATTTCGTGCTTCAGCGCCGCCGCCACCTGCACCCTCTCCGGCGCGCGCGTCTATCTCGCCATGGCGCAGGATGGCGTCTTCTTCGAGCGCATGGCCGTCATCCATCCCAAGTGGCGCACGCCTGCTTTCAGCCTGATTGGACAAGGCATCTGGGCCGCGTTGCTCACCATCAGCGGCCGCTACGATCAGCTCTACACCTATGTCATCTACGGCATGGTGCTTTCCTACACGCTGACCGTGATTGGAATGTTTCTGCTGCGCTGGAAGCGCCCCGAGATTCCGCGTCCCTACCGCTGTACGGGATATCCGTGGCTCCCCGCGATCTACGTGCTGGTCGGCACAGCCTGGACTTTGAACACGATCTTCACCCGCCCCACCGAGGCCTTCTGGGGCACCGCGATCGTACTGGTCGGCGTGCCGGGATACTTGTATTGGAAGCGCAACGCTCGGAAGGCTACAGCCGTGGAGTAGAACATGTTCGAGCGATACACCGAGAAAGCGCGGCGGGTAATCTTTTTCGCGCGCTACGAAGCCAGCCAGTATGGCTCGCCGAAAATCGACACCGAACATCTGCTCCTCGGACTCTTGCGCGAGAACAAGGCCTTGCACCGCTGGCTACCGCAGGCAACTCCCGAAACCATCCGCCGGCGAATCGATGATCTTTCAAAAGCGCGCCCGACGCCCCCAACCAACGTCGATCTGCCGCTGAGCAGCGCCGCTAAGCGCGTCCTGAAACACGCGGCCGACGAAGCCGAGCGGCTCGCCCACAGGCACATCGGAACCGAGCACCTTTTCCTTGGCTTGCTCGACGAACAGGACTGCTTTGCCGCCTCGCTCTTGCGCGAAGGCGGAGCCGACGCCGCGAGCATTCGGCTGCAAGTCGCGGCCTCGGACGAGAGGCAGTCGATGCCAGGAATCTATGAAGCCATTCGCACCCGCAGCTTTGGATCCCTCGTGGGAGGTGCAATCCTCATTCATGGCATCGCCCGCGGCGCGGATAGGATTCACGAATCGGTACAGCGCTGTCGCATTTACAACTGGCACTGGGCCAAGCGCCCTTGGACTAACGCCGACATTGTGATCGAAAAAAGACCGGCAAGGTTTCTTTTGATCTGCGCCTCGCCGAGGACGCCGAACATTTCGAACTCGTCAAGGGCGGCTGGAAGAAAGACCACTGCTTCATTTGCCGCTGGGAATTATTTGAATCGCCGGATGACGCGAACCACGGCACGGGATACACCAACGGTCATCACTGGGTATGCACTGAATGCTACGCAAAATTCTGGCAGCGGCGGATTTCTTCTCATCTCCCCATTATTCCGACATCACGTAAAGTTCCGTTTGCGCACAGTTTAGCCTCCGATATCTCCGGTCTGTAACTTAAGGCTGGCTGTTCGTTTTTCGTAACAAGCGCGAGAAACCACTTGCGTTGTTGCCGGTCTGCTGCTAATTTCCACCCAACTAACGGGCCAGCACTGATCTCGGGGATGCAGAGGGCTAGGCTCCTTTTCCTCGGTAGTTTCGCGGAAGTACTCCGGTGGTGATGCTTCCCTGCTTCTGTTCGACTCCAGACTCGGCCCCATCGAAAGGAGATCTATGTCTACTCCGAAGAATCCTCTTCCACTTGCCGGTAGTGAGCGCGCGCCGTTAGATGGAGCGCGCGAAGTCGGACCAGCGAATCCCAATGAAATGGTTGACGTGACCATCCGTTTGCGATCACGTGCCGGAAAAAAGCCGCCAGTTAATCCTCAGGAATTTACTAAACCCATTGAGGAGCGTGCCATTTTTACGCGCGGAGAATTCGAAAAACTCCATGGGGCGGACCCGGATGGTGTTGCTCGCGTGGAAACATTTGCCCGCGAAAACAAACTCAAAGTGAAGGAAAAGAGTGTGGGGCGGCGGACGGTCATCTTGTCCGGAACCGTCGCAGCCATGAACCAGGCATTTGGCGTCGAACTGAAAGAGTATGAGCATCCCGGCGGGAGATATCGCGGCCGTACTGGACCAGTCCACATTCCCGCGGATTTGCAGGACGTAATCGAAGGCGTCTTTGGCCTGGATAATCGTCCTCAAGCCAAACCGCATTTTCGTAGACGGCACGGACGAACCGGCGCTCGTGCCGCAGTCGTAAACCTCTCCTACACGCCGATACAAGTCGCCACTCTCTACGACTATCCCACCGGCGTCGATGGATCCGGAGAATGCATCGCCCTGATCGAACTAGGGGGCGGGTTCAACCCAACGGATCTGAGCAACTACTGGAGTCAACTCCAGTTGGCGAAGACTCCTACCGTTTCGGCAGTCTCGGTGGGAAATGGCAGCAACAATCCTACGGGGGACCCGAACGGCCCGGATGGCGAGGTGATGCTGGATATCGAAGTATCGGGGGCGATTGCGCCGGGTGCGAAGATTGTCGCCTATTTTGCCGAGAACACGGACGCTGGTTTCCTGAATGCGATCACCACGGCCGTGCATGACAGTACGAACAACCCTTCCATTTTGTCGATCAGCTGGGGTGGTCCCGAATCTTCCTGGACCCAGCAGGCCATGACCTCGATGGACGAGGCATTTCAATCTGCGGCTGCCATGGGCGTGACCGTTTGCGTGGCGGCGGGAGATGATGGTTCGACTGACGGTGTAACCGATGGACTGAACCACGTCGATTTTCCTGCATCCAGTCCCAATGTGCTGGCGTGTGGAGGCACACAGCTAGTGGCGTCGGGCAATACCATCACCAACGAAACGGTGTGGAACGAACTCGCCAACAATGAAGGTGCAACCGGAGGCGGCATCAGCGACGTGTTTCCGCTTCCCAATTACCAGAATGCGGCGGGAGTTCCGCCTTCAGCGAATCCCGGGGGACATGTAGGACGCGGGGTTCCGGACGTTGCCGGAGACGCCGATCCGACCACCGGGTACGTTACTCTTGTTGACGGCAAGCCCGACGTGATCGGGGGCACGAGCGCCGTGGCTCCGCTCTGGGCCGGATTGATCGCGCGGATCAATGAGAGCATCGGAAAACCGGCGGGATTTATCAACCCGTTGCTCTATCAGAACACCGGGACGGCCGCCGATTTCAGTGACATCACCTCCGGTAACAATGGGGCCTATTCGGCTGGTCCGGGATGGGATGCCTGTTCCGGGCTCGGGTCGCCGATCGGGAGCCAGGTTGCCGTAGCATTAGGGGCGCCGGCGCAGCCGCAAGCCCGGAAAACCGGCACCTAAGCGCAGAAACTCGAAGTGGCGCGACCGACCGAAGCTCCCCGCGTTGCGCCACTTCTTCCCAATTGATTTCAGACCACTTGCACCCTTCAGGCGGCTCCAAATGGGCCATCCAGCGCCTCATCTGTCACATTCAATTCACACTGAAGTGCAGGCATTCACGTACAATTAGTATCCGCCGCGTATGACGCAGCAGCTTTATTTACACACTTTTGTTGCAGTCGTTTGTTGTAGCATCCTTGGGTTTGTAATCGTATGTACGTTCGTGCCTTTTGTGGAGAACAAATGAGCCGCTCTGTGGTCGTCCGTCTGTTGCTTGTGGGGTTCCTCATTATCGCTCTGTTCACCGGATGTTCGCGCGATCCCAATATCCGCAAGCAGAAATATCTGGAGAGTGGCGACCGCTATTTTGACAAAGGGCAGTACAGCGAAGCCAGAATCCAGTACCTCAACGCACTGAAATTGGACTCACGCTTCGCCCCGGCACGTTACAAGCTGGGAGAAACTTATCTTAAGCTCGGCAACGCCTCCCAAGCCTTGCAGGAACTTTCGCAAGCGGTTGACCTTGCTCCTGACAATTATCCGGCCCAGATCGATGTCGCCAATCTCTTCGTTGCGGCCTCGAGGACTCCGGACGGGTCGATCAACAATGACGTGCTGAAAGAGGCGCGCAAACACCTCGATATTCTGCGCGAGAAGCAACCCCAGAATCCCAAAGTCTCCGAGGCCTGGGCAGACTATTACTCAGCTCAGAACAATGTGGGAGCGGCGCTGCAGGAAATGCAGCAAGGCATCGCTTCCGATCCCAATCGCTCGGAATCGTATTTAGATCTGGCGCTTCTTCAAGTGCGCGCAAACCTGCTCGATCAAGCGGAAGGCAATTTCAAGAAAGCCGCCGAACTGGATCCCAAGGCCACGAACGCTCAGCTGGCTCTGGGAGGGTACTACCAGACGCGCAGTCGCTTGCCTGAGGCCGAACAACAATTCAAGCACGCCATCGAACTTGCTCCCAAGGATCCCACCCCTCGCGAAGCGTTGGCGCGCCTGTACATGTTGCAAGGGAAGAAAACTGAGGCCGAGGCATTATTGAAACAGGCCAAGAGCGACCTTTCGGATAATCCCGAGGCCTACCACATGCTTGGAGATTTTTATTACGCCCGCGGCGATCTGGATAAGGCGACGGCGGAATATTCCTCGCTGTATAACGACCATCCCAAGGACATGCAGGTCAAGAGAAACTACGTCCAGCTTCTGATCCTGAAGAACCGTTTGGAAGAAGCCAGCACGCTGAACAATGAAATCCTGAAAGCAAACCCGCATGATCCGGCGGTGCTGGTCTACCGCGGAGAGATACAGCTTGGCCGCAACGATGTGGCCGGGGCGGTGGACTCACTGCAGCAGGCGATCAATGACGACCCCGACAACGCCGTGGCCCACTATCAACTCGGCCTCGCTTTTGATATGCAGCACAACGATGCGCGCGCCGAATCAGAGTGGCGCGAAGCCGCGCGGCTGCGGCCCGACTTCACGGATGCTCAACGCGCGCTGGCCGGGCTGGAATTGCGCCGTGGCGATCTTGATGCCCTTACCCAAACCGCCCAACAGATCATTACCGGAGCGCCTTACGCACCCGACGGCTACCAGATGCGCGCCCTGGTGGAGATGAATCGCCAGAGATATTCCGACGCCCAGCAGGACCTGACCAAGGCGATGGGTTTGGCTCCCGGAAGTCCGGCACCTTACGTCTTTATGGGCGATCTTTATCAGGCGCAGAGACAGTACCCGGAGGCGATTAAGTTCTTCTACCAGGCGCTCGATAAGGATGCTGCGTCCACCGATGCACTGCAGGGCATCATGAAAGTCTATCTGGCTCAAAAGCAAACTGACCAAGCCGTCGCCGCCGCGCGGGCTCAGATCGCCAAGTCGCCAGAAACCAGCGGCTTCCACGATCTGCTGGGGACGGCGCTTTCCGAGAAAAAAGACTGGAGCGGCGCGGAGGCTGCGCTGCGCAAGGCGATTGAACTGGACAAGAATAATGCCGATGCACTTTTGAAGTTGGGCCAGGTGCAGGCGGCCGAAGGATCGGTGAGCCAGGCGCTGGCTACGTATCAACAATCGATCAAGGACCATCCCCGCGAGATTGGATTCTACATTCTCGCGGGTGAGATGTACGAGTCGCAACAGGATTGGACTAACGCGAAAGCGATGTATCAGAAGGCGCTCGAAATTCAACCCGACAATCCTCTGGCCTCCAACAATCTGGCCTACTTGATCCTGCAGCAGAGACTGCGCAACGGCGACGGCAATGTCGATGTGGCGCTGGCGATGGCACAGACGGCGCGGCGCGGCATGCCAGACTCCTCGAATGTCGCAGACACCTTAGGTTTGGCTTACTACCAAAAGGGTGTGTACAAATCTGCGATTGATCTGTTCCAGGAGTCGCTGCGGCTGAATGAGAAGCGGGGCGAGATGGATAATCCGACAGTTCACTTTCATCTCGGGCTCGCTTATCAGAAAATGAACCAGCCAGCGCAAGCGCGACAGCAACTGGAGCGCGCGTTGAAGATCAGTCCTAACAACAGCGATGCGCGCAAGGCGCTATCGGAGCTACGCGGCTAACCCGCGCCCCACGCCCCCTCGCATCAGCTTTGCATTCGGGAGCGCTGCAGGGTCTCCGACGGTTTCTCTCCGAAGCGCGCCTGGTATTCAGCGGCGAAGCGGCCGAAGTGCAGGAAGCCCCAACGCGAGGCAGCCTTGGTCACGGTTGTGACCTGATTCGGTTGCGCAAGATCATCGTGCACGCGCTCCAGGCGCAGCCGGCGCAGAAACTGCATCGGAGTGTATCCGCGTTTTCGCTGGAAGCCGTGTTGCAGGGTTCTCGAACTCACCCCCGCAGCCATGCAGATATCTCCCAGGGACAGCGCCAGATGTGCGTTGGCGCTCATGTACTCTTCGGCGGCGCGCACCTGCCAGGGACCGGCATAGCGGGAGCGAACCAACAACCGCGTATAGTTATGGCGCTGCGCCTCCAGCAGGAGCGCAACCAGATCGTTCTCCAGTGCGCGCGCAGCCAGCTCGTATTGCTTTTCTTGTTCACGGCCTGATTCGCCTTCTGGATTGCTGCCGGCGCCGCGCATCCGCTCGAGGTGAGTGCACAGACTCAACACCAGGCGGCGAAAGCGCTGTCCGGCCTCGGTCCTCAGGTTAAAGCAGGGAAAAAAGACCAAGGGAGAATTAATCCGCCGCAGAAGCATCTTCTCCAATTCCTGAACCAGATTCTCGCGGCTGAGCCTTAGAAAAAGCAATTCGAAGTGCTCGGGAGTCCGGACTTCGACAGGCTGCAATGGCGACTGCACCAATCCCCACCCCGAACGCACCGGAACGATCTCGCCAGCCACACGATGCTCCACATCTCCGGACACGGAGAGAACCACCGCGTAGGAATCGTCGGGCAACTGGGCTTCTACCTTCATGGCCCCAGTGGTTTTAACGGTCGACAAATGCATTCGGGGACTTTGAGCCCCAAAAATCTTGGTGGAAAATGCGGAGCTAGGAGCGATCAATTCTGAGCGATAGGGGACGGCGGACTCGGCCAGTACGGATGCCGCTTCCTCCACATCGCTGGTTTCGAGCACCAAGGGATACAAGAGTAGATTTTGCTTGGACTGGTGAATACCTTCTGAGAACATCGCCCCTCGTTACGGTTCCATGTACCTTATCTTCCGGGATGGCAGAGTTCAAGAGCAATTTTCTTAATGAAACGATTCACTATGATTTATCCATCCGACTGTGTACCTTGGAGATCAATGCAGGCGGAGCCAATTGCGTAAACCGGATTGCTGATTTCTCCCGCTTGTTGAGAATGACTACATCGCGTGAGCGTTCTTTGCGAAGTACAGGTGATGGGACCGATGGAGACAACACGGCCGCAGCAGCGGCGCTGGGAGCGCTACCAGGTAAAGATTCGTACCAAGATCACTCTGAACACAAACGGTGAAACGCTCTGCTTCTATGGAGAAGCCAGCGATGTAAGCCAAGGCGGCTTGCGGCTGTTCATGCCGCGCGATCTTGAGCCGGGCATCATCGTTCTGATGGAATTTTCTCTGCCTTACAACTCACGAGTGATGGCGATTCGCGGATTGGTTAGAAACCGTGGCGGTTTCAGCTACGGAGTGGAATTTATGAATCCGACTGCTTACCAGCGAGACACGATTACTCAGTTATGCAAGACCCTGCAGCTCCTGCAGTGAACGCCACCCCGCGATCAGATTCCTTTTAGTCACGCGGTGAGGTTGCGATATGGAACGCTCCTTGATCTGGATCGAGGGTGACGCGGCCGGCTGGTCGTGTTCGAATTGCGGATGGCGATTCGTGGTACCGACGCTGTTAAGTGGAGAAGAAGAAGCTATGGCAGCATATGACCGCCTCGCCGCGGCGAAGTTTCGCGAGCATCAGTGCGAAGCCGAACTGAGCGTTCCTGCGGCGAACAAGAAACCGGATACCGGGACCGCTTTCGCAAACCGCGCGCGACTTCTGATTATGCGGGGTTTCAAGCCGAAGGATGCCGTGGAACTTGTGCTGCACGAAGTCGCGACGGAATCGGGCGGCAATGCAAAGCTGATCGAGAAGGCGCGCGCCGATGCCGAAGAATTTCTTTCAAAAATCCGCCAAGGCTTAATCTAGAACCCCAAGGCTCAATCCAGAACTACGATGTCCTGCTTGTCCGGGTCTTCGGCCTGAGGACGGCGAGCGGTACGGTTCGAAGGCAGACCGGCGTCGCGAATTTTATAAAGCAGCGCCCGATAGCTGATGTTCAGGGCTCGAGCCGCCTGCTTCCGGTTCCAGTGATGATGCTGCAGCACCTTCAGGATGATCTTGCGTTCCAATTCGTGCACAGCCTGGCGAGTGATTTTCTTCAGCGAAATCGGTCCATCGACGGCAATATCGGCACTGAAGAAATCCGGCTGGTGCGGGCGCAGATCACCAGAGATAGCCTCTTCGGTGCCCAGGATCACGTAACGCTTGATAAGGTTCTCCAGCTCGCGAACATTGCCCGGCCAGTGATACTTCTTGAGCGAGTTCATCAAATCGGTGGAGAGCGGCTTGGCGCGCGAGTTGAATTTCCGGTTATAGCGGTCGAGAAAATAGGCAATGAGATCCGGCAGATCGGAAGCCCGCTCGCGCAGCGGCGGCATGTGAAGATTCACGACATTGATGCGATAGAAAAGATCTGCGCGAAACGTGCCGTTGGCGATCTCCTCTTCCAGCTTTCGATTGGTGGCGCACACCACGCGCACTTCGACTTTCTTGTCTTCCTGGGCGCCGATGCGGCAGAACTGTCCGTCCTGCAGCAACTGCAGCAGTTTCGACTGCAGACTCATGTCGAGCTCTGAAATTTCATCCAGAAACAAAGTTCCGCGATGCGCCATCTCCACACGGCCAGGCTTTGTGCCAAAGGCTCCTGTGAAGGCGCCTTTTTCGTAGCCAAAGAGTTCGCTTTCGAGTAGCGTGCCAGGAATCGCAGGACAATTTACCTTCACCCACGGCCCTGTCTTCCATGGCGAAGCAGCGTGGATCATGCGCGCAATGATGTCCTTGCCAGTGCCACTCTCTCCCTGGATCAACACCGGAACATTCGCGCTGGCCAATTTGGCAAGCCGTTCTCGCAAAGCTCGCATGGCCTCGGTGCCCCCAAAAAACACCGCCTCGGGAGGCATTTCTCCCAGAGGCTGCACCAGGGAACTGACTAGATGTGAAGTGCTCATAAGGCTTTACCGGTTCGGCCGCACAAGCCATGGCGTGCGTGCATCCGGGGAACCAAACACAAAGGAGCGGGCTAACTCAGTGTAAAGGCTAGTCTATGTAATTGATGAAAAGCAACTTACTAAAGATTTTCCTTGGGGGACATCTAGTAATCGATGGGGAGGTATGGGAGTGTATTGCAACGTTCACCAAAGGAAAAGCCCTTCATGCCAAGGAAGCCTGTTTCCTTCGCGGTACTTTGATCGGGACGCGGTCGTTTACTAGTGGCCGGAAGAACTTCACGCCAACCAGGTTGTAGGTTTCGGCATGCTCGGTTCGCAATACTTTGGCACGTAAGGTGCGTGAGGCCGTCGGGAGAGCGGACAGACCAGCTAAGGGTGCGCTTGGAATTTCGAGGGAAACTTCCGCCGTAGCGGGGAGGGAACGTCGGACCGCCACCAGCATGCCGCCAGCAGATACGTTTAGGGCAGTGGCGAACTCCAAATACTCCTTATCCTCCTCCAGCCGGGTCCTGACAAAGACGGGTATGGCCAGAGGCAAGCGCGGCCATCGCCGGCGCTCTGCCATGGGAGTCTTTGCGATCACTCACGCCCCTTCTTTATCCGATTTACGCCAAGATAAGCAGCAGCTTTGGGGCCAAATTAGGGGTTAACCGGATCATCGGGGAAGCGAGTCCTATGAAACCCAATGAAACCACCCTTGTCCCCGCCCCGGACCGCGACAACCAAGCAAAGTGCTGTGTTTCCATCACCTTCTAGCCATGCGCCCATTCACTCTGACCGATGCCAAGCGGCCCTCCGGCATGTTTGTATAGTGCAAGGTTTTGCTACTCTTGGGTAATCAGGTTGCATTTTTCGTTGACAATGAAAAGTAACCTGGCTTACGATTTTCTTAACAGATTCATTCGCTCCATCATCCTCCCTCTGTGCTAGACCGCCGTACCCCTTATGGTCACCGTGCAAAAGAATGTGTGTGCTCCCGAGGCTGGCAAAGGAAGAGTGAGCGAGTCGACTCGTTCGGCTTCCGGATCGGGAATGCCGAGCTCGGCGGATCTCCCACAGGCTTATTCCGAACTACAACAGCGATTTCAACGCACTACGAACGCCCTTGGATCGGCCGCGCACGATCTCAAAACACCTCTGGCAATTCTGAATGGCTACGTCGAATTGCTGCAGAGCGAGAAGTTGGGACCGATCAGCGACCGCCAGCGAGAAGTACTCCATGACATGGAAGCGAGCGGCAAACGGCTGCAGCAGTTCATTCAGGATTTCCTCACTTACAGCGCCTTGGAGACCGGCGGCCTGAAGATGCAGTTTGCTGTCGGCAACATCAACGAGTGCCTCTCCGAGGTCTGCCGGCTGTGGTCGACGCGTTTTCAAGGAAAAGGATTGGCACTTTATTTTCTCGCCAATGACAAACTGCCGGAATTCGAGTTTGACCTTCCCAAGCTGGAGCGCGTAATTTCGAATTTGTTGGAGAATTCTTTTAAGTTTGTTCCTCAAGGCGGCACGGTTTGGTTGCACGCCGAGCCTTATATGTGGGAGCGCCGCGCCGCTGCCCAGCCAGCGTCCGCCGGCGAACGGCGTCGGCAGATGAATTCTCAGCCCAATTCCGTAAAGGTCAGCGTCTCCGACACAGGTCCCGGAATCCCGGCGGAGTTTCATCAGGAAGTCTTCGATGATTTCTTCCGCCTGCCGCACAATGAAAATCAGGATGGGATGGGCCTGGGTCTCGCCATCGTGCGCCGCCTGGTTCAGGGCATGGGTGGAAAAGTCTGGTTGGAAAGCGATCCCGGCGCTGGCTGCAAATTCTCATTTCTCATTCCCTTCAAACCATCCTCCACCCCTGGCGTCAAAGGAAAGGGTCGATGAGCGACGCCGCCAAGATTCTTCTGGTCGACGACGAGCCCGCAATGCTCCGCTATATCCGGACGCTGCTCGAAGTCGACGATTACAAAGTGGAGACGGCTTCAACCGGCGAAGAGGCGTTGCAGCGTGTGGATAAAGGCATGGAGCCGGATCTGGTTTTGCTCGACGTACTCATGCCCGGCATCGACGGTCTGGAGACCCTGGAACAACTTCGCCAGAAACGGCCGGGCGCCAAGGTTGTGATGCTTTCCTGCGTCAGCGACACCCGCAAGGTCGTGCAGGCCATGAAACTGGGCGCACACGACTACCTCACCAAGCCCTTTCAGAAGTCGGAACTGGATGCGGTCATTCATCAGTGCCTCGGTCAGGGAAAAGGTCCGGTGGGAGGCGAAGTTGAGGAAGTTGCCGACGATGTATTTTTCATCGCCGCCAGTCCCGCCATGCGAAAAATTCGCTCGCAAGCAGCGCTGGTCGCCAACGTCGATATTCCGGTATTGCTCCTGGGCGAAAGTGGCACCGGCAAGGAAGTGCTGGCCCGCCTGATTCACAAGCTCTCGCCGCGGGCGCATCGAACTTTCCTGAAGGTCAACTGCGCGGCCGTTCCCGCGGACCTGCTGGAAAGCGAACTGTTCGGCTACGAGCCGGGCGCCTTCACCGGGGCGACGCACGCCAAGCCCGGCAAGTTCGAGCTCTGCAACAAGGGCACCATCCTGCTCGACGAAATCGGCGAGATGCCGCCCGCCCTGCAGGCCAAGTTGCTGCACGTGTTGCAGGACCAGCAATTCTCAAGGCTAGGCAGCCGTTCTGTCATCAAAGTCGATGTGCGCATCCTGGCGGCCACCAACATCGACATTCCTCAGGCACTCGCCACCAAGCGGCTGCGAGAAGATCTTTACTACCGCTTGAACGCGTTCACCTTGCAACTGCCGCCGCTGCGCGAACGCAAGGAAGAGATTCCGATCCTGCTAAAGCATTTCATGGCGCATATGGCGGAACAGTATGCGCGCCCTCAGCTTCCACTCTCGCCACCTTTGCTGGAGGCATGCCAAAGACATTCCTGGCCCGGTAACTTGCGGGAGTTGAACAATTTCCTGAAGCGGTATCTGATCCTGGGGGACGAAAACTTGGCCGCCGCCGAATTGCAGCCACGCCACGACGGCAACGGAGGCGCTGGAGGCTCGGATCCAGCTGTAAAAGAGGCGGGTGGCGGATTAAAGTCGCTGGCCCGCACTGCCAAGGACGAAGCCGAAGGCGAAGCCATCCGGCAGGCTCTCGAGCAAACCAACTGGAATCGTAAACAGGCCGCCGGCCTTCTTCAGATCAGCTACAAGGCCCTGCTCTATAAGATTCGGCAATATGGGATCGCCGAAGCCAAGAGCCACCACAAACTTTCCGCCGGCGCCTGATCTTCGCTAACACTGTCACCCAAAGAACTTCGGCAGAATACTGGCTCGTCCGAAAAACTCTCTTCTGCTCTACTGCACTGTCAAACTGAACCCGGCAGTCTGCGTGAAGGAGCCCGAAGTCGCGGTAACCGTGAGCGAATATGTGCCCGCCGGAGTTCCGGTCACGACTGGCTGTTGCTTCGCCTTGCTGCAAGCTGGCAATGGGACGATGAACGAGAACAATGCCAGAACCATGAGCAGGCCTAGCAGGCGATTCCGCCGGCGTTTCTTGCCTCCCAATCCAACGACAGCCATCCCCGGAACCATGAGCCAGAGAGCGTAAAACCGCCCGCCCCACTGAAGAGAACTGATCACGGAGGGAGGTCGGGCCGTTGTCGTCAGGTTGAGCGTGCTTGACTGGGCACCCGGGCCATTGAACATAAGAGTAGCGGGAGTGAATCCGCAGCTCGCACCCACCGGGGTAGAACCGCAAGTCAGCGACACGTTGTTTCCAAACGTGATGGCCGGGTTTACCTGCAGGAAGTAGGTTGCGGTGTTGCCCGCAACCACGGTCTGGCTGGAAGGATTGATCGCGATCGAAAAATTGGTAGCCGTGAACGAAGCCGTCGTGGTGACGATCGGGTTTGTATTGTTAGCATTGGTGGCTGTCACTGTCATCGAACCAGTCCCTGCCGTAGTCGGGGTTACAGAAAATGCCACGGTCGCGATCGAACCCGATTGCAGGACGGGAATCACGCAAGCCGCGGTCGTACCGATAGGCGGGCTGCAAATGCTGCCAGCCCCTCCTGAAACGCTGGTAAAGGTAGCCGATATGTTGGTGGAAAGCTGCGCGCCCACGGTAACGTTCGTGGCCAGATCCGGCCCCTGATTCGTGACGGTAAAGGTGATTGAGATCGGATTGCCCGCGCCCACCACTTGTGAACCTGGCGAGTAAATGGGCGCCACGCAGGTAATACACAAATCGTTCACCGGTCGCAAGGCTACCGCGAACGCGTCCATGGTGGTTCCTTGAAACGTCGGCTGAAACGCTCCTTGCACCTGCAAATTCGTAGAAGTCGTATCGCCCGCAAAATAAGTGTTGAGGGCCTGATCCACCGTGATGCTAGTTCCGCGATCCACTCCGCTTCCGCCGAAATAAGTGGCGTACGAACCTACGGTGTTCGTACCCGACAGAGTGGTCGTATCAATGTGCGCAAAGAACGCGTTTTGTGTGCCCTTGAGGTTGGTCTGGATCGCTCCCGTCGAGGCCGGGAAATCTGTTGAATTGGTCTCGCCAGTGACCAGCGCTCCCGCCCCGGTATCGACCGCAATCGCCAAACCGCTATCGTTCAAAGCTCCACCCAGGTAGGAAAAATAGCTGAGACCCACCGCATTGGTAGTGGTGGTGGATCCGGAAGTCTCGGTGGGATTCGTAAACTTCGCCACATAGGCGTCCGTATCCGTAGTGGTCGCCGGACATGCCCCGAGAACACCCGTTGGAGCGTTCAGGCAGGCTTGAAATTGCCCGGCTCCAGTGGGAGCATTGAAAACGGTCGAGTTGGTAGCGCCGGTAATGTAGATGGCCGAGGCAGTGGTATCAATCGTAAGCCCGGTGGAGGAATCGGTATTGGCACCACCGAAGTAGGTGGAGAACAGTAGCTGCGTGGCGCCAGTCTGGGCGTTGTTCGGATTCAGTTTCGCCACAAAAGCATCGGTCGCTGCGGAAGTTGTCGCCGTCCCACAACTGACAGGATAGCTGATCGTGGTTGGAGGAACCGTGTTGAGGCAAGGCTGGTAGGCGTTCGTGATGGGAAAATCTCCCGTGTTCAGCCCACCTTGACCATTGGTGCCTTCGCCGCTGTTGAAGAAATTCGTAGTGCCGCTGAAGTAGACGTTTCCTGTAGTGTCGACCGCGATGCCGCCGCCAACAACTACAGCGCCCGTGCCGGGATTGCCGCCACCAAAATATGTCGAATAAGCCAGGCTTCCCGTTCCGATGGTTTTGGTATTGATCTCGGTGACAAAAAACTGGATGCTCGCCAGTGATGACTTCTGATACGCCGGAGGAAGCAAGGTGGCCGGAAAGCCGGTAGCCACATCGGTGGAAGTCGTGGTACCCAGCACGAAGGCGTCGCCATTGTTGTCGATGGCCAAAGCGCTCGCCGCATCCGTACCATTACCGGAAAGATAAGTCGAATAAATGAGCCCAGAAAGAGTGGGATTCAACAGACTGACGAATACGTGGGACGTGCCCGTGCTCCCGGCTTCAGGCCCGCTCTGGTATCCGTTGATCGTGGGAAAGTTCGTCGAAGTAGTTGTGCCGCCGACGTACGCATTTCCCGCGCTATCCACTGCCAGCCCTGCAGAGTCACCAATAGCGGGGTTGCCAGCGATGGTGTCGGTCCCACTCCCACCGAGGTAGGTCATGGCGACCAATCCACCTACGCCCTGCGTCGGGCTAAGCTCCGCAATGAAGATGTTCTGCGTACCTTTCAGGGCGGCCTGGTAAGGCGTCACGCTGGTTGGGAGCGGAAGATCGTTAGAAGTGGTAGATCCTGCGATATAGATGTTTCCGTTGCCATTCACCGCGATCGACGGAGAGGTTTCGGCACCGTTCGCGCCACCAAAGTAAGTGGAGTAGCTGATGGTTGGATCGATCACCAGTTCTCGTGTGCGATCGTATGCGCCAATCTCAAAGCCGACTCGATTGCCCGCGCGGAGAACGAAGCGCCCTTCAACCGGCTGCTGCCGGCCTGCAACGCTCTGGTAAACCCGCGGAGCCTGCAAGCGCACATCGGCGCCAGACCCCTTGAGAATTAAATCTCCGCCGCTCAATTGCAGTTTACTTACGCCATCAAACTGCAACTCGGCTTGCGACGGGTCCGCACCGGGTGCGACTTTGAAGTCGTATTCCAGGTGGCCCAGGCTGCCATAGAAAACCAGATCGATCCCCGGATAAACGTTCTGATAGTCAACTCCAGCAAACTGCGGAATGCTGGTATGCCACTTGTTCGGATCATTGCCGATGAAGTAATTGCTTTTGCCGGGAAGCGGCACGCTTCCCGCAACCGTCGTCGCCGGATCAGCACCCACCAGCTTCATGTGTACCGCCGCCACACCGCGGCGTGGCGTTTTGTGACCGGGTGACGCCGGCTGCGCCGTTTGTATGGCTAATACGGCTCCAGTCGGATCCAGGTAGAGACCGTATCCCGACCCGCGCGAAACGAACTTCACGCCCGAAGGGGCTTGGCCCTGGTTGGCTTCGAAGATCATCGGGAGTTGGCTGAGGAGAGCGCGTGCGTCCGGCTTCGCTTTCGCAGGAGCCTTGCCGAGGGCAGCTGAAATCGGAGAGACCGGAACCTTTGCCGACGCTTTCTGAGAGCTGTGGCGGAAGCCCGAGCCCAGTATCCCGCAGGCTGCCAGAAGCAAAACCACAACCGCACCCGCGACCCGGACTCGCTGCTGACTGCTTTCCGACGTCTTCCCCATCAACCCCTCACGACCATTTCCCATTACGCTTTTCCTCCGACGCACACCAATCATTCTGGAGAGAGTAGAGCCGAAGCGCGAGTTTTTACCCCGCATCGGCGAAACCGCCCGCTGCTGACATGTCACTTTGGAACTGGCGGAAAATAAACAACTACTTAAACATCTGACGGATAGCCAAGTCAAGCGAGGCTCCCGCTCCCGAGCGCGCTCCAACACCTCAGATGCGCCCGTGACCAAGGAAAGATGCCGCGATGTGGCACGAAAGTGGAATGAAGAGATCTGCAGATGAACCGAATGAGGACGATTTCTGCAAAGCGTTGCAGGCACGCGGTCCCTCGCGACCGCGAGTCACACAAAAGCTTTGATTCTTCTCAACAATCAGCCCGCGTATCGCGCAACGGATGGCAGCGTGATTGCCTCATTAGTCTGCGGAATCAGAGCGGCCGCGGACTCCTCCAAAATCCTCCAGGCCGCTTGGGCATTTACCGACTCAGTTCCATGAGTCTTTTTGCTCTTGCAAACCACGGGCGTTTCTATAAAGTGAAGCTATCAAGCCCTGCCCCAAGAAAAATGGGCAGGACTTGTGTCTTCCAGCCTTGGCTGTTGATTCCGTTCCGCATCAGATGTGTCTTCTTGGGGAATAAATGCTTTCGGAAAATACGCCACGGATGCAAACCGGCTCTCAGGAACGGCGGACGATGCGGCGCTTTGATATGCGCCTGCCAGCGGTAGTCCGTCTCACTGGAGAAAGCGAATTTCAAACCGAAACGCAGAATGTGAGCGCGCGGGGGGTTTTTTTTTATCTGGACCGGCCCGTCCCCGAGGGCACCGCTTGTGAAGTGACGCTTACGTTTCCACCCCACATCACGCTGACCGATGCGGTTCGCGTCCGCTTTACTGCCCGGGTCATCCGTTCGGAATCACCGCTGCCCTCCTTGCGCGTCGGCACCGCTGCCATGATCGAGGACTACGAATTCCTGCGCTCCGGCGGGAGCGCCGATTTCCTGAGCGCGTTGCAGAAAGAATGGAAAGCGGCAAACTGAGCGGGAGGGCTTTTACTTCTCTCTTCTACCCAAGTCCTTCATGCGCTGCCGCAAACGTCCGTACCGCCGCGCGATGCTGCCCAGATAAATCCCGTGAATCAGCCAGGTGGCGATGTAGGCAGCCCATAGATATTTGACGGCGTTCACTGCGGCACTCCCATCAACGACTCCAGACTTTCCGCCTCGTCCACCGCCCGCTGCAACATTTCAAGGCGATAACGCCACCAGCAAACCACGACGGCAAAGCAGGAGAATGCCAGCCAGTTCATCAGGAGCACATGCAGCATTCGTGGATCAATCGAACCACCGCCGCCAATCACCGGCTGGGGATGCTGCGTGCGGAAAAACCATATCGAGAAATATACCAGCGGCACATCAAGCGCGCCGAAGATTGCCAGTACTGCCGCCAGCTTCGGAGTCTGCGAACTGTCCGAAAACCGCCGCAGAACCAGATAACTCACATAAATTAGCCACAAGACTAGAGTCAGGGTAAGGCGCAAATCCCAAGTCCACCAGATACCCCACACCGGACGCGCCCAGATCGGCCCGGTCACCAGCACAACCGTGCAGAAAACAACGCCCACTTCCGCCGAAACCAGGGCTACAGCATCCGCTTTCGGGCTTCGCTCTATTAGATAGACCACCGAAGCCACCAGATTTACGGTGAAAAGCAAGAACGCCGTCCACGCCGAGGGCACATGGTAGTAGAAGATGCGCTGGACATCGCCCATCGTCCGCTCCATCGGCGCCACCCAGATCGCTTCGTAGAAAGCATAAGCCAGCAACAGCGCTGTAAAAACCGCGAGGATGGTGAGGGCCCGTTTCATTCCGCCTGCAGGATGGTCTCGAATAAAGCCAGACAAGCAGTAGTAAACACCACATCGTAGGTGAGAAGCAATACGATCCAGAAGCGCGCCGAGGCGTCACCGGCGAGAATGATGCGCGTTGCCTCCACCATCGACTGCACGGCTGGAATCGAGATAGGAAACAACAGCAGCGGCAGCATGATCTCACGGCTGCGGGTACGCAACGACATGGCCGCGAAAAATGTTCCATTCACCACCAGCGCCCAGGTTCCAAGAATCGCCACGGGAATCAATTGCCACGCCGGACCTAATGCCCGCAGGTTGTAGAAAATCATGAACAGCGGCGCCATCAACGCTTCCAGCACGCTTACCAGAATGAAGTTGCCCAACGCCTTGGCCAGGAACAGCGCATTCGCCGGCGCCGGAGAAACGCGATAAGCATCGAGAACCTGATTGCGCAGCTCGCGCGCCCAAGTCTGGTTCAGGGCAACCACGGCGGCGAACAGGAAGGCAACCCAAATCAGTCCCCCCGCAATTTCGCGCGACTCCTCGGCATTCGGATCGAACGAGAAGCTGAAGATCACCACCACCAACAGCGAAAAAAATAGCATGGAGTTGATCGCATCGCGCGAGCGCCACTCCAGCCGGATGTCTTTCGTCAAAGTCGCCAGGGTGATGGAGCGGAGCGAACTCATTGCGGCCCCACTCGCGCAGGATTCAGCGTCGCCGTACGTTCCACGATCTGCCCGGATTGCATCCAGACAAATTCGTCGGCCACACCCCCCAGCAGTGATGCCTGATGGGTCACTAGAAAAATAGTCTTGCCCGCATCCCGCATCTCTTTCAGCAATCCCACAATCTCTCGAGCCGAATGCACGTCTACGTTGGAAAACGGCTCATCTAGCAAAAGAATCTTGGGATCGTGCAGGATGGCCCGCGCCAGCGACATGCGCTGCCGCATACCTTGCGAATACTGGCCGACCGGACGCGCCAACTCCGGATCCAGCCGTACCGAACGAATCACCTGCTCACAGCGCTCATCTCCATCAATCTCGTACAGACGAGCGAAGTAGCGCAGATTTTCCATCCCGCTCATCTCGTCATAAAGCAGCGACGGGTGCGCCATGTAACCGACCTCGCGGCAGGCCTCGCGCGGACTCTTGCCCAGAATCGAAATCGTGCCCCGTGTGGGATGCGCGAGCCCCGCCAAGGCCCGCAGCAGGGTAGTCTTCCCTGCCCCGTTGTCGCCCAGAATCACATGAAACTTGCCGGCAGCAAACTCCGCTCTCAGGCCGCGCAATGCGGCAAAGCGGCCGAATTGCTTGATGAGATTGCTGACGGTTACGATTCCAGCGGCGTCCGGGATTTCAGAGGCGCTCACGATAGTTGGATTAAGGTGAAAGGTCGAAGATAGCGGAAGGTCGCAGCGAAGTCGAGGACGCTAGCAAACGACGCAAGCGCTGCACGCCATGGCAAAGTGTCATCGCGAGCGAAGCGAGGGATCTTGGTGTTGGCCCGCTGCAGCGGCGGTACAGGCAAGAACCAAGATCCCTCCTCCGCTCGGGACGACAAGTGTGTGTGGTCCCGCGCTATATTTGAAAACGGTCTGGTTCGAAGCTACGGCTGGCTGAGCGCCAGGTTGGGCCTGCGTAATGCTCTTGGCCGGTTCGGCGTGCGTCCCGGTATCGCCGTACCTCGCTTTCAGCTTCTCCCGCACAAAGGCAAAGCTGATGTGCCTATCGATGAGCCGCAGCAGGTGAGTCTCTGGAACCTGATCTTCCAGGTGGAAGTAATAGAACAACGCCTTGGAGCGGTCGTGTTGCTCCATCATGATCAGCAGGCCTCCAGCGATGAAAATCCAACACAGTACGGGCGGGATCAGTTTCTTCTAACATGCTTCTGCTGAATCTCATCCTGCTAATCGACGTGACTTTTTCAACACCCACGCCTGATAACAGAAGTTACCGCCTCCACCTTCCGCGCGATGCAAAAGAAAAGCCGCCCGAGATCGGGCGGCATGCATTTATTTTTTGGGAATTCTCCAGGCCGTCCGTCAATTCCAAACTATTTGCCCGTTTGAATTGAAGGAATACTTTAGAGCCCTCCACTTGACGGTTAAAGGGGCGTCATAGTTGTAGCCCTCGAGGATTACGTTACCTAGATACAAATCATTGAAATCGGAGACTGGGCTATTTTGGCTCACAGGGTTGTCCCCGTTGGCATCAGAGACAGTGTACGTGAAGTATCCGTTGGATTGGGCCGGGGTTGGGTTGTTCAGGGTGATGGTTAGTTTGTAATAGGCGTTGTATCTGAAGCCCGCGGGGAGGCCGATGTAAGTGAAACTATTTGTATTGTTGTTCCAGCCATAGAATCCGGCAACACCGCCATTGGGGTAGTAGCTGGGGCCTGGGACCTCGCTCACAATGGGCCCCTGGAACTCGATGATTGGGTAGTCACCCACGGAGTAGGTGGAATCGAATGCGGTGAGCCAAAATCCTGCCATGCGTTCGTCCAGCAATTCCCAAGTTGAAGGAACGTAGAGCTCGATCGATACTGAGTTGGTGCCAGCTAACAAGTCGAACTTGTTACCTTGCGTATTGTAGAAGCTCGGAGTAGGCGTCTGAAAACCTGACGGGCTGACACTCTCCGACAGAACACCGCTGGCGGCGGTAAAACCGGCCGGGGCAGCACGGTCCGTGTACCATGCGAGGGGCACTTCTGTCTGACTGCCACTGACCACGGCGGGCACGGAAAAATCAAGTCCGAGGGTTTGAGCGGTTGCAGACGCGGGCGCCACAGCCAGTAAAACTCCGGCAGCCAAAACCCAAATCGTTAAGCGCACGGTTAATCCACTTACACGTAGATGTTCTCTACGCACACTGATACTCATAGAAATTCTCCTTGAAGATCGAATTAGACGTTAGTGATGCGGGGCCCGCGTGCGGAACGACTAGCGGAACGTTACATCCGGGCGCTGACAAAGTCAACGTATTCCCAGCTTGTGGAAAACAATTCACACAGGGATATCGCTGCAGAACGCCCGCCAAAACTAAAGATAAAGATTCAGTTCGAAGTCAAAGATAAAGATTCAGTTCGAAGTCAAGGAAGGTTTCTGGACCTGCGTGACGCTCTTGCTCGGCTCGGCTTGCATCTGATTGCCGGGCTGCTGCGGCGCATATTTCGATGCGCATTTCGCTTGCAGCGCTTTGGCATGGAAGACGCCGTCCCTTCCAAAGCTGCCGTCGGCCAGCGCCTGAGAATCGTCCTTAAACGTATCGGGAGGTGCTTCCGTTCCGGTGTAATCCACCGAGAGCAATTGATCCTGCTCCATCAATACAAATTGCACGTGGGTTCCCGTCCGCTTGATTGACCCCGGCTGCACATTTCCCGCCACGCGCAGACGCTTGGTATAAGCGCCGTTCCCCATCTTGTGCAGTTCGCTGATGGTGACGTAATAACTCTTGCTGTCCTGCACTCCCGTATAGGCGAGATAGCCCAGCAGAAACAGGATCAGAACAGTAGCCCCGCCGAACTTCAGATAGGTCTTGCCTTGACTGGACATAGCACACCACCCCACAGGAACTGTACTTCTACGACTCTAATCTTCCCCAAGTTCAGAATCAAGATACGAGCCCCGGGCACTGGCTCAACCTGAAATCTTTTCACCATTGCACCCCCGACGGCGTCATCCCGAAGCCCCACGTTTTCACCAGCGGGACGAGGGATCTCCCCTGCGTACACAGCCGTCCCCTTTCAAACTGAGCCACTGTGAAAGGCACGGACTGCGATGGGCCACCCCGTCTATAACGTAGCCTCCATTTGCAAGCCTTCGATCATTTCAGTCAGCGTCTTCTGCGCGGCCTCGCGCTTCAGTTGCAGATCGGCCACTTCGTGGTGCAACGACTGCACCCGGTCCTCCTGCTCGTTCAGTTCCCGGACGTAGCGAGCCACCAGCACCTTCTCTTCCGCGCTGCCCTTCAGCGCTTTCATATTTTCACGGACCCGCTGCTGGTCTTCTGAGATCCCCGAAATCTTCGACTTGCGTGACGCCACTTCACCGTCGATCACGGCGACGCTCGCCTTCTGCACCATCACTTTCCGCAAAGCCTGCTCGATCTCGGGACTAATCATCTTCTGGATGAGAAAGAACTTGATCTGATCGTCGGTGACGTTCGACAGCTGGTAGCTGTTGGTGATGGGCCGGTATTCCTTGACCAGCAGGGTCTCCGTCTTCTTCGGCTCTACGGTGAGGCGGAAGCGGTGGAACGATGTCGAACTCTCCACCGGCTTCTCGTCGTCGTTGAGCTTCCATCCGGGCCGCGCCGGATGCTCGATCACGATGGTGCGTGTCGAAGTGTCGCGATTGCGGATGGTGTAAGTATTTTCCTCGCGCTCTTGCGTGGACTGCATCATTACCCCATGGGCGATGATGACTTTTGTCACGCGCTGGTTCTCAGCCTTCTGCTTGCCATCGATCAGGACGCCAAGGTCGGCCGCGTAGGAAAGCAGTCGTTTCTCGCCCGGCTTGATCGCATCCATCAGGCCCTCGCCGGCAAACGCATCGCCTTCCAGCACGTTGAAGCTGCCGCCATCGAGCGTCAGATCGCTGGTATTGTCGACCCAAAGCGCTCGCAGCACGGCGCTTTGCGAAGGATTCCATACGGATACTTTTTCGGCATCGATGCGCGACTGCAGAATCGGCACCAGCGCCGACTGGTTCTTGCGGATGGTCACGCGGTCGTGGAGTTTGTATTCGAAGAGGTCGCCGAGTTCGCGAGCCTGCGCAGTGGTCGTGGCCGCTTCGAGAGACTCGGCCACCTCGGTGGCATCGGGACGACCCGCCATGGCTTTATACACTGGCCCTCCAACCCCGAAGCCGCCACCTGAGGCGGCACCATTCTGGATCCTGGGAGCGCTCATACTCTGAGCAATCATTCCTCCTGCTACTCCGCCCGGAACGCCGCCGACTACGCCACCGGAAGGATTTCCGTTGGTGACCTCCGTCCGAGACTCCATTGTGGCCTCAAAGGTCTGCGGCGTGATCATGGCATTCTGCGGCAGTGCCACTACCGGACGCCGTGTGTAATACGGCTGTGAAAGCTCCTGCACAAACGACTGTGGCGCTCCCGCCACCAGCGACAACTCCACGTTCTTCCAGTCTTCGCCAACCGTGTTATCGACGATGGCCCAGCCTTGCAGCAGCGGCTTGCCTTCGTTCGGAATTACGATCCGGTAAGTGCTTTTCCATACCGGCACTTCGCTGATGTAGCTGACCAGCAGATTGCGCTCGCCTTCGCCCGCAGTAGAAATGGTCATGCGCCGTAGGTCCTGATCGCGCGTGGAGGCAACCAGGCCGAGATATTTTCCCACCTCCTCGTTCACTTCTTTTTCCGCTACCCGAACGCTGGTGGAAGGAGTCAGGTCGAACACGCGAACCTCTCCGCTATCGCTGACAATAGAAACCTGATCGATCGTAACTTTCTGATCGCCTTTGATGGGAATCTCCCGCTCATCAATACTGAGCAGGCGTCCCGAGGCGCTCTCCGATCCGCTGTGCACCTCCAGTCGCGCTCCGCGCAATGCGTCGAGAAACTGTGCCGTGGTCGGGTTCTCGCCCACAGGCAGATGCAGAGAGCCGAGACGCCGCTCGAGAGGAGCGTTGGAGTTGTAGCTGACGCCAGTGATCCGTCCCTTGCCGAGATCGAGCACGGTCAGGGACTTCAGAACATCGTTCAGTTGCGCGGTGGTGAAGTCTACGTTGACGTCCTGGCTGTCACGCACGCGGCCCGCGTGCTCAAAATAACCGACCCCATTTTTGTAGAGAATTACCCGGGTCACCGGCAGACGCGCGGCAGAATCGTCCGCGGCCGAAGAATTTGAAGATTGACCGGATAACGACTGGCTGGATAAGAACTGGCCCGCTGAAAACGAGGCGAGTAACACGCACAAGACAAAAAGTCTCAAAGAACGCATGGCTCCTCCATCGAGCTGGGGGCCGCTCATCCCAGATAGAACGCCTCTGGGACCCGTTCTTGCACGACGATGCGGCCCTGCAGAGGTTAGACACCGCAACGAAGATGTCTGAAGCCATGGATGCCAGCCCGCGTTTTTGAGATGGCCAGCGTACTCAAACCGAAAGAATCGTCCGTTAGAATGGTAGTGGTTCGAAAACTCCTATGATCCATCCCTGGCATGACGTAACTCCCGGCGACAAACTCCCGCAGGAATTCGACTGCGTGATCGAGATCCCTTTCGGATCGAGCGTGAAGTACGAACTCGATAAAGCAAGCGGCCTCATCAAGCTCGATCGCATCCTCTACTCCGCCGTTTACTATCCCGCCAACTACGGTTTCATCCCGCAAACCTTGGCGGAAGACGACGATCCGCTCGATGTTCTCGTGCTCTGCCAGGAACCCGTGGTTCCGCTCACCATCATCCACGCCCGCGCCATCGGCCTGATGACCATGATCGATGGTGGCAAGCCCGACCACAAAATTATCGCCATCGCCACCGAGGATCCCGAGTTCAATTCCTATCGCGAAGCCGCGGAGATGCCCCCTCACCGCATGATCATGCTGCGCCGCTTTTTTCAGGATTACAAACAGCTCGAAGGCAAGGCCGTCGAAGTAGACGAGATACGCCCCGCGGCAGAGGCGTATCCCATCATTCTTGACGCCCTGCACCGCTACAGCGAACAACGCCGCAAGGGCTTCAAGATTCCTGAGAAGCATTGAAGCGAATTACATCCCTTTGAAAACGAAACTGATCTCCTTGGTTTCGTTTGCGCCAATCGTTATCGTCTGCGTGGACGTCCCCAGTTTTTCGTGCCACGCTTTGATGGTGTAGGTGCCCGGCGGCAAACTGCTCAGGTCGAAAGTTCCGTCCTTGCCGGTCACCGCGAAATATGGATGTTTGAACACCGCGATGTAGCCGTGCATCCAGGGGTGCAAATTGCACTTCACCGGAATTGCGATTTCTTCCCGCGCGAACGATTCGTCCATGCTCGATCCCGGCGGCTCCGCCTTGTTCCATTCGCGATTATTCGCCGGCGTGGGATGAATGTTGTGCGACGTGGGATCGTCATTCACCACATGGAGTGGCTGGTTTGCCCGCACCGCCAAAACATGCGGCATGTACATGCAACCTTTCTGTTCGACAACTGCGGGCTGGGCGGGTGGATCAAACGTTCGGTCGCCCAACCCTTCGGCAACAAATACGATTACGTTCTGCAGCTCGCCTTTCGCGTCCGTCATCACTTCCTGCGCAAACACGGGGGCGGCATGCTGTTTGGCGCAGCTCGGGTCCGCCGCCATGCTGATCACCTTGGGCTTGGGCACAACACCTTCAAATCGGACGGTGCCCTTCAGGTCGGCAGCGCCTGTTGCACTGGTGTTTGGCGGAGCTCCCCCGGCCTTGGCCACGCCAGGAGCGGAGACGCAAATTGCCAGGGAAAAGCAAATGGCAAAAGTAAATGCGAATAGGGAAAGCAACTTTGTTTCATGCATACAACTTCACCTCAATTCAGAATTCGCATTTTGCGAACTTTGTTTTATGGCTCCATGCGAGCGAGAGAATCGTTGTATCCGCGGCGATACCCAGCCGTGAACGTGGCGCGGTCCTGATCGGTGGACCAGCGGGCAATGGCGGGATGCTGCGGCTGGCCGCTTTGGGCAGCAAGTTTTCCCAGGTACAGCCCGTCGCGGAAGGCTCCATCCCCTTGCAGTCGTGCTTCGGCGCTTGCCTTTGGCCTATGGGAGGGTTGGCTGTTGTCGAGCATCGCCGTCGTCCCCAAAGAGACAGCGATCGCCAGCGTGTATGCCGAAAGTTTGGTCATTTTTTCTCCTCTACGGTTCGGTGACGTGACCTCCGCCGGCTGAACGAGGAACTCCCTCGGCCTGGTCGCAACCGGTCAGCGGTCGATCTACTTATTCAGTTCGCAGGGGTTTCAATCGAGATGGGTCGAGCATAGGCGACGCACAAAAGGAGATTGTCACCGCATCGTCAAACGTGAGTCATTTTGTCGTCACACGTGTTCACGCGCGATTGACAAACTTTACGTGGACAAATCACGGCGAGCAAATCTCGACGGTAGCCCAGCCCGATAGTTGATCGCCGCAAATGCGAGGTAGACAAGGACTTCAACCGGCCATGTCCCGAAGTAACTTCGGCGACCGGGAGCTGACTCGTAGAATTCAACGAGTCGAATCCTGTAATTCCGGGTTAATACCAACGAAGTTCATTCTGCCGAGAGGCGTCGAGGGAACCATGAAAATTGCACGACATTGCACCCTGCTCGTTTTTCTTGTTGCCATCTGCGCTGCCATGAGTTTTGCCGACGAACCGGGAAGACATCCGGCGTATCTCCACGCGCTGACCGACTTACGCCACGCCCGCGCTCATCTGGAGAACCTGGCTCCCACTCATCACATGGACAAGGAAGAAGAGCACGCGATCAACGAGATCGACAAGGCCATCGAGGAAATCAAGCGGGCCGCGATCGACGACGGTAAGAATTTGAACGATCACCCGCCGGTCGATGCGCGCATGGACCGCGCCGGCCGCTATCACCGCGCGATGGAACTGCTGGACAAAGCTCACAATGATATCGCCCGGGAAGAGGATGACCCGGCCGTGCGCGGCCTTCGGGATCGCGCCCTTCATCACATCGACGAGGCCCACCGCATCGTCGATCATCTGGTCGTCCAGGCCGCCAGCTACTAAAACGCTTCAGCAAAGAATCGGGCCCGGCAGAGATGCCGGGCCTTTCATTCTTAAGTTTTCTGCAGACGCCAGCGGATCACCAAACGTGGCAAGCGTTCTCAGCCACCATGGGTTGTCCCGCTTTGCATCCCCATGCCTTTTGAAACTCCGGCATGTTCTGCACCACGCCATCCACCCGATACTTGCCCGGTGAATGCGGATCGGTGAGCACTCTCGTGCGCGCGATCTCCGGACGCCGCTTCTCGCACCACACGCGTCCGAATCCCAGGAAGAAGCGTTGCTCAGGAGTGTAGCCGTCGATTTTCTGGCCTTCTTTCCCCGTCTTATCGTCCGCGATCATGTGCTCGAGAGCCGCCAAAGCGATGCGCGCCCCACCGTTGTCGGCGGTATTCTCTCCCAGCGTGAGGCGCCCATTCAGCTTCAAGTCGTCAACCGCAACAAAGTTTGAGTATTCATCGGCGACGCAACTGACGCGCTTCTCAAACTCCTTGCCATCCTGCTCGGTCCACCAATCGCGCAAGTTGCCATGAGGATCGTACTTCCGCCCCTGGTCGTCGAAACCATGCGTAAGTTCATGGCCAATCACCAGTCCGATGCCGCCGAAATTCACCGCGTCATCCATGCTCTTGTCGAAGAATGGCGGCTGCAAAATTCCAGCCGGAAAAACGATTTCGTTGAATGAACCGCTGTAATAAGCATTCACCGTGGGCGGAGTCATGCCCCACTCTTTGCGGTCGAGCGGCTTGTCGATCTTGGCAATGTCGCGCTTCGATTCAAATTCATCGGCGCGGGCAATGTTGCCCAGCAAATCATCCGGCTTGATCACCACCGAACTGTAGTCGCGGTACACATCCGGATAGCCGATCTTATTGCGAATGGCATCCAGCTTCACCTTGGCCTGTTTTTTCGTTTCTTCGCTCATCCAGGACAGACCCTGAATATCATCCGCGAGTGATTTCTCCAGTGCGTCCACCATCTTGAGCATGCGCTGCCTGCCGTCCGGACCGAAAGTCGCATCCACATATCTTTGACCTAAAGCTTCGCCAAGCTCCTGGTCGGTAAGGGTCACGCAGCGCTTCCAGCGCGCTTGAATCTCCTTCTGGCCGGTGAGATTCTGCTGGAACTTGAAGTTGACGTCGACGAAAGATTGGGAAAGCCACGGCTCCGCCGCATTCAGCACGTGCCAACTCACGTAAGTCTTCAGGGAGTCCAGAGATTCGGACTCCAGAACTCCATTCACTTGTTTGAAGAAATCAGGATTGGTGACGTTGAGCTGAGTGAAGTTGGGCGCACCAACGGCTGCAAAATAGCGATTCAGATAAAAATCGGGACCGAGGGCAACAGCTTCGTCGCGGCTCATCTTATGATCGCGATTCTTCGGATCGCGGCGTGCCGTACGGTCCATGGAAGCCTTGGCCAGAGCGGTCTCGATGCGCAGTACAGTCTGCGCGGAATCGCTCGCCTGTTGCGGAGTCTGGCCCACCAGCGTGAACGACTGCGTCACATACTCCACCAGATGCTGCCGCATCTCCTTCATCTTTGCATTGTCTTCCTTGATGTAGTAGTCGCGGTCCGGCAATGTGAGCCCGCCTTGATCAATGTAAGCAATCACCTGATCGGCATTGTGCAGGTCGGAAGAGGAGTAAAAGCTAAACAGCGACGTGCCCCCGACGAGATACAGATGCGCGAGCTCATCGATCAGAGCGGCCTTGTCCGGAACGGCAGCCACTCGGTCAAGCTCCGGCTTGAGCAGCGCGAGGCCTTTGGCATTCACCGCCTTCTCGTCCATGCAGGAGCCGTAAAGATCGCCGATTCTTTGGTCGACCGCGTCGCGGCTCGCCCCGCCCGCAGCAGCCTTTTCCAGAAGGCCGTGATCAATGTCGAGATTGCGCTCGCGAAGTTCCACGAAGCTCACCCACTGTGACTGGTCAGGAGGGATCTCCGAATTCTTGATCCAGTTGCCGCAGGCATACTGGTAAAAGTCCACGCAAGGATCAACGCTCTTGTCGATATTGTCCAGGCTGAAGCCGGGAGCGGGCTTCACGGAAGAATTTGTCGAAGATGTTTGAGCGAAGCTGCTGGCGGTGATGACCAGCAGCAAAGCCGGCATGAATCGGAACAGACGCATGGGCAAATCTCTCCTTATAGGAACGGATGAGATTCTAAGCCCCGCTGTTCCCCTGAGCAAGGACGCAAGGATGGAGCCTACGAAGCTGGAACCCAGTGAGTGCGTTCGAGGAACGTGGGAGGTTCGTAGGTCTGTCCAGCCGCCAGCCTGCGCGTCTCACGGCGTGTAGACCACAACAATACCGGCCCGAGCGACGCGGCCGTAAGCCGGGCGATTACAGGAAACTCCTTTTCAACTTCGCGGCGCAGCTTATGAATCTTCTCACTCACGCTGCGATTCACTTTCTTGAAATCCCGCTCCATCGCCCACAGCGCCGCATTGTAGGCGCCAATCATCTTCTTCACTTGCCGTGTGAACCGCTCCCGGACGCGCGGATCGGGGTAGTCTTTGTAACGCTGCCAGCCTAGCAGCATGGTCTGACACAGACGGTAAAGACTCGGTCCATTACGCTCAAAATCTCGCCAGAACGCCCAATCGAGAAACCGCTTAGAATCTTCGCGAGAGATTGCACCATGCTTGAAGTTGAACTTGTATTGCCCATGAATATCGGCGTAGTCAATGTTCGATAGCAATCTGCCCTGCTCCTCCATCTCCTGATAAAGCGGCGTTCCCGGAACCGGCGTGTAGAGCATGAACTGATGGAAGTCGGTCTCGTAATCTACCGCCGATTCGATTTCCTGGATGATATTGTCCGGCGTGTGGTGTTCCAGTCCGATGATGGTCGAGCCTTGCACCCGTATGCCGTGTTCGCGGAGCTCTCGCGTGAGATGCGTCAGATCGTGCCCCTGCAGCTTTCCATAACTCGATCTGGGAGATTCCAGCCCCATCCAGATCCAGGAAACGCCAAGTTCCACGAGCTCCACCATTGTGTATTTTCGAATCGCGTTGGCGGAGGCAAACACGGAAAGCTCCCAGCTTTTGCCGGCTTCTTTCATGCGCTCCAGCAGGCGCATCGCACGCTCGCGGTGTAGCAGAAAATTCTCATCCATCACAAAGAAGGACTTCACCGCAAGCTCCGCTTCAATCTTGCACATCACACCAAACAGTTCATCTCCGGTCTCGTAGAAATTGATGAACTTTCCTTTGCCGCCAAAAAACGCGGACGTCGTGCAGAAGTTGCACCCCATGGGGCAGCCCACTGACGGAATAATGGTTGCCGCCGTCCCGCCCTTGCGCTGTGGCAGACGCACTCCCATAATCCGAGTCTGCAAGCCGGAAACAATCGCCGGATGGCGAATGGGCGCATTTTCGTCTTCTCCCAGGTAGCGGCGCATCCACGAAATGCCTTCCCCGCGCACGATGTGGTCAGCATCGATCATCGCCTCCAGGCCTGGAACCGCCGCTACGTGTCCGCCCACCACGATCACGGAATCCGGCGACAGCTCCCGCACCATGCGGCACATCTCCCGAACCTTCAAGACATTCACGATGATCGAAGAAATTCCGACGATGTCATAGTGGTTGGTGGCCAATTCCCCGGCAAAAGCTTCACGCGTGGGAAAATCCAGCACGCTGCAAGGCGCGGAAATATTTTCCTGGATCATCATGATGCCCCAGGAACGATGGAACATACGCAGCGAGAAGCTCCCCTGGGCGCGCGTCACCTGGTTGTGATAGAGCTCCATGGGATTGATCGCGCGACTGCCAAATTCATCGTCCTGCGCATAAGGTCCAAACACCGAACTCAGAAGGATGCGAGCATGACTGCCTTTTGGATGAGTTTTCATGTTTGATTGTGCTTCTAACCTAACGCCCCAACTCAACGCGGCGCCGTGATCCCTGACACATTACGAAACTATTACACGCCGCCGAGCCCCTCCGGACAGGCTGTTCCGCGCATCTTGTTACGAAGGTATAATGCAAACTTCAGAGAATCGCCGCAGATTTCTGCAAGGATGGCCCGTCATGATCTCGCCCAATGCTTCCAACGGTAACGGTAGTAATGCTTACAGCGTTCCTCAGCCCCGCGCCGAGTGGCTCGCGCGGCGTAAGCAAGAGAACACCACCGGCAACTTCTCCCAGATGCACTACTCTCGCCAGGGGGTAATCACCGAAGAGATGGCTTACGTTGCCCACCGCGAAAAGCTAACTCCAGAGCTGGTTCGCGATGAAGTGGCCCGCGGCCGCATGATCATTCCTGCCAACATCAACCATCCGGAACTCGAGCCGATGGCGATCGGCGTGGCGTCGCTGTGCAAGATCAACGCCAACATCGGCAACTCGGCGGTCACGTCAGAAGTCAAAGAAGAATTGAAGAAGTTGCACACCGCCGTGCACTACGGCGCGGATACGGTGATGGATCTTTCCACCGGCGGCGACATTCACAACATTCGCGAAGCCATTCTCCGCCATTCCCCCGTTCCCATCGGCACCGTGCCAATTTATGAAGCCATCTCCCGCGTAAAGCGTGTAGAAGATTTGAACGCCGAAGTCATGCTGGAGGTGATCGAAGAGCAGGCCGCGCAGGGCGTCGATTACATGACGATTCACGCCGGTGTGCTGGTCCAGTACTTGCCGCTGATCTCGAAACGCATCACCGGCATTGTGAGCCGCGGCGGAGCCATTCTCGCCCAATGGATGGCCTACAACCACAAGCAGAATTTCCTTTACGAACGCTTCGACGACATCTGCAAAATTTTCAAGAAGTATGACGTCAGCTTTTCGCTGGGAGACGGTCTGCGTCCCGGCTGCGTCGCCGATGCCAGCGACGAAGCTCAGTTCGCCGAACTGAAAACTCTCGGCGAGCTTACGAAAATCGCATGGCAGCACGACGTGCAGGTCATGATCGAAGGACCCGGCCACGTTTCCATGGACAAGATCAAGGAACAGGTGGAGAAGGAAGTCGAGCTCTGCTACGAAGCTCCGTTCTACACGCTCGGACCGCTGGTCACCGACATCGCTCCCGGCTACGACCACATCACCTCAGCCATCGGCGCGGCCATGATTGGATGGTACGGCGCGGCGATGCTCTGCTATGTGACTCCGAAAGAGCATCTCGGCCTGCCCAACGAAAAGGACGTGAAAGACGGCATCATCGCCTACAAGATTTCTGCCCACGCTGCCGACATCGCCCGGGGACGCCCCGGCGCCCGCGACCGCGACGACGCCCTCAGCTACGCGCGCTACAAATTCGATTGGGAAAAACAGTTCGAGCTCTCCCTCGACCCCGAAACCGCCCGCTCCATGCACGACGAAACCCTCCCCGACGACCACTACAAAGAAGCAGCCTTCTGCTCCATGTGCGGCCCAAAATTCTGCTCGATGAATTATTCGTCGAAGGTGGACGCCTACAACAAGGAAGTCCATGGCATCGAAAAGAAAGATTATTCGGAGTTGGTGGAGAGGTTGGTGACGCTGAAGTAGTTCCTGTAGGGACAGCAGCCCTCGGCTGTCCAGCCGAGCAAAGCTCGGCCCTGTCGGAGACGGGCAGACTACCATCCAGCCTCTGCGCCAGTTGAGAGACACGATGATCCCGAACGTTTGCCGGAACCGGCCACGCCGATGGCTGTCTCACTCGATCCTGTTTCTTTGTACAGTCGTCCTTTGGCCGCCGCGAGCGGCACCACAGGATGACCTCGAAGCCACCGACAGGCGCATTTTTCAGGAAATTCGCGAGCACAACCATCTGATGGAGGATCTTGAGCATCTCTCCGATGCCATCGGACCGCGGTTGACTGGGACGGACCAATTGTGGACGGCTGAGACTTGGGCGTCCGACCTCGCCCGTCAATACAGGCTCGAAAACGTCCACCTGGAAGCTTGGAAAATCGCGCACGCCTGGAAACGCGGTCCTGCACAAGCTCGGATCGTCAACCCAGTCATGCGGAATTTTACGATCGCATCAGCAGGCTGGTCTCCAGCAACTGCCGGCCAGATCCGCGGCAAGGTCGTTTTCGTTTCGGCCACCAATCTTGATGAACTTAAGGCGTATAGCGGAAAACTCGCAGGCACAGTTGCTATCTTCGAGCAACCAGCGGACCTCACGCCAGAAGTTGCTTCCGCGAATCCTTCCTCGTGGACCGGTCCGTCGATACAGGCTCCCGCTCCGGCGTCCGATCGCAACACACCATCGCCCGAGGACCAGTTCAATGCGGCACGCCTGACCTTTCTTAGGAATGAGGGCGTAGCGGCGGTTTTGCTCGATTCGGGCAAACACAATGGACTGTTAACGGTGACGAACGCCGCTCACAAATACGAAATCGCTGAGCTTCCTACGGGCACACTGACTCACGAAGACTACTCCTTGATCTGGCGGTTGCTGAAAAAGGGCCCCGTCGAAGTCGAAGTTTCTCTCAATAACTCATTTAGCGGGGCGCCGGTTGAAGTTCACAACACCGTCGCCGAAATCCACGGCACCCAAAGGCCGGACGAAATCGTCATCCTTTGCGCACACCTAGACTCTTGGGATCTTGGATCAGGTTCAACAGATGATGGCACCGGCGTCGTGGCTGTGTTGGAAGCTGCCCGTGCGATAAGAGCCCTGAACTTGCAGCCCAGGCGCACGATCCGGATCGTCCTGTTTACTGGGGAGGAACAGGGAGAGGCGGGATCGCGCGAATACATCAAACAACACAAAACCGAGTGGAACAAGATTTCTGCCGTCCTCGCAGACGACACCGGCACCTCGCGAATCCTCACGCTACGACTCCACCAAAATTACGCGGCACGCAAGATAGTAGACACCACGCTGGCGCCGCTGGAGGATCTGGAGTTGATACAGCCCTGGATGGAGCGCTTTCACGGCAGCGACTACGCATCCTTCAACGATGTAGGTGTTCCTGGCTTCTCCCTCATTGGCAACCAGACGGACTACGATTACGACCAGACCCACCACACCCAAGCGGACACTTTTGACAAGGTCAATGCAGATGGCGTCATACATCATGCACAGGTACTGGCTGGTTGGGCGTTTAACACCGCTCAACTGCCGGACCTGCTCCCGAGGAATTAGAGTCGCCGGCGAGGTGCCCACTTCTCGCCTCCTTTGCGAGAAGTGGGCTTACGTGAAGTAGGGAGCGAATTTCATTGGGGCTGGCCCACCCTTTCTGAATTATCTCGAGCCCGCGGTTGCCCCGTCCTTGTCGCGTTTTGTGCGACAGGGCGGGGAATTTGAATTCCTGTCCTGAGCTGCGAAACGCTGGGTGCCACACTCCTCGCCTCCTTTGCGAGAAGCAGGAACCGTTAGACCATCTCAGCGGTAGGCTTCGCCGCGATGCCGCACGCGGCGAATCTCGATAGTGTCGGCATCGGGGCAGACGAAGAAGAGGCGGTAGTCGCCAATGCGTAGCAGAAGTTGTTCTCTACCTTGGAGCGACTTCACGTCGCCCACGCCTGATTCGGCAAAGCCAAGCAGCGCAGAGAAAATATGCATGGCGACGGGCTTACTTAAGCTGCGGACATCGCTTTTGGCACTTCGGTTCCTGATAGTTGTCGATCTCCTCTTGAGTGATGCCGAGTTCGGCGAGGAATTCCTCATGGGGAGTGCTTCTGTTTTGCTTCGACCATTCGCGAGCTTCCGCTAGCGCCTTCTCGTCTGCCGCTGTGAGTGGTTCGTCATCGACAGGAGCGTTGGCAATGGCGCGAGAGACGGGATCAAGCAGAGCTTCGAGAATTCCGACCACCGCCGAAACTTGGCTCGGAGCCAACCGCTCGATCAGTTCGTGGGCATGTTGTTTATCTGCCGCCATAACAAGATTATTCTACACGGCGAGCTCTGGGCATTCGTTGTACTGCCGAGTGCCTCGCTTGTGGCCCCCTTTGCGAGAAGTGGGCTCGCGGATAAGGGCGCCGCTCAGCTCTTGAAATCCGCCACGCCGTCCCACACCAACTGGACGGCAATCGCCAAAATCAGAAAGCCGAATATCTTGTTGATTGCTCCCACCGCGCTTGGTCCGAGGCGCCGCACCAGCGGCCCTCCCAGCCAGAAAAACAACAGCACCGAGAGCGCGATCGCAGCGATTCCAATCACCATCCCAAGGTACGAAGCGGCTCTATCCACATGGGCCGCCAGCGCCATCACCACGCCGATCGCTCCCGGACCGGACATCAGCGGCATCGCCAGCGGCGTAAGCGAGATGTCTTCCTTGTCCTCCGCTTCGTGACTTTCTTCGGGCGTGATGCGCGCGTGAGAGGTAACCATCCCCCAAGCGGTGTTGGCCACGATCAATCCACCGGCAATTTTCAAGACCGGCAGCGAGATGCCGAAGAAATAAAGTACAAAACGCCCAAAGAACAGAAATGTCACCAGGATAGCAAACACCCACAAACCGGTTTTCACCGCTGTGCGCCGGCGAGCCTGAGCTGTCCACGACGAAGTCATCGAGAAGAAGATCGGAATGCCGCCGAAGGGATCGACGATGGGAAACAGCGCAAGAAACGTAGCCGCCGCCGAATGCGGCAGCGTGCGCAGAAATTGCCCGAGAGCGTGCGCGGTGTTCATCCCGTTACCGGTATCCCTCCAACGCCTTGGCGGCGCGTTCGAGCGCTGCAGCCAGAACCGCCAGCTGCTGCCGCGCCTGTCCCGCATCCCCTTTGTCGACAGCTTCGTTCACTCCCGGAATCACCACCGCCGCATACCCGGTATATTCGCCGGGAGCATAAATGGCATGGCGAAACCACGGACGATGCGGCAGCCCTTCCGGCACTAGCAGCGCCCGCTCCGCCCCGAGCAGCGCCCGATTCAGCAGCGCTACATCGCGCGGAGGATTCTTCTGTTTTGATAAAATCTTCGCTCCTGCATCTTGAAGGTGCTTGGCCGCCGCAGTCACGGCTCCCAGATCGAGTGCGTGGTCCCCAAATTTGTTCTCTGCCCGCTTTCCCGCCGCGGCCAGATATGCGGCAACTTCTTCGCCATATTCCTGGTAATCGTAGGGGAGCACGTCGGCATCAGCCATGCGCAACGCCTCGAGACCAAAGATTCTGGCCATTTGCTGCTCATACACAAAATCGGGATCTCCAAATTTCTTGAACCAAGCGAAATTATCGAACACCGAGTGATAGACGCCATACGGTCCGGTAGAACTGATATCGCTGGAAGGCACACCCAGGTGCTGCTGAAAAGCGCTGTAATCAGAGCCACTGCCCAAATCCCCAACCGGAACCTCTCCCTTGACTGGCGCAGCTGGCGCACGGCGGCCGTCTCCAATCGCTTCCGCCGGCGATTGCGTCGACGCAACGCCCGGCTGATCTACCTTCTGCCATGCTTCGTAAACCGTTCCGCCCTTCGGGCTGGGCACGGCCTTGGTCACATCGCGCAAAAATCGTTTCAGACTCGGCACCGCCGAGGCTCCGAACTTTGGCCCCGAAACAGCCACATCCATATTGAAATACGCTGGAGCGTTGGCCAGTTCGGATTCATGTTGCTCGGCCCACTCGGTCGAACCCATCAGCCCTTCTTCTTCGCCGTCCCAGCTGGCAAAAATCATCGTGCGCTTCGGCTTCCAACCTGACTTCAACAACTCGCCAACGCCGTGGACCGCCTCGAGCATCGCCGCCGTGCCGCTGTTCGGATCGACTGCGCCATACACCCACGCATCGCGATGATTCCCCGCAACCACCCACTCATCCGGCGAGTCGCTCCCACGCACTCGGCCAATTACGTCCCACAATGTGCGGAACTGGTAGTCCTGCTTGAGGTGCATCTTCACCCGCACCGGCCCCGGTCCTACGTGATAAGTGAAAGGCAGGGCTCCCTGCCATTCGCGCGGTGAGTCGGCTCCGCCCAGATGTTGAAGAATCGGCCAGGCATCGTGATAGGAAAGTGGAGTGACGGGGATTTTCGGCATCTGCGCGGAATGCTCTGGAGAGATCCGTTTGCTCTCCGGCAACGACGGTACGGATGCCAATCCGGGCGTCGTTGGATCTCCGGGAAATTCGAACATGTATCCCACCGACCCGCGCTGCACGCCTGTATCCGGGCGCCAGGGCCCATCGGGATACTTATCTCCCCGCCGCCATCCATCGTCAAACGGATCCGAGTAGATGATCACTCCCGTCGCGCCGTGTTCCTGCGCTATGAATTCCTTCACCCCACGGAAATTTTGCCCATACCGTACGATGACAATCTTGCCTCGGACATCGACCTTCAACTTTTCCAACTTTTCGAAATCCTCCGGCGTTCCGTAGTTGGCGTAGATCACGTCCGCCTCGGCGTCTCCGGAGGGCGACATGCCGTTGAAGGGCATCACCACCCGCGGATCGTCCTGATATGGATCTCCATCCACGCGCTCGCGCGTGGGCCCGTGCATTTCCACTCCGGCTGGCGCCGTGACATCGACGCTGATTTCCAGCGGATAATTCATCCACACTTTGTATTCGACGATTTCCGTATCGAGCCCAGCCGCGCGAAACTTCTGCGCCACGTAGTCGGCCGTCGCCTTGTCTTCAGGTGTGCCGGCCATGTGCGGAGCTTGCGTCAGCGTGCGAAGGTGCTCTTCGGCGAGTTTAGGATCAGGCACCGCAAGGAAGCGGGCCTCGGTAGCGCTCTCCGCAGCCGCATCGCGGAAACCAAAGATGGGTTGCGGCGTCGCAGAAGCCTCCGGCGCATGGCCGCTGACGCGGGCTAAAACGAAACACAGGAATACGACTGAGCAAACAATCGCCGAATAAAAGAATCGCATGATACTCCCGTTGGGAAAGTAAGTAAGGTAGCACAGCGGGTGTGAAGTATGCAGACGGACGCGTGGGAATCAGGGGCGCAGCAGGAAACTACCGCACTTGCCCCGTCCCAATAATCTCGTACTTGGAGGACGTCAACTCCGCCAGCGCGAAGGGCCCGCGGCAGTGCAACTTCTGCGTGCTGATGCCCATCTCGGCGCCAAAGCCGAATTCCGCACCATCGGTAAAGCGGGTTGAGGCATTCCAGTAAACTGCGGCCGAATCCACGCCGCGCAGAAACTTGCGGGCGGTCTCCTCGCTGCTTGTCACGATGGAATCGGAGTGCTTCGAGGAATAGCGGTTGATATGGGCGATTGCCTCATCCACATTTGCAACCACGCAAACCGCCATACACAGCCGAAGATATTCTTCGTACCAGTCTTGCTCTACGGCAGGCAGAACGTTCAGCCCCACCGCCAAATTGCGCACCTTACTATCCCCACGGACTTCCACTCCAGCGTCGATCAGCTTCGTCACGATTCGTGGGACATATTCCGTCGCGATCCCTTCATGCACCAACAGCTTCTCCGCCGCGTTGCACACCGATGGCCGCTGCGTCTTGGCGTTGATCACGATCTCATCGGCCATCTCGAAATCGGCGGATTCGTCCACGAAGATGTGGCAGTTCCCCGCACCGGTTTCGATCACAGGCACAGACGAGTTCTCAGTAACGAATGTGATGAGTCCAGCTCCGCCGCGGGGAATGATCACATCGACCAGCCCACGCGCTTTGATCAACTCCTCGACAGACTGTCGCGTGCTCGAATCGAGCAGTTCGATCGCTCCCTGTGGCACTCCGGGCACCGCCGTAAGAATTTCTACCAGTTGCTGATTGCTCCGGGCGGCTTCCTTGCCGCCGCGCAACACAATGGCGTTACCAGTTTTCAGCGCGAGCACGGCAGTGTCGACCGTAACGTTCGGTCGAGATTCATAGATGATTCCCACGACTCCCAGCGGCACGCGCACTTTGCGGATGCGCAAGCCGTTTGCCCGCGTCCACTCCGCCAGTGTCTCGCCAATCGGATCGCCCAGCGCCGCCACGTCACGCACGCCCTGCGCCATCTCCTTGATGCGTTCCGTTGTCAGCAGCAGGCGGTCGCGCATCGCGCCTTCAAGGCCGGAGCTCTCCACATCCTCGCGGTTCGCAGCGAGAATCATCTGGGTATTGGCTTCAATCGCGTCCGCCATCGCCAGCAACAGCCCATTCTTCTCGCCGGTCGATAGTAGTGCCAGCTTCGCGGCAGCGTCGCGCGCGCGTAGCATCTTCTCTTTCGTGGACATCGATTCAGTAATGGTGACCGCCATTAGTTTCGCCTTTTCAGAGGAGGGAAATACGTTCCGATCTTGCGTTCCACGGCCAGAGTGATTCCCTGCGGATGGCGTCCATTCACAATCGCCACGTGGACGCCCGCTTCGCTGGCCAGCTTCGCAGCCCGTAATTTGGAAATCATTCCCCCGCGCCCCAGCGTACTCTTGCCATTGCATTGCGCTTCCAGCGCCGGAGTCAGTTTGCGCACCACCCGCACCAGGCGCGGTTTCCTACGTCCATTCGGCATGTAGAAGCCGTCCACGTCAGTCAGCAACAGGAGCCAATCCGCTTTCACCGCCGTAGCCAGCAATGAACTCAGCTCGTCGTTGTCGCCAAAAGCGCCTACCAATTCGCGCACGCTGACGCTGTCGTTCTCATTCACGATAGGCACCACGCCCAATGAAAGCAACTCGGCCAGCGCGTTCTGCAAGTTGCGATAACGCACCGGCGACGTGAAGTCATCGCTCGAAAGCAAAAGTTGCGCGACCACCTTCTTGCCGAAGAACAGCCGCTCGTAAGTATGCATCAGCTTGCTTTGCCCGACCGCCGCGCACGCCTGCATTCCGGGAACGTCGTTGGGCCGCTTGCCTAACCCCAGTCCGGACATGCCCGCGGCAATCGCACCGGAGGTAACGATCAGATACTCGTTCTTGCGGAGGTCGAACTGATCGACCATGGAGCGCAGGATGTTCGCGTCAATCTGACCGCCGGGAGCGATCAGGCTGGTGCCGACTTTGATGACAACTCTCATTCTTCGATCATGCTCTCATGCCTTATTGGAATGGTATCGTACTTAACGGCAGACAAAGTTTCCCTTATTTCTTCTCTAGATTCGTTACCGAAGTCGCCGGGCTTGCGGCACAGGGAACCCAGCGGGGAAGGACAATATCCCTATCGTGCAATTAAAATCGCGGTGTGGCAAGATGAAAAAACTTGCTGCTTTCGAATCCTATGCCCGCCTCCAATGCCACAAGCCGATTCTCCGATCGCGTCGAAAACTATGTTCTCTACCGCCCCGGATACCCTCCCGAAGCGCTGCAGGTTCTGCAGACCGAATGCGGTCTGAGGCCGACTCATGTGGTCGCCGATGTCGCATCGGGAACTGGCATCTGGTCACGCATGATGTTAGAGAATGGAAATTCCGTCTTTGGCGTCGAGCCCAATGCCGAGATGCGCGAAGCCGGCGAACGGCTCTTGTCGGGATTTCCGAAGTTTACCAGCATCGCGGGAACTGCCGAAGCTACTACTCTGCCGTCTCAGGCCGTGGATTTCGTCACCGCCGCGCAAGCGGCACATTGGTTTCACCGCGAGCACGCGAGGCGCGAATTCGTTCGTATTCTTGAGCCCGGCGGTTGGCTCGTGCTTCTGTGGAACGAACGCCTCACCGATTCGACGGCGTTCCTGCGCGACTATGAGCAACTGTTGCTGACCTACGGCACCGATTATCAGGACATCCGCCACGAAAAGACGACCTCGGAGGTGAATCAGTTCTTCGATCCCACTCCCTATCAAGAAAGAGAGTTTGAGATGCGCCAGGAATTTGACTACACCGGGATTGAAGGCCGTCTGCTGTCGTCGTCGTACGCGCCCGGACCAGACCATCCGCAATTCGGGCCCATGCTTCGCGAGTTGCGCCGCATCTTCGACGCCCACTCTGTGTCGGGACGAGCGACCTTCGAATACAAGACTCGATTGTATTTCGGACGATTGAGGTAAGAGAAACAACGATCTGCTCTGATACGATCTGCTCTGGTTTCATCCTTTTGAGGTTAAGCACCGTGTCCGAAGAAAAATCTTTTCATATGACGCCCGACGAATTCCGCCGCTACGGCCACGCCGTAGTCGATTGGGTCGCCGACTATCAAACTCGCATCGAGTCCTTCCCCGTGCTCTCGCAGGCAAAGCCTGGGCAAATTCGCGCGTCCCTTCCAGCAAACCCTCCGGCGCACGGCGAGCCCTTCGAGGCGCTACTCAAGGATGTCGAGAATCTGATTCTGCCCGGAGTCACGCACTGGCAGTCGCCAAACTTTTTCGCTTATTTCCCGTGCAACGCCTCCGGCCCGGGAATTCTTGGCGATCTGCTCTCTTCCGGACTGGGCGTGCAAGGAATGCTGTGGTCCACCAGTCCAGCCTGCACGGAACTGGAAACGCATGTGCTCGACTGGCTCGTGCCCATGCTCGGTCTGCCGGAGAGCTTTTTGTCGTCGAATACAGGCGGCGGAGTGATCCAGGATACTGCCTCAAGTGCCGCGCTGTGCGCGCTATTGGCCGCCCGCGAACGCGCCACGAATTACACCAGCAACAAAAGGGGATGCGATGGCCGCATCGTTGCTTATGCGTCAACGCAGACGCACTCCTCGCTAGAGAAGGCAGCCATGATCGCAGGACTTGGCGTCGATAATCTGCGCTTGATTGAAGTCGACGACAATTTCGGCATGCGCCCCGATGCCCTGGCGCGCCAGATTGAAGCCGATAAGCACGCCGGCCTGATTCCCTGCTTTGTTTGTGCCACCGTCGGAACGACATCATCGAACGCGATGGACCCGATCCCCCAGATCGCCCGCGTCGCCCATCAACACAATCTATGGCTGCACGTGGATGCGGCCATGTCCGGAACGGCCGCGCTCTGCCCCGAATTCCGCCACCTGCAGAACGGAGTCGAGCTCGCCGACAGTTACAACTTCAATCCGCACAAGTGGATGTTCACCAACTTCGATTGCAACTGTTTTTGGGTCGCCGATCGCAAGGCGCTCATCCAGACTCTGAGTATCCTGCCCGAATACCTGCGCAACCAGACTACCGAATCCGGCGCGGTCATCGACTACCGCGACTGGCACATCCAGCTCGGCCGCCGTTTCCGCTCGCTGAAGCTGTGGTTCGTCATCCGCCATTACGGCATCGAAGGCCTGCAGCATCACATTCGCCACCACGTTTCACTCGCGCAGCAATTCGCTGACTGGGTGCGCAACGACCGAAACTTCGAACTCGCCGCTCCCGCGCCATTGAATCTGGTCTGCTTTCGCCACAAAGCTGGCGACAACGCGAATCAAACTATCATGGATCGCCTCAACCGCAGCGGCGATCTCTTCCTGACGCATACCAAGCTGAGTGGAAAAATGACGCTGCGCCTATGCGTCGGCCAGACGAACACGCAAGCTCGGCATGTCGAGCACGCATGGAAAAGGATTCGCGAGGAAGCGGAACGATTACCAGCGATCGCGTAGCTTGCCCTGCGCGACCTTTTCTTGCGCTGCTTCAGCTAAAGTAAAAGCATGCGAACCATCCTCGGCCAGCGCCCGCTGCGCTTCGTCTTCGCCGCCAACGTGATCTCCATGTTGGGCAGCGGGATGAATTCGGCCGCGGTCGCCTGGTACATCCTCGAAGCCACGCATTCCGAAATGGCGCTCGGCACTTTCGCCGTTCTGCAGACCATTCCCGCCATGCTCATGCTTCCCTTCACCGGCGTGATCATTGATCGCGAAGATCGCCGCCTGCTCGTCATGTGGCTCGACGCCCTGCGCGCCGTGATCATCGTCGCTGTGGCCATTCTCGCGTTTCGGCACCGCGTACAGGTCTGGGAACTGTATTTGATGAACACCCTCGTCGCCGCGGGCTTCTGGATGTTCTGGCCGACCATCACCGCACTGATCCAGGAACTTACTCCGGAAGGTCAATTCGTGCAGTCGAATACTTTCCTCTTGGCTGGAGTGCAGGGAGGATGGCTGATCGCTGGAGCTCTTGTCGGCTTCATGTACAACCACATCGGCCTCGGCGGCGTGCTTCTGATTGACGTTTCCACGTATGTAGTTTCGTTCTTGTGTTATTTCGCCGTGCGCAAGGGACGCCACGTCGTGCTGCGACCGGAAGAACTGCGCGCCGACATCCTCGCCGCGGAAACCCAATTCCAGCGCTTCTGGCGCGAGATGCGCGAGGGCCTGCACTTTCTCCGCGCGCGCCGCGCTGTCATCCTGCTGGGCATCAGTTGGGCGCTGTTTCTCGGCGCTATGATCACCGGAGTCGTGGTTACTCCGTCGCTGAGCGATCGCATTTTTCACGTCGGCGCGGTCGGCTACGGCTGGCTCAACGCGGGATGGGGCACTGGCGCGTTTCTCAGCGCCCTCTATGCGCCTGCGATCATCGCCAGCCTGGGCGGCCGCCGCTCAGTCGCGTTTTCCATGGCGATCATCGCGGCCTGCGTGGTTTGCGCTCCGGTTTCGCATTGGCTGGTCGCAGCGATACTACTGTACGCAGTGATGGGCTCGGCACGCGGCGTTGGCGGCATCGCCATGAACACGAGTCTGATGGAAATGGTCCCGCAACACCTGATGGGACGCGTGCAGAACACCTTCTATTTTTTCGGGACATTTCTCCAACTCGTGCTAGCCATTGCCGTCGGTGCAGTCGCCCACAAAGTCAGCCTGGTCGCAGCCTTCGCCATTCTGGCCTGTGTGTACGGGTTCTCGTTCGTAGCCGCGAGTTGGCCCATCGGAACGGTCACGGCCGAAGAGGTCAGCCCCGTGAAATGAAGTCGATTCACCATGGAGGCACGGAGAACAAAGAAGATTTTTAGACTTCGGGTTTCTCCGTGTCTCTGTGACTCTGTGGTAAATCCACGCTCTTCGCTGTTATCCTTTCCCATTCCAAGGAGCACTCATGTCCTCTGATCTGCAAGGTCGTAACGGCGTCGTCTTTGGAGTCGCGAATAAACGCTCGATCGCGTGGTCGATCGCTCAGGGATTGCACGCCGCCGGCATGAAACTCGCCATCACCTACCAGAACGAGCGCCTGGAGCAGGAAGCCAAAGATCTGATTCTCTCCCTCCCCGGCGCGGAAGCCTACATGTGCGACGTCAGCAAAGACGAAGAAATCGAGCGCCTCTTCGTCACACTCAAAGAACGCCACGGCAAACTGCACGCGCTGGTGCATTCCGTCGCCTACGCTCCCGCTGACGAACTCAAAGGAGACTTCCTCAACACCACGCGCGAAGGCTTTCGCATCGCGCTGGATGTGAGCGTCTATTCGCTGATTGCCGTTTCCCGCGCCGCCGCGCCGCTCATGGAAGATGGTGGATCGATTCTCACCATGACGTACTACGCCTCGGAGAAGGTTGTGCCCCGCTACAACGTGATGGCCGTCGCCAAAGCTGGCCTGGAATGCTCGGTGCGCTATCTCGCATATGAATTAGGAAAGAAAAAGATTCGCGTGAATGCCATCTCTGCCGGTCCGATCAAAACCCTCGCTGCGCGCGGCATCGCAGGCTTCGGCGACATGCTAAAGGGCCACGAAGAGCGCGCACCACTGGGCCGCCGCGTGGACGTGGAAGAAGTCGGCTCGACTGGAGTCTTCCTGGCTTCCGACGCCAGCAGTGGCATTACCGGCGAAGTAATTTATGTGGACTGCGGTTACAACATCATGGGGTTTTGAAGCCGCTTCTCGGTTCTGGGATAATACAGATGATGCGAAACAAGCGACTCGTCTTCGCCTTCTTCGCCGCCGCGATTCTTTTCTCGATGGTGCGGGAATGGAGCGCGCCGCCCTCCTGCGCGCGGTGTCCTCATTCCGTCAGTCGCGGCACGAGCGAAGCCTTAAACGGCAATCCTGATCCTGCACCCGTTCTCCCCGTCCCGCTCCAAAGAAATCTCCACATCCCGCTCGCGCACCAGCCGCGGAAATTTCTCTCCCCACTCGATCAGCAAAATACTGTTTCCATCTCGCAGGTCATCCAGCGCCAGCGTCTCCAATTCCCGCTGAGTATCGATGCGGTAAAGATCAATGTGATAGAGATTGGCTCGCGGCCCACGATATTCGTGCACCAGCGTGAAGGTGGGACTGGTGACGTTCTCTTCCGCAGCCGCCTCAAACGCCGCCGCAATTCCCTTGACCAGCGTGGTTTTTCCCGCGCCCAGATCTCCGCGCAGCAGCACGACCTTGGGCGGCGCCAGCAGTTCGGTCAGCGTGCGCCCAAAGGTGATCGTCTCCTCGGCCGAGTGTGTAGTGATCTCCCGCGTCATATCCTGAGTCTGGCCGCAGAGAAATCGCGCCCGCAGACCAGGACCAGTATATCGGGAGCGTTGCACCCAGCGCCGGGACCGCCGTCGTCACAAAGCTTGTCAGAATTAAATCGTCTTTGGCACCACAAAAACAGACGACTTCAGTCCTAGCAAGTTCCGGTCGGTCACATGGTCGACCGACGTGCGCAAGCGGCGATGGTCGTCATCCTCGAACGCAACGAAGCGGAACGGTTGCAGCACTCCGGTTGCCGTCTTCCGCATCGGGGTCAAGATCTCAGCCATGCCATGAACGGGCCCCGATTGCGTCTGAAACGCGAGCTCCACAAACGAGCCGATTCCAAGAGGATGCTGCAATTGCAGCAGTCCGCCAGTCACGGAAATGCTTTGGAGTTTGGCTTTTGTACGCCGGCCATCTTCTAAACGAATCGCAGCCAGGACGGAATCTCCAAGCTGGACCCGGGCCGCGCGCTTCGATGGGTGCGGTTGGGGGAAGTGGGTCATAGGTAGATTCACTATGGCACGCCAGCAGTACAGGTAACAGGTTACGGAAGCAAATGGCCGGATTCCCGCGCTGCTAGCCCCCTTCCAGCCGGCCCAACCCTCTTGCATGCAAGCGCTTGGCACTCTGTTTACTATTGATACAATGTCCCAGCAGACCGATCCGTAGTCGGACAAGCGGCCGCGAGAACCATTTCCGCTGTCTACCCCAGGGAGTGCTTCAATGCGTTGCTTCTCATGTATATCCTTTTGCGTGCTTTTTCTAATAGCTTCAACCGCTTATTTCCAAGGTCAGGCCACGCGGCCGGAAAATGAGATGCCGCTTCGGGTTGGCATTGTTGGCCTGGTCCATGGCCACGTCCAGGGATTTCTCGATCATTCGCTGCACAATCCAGAGATTGAGATCGTTGGCATCGCTGAACCTGACCAGTCCCTCGCCTCCCAATACGCGAGCCGCTATCACCTGGACTCGAGCCTTCTATTTCCAGACCTCGAAGACATGCTCACGCGAAAAAATCCGCAGGCCGTCCTCGTTTACACGAATACCTTTGATCATCGTCGCGTAGTTGAAATCTGCGCCCGTCACGGCGTCCACGTCATGATGGAAAAGCCGTTGGCCGTCAGCCTGCCGGATGCACTGGCCATCAAGAAGGCGGCGGATATTGGCAAGATTCAGGTCCTGGTCAATTATGAAACGACTTGGTACCGCAGCAACCGAGGCGCATACGATCTGCTCCACGAGCATGCGCTCGGCGACATACGCAAGGTCGTCGTTCACGACGGCCACAGCGGCCCGAAAGAAATTGGCGTCGGTCCCGAGTTCCTGAGTTGGCTCACCGATCCTGAGCTCAACGGTGGAGGCGCGCTCTTCGACTTCGGTTGCTACGGCGCCGATCTGATGACATGGTTGATGGATGGACAACGCCCGCAAACAGTAACCGCCGTTACTCAGCAGATCAAACCTGAAATCTATCCGCGAGTCGATGATGAGGCGACCATTGTTCTGACCTATCCCAAAGCGCAAGCCATCGTGCAAGCCTCCTGGAACTGGCCCTTCGACCGCAAAGATATGGAAGTCTACGGACTAACGGGATATGTCATCACGGTGAAGCGGGATGATATTCGCGTGCGGCGTGCTGGCGGGCAAGAAGAAGAGGTCGCCGCTAAGGCTCTGCCCGCGCCTTATGACAACTCAATTTCTCTTTTGAAGGCGGTCGTGTTGAACGGGATGAAACCCGACGGCTTGTCATCCCTTGAAACCAATATCACGGTCACTGAGATCCTGGACGCTGCGCGTCGTTCCGCGGCTTCGGGAAAAACGATTCACTTGCCCACCTCCAGATGAAGCGTGGGACTGCCTGGCCTATCCGTCCCAGCCCACCAAGTTTTCCTTGGCGGCGTTCTGTGTGCGCCGGAAAGCCTCAGGTAGTCCGCGCAGCAAATCCGTCGCGACCAACGAATGTTCGCCCACCCTCTCACGCATCACGTCGCCGGCAAGTCCGTGCAGATGAACTGCCGCCAACACTGCGGCGAAAGGGTTCTTAGTGTTCTGTGCAATCATCCCTGCGGTCATGCCAGTCAGAATATCTCCCGTGCCCCCGGTAGCCATGCCGGGATTGCCCGTCATGTTCACCCAAGCTTCGCCGTCCGGCCGCACCACCAGCGTGCGATGCCCTTTCAGCACGACGATCAGCTCGTGTTCGCGCGCGAATTTCCGCGCCACACCGAGTCGATCTTTCTGTACATCGGCGATGGTGGATGCCGCCAGCCGCGCCATCTCGCCCGGATGGGGAGTAATCACCAGCGTTCGGCCCTTGCCGTTCAGTTCTTCCGTGCGGCCTTCAAACGCATTCAAGCCGTCGGCGTCCACCACCATGGGGGTTCGTAGTTTTACGACCAGGGCTCGCACCAATTCAGAAGTCTGCGGATTCCGCGAGATTCCCGGTCCAATTGCGAGCACGCTCTTTCCCTTCGCTAACTCCTCGATTTGATTTTGTGCGTTCGCCGAAATCGTGCCCGCATCCGTCTCCGGCAAAGGCTCGGTCATCAACTCGGGATGAAATCCCGCCACCGTCGCCAGCACCGACCTAGGTGTCGCGACCGTCGAAAGCCCGGCGCCCGCGCGCAACACCGCCGCCCCAGCCATCGCCGCCGCGCCCGCTTTCCCGAGTGATCCTCCAACCACCAGAACGTGGCCGTAGCTACCCTTGTTCGATTCCACGGGGCGCGGCGCTACCAGCGCGGCAAGCTCGTGTGATGTGATGACGTTCAATCGCAACGCCGAAACAATTGCTTCCTGCGGAGAACCGATCTCGGCCACTACGCTAGGCCCCGTCGTCATTAAACTGAACACGTGCGCGGGGCGGGGCGCCGTAAAAGTGACGATCGCATCCGTTCTGGCGATGGCGCCAGCTTGCGGGCCCATCGCGTCCGCATCCGCGCCGGAAGGAATGTCCACGGCGATCACTGGTACGGCGCTGGCATTCATGATGGCAATTGCATCGGCATAGAGCCCGCTCACCGGAGGCTTGAAGCCCGTGCCCAGAATCGCATCCAGGTAAAGATCGGCCTGCAACGAATGCCGCAACCGGTCACTCTTCAACTCTTCGGTAAAGTGAACTACCATCGCCGCGTTCGGCAACTTGCCAAACATGATCGCGGCATCGCCCCGCAGATCAGAGGGATCGGCCAGCAGGATCACCTGGACCTTCTTCCCTTGCTGATGCAACCGCCGAGCCGCTGCGAAACCATCGCCGCCATTGTTCCCTTTGCCGCAGAAAACCACAATGCGCTGCACCGCGGCATGGTGCGACAGCACATAATCCGCCACCGCCGCGCCCGCATTCTCCATGAGCGTAAGTGAAGGCACGCCGAAGCGCTCGCTGGTGACACGGTCGATCGCTCGCATTTCCGCAGCGCTAACAATCTTCATGATCGAATCTCTTTTCTTCTCAACTTCGCCTAACGACCGACTATAAAACAAAAGGGCCCTCCGCGCTGTGCGGAGAGCCCGTTGCACACACCTGGCCGTTGTTATTTATGCAGTACCTTCGCCTCAGCTCCCGCCTGCAGCGCCTGCACCCGGCTGTGCTTCACGCTGTAGGTGAAATACACCACGAGCCCGATAATCAGCCATACCACCAAACGAATCCAATTCCATATTCCGAGTTTGTACATCATGTATCCGTTCGAAATTACACCTAGGATCGGAATCAGCGGCACCCATGGCGTACGGAAGGGCCGCGGCTGATTCGGGTTGGTATAACGCAGCACCATCACCGAAACGGACACAATCACAAACGCCAGCAGCGTGCCAATGTTCACCATGCGGCCAATATCGTCGATCGGAGTCAGGCTGCCGACAACCGCAGCCAGGATGCCCACAAGAATCGTATTCTTCCACGGAGTGCGGAATTTTGGATGGATATCCCCGAAGAATTTCTTAGGCAAAAGACCGTCGCTAGCCATGGCGTAAAGCACTCTCGTTTGCCCCAGCAGCATCACCAGCATCACACTGGTGAGTCCCGCCAGAGCGCCCACGGTAATGATGTGCGACGCAGTGCTCAGGCCGCGATCGAGAAAGGCGCGGGCGACGGGCGCTTCAATGTTGATCTGTTGCCAGTGCACCATCCCGGTAAGCACGCCAGCCACCGCGATGTATAGAACCGTACAGATCGCCAGCGATGCAATCATGCCGATGGGCAAATCGCGTTGCGGATTCTTGGCCTCCTGCGCCGTCGTCGAGACGGCATCGAACCCAATGTAGGCGAAGAATATGTACGCCGCCCCCGCTCCAATTCCGGCCAAGCCGTTGGGCGCGTACGAATGCCAGTCCGTACCCCAGTTGCTGACGTTGATGTATCGAGCACCAAGCGCGATCACAAAGAGCACAACCGAAACCTTAATCACCACGATTGCGGTATTGAACTCCGCGCTCTCTTTGATTCCGACAACCAGAACCGCGGTAATGATGAGGGCGATGATGAAAGCTGGAAGGTTCAGGCCGATTTCCATCCCGAACAAGTGTGGAGCACCCAAAAGATCATGCGCCTTCTGCAATAGCTCGGGAGACTGTGTACTAATAATCGCGCTGACTTTGTCGAGGAAGGCTTGCGTGCCGGGTATCAGAGAAGAGTTCGTAGCCTGCGCCATCTGCCGCGCCACAATATTCTCGGCGGTCTTCAGCGCCGTCCAGTGATCGTAGGCCAGCCACAGCGGCATCTGGATATGAAGAATTTTCAGCAGTTCGATGAAATGGTTCGACCAGCCGGAAGATACCGCACTGGCACCCATGGCGTACTCAAGGGTAAGGTCCCAGCCGATGATCCATGCGAGCAACTCGCCCAAGGTGGCGTAAGCGTAGGTGTAAGCGCTGCCCGCCAGCGGTATCATGGCCGCGAACTCAGCGTAGCAAAGCCCCGCGAAGGCGCACCCTATCCCGGAGAGGACGAATGATAAGGTGAGTCCCGGACCTGCATACTGCGCACCCAGCCCCACCATCACAAAAATGCCAGCGCCGATCACTGCGCCTACACCGAGCGCGGTGAGTTGAAAAACTCCCAGCGTACGTTTAAGGCTGTGTTCCCCTGTCTCGCGGGATTCCTCCATCAGCAGTTTCAGCGGCTTGGTTGCCAGCAGATTCGCCATTCGTCTCGTTTCTCCTTAGAGGGCTACGCCGGTACGCGTCTCGCTCCCGCGCTTCTTGACCATGCGTAATATACCGGGATACCCAACAGCACCACAATCAATCCCGGCCACGTGAATTGCGGTTTGTAGCGCAATAGTACGACATCGATAAATAAAGCCATCGCGATATAAATTGCGGGCAACACGGGATAGCCCACCGCACGATAAGGCCGCTCTGCATCAGGATGCGTGCGCCGCAGCACAAACAATCCTACGATCGTCAAAATGTAAAACACGAGCACCGCGAAAATAATGTAATCAAGAAGCTGCCCGTAGCTTCCCGAGACGCACAACAGGCATGCCCACACCATCTGTACCATCAGCGAAACCGCCGGCGTTTTATAGGTAGGATGCAGCTTGGCGACATTCTTGAAAAACAAGTTGTCCTTCGCCATGGCATAGTAGACTCGCGCGCCGGAAAGAATCAGCCCATTGGCGCAGCCAAACGCGGAAATCAGAATCGCCCCCGCCATCAGCAGTCCGCCCGCGGCGCCGAACATCTGCGTCATCACCGCCGTTCCTACACGATCCTCGGCCGCATACTGAATGCCCCGCCCTAAAATTGTCGCTGCGGCCGGCGTTCCGCCCAGCGGCAGCGCCATCAAGTAAATGAAGTTGCAGGCGATGTAGAGGGCGATCACTACCCCTGTTCCCAGGGCCAGCGATAGCGGCAAGTTGCGGCTGGGATTCTTCACCTCTCCCGCGGTGAAGGTTACGTTGTTCCACGCATCCGCGGAAAAAAGCGAACCCACCTGTGCTACCGCCAGAATCGTCAGCGTCCCCACCATCACAACCGGTCCGCCCACTCCCACTTGCACGGCGTGCTGCGCGCCCAGTCCCGCGTTCTGCCAAAAGTGTCCGCTGAAGTTCGCCGCCAGCGCCGCCGCATTTCTTCCGAGCGCCAATCCGAACAAGGCCAATCCGAAAAGTGCGGAGACCTTGGCCGTCGTAAAAACATTTTGGATGAGCGCCCCGGTTTTCACTCCGAAGATGTTTACCACCGAGAGGAATACAACGAGAAGGATTGCGACCAGGTTCTGCGTATTAATTCCGACGTCCATGTTGCCCAAAACCATGGGCCCGATCGGGATCGGAGGCACTTTCCAGAGATGCAGAATCCAATGAGAGGAAGAAATCGCGGGAAAGAACACTCCCAGGAACTTCCCGAAAGCCACGCCCACGGCCGCGATCGTGCCGGTTTGGATTACCAGGAATAATGTCCAGCCGTAGAGAAAACCCCACAGCGGCCCCAGCGCTTCGCGGAGGTAAACATACTGTCCGCCGGCCCGCGGCATCATGGCCGCCAGTTCGCCATAGCTGAGCGCGGCGACGATGGTCATGAATCCCGCCACGGCCCACGCGCCAATCAGCAGCGCGGGCGAATCCACTTCGCGGGCAATCTCCGCCGAAACAATAAAAATACCCGAGCCGATCATCGACCCCATGACTAGCATGGTGGCGCTGGTCAGGCCCAGACCCTTGACCAACTCCTTATCTTGATGGCTATGAATGTCCCAATCGCTGCCGGCGGCCGGCGCTGTCGGTGTGCTCAGGATCCCTCCTTGAAGCATGCTCGCGGGCTGACGCACTCACGGGCACTATCAGGGTGGAATGACTTTACCTCAAGATGCGGAAAAATTCCTCTGCTGATTTACGTGGCTCCCGTAACAAATCAGATATCACCGCCACGGAATCGGCCCCAGCTTCGATCACGGAGATGGCGTTGGCCCGCGTGATCCCGCCAATGGCGACCAGCGGTTTTCGGGTCAATTGCCGCGCCCGGCGCACGCCTTCAAGCCCGACCACTGGGTCAGGCTTCTCTTTACTGGAGGTCGAAAACACAGGCCCAATCGCGAGGTAGTCAACGGAGGAGCGATCCGCTTCCTGCAGTTGCTCAGGATTATGCGTCGAAACCCCAAGCCAGCGGTCGCGGCCAATAATCCCTCGCACCGACTCTGGCAGAAGATCGTCCTGCCCCACATGTACGCCGTCGAACTCCGCGGCCACGCAGAGATCGGACCGATCGTTCATGATCAGCCGCAAGTCTGGCGCGGGCACTCCCTTCGGCAAGCTCAGGGCAGGCTTTGCCGGCGAAACTCTGCGCAGTTCGCGCGCCTGCTCCAGCATCACGCGCGCGTTTCCGCTCTTATTCCGGTATTGCAGCAGCGTACATCCGCTAGCAACCAGCGCTTCTGCAAAATTTACCAAGTCTTCTGTGGACGAGAAGCACGCCGCGTCCACAATCGGGTAAAGACGCGGGACGGAGATCACGCTGCCGTTTCCTTTTTGCTGGCCGTCAGGAATCGCTCGATGAACCCGGTGTCGAAGTTTCCAGCGCGGAAGTCCGGATCGGCCAGAATTTTCCGGTGCAGCGGAATTGTCGTGAATACTCCTTCGACGATAAACATTTCCAGCGCCCGCGTCATTCGCGAGATCGCTTCGTCGCGGTCTTTTCCGCGTACGATCAACTTGGCAATTAGCGAATCATAATACGGAGGAATCACGCCCTCCGCGTAGGCCGCCGTATCCACGCGCACCCCGGTGCCTCCGGGCGGATGAAACGCCGTGATTCTCCCTGCCGACGGTGTGAATTTCTCGGGATGCTCCGCATTGATCCTGCACTCGATGGCGTGGCCGCGATGCACAATTGGTCCGTGCAGCACCTCCCTCATGTTCGCTCCGGCGGCGATCATGATCTGGCTCTTAACCAAATCCACGTCGGTGACCATCTCCGTTACCGGATGTTCCACCTGAATCCGCGTGTTCATCTCAATGAAATGCAGCTGGCGATCCTGATCCATCAAAAATTCGATCGTCCCCGCATTCGTGTAGCCGATGTCCGCCAACGATTTGCATAACACCGCGCCAATCTGGTCGCGCAACTCCGGCGTGACTTGCGTTGACGGCGACTCTTCCAGCAACTTCTGATGCCGGCGCTGGATCGAACATTCTCGTTCGCCAAGGCTCACCACGTTGCCGTGCTCATCCGCCAGCACCTGGAATTCGATGTGACGCGGATGCTCGACATATTTTTCCATGTACAGGTCGCCATTGCCGAATGCGCCCGCCGCCTCCGACTGCGCCGCCCTGAAAAAAGTCGGCAACTCCTCCTCGTTGCGCACAACGCGCATGCCGCGTCCGCCACCCCCCGCCGACGCCTTCACAATCACCGGAAAGCCCACCTGCCGCGCCCACTCCAGCGCCTCGCCCTCGGACGCAATGATTCCATCCGAACCTGGCAGAATCGGCACGCCCGCTCGTTTCATGGCGGAGCGCGCCTTTTCCTTTTCGCCCATCAGCCGCGTCACTTCCGGCCGCGGCCCGATGAACTTGATCCCGCTGGTCTCGCAGACCTCGGCAAAGTTGGCGTTCTCCGCGAGCAATCCGTAGCCGGGATGCACGGCATCCACGTTTGCGATCTCCGCTGCGCTGATTACCGCCGGGATGTTCAGGTAGCTCAGCGCCAGTTGTGGAGGCCCGATACAAATCGCTTCGTCGGCAAAGCGCACCGGCAGCGAGTGCCGATCAGCCTCGCTATAAATGGCAACCGTGCGGATGCCCAGCTCCTTGCACGCACAAATCACGCGCAAAGCAATCTCCCCGCGATTGGCAATCAATATCTTGTTAAACATTTCAGATGAATGGAGACCCCTATCGCCCGATTGGTAGGCCCAACCCGGCTTTCTCCTCGCGCCTCCTCAGACGCAAAAAGGCGCGCGAGATGCGCGCCTCGGTTCTGGTCCTATTTCACTCTTTCGCCCGGATGGCGAACAACTCCTGCCCATACTCAATCGGCTGGCCGTTGCTTCCCATCTTTTTCACAATTTCTCCAGCCACGTCCGACTCAATCTCATTCAGCAGCTTCATCGCCTCTACGATGCATAGTACCTGCCCCACTTCCACTATATCCCCGACCTTGACGAAAGGCGGCGCGCCCGGTGAAGGAGCCTCATAGAAGGTTCCCACAATTGGAGACTTCACCATGTGCAAGGTTTCTTCTGGAACAGGTGCGGCCGGTGCCGGCGGCATGACCGAAGGTGGAACCGAGGCGGCCGGCCTCTGTTCCCCTGCCCCTCCGGCTGGATATGCCGGATAGGACATCTCACCGTGCGCGTGGACGATGGTCGCTTGTCCCCCGCGCTTGATTTTCACTTTGACGTCGCCGCGTTCCAATTCAAACTCGGCAATGTCTTTTTCGATTAAGAACTCGATGAGTTCCTTTAGCTCTTTTTGATTCATTCGTGTACGGTGGGACTGCCGCTTCAGGTCTTAGGTGCTAGGTGCTAGGTGTCAGGTTCTTTGATCTCAGCTGCGATGCGACTATCTCTTGCTGGTACTGTCCACGGCCTAAGACCTTTGACCTAAACTGTCAGGAAATCCTTGCTCGTCGGAGTCAACACCTCACAACCATTCTCACTGACGGCCACCATGTCCTCGATCCTCACGCCCCATTTGCCGGGGAAGTATACTCCCGGCTCAACGGTAATCACCATACCAGGCCGCAGGGCTTCCTTTTGCCCCGCTGCAACCCGTGGAGACTCATGGATCTCCAGTCCCACGCCATGCCCGGTTGAATGCGTGAAATACTTCCCTAGCCCGGCCTTGCGCAGCACCTTACGCGCCGCTTCGTCCACTTCTCCTGTCGTAATTCCGGGCCGAACCGCTGCGATTGCCGCCTGCTGGGCTTCCCTCACCGATTCATACGCATGCCGCGCATCTTCGGACGGGGCGCCCACCCCTACGGTGCGCGTCTGGTCTGAACAATAACCTGCGAGTATAACACCGAAATCGCACACTACGAACCCGCCGGCAGCGATGGGCTGAGCGGTAGCTCTCCCGTGAGGCAATGCCGACCGTTTCCCTGAGGCGATGATGGTCGGGAATGACATGGCCTCCGCCCCCGCCAGCCGCGCCGCATACTCCATCTCCGCAGCCACTTCCGTTTCCTTTATCCCTGGCCGCAATACTTCCAGCGCCCGATCGAACAACTTCGCTCCCAATTGCACCGCCGCACGGATCAGCGCCAATTCATCCGAATCCTTTACCATGCGCGCCCGCTCCACCAGCACAGGCGCACTCGGTAACCGGTAGCCGGAGGGCAGCAAATCCGTGAGCCTTTTCTTTTCTGCCACGGTCATGTGCTCGGCTTCCACTCCAATCGTCCATGCTGCCGATCTCTTGCGACGGGCTTTTAGCCAGTCCCCGATCGCCTGAGGTACCGACTTCTTTGCGATTACGACTTTTGCGCCCTTCACCTCTTCCCGCCCCTGCGTGTCATAGCGAACGTCCGAGAAGAAAACGCTTCCGGTTTCCTCGACCAGAAGAAAGCCCGCGCTGCCGGTGAATCCGCAGAGATATCGAATGTTCGGAAGATGACTGATCAACAACGCATCGAACCGGGTGGTGGCAAGCTGCTCCCGCAACTTCTTTTGGCGCAGAAGAAAATCCATATGCCTGTCGAGTCTAGCAGGCGGGAGATGCGACAGGTACCCAGTACCGGGTACCGCGAGCCCAGAATCAATCGAGAGGATAGTCTGCTTAGAACTAGGTGCTCGATACTCGATACTCGGTACCAGGTACCAGGTACTCTTTCCCCAAAAACGAAGCCGCCGGCCTGACAGGTTCTTCAGGCCGGCGGCTGTAAATCTTCAACTGCCCGCTGCTATGTTTGAATGATTCGCGGCGTGATGAAGAAGATCAATTCCTGGTTCGAAGTGCTCACCTGCGTGTGCTTGAACAGGTTGCCCAGGATCGGAAGGTTCCCCAGCAACGGCACTTGGTTGATGCTGATCGAATTCTGCGTCTGAATGACGCCGCCGATCACCACCGTGCCGCCATCGGTCACCAACACCTGCGTGGTGGCCTGTTGGGTAATCAACTCGGGGTTGCCTTGAACTTCCTGACCGAAGTTAGGCGTGGTGTTCTCCACGTCCACGTTCAGGAAGATGGTATTTTCCGAAGTGATCTGCGGTGTAACGGTCAAGCGCAGGAAAGCATCTACGTAGGTTACGGTCGGAGGACCGCCCAACTGCGCCTGAGTCACGATCGGCACGCGAACGCCCTGTTTCACCAAGGCTTGAATATTGTTCTGCGTGACTACTCGTGGCCGCGATAGCACTTTCAGCAATCCGCGCGACTCAGCCATGGAAAGCACCGCGTCGATACGTATGTTGTTGCTGGCATTCAGGAAGGTCAAGCCGCTGCTGGGTGAGGTCGAACCCAGGTTGGAGAACAACGGGATCGTCGATCCAGTCGTCGAACCAGTGGACGGCATCGTAATGTAGCCCGGATTCAAGCCGCTGACCGTGGTCGGGGATGTGCCGGCTGCGGCGTTTCCACCGATCGCGCTGTGGCCGTTGCCCCAACCGAAGCCCAACTGAGTACCGATGTCGCGGGCAAACTGCCGCGTCGCCGCTACGACGCGAGCCTCGATTTCCACTTCCTGCGTCTTGCGATCAAGCTGCGTCAGCAGGCGGTCAATGATCGGAATCACCTTCGGAATGTCGTTGACGATCACCGCATTGGTACGTTCATCCGCAACCACTTCACCGCGCTGCGAGAGGAACTTCTTTACTGTGACCATCACATCTTTGGCATGGGCATAGCTGAGGAAGCGGGTGACGGAAACTTTTTCCACCGCCAGGGCTTCGGCTTCCACCTGAGCCCTGCGGCCATCCGCTTCTTTCTTCAAAGTATCCACTGTTGCGATGCGCAGGACGTTACCTTCCAGCTCCCGCGCCAGGTCGTTGTTCTTGAGCACGATGTCCAGTGCCTGATCCCACGGCACATCATCCAACACAACCGTCAGAGTGCCGTGCACGTTCGGATCGAGCACCACGTTCAGGCCGCTGATTTCGTGAATCAGGCGGAAGAAGTCTTTCAAGTCTACGTCTTTCAAGTTCACTGAAATCGGTTCGCCCGTGTAGCGGGGACCCGCGGCAGCGGGCTGTTGTCCAGCTTGCGCCTTCTGCTCGGCGGCGAGATTGACTGCCGGCTGTATGCCCGTGCTGGAAGAAACGCTCTGCGTGGCCTGCGCTGCATGCTCGCTCACCGGCAGCAGTTCCGCAGCCGTCTTGTCAGCGAACTTTGCCGCCGCTTCCTGAGCGCGGTCGGCAGGTTCATCCGTCGTGTTCGAAGCAGCCGCTGTGTTCGAAGCAGCTGTCTTTGCCGTGTACGTGGGCTCGACCACTACAAAATCAGGTGAAGAAGCCGGAGCCGCATTGGCCGCAACCGTCTTCGCAGGAGCCGCATCGCTGACAGTTGGAGCCGTCACTACTGGCTTGGCCGCCGTCGTGGCGTCCACGACCCGCGGGGCAAACGGAGAGACGGTCTTGCTCACCGCTGCTGCCGGAGCTTCCACCGTCGTCTTGGGAACGCTGATGCGCGCCGCCGTTGGCTGCGTATGAAGCGTCAACACCAGCTTCCCGCCCGCCGAGGGAGTCAGCTCATAGCGGCAAGAATGCTCCAGGTCCACCACGATCCGGGTGGTTGGAGGCGTCTGTCCGTCCATGCCGATGCGCACTCCCTTCACGCCCTCGCCACCTACGGCGATGTGGCTCCGCCCCGTTCCCATAAGGGTCCCAGGCAAATCCACGATGAGCCGCGCCGGCGAATCCGCCGTGCTCAGCTTGGGCGTCACTGCGCCGCGAGCGCTGATCTCGACCCGGACTTCGTCCGCGCCGCGAACCACGTTCACTCGCTGCAGTTCGTTTCGTTGGCCCGCCGCTTGTGGCGCCGGCGTCTCTGCGGCTGAAGCCGTCAGCCCCAGGAGCAGCAACGGTAGGATTACACTCAGCAGTTGCTTTCGCATTTCGCTTCTCCCCAACTCGCGGGTCTACCCCGCGTGTCCTTGCTAGAACTCGATTTTGTTGGCGCTCCGGTTTCTCCGGCGCGCTCGCTTCGCACGCTAAACTGCCGGCGTGAAAATTCTCTTGACCACTTCCCGCGTCAGCGGTTTGCCCAACTTATCCTGCACCGTTTCCTCGAACACAACCGTATCGCCCGTAATTCTCATTACGTACCCGTTGAACACGGGATCGTTTTCACGCAGGAAATAAGCCTTGTTCAGGCTGTTGGTCACCACCGCGATGAAGCCGTTCTCCGACTTCACCACGCCGCGCAAGTTAATCTGTCCGATCTCCAGGCACTTCTTCCCCGTCGAGCATCCCGAGCCTGTGGGCTGTTGTACTACGGGGCTGAAGAATGGGTCGCGCTTGCCGCTCATCGCCCACTTTTTTTCCTCCGGCTTCGGAGCCTTGGGCGCCTCGGCGCTCTTGCTGGCGTCCGCTGCCTTGGCATCCGCCGAGATCTTGGTAGCCGCTGGAGCCGCAGCCTTGGCTGCCGGCTTCGGCGCAGTCGCTTTGGCCGCGACCACCTTCCCCTTCACAGTTGGCTTGGTCGCACCTTTCGCGGCCGCTTTGGCAACCGGAGCTGCTGGAGCCGCAGCGCCCTTCACCGGCGCCGCCACTGGCATAATCGCCACTGGTTTCGCCGTGGCGCCGGGAGCCGGTTTGGCCGCCGGCGTCGCGGAAGGCGTCGTCTTCGTTGGCTGCACCGCTTGGCTGGTGCTCTGCACGTTATTGATCACGTTCGGGTTCTGTGCCCAGAGTCCGCCCGTCATCAGTCCCACTGCCAGAATGCCTGTCGTTAGCTTCATAGCGATTCCTATTTGCCCGCGCCCGCCCCAGCTACGGCGGGTTTTGTTCCCGGCGCTGCTGCGGCCGGTTCCAAGTCGTGACTGAAGAACGTGGTCGCCGTAAACGTGGCTATTACGCTCTCATTCGGCGCGTACTGATACGTATGCTTCGCCTTCGCCTTGCTTGGATCTTTCGTATTGGAGACCAGCAAGCCGCTGATGTTGACGATGCGCTCCAGCTTGCCCACCCGGTCAAAGAAGTTCAGCATCGCGTAATACGGACCGTCCAATTCCATGTCGAAGGGAAGCTCGGAGTAGTACTCTTTTGACGTCACCGCCTTCGCCGTATAGCGCCGCAGCTCCACTCCCGCCTTCACCGCCTCGCTATCCAGGGTCTCGATGAAATTGTCGACCTGCTTGTCGTCGGGAACGATGCGCGCTTCAATCTCCAATTGTTGTTTCAAGTTGGCGAGCTGGCGTTCCATATCTTTCAATTTCGGCCGGTAAGACTCGAGCTCGTTGTTTTCCCGAACCTTGTCTTGCAGCGTGTGTTGGGCCGCGGCATTCTTATCGCTCTGGCTTTTGAACACCGTGAAGTACAGCGCCGCCGTCACAATAAGGCCGCCGGCAATCACTGCTCCCCACTGCTTCAGGCCTGACAGTTCGTTGAAATTCATTGCCATAGGTCCGCCTCTACGACTTTCCCTTCTCGCAGGTCAGGGTGAACTGGAACGCCTGCATGTCCTTGATCGTCTCGTCTTGATAGGTCTCTTTGATTTCTACGGTCTTGAAGAAGCCAGTCTTCTGCAGATTGGTGATTAGCGTGGCCACCGCGTCGGTGCTCAGCGCCGTACCTTCCAGACTCACCGTCGAGCCCGTGTCATCCATGCTCCGCAGCCAAACCGCCTCCGTTCCGTTCACCGTCTCGCCCAGCATGGCCAGGAAGGTGACTGGGCCGGCTTGTCCGGCGCGCAACGAATCGATCACATCGACCCGCCGCTTGTAATTGTTGGCCTGGGTCTGGCGTTCGAGAAAGCGCGCTTTCACATCGCTGAGTTCGCGGTTCTTTTGCTCGGCCGCCTGCATCTGCGTCGCGATCGATTTGCCCTGACGGTCCAGACGGTACCAGTAGCCGAAATTCAACGTACCGGCCACTAACAACACCACCAGCACCTTCAGCTTGGGCGATCCCATGTCGCCCATTTCCATCGTGGGCATCGTCGGCCCGCTGCTGCCGCCGCGCTTATTTTTTCCCTTGGAGGATTCCAGTAGATTGATTTTGATCATAGGGATTCAAAGCTCCTCAAGGCCAAGCCCACCGCGACCGCCAACTGGCCCGGATTCTGCTCCACCAACTCCACTCCCGGGCCGTCTGTCGGTGGCACCACGCGCTGGAATGGATTCAACAACTCGACCGGCATCGAAAATTCCTGCCGCAACGCTTCCATCAGTCCGGGCACTTTCGCCGAACCGCCGGCCAGGTAAATCTTCTCGATGTGCTCGCCCGCCGCGCTGGCGCGGAAGAAGTCAAATGTCTTCTGAATTTCCAGCACGATGATTTCAGTCACCTGCTGCAGGATCGGCGCCTTCGCGTCTTCGCTCACGGTGCCAACTTTTTCACCCAGCTTCAGCTTCTCGGCATCGTCGAAGTTCAGATCCAGTTCCTTCTGCAGCGAATCCGTGTACTGATGTCCGCCCACGCTGACGTCGCGCGGAAACAGCGGCGTCGTGCCCTTCACGATGTTGATGTTCATCACGCTGGCGCCGAGGTTCAAGAGCGCCACCACCTGGCCCGGCGCCGGCTGGTAGTTGTACTCGTAGCAGTTCTGCAAAGCCAAGGCATCGATGTCCACGATAGCCGGGGTACGACCAGCCATCGAGAGTACGTTGGTGTAGTTCAAAATCTTGTCCTTCTTGACGGCTACCAGAAGCACATCCATCTGCGGGCTGCCCGCTTCCTCCGAAAGAATCTGATAGTCGAGGCTCACATCCGCCAGATCGAAGGGAATGTGCTGCGCTGCTTCTTTCTCGATGGTCTCCGCCAATTCCTGATCGCTCATCGAGGGCAGCGAGATCTTCTTCACGATTACCGAGTGGCCGCTCACCGCCGTCGCCACCGCCTTGGTCTTGATCAGGCAGTCGGCAAACAATTTTGAAATCGCGCTCGAGACGGTTCCCGAATCCACAATCATCGAGTCCACTACGATGTCCGAGGCCAGTGCTTCCAGTCCCAGGTGCGCCACTTCGATCTGCCCACCCTTTTTCTTCAACTCCACTGCCTTGATGCTGGAAGAGCCCACATCCAGACCTACAATCGTCTTCGATCCCATTCCAAACATGTGCCCGCCTTTTCTTACTGTGACCCGGCGGCTTTCATCGCCGCCTTCGGTTTACGTTTCGCTCCCGACTCCATCTGGCTCGACTTCTCTTCCATCCACTGATCCAGCCTCGACTTCTTGAAGCGCCAGCGGTTGCCCAGCTTGAAAGCCGGAATACTTTGTTCCCCGACGTACTTGTAAAGCGTGTCCGGACTCACTCCCAGATACTGCGACGCCTGGCGAATATTCATCACTTCTCGCGAGTCGGCCATATTTCCTTTGCCCTGTCTCCCACAACATCCTGCGCCAATGTCTCCGGCTCCAGATTCATCTCGGGAGACGCCCTTGCCCTCTATGCCTGTCAAAGGGCTTTCGGTGTCCCGAGCATATATCAGCCCGGAAAAACCCCGCGCTCACGCGAGTTTCCTGTTTTTGCTGGGTTTCTTGCGGGTTTTCTGGGATGAGGAAAATCGACGCGCTCGATCGATTTCTATATGTGGTAGATGCTAGCGCTCTTTTGTCTATTAGTGGTATTGATCACGCACATGGTGATAGGTCACCCGCGTACTGATAACCGAAGTACTAGAGACGGTACGGAAGTACTAAGCCATCAGCTCATCTTGTTGCTTCTATTAGATAAAACTCGCGAGCCGCACTGGAGAGGAGGTGGTGACTGCTATGCTCCTCTCCTTGCAGAATCCAGATGAGATTGGGGCTTTCGCTTTACTGTACGTCCGAAACTTTCCCATTCAGGAAAGTCACTTTCAGATCCTTGTACACGTAAATCTGTTTGGCCCCGAGATTCACTTTCTTATCAGGTTGACCCATCGCCGCTTCGACCTGGTCCGGAGTCATTCCCTTCTCGATGCTCGCCGGTTCGGCAGGCGCCGGTTGCGCAGCCGGCTGTTGCTGTTGACCTTGATCCTGACCAGCTTGCTGGCCGCCTTGTTGCTGCCCACCCTGATCTCCGCCGCCTTGCTGTTGCCCGCCGCCTTGGTCCTGCTGTGCGTCCTCGCTGCTGATCGTCAGCACTTGTCCGATAGTATCTTCCACGCCGCCGGCTGCTGCGCTCGCCAAGGATCCTTTCGGAAACTGGAAAACCACATTTGCCTTGTTATAGGTTGGCGGATCGGTCTTGTTGCAGGTATCGCAGGCCACAATTTCAAGAGTCACCGTATCCTTGGGTACGTTCACATCGATCTTCATGGGATAGACTTTGTCGCCTACCGTGAACAGATGCGTCGTCTGTTCCTTGCCAAATTTTCCCATGATGGACTTGCGCCCCATCAGCGAAAGGCTGTTTGGTCCTTTGATCGATCCGTTCTCGTACCTGTTGGAGAGAACGTTCTGGTCTCCATAAGGCACCGCCAGGATTCCGCCTTTCTGGATCGCCAGCAGCGTACCCTTCTCCACTACCGCGTATCCGCTCGTGTCCGATCCCATTTTCACCAGCTTGTACTGGGCCGCCAGTTGCTCCTGCAGAGAAACGGCCTGCGAGTTCGCCAATGAGAACGGATAGATCGTGGCGGCCAGAAGAACAATCCCTGGAATTAAACTGCGGACTTTCCGTGACATGGTACGCCCCTCCGATTTAGCTTTTTCTAAACCTGATCCCGCCGAACCGCGCCCCAATTCAGCGGAAATCCTCGGACCCTTGATTGAAGAAAGGGAGCGTCGTGGTCCGACGCCCCCATAGTTGATTGATTACCGAAACCGCTTTCAACGGTGTGCTCAGTTTCCTCCGCCGGACGCAGTTTCCTGTTTGACCTGCGACTCGGTCTGGTCGGCCTGCTGCTGCTGGTCTTGCAGGGTCTTCGCCACGCTGGTATCTGGTGGCGGAGGTTGAACGGCCCCTGCCTGGGTGCCCGTGTCCGGCGCCGCCGGCATGCCGCCGGTCCCCTGCTTCTTTGCTAGTTCGCCCATGCCGTTGGTGATGTTCTCCTGGAAGTGGTTGTACATCTCCTGCAAGTCATCCACTTTCACGGCAACGGTTTGTCCCGACGCACAGTCGCCTTTCTTGGTCGCCGAGACACTTGCGCTCACGGTCTGGTCGGCATCTGGCGTGTCCGTGAGGCGCGTAATCACGTCCCCTGACGACAATGCGCATTCCTGACCGTTGGCCACCACCGTCACATCGGAAGCCACCACAAAAGTGCGCTGTGCGGGATCGAGTGCCGGCGGCGGTTGATCGCTGGTTGGCGCCGGAGCAGGAGCTGCGGCCGATGCCTGTCCACCACCCGAATCCTGGCCAGCCTGCGCTTGCTGCGCGGCTAGCTGGGCTTTTACTTCCTGGGCAATGGCTTCCTTCACCTCGGGACTGAGCGCCACTGGGCCCGAAGCTGCCGCGGGAGCTGGTGCTGCGTCTCCGCCACCACCGCCACCTCCTCCGCCACCGTCTCCAGCGCTGGCAGCCGCATCCGCCGCCATCGCGTCCGCATTGGCCTCTTGCCGTGCCGCATACGCCGCCTGCAGTTGCTGTGATATCAGATAATCCGTCAGCCAGTAGTATGGCGCAGCATACGCCGGGTAAGGATTCCACCACCCTCCGTAGAAGCCCCACCAGGGCGCTCCTCCCCAACCCCATGCTCCGATTCCCCAATAAACCGGCGCTCCCCAAGGATGCCAGCCCCATCCATAAAATCCCGGATGGTACCAAACACCTGGGTAGTAGCCATAGTACATATGTCCGCCCCAACCGTAGCCGCGATAAAGTCCAACATGATAGCGTCCACCGGCGTAGAAAGTCCGCGAGTAGTAGGCGCGCCCGCCGCGGGTCACGTAGGCTCGCTGCACGTAGCCGCCGTGTCCGGTCGTGACGATGCGGGCTCCGTTGCGCTCACTCACCACTGTGCGGCCGCCGCGGACTCCGTGGTTAATCTGCATGCCATTGCGATTGATGGAACGAATCGATCCATTGGGACGAACGCTCGCCGTTCCTCCGCCCTTCAGAGAAACTGTCCTGCCCGGAGGAGTACGGCTGCCTACGTTGCCACGGCTGGCTGTCGCTGGACGACCGCCTGTCGCGCCCGGACGCGCGCCTGCCGCGCCGGGACGCCCGCCCGCTGCGGTACCCGGTCGGCTGCCCGTTGTCGTGTGGCCCGCTGCTGTCCCAGGACGGCTACCCGTCGTCGTGTGGCCCGCTGCCGCTGTGCCAGGACGGCTACCCGTCGTCGTGTGGCCCGCTGTCGTTCCCGGGCGACTGCCTGTCGTCGTGTGACCCGCCGTGCTCGGGCGGCTACCCGTCGTGGTTCCATGGGAAGGTGTCGCACTATGCGATGGCGTCGAAGCATGCGATGCGGTCGAAGGATGCGATGGCGCTGACTTCGCTGGCGCCGACTTCGCTGGCGCTGACTTCGCTGGCGCGCCACCCCCACTCGGCTTGTGCTGGCCCCAGGCCATTGCCGGAACCACTAATGAAAGCAGAAGCACCAGCCCCTTCTGCAAAATCTCTTCTCTCGTCGAAGTGCGATTCATTACTGCCTCCTGAGCATCAAAACTCGTACCGCCAGTTTATGTTCCGAAAGCACGCCCTCGAGTCCGTCCTGAGTAGCTGGCTCCGGATCCTGTCTCCATAAACACAAAACTCGACAATTCCGCGCGCGTTAATGGAAATTAATTTCCAAGGGCCCCGGGGAAGGCTGCAGGATGCATGATCCGTCGCCACCGGATGTCATCGGCAACCTGTATCGTGGGGCGAAAAAACGTTACCAGAACTTCGCCATGCGCGCAATCATTCTATGGGTAACCTTCCATGTAACGGCTACGCCTCATCGAACCCTCCACAAATCGCCACTTCAACACCACAGCCGTGTCTATTGTGCGCAGCACTTCCCTCTGCCCCTCCGCTGCTGTAATCTATGCTGTCTTTCTCCGGAGGAATTCCTTGCGCTACCTCGATCGCCTGCAACCTCTCGCGCTCTTCGTCATGCGACTCACCCTGGGCGCCGTAATGGTCGGCCACGGATACCATAAGGTTTTCGGGGGGCTGCAACAGCATGCGCACTTCGTGGCCAGCCTGGGACTGCCCGCCTGGACCGCGTATCTGTCTTCTTTCGCCGAGTTTTTCGGCGGACTTCTCGTCCTGCTCGGCCTGTTTACTCGCGCCGCTGCCTTCGCCATCTGTATCGATCTGTCGGTGGCCATCGCGAAAGTACACTTCCACAACGGACTGATGGGCGAGCACGGCTACGAGTTCCCCTTAGCGCTGGCCACGCTAGCCTTCGCGCTCATTTTCTTCGGCGGCGGCCCCATGGCCTTCGATCACATTCGCGCCCCGGGTGGCGGCGGAAAATCCAAATAGCCGGCGTGTCGTGCGGCCCGGCGCGCTTTCCGGTCGGCAAGTGTGCACGGTTCCTACTTTCTCCCGCAACTTTTTGCCGGCCTCCGGGTTTGATCGGCTTCGCAGGGAGTATGTCCGAAATCGTGGCTGATCCCACTCTCTTGACGTTTCTTTACAGGAATCTGGCTTGAGTTGAATCTGGCCCCAGCGTGAAATTATGATGGGTCGTGAACAACTTTGTTACATCGTTACATCCGAAGGATTTTGTAAGCGCATCTTATCGCTTACCAAGAATTGATTGGAGGCTTCTCTTGAGAAAGTTAGCTCTTCTGGCACCGATCTTCGCTTTGTTGTTCTCTTGCCACTTCGCCGCCGCCCAACAAGGCGACATTATGTTCTTCGGCGGTACCCTGCTGTCCTCCTCGCCCAGTGGAAGTAACTTGCTTTCGGGAAACATCGCCGAGAAGGGTGGCACTTACCTCGGCGTGAGCGGTGACGTCGTCGGCTTCAAGCACCGGCTCGGCTTTAACATCGAAACTTCCTGGAGAGCGAGTCAGGCTAACTATCTCGATCAAGAGGTGAACTACCGCCCGATCCTCACCGACTTCAACGCGCTCTTCCAACCAAAGCTGGGCAAGAAGATTGGTGCAGACATTTTTGGCGGCATCGGCATTGCCAGCACCCGCTTCTACTTCCCTTTCATTACAGGCGGAAACTCTTTTACCGGGTACAGTAACTACACCTCGAGCGATCACTTTATGGAAGATCTGGGCGGCGGTATCCGCTATTACGTGTGGCACCACTTCTTTGTTCGTCCTGAGATCCACTACTACCACATCCAAAATAACACCAGCAATAGCAGCACCGGTGCAGGTTTCAGCTCCGACAATGTCTTCCGCGTGGGCGCCTCCATCGGATACACCATCGGCAACGACTAAGCTCTTGACCCCGCCGTGCGCACGGCGGGTTTGATATCATCGGGACGAACTACTTCCGATCGCCGGGATCATTGTGTTTCCGCAGCCGTTCGCGGCTGCTGCACCGGCGCGCCACCAATCGAGTGGGTGCATTCCAGAAACCCGCACGAACTGACAAGGGGATGTATTGAGAAAATTCGCGCTGCTCGCACTCGCGTGTGCGGTTCTTTCGTGTACAAACTTCGCCTCTGCCCAGCAAGGGGATATCATGCTCGGCGGCAGCATTCTCCTGTCCCCTACGATAAATAACGACTCGGTGAACTTCCAGCCCCCCGCTGAAAAAGGTGGCACCTACTTCAACGTCAGCGGCGACTTCATCAAGTTCAAGCACCACCTCGGCTTGAACGTAGAAACCGCCTGGCGTTACAAGCGCCGGGACTATCCCGACAATGGCGAAAGCGTCCGGCCTTTCCTGACCGACTTCAACGCTCTCTTCCAGCCAAAGTTAACCAAGAAGTTCGGCCTCGATATCTTTGCCGGCGTCGGAGTTGCCAGCTATCGCTTCTCGCTTCCCGAAGCCACTTCCTGCAGCATCCCCACCGGCGGGTGCACCTTCTTCAATAGCAGCAACCACTTCATGGAGGACATTGGCGGTGGCGTGCGCTATTACGTTTGGCACCGTTTACCGCACATCTATGTCCGTCCTGAAGTTCACTACTATCACATCCAAAATAACGTCGAGTTCAACTCTCCCAATCTGTTTCGAGTCGGCGCCTCGCTTGGCTATACCTTCGGCTCCGAGTAAATTGCGCGCTTCTCCACAAAAACAATAAAGGCAGCGCCTCACGACGCTGCCTTTCCTTACGCTATCGCTAAGTTCTACGGTTCCTGCATGCAGATTTCGGCTTCGTGGATTGCCGCGTCGATATGCTCGATCGCCTTGGCGCGATGGCCATGGAACTCGCCATCGGCATGTTCCATGTGTTCCTTTGCATGGTGCAGTTCCTCCAGCGCGTCGTGCACGCGTGGGTGTGGAGGCATCGGCGCGGGAGCCGCTGCCGCGGGACTGGCCGGAGCCGCCGCCACTGCAGGCACCGCCGCCTTCGGTCCAGCTGCCGCCGCCGTCAAGGCCAACGTCAACAGGAGCATTGCCGTAATCAAGAGAGTCAAGAACCCGATTTTCTTCATACGCTTCCTCCTCGTCCGAATTCCGGCGCGGACGCCGCCAGTAAGATCAATGCCCACGGCTCGCCTACCCGTGACACCCGCACAGTATAAGCTGCGGCTCGCTGGAATCCTCCTGTGTATGCGTTGACTGTTAAGGTGCGCTTCCAGTCTGCGACCTGCGGCTTCTCCACCACCAAAACAACGCGCCTCCCACCACAACAATGCTCACCGCCAGATCGAAGCGCCGCAGATCATAGGCCAGTCGGCCCCAATGCCGGCCAAAGGAATATCCCGCTCCACAAATCAGCGTCACCCACACCGCTGCCCCCAGGAAGTTGAACAGCGTGAACTTCCGCCATGGCATGTGGAGCGCTCCCGCCAGCAGCGAGGCCAGCACGCGCATCCCGAAAAGAAATCGCGCCAGGAAAACCGTGGCCGCTCCATACCGTGCGAAAAGCCGTTCCCCCCGCGCCAAGCTCTCCGCGCGAATGGAGAAGACATGCTGGTAACGTTCGATCAGCGGCCGCCCTCCGTGGCGGCCAAAAGCAAAACCAAGTTCTCCGCCGAGCGTCGTGGCCGCAATGCCAACCACAATGACCCAGGGAAATCGCAACTCGTGTTCGGAATAAGCCAGAAAGCTGGCGAGCAGCAGTATGGTCTCGCCCGGCAGGGGCAGCCCGGCGCTTTCCAACAGCAACATCGCCGCGACCGCCCAGTACCCGTAGTGCACCAGCGCGTCGCGCAGCAGATTCACAATGTGGTGGGGCATGATTAGAAAATTGTCATCCCGAGCAAGCTTCCTTTGCGTGGCGAGGGACCTGGGCGAGCCGCGCGAATCCACGAAGCCTGCCCTGAGAGAGCGCAAGCGACCGAAGGGCGCGTCCGGCTCGCTTCCTTATTCAGGCTGGAAGCTTCTCACGCGTGAGGAATTCAATCAACTCCCGATTGAACTCCTCCGGACACTCTTCATAGGGCAAATGCCCGACGCCAGGAAAAACAATCAGCTTGGAATTCGGAAAATATTTTGCCAGCTGCTTCGCTGACGAAACATACACCGCGCTATCTTTGCTCCCCCACATCAAAAGCGTCGGGACGCTTGCCAGCCTCGGCACAGTCGCTTCCAGTTCGCGCAGATCCCGTGTCCACGTCTTCACAATGCTCAACGCGTGCTCGAACAATCCCGGCTTCGCCAGCGGAGCCGTATATCCCTCGAGCGTTCCCGGTGGAATTCTATCGCGGTCACTATAGAGGCGGGCGTGAAAATAGGGATACAAGAAACTCATGCGCGCCGCTCCGAAGCGGAACAACGGCGCGCCCAAATTGCTGCCGGCAAACGGCGCCAGCCATCGTCCGTGCGCTGAGTACGGATTCACTGGCGCAACCAATATCAGGCGCTTCAGATGCAGGCCGGCGTTCCCGCTCAAGCACTCCGCAGCCGCCATCATCGCCACCGCACCGCCGCGGGAAGTCCCCAGCAAATCAAAAGAAGTGATTCCCAGCCTCGCAATAAACTGCAGAACGCGACGCGCCGTCCCGCGCATGGAATGATCGATTCCGGTCGCGCGATCCGAAAACCCCGCCCCCATCATATCCGGCGCGTAGACCGTGGCATAAGGCGCCAGAGCCGGCATGGTGAAGCGCCAGGAGAACGAGTATCCCAGCAGCCCGTGCAGCAGAATCAACGCTGGTCCCGGGGGTGCCCCACTTCTCGCTTCTTTTGCGAGAAGTGGGTCTCCCGTTCGCAGATACCGCATGCGCGCCCCATCCATCTCCATCCAGCATTCTTCTATCCCCGGACTGAATCCCGGAAAGGGCGCGGCTGGAGTTTCCCGGTCTACCGTCATCACCGCCAAATCTTCTCGCTCCGAATCTTCTCGCCGAAGACAACTCTTTCGCCGCCGCCGGATTCTATTTAAGTGAACATCGCCTCTGTTCGCTTCACTTGGGGAGCTTCGGCTCCCCGTTTTTCGTTTCTGGCCGCAGGTCTTGGGTCTCAGGTCTTAGGTGAAAGAATTTGCCCGGGTGCGATGGCACTGTGACCTTCCTAAGGCCTATGACCTAAGACCTGATTCCTTACGCCGCCTTCCTCTTCTTCCTCAGCAACTTCTTCAGCACCCGAATCCCCTTATCCACATGCTTTTCTTCCAGCAAAAACGGAGGAAGAAACCGCACCACCGTATCGTGCGTGCTGTTAAACAAAACGCCCTCGGCCAGAGCCTCATCCACAATCGGCCGCGCCGGAATCTCCAGATTGATCCCTTGTATAAATCCGCGCCCGCGCACTTCCTTCGCCGCCGGACTTTTCTCCGCAACCGCCTTTAGCTCCTGGTGCAAATACGCTCCAACTTTATTCACGTTGTCGAGCAGCTTGTCGTCTTCCACAATCGCCAGAAACTCCAGCGCTACACGGCAGGCCAGCGGACCACCCCCAAATGTTGTGCCGTGCTGCCCCGGCGAAATCGCGTTGGCAAATTCTTCTTTCGCAATGAACGCTCCCAGTGGAAGTCCCGCCGCAATCGGCTTGGCAATCGCCACAATGTCCGGAGTCACGCCAAAACTCTGGAACGCAAACATCGTCCCCGTGCGCCCCAGCCCGCACTGAATCTCGTCAAAGATCAGCGCCGCGCGATGCCGGTCCGCCGCCGCCCGGCACTCCCGCAGAAACTCTACCGAGCATTCATAAATTCCGCCTTCGCCAAAAATAGGCTCCAGCACAATCGCGCAGGTATTGTCATTCACCGCCGCCCGCAAACCTTCCAAATCATTCTGCGCAACAAACGTCACTTCCTCCAGCATCGGCTCAAATCCCTTGCGATGCTTCTCCTGCCCGGTCAGCGACAGCGCGCCAAACGTCCGCCCGTGGTACGAACCCTCGAGCGCCACCAGTCGCGATTTCCCCTCGCCACCCGCGCGATGTCCCGCCAGCCGCGCTAGCTTGATGGACCCCTCAATCGCCTCGGTCCCGCTGTTCTGAAAAAACGCACGGTCGAGACCTGAGAGCATGCACAGCTTTTCCGCCAGAGCGCCTTGATACTCGTGGTAATAAAGATTCGACACGTGAATCAGCTTCGCCGCCTGCTCCCGAATCGTCTTCACGATCCGCGGATGCGCGTGCCCCAACGCATTCACCCCCAGCCCCGAAACAAAGTCGAGGTAGCGCTTGTCGTCGAGATCGTAAAGAAATACGCCCTTCCCCCGCGTCAACACGATGGGATAGCGATTGTAAGTTCCCAGCAAATATTTCTTTTCCAGCTCCACGATTTGTTCGAATGTTCTCATAGGAAGATTCGATTCTACCGGAACAGCCGCATCGAAATCCCTCGAACCCTCCAAAGCCGCTTGACCACACGCGCCCTGGGATATAAGGTTGCAACGTGTCTGGCCCACCTCGGCCGTCCAAGATATCGCCGCGAATCAAGTATTTCTTGGTGGTTTTCGCGGTCGCTTTCACATTCGCGTTCATCGTGGAACATTTTCTTAGAGCTGGTAGCATGTCGAGAATGCATCCAGGAGCCCTTCTGGATGAGCCTGCGGGCAAGGCGGCAGCGATCTCGCTGCCTTTCCCCCTCTTCGTTGCTTTCCTAGTAACGACAAAGAAATTCGATTAGCCGGGGCGCTCTACGATACAACCTGCGCTCGCATCGAATCTTGGGCGAAGACCTCGAATTTGCTCACTGACCCACGGAGATCTCCCGCCGCCTCTGCCACAACACTTTGTCCGATCAGGTGTTCATATCTGCGAGCGTCCCGCCCGGCGTATGGCGAGACATCAAATACGACCATGAGGACATGATATGAAGAAATGGCTTTCGCTGGCGACGTTGCTGCTGCCTCTTTCACTGGCGGGATGTTCTCATCCACGCCCGGTATATGCCGAGCCGCCTCCGCCGCCAGATTACACGGAGATTTCTCGCCAAGGTTTTCACGATGGATTCGCAGCTGCACGGCGCGATGTTGACCAGGGAAAACCACCGGATGTCGAGCGCCACCCGCGATTCCGCAATCCTCCGGTACCTCCGGCGGCCTTTGAAGACTACCGCCGCGGTTTCAGAGACGGTTACCACGCGTTCCTCCACCACGGCTAGGAGCGTGGCCCGGTCAAGACAATCTTGAAGTACCCCGTCCAAGCTCAGCTTGGGCGGGGACTTCGAAGCCCGTCAACACAGCCCCTTTTCTCCCGGCGGCCGTGTCTTCCAGCTCCGATGCACCACTGTTTACTCCGGCCAATAGTGAGGCGAGCGCTGGAACGCTTCGAATATTCGAGAGCCTCCGGACTCAATCCACGGTTACGGGAGCGGTGACGCTGCCCATTCTGCCGCTCTGGTTGTCGCGCACGACAAAACGCAGCTCATAATTTCCCGAAGGCAAGTGGAAACTTCCCGGGTAGTCCACGTTTTCTGATTTGAATCTGACGAGCTTTTCCGGGGGAATCTTCCCTTTCATGTTCTTCGCGACGTTGTCGGCAATCAGCGTACCGCTTCGGGCAATGGCCATCACATCCACATCGATTTCGCTGTCACTTCCCATCGTGGTCAGTTCTTTGCCAGCGATCTGCAAGGTAAATCCCACCGCCTTCTTGTCGCTGTTTTCGCCGCCGCCGGCAGCTGGCCGCAAACGCACGGTCAGCGGAATGCCCGTCGCATCAAACGGTGAATTCATGACGAACTTCAGGTCGGCATCCCGGACAGTATCGGGGTTCATCGTGGCGCTGGTCATCAGGAAACCCTCGCGCGCGCGCACCTGCACATCCCGCTGCGCCACCTTGACCTTCAGATTCTTCCATCCCGCCTTATTGTTATGCGTGTCCAGGTAATACTCGATCAAATAGTAGGAGGAAGCATCATCGGCTGCGCGCCTGAATCCTGTTGCCACATCATTGCGGTTGTAGAACGCTCGTCCGCCAGTCGTCTCGGCGAAGTTCTGCATCGTGTCAATTGTGCTCTGCAGAGCCTGCTCTTTAACCAGCACGGAGGTGGCTAATACCGGTCCAGTTGATCCCCGGGTGGGGCCTAGAGCGACCAGGCCGCGCACGTCAACCGGATAAACGGAGACTTGCGCCTGGTTCAGCGCCGCGACGGTCCGCTCATACGACTGCGATTGGAGCGGCAAATTCACCGGCGAACTGTCCGGCGAATTCATTGCGAAGGGAAAGCCACTAGTCGCCCAGATCAATGTTTTTCGCCCGGGAATTCCGGAAAGCGCTTCGGCAATGGTCCGAAAGGCTTCCATGGTCGCAAGGATCGCGTCCTGTTGAATCGCTCGAGCAATGTCGGGGCCTCCGTCGATGAAGGCTCGTAACGACAGCGAAGCCGATGCCGTCACGCCTGGCCCCTGCAAAGGGCTCGAGAAGGCAGACAGTTCTCTTTGGCTATTCTGGCTCACCCCTTGCAGCGCAGGCTGTTGACCACCGAGCGTCTTAAGAGTACTGATGAGCGCACTACCGTCCGTCGTAAGCCCTTGCAACACTTTCACACCGTTACCGGCAAAAAGCACCAGGGCTATTTCTTGTCCGGAATCAAGGTTGTCGCCAAGATACTTGATCAATTGTTGGCGGCCGTACGCCTGATCGAGGAAAGGAGTATTCACCAGGTCGATGGCAATCACCGTGACACTCCGCGGCTGGCCGGTCGGGATGGCAAGATTGCTGAACACTCCCGGAGCGGGCGCCGGTGACGGCGCGAGCGGTGTATTGTTCGCCACTACCTCTTCGAAGCTGGCGATTTTTTGTTCTTTGCCGTCTTCAAAGATCCGGAACTGCTCCTTCGGCAAACCGTGTATATGTGCGCCAGCCTTATCCGTAACTACGACCGGCACCTGGATGAGAACGGTTTGGGAGCGAAACACTACGCGGCCCTCTTCACTGGCATGATGAACCGTGGGGGAAACTGGCAGGTCCCGGGGATTCCCCCCAGGCGCGTTGATGTGGGCCGCGGAGCCCGCAGCTTGGGCCAGAGCGTAACCCGACACCAGAAGTACACCGAGCAGGAAGCCGAGCCTTGTACAGTAGCGCATTGCGGTCCTCCTATTTTCAGAGTCGCAGGTGTGACACATGATCCTACTCCCGGAAGCCCGTCAATACAGCCCCTTCACCCCCGGCGGCCGTGTCTTCCATCTCCGATGCACCCACAGCCACTGCTCTGGATACTTCCTCACGTATTCTTCAATGATCGAGGTAAATCTCTGCGTGTTGGCCTGGATATCCGCCTCCAGATCGCCCGTACGCACAAGCTCCACCGCCGGATCAAAGCGCAGCCGGTATTTTCCCAGCTCCGCGTCCCAGATCGTGAACGTCGGCACCACGGCCGCATCGGTGCGCAGCGCAATTCGCGCCAGCCCGCTCGCCGTGCATGCCGGGATACCGAAAAAATCCACAAAGATCCCCTGCGGCGGAGTCATGTTCGTATCCATCAGCATGCCCACCACTTCTCCCGCGCGCATCGCCGAGAGCAGTCCGCGCACAAAATCGTCCTTGTCTACGGTTTTGTTGCCGTGCATGGTGCGATACTCGCGGATCAAGCGGTCGAGATACTCGTTGTCCAGAGGACGCATAACCACATGCATCCAGTGCCCGTGCATCGAATGCGCGAACGCGGATAGTTCCCAGCCGCCAAAATGCGCCGTTAGAAACAGCACTCCCTTGCGGCGCGCGTACGCCTGCTGGTAATTCTCCAGCCCGTCGTACACAATCACCTGATCAACATTTTCCAGCGTGTATTTGGGAAAGTGGCAAACCTCGGCCAGTTGACGTCCTAGCGAAGCAAATTCCCCGCGCAGAATCCGCGCCCGCTCCGCCTCAGTTTTTTCCGGAAACGCCATGGCAAGATTGCGCATACCCACCTGCCGCAATCGCACGTGCAGAAGATAAACCGCCCAAGCCAGACCAATGCCCGCCGCGCGGGCCAAGGGCCGCGGCAAACTACCGAGGATTTTAATGAACGGCCAGGCTGCCGCGTACTCAAGTCGCTGCCGCATCGGGGGAAGCGTGACGGTACCACTGCCAAAATTTATTTGCAAACGTGAGAAAAGAGGGTTGTCATCCTGAGGCGAGCGCGTTTTGCCCAACGAAGGACCTAGGCGAGCCGCGCGAATCCACAGATCCTGCCCTGAGGGAGCTGCAGCGACCAACCGCGCGTCTGGCTCGCCTCCTTATTTCGCGGCCGCCTGCGCCCACTGCGCCAACGAGGTCAGAAACGCATTCGCACCCGCGGGCGGATCAATCTCCCCGATCAGAGACGTCCGGAACGGCACCATGCGTCCATAGAATTCCCGCGTGCTGTCTTTATCTTGTTTGATCACGGCTCCGTTCAGACTGATGCCGGCAAACAGCCCGCGCGCTCGCGAATAGGTCAGCACCTCTGCCCGCATCTTCCAGTCCGTATTTCCTTCCGCATGACGTCCCACAGGGCCCGCCGCCACCGACGCATCCGCCCCCAGTGCGAACTCGCTCGAGAGCAGATGCTTCATGCCATCCTTGTTCATGATCAGCATTACCAGGTCTACGGCCTGCCCGCCGATCTGAAACCCAAAGCTTCCACCCGTCACCACAAAAAATGCCGGAGCGCTCCAACCCTTTTCAGTGCGGCAACTCGCCAGGCCGCGCCCGTACTTCGCGCCCACAATAAATCCGCCTTTCAGCATCGACGGCACCACCGCCACGCACTCCGCCGACCCTAACACTTCCTGAGGGATACCTTTATCCGGTGCTCCCTGAATCTCATTCAATACGTCTGCAGCCGCCTGCACCCGCTCCGTAGCCTTCGTTTCCTCATCCGCGGCAAAAGAGAAAGAACAGAGAGACACAATTACGATCAACAGCAAGAACTTTTTCATGGTTCCTCACCACACAAAGATTTTCTGGGATCTGGTACTTGGATTGTAAACGAAGCGCCCGCTGTTGTATGAGCAACGCTTAACTGAAAAGGTCCGCTAGGATATCTGGAAGGAGCAGAGAGATTTGAGCACAAAAAAATCGGGGCTGAAAGCGGTGACCCTAATCGCCACTCTCAACCCCGTCTCCCAGGTTCTGTGGTAGGTGAGGTGAGTATGCGCGGCAGCCGTTTTCTCGACAAGATTACCGAGGTCATCGTCCCAAAGTTACTAGCCACCCAAAGCCCAAGTCAGGCTGCTCTGGCTAGGAGCTAGCAGCTAGAAGCGGTTTTACTTCGCCGCCACCAGCGAATGCGTAATCGCATGCACGGACAGCGCGATCCGGTTTTGCACGCCCACCTTGCGCATCAACTTCGCCACGTGAGCCTTCACCGTGCGCTCTTCAATTCCGAGCTGCGAGCCAATCTCTTTGTTCGAGCGTCCGGCCACCAGCATTTCCAGCACTTCTTTTTCGCGGTCGGTAAACGTGACGCGGCCTGCCGGAAAAATCCGTCCCGGCGCCGACGATACCCGCTCAATAAACATGGAGAGCACTCGGCGCGGCGCCCACACTGATCCCTGACTCACGATGCGAATGGCCTGCGCAAATTCCGCGGGCGAGGCGGCTTCGTCCACATACCCTTTGGCCCCCGAGGCAATCGCCTTCAGAATGGTCTCTTCGTCCACTCCTGAGCCGGTCACGATAATGCGCAGATCCGGCCGGGTCGCCTTCAGGCTCGCCATCACATCGAACAGGTTTTGGCCGGAGCGATTTCCCAGAAGAATCAGGTCCACATCTTGCAACGTGGAAATCTCGGGCAATCCGGCGGAGATCAGTTCGAACTCGGGCTCGGTATCGAACAGGGCGCGAAATCCCACAAACCTCAGCGGGTCGCTCTCCACCACGGCAATTTTGATAATCGGTTTTCTCGCTACGGCTGCTTTCATAGGTATCCCTGTAGGGCGTAGTTTCTTAGCTAGAGCATAGCGGCATTTCCCTGCCCTGCAAAGAGAAGGTGACCGAAGTCGAATTACGGGAGTAACATGAAAAAAAGGGTCAGGAAGCCTTTCTGAGACCGAAATGGCGCGCTAATTCTCTGCGTGCCGCTCGCGGAGAACATTCAGCATGAAGATTCGTTCGCCTCGTTTTGTAACTGTCATCGCCAGCATCGCATTCACCATTGGCGCCCTGTTTGCGATGGTTCCAGCAGTTGCCGCGCAGGAAGCGAGCTCAACCTATCAGCCCAAGTTTCCCGGCGACCCCGCTCGCTCGGATTCCGAAGCGGCCGCCCTTGCCTACATGCGCGTCGTTCTCCGCGCCCAGCATCGCTTCGAAAAACAGTACGGCCACTTTGCCACGTCACTCACCGAACTGGTTCACTCCGGTTCCTTCACCAAGCGCATGGTCGATCCCAATCGCGGAGATTACACGGCCGGCTTCAAAGGCAAGAAAGATAGCTTCATCCTCGTCATGACGCCCCAGCACCTCGACGCCCAACACCGATCCTTCTACGCCGAAGACGACGGCAAGATTCACGCCGATGAGGAAAAACCCGCCGACGCGGACTCCCCAATCGTGAAGTAACTCCAGCGCGTACTTTAAGCCTGTCATCCTGAGCGAAGGTCGTGCTTCGCGAATGCAAAGCACAACCGCAGTCGAAGGATCCCTTGCAACTTAACATCCTGCGTTGGCCCTACTAGGAGATTCCACTGCGCTCGTGAAAGCGCCGATGCACGTAATGAATCAACTCGTTTATGATGGGTCAGAATTCATTTTAGGATTGAACAACCACACGGAGGAATCATGTCAGCAACCATCGGCGCGCCCGCGCCCGAATTCACCTTGAAAGATCAGGATCAGAAGGAAGTAAAGCTCAGCGACTACGGCGGCAAGAAGCGTGTCGTGCTGGTTTTCTACCCGCTCGACTGGAGCCCGGTCTGCACCAAAGAGCACGCCTGCATGGTCAACGATAAGAAGCAATTCGAGCAGCTCGACGCCCAAGTCCTCGGCCTCAGTGTCGACAGCGTCTGGTCCCACAAAGCCTATGCCGATAAGATGGGCATCCACTACCCGCTGCTCGCCGACTTCCACCCCCGCGGCGCGGTCGCCGCCAAGTATGGCGTCTATCTCGAAGACAAAGGCATCACCGGACGCGCCATCTCCATCATCGATCGCGATGGCAAACTCGCCTGGCACAAAAACTACGACATCCCCGTCGTCCCGGATATCGAAGAAGTTACGAAAGCCCTAGCCGCAGTGAAGTAATTCCTGAAGCGGGTGCCCCACCCTTCTCGCGGTTCTTGCGAGAGGGTGGGGATTTTGATCTCCCATGCTCGCGGCGGACTTCCTACATCCCCGCCTTGATCTCAGTCGCCTTCCCGCCCTGATAATTCACCACCAGCGGCTTCCCCCCATTCGGATACCTCACCGTCTTCTCATCCGACGACGCGCCGGCATCCGGCACGCCCATACCTACGGCAAAATCCGCCTGCAGCTCATCCATCCCCGGCTTCACTTCATGCTGCCCAATCGCCTGCCACACCTCCGCCGGCCAGTGTTTGTACAAATCATGCGGATCTTCCACATAAAACATCTCATCGGAGTAAATCTTGTACTGCCCGTCACTCTCGAATCCGATCGGCACCGCGTAGTCATGTCGATCTTTTTCGAACGTCGCCACTACCTGCTTCCTGCCACCCGGCGCGGGGACCACGATCACGTCGGTTATCTCGAGCCGCTCGATCGGCCCCAACAGTCCCTCATCATGCACAAAATCGACGCTCTTCACCACCGGGACATACCGGTAATACGTATACCGATATCCTTCCTTCACCCAAACCGGCTGCAGCGTCAACTGCTTCGCCGACTTCAAGTCGTACGGATATAGCTTCTTCGGCGTGACGTAATAATCCGCATTCGAGTACCCGGCATTCCGCGCTGCCTGCTGCTTCTGCGCCGCTAAATAATCCTGATGCCGCTCGTAAAGGATGTACCCCGCGCGCACTCCCGCTACCGCAATCGCCAGCGCCAGCGCAACCTGAATCCACTTCTTCGCGTCTTCACTCATCATTGCGAAAAAACTCTACCAGATTGTCGTCCTTGAATCGACCTCGTCGCGATACTTTGAAGCCTGTAGAATGGTCCCATTGGGGAGGTAGTTTTCGCACAAAATGCCCGGTCGTGGAAGTTGTCCAGCATGTGGTGGAGACGGTAAGTGCGCCGAGTGCTTCGGTAGCGGCACCAATGTCCATCTGAACGAGGATGACGCAAAATGCCGGAACTGCGGTGGAAGCGGCATCTGTCCAATCTGCAACGGCTCCGGCGGAAGAATCGGCGGTGCGACTGAATTGACCGATCTAGGCATATAAATCGGCCTTCGCCCCCAACCCCGGAGATGAAGTTGAGTTAGACTAGAAGCCCATGCCCCCAGTCACCGAACAAGACGTCCTCAGTGCCTTGAAGAGTTGCTACGACCCCGAGATTCCCGTCAACATCGTCGACATGGGTCTCATCTATACCGTCAATTTAGCGCCCGTCCCCGCCGAAACGCCGGAGGAGGCCAAACAGGACGTGACCGTCGACATGACCCTCACCTCCCAGGGCTGCCCCGAGCACGTCAATATCAGCGCCCAGGTGAAGTCTCGGCTCGAACAGTTACCCGGCATCCGCAACGCCGCCGTCAATGTGGTCTGGACTCCGCCCTGGACTCCTGAGCGCCTCAGCCCCGACGCCAAGAAACAGCTCGGCATCGACTAAAGGAAGAAGTCAAAAGTCTGAATGCAGAAGTAATCCCGTCGCATTTCTTACTTCTGCATTCTTACTTCTCACTTCTGCATTCTTCTTTCTGACTTCGTCCTTCTCACGGCTCTTCCCACACATCCATCGCGCTCTGCCCCGCCGCTTCGGTGATTCGCTTCCCGGCGCGCGCCGCCATCTCCATCACCTGCATCCCGCGGTCGAAATAATCCGGCAACTGCTTCCGCACGTTCTCGAACTTTTCCGGATACTCCGCCGCCAGCATCGCCAGCGCCACTCCTCCCGCCAGCACCCCTGCCGGATATCTTTTCTTCACGAATAAAACCGTCGCCGCTCCCACCGAAGCCGCCACCACCGCCTTCTTCCAGCTTTCCATGTTTCCCCCACAAAATTTTTTATTGCCGCGATTGTACCGCGCTCCCATCCATTTTATTCACATCTCTCCGATGCCTATTCCCTACGCCGCGTTGTGATTTCTGCAGCCGGCTGATCGCATCAGGTGCATCCATACGCGCACGCCCTCTATCCTTTATACTTTCCCGTCCTTCTCGGAGGCCCCATGTCGCGCCGCTCAGTAGCACACGCCATTCGTAATTCGACCTCAAATTCTCCCAGCCCGAAGCTCCTCCTTCTCCTTGCGATCCTCACCCTGGCCGTCGCCGCCTCTGCCCAATCTAAGCCCCGCGCCCGCGATCTCGGCGTCCCCTTCGACGGTACCCCCGGTCCCAACAACGCCATTACAGATGTCAAAGGAGTCGAGGTTGGCCACACCACCCTCATCTCCGGAAGCGGCAAGCTCGCAGTCGGCAAGGGCCCGGTCCGCACCGGCGTCACCGCCATTCATCCCCGCGGCAAGACGAGCGATGATGCCGTATTCGCCGCCTGGTTCACCCTGAACGGCAACGGCGAAATGACCGGTACCACCTGGGTCGACGATTCCGGCTTCCTCAACGGACCGGTCATGATCACCAACACGCATAGCGTTGGCGTCGTCCGCGACGCCGTGATCGCATGGAAGGTTAAACACGGTACGCCCGATATGGAGGGCTACTGGTGGTCGCTGCCCGTCGTCGCCGAAACCTGGGACGGCTGGCTTAACGACATCAACGGATTCCACGTTCACCCCGAAGACGCCTGGCACGCCCTCGACGTCGCTCGCTCCGGCCCCGTCGAAGAAGGCAACGTTGGCGGCGGAACGGGTATGATCTGCAACGAATTTAAAGGCGGCATCGGCACCTCCTCGCGCGTGCTCGGCGCCAAAGCTGGCGGCTATACCGTGGGCGTCCTCGTGCAGTGCAACTACGGACGCCGCGACCAACTCCGCATCGCCGGCGTTCCCGTCGGCAAAGAAATTCCCGAACATCCTGCCTACGGCAACGACGAGGACACCGGCTCCATCATCGTTATCGTCGCCACCGACGCACCACTCATCCCCACGCAACTGAAGCGCATCGCCAAGAAAGTTTCCCTCGGCCTCGGCCGCGATGGCAGCTATTCCGGCGACGGCTCCGGCGACATCTTTCTTGCCTTCTCCACCGCCAATCCCGGCGCAGGCGGCACCACGGGATTGCACCAGCTCGCCATGCTCCCCAACGATTCGCTCGACCCAATTTTCCTGGCGACCGTCCAGGCTACCGAAGAAGCCATCATCAACGCCATGATCGCCGCCGAAACCATGAAAGGCATCGACGATCACGAGGTCATCGCCCTCCCTCACGACCGCCTCCGCGAAGTATTAAAGAAGTACAACCGCCTCGAAAAATAGTCGGTCACAGATGGACTAGGGTGCTTCACCCTTCGCGCCTTTTGCGAGGGTGGGGATTTTGACTTTGAAGTTCCGTAACTCAGACCCCATTCCCATTTTGAAACTCCCCACTTCCCTACCCTCCCATTACCTTCGCTGCCCCACCACCGTGCCTTCCACTCCGCCGCGAAAGGACTACACTCAAACTTGTGAAACGCCTCTACACCATCGGACGCGTCAAGGGCGGCATGAAGTTCACCTGCACCCACTGCGCTCACAACGTCAGCACACTCGACTTCGACCCCCGCGACGGCAACCTCCGCACCCAGGCTGCCACGGCCATCAACCAGCATGCCACCAGCGTCCATCACGAGCCCGTCATGTTCTCTTCGCTCGATGCCCAGCAGCACGTCTGGCGCAGCTGATTCTGCCACCCTTCCAAAAGAGAAAAACCATCAGATTGGGCGTAGAATTGCCCCGCATTTCAATCCACCTAGGAGATTCCCAATGAAACCAATGGGGCTGCTGTTGGGAACATGTTTGTTGGCAGGATGTGCAGTGGCTGTTGCGCAAGAACCTTCCGCAATGGAGCCGCCCAAGGTCCTGTCTGTTACTCGCGAATACACCAAACCCGGCAGAAACGGCACACCGCACGAAAAAACCGAGAGCGGCTTCGTTCAGGCCATGGCCCGCGCCAAGTGGCCCACTCATTACCTGGCGGTGGAATCGGTCACCGGCAAACCACGCGCGCTCTTCTTCACTGCCTATGACTCCTTCGAAGCCTGGGAGAAGGACGTCCTGGCCGTTCAAAAGAACGCCGCTCTTTCCGCTGCACTGGATCGCGCTAACCTCGCCGATGGCGACTTGCTCGCATCCACCGATCAGGCTGCACTGATGCTGCGCCCCGAGCTGAGCTTGCGCGAAAGCGTCGATATCGCCCACATGCGCTACTTCGAGATTTCCCGCATCCACATCCGGCCCGGACACGACAAAGACTTTGAGTCACTGGCCAAGCTGTACCAAAAGGGCTGCGAGAAGCTGCCGGACTGCCACTGGGCCATGTATCAGGCGGTGTACGGTTTGGAAGACGGTACCTACATTATTTTCAACCCGATGAAATCCGCCGCGGAAATTGATCACACCATCGGAAACATGAAAGGGTTCTCTGACGCTCTCGGAGAAGACGGCATGAAGAAGCTGGACGAATTGACCGCTCGCACGATCGAGTCGTCCGAGACCAATCTGTTCGTCTTCAACCCGCGAATGAGCTATGTCTCGGAAGACTGGATCAAAGCCGATCCGGATTTCTGGAAGCCCAAGGCTTCCATGGCCGAGACCAATAAGCCTTCCACCAAGCCGGCCGAGAAGCCGGCTGGTCAGTAAAGCGGGACGCCTCGTCCTTGCATTTGGTGTGTATCCCCCACTTCTCACGAATTCTTGTTCGCGAGAAGTGGGGCTTTAATTTCGTGTTTTTCTTCGCTCGACGCCCGGCAGCAGATCTGGCGCGCCTGACTGGTCGTATTTCAATTCTCCAAGCCATCTTCGCGTAAAACTGAACATGGCAGAAAATGATGCCCTTTTGTCATTGCTGCCATGGTCCGCGGACATTAGCATCGGGTCATGAGGAAGCCGAGAAAGCCGCTCTCCGGTGCAAGTCGCTCCAAAACGATCGTATTTCTGGCCGCGCCCAGCACCCAAATCCTCGACGTGGCCGGCCCGTTTCAAGTCTTTGTTCGGGCCGCAGAGATCTTCGTTCGGGAGCATCCGAAAAACAGGCCGCCTTACGAGGTGTTGCTGGCAAGTTCTACCCGCCGTCGATCCGTTGTCACAAACTGCGGATTAGTACTAACCGGAACCGAGACCTTCCGCACTCTTCGTGGACCCATCGACACGCTCTTGGTCGCCGGCGGAACCGGCGTGGAAGAGGCCGCGCAGGACGAAGAATTAATTCTTTGGCTGCGAAAGACCGCTCAACGGGTGCGCCGCATTGGTTCTGTCTGTACCGGAGCCTTTCTGCTTGCCGAGGCGGGACTGCTTGACGGCAAACGCGCCGCGACCCACTGGAATTGGGCGGCCAGGTTGGCCAATCGGTTCAAGCAAATCACCGTAGACCCCGATCCAATTTATATTCGCGACGGAAACACCTACACCACCGCCGGCGTTACCGCCGGGATGGACTTGGCGTTGGCTCTCGTCGAAGAAGATCTCGGATCGCCCATGGCGTTGAAGGTGGCGCGTGAGCTGGTCTTGTACCTGCGCCGCACTGGGGGCCAATCTCAGTTCAGTGCGGTTCTTTCCCTTCAGGCTTCCGATCGGAAACAGATTGAGGAGACTCGTTCCTGGATCCTCGACAATCTTGAACAAGACTTACCGGTTGAGAAACTTGCCGCCAAGGCAGGCATGAGTCCGCGCCACTTTGCGCGCGTCTTCCTAAAGGATACAGGCACAACCCCAGCCCACTTCGTGGAGCGCCTGCGCGTTGAAACCGCCCGGCGGCGCCTGGAGGAGTCGCGGGACAAATTGGAAAAAGTTGCGAACGATTGTGGTTTTGGCTCGATCCAAACTTTGCGCCGCTCGTTTCTTCGCGTTCTCCGCGTTCCTCCAAACGAGTACCGGCACCGGTTCACGGACTCTACGACAAACTGATTCCAACCAAGGAGTAAAAGGATATGAACAGAAGAGAATGGCTCCAGAGATCGGCGGTATTTGGCTTCGGCGCTGCAATACCGTTCGCGGCAATCAATCTTTCCAAAGGCGCAACCGCGGCCAAAACTGAGACCAACACAGACGCCAACCCAACGGGAGACAGACCCAATCCGCTTCAACCTCCCGCCCATGGCGCCATCCCCGTGGCCTTTGTGGTCTCTGAAGGCGCGGTCGTCATTGACTTCGCGGGTCCGTGGGAAGTCTTCCAGGATGTCCATTCCGCCGAAGGCGTGGGATTCTTCCATCTTTATACTGTCGCCGAGACCACGAAACCGGTCACTGCCAGTGCAGGTTTGAAGATCGTTCCCGACTACACTTTTCAAACCGCTCCCGCGCCCAAGGTGATCGTGATCCCGGCACAGAATGGAGAAAGCCCGGCGATGCTGGAATGGATTTGCAAGTCGGCGAAAACGGCAGATGTCACGATGTCAGTTTGCACCGGCGCCTACGTGCTGGCCAAGACCGGCTTGTTGTCAGGCAAAGCCGCAACCACGCATCACAGCGCCTACAAAGAATTTGCAACGGAGTTTCCGGATATCCAACTGAAGCGTGGAGCCCGGTTCGTGGAAGCTGGAAGCCTGGCTTCCGCAGGCGGACTTTCCTCCGGCATCGATCTCGCTCTGCGCGTCGTGGAGCGCTACTATGGCCGTGCACGAGCCGAGCAGACAGCTGACATGATGGAATACCAGGGACAAGGTTGGCTGGACCCTAATTCGAACTCAGCCTATGCGAAAGCACCCGTCTCCACCGACGAACACCCGCTCTGCCCAGTCTGCGAGATGGATGGTGATCCTTCTTTGAAGTCCGTTTACAAAGACAAGACCTATTATTTCTGCTCGCAGGAACACAAGCGGATGTTCGACGAGGCTCCCAATAAATTCGTTAGCGCCGGAGCCTCAAGCCTGCCAGTTATGTTTCGGGGATGATTCTCCATCGCCTGGCGAGGGATTTAGACCAGCGTCGGAACCATGAGGCCGCGACCTCGCGCACCTCGGAAAACTGAATCCAACTCATAAGCAATTTCGATTGGACTTGCCGGTGCCCCACACTTAGAGTCCTTGGGTGCAGCCGAGTCGTACCAGAACCCGAGGTCTGCTCCGTCGCATCAATCTGCCGGAGTCTGCCCAGGTTCTCTTTCGCCCGCCCTTCCGCAACTACCAGTTCGACAGCGCCTACGACGAAATGTTCGAGGCACCGGGCATCCCACGCCCGCACTATCGAGCTCTGTTTCAGACCCTGCTCGATCTGCCTTCGGAGGAATTGCGCAAGAGCCAGCAAGCTGCCGAACTTTCATTTCTCCACCAAGGAATTACCTTCACCGTTTACGGCAATTCGGAAGGCACCGAGCGCGTTTTCCCCAACGATCTTCTTCCCCGCATCATTCCCCACGCCGAATGGCGCAAGATCGAGAGCGGTCTCACCCAGCGCATCGCCGCCCTGAATCTGTTTCTCGAAGACATCTACCACAACGGCAAAATCCTGGCCGACGGAATCGTTCCGAAAGAACTCGTCTATACTTGCCGCCACTTTCGCCGCGAAATGCGTGGTCTCAACGTCCCGCGCGGAATTTACGTCAGCATTTGCGGCACCGACCTGGTCCGCCTTCCCGATGGCAGCTTTGCGGTGCTCGAAGACAATCTCCGCGTTCCCAGCGGCGTCTCCTACATGCTGGCCAACCGGAAAGTGCTCAAAAGAGTTTTCCCCACGCTCTTCCGCGACTACGGTGTCTGCCCCGTCGATCACTACGCGCAAGCTCTGCTGGCCACGCTACGCGCCCTCATTCCGCCAAATTTCTCAAGCCGCCACGAGCCCACGGTTGTCTTGCTCACTCCCGGAGTTTTCAACTCCGCCTATTTCGAGCACACATTTCTGGCGCAGCAGATGGGCATCGAACTCGTCGAGGGACGCGACCTCCTGGTCCACGACAATGTTGTCTACATGCGCACCACAGCCGGACTCCGCCGCGTTGATGTCATCTATCGCCGTGTCGACGACGACTTCCTCGACCCGCTCTGCTTCCAGCGCGATTCCAGCCTCGGTGTTCCCGGACTATTCAACGCCTACCGCGCCGGCAACGTGAGTCTTGCCAACGCCATTGGCACTGGGGTCGCCGACGACAAAGCCGTCTACGCCTACATCCCCGCAATCATCCGTTACTACCTGGGCGAAGATCCTATCCTCGCCAATGTTCCTACTTACATGCTCACCGATCGCGCCCAACAAAATTATGTACTCGATCACCTCGACGAACTGGTCGTAAAAGCCGTAGGTGAATCCGGCGGCTATGGAATGTTGATCGGTCCCCAAAGCACTGCCGAGCAGCGCGAAGACTTCCGCTGTCGTATCCTCGCCGAGCCTCGCAACTATATCGCCCAACCCACGCTGAGTCTGTCGCGCACTCCCTGTTTTCTCGATGGCGAAGCCCAGGCCCGTCACGTCGACCTCCGCCCCTACATTCTCTATGGCGAAAACGTAATTCTCGTCCCCGGCGGCCTTACCCGCGTCGCTCTGCGCCGCGGCTCGCTGGTCGTGAACTCCTCGCAAGGCGGCGGCAGTAAAGATACCTGGGTGCTACGCGCATGAGGATCGCATTATGACCGACCACCGCGAAACCACCATGCTCTCGCGCGTCGCCGACAACCTTTATTGGATGTCTCGTTACCTCGAGCGCGCCGAGCACACCGCTCGCCTGATCGATGTCGATCTTCAACTCCGGCTCGACCAATCCCCCACCGCCGGCTCCGACCGATGGCTGGGCCTGCTCGAAGCTCTGCAAGTTCCGGCTCCGGAAAATGTTCCGCTCGATGCGGAAATCCTGACTCATCTGCTCACGTTAGATCGCGCGAATGCATCGTCGATTATTTCCTGTGTCGCGGCCGCCCGCGAAAATCTTCTCCAGGTTCGCGAGCAGTGCAGCTCAGAAATGTGGGAGCAGCTCAATCGCCTCTTTCTGCAAGTCAAGAGCACCGCCTCCAGCGACGCCGGCCTCGCCGATTCTCACGGCTTCTTCCGCGCCGTGCAGGATGGCGCACACTTGTTTCAAGGCATCACCGACTCCACCATGTCGCACGGCGAGGGCTGGCATTACATCCAGCTCGGACGCTTCGTCGAACGCACCGAAGCCGTTGCTCGCCTGATCGGCGCCCACTTCAGCCGCTTTCCGCATCCTCTCGACCAGCCCGTCGAAAGCGAGGAGTATCTCGAATGGGTCGGATTGCTGAAGTCCTGCGCCGCTTTCCAGGCCTACTGCAAAGCTCACACCGCCGAGCTTCGTCCTCTGCGCGTCGCGGAATTTCTCCTGCTCAACCCCGGCTTTCCGCACTCGGTCGCTTTTTCGGTCGACCGCTTCCACGCCGCGCTCACTGCCATCGCCGAGTTAACCGAGCGCAAAGCCGAGCAGCCCGTCCGCATCGCCGGACGCCTGCGCGCCACTCTCAGCTTCAGTCAGATCGACGAGATCATGGCCTCCGGCGCCACCGCCTACGTCGATAGCATCCGCTGGCAGTGCGCCCAGGCCCACGCCGCCATCCAACAAGTTTATTTTGACTATTCGGTCGAGTCGGCCCTGGTAGCGTGATCCGAGCAGACTCCAGATTGTTGGCGATACCAGGAAACAACGACTGCTTCGTTGGTCCGAGCAGCACCGTGGAAGAGCGGCGCTTTAGCGCCGCGTAAAGCGCAAGAATGATTCGGGCTTTAGCCCCTGAGGGAAATCCTCCATGATCTATTCCGTCGTCCACATCACCACCTTCACCTACCAGCCCGCCGTGCGCGAGAGCGTGATGGAAGTCCGCCTGCAGCCGCGCAGCGACGGCCCGCAGCACTGCCTTACCTTCGAACTCGAAGTCTCGCCTGCCGCCAACATCATGCAGTACCGTGATTTCGCGGGCAACACCGTCCACCATTTCGATATCGCCGGAAAACATTCTCAAATCAGAATCACCGCCCGCTCCTCCGTCGAAGTCCGAGCCGTCGCTCCGCCCAACTCCGCCGCCGCCGGCTCCTGGGCCGATCTCGATCGCGCCATCGCCGCCCCCGCTCCAAGCCTCGCCATAAACGACGATGATTGGGAGATGCTTCTCCCCAGCCAGTTCGCCAAGTCCAGCCCGCACCTCGAGATCCTCGCCCGCGATCTCCGCTGCCAGCGCCGCGACACTCCGCTCCAGCTTCTCACCGAGCTCAACCAGTCCATCTACGAGTCCTTCGCCTACGTTCCCAACAGCACCACTGTCGACTCGCCCATCGACGACGCCCTCGTCTCCCGCCAGGGAGTCTGTCAGGATTTCGCGCACATCATGATCGCGCTCGTCCGTCCTCTGCGCATTCCCTGCCGCTATGTCAGCGGATACATGTTTCACCGCGACGAAGCCGAAGAGAAAAAGGATCGCTCGCTCGAAGGCGCGTCCCACGCCTGGATCGAAGCCTTCATTCCAAATCTAGGCTGGATCGCCTTCGACCCCACCAACAATCTGATCGGCGCCGACCGTCACATCCGCGTCGCCCTCGGCCGCGACTACGCCGACGTCCCTCCCACCCGCGGCGTCCACAAAGGCGAAGCCCAAAGCGCCCTCAGCGTCTCCGTCACCGTCAGCCCCTCCGACGCTCCTCCGCCCATCCAACTCCCTCCCACGCTGGTCATCCAATCCCGACCCGTGAACGTGCGCACCCCGCGCATCGACCACGAACAACAACAGCAGCAGTAGGTAGTTGCAGCATTCGCTCGTGTGGAGTAGTTCGATGCGGGCTGGATAGTTCGAGGCGGGTGCCCCACCCTTCTCGCGCATTTCAGCGAGAGGGTGGGGATTTTGACTTTCAGTGGAGCGGAGCTTCAGCGCTGCGATCGGAGCCCTTGTTGGTGGTGAGATTCCAGGTTGAAAAAAAATACAGATCGAATCCGATAAATTATCTGTTATCAGCAACTTGGGGGACACTCGATCTGGGTGATCTGGGTAAAATATTGAATCGAAACAACTTGCCCGCAAAATACTGGAAATACGGCACTTAGCGATGGACGATAAGTCATAGTGCCGCATTGCCTCCGGTTTCATGATCGGTGGTTGGGGCTGTGGAAGGAAAGGGCAGATGTCACAAGTTGTGCGGTGATATAAGTCGAAACTGGACTGGGGTGTCACATAGGTAGGGATGCTTCGACTCCGAGATGACAAGCGCTTCGCGATCGTCATCGCTACGCTCAGCATGACAGCCGGGCATTCTGCGAACTTTATTTCGCTCCGAGATTCGATTGGCGGACAAGAAATCAAAATCCCCACCCTGTCGCAAAAGACGCGACCAGGATGGGGCACCCGCAGCTACTGAGAACTGAAAACTAGAAACTGGAAACCGAGAACTAGCTCACAGCCTTGTCCGTGATCTCGAGCCCGCGATCGATGATGGCGAACGCTTCGCGCATCTGCTGCTCGCTGATGCACAGCGGAGGATTGGTAAAGAAAGTGTTCCAGCGCACGAAGGTGTAAAGCCCTTGCTCGCGGAAGAAGCGTCCCAGCGCGGCCATTTCCTCGGACGTGCCATTGAACGGCGCCATCGGCTGACGCGTCTTGCGATTGCGAATCAGTTCGACGATGCCGAACAATCCGATCGAGCGCACCGCGCCCACCGACGGATGTTTGGCCTGCATCTCCGCTCCCAGTTGCTTCAGGATCGCGCCCATTTTTTTCGCGTTGTCGATCAGCCCATCTTCTTCATACACGCGAATGGTCGCCAGCGCCGCCGCGCATCCCATGGGATGACTGTTATAGGTCAGCCCTCCGTAAAATACTTTGTCCTGAAAATGCTGCGCGATGTGATGACGCATGCCAACCGCTCCCAGCGGCAAATAACTGGAAGTCAATCCCTTCGCCATGCAAAGCAGATCGGGAACCACGTTCCAGTGATCGACCGCGAACCACGCGCCGGTTCGTCCGAAGCCGGACATCACTTCATCGGCGATCATCAGGATTCCGTACTTGTCGCAAAGCTTGCGCACGCCTTCGAGATAACCATCCGGCGGAACGAGAATGCCGTTGGTTCCGGTGACCGGCTCGAGGATGAACGCCGCAATCGTCTGCGGACCTTCGAGCTGAATCGTCTCTTCGATCATGGCGAGCGAAGATTCCGCCGATTCCCATCCGCGCTCGATGCCATGATAAGGATCGAGCACATGAACCACGCCCGGAATGCCAGGCTCCGCGGCCCATCTGCGGGGATCGCCGGTAAGACTCATCGCTCCCGCGGTCGCACCGTGATAGGAGCGATAGCGCGCAATGATCTTGTGGCGTCCGGTAAAGAAGCGCGCGATCTTGATGGCGTTCTCGTTGGCCTCGGCTCCGCCGTTGGTGAAGAAGAAAGTGTCGATATCGCCGGGCGTGATTTCGGCGAGCTTTGCGCCGAGGCGTGCGCGGACTTCTGTGGCCATGAACGGGTTTGCGTACGCGAGCGTTGCGGCCTGCTCGCTGATGGCCTGAATGACGCGCGGGTCGCCGTGCCCGATGTTGACGGACATGAGCTGGCTGTTGAAGTCGATGAAGCGCTTCCCTTCCGGCGTGTAGAAGTAAATGCCTTTGGCGCTGGCAACGGGAATGGGATCGACCTTCGACTGCGCGGACCATTCGTAGAGCGTGTGCTTGCGGGAAAGATCTACGATTTCTTTGCCAGTCATCGACGGGCTTGCAACGGTAGTAGTCATAATTTCCTTTTCAAATCATTCACCACAGAGTCACAGAGACACGGAGAAAACCTTTTATAGAACTCTTCGGATGATTCCGCGCGTCAGTAATGGCACGTTGAAGTTGATAAGCAGACCAACCGTTTTTCCTGAGAGCTTTAGGTACGTGAGGAGCTGAGCCTCGTGGACTGGAAGAACCCTCTCCACGGACTTCAGGTCGACGATAACTTCATCATTGACGATCAGATCTATCTTGTATCCGCATTCCAGCTGCAAGCCTTTGTACGAGACGGGGAGATCGACTTGGCATTTAAAGGGCAATCCGCGAAGGTGCAGTTCGTGGCACAGACATTGTTCGTAGGCAGATTCGAGCAGTCCGGGTCCGAGTTGGCGGAGGACCTCGATGGCCGCCCCAATGATTGAAGCGGTCCGAGGATCTTGCTCGTTTTCGATTTCTCTGTGTCTCTGTGACTCTGTGGTGAGAAGGTTCATTGTTTCTTCTCTGCTGCGGCCTAGAACTTCCGGCTGTGCTCTTTGGCCCAGCGTTCGACGACTACTTTCTTGTCGGTATAGAACTCGATGGCATCGCGGCCCTGGCCGTGGAGATCGCCGAAGAAGCTGTTTTTCCATCCGCTGAACGGGAAGTAGGCCATGGGCGCGGCTACGCCGATGTTGATGCCGATATTCCCCGCGGGAGCTTCGTAACGGAAGCGTCGCGCAGCAGATCCACTCGACGTGAAGAGCGATGCCTGGTTGCCGTAGGCGCTACGCTCGAGGAAGGCGAGGGCATCGTCCATGTCATCGGCGTGCACCAGGCTGAGGACGGGGCCGAAAATTTCTGTGTCGGCGAGATCGCTGGTTGCGGGAACGTTGTCGAGGATGGTGGGACTCACGAAGTTGCCCGACTCGTATTTCGGGATCTTCGAGTTGCGGCCATCGAGCAGAACTTTCGCGCCCTGCTTTTCGCCGAGGCCGATGAGCGACTCGACGCGCTCTTTGCTCTGCGGGGTGATCACCGGTCCCATCTGGACATCTTTGTCCAGGCCGTTGCCGACCTTCAGTTTGGAAGCGGCATCGGCGATGGAGTCACGGAAGGTCTTCTGCGCCTCGCCAATGGTGACGGCAACAGAGACGGCGAGGCAACGCTGGCCGGCGCATCCGAAAGCGCTGTCGCTGATGATTTGTGTGGCCATCGGCATGTCGGCATCGGGGAGAATGATGACGTGATTCTTGGCGCCGCCCTGACACTGGCAACGCTTTCCTTTTTCGCCGGAGCGGGCGTAGATGTAGCGCGCGACCGGGGTCGAGCCAACGAAGCTGATGGCGCGAACTTTGGGGTGGTCGATGAGCGCATCGACGACGGCTTTGCCCCCGTTGATCAGGCTCACCACGCCTTTGGGCAAGCCGGTCTTCTCCAGCAGTTCGTAAACGTAGCGCATGGTGAGCGGCACACGCTCGGACGGTTTGAGGATGAAAGTGTTGCCGGTAGCAATGGCGTAGGGCAGATACCAGAACGCGATCATGCCGGGGAAGTTGAACGGGACGATGGCGGCGGTGACGCCGAGAGGCTGGCGAATCATCATCTCGTCGATGCCGCGGGCAACATCTTCGAGGTTGTAGCCTTGCATCATCATGGGAATGCCGCAGGCCACTTCGACATTCTCGATGGCGCGGCGCATCTCGGCTTTGGCTTCGGTTAAGGTTTTGCCGTTTTCCTGGGTGATGATGCGGGCGATGTCGTCGATGTGATCTTCGAGGAGCATCTTCAGCTTGAACAGCGGCTGGATGCGGTCTTCGGGCGGCGTGCGGCGCCATTCAGGGAAGGCAGCGGATGCCGCTTCGACAGCCTGATTAACTTCGGCCGCTTCGGCGAGTGGAACTTGGGCGAGAATCTCCCCAGTGGCGGGATTGATGACGTCGCGCCATTCGGCGGCGTGCGAGTCGCTCCAGCGGCCATTGATGTAGTTGGTGAGCTTGATGACAGGTGGTGCTGCGACGGTCATAACCATGCCTCTGCTATCGCGAAGAATGTGGTGCGCGGGAAATCACGAAGCTATGCACAGCGTGAGAATTCCCTGGGACAATTAGTAATGATACAGCTTCATAGGGATTCCCTTTCATAGGGATTCCCTCGACTTCGCTCGGGACAGGCCCTTCGGCTGCGGTTGTCCTTCGCGCTCGGCGCGAAGGCGAATCCTCGCTCAGGATGACAAATCCTTTTACACCAATTGCGCCACGGCGCCTTTCTTATCGGACACCGCAGCCAGCGCGGATTCCAGCACGTCAAGGCCTTCGTCCATTTGCTCGTTGGTCGCGACCAGCGGGACAAGGACACGAATTACGTTGGAGTACGAACCGGCAGTGATGGTGATCAGGCCATGCTCGTAGCAATATTGTGTGATCTGCTTGGATTCGTCGGAGGCCGGAGTTTTGGTTTCCTGCGACTTCACCAGTTCGATGGCTTGCATGCCGCCGAGGCCGCGCACGTCACCAACAATGGGCCAGCGGCGCTGCCATTCGCGGGCACGACGCTGGAAACGATCGCCGAGTTCGTTGGCACGAGCCAGCAAATTTCCTTTTTCAAACAAATCGAGCACGGCGAGCGCAGCGGCGCAGGAAAGCGGGTTGCCGGCAAAGGTGCCTCCGAGACCGCCGGGAGCGGGCGCATCCATAATTTCTGCGCGGCCGGTGACGGCAGCGAGCGGCAAGCCACCACCCAGCGATTTTGCGGTAACGATCAGGTCGGGCTCGATGCCGTAACGTTCGCTGGCAAACATGGCGCCAGTACGTCCGAAGCCGGATTGGACTTCATCGGCGATGAAGAGAATGCCGTGCTTGTGGCAGAGATCGATCAGGGTTTTGAAATAGTCCGGCGGCGGGGCGATGAATCCACCTTCTCCCAGGACCGGTTCGGCAATCACGGCGGCAACTTCTTCATTGGCGACGACGCGTTTGAACGTATCCTCGAGGTGGCGCGCGCAGTAGAGATCGCAGGATGGATACTTCAGGTTATACGAGCAGCGGTAGCAGTAGGCGAACGGGACGCGATATACCTCGCCGGGAAAGGGCGCGAAGCCAGCTTTATACGGATGCGTTTTACTGGTGAGAGCGAGCGTCATCATGGTGCGGCCATGGAAAGCATCTTCAAAGGCGATGATGGCGGGGCGCTTGGTGTAGGCGCGCGCGATCTTCACCGCATTCTCTACTGCTTCCGCGCCGCTATTGACGAACAAAGTTTTCTTGGGAAACTTGCCGGGCGTCACTTGGTTCATGCGCTCAGCGAGGCGGATGTAGCCTTCGTAGGGCGTGACCTGAACGCAGGTGTGGAGGAATTTGTCGAGCTGGCCGCGGATGGCATCGACCACGGCCTCTTGGCGATGACCGGCGTTGGCGCAGCCAATGCCGCCGGCGAAATCGATGTAGCGGTTGCCGTCGACGTCTTCGAGCCAAGCGTCTTGGGCCTTGGCGACATAGATGGGGGTGCCGAGAGAGAGACCGCGGGGCACAGCTTGAGAGCGGCGCTCGGAGAGCGACTTGGATTTTGGGCCGGGGATTTGCGTACGTATTTGAATTGTGGACATCGTAGGTTCTCAGTGGCCAGTGATCAGTGATCAGTGGCTAGAAAATCAGTTTTACGAACCGGCCACTGGTCACCGACCACTGGCCACTTGTTTTCAGTACCAGCCAATCGGAGCTTCGTTCAGGTTGATGTAGACCTGCTTGGTTTCGAGATATTCTTCAATACCCCAGGGGCCGAGTTCGCGGCCGAAGCCGGATTGTTTGTAGCCGCCCCAGGGTGCTTCCACATAAGTCGGTTGCATGTGATTTACCCAGGCGATTCCGGCGCGCAGGGCTTTCACGGAGCGCAGCGCCTTGAAAATGTCGCGCGTCCAGACGGCGGCGGCCAAGCCGTAGGGCGAATCATTCGCGATTTTGAGCGCGTCCTTTTCGTCTTCGAATGGAATCACAGCGGCGACGGGGCCGAAGATTTCTTCACGGGCGATGCGGGCGGAGTTTGTGACGTCGGAAAAAATCGTCGGCTGAACGTAATAGCCCTTGCCGATTTTTTCGGGGCGCCCGCCGCCGGAGGCGAGTTTGGCTTCCTTCTTGCCGATTTCGATGTAGGAGTTGACACGGTCGTATTGTTCTTTGCTGACTAGCGGCCCCATTTTGGTTTCGCGATCGAGCGGCGGACCGAGCTTAATCTTCTTGGCTTTCTCCGTCATGGCTTCGACGAAGTTTTTGTAGATCGACTTCTGCACCAGGATGCGGTTTCCGGCGGAGCAGACTTCGCCCTGGTTGATGAAGACGCCGAAGAGCGCGCCGTCGATAGCGGCTTCGAAGTCAGCGTCGGCAAAGAAGATGTTCGGCGATTTGCCGCCGAGTTCAAGGGTCACCCGCTTTACCGTGTCAGCGGCCTGCTTGACGATGATCTTGCCGACGGCGGCGCTGCCCGTGAAGGCGATCTTGTTGACGTCGGGATGCTGGACGAGTGGAGCGCCGCAGGTTTCTCCGAAGCCGGTGACGATGTTGACCACGCCCGGAAACAGACCGCAGTCGGCAAAATAGTTTGCGAACTCGAGTGCAGTAAGTGGTGTCTGCTCGGCGGGCTTGAGGACGCAGGTGCAGCCGGCGGCGATCGCCGGAGCGAGTTTCCACGCGGCCATCAGCAGCGGATAATTCCAGGGGATAATTTGTCCGGCGATGCCGACCGGCTCCTTGAGCGAAAGGGACATCGCGTTGTCGGGAACGGGATTCACGTAGCCGACCACTTTGGTGGCGAGGCCGCCGTAGTACTCGAAACAAGTGGCGGCATCATTGATATCGAATTCGGCTTCGACGATGGGCTTTCCGGTGTTGCGGCATTCGAGTTCGGCGAGAGCGGGAAGATTGGCGCGGATTTTTTCTGAGAGACGGAAGAGGACGCGGCCGCGTTCTTGGGCTGTGCTCGTGGCCCACGGGCCTTCTTCGAATGCGGCTTTCGCGGCAGCAACGGCGCGGTTCACATCATCGGCGCCGGCATCTGGAACTTGGGCGATGACCTCTTCGGTGGAAGGGTCGTAGACTGGGAAGGTCTTTGCAGACTTGCTGGTGACCCACTCGCCGTTGATGTACATCTGATACGTCTTCACGTCGGTTTTGACTCCGCCCGGCATTTGGTTCGACCTCCTGCTTACCTCAGCGGCTAAAGCCGCTGTCATTCTCGACATCTATCGCAGCGCTGAAGCGCTGCGCCACCCAAAATCAGAGTTTGTCAGCCGTTAACGGCACGACTGAAGTCGTGCCCTTCCCAATTTCCTGCGGCACTTTGTGGCGGCCGTAGACGAAAAAGAAAAAGGCGGCGAGACCGATAAAAAGCAGTGTCATACCTATCATCCAAACCTCATACCAGAAGATCGATGTGATCTGCTGGGCTGGGAAAAACACCAGCGCGATGCCGAGCACGGTTGTAAGTAAGCCGCTGGTGCCGGCTAGAAACAAGGTGGCGCGGCTGTACTGGCCTTGCGGCGTGGTCTCTCTTATGGCGAATCGAATGAGCGCGCCGAACATGTAAAGAAACGGGACGAGCTGCAGCACGACCGCAAGGGAAAGCAGTTTTTGAAACGTTTCCTGAACACCGGCGCCAGCAAAATTCAAAATAACCAGAACAGCGGACACAATTCCTTGAACAATCAGCGCGGCGTATGGGGTGGCATAGCGCGGGTGAATTTTGCCGAGCCACGAGGGCATGTAGGAATCGAGTCCGGCGACGAAAGGGATGCGGGCGGAGCCGCCCATCCATGCGGAACCGATACCGGCAATGGAGAAGCTAAGCATGAGCGCGAAGGGGACGGTGATCCACGCCACGCCCACGCGACCTGCCATCTGACTGACAGCCTGAACGATCCCTTGGAGGACGTTCACATTTTTTCCGACGGCGATGAGGAGAGTAAGAGTCGCGCCGACATAGAGGGCACCGGAAAGGACGCCACCCCACGCTACGGCACCGGGAAGAGTGCGAGCCGGATCTTTAATTTCGTCGCCCATAACAGAAGCGAGTTCGAGACCCACCAGGCCAAAGCAGATTACGCCGAAAGAATTCAGGACGAAGCGCGGATTGGAAGGGATCTTGAAATCTGTGACCGTGATGGTAGTGCCGAAGCGCGACCACATTAATATGCCAAGGCCGATCAGGACGGCGGCGGCAATAAAGGTACCGATGGCACCGAGGTTATTGATCCACTTGCCGACGCCGAGGCCGACGATATTCAGAACGGTGAGCAGCGCGAGCAAGAAAAGCGACGTGGTGGAGGCGAAGATTTTGTTATCCGCGAGACCGAGATGGTTGGGTCCAAGCACATACACCGACACGCCCACGAAGTACAACATGACAGTCGGCACGTAGAGCATGTTGTTGGTCCAATAGCACCAGCCGGAAAGGAATCCGTGAAAGTCGCCGAAAACTTCTTTGGCCCAGAGATAAACTCCGCCTTCGCCGGGATAGCGGTGCGCGAGTTCGATGACGGCGATGCCTTGAGGCCAGAAGAACAAGACAAGAGAGATGATCCAGAGCCAGATGGTGACGCCGCCGTTCGCTGCGATCGAAGGGACGACGTTGAGGTTGAACACGGCGACGACGAAGAGCAGGACGAGATCGCGGCGTCCGAGGGCGCGGATCAGGTGAGTCTGCACGACGGGTTGGGTGGTGGTGGACAAAGTTCTATTCGGCGGCTACTGTGCAGGCCGCGGGAGCAGCAGGTGATGCGCTATCGTTTCCCTCAGGGGCTAACGCCCGCGTCTCTATTGGCTCTTGGCGGCACGACTGAAGTCGTGCCCTTCCCAAAACCATTACGAGATCGCTTTTAGTGCGCGGCCAACACTGGCTGGCCTACGCGTTCTTGCTGAGCTTTCGCCAGCGAGGCGGCGATGTCATCGAAGGCAGATAGATGCTTATCGATATCGGCCTCGGTGTGCTGGACCGAGATGGTCCACTGCTCATCCCACCAATAGGGCTGCGCCATCACGCCTCGGTTAACCATGGCGAACCAGTAGTGGCGCCAGAGGTCGATATCGATCGTGGTCCAATCGCGGTAGTTGCGAATTTCTTTCGGATAAAACATCAGCGCGCCGTTCGCGCCAGCTTGCGCGATGTAGGCTTGGAGGCCGACCTTGGCGATGGTCTTGCGATATCCGTCGGCGAGTTTCTTGCCGAGTTTGTCGACGTGAGCATAGTTCTCGCGCGTAAGCACTTCGCGGAATGTAGCGAGGCCGGCGGCCATCGAAACTGGGTTGGTGTTATAGGTGCCGCCGTGGAAGACCTTGTGTTGCGAGATGAGGTCCATGACGGACTTGCTGGCACCGAACGCGGCTAACGGCAGGCCTCCGCCAATCGACTTGGCGAGGCAGATCATGTCGGGATGAACGTTGAAGTATTCGCTGGCACCGCCCCAACCAAGTTTGGCGCCGGTCTTTACCTCGTCGAAGATCAGGAGCGCGCCGTATTTGGTGGCGAGGTCGCGGAGACCATTCAGGAAGCCGGGTTGCGGCATGCAGAGGCCGACATTCATGAGAATGGGTTCGAGAATGATCGCGGCGATTTCGCCGGGATTTTCTTTAAAGCGGCGTTCGACGGTGGCGAGGTCGTTGAAAGTGGAGATTTTCACATTGTCGACTGCGGATTTGGGCACGCCTAAGCCACCGGGAACAGGCGTGGGATCGTCGATGTCGCCGAATTCCGGTGCGTGAGGCTTGACGCTCACCAGAGCGGAATCGTGGAGGCCATGATAGGCGCCTTCAAATTTGATGATCTTGTCGCGGCCGGTGGCGGCGCGGGCCAGGCGAATCGCATGCATGGTGGCTTCGGTACCGCTGTTGCCGAAGCGGACCATCTCGACGGGAAAGCGCTTGCAGATTTCTTCGGCGAGTTCCCACTCCATGTCATGCGGCATGCCGAACATGGTTCCGGTGGAGAGACGTTTTTCAACCGCCTTCATGACCGCGGGATGACAGTGCCCAGCCATGAGCGCGCCGAAGGTCAGGTTGTGATCGATGTATTCGTTGCCATCTAGGTCGCGGAACTTGCTGCCGCTGGCTTCCTTCACGAAGATGGGCCAGGGATCGTAGTGGCGATAGTTGCTGGCCACGCCGAGCGGGATGCGTTTGAGATTTTTTTTGTGGGCTTCGGCGGATTTAGGCGTGCGGCGCTCGAACGTGTCGAGCTCCTTCTGCAGATCGGGATACATCGAATTGCTCCGGGATAGCTCAGGCCCGTGGTCACCTGGGTGAGCGGGCCATTAGAATGCCGGGCGGCGAGCCGCGCGGGAATACGGACTATTCACATCTTACACGGACAAACTAAAAGTAAAACTTGAGAGCGAACTGCACTTCGCGCGGATCCCGCGCCTGCTGGACTTGGCCGAAGGTGGTGTCGCTAAAGTTTCCATCGGGATTCACGAACTCTGTTTTGTTGAACAGATTAAAAATGTCCGCTCGAAACTGGAAGTACTTTACCTCTGTAAGTGTAATTCTCTTCGAGAAGGTCACATCAAACTGGTTTTCCCCGGGACCGCAGCAGATCGAACGGGGCGTGGTGGAAAAGCTGCCCAAAGGAGGATCAGCGAAGCTGCTGGCATTGATGAAGAAATGCCCGGTCTGTTGAGTTCCGTTGACGACCTGCGTCGTGACTTGTTTTCCACTCTGGGTGTGCAGCGGCCCGGTGAGCTGGGGTGCATCGGCGCTCAGGAAAAACAAACTGCTGATCAGTTCGTTGTCATCTTGAGTCTGAATTCGGATGGGAAAACCACTCTGGAATTGGAGGATGCCAGACATGGCCCAATCATCCAGAACTTTTCCTTTGAATCCACTGTAGCGCGGGACGGGAAACACCCAGTAATAGTTGAGAACAAAGCGCTGCGCCGAATTGAAGAGAGACAAGGCGCGGCTGGCTTTGTAATTGAAGGGATCGACCGTTTCTTCAAAGCTGGACGCCCAGTCCAGAGACTTGCTCCAGGTATAAGCAGCCTGCAGTTGAAGTCCATGAGAGAAGCGCTTTTCCAAGCTGGCTTGAAGCGAGTTGTAGGCGGAGGCGGCGATGGTGTCTTCGGCGAAGATGTTGGTGAAGACGGGAACGCCGTCAGCGGGGCAGCCGTTGCCGGGCCCACCGGTAACCGGATTGCAGTTCGGTGAAGAATACGGACGGAGGCCAACAAAGTTGAGCGTCTGCCCGGCAGCCTGAATCGTGCCGCCGGTAGGCAAATGGAATCCATTGGGCAAGAGGGTTCCATTACCGGCAGGAAGCGTGACTGTGAATTGGTTGTCTTCGAGGAACGGGCCGCAGCTTGCCGGGGAACCGTAAGAGGAAACACTGTTCACGTTGTTGTTGGCGAGTGCGATGATGTCCAAACACGTTTGTGGATTCGCGGGATCGATGTCATGCGAAGCCAGCAACCGGTGCCCCTGCGATCCGACATAACCGAGTTGAAAGACCATATCGCGAGCCACTTCCTGCTGGAAGTTTAAGTTGTACTGGGCCGAATATTGGGTGCGCATATGAGGCTGAAAGTCCCCGTACAACAACATGGGGCGAAACGAGGCCCAGTCCTGCGATGTACCTGGCTTCGGGCTCAATATTCCATTAAACGGGTTAGGGCTGACACTGCCCGTTTGCGAGATGAAAGGGGTGTTCAGAAATGTTGCGGGCAGGAAAGTGCTGCCACCAAACGGAGGTTCTGCGCCGAACTGTTCGAGCACCAGTTGTTCCATGGGATTGTAAAAGAGGCCCCAACCACCTCGGATCGTCGTCTTGGGATTAAGGCTGTAGGCAAGTCCGATGCGCGGCGCGAAGGCCTTGTAATAAGTCTGCGTAAGTCCCGCCGAGACGCCGGAGTCTCCAGGAACAACCAGGCCCGTCGGCTGGACACCTGCCGCAGTGCAGTTGCTGGCTCCGAGACTGGCCTGCTCGGCGGGAGTTAACACGCAAGGATAGACGGTCGAATTCTGGCCTGGACGGAAGGTTTGAACATGGTGGAGTGCATCGGCCAGAGGCGTATCCAATTCCCAACGGAGACCGTAGTTCAAGGTAAGCGAGGGCTTGATTTTCCAACTGTCCTGCGCAAAGACGTAAACGCCGGTGTTGCGTATATCTTCTCGCTGCGCCGATCCCTGAGTATAACTGTCGTCGAGGCCCAGCAAGTAGCCGGGATAGTTGTCACTGTAACCTACAGAATTTTCGGTTGTGCTGTTGAAGGTATATTCGCCGCTGACGTTGTAATAGAGAGTCTGGTCAAACTGGGCCCGGCGGACATCCGCGCCAAACTTCATGGTGTGACTGCCTTTAACCAAGGTCAGACTGTCCGTCGCCATGTAAGAGTTCCCCACCTGCGGGAGTTCGCCCTCCCAGCCGTTGCCGATGGCGAAGCCGCCCGATACGCCGATAAACGGAACGCCCTGCCGATTCGGAGGTAAGCCGGTTGTGATGCCGTACTGCGGACTGGTGCCCAACTGGCCGACGATCGATAGCGGCCCGCTGTTGGAATCAGAAGTGCCGTTGAAACAAACGGCCTGCGCCGCGGCCGACAGGCAGGAGTCTTGAACCAGGTTGGTGGTTTGCGGATGCTGGAAGGTCAACTGGCCTTCACGCATATAAGTGAAGCGCGCTTCATTAATTAAAGAATTGGAAATTGTCCAGGTATGGCTGGGATTGAACTGCTGATACCGGGAACCAACATTGGCGCCAAATCCAGGAATGTTCGCTCCGGAAGCCTGGAAATCATAGAAGGGCTGAAAATTCGCATCATTCGTGAAGTAGTAATAGAAGCTGAAATTCTGCCGCTGGTTGATGTGATGGTCGAGACGGATAGTGAACTGATTTTGCGTATCAGCACTCACCGGTACGGCCTGATAGGTAACGCCGTCGGATCGATTCGCACCGGGGACAAACCGAAGCATGTCGAGCGCCACCGGGTCGATACAGGAGGTTGGGATGGTCGCATTTCCGTTCGCGCCGGTGGGGAAAATACTGCCCCAGCTTGCGCCGGCGACGGGCGTCTGTCCGCCCTCCGCCGTAATCGCCGCGCTACAACCCGGCCTTCCATTCAGGGCGTCGGCGGTGAACTGATCGGTAATGCTGCCGCTCAATCCCCCGTTGAAAATGCCGCTCCTTTCCTGCGGCGTTGGGACGATCACGGTTTGTCCGGAGATGCCCTGCCGCACGCGCCGGCCTTCATAAGATACGAAGAAAAAGGTACGGTCCTTTATGATCGGGCCGCCGAACGTTCCGCCAAACTGATTCTGATTCTCCTGCGGCTTTATGGTGTTGAAGAAACCTTGCGCGTTCAAGACGGTATTGCGGAAATATTCGTAGACGTCGCCGTGCCACTGATTGGTGCCCGACTTGGTAATGACGTTGACTACGGCGCCCGAGTTGCGGCCGTATTCCGCATCGAAGGTGTTGCTGATGACGCGAAACTCCTCAATGGCGTCAGGGGTGGGCTGGATCGTTGGCAGGTTTGCAAACTGGTCGTTGGCATCGCCGCCGTTGACGCTGAAATTATTAGCGCGACCGCGACCACCGTTGACGGAAACTGCTCCGGCGTCGTCGCTACCGTAGAAAGTGCCACCGCTGGATCCCAACTGCGATTGCACGCCGGGCTGCAACTGAAGGAACTGGTAAGTATCGCGAGCATTCAACGGCAGTTCGTTGACCGAGCGATTGTTCACGACCGCGCCGAGCTGAGTGCTGGTGGTATCGACCAGCGGCGCCTCGGAGGTAACGTCAACAACTTCCTGCGCCCCGCCGATTTGCATGATCATGTTGAGTGTGATGACTTGATTTACGTCGAGCGCGATCCCTTTGTGAATGCCCTTCTTGAATCCCGCTAATTCGAAATTGAGAGTGTAGGTTCCGACGGGAAGATCCGGGAAAACGTAATCGCCGCTATCGCTGGTTTGCGCATCCCGGGCTACTCCGGTGGCTTCATTCACGGCGGTGACTTTCACTCCGCCCAATACAGCGCCGCTAGGGTCCGCGACGCGACCAAGGATGCGTCCGCCGGTGCCTTGTGCGGGGAGCAATGTGGGGATCAGAAGTGAACACACGACGGCAAGACAAACGGCGGTCCAGCGGGCTCGCGGTGACGGCATGGAACCTCCAGGCATCTTCTCCAAGCTTCTTCACTGAGCATCTTGGGGAGTTTGTTTTTTCTTGAAAACGACAGCTTGTGTCCAGCCACAACCTTGCTATAATCCCGCAAGGTTAGAGAAGAGGTACGCGTACTGTCAAGGATAAAAACGCGTTCTTTCGCATAGAAAACTTGAATGCCCTTTCCAGCGAGCCATGAACTCATCCAGCGCCAAAGCGTACTTGAAGATCGGAGATGTGGCGCGGCGCGTGGGAGTTTCGCCGTCGGTGATCCGGTCGTGGGAGAGCCTGGGGCTGACGCGGCCCCGGCGCACGGAAAGCAAGTACCGGCTCTATACGGCCGACGACGTGAAGTTGCTGAAGCGGGCTCGTTTTCTGCGGAAAGTGCGCGGGTTGAACGCGGCGGCGATTGTGGAATTGCTGAGGCGCGAAGGGCGAGCGCGCCCCGCGGCGGACGGAAGCGCCGGAGCCATTGGCTCGCACTTGCGGCAGTTGCGGGCAAAAAAGAAGCTGTCTCTCGCGCACGTAGCGCGAGCGGTTGGCATCTCGGTGGGATTCCTGAGCGCGCTGGAGCGCTCGCAGATGAGCGGGTCGGTAGGAACGCTGCGCAAGCTGGCGCGATTTTATAAAACCAACATCCTGGATTTTTTTGACGCGACGGGGGCGAGCAGTCGGCAGGTGCAGCCGGGACAAAGAAAAGTGCTGGAGGCTGGTCCCGGCGTTCGCATGGAGTTGCTGGCCTGGGGAAATACCGTGATGGAGCCGCATCTGTTTCGCGTGGCGCCGGAGGCGGGCAGCGGCGATTCCTATACCCACGAGGGCGAAGAGTTCCTGTATGTATTGCAGGGTGAGTTGATGATCACGCTCGAAAAGGAACAGTACCGGCTCAAGGCCGGAGACAGTTTTTATTTTGAGAGTGCGACCCCGCATCACTGGAAAAATCCTGGGCGGGCGGAAACCTGGGTGCTGTGGGTGAATACGCCGCCGACGTTCTGAACGGCGATCGTTTACGGCGCAGGTGGTGGCCGTCTCGAGGAGTGAAGGAGGAGCAAGGAAGATGCGACGCTGGAGAGTTCTGCCGTTCCTGCTGACTTTCATGGTGTTCACCGGATCGTGCACCAAGAAGACGCCTTCGCTGAATCTACTGGTGTGGGAAGGCTATGCCGATCCCTCCTTTATCAAGGCTTTCGAGGAACAGCATCATTGCAAAGTGTCGGCGTCGTATATGGGATCGAGCGACGAGCTGACGACAAAGTTGAATGGCGGGGCCGCGTCAAATTACGACGTCATCTCTCCCTCCAGCGATGTGGCCACTGCAATTGCGATGAAGGGATTTGCCGCGCCCCTCGATCTTTCCAAGATTCCCGCATACGCACAGCTTTCTCCGCAGCTGGTTTCCCTGCCGCTGGTGCGCATGAATGGCCAGGTATACGGTGTTCCGTTCATGTGGGGACCGGACCCCTTGCTCTACGACACCACCGTATTTACAAAAGCTCCCGAGAGCTGGAATGTGCTTTGGGATCCGAAATACCGCGGAAAGATTTCGGTGTGGGACGATCTGTCCACGGTCTATATGGCGGCGCAAGTATTGGGCTATGACAGACCCGATTCGTCGCAGCTTTACAACTTGAGCGATGAGCAGCTGGAAGCGGTAAAGAAAAAGTTGCTGGAATTGAAACCGAATATCCGCAAGATGTGGTCGACCGGCGGGGAGTTGACGAATCTTTTTCAAAATCACGAAGTAGTGGCCGCCATGGGATGGCCGCTGATGACCAATCAACTGCGCAAGATTAACTTCCCGGTGGGAGAGACCATTCCGAAGGAAAACACCACGGGCTGGATCGATCACCTGATGATTACGGCGGGCAGCGAGAGCAAAGAACTGGCCGAGGAATTTCTTGAGTACATGATTGAAGCGCAGACTCAGAAGAAGGTGACGGAGGTTACGGGATACACGCCGGCGAATCCGCAGGCAGCGCACTTCATGACGCCCGCGGAAGTGAAGAGTCTGCACCTTGATGATGTGGACAACTACCAGAAGCGGCTTTATTTCTGGCAGAATGTGCCGCGGCGCGCCAAGTACAACGAGATATGGAACGAAGTGAAGGCAGCGCAGTAGAACTGGCTTCGGGTGAGTTTGCTCTGAGCGGAGTTTGAAGGGTAGTCAGACTCTGGCGTTGTGAAGAATCGGTGAGAAACGTTGGGATTGATGACCACTTCTGAAACTGCTACGAGGTCTGCGGACACTCCGGCCCAAGCGCCGCTGCTCCGGATTCAGAATGTTGCCAAGAGTTTCGGCAAGAATGTCGTGCTGCGCGACATTTCTTTGGATGTGGCGGAAGGGGAATTTCTCACCATACTGGGCGAAAGCGGATCGGGAAAGACCACGCTGCTGCGCATCATCGCGGGCTTTGAAAGCGCTAGTGCCGGCGAAGTGTGGATGGGCGAGGAGCGATTGGACCGCCAACCTCCTTACCGGCGCCGGGTAAACACTGTGTTCCAGCACTATGCGTTGTTTCCACACCTCACCGTAGAGCAGAACGTGGCGTATGGACTGCGCGTGGCGAGAAGGCCTGAGGCGGAGATCGCATCGCGAGTTGCGGAAGCGCTGGAGAAAGTAAAAATGTCGGCGCACGCAAAGTCGAAGCCCTCCAAAATCAGCGGAGGCCAGCAGCAGCGGATCGCGCTGGCGCGGGCGCTGGTGAATCGTCCGCGGCTTCTATTGCTGGATGAGCCGCTCTCGGCGCTGGACGCAAATCTGCGGCGGCAGATGCAGGTGGAATTGAAATCACTGCAGCGGGAAGTCGGCATTTCGTTCATCTTCGTGACTCATGATCAGGAAGAAGCGATGGTGATGTCGGACCGGATCGCGTTGCTGCGGTCAGGAGAACTGGAGCAGGTGGCAACTCCTCGTGAAATTTACAAGCGACCCGCTACCGCCTATACGGCGCAGTTTATTGGGCACACGAATCTGCTCAAGGGCGAAGTACAAGGAGGCGTGGTACGTTGCGCTTCCCTGACGTGGACGGCGGCACTTCCGAATGGTCCGGCTCTGTTCTCGCTGCGGCCAGAGAGTGTTCGATTGGCTCTGGGAAATGCGCTGCCAGCAGAAAGCGTACGCGTTAGCGGCAAGGTCCGGCATCAGGCATTTCACGGCGCAACCGAGTTGATTCGCGTGGAATGCAGCGACGGGCTGGTGCTGGTGGTGCGGACTTCGGGCAGCAGCGGAAGGCTGGACGATGTCGAGTTGGAGTTCTCCCCCGCCGATGCTGTGCTCGTGCGCGAGTCTCCGGAAAGAACCTGATGTTCTCGCGAACCTACAAAGCGGCGGTCACCCTGCCTCCACTGGTTTGGGTGACGGTGTTTCTGCTGATGCCGTATTTACTCATGTTTTGCTACAGCTTCTGGTCGGTGTCAGCGTCGCAGACGATCATCCATTCGTGGACGCTCGATAATTACCGGCAACTACTGCGAGTGGACGTTTACTGGCAGACGCTGTTGCGCTCCATGTGGATCGCCGCGCGCGTAACCATCTTTTCTCTGCTACTCGGGTATCCACTGGCTTATTTTCTTTCGCTTTATGCGGGAAAGAAAAAAGATCTGCTTTATCAACTGGTGATTATTCCTCTGTGGGTTAGCTACCTGGTGCGGGCCTACGCTTGGAAGACGATCCTGGGCTCGGATGGCGTGCTGAATACTCTGTTGCAGTATGTGCATTTGACGAAGCATCCGCTTGAATTCCTGCTCTACAGTCCGTTTGCGGTGGTACTGACTCTCACGCACATCTACACTCCGTTTACGTTTCTGCCGATTTATGCGGCGCTGGAGCATATTCCGCGCAATCTGGTGGAAGCCTCGCACGACCTGGGAGCTACTCCGGGGCAGACATTCTGGAAGGTAATCTTCCCGTTGTCGATTCCGGGAGTGCTGGCAGGAGCGACCTTTGCTTTCGTTTTGAGCCTGGGGGATTTTCTTGCGCCGCTGCTGCTGGGCGGGCCGAGCGGCATCATGATTTCCAATATCGTGGTCAGCTTGTTTGGCGCGGCTTTCAACTGGCCGCTGGGCGCGGCAATTTCACTCTGCATGCTGGCGCTGGTAGTGAGCCTGCTGTTTTTCTCCGAGCGACTGGAAAAGAAGTGGAGCTTTTCATGAGCGAGACGACATTCGCCTCGGGCTCACGCTGGCTTCTCTTCCATGCGATTGCCGTATTCGTATTTCTCTATTCGCCGATTGCCATCCTTATTCTTTATTCGTTCAACGGCGAGGGGGTTGGCGGATTTCCGCCGCATCATCTGACGCTGGACTGGTATCGCACACTTTTCGCGGATGGGCCGATCTGGGATTCGGTGCTCAACAGCGTGCAGGTGGCTCTGGCGGCGATGGTGATTTCGCTGGCGTTCGGCGTACCGGCGGCGCTGGCGCTGGAGCGAGCGCAGTTTCCGGGCAAGGCCGTGTTCCGGCGGTTAGTATTGCTGCCCTTGATCTTGCCCGGGATTATCACGGGGCTTTCGCTGCTGATGCTGTTCAACGTGATGGGAACGAAGCTCAGCCTGATGACGATCATCCTGGGACATGGAACCGCGTTGATCTCTGTGGCGACTACGGAAGTGTTCGCGGGCCTGCAGAAGCTAGATCGGGCGCAGGAAGAGGCTTCGCTCGATCTCGGCGCGAATTACTGGCAGACATTTTGGCGGATCACGGTGCCGAACTTGAAGCTGCCGATTATCGGCGCGGCATTGCTGATCTTCACGCTTTCCATGGATGAGATTGCCGTCAGCTTCTTCTTGATCGGACGCGACAACACGCTGCCGCTGGAAATATGGGGACGGCTGCGGCGCGGGATCACGCCGGAGATCAACTCGGTGTCGACGATTATCTTTGTGTTTTCGCTGGTGGCGATTGTTCTGTGGTATCGCTTGCGGATGCGTGGCGAAGGCGCGTCGAGCGCCGGGACCGAGATGGTGGAAGCTGCGGAGGGGCATGCAGGATGAGCGCGAATCGCAGGGACTTTATCAAGTTTGTGGTTGCAGGCGCGGTGACGGCGGGATGTCCCATCGATCTTTCGTCGGTGGCGGCTCAGACGGACGGCGCAGGAAAAAGTCAGGCCGCGGATGTGAACGGCGAAGACAATCGAATCTGCCACCAGGTGCGCGACGGCAAAGTTTTCACGCGGCCTCCGGCCTCGGCGCGGCACGACGTGGTGATTGTGGGCGGTGGAGTGAGTGGGTTGGCAGCAGCGTATCGCTTGCAGCATCGCGATTTTTTGTTGCTAGAGAAAGAACCGCACTGGGGCGGCAATGCCTATGCAATGGAATATGAGGGCAGCGTTTATGGGACAGGATCGGCATTTCTGACGAAGGATGAATATGCCTACCAATTCGCCAAGGAGATTGGGTTGGAGCCATTGCCCGTCAACAGTCCGGACGGAACCATCATTCATGGTGAGTTGGTTCTCGACACATGGGGTGAAGGCGTCGACAAGCTGCCTTATGCGGCTCCAGTACGCGAGAGCTTCAAGAAGTTCAAGAAGGAGATGCTTGCGATTGACGTAGAGAAACGTGGCAAAGAACTTTTCAATCAACCGCTTTCGGATTTCTTGAAGGGATATCCCGAGGAACTCAAGCAATGGTGGGATAACTTCGGGCCCTCCAACTGGGGGGCGACGAGCGGAGACACGGCGGCTGGTATCGCCATTGATGCGCTGCAAGAGATGGTGGAAGAGAGTCGAACTGACGATCGCTACACCTGGCCCGGAGGTTTGGGAGCGCTCACCAAAAAACTGGCGGACATTCTGCAGCCAAAATACAGGGAACGCATGCAGACGGGCGCGACGACCGTGGCAGTAGTCTCGGAAAGAGCCGAAGTACAAGTCACATACATGCTGGGCGGCGAATTGAAGACGGTTGCGGCCAAAACTGTAATCATGGCGACTCCCAAGTTCATTACGCGGCGAATCGTCGTGGGGCTTCCCGACAAGCAGAGTGATGCCATGCAACAGATTCGCTATATTCCGTATCCGGTGGTGAACCTGATTTTCGACAAGCCGGTCTTCAATCACGGCTATGACACATGGTGTCCCGGCAACAGCTTTACTGACGTGGTTGTCGCCGACTGGGTGATTCAGAAGCGGCCGGGCTACCAGCAAAAATTCAACATACTCAGCTGCTACACGCCGTTGAAAGAAGAGGATCGCGGCCAGTTGCTAAATGAAGCGGGGGCGCGCCAGATCGCAGCCAACGTGTTGAGCGACTTTCAGAAGATGATGCCGGGACTTAGTGCCGATCCGGTCGAAGTGCACATTTACCGGCGCGGGCATCCTTTATATATGTCCACGCCCGGGCTCTACACGCAGGTTCAGCCGCTGGCGCGGCATCCCATGGATCGCGTGTTCTTTGCCAACACAGATTCGGAAGGCCCGGAATCCACGACCAATCAAGGGATCCTTGCGGCACAACGCGCCGTGAAACAAGCGGAAGCGCGCTTGGCCGGAAGGCCCGCGCCGAAACAGACAGCGGTTGCAGGCTAACGTGGTTTTCAGTCTTCGCTTTTCAATGCCTGCGGATCCGACCCCGCCAAAGTAAAGTCCTACGTAACCTCCTGATAAGCGGCAACCCATAGTAAAGTTATAGGTGGGGCATTTGGCGGCCGATGCCATCAGCTCCCGCCTACAGGTTTAACAACAAAGGACAACCATATTTTGAGTTTGAGCATTCGCAACATCGCTATCATCGCGCACGTCGACCATGGCAAGACCACGCTCGTGGACGCCATGCTGCAACAGAGCGGCATTTTTCGCTCCAACGAGCACCACGTCGAACGCGTGATGGATTCGAATGAATTGGAGCGCGAGCGCGGCATCACGATTCTTGCCAAGAACACGGCCATCTTCTATCACGACGTGAAGATCAACATCGTGGACACGCCCGGCCACAGCGACTTTGGCGGCGAGGTGGAGCGCGCCCTGAAAATGGTGGATGGAGTGATGCTGCTGGTGGATGCCAGCGAAGGCCCGCTGCCGCAGACGCGGTATGTGCTAAGCAAGGCGCTCGAGGCCAAATTACCGCCCATTGTGGTGATCAACAAGATTGACCGTCCCGATGCGCGGCCGCAGGAAGTGCTCAACGAAATCTACGATCTGTTTATTGATCTGGACGCGAAGGAAGATCAGCTAGACTTTCCGGTGTTGTACACGAATGCGAAGGAAGGAACTGCGTCGACAGACGTCAAGGTCGCAGGCGAGAATCTGCGGCCGCTGTTTGACGCGATCCTGAAAACAATTCCCCTGCCTCAAGGCGACCCGGCGGGTCCGTTGCAGATTCTGGTGGCAAACCTCGACTACAGCGATTTTCTCGGACGGCTGGCAATCGCGCGTGTATTCAATGGAACCATGTACACGGGCGAGGACGTGGTCATCGCCAAGCGCGATGGGTCGATGCACAAGACCAAGATCACGAAACTGTTTTCCTTCTCCGGATTGAAGCGGACGGACATAACAGAGACAGTGCTGGGCGATATTGTTGCCGTGGCGGGTGTGGAGGGAATCACGATCGGCGAGACAATTACGGATCCAGTAAATCCCGCGCCGCTGCCGCCCATCGTGATCGATGAGCCGACCATCGCGATGACGTTTACGGTGAACACTTCACCGTTCGCGGGACGCGAAGGGACTTACGTTACATCGCGTAATCTTCGCGAGCGGCTGGCGAAGGAGTTGCTGACCAACGTTTCTTTGCGCGTAGAGGAGATGGGCACGACCGATTCGTTCAAAGTTCTCGGGCGCGGCGAGCTTCAGCTTTCGATCACCATTGAGATGATGCGGCGCGAGGGCTACGAACTCATGGTGGGCAAGCCGGAGATTGTTACCAAGCGTATCGACGGCAAGCTGATGGAACCGGTGGAGCATCTCACGGTGGATGTGCCGGAAGCATTTGTGGGCGTGGTGATGGAGCAGTTGGGATCGCGCAAGGGCGAAGTTGTGAACATGCATAATCACGGCTACGGGCGCGTGCGCATTGAGTTTCGCATTCCCAGCCGCGGGCTGATTGGGCTGCGCAGCCAGTTGCTCACGGATACGCGTGGAACGATCGTGATGAATTCCCTTTTTGACGGATATATGGAATGGCAGGGCGAAATTCCGCATCGAATTACGGGGGCGCTGATTGCGGATCGTGCCGGCACTTCGACGGCCTATGCGCTGTGGGGTCTGCAAGAGCGCGGAGAACTCTTCATCGCGCCCGGGGTTGAGCTGTATGAAGGAATGATTATCGGAGAGAACGCGAAAGACGATGACCTGGAAGTGAACGCGGTGCGGGAAAAGAAGCTCACCAACATGCGGGCTTCAACCGCGGACGAGGCGATTCGACTGGTTCCCTTCCGGCAATTGAATCTGGAACAGGCGATTGAATTCATTGCGGATGACGAATTTGTCGAGATCACTCCGAAATCATTACGCCTGCGGAAGAAGATTTTGCAATCGAATGGCCGCAAGAAGCGGGCGAAAGAGGCCCTGGAACAAGTGTGAAGTCTCGCGGGCAAATCGTGAAGTCAAAAACAGAAGCTCCGCTTCGCATGTTTCTGGTGCCCTGTAGTTGCGGTACGACGTTCGCGGTCACAGAGAACTATGACCACCGCGGCACGGCGTGGAGCCGATACATGATCTGTCCGGGTTGCGGCAAGCGGCATGATCCCAAGAACCGGCTACTGCAAGTGGGCTATCACCGCGAAGGATACTGGCAAGTAGATAAATGCTAGCCGAGTTTCGCAAGGGCATCCGCCTGATTTAACATGCCCCGCTTGACAAACCTGCTATACTTCTGGCCGCATTCGACTGCCGCCAGCTCCGGTCTCGATTTTCAGGAAGGTTTCCCCGACCTGCCAGTCCTGCCGAATTGAGCTTGCACTTCGACAGCTCAATGCAGAGGGCGATGCGTGAAGAATATTTTCGTGGGGAATCTGAGCTTTAACACATCCGAGGACGAACTGCGGCAGATGTTTGAACCGTTCGGGCAAGTGGATCGAGTCAGCATCATGACGGACCGCGATACTGGACGCTCGCGCGGGTTCGGCTTTGTGGAAATGGCCAGCAACGAAGACGGAGAGAAGGCCATCACGGCCTTGAACGGCTCGCAAGTGGGGGGGCGCACGCTTAATGTCAACGAGGCGCGGCCCAAGACAGAGCACGGCGGCGGCGGCGGACGAGACCGCGGAGGCCGAGGCGGAGATCGCGGCGGTGACCGTGGAGGCCGCGGCGGTGGTGGCGGTGGCCGGGGCCGCTGGTAAGAATCTCCAATTCAAACGAATAAGTGAGCTTTTTGCAACTGTGAGAGGTGCCCTACCTTCCGCAGCCATAGTGCTGCCTGTAAGAACCTCCGGTGTTATTTCAGCTTTGGGGCTCCCGGAGTCTTGTGCTTTCCAGCAGAATACTCAATTGAAGGTACTCGCCTCGCCCATGTAAACTGAATATCGCTGGTGTGCGCCCGTAGCTCAGATGGATAGAGCGATTGCCTCCGGAGCAATAGGTCGGGAGTTCGAATCTCTCCGGGCGCACCAGATTCCCTTCAGATTCTTTCGCCCGAAACCGGCGCAGGATTTCGGCTGCGGGCTCCCGCTTCGCTCACGCCCGCAAAGCGCCTCAGAATCGCTGAGATAGCGCTCCTCCGCGGGAACGAAATCCTCGAAGTCCGGGTGCGAATCAGTGTCAGCAACAAAATGTTTTTGGGAACCGGAGTCGGACTACACAACACCGAGGCCCGCTTGCAGCATCTGTATTCGAAAGAGGCGTCTTTTTCATTTGCCCTTGAGGCTGATGGAAACGCGGTAGCCACCCTGGTCCTGCCTGCTCTTTGAGGCATCGACAACCACGAGTGGAACCGGATCGAAGCGGAGGCGCAAGGGCATGCGGGCGTTGATCATCGATGACGAGCCTTTGGCGCAGGCTGCCCTGGCCAATATCTTGCGCGCCCGGGCAGACATCGAAGGCTTTGATACAGCCAGTGATGCGGTTGAGGCCCTCGACAAGCTCGGGAAGACTTCCTACGACGTGTTGCTGCTGGACATTAACATGAACATGCCCGAGATGTCTGGTATCGAACTACTGGACCGGCTCCAGCAGAATGAACACTCCGTTTCTTCCATCATCTTTGTAACGGCGCACGAAGAATACGCCATACCCGCCTTCGAAAAACAAGCGGTCGATTACGTGCTCAAACCCTTCTCGGCCGAGCGGCTCGGCGAGGCCCTGAACCGAGCTGCCGAGAGAACCGCCAGCCAGCGAACCATCAAGTTGTTCGACACTTTTCAAATGCTGCGGGGAGCCGCGCCACCACAGTCTCGCAAGATTGCGATCAAGGCAAAAGGCAGGATCCTCTTTATAGACCCTGGCGAAGTAGTTTCAGTCCATGCCGAGGGCAACTATGTCCTCCTGAAGAAGGAGTCCGGCTCTTATCTCCTGAGGGAATCCGTTTCGGATGTGGCCAGCAAGCTGGAGCCATATGGATTTATTCGCATTCATCGATCGGTGTTGGTGAACGCTTCATTTGTGGAAGAGATCCGGCCTCTTCCGACGGGAGATTACGGGCTGCGCATCAGGAGCGGCGAGGAATACACAGTCACCCGCACCTACAAGAAAAATCTTAGAGCATTGGCTGAATTCTGGCTCGGAATCGATACTTTCCTCGCGGACTAAGTGTGCTCGGCGAGCTCTTCGCAAACCGCTCATCCAAACTTTCCTCCGGAATCTCCAGAAATGCGGAGTTTCTGAAAATCGACCTTCCGTTTGGTGCATTTCAACAATCCTGAGGGACAGTCTTACAAGCCGAGAATTTGATATCAAAGGATTGCGCTGCGAATACCTGCTCAACCTATCTGTCATTTCATAAAGACATAGCAGCTGACTCACGTAAACACCTGAAAAATTGTCTACTGCCGGGTGGTTTATAAATTGCAACCTCGCTTGTGTGGGCGTGCCTTTGTGCGACGCAGCGCGGTGATTTCCGGTTCGCACAATTAATAAAGAAGATTGGGCCCTATTGAACGAGTTCGACTCGGAGGATTTTTTCATGACGACGAAACTTCGCAACATTGAACAAGTGCTGCTTGTCACTGTTATGTTGCTCCTGGCTACCAGCGTGGTTTTTGGCCAAGGCATCGTGACTGGATCCATCTCTGGAACAGTCCTGGATCCGCAAGGCGCGGTTGTCGACGGAGCCAGCGTGAACGCCACTCAGGTGGAGACCAACCGCGTGTTCTCAACCACCAGTTCCAAGGCTGGAGTTATTCAGATCCCCTCCCTGCCTCTCGGAACGTACACGGTGACGGTGGAGGCTAAGGGATTCTCAACATACAGGGCGGAAAATGTCCGGGTGGAAGTGGGTAAGGATACTTCCCTTGGCCCTGTCGGACTCAAGCTGGGTGGTTCAGCCGTGACTGTTGAAGTCGAAGGCACCGCTCCCTTGGTCGAAAGCACGACAGACCAGCTTTCTGAAACCTTCGATACCAAGCAGGTCGCCAGCGTTCCTTTGGGCAACACTTATGACTCTTTCGTTTTGTTTACCCCAGGCGTATCCACGGCAGGAAGCGGTGGTTTTAGCAACAATAACGGCGCGGAGTTGTCGATCAACGGTCAGCGCTCCCGGTCCAACAACTATCAACTGGACGGGCAGAATAATAATGACAACACCATCGGCGGACCTTCCATCTTTTTCGGCAATCAAGATACGATTGCGGAACTACAGGTAGTGACCAACTTCGACGCCGAGTACGGACGCAACATGGGCGGCGTAATCAACTACATCACAAAAGGCGGGACCAACCAGTTTCACGGAACCGGCTTCGAGTTCTGGCAGGGCGACCACTTTGATTCGCTGCAAAACCAGGAGAAATCACCTCTCCTCGGTTTCTGTCCTCCGGGTGTAAGTCCTTCCGCGGGTTGCAGCGCGCCGGTTGTTCCCTTTTTCGTGCAGAACCAGTTCGGCGGCACCGTCGGCGGACCCATTAAACACGATAAGATTTGGTTCTTCGGATCGGCCAATTTCGAACGCGAGCGCACTTCAGGTGCTCCGTTCTCTTCCTCTGCCTCACTGACGCCTGACACCACCGGACTTCAGCAACTGCAAGCAGCATTCCCCAACAGCCCAGGGGTTGCGGCACTGACGCAATTTGGCCCCACGAGTGTGACCTTGGGAAATCCAACGTTCAACAACATCCAAGACGTACCTGTAACAGTGGGCACGACAACCGTACCCATCGAGATGGGGTCGCTCACCCGATTTCTCTCCCAACCCTTCAACGACTATGAGGCTACGGGGCGGGTCGATTTCCAGCTTACGAGCAAAGATCGATTCTTTACCCGCTACATTTATCAAAAGACCATTCAATCCAATGAATCTTTCATCAGCCCCGCGGCTGCGGCGGCCGGTCAAATCGTCAGTGTTCCCGGCCTCAACCAACAGATTGGACTGGATCTCACCCACACTTTTACTCCTAATTTCTTGAACCAGGCCCGCTTCAGCTATTCGCGGTCCCGCTCGGAGTTCGACGGAGGAGGGTTTCCCACTTGCGTTCTGGCCACTATCGGACTCTGTCCTCCTCAGATCAACATTCTGGCCCCCACCGCCTTGAGCTTCGGACAATTCGAGGTTTTTCCCCAGGGCCGCATCATTAACGTCTATCAAGTGCAGGACAATGCTTCGATGGTGCATGGCAAACACGTGATGAAGTGGGGTGGTGAATATGATAAGCAGCGCTCCCCAAACTATTCTCTTTTCGGTACGAATTCCATAGTCACCTACCCAGACTTCAATTCATTGATCGCCAACACACCCCTGCAAACCCAAGTCGCATATGGAGTGCCTGTCACGCGATTTAAAGAGAACGACTTGGGCTTATATTTTCAAGATGATTGGAGATTCAGAGACAACCTAACTTTGAATTTGGGACTGCGATGGGACTTTTACCAGCAGGCCAGCAACCTCTTGCACAACGAAAGTGTGGCTCAACAGACTGGCCCCAACCCGCTTTGGAGTACATCTCTTCCTCTCAGTTTGACGACGGTGCCCGCGGTGCCGAATCACTATCATAACTTCGGTCCGGTGGTGGGCTTTGCCTGGACGCCGCGAATTCTTCCAGCTTTGCTGGGCAATAGCCAAACTGTGATTCGAGGCGGGTTCCGTATCGCGTACGATTTCGCTTATTACAATCTCGCGACCAACGTGCAAGGAACCGCGCCTTACACGAACTTTGCAAACATTCCAAATGCGGCGGGAACGGGGGCTGCAGGGTTGCCGAACATTGCAACTCTGGATGGCTCTAACATCGCTTCGGCACTTTTTCCTCTGGCGCCAAAAGGAAACCCCGGAGTTGCCACAGAACTCCAGTTCGGCAACAATTTCCGCAATCCGTACTCGCAGCAATGGAATCTTGGAGTCGAGCGTCAAATCGGCGGCAAGATGGCGGCGGAAGTTCGGTACGTCGGCAATCACACTCTCGCCAATTTTCAGGAGGTGAACGGCAATCCCGACATCCTTCCGTTAGTCAACGCCGGATTTAGCAACCTGATCCCTGCAGGTCTCACGCCTTGCACCAACACGGCACTGCCGGGAGCCCAGGGAACGGACTCGGCAGGAAATCCAGTTGGATACGCAAACTGCAACTTTAGCCGCGTGATCCAATACGCCAACAGTGGCTATTCCATTTACAACGGCCTCCAAACCCAATTCCGTCTGCAGAATTGGCACGGTTTTACGGGAGAGGTTGGCTACACCTTCAGCAAAACGATTGACAACGCCTCAGAGGCGTTTTCGTCTAATACCGGCACGTTTTTCGCGCTCGCGCAGAATCCATTCGATGTGACCAACGCCGAGCGCGGCGTCAGCAACTACAGTTTTCCTAACGTTCTTACTGCGCTTTGGGTGTACGATCTGCCGTTCCGTCACCAACAATCGGGCTTTCTTGGACATTTGATGGGCGGTTGGCAGATTAACGGAACTTATCGCTATTCGAGCGGCCAGCCCTACACCGTGGAAGAAAATGCCCAGCCCGGATCGCTGTGCGACCCGACCAACTTTACCGGAGGCGTACTCGACGCCTGCCGGCCAATACTTAGCAATACCGGCCTACCGTACAACACGGTGGGACAGTATTGCGATGGAACTCCGACGACCTGCCCGAATTCAGCAACAGGTACCACTTTCTATCCACTCGGGACCCTGGCCAGCATCAATGCGAATGCCGACGGGTGTATCGGCAGCGGAGGCACAGCGGGCCAATGCCCCGTTACCCCAATCGCTGGAGCTCACTGGATCCTCAACAATCCGACGGCGGCCAAGATCCTTGGTTCGCCATTTTTGGGAGTCGGCCGAAACACGGAACAGGGACAACCCATCAGTACCGTCAACCTGAGCGTGTACAAGAACACCAGGGTGACCGAACGGGTGACCATACAGTTCCAGGCGGATGCCTTCAACTTGTTTAATCATCAATGGCTGGGAACACCTTTCCAGAATGTTAACGATGCGGCTAACGTCACAGACGGCATAACCCAGTTCGGCAGCCGATTGTTCAACTCTAACGGCGGCGACACCTTTGCCGGAAACATCATCACCGACGGTATTGGAAGACGTCGCTTGCAATTCGGAGCGAAAATTATTTTCTAGACCGACGGCTGTCAAGAATAGAGGAAAACACTCCGAGCGCTTCGATAGAGCGACCATGCTGATCGAAGCGCTCGAGAAGTTTGCGGTGTCCTGCGACTCTCCTCGAGATCTGAATCCCCGACTCGCTCTTCGCGCTTCATTAATCTCCGAAATTGTGGAGCATGAATACAGCTGCTGCACTTCAACAAAAGATCGCGACAGTGTGACGCGCGCGAGGTGCCAGACGCAGCATTGCCGTTATAAGACGAAACCGCGGCTTCCGCAAAGTTGTATTCATACTTCCAAGAACCTTCCATAAGTCCTTGATAACTCGTGACGAGTGAGTGGTCTTCATATTGCAAAACCGCGACCATGTGTTGACTGCCGAGAGCTAAGGATCAAGAAAGGTGCATACTCATGGCCCTGCCCATTTGCCCAAAGAACATTGTCCGCCGTTCAAGCGTCTTCTCAGCTTTAGTGCTTCTCTGGTTCTCCTTCCCGCTGATGTTCGCACAGACCACGATCTCTACCGGCAGCATTCAGGGGATTATTTCTGACCCGACGGGCGCGGTGGTGGCTGGAGCCAGGGTCACGATAACTGATAAGGCAACAGGGCAGATCACTACGCAAACGACGACTTCAGCGGGCACCTACACTTCGGGTTCGCTGATTCCGGGCGACTATGTCGTCAGGGTGGAGGCGAAGGGGTTCAAGACCCTGGATGTAACTGTTCCCGTAGAAGTCGGAGTAACGGCGGCGGGCAATTTCAAATTGCCGCTGGGAGAAGCGGGGCAGGTCGTCGAGGTACAAGCAAGCGAGTTGCAGGTGAATACCGAACAGGCCAGCGTGCAGGGAGTCATCGATACTGAACAGATTGAGAATTTGCCGATCAACGGCAGGAACTTTCTCGATCTGGCTCAGCTGGAACCTGGCGTTCAAATTCAAGATGGTGGCAACTTTGATCCGACCAAGAAGGGATTTTCGTCGATCTCTTTCGGCGGCCGTTTTGGGCGCACGGCGCGCATCGAGGTGGATGGTGTTGACACGAGTGACGAAACTGTAGGAACGACCACGCAAGACATTCCGCAAGGAGCAATCCAGGAATTTCAGATCGGGGAGTCGATGTTGGACTTGTCGACGGAGTTGACCTCGTCGGGCTCCGTGAATGTGGTAACCAAGTCTGGAACGAATTCTTACCACGGCCAGGCCTACTACGATTTTCGTGACCAGTCGCTCAACGCCAATCTACCGGGAAAGTCGGACACCTACTTCCAGAGGAATCAATTCGGCGGAAATTTTGGTGGCGCGATCATCAAGAACAGACTGTTTTTCTTCCTGGATGTCGAGCGCACGCAGCAAGCCTTTGACCAGCCTGTGCTGGCAGGTCCTCCCTTTCAATCTGAATCCGGGGCGTTCCTGGCGCCGTTCCGTGAAACCGAGGGAATCGGGAAATTGGATTACCAGATCAGCAAGAATTACAAAATGTTTTACCGCTTCTCCTACGACCAGAACAGCGACGTATCGGCTTTTGAGGCGATCGCCTTCCAACCCCTGGACAACACGACTCACACTCGCGATCACGTCATAGGACTCGACTTCACGACCGGCGGGCTTACTCACAGTGTCCGCCTCGGGTATATGAAGTTCTTTAACCATATCGGGAGTGGCACGACTGCCTCTACTCCCTTCAATCCGTCATCCCCCATCGAGCTGGCCATCGGACCCGATATCCCTTGTCTTAATACATCGGGGGTAGCTCCCGACGTGTTCTGTGCAGGCCAGGGCTTCCTGGCGCCACAATCCACGCCGCAGTCTGATCATCAAGTGAAATACGACGGCAGCAAGGCGTTCGGTGCGCACATCCTGCGTTTCGGCGGCGGTTTAAATCACATCCGCGGCGGTGGCTTCGCAGGCTTTCTGGCCGACGGTCCTGCTGTGAACGCGAGTGCGTCTGCTTGCGTTGGCGTGTGCCTCACGATGCCCGGCGGAGCCGCAAATGCTCTGAACTATCCCGCGACCAACGTGCTCTTGGGCAACGGGGCGGGATATTCCACGGAGAAGCCTTCGTTTGGTTTTCCTTTTGGAGGTCTGGGGCCGGACAACCGGATCTCCTGGTACGTTGGCGATTCCTGGAAGATAAGGCGGAATCTGACACTCACATACGGGCTGCGCTACGTCAGGGACACGGGAAGAACGGACAGCGACCTGGCTCCAATCGCGGCTCTCAGCCAGTTTAATAATCAGTTCTACTCCGGCTTACAAAATCGGGTGAACGATCCCAGCTTGAATTTTGCGCCGCAGTTCGGTTTCGCGTGGGATCCGGCCAATAACGGAAAGACGGTTATACGCGCTGGAATTGGCTTGTTCTATGAGAACTCGATCTGGAACAACGTTCTTTTCGACCGGCCAGGACGCTTGGCAAACGGCGATTTTCTTGGGTTTCAAGGAGCTTGCTCGGGCGGGGCGGGAGTCACATACAAATTGCCGGGGACGTCGACGACGGTGAATCCAGGAGCCGGCGCAGGCGGCCTGAATATTTGCGGCCAGCCCATTGGTCAAGTGCAGGCACAGATCGCGGCACTACAAGCGCAATATCAGGCTGCTTCACAAGCCGTCGGGGTCGGACCGAACCCAGGCTATATCGGGAGCACACTAGCCGATAGCGGTCCCAATGGAACTGGCACGAACTTATTTGCTCCGAATTACAGGACTCCGCGCTCCGTGCAGATGAATCTTGGCATTCAGCGCGAGCTTCGGCGCGGCATGGTTCTCACGGCGGATTATCTCCGCAATATCTCTACTCACACGCTGCTGGCAGTAGATACCAACCACATCGGCGACGTGCGATTCTTCAATCTCGCGGCGGCCCAGGCCGCGATTTCGAACACAAACAAGAGCTTCGGTTGTGGCGCTGGGTTTGATCAGGCCTCCAGTCAGTGCGCGATCAATGCTGGAGCAACCGTCGTTAACTATGCCACGAATGGCCTCGATTCCGGTTACGAACTCTGCGGCGGTGAGCCTTGCTCGTTCGTGCCCACTGCTCCTGCCGCTGGCGCGGCATTTCCGGGCATCAACCCGAATGTAGGCGGAAATCAGATGCTGTTTCCCATCGGCCGGTCGGTGTACAACGGCTTGCAGACATCCTTGAAACAAGACGTACACAGTCCGTTTCCTGGCGTCCGTTACTTGAACCTGCAACTGTCTTACGCCCTCTCAAGATATGTCTCCGACGCGACCGACGGAGATTTCGTAAACAGCGCCTGGAACTACGCGAACCCCAATCAGTACATTGGCCCGAACGGGCTGGACCGCACCCACCAGATTTCTTTCGGGGGCACCATGGAGTTCCCCGCAAATTTCCGCGCCAGCGTGATCGGGCATTTCTATAGTGCGCTGCCAACCACCCTTACGCTTCCTCCCACCGGAGCAGCGGGCGGTATCTTCGTGACTGCGGTCAACGGGGACGGTACCGGCGACGGCTACGGGCCAAACGGCACCAATGGCACAATCGGTGGAATTCTTCCGGGAACGAACCTGGGTTCGTACGGACGAGGCATTAATGGCGGGAATATTAACGGCTTGATCAACAACTACAACCAGACTTACGCCAACAACCCTGATCCGGCCGGACAAGTATTGCTCACCAACGGTTTGTTCAACCTGACTCAACTTCGGCAACTCGGGGCTGTGATGCCAGTGGTCAACCCGGCACCCGCAAATGAAGCGAACAACGCCTGGTTACGGGACCTCGACCTTAGTATGAACTGGACGTACAAGGTAAAGGAGCGTCTGCAATTGCAGCCGGGAGTCGGGTTCTTCAACGTGATGAACTTTGCCAATTTCGACGCACCCAAGAATACTCTGAGTGGCGTGCTCAGCACGCAAGGCCAATTACCCGTGTCGGGAACGGTAAACGGCACATCCGGAGCCCAGCCCAACAACCTGAGGATTGGCTTGGGTTCCGGAGTGTTTGGCCTGGGATCTCCGCGGGTGCTTGAATTTTCGCTGAAGCTTACGTTCTAGAACTCCAAGTTGGCCTGCAGAAGTGCGCTACTCGATTCAGTCGTGACACAACCACGCGCCTGGTCCGTGGGTGTTCGACTGAGCGGTATCTTTCCGGGTTCGCAGCAAATACAGAGGGCGGCCACACAAGGGCGCAACAACAGATGGGATGAATATTTCCGCACCATGTTGCTTTCGTAATCCTGCCTGCTGCGTCTATCGGACATGCAGCCTCGTGGGGTAAAGAGGCACACTTACGCGACATCGTGTAGGGACGAGGTCCGAAAAAGTCTAATCGTACGGCATCTATTTCCTTGTGGGGTATACACAGCAAGTCTTCGAGTGTTGAGATCAATATGTCGCAGCCTCCGATCGTTGAAAGTATCGAGAGCTTAGAGCTGGGGAATCAATCAGGGGTCCCTATAAGTTCAGTTGCGCCAAGGGATCGCCTCCGTCCGGCCGTGACGAACGACAGACAACTTCTCAAGTTCCCCACGGGAAAGCATGCAGGAGACCCTTTGAAAGCAGATCGGGGCCGCAAGTCGTCGCCGCCAGGCATCGCCTCGACTGAGGCATTGGACCAGTTAACAACGTTGGCTCGCCGGCAGTCGGCGCGAATCGCAATCAAGGCTAAGGGGAAGTTCTTGTTTGTTTTTCTGGCGGATATTGTCGCCATCGAAGCCAAAGGTAATTATGTTTTGCTGCATCACACATCAAGCTCCCACTTCCTGCGAGAGTCGATCTCGATGATGGAACACCGTTTCAGTCCTTACGGATTCGTGCGGATTCACAGGTCGGCGCTTGTGAATGCAGCCTTGGTTGAGGAAATTCAGCCATGGTCGACGGGAGAATACGTGCTTCGAGTTCGAGGTGGGAGGGAGTATACCGTTACCCGAACCTACAAGCACAATCTTCACCGCCTGGCTGCGTGCTGGCTCGGTGGCGAGGGTTTCTACTCGGACAGAATTTCCGTGGCTCCGGACATTTCTGCTCGGGTGTGCCTTTAATGGGTGAAAGACTGAAGAGCAACTTCGCGGCAGCAGATTTGCCCCGTGAACCAGGCACAGGATCTGAGGCTGGCGGTTGGCCGACGCTCCGCCGCAGTTTGGTGCTTCACCTCCTAACGACATAACTTTTTCTAAGCGACAATTTCACCTGTCCCGCCGCCCACCCACCGCCATGTTCTCTGGCCTCTTTCGTTCTCGCCCATCAGCACGTCTCCGTACTGCACTTGCCGCTTAACCACGACAAACACAGACACCTTCGGATGTTTGTGTCGCGCCAAGAGGGTTGGGTAAATTTCATGGATCCTGGAACAGATTTGATTGGTGGTAAGTGGTTGAGAGGAACTCATCAACACTTGTCGACAGGTTGCTGTGAGCCCAGGATCGGAGCGTAGAACCGGCAGTGAAGACAGCACTTCCTGTAATTGTTCATTATTCGCGATATCACCGCGGAAGGTTTCAGAGAGTCCGGTCAATGTCTGCGTAATGACTCGAATCCGCTCTAAGATTGTTGCGCGCTCACGCCTGAGTAGCTGGAGTTCTTGCCTAATTCGACCGACGACGGTCTTTGCCTGGTAAATACTGGCGGTATCAATAGAGCCGCGCCGCTTGGATCGCCTTTGTCCCATCGCCGAAAATGAGCGAGCACCGTGAATTCACTTCGCATCTTGTGATCTACCGATACTTTTTCGCGGTAATAAAAACAAGCAACTTGTGATGAGCACTACTCAAACAGGGCTTGCCATGCACGTAATCATGATGAAGCGGGGCCTCACAAATTGTCGCTGGCGGCTATAGTCTCGCACTCGATTTCTGTTTGGCGATCCCAAATCCCTTGCGCAGGCCTTCGAACTATCGAAGTATTTCAGGTGCGAGAAAGCGCATGGCGACCCTCACATCCTGTGACGTTTCAAACCTCTCTGCTTACCGTCATGAGCCTCGCGCAGGCAGAACTTCGTAACCTGTCCAAGCGACAGAGCACGATCAGAAGGCGGGTAAACAGTCTCAGTCAGGTCCTGGCAGATTTGCAGAATGACGTGCGCACTTCGCCCTCTGGCGATGTTTCGGCTGATGCGCCCGCTACGCAACGCAGATGCTCCCAAGGCAGGAGCGGCGGCAGTGTTCAGGTGCTACCTGATACCCGAGGATCGGCAACGGATCCAAACTACAAATTAAGACGAGCCTGCCGTGTAGCGTTGCTGGAACTTGAAGAACCGGGAACCGCGGAAGACATTTATTCGCGCGTCATGCGCAGAGGGGCCTTTCATTTTGTGAAGCCGGGATCTGGAATTGCAAGTGTTATTCGCGCTCTTGATACGATGACTCGAGATGGAGAAGTTTGCCTGGTGGATGGCGGATCATGCCATCGTTGGGTGAGGATGGTGAGAGAAGAACCCCCGCTTCTCAGATTGTTGAACTGGACGAACAGCCAGCGTTGACCGCGGAACCACTCCCGGTGATCAGAAACAGCACAGCGCAGACGCCCCGTTATTCGGTCCTTGACACAGACGATCGCCTCGGGGTCCTGCCTCCTCTTCACAGGCTGATATCACAGCTTTAAGAGCATATTGCAACCGTGACGGTCGGGACACATCCAACAAACGACGACGGTAGTGCCTTTAGCCGGTGGGCGTAAAGGTCGTGCGAAGCAGGCGCCAAGATGCGGGCTGACTCGACAATGGAATAGCACAATGCTAAAGAAACCAATTTTGGTTGTAACGCGGCGATTGCCTGCGGCCGTCGAAGTTCGAATTAGGCTCCACTACGAGGCACGCCTCAACGCGAACGATCGCCTATATACGCGAGACGACCTAGTGGCGGAGTCTTACGGGGCCGATGCATTGCTGATCACCCAGCAGGACCGGATGGACGCGAGTCTCATCTCGCGTTTGCCGGAGTCGGTGCAGATGATCGCTACCTTGTCGGTCGGCTTCGATCATATCGATGTGAAGGCTGCGGAGGCGCGTGGAATTACGGTTACAAATACGCCTGGAGTCCTCACCGATGCGACCGCCGATATCGCCATGCTTCTCCTGCTCGGCGCATCCCGCCGGGCGACCGAGGGGCAAGCGCTGGTGCGCGGGGACGCATGGAACGATCCGCGGCCCAGGAGTTGTTGGGATGGCAGTTAACCGGCAAGATTCTGGGAGTCTATGGCATGGGTCGAATCGGCCAGGCAGTGGCCGAGCGGGCGCGGGCATTTGGCATGAAGATTCACTACTGCAAGTTGCACCGTCTGAATCCCGAGGTCGAGAAGGATGCGGTCTTCCACGCCGATGCTAGTGAATTGCTGGCCGTCAGTTCCTTTCTCACGCTTCACGCGCCAGCAACAGCCGAAACCAATCGGTTCCTTAATGCCAGGACGATCGAACTGCTGCCAAAGGGTGCGATTGTCGTAAATGCAGCACGCGGCAGCCTGGTCGATGATGAAGCCCTTATCGCCGCGCTACGGAGCGGGCACATCGCGGCCGCCGGTCTTGACGTGTACGAAGGCGAGCCGCACATCCACCCGGCATATCGCACGCTGCCAAATACATTCTTGTTACCGCACTTGGGAACGGCCACGATCGAGACACGTACGAAGATGGGCATGATCGCGCTCGACAACCTGGACGCACATTTTGCTGGACGTCCGCTGCTGACGCCGGTACTCGGATGACGGCGGAGATGTCATTTGGGAAGGGTCGTGAACAAAGGTCGACAATCCTGAACTAACGTCCGCATCCGATTTTTCGGCTCGCTGCCGGCGAGCCAGTTCTATCGGGGTGTCCACTGCGGGTGGCCGAAAAAGAGACCGTTCGCGAAGCCGATTTGATAGGCAAGGAAAAGTCCAAAAGCCAGACTCACCAATCCGGAAGCAAGCCCGAGCCAGTGGGAAAAATTCTGATGCCTCCTCCCAAAGAAGTTGAAGGCGGAGGCGATGCTCATGGTGATCAGCATCATGCCGCCCACCGTTCCGACTCCAAAGACGAGCAGATACACCATCGCCCAGCGCGGGTTTCGGATGGTGGTGAGAATCAGCAGCGCTACCGCAGCGGAACCTGCGAGTCCGTGAACGATTCCGATGATCAAAGGACGCAGTTGCTGATAGAGGCCGATCCTGCCGAAGATTCGGTCGAGCCAGGTAAGTGGAGTTTGATGACTGTGGGCATGCGCCTCGGGCGCGTGTCCGTGCACATGGCTGTGTGCGTAGTCGCCGTGGAGGTGGGCATGCGAATGAATGACTTCGGATTCTTCCGTAGAGGGAACGACGGCGCGCGCCGTTCGCATGAAGGCCGCAATATTCATCGCGCCTAGAACGATCAGCATGAGCCCCACGGAGAATTCCATGGAGAGACCGATGCGGGCGGGAATCACCACATCAAAGAGAATAATCGCGGAGCCCACGACAAAGATCGTAAGCGTATGGCCGATGCCCCAAACAATTCCAGTAAGCGCAGCCTTCAGCAGTTTGCGCTGTCGGCTTACGATCGTAGTCACGGCGATCACGTGGTCGGGATCGGTGGCATGGCGCATGCCGAGAAAGAAGCCCACCGCGATAATAGAAAGAAAGCTGATCATGATTTGCGATCTTCGTTAGATGGTCGCAGCCACGCGTGATTCATCCAAACGCTTCTGCAGGAAACTCAGATACTCCTCCATTCCCTGCCCGTTTTTTGCGGAGAGCTTAAACACCTGCATACCAGGGCGCACGGCCTGGATGTTACCGTATGCCGCCTGCCAGTCGAACTCAACGGCTGAGGCCAAGTCCATTTTGGTGACGACGGCCACATCGGCACTATTAAAAATAGTTGGGTACTTGAGAGGCTTGTCCTCACCTTCGGTCACCGAGATGAGCACCAGCCGCAGATTTTCGCCGAGATCGTAGGACGAAGGACATACCAGATTCCCTACATTCTCGATGAAGAGGAAATCAAGTTGGTTGAGATCCCACTCCTGAAGGGCATTCTGAACCATGGCGGCTTCGAGATGACAAAGCGTGCCGGTGGTGATTTGCTTCACCGGAGCCTGACTACGCGCCAACCTCACGGCATCGTTCTCCGTGGCAAGATCACCGACAAGCGCGGCCACTCGATACTGTTGGCGAAGCAAGGTAAGGGTCTTTTCCAAGAACATGGTCTTGCCCGAGCCGGGACTCGACACCAGGCTCACGACAAACACTCCGGCCGCACGGAACTGCTCACGCAACGAACGCGCGTTCAGATCGTTCTGCTTGAGAACATTTTTTCTGACTTCAATTAAGCGAGGCTGTGATCCCATTCTTCAATCTCCAATGCAACCACCTCGAGTTCCTTCCCTTGCACAACCTGGGCGGACGGAGTTCCGCACTCAGTGCAACAAAACAACTGCACCGATCTGACTGGACGATTCGCCTGGCAGCTTCGACAAAAGATGAGGACGGGAACATCTTCTACGACCAGCCGCGCTCCTTTCAGCGGAGTATCTTCGCAAGCCATCTCAAACGAGCCCAACAGGGCCTCTTTGACGACGCCAGAAAGCGCACCCAGCTTGAGATGCACGGCACTCACTTGAGCGCCGCCGCGCCGGTCCGACTGTTCCAGCGCCAGTTCTATGATGCTCATCGCGATGGAAAGTTCATGCATATTTCTCGTCTGCGTGCGGAGGGCTTTCCTAATTTCAATCGAGCCGAGCAAAGGCCGCCATCGCCGCCTGTCCCAGGCTGATTCCACCATCGTTAGGCGGGACGACGTGATTCGTCCATACCTCCAGGCCCACCGCGTGAAACAACGACTTCAAGTCCTTCAAGAGTAACTCATTCTGGAAGACGCCACCGGAGAGAACCACGACCTGGAGATCTCGGGCTGCACAGACGCTTACTACGGCGTCGCGCAAGCCTTGAGCCAGGCCACGCTGGAATGCGCGCGCAATCTCTGGGAGCGGACTTCCGCGAAGCCGATCACGCACCACCGCTTGCAGCAAGGGTCGAAAATCGAGTTCCTGCCCCGACCACGGAAAAGGGTATGGTTCCATCGCATCTACGCCGCGGGCCAGTTGCTCCAGCCACATTGCGGCCTGGCCTTCAAACGTAACCTCACGCGTAAAGCCCAGCAGCGCCGCCACCGTGTCGAAAAGCCGACCGATCGAAGTGGTAGGAAAAGTTCGGACATTTTTCTGGACCAGATCTACAGATTGCTGGTAGCGCTTTGGAAAGCAGAAAGGCGGAGCGGCAAGATCGGGCAAGCCCTCGACTTGCGCCAAGAAGCCAGCGGCGGCCTGCACCGGATACTGTGCCGCGGCGTCGCCGCCGGGCAACGAGGCACTGCGCAGATGCCCGACGCGATTAAAGCCGTCTTCGATGCTGCCTACGAAAATCTCGCCGCCCCAGATGCTTCCATCATCGCCGTAGCCGGTGCCATCGAAGCTGACTCCAACAACTTCTTTCTTCCACTCGCCTCGCTCGGCCAGCACGGAAGCAACGTGGGCGCGGTGATGTTGGACAGCCAATCTTTGCGGAATTCCCAGTGCCAGGGCATGAGAACTACTGGCATACTGCGGATGGGAGTCGTAAGCGACCAGCAGTTCTTCAGGACGAACCTCATACATGGCGATCAGATCCTGAATCGTTTCTTTGAACGCGCGCAGAGACTCATAATGGCTCAAGTCCCCGATATGCTGGCTCATGAAGGCCTGACCGTCGACAACGAGCGTGATTGTGTTCTTCAGATCGGCGCCGACGGCCAAAATTGGACGCGCGGTCGGCAACTTCGCCACGGCGCCCGGAGCATAGCCCCGAGTTCGCCGAACGATGACTGGACCGAACACGCCGTCACGGGCCACTGAGTCATCCACTCGTCGGGCGATTGGGCGTTCTCCGATCAAGAAAGCGTCGGCAATTCCAGAAAGGCGGTCGAGTGCTTCATCATCTTCATAGGCGATCGGTTCACTCGATCGATTTGCGCTGGTCATCACTAATACGTCTGGCGCACCGGCCGCGAAGAGCAAATAATGCAGAGGCGCGTAGGGCAGCATCACGCCGAGCTCGTTATTTTCTGGAGCAACTCCCGGATCAACTCCGGCGCGTTCAGGTTTCGCCGGGGCAAGCACGATGGGCCGTGCGCTCGACGTAAGCAGTTGTTCGGCTTCCGGTGAGAGCTCGACTAGCTGGCGGGCTACATCCAAGTCTCTGGCCATGATGGCAAATGGCTTTTCCTTGCGGAATTTACGTTCGCGCAAAGCCGCGACGGCAGCGGGATTCGCGGCGTCGCAGACCAGGTGATAGCCGCCGAGTCCTTTCATGGCAAGGATGCTGCCTGCGTTGAGAAGCAGCGCTGCTTTGCGAATGCTCGCATCGCTTCCGTGCTCAATTTGTTCGCCTTGTTTTAGAAAATAGCCGGGTCCACAAGCCGGACATGCGACCGGCTGCGCGTGAAAGCGGCGATTGCCGGGGTCGTGATATTCCGTCGCACAATAATCGTCAAGCGGCCATTGCCGCATGGTTGTGTTGGCGCGGTCGTAAGGCAAACTCAGGACAACGGTGTAGCGCGGACCACAATTCGTGCAGTTGATATAGGGATAGTGATAACGACGGTCCGCTGGGTCGAAGAGTTCTTTCAGACACGCATCGCAAACGGGAAGATCTGGGGAGATACGAACCGTAGGGCGCTCGCTGTGATTGCTTTCACGAATCGTAAATTCATTTAAGCCAAGCGGAGCCGCGCGATGGACTTCGACTTCCGTAATGCTGGAAGCGGGAGGAGGTTGTGTTTTCAGATCCTGGATAAACGCCAGCAATCCTTTCTCAGCGCCCTCCAGAAAAATCTCGACTCCTTCCTCGCCGTTCAACACCCATCCGGCAAGGGTGTTGGCGCGGGCCAGGCGATACACGAAGGGACGAAAGCCAACGCCCTGAACCACCCCACGAACTCGAATGGAACAAGCACTGGACATTCTTACTCCACATCCACGAGCAGCTGCAGCCCTGCCAGCTGGTATCCGCCACTCGATTTCTCCAAAGGAACAAGCGACGAGAAAGAGAATCGGAGGCCCATGCCGATCCCGGGCCCAGCGCGTATTCTACATAACTTGCCGGATTACGGGGCGATTCAAATGAAGTTCGGATGTGCGATCTCAAAGAGCAGCGAGCCGCCGTTGCAGCAGCAGGAAGTAGAGAGCAACCAGAATCAGCAGAAAGCCATTTACCCCTAGCACGACAGGCGCGGTAAAAACCGGGACGAGCCATCCCGATAGCAGATTGCCCAGCGGCATGCCACCTCGGAATGCGACGTTGTACACGCTCATCACGCGGCCACGCATTTCGTTGGTGGTGATCAACTGCACCAGGGAGTTCACAGTGGCGAAGACCGCCATCATGGAAGCGCCTGCCAGTACGAGGATAATTCCGCTGAGCGGCACCGACTTCGAAAGGGCGAAGGCAGAAATGCTCGCGCCCAGCAAAATGAGCGCACCGAGCGCCACCCGGCCTTTCCTCTTGAAGTTGCCCGCGCTCGCGATCGTCAGCGAACCAAAAATCGACCCCAGCCCCATCAAAGCCAGCAAATTGCCATAGGTTTCCGGGCCGCGATGAAAGATGTCCTTTACGAATACGGGGATGTAGGTGCGCATGGGCATACCTAAAGCGGTCATGCAGAAAGCCAAGAGGATCAGCGCCTCCATGGAATTCTGCTTGCGCGCGAACTGGATTCCCTGCTTCAGGCTGGCGAACATCGACTCGGTGGTCTTGGCCGGCAGGAAGCGAGCACTAATGATGGAGAGCGAAACAATGGGTGCCAAAAAGGAAAGTGAATTGAGTCCGAAGCACCAAGTCTCTCCCAACTTCGCTAAAGCCTGCCCCGCCAATGCCGGCCCGACCATAACTGCCACGTTGAACTGAATGGAATTCAGTGCAATGGCGTTGGGCATGTCATCCTTCTCGACCAGGGTCGGAATCAGCGCCTGGTAGGCTGGTCCACCAAAGGATTGCGCCAAGCCGGAAATGAAGGACAGGCACAGAATGTGCCAGACGTGGACCATGCCGGTCGCGACAAGAATGGTAAGCAGTCCGGCAGTAGCCATCTGCACATACTGGGAGCCCAGCAGAATCCTGCGGCGCTCGACGCGGTCCGCAACCACGCCGCCGATCAGAGAGAACAGGAAGATGGGAATCCCGCCGAGAAATTGATCCAGCGCCAGCAAGAACGCAGAGTGGCTAAGGCGGTAGATCAGCCATCCCTGCGCAACAATTTGCATCCACGTACCGATGCTGGACGTGCAGGCGCCAATCCACATCAGGCGGAAATCGCGATATTGGAATGCTTTAAAGACCCGGGCAAACAAACTAGGCGTCTCCAGAGGCTCTGGCAGAAGCGTACCACGCGGCTTTGTCAGTTCGACTGAGTTCATTTGGCAAGGGGCAGTAATTCATGAGACGTTGTAGATGGGCGAATGTCAACGGTGGATTCAAGGTTGTGGTAAGACTCATCTGCCGAATTTCTGTGGAACAAACAATTCCGATATGACCTACGACGCAATTTTGGTGGTTTCCTTCGGGGGACCGGAATCAAGGGAAGATGTGATGCCCTTCCTGGAAAATGTGCTACGCGGGCGAAATGTTCCCCGCGAACGGATGCTGATCGTAGCCGAACACTATTATCACTTCGAGGGCAAGAGCCCAATCAACCAGCAAACCCGGGAACTGATTGCAGCGGTGCAAGCTGAGATGGATCGAAATGGGCTTAAGATCCCGGTCTATTGGGGAAACCGAAACTGGCATCCTCTGCTGCCAGAGACTCTGGAGAAAATGAAACGGGACGGCATCCGGCGGGCTGTAGCTTTCGTGACTTCGGCGTACAGTTCTTACTCCGGATGCCGGCAGTATCGGGAGGATATTGCGCGGGCGCAACGCGAGGTAGGGCCAGGTGCGCCGGAAATAGACAAACTGCGGGCGTTCTTCAATCATCCCGGTTTCGTCGAGGCTACGGTTGAGCGAGTTCGCCAGGCGCTGGAAGCCGTTCCAGTAAACGCTCGGGAAAATGTGCAGATCGTTTACACCGCGCACAGCATTCCAGAATCCATGGCAGATACTTCTGACTACGTGAAGCAGTTAGAAGAAGTGCGGCGTCTGGTTTCGGGGGCGATCGGGCATAAGAACGACGTCCTGGTTTACCAAAGCCGCAGCGGCGGTCCGGGGCAGCCGTGGCTGGGACCGGACATTCTTGAATACGTGCGTCAAGTGAAGGCGGAAAATAAGGTATCGGCCCTCGTGCTCGCGCCCATCAGTTTCATTTCCGATCACATGGAAGTGTTGTACGACTTGGATATCGAGGCGCAACAGCTTTGCGATGCTCTGGGTTTGCCCATGACGCGGGCGAAGACAGTGGGCGTCCATCCAAAGTTCATAGCCATGATTCGCGAATTAATTCTGGAACGAATCAATCCGACGACGGAGCGTCGGGCGATGGGAGTGCTGGGGGCGCGGCCAGATATTTGCGCTGAGAATTGTTGTCCGGGGCCGCAGCGCGTGGGACGACCGCATGCGAGCTAGCGGGCCGCAATACTACGCTTTTGTGATGTCAGCTGGCGTAAATCGCGCAGACGGTCGTAAATAATGCTTGAAGCGCTAACTGACTTACAGTCATGGTCCAGTCAACATCGGGCTTAAGCGCCCATCAGGAATTTGCCGGTCGCTAGCCCAAGACCGAACGCTTCTACGACGGCTCCCAAAACAGCGAGCCATCTGGGTGCGACTGCCTTCCGAGGTTTTTCAAGCGTTTCGAACATAAGCCCTCATGGTGGCTTTGAGATGCCCATAGCTTGCGACGGCTGGGCTCAGTTTGCTACGAGAATTTTTCTGAGCCGGTTGTTCAGGGATATCGCCTCCTACACCGCGTGTCGCGGATCAAGAGGCATACCCCAGGTGCTAAAGCGCGGATAGATTCAAAGACCTAACGGCACGACTGAAGTCGTGCCCTTCCCGAGCTGCGAGCGACATTTTTCCGACAACCAGCGCGGTCCTCCACATCCCCAATCGAAGTGAGAGTTTCGACAGCGTTCTAGACGGAGCTGGCGACTTTTTGAGGATCGTAGTCGGTTGCTTTGGGGCGGCCTTCGACCAGATGCATAGTGTCGAGGATGGTCTGGATCACGGCCTCATTTCCAATCGCTGTATTGATCATCACGTGGTAGAGGGAGCGCGTGGGCCAGTCGGCATCAAAGTAATGCTTGACGAAGGCGATACGTTGGCGGTCGATCGAATCGACATTCTCTTCGGCCTCTGACTCCGTGGATCCGTCGTTCAGGAGGCGCCGAATTTTTTCGGCTCGCGGGGCATAGAGAAAAACGTGAAACGCATCCGGTTGCTCGCGCAGGAAGTAAGGAGCGCCGCGGCCCACAACGACAGCATTCCCTTCCTGAGCAATTCTTGCGGTGATCTGTTCCATCATAAACATCATGCAATCGGTGTCGAAGGCACGATTAGCGAGTTGGGAACTGGGCTCGTAGCTGCCTCGCCAAAAGGTTTTGGCCAGGCGGTAGAAGCGGCTGTCCATACGCTCGTCACAGCGCTTGACCGCAGACGGATCAACATTGGCCATGCGGGCAATCTCTTCGGTGAGACGTTGATCCCAGAGACTCCAACTGAGATGCTGGGCTAGTTGTGAGGCAATGGCGCCACCGCCGCAGCCGTACTCTCGCTCTATGGTAACGAGCCGGAACATGGCTTCCTCCATTTTAACGCGGACTAGTGTACCGCGATTCCGCCGCCGGGCTTGCTTTTTTTCATCAGGAAAACCAGGGGGACCATGGCCAGGATGGCCCATGCGAGGAAGCGAAAATCGTCCAGATAGGCCAGCATAGTGGCCTGCCGTTGAACCGTACCTTCAATCATGGCGTAAGCCTGCTGGGTGGCGAACGCCGCGTTGGCGCCGTGAGTCCGCATGGCCTGACTGGTGCCCTGCAGCATCGACTGGAACGCCGGATTGCTGGCGCTGAGATGACGGGACAGATCGTTCAAGTGAACCTGAGTCCGGCGATCGAGCATGGTGGTGACCAGGGAAATCCCCACGCTGCCACCGATGTTGCGGGCCAGGTTCATCAGGCCAGAGGCGGCGTTGTTCTTGTCCCGGGGCAGAAAGGCATAGGCCGCGGTATTGATGGGGACAAACAGGAAGGCCATGCCCGCAGCCTGCAGAACGCGAGCCATCGCCGCAGTGCGGAAATCGATTTGCAGATCGAACCGGGTCATGTTGAAGAGAGAGGCGGAAAGCATAACCAGACCGAAAACCAGCGGCCAGCGCGGGCTGTAGCGCGAAAGCAAAAATCCCACCAGGGGCAGGAGGAGCATGATGGTGAACCCACCGGGCATGAGGGCCAGGCCGGATCGCTCCGCGGTGTATCCCAGCAAAGTTTGCATGAATAGCGGCAGCAACAGCGTGCTGCCCAGCAAAGCAAAGCCCAACATGAACATCAGCAAATTGGAGATGCCAAACGTGCGATCGCGAAATAAATGCAGATCGATGATCGGGTCCTTGTGCTTCCACTCCCAGAAGATTACGAAGATCAACGAGACGACGGCGATAAGGGAGAGGATCACAATGAAGTGCGACTCGAACCAATCATCGCGCTGCCCCTTGTCGAGGACAACCTGCAAAGTTCCCAGACCAAGGGCCACAAAGCCGAGGCCGATGTAATCGATTTTGGTTTCACTGAGCTTGCGGCGACGGAAATAGGGCGGATCCTGAATGAGGCGCGAGGTAAGCAGAATGGAAATGATTCCGACGGGAATGTTGATGAAGAAAATCCAGCGCCAGGTGAAGTTGTCGGTGATCCAGCCACCGAGGGTTGGACCGATGGCGGGAGCCGTGACCACGGCAACGCCGTACACTGCAAACGCCATGCCCCGCTTGGCGGGCGGAAAGGTATCGGCGAGTATAGCCTGTTCGCTGGGCTGAAGGCCGCCTCCGCCAGCGCCTTGCAGCACACGGCAAATGATAAGCGTCGCGAGGTTCGGAGCCAGCCCGCACATGAATGAGCTGATGGTGAACAGCGCAACACAGCTCATGTAAAAGTTCTTGCGGCCCATGATGGAGGAGAGCCAGCCGCTCAAGGGAAGGACGATCGCGTTAGAGACGAGATAGGAAGTGAGGACCCATGTGCTTTCGTCCTGCCCGGCTGAGAGGCTGCCTGCGATATGCGGCAGAGCGACGTTCGCGATGGAAGTGTCGAGCACCTCCATGAAAGTCGCCAGCGTCACCGTAACGGCGATGATCCAGGGATTGATCGCCGGACGCCAAACGTCAGCGTTCTCCAGCGGCGGCGCAGCAGAACTCATTGATGAATCCAGACTTTGGGCTCGACGGACATGCCGGGACGCAGCGACTGATCCTTGTTTTCACCGGGATCGAGCACGATCTTGACCGGAATACGCTGCACAACCTTCACGTAGTTACCGGTGGCGTTCTCGGGAGGAAGCAAGCTGAAACGCGCGCCACTGGCGCCGGCAATGCTATTTACCTTGCCATTATATTTTCTTCCGTTGGCGTCGACTTCAATGGTGACGGGTTGCCCCACCTTCATGTATCGAAGCTGGGTCTCTTTGAAGTTGGCGGTGATCCAGATGTCGCTGAGTGGAATTACCTTCATCAACTCCTGGCCGGGAGCAACGTTTTGTCCGACTTCGACGGTACGATCGCTGACCACACCTGTGACGGGAGCGATAATTCTTGTGTACTGCAGGTTCAGTTGCGCCTGATCGAGGGCGGCTTTCTTTTGCAGTACCTGTGCTTCTGCCGATTCGGCCCGTGAGCGGCTGATCTGCATTTGCCGGGGCGCCGTCTGGGCGTAGCGGAAGTTGGCTTCTGCCTGCACCAATTTTCCCTGAGCTTGCGTGACCTGCGACTGGGCAGCGTCGGCCATGGCGTGCGCAGCAACGACGGAAGCGGCGCTGGCTTTAGCAGCGGCTACCGCCTGATCGTATTGCTGCTGCGAGATCTCCTGCTTATCCACCAGCTGTTTGTAGCGAACCAGATCGTTCTGGACCTTGACGTCGTTCGCCTCGGCTTCTTCACGCTGGGCTTGGGCGGCATCGAACTGCTGTCTGGCGGCCGCGATTCCGGCACGGGCACTGACTACGTCCGCTTCGGTGGCGGAAACTTGACTGGTGGTATTCACGTCCGTAATCGGTACATTGACGCCAGCCGCAGAAGCGGCTGCGCGGGCATCCTCGTAATCGGCTTTGGCGCGGTCGAAGGCCACTTGATAGTCGGTGGGATCGATTTCCACCAGTACCGTACCGGCCTCCACATACTGGTTGTCGACGATATCCAACCTTGCAACGTGCCCCGTAATCCGAGCGCTGATGGAATTGATGTGGCCGTCGATTTCGGCATCGTCCGTATCTTCGTAGCTGGAGACGTAGCGGTAGACGAAAAATCCCACAACCAGGAGCACAACTACACCGATGATGATGGCGATGCGGAAGCCGGGGCTCGCTGTACGCGAAGGGCGAGTGCGGAAATCTCGTTCCGTCGCAGGCAACGGCTTGTTGCGAGTTTCAGCTTGATCCGGCGGAGCGGCGGGCGGGCTTTGCGTCGTCGGTTCCATAAATTTTGGCTTAGTGTTCGCCTTTCAAATATCGTTTGACTCCCTGCTCAGCATCTCCGATGGCGCGCGCCAGTTCCACTTTTGCCAGATTGTGCGCGTACAAGCTTTGGATGTAACTTTCATGCGCACTGGCAACGGCCTCCTGCGCCTGGACCACCTCAAGGTTGTCGGTTACGCCGGCAGTGAAGCGATCCCGCGATTGGGTGAGCGCCTGTTCTGCCAAGTCAACGGAACTGCGGGCGACCTCGACCTGATCGGCAGCGGAGTTCAAATCCAGCAACGAGGCGCGGATCTCATAGTCAATGCGGCCTCGAACGTCACCCAGTTGAGAGCGGGCCTGCTTCAATTGGGCCTCGGCCTCGAGCACGTCACTGTGAACTTTTCCGCCCGCAAAGATGGGGATGTTCAGGCCACCATTGACCTGCCAGGTCCCGTTGGACGAAGCCGGATTGACGCCAATGTCGCCGTAGTTCGCGCTGAGGTCCAGCGACGGATAGTGACCGGCGGTAGCGGCGCGACGTGAAAGCTCCGCGGCCCGGACTTGGGCCTCGGCAGCCTGATAGTCGGAGCGGGAGGTGTAGGCGCGCTGCAAGTACACTTCGAGGGGCAATGGAGTCAGCACCTGATACGGAGCTTTTTCGGTCAACACAAATTCCTGACCGGGCGGCAGGCCAATGATCCGAGCGAGTGATAGTTTTTGCTTGGCGAAGTCGTTGCGAGCCGAAATTAATTGTTGTTGGCGAGTTTGCAATTCCACTTGAGAGCGCAAGGTATCGATGGCGGGACTCAGCCCGGCCTTTTGCTGGTCAACAGCCTTATCGTACAGAGCCTGGGCATTTGTAACCTGGGCTATCGCAGTCTCGATCCGGGCGGCATCTGCAATCGCCAGCAGGTAAGCGTTTCCCACTGCCAGCACCACCAGCTCGCGCGCATCTTTATAGTTGTACTGCGCAGACTTCAGACGCTCGGTGGCGGAGCGTTCCTGCTCCAGGTTTTTGAAGTTGAAGACGGACTGACTCACCGAGGCGCGCGCGTCGAAGTAATTAAACGGACCAATCACGCGCGGTACCGGGAACGGAAACACATTGCTCTTCAGCCCCAAGGCGGTAAGGCTCAGAGTCTGGACATCTTCCTGGATTTGCGCTTGCAGGTTCGGCAGCAAATTGCTGAGTTCCTTCCATCTTTCGCCCCGTGCCGCAATCGCCTGATCGCCGGAAATCAGAAGACCGAGATTATTGCGCAATCCACGATCGATAGCTTCCTGGAAGTTCATCTGCAGCACTTCCGGGCCGGCCTTGCCTTCCGGCTCGCTTCCGGTGAAGGGACTCTGCGATCCGGGCAGAGTGATGGACGGCACAGGCGTGGAGTTTTGAGCCATGAGGCCTGTGACCGCGAGGAGCGATACAAAAGTCCAGGCTAGAAACCTGCGGGTTGGGAAGGCATGAAGACAGTGCATTCTGATCTGACAGCATCCCATTATAAGTGCTCAGGATGGTCTTTTTCATCGCAATGAAACTATAACGCGTGGATTTTGATTCACTTATCGCGCCTGGAGATGCAAAAAAGGCGACTGGATGGAGCTCCAGAAGCGACCCCTTGGGCGCGAAACAGCATTTTCGCCCAATGGAAACCCTTACCTTCGACACTTTGCGATACGGGTTAATGCGGGTAGAGTTAGGAAACCATCGTCCTCCGGATTCTTGCTCGGACACTCTGGCTATTACCGAAGATATGTTTTGCACACGGCGGAAACCTCAATTTCACCTCAGAATTGACCGGGTACTGCTCGACTCGACACCGATCCGGTTCACGAATAGAAGCTAACCACAACCGAAAAACAGAACCCAGATTTGCAAACTGCATTTGAGGCGCGCTGACCGTCGGTCGGCGCAAAAAGTACCCGGACACATGCCATCTTCCGATCCGAAGCAAGCGGTGAAGCCGTTCGACCGCCGGCGCCGCCGGTATACCCGATATCGCAGCGATTTCCGGGTCTCGGTTAGCCACCTGGGGGACGAATATCAGAAGGTGGAGGGACATTGCAGGGATCTGTCGGGGGCCGGAATCGGCATACTTCTGGCTGCGGACCTGAACGGCGGCGAGGTGGTGAGTTTGAACTTCCTGCTTCCGGGAGCGGCCGCCGCGTGGAACGTAAGGGCTGTGGTCCGCTATCGCCGAGGATATCAATACGGCTTTGAATTTCTCTCCCTCAACCAAGAGCAGCGAGATGCGCTGGAGAATTGTCTGAAGACCCTGGAACCTGCCGACTAAACTTCAAGCCGGATCGTAAGACGTGCGGTGAGATGACTTAGGTCATCTTGTGAATAGGTGACTGCTGGGTCAAGCTTAAGTCGCACAGGTTTGCAGTAACGAAATCAGAACGCGTACCTCATGACGGACTCAAAGTCGAAGCCATCGGCCGGAACGGACTGGACGGGATTGCTGGCAGACCCCGACCTGGCACGAAACCTGGGAAAGCTGCTGCAGATCTATCGCGACGCACCTCCCGACCGCAGAGAACAGGCTTTACTGGCGGCCATGCGCGAGATCAAGCAAGCTGCCGGCGGCGAAGCAACGTCAGCCGAGGCCGCCGTACCAACGCCCCAACCCCTGCCCACCGCAACCTCCGCCACACCTCCTTTTGAGCCTGATCTTTTTAGTTCTACCTGGGCACAGGATCGCCGGCGGCATCCCAGAATCAAGTGCTTCGTAGCGGTCGAGTTGCGGGTGGATGATGGGGATGTTCCGATCTGGGGCAATCTTTCGAACACCAGCATGGGCGGATGTCAGGTGGAAACAGCCGCTCAGATTAGCGGCGGCGCCAAGGTCGAAATCGGCCTTTGGGTCGCCAGTGGCAAGATTTGGGTTAAAGGTCTGGCGCTGAACGGGGTGGTCACTCGCAGCGCTCCAGCCAGTGGCGTGCGCATTCGCTTCGCTGGAATGGAGCCACTCGGGAAAGAGAATCTCCGTCAGTTTCTGAAGTACGTCCAGGAAACCACCCGCGTATCGAGCAGCGAGAGCAGTTACTTGCAACTGTTAAAGTAGCGCTTCAATTCCTCTTGAGCCCGCGCTTTCCTCGCAAGAACCTCTCCAATTTTCACAGCTCATCCGACATTATTCCGCAAGAAATTGATACACTCGTGGCTTGACTGAAACCCTTTGCTGTCCTCGGAACTCTAATAGGGCTAGCCAGTAGAACGACACACCTAAGCACAGAGTTTTCCCTGAGAGGAGCACCCGTCCCATGGTAGCCAGTGAACAAGCGTTGGTAACCGGCAAGCAACTGGACACGCTGTCCATCAATACGATTCGTACTTTGGCGATTGATGCCGTACAGCAAGCCAACAGCGGGCATCCTGGCGCACCCATGGGTCTGGCTCCAGTCGCTTACTGTTTGTGGCAGGAATTCCTGCGTTACGACCCCGAAGACCCGACGTGGCTGAATCGCGACCGATTCGTTCTGTCGAACGGCCACGCCTCCATGCTGCTTTACGCGATACTTCATCTTGCGGGCGTCCGCCAGGTTGACGAGAACCACCAAGTGCTGAAAGAGCTGGCTGTACCCATGGAGGAGATCAAGCGCTTCCGCCAGCTTGGGAGCCGGACTCCGGGGCATCCTGAATCGCACATCACTTCCGGCGTCGAAGTCACGACGGGGCCGCTGGGACAGGGCGTTGGAAACAGCCTGGGGATGGCGATTGCGAGCCGGTGGCTGGCTGCGAACTTTAACCAGCCCGATTACGAAATCTTCGACTACAACGTCTACGCCATCTGTTCTGACGGCGACTTGATGGAAGGGATCGGCGGCGAAGCTGCGTCGCTGGCCGGTCATTTGAAGCTTTCGAACCTGTGCTGGATTTATGACAACAACCACATCACGCTGGATGGACCGGCGAGTTGGTCCTTCAGCGAAGATGTGGCGACACGATTTATCGGCTACGAATGGAACGTAACGCGGGTCACCGATGCCAACGATCTGGATATGCTGGCGCGGGCGTTTGAAATTTTCAAGAAAACGACGGATCGTCCAACCCTGATTATTGTGGACAGCCATATTGGCTATGGATCGCCGCACAAGCAGGATACGAGTGCCGCTCACGGAGAACCACTGGGTGAGGAGGAAGTGCGGTTGGTAAAGAAGTTTTACGGCTGGCCGGAAGATGCCAAGTTCCTGGTGCCGGAAGGCGTTCGTGAGCATTTCAAGGATGGAGTTGGAAAGCGCGGGCACGAGGCCCGCGCGCAGTGGTCGAAGATGTTTGCGGGGTACACGCAGAAATATCCGGAGCTAGCCGACCGTTTGCATCGCATGCAACGACGCGAGCTGCCCGACGAGTGGGACAAGAATCTGCCTACGTTCCCTGCCGATGCAAAGGGCATAGCAACGCGCGAGAGCTCGGGCAAGGTTCTGAATGTGCTGGCACAAAATATTCCATGGCTGATCGGGGGCTCGGCCGACCTGGCCACCTCGAACAAGACCGCGTTGAAGTTTGAAGGCGCCGGAGACTTTAGCGCCACCGACTACCATGGACGCAATTTACATTTCGGCGTTCGCGAGCATGTGATGGCTGCAAGCGTGAACGGACTGACGGTTTCTGGAATTCGAGCCTTCGGCGCGACTTTCTTTAACTTCAGCGATTACATGCGAGCCAGCATACGACTCTCGGCGCTGATGGAAATTCCGTCGATCTTCATCTTCACTCACGATTCGATCGGACTCGGCGAAGATGGGCCTACCCATCAACCGATCGAGCAACTAGCATCCCTGCGTGCGATGCCGAACCTGATTGTGCTGCGTCCAGGCGACGCCAACGAAGTAGTTGAAGCGTGGAAGATCATTGCGAAACTGCAGCATCAGCCCACCGCGTTGGTGCTAACCCGGCAAAACCTTCCGACGTTTGATCGCTCGAAGTTTGCCGCAGCTTCGGGTACAGCAAAAGGCGCCTATATTCTGGCGGACGCGCCGGGCGGCAAACCTGACGTGATCTTGATGGGAACGGGCAGCGAGGTTTCGCTGTGCGTCGAGGCTTACGAAAAGCTCAAGGCAGAAGGCATTCATGCGCGGGTGGTGAGCATGCCCTCGTGGGAAATTTTTGAGAAGCAGGATGCTGCTTATAAAGAGAGCGTTCTTCCCTCTTCGATCACAGCGCGGGTTTCCGTGGAAATGGCCGCGACATTTGGCTGGGAGCGGTATGTGGGATTGAAAGGACGAAAAGTGGGGATGCACCGCTTCGGCGCTTCCGGGCCGTTGAAAGATTTGCTGAAATTTTTCGGCTTCACTGCGGATGTAGTAGCAGAAGAGGCTCGCAAGGCAATTTCGCAGAAATAAGGGGCGATTCAAGGCTTCACCGCGTCGCTCGACACAGCACCGTAATCAACGACGTCCGCCGTCAGTTCATCAGGAGAAATCGCTATGCAACCTACTGGGATTTTGGAAACGGCAAAAGCTACGAACCCTCTCAAGGCCTTACTGAGCTATGGACAATCCATGTGGCTCGATTACATCCGGCGAGACTTGCTCACGAGCGGCAAGCTTAAGTCCATGATTGAGGAAGACGGACTGCGGGGGATGACTTCGAATCCGTCCATCTTCGAGAAGGCCATCGCGGACAGTCACTTGTACGACGACATGTTGCAATCGCTGGCTTCGCGGCGCGATCTTACCGTGACTGCCCGTTATGAACAGATCGCGATCCGAGACATTCAAGACGCCGCCGATATTTTGCGCCCGGTGTATCAGAGTTCGAATTTTCGAGACGGGTATGTCAGCCTGGAAGTTTCTCCGTTGCTCGCGCTGAAGACGCAGGAGACGATCGAGGAAGCCCGCCGCCTGTGGAAGACCGTGAATCGGCCGAATGTAATGATCAAGATTCCGGGAACGCCCGAAGGACTTCCTGCGATTCGCCAAGCGATTAGCGAAGGCATCAACATCAACGTGACGTTGTTGTTCGCGCAGGAAGTGTACGAACAAGTGGCTGAGGCTTATATTGCCGGACTCGAAGACCTGGCAAAGCGCGGTGGCGATCTGAAGAAAATGGCGAGTGTGGCCAGCTTCTTTATCAGTCGAATCGACACGCTGGTGGATTCGATGATCGACGACAAATTGAAATCCACCAAGGATGCGGGACAGCAGACTCTGCTAGCTAGCTTGAAGGGCAAGGTGGCGATCGCTAATGGAAAACTCACTTACCAGCGTTACGAGCGGATCTTCAGCGGGTTGCGATGGGAGGCGCTGGCTTCCAAAGGCGCGCAGACCCAACGCGTGCTGTGGGCGAGCACCAGCACGAAAAATCCGGCGTATCGAGACGTCATGTACGTAGAGGAACTGATCGGGCCTGACACGGTAAACACAATGCCTCCGGCGACCATCGATGCGTTTCGCGATCATGGGAAGCTTCGCAAGAGCCTGACCGAGGATGTAGCGGGGGCGCAGAAGGTGATGGATGATCTGGCAAAGGCCGGTATCTCGATCAAAGAAGTGACGACCAAACTGACGGCCGATGGAGTGAAGTTGTTTGCGGATGCGTTCCACACGTTGCTGGCTGCGGTAGAAAAGAGCATTGAACAAAAAGGAAAGACCGCTTGAGCCCTTTGAAATCGGTCGTGCCGGAGCTCTTTCCAACCAGTAACAACAGCCATCAGCATTTGGTGTGGTGAGGCGCGCTCTCCCGTGGCAACTGCAAAGTGTTGGCCGAGCCTGGACGGCGCGCCTGGTGTGCATCTCGGAAGCGACGCTAATGCGGGTCTTGCCACATTGGCAGCCGCGCGGTCTAAGAGACATCTGCCTAGCTTTGGTTATATATTTCGAAGTGCGGGCGGCTACTAGTCATACATCGTAAGGAGTAAGCCAAATGCAGTTGGGAATGGTCGGTCTGGGCCGCATGGGCTCGAACATGACGCGGCGATTGATGCGCGGTGGACATCAAGTTGTCGTCTCAGACTTGAGTTCGGACGCGGTGAAACAGCTCGCCGGAGAAGGTGCGGGCGGCGCATCGTCGCTGGAAGACTTGGTGGGAAAGCTGAAGACGCCGCGCGCGGTGTGGATCATGGTACCGTCAGGCGGTGCGACGGAGCAGACTGTACAGAAACTGGCACAGCACATGCAGGCCGGCGACACCATCATTGATGGCGGTAATTCTTATTTTAAAGACGATGTGCGCCGGGCCGGCGAACTCAAGAGCAAAGGCATTCACTACGTGGACGTGGGAACCAGCGGCGGAGTCTGGGGACTCGAGCGTGGTTACTGCATGATGATTGGCGGGCCCGATGAAGCCGTGCGACGGCTCGATCCCATTTTCAAGACGCTGGCCCCGGGGAAGGGCGACATTCCGCGCACGCCCGGCCGGGAAAAGCTAGGTGGGACGGCAGAAGAGGGCTACATCCACTGCGGTCCTTCCGGTTCCGGACACTTTGTAAAGATGGTGCACAACGGGATTGAATACGGCATTATGCAGGCTTATGCCGAGGGCTTCGACATCTTCAAGAATGCCACCAGCAAAGAGTTGCCGGAGAATATTCGCTTCGATTTGAATCTGCCGGACATCGCCGAGGTTTGGCGGCGAGGCAGCGTCGTCAGTTCGTGGTTGCTGGATCTGACGGCGATGGCCTTGACGGAAAATCCGACGCTCTCTGAATACGAGGGTTACGTGCAAGATTCGGGCGAGGGACGCTGGACGATCCAGGCAGCAATTGAAGAAGCGGTCCCCGCGGAGGTGCTGACCGCGGCCTTGTATGTACGCTTCCGGTCACGGCAACAACACACGTTCGCCGAGAAAATGCTTTCTGCCATGCGGCAGAAATTTGGCGGGCACATGGAAGCCGCCGAAGGGGCTGCCGGAGCTGCGACCAAGACTAAGAAAACCGCATAACGACCCAGCGCAACTTTAAGGACTTTTATGATGGCACAACTGGCGGAAAAACCCTCGGCGGCTCTACCGCGCGTCGGCAAGCAGGGAGATCCTTGTGTGATGGTGATCTTCGGCGCGGCCGGCGATCTGACGGCGCGCATGTTGATTCCCGCGCTGTACAACCTGGCTCGGGCGAATCTACTTTCGAAGGAGTTTGCGGTGCTGGGCGTGGCCCGCACGCAGATGTCAGACGAAGATTTTCGCAAGAGAATCCTGGATGATGTTAAGGAATATTGCGGCGACTGCATCGACGAATCTTTGTGGGATGGCTTCTCACGCCGCTTCTATTATTTCGCCGGCGATTTCAAAGACGACAAACTTTATCCGCAGGTCAAGGAGCACCTGGACCGGATCGACCGTGATCACTCCACCCAGCAAAACTTCTTTTACTACCTGGCGACTGCTCCGAGTTTCTTTGGCCCCATCGTTGAAAAGCTCGCGGCGAATGGGCTGATGGAGCAAAGCAATGATCACTGGCGACGCGTCATCATCGAGAAGCCCTTCGGTCACGACCTGGAGTCGGCGAAAGCGCTCAATCAGCAAATTCTGAAAGTCGCCGATGAAAAGCAGATCTATCGCATCGACCACTATCTGGGGAAAGAGACCGTCCAGAACATCATGGCATTCCGCTTTGCCAACGGAATCTTTGAGCCCATCTGGAATCGCCGCTATATCGATCATGTGCAGATTTCAGTGGCTGAAACCGTGGGCGTGGAAGGCCGCGGAACTTATTTCGATCATGCGGGCTCGCTGCGCGACATGGTGCCCAACCACATCATGCAACTCATCAGCCTGACGGCGATGGAGCCGCCCATTTCGTTCGACGCCAATGCCGTGCGCGATGAGCAAGCCAAGATATTGCATGCCATCCAACCCATCAGCGATGAGGAAGTTCTGAGCCGCTCGGTACGCGGACAATACGGGGAAGGAACATTGGGTGGGCAGCATGTTCCGGCATACCGCTCGGAAAGCGACGTGGCGCCAGATTCGCGTACGGAGACTTTCGTAGCGATGAAACTGCTTATCGACAACTGGCGTTGGGCCGACGTTCCCTTCTATCTTCGCACCGGAAAACGGATGCCTGCGCGCAACACTCATATCGTGATCCAGTTCCGGCGGGCTCCTTTTGTTTTGTTTCGCGATACCTCGGTGGAACATCTCATGCCAAATCAGTTGGTGCTTCACATCCAGCCGGAGGAAGGCATATCGTTGCAATTTGCAGCCAAGGTTCCCGGGCCTGTAATGCGGCTGGGAACAGTGGACATGAACTTCGAGTATCAGGAATACTTTGGAAAGCAGCCCAGCACCGGATACGAGCGGCTGCTGCACGATTGCATGATTGGGGATCAGACATTGTTTCAGCGGGCGGACATGGTGGAAGCGGGCTGGACGGTGGTCAATCCGATGCTGGATCTTTGGAAAGCGCTTCCCCCGCGGAACTTTCCGAATTATGCTTCAGGCACCTGGGGACCGAAAGAGGCCGATGAACTGCTGGAGCGCGACGGCCGGCGCTGGAGGAACTTCGAGAAATGATTCTGGCCGGCGATATTGGTGGAACCAACGCTCGACTGGCCTATTTTCAATCCCAGAATGGCGATCTTGGCTTGGTCTCCGAACGCGTATTTCCCAGCCGTGACTACACCGAATTCGGCGACATCGTCTCCGAATTCCTAAAAGGCTCCACTACGCGGCCTGAAGTTGCTTGTTTCGGCATTGCCGGACCGGTTCGCAATGGACGGGTTGAAACCTCCAATTTGCCGTGGATCATTGAACAATCCCGCTTGGCCAAACGGATTCATCTTCCCGCCACTCTGTTGATCAACGATCTCGAAGCCAGCGCGTGGGGGATTGGTGGTCTCCGCTCGCAAGATTTGACGCCGCTTAATTCGGTTGCTCCGGCAGACGGCAACCAGGCGGTCATCGCACCCGGAACCGGGTTGGGAGAGGCAGGGTTATTTTGGAACGGGAGCCAGCACGAGGTTTTCGCCTGCGAAGGGGGACACGCGGATTTCGCGCCCCAGGGCGAGTTGCAAATCGAACTTTTGCAATTTCTGGCGAGCCGGTACGGACATGTCAGCTATGAGCGCATCCTGTCTGGACCCGGGCTGGTCAATGTGTATGAGTTTCTGAGGAAAAAAGGTTCCGGCGAGGAATCCGCCGGTTTCGCAGCGCAGCTTAACAAGGGAGACCCGGCTGCGATAATTTCTCATGCCGCGCTGACCGGCACGAACCGCCTGGCAGAAGAAGCGCTTGACTTGTGGATTTCGGTCTACGGCGCGGAAGCAGGTAATCTGGCGCTGAAGGCGATGGCTACCGGGGGGATATTTCTCGGCGGAGGAATTTCGCCAAAGATTCTTCCCCGGCTCGCCGGACCGACTTTCATGCAAGCATTTCTGGCAAAGGGCAGACTCCGCCCGCTTCTGGAGAGCATCCCGGTACAAGTTGTCGTCAACGACAAAGCCGGCCTGCTGGGAGCGGCCCGTTGCGCTGCTGCCAAGAGCACTACTGTGTTAGCTGGGGCCTGATGAGCGCGATGGTCGAGGTTCGCGGGCTGATGTGGTTTATCGACCGGGCAGCGGCCAGCGAAACTGTCGGCAGCTGTGTAATAAGGCCTTGCAAACGAGGAAGCTATCCGCGCCAACCAGCAATTTCCTTCAAACCTTTGCCGCGCGCGTGTTCGAAAAGCCGCACGCGATGGCGTGCGTGCTCGAACTCATGAATGTCGGCCCACACTTCAGCCTGCCACGCCTTCTCGTGAGTAGCGGATGCTCCGCAGGTGGCGCAGCGAGTATGCAGGCTGACGGTCGAGGATTCCATCGCAGGTGCGCCAGCCAATTCCAGAAACACGCAACGAACCTCCTGAATCTCTTCGTTCTCGTCGAGCAGATGTTCGTAACGGAGGACATAGCCGAATCCCAGCTTGCGGGCCTCGGTTTCCGCCTCAGCCCGAGTGTGAAATGGCCCAAACTCCGCCCGTAATTGCTCGGTGGAATCGCATGCCATCCAGAAAGTTTCTTTATAAGCCATTCCCGCCCCGCCCTGGGATTGCGAAGCCGGCTCTAACCGCTGGCGAGCTCACGCATCAAACCGGCCTAACCTGCGCAATTCATAGACCGAAGGCGAGTTCCTGAAGTTCGTTTTTTATCAATGACTTACTCCGAAACGCGAGCGTAAACGGAGGCTTCGAACGCAAATCTTTTGCAGCAGTTATCCCGATGAAACTTCCCACCGCGATAGAAGCGCCCTATAGAAGCCTTGAGGCCGGTTGACCACTGCTCGCATTTCTAGCCCGTTGCCGCTCGGCCCAACGGGAAAACCGCGTCTTCGGATGCCTCATGCCAGCTCTTGCCACCATGGCTGGCAATATACATAGCCAATTCGAGACGGGACCAAACGCCCAATTTGTCAAAGGTGCTTCGCAGGTGATTCTTGATGACCTGCTCGGTTGTGCCCATCAGCTTGCTGATTTCACGGTTCGTAAGACCCTGCCAAACCAGACTCGCCACTTGAATTTCCTTATCAGTCAGGCGCTCGCGCGGCATCATAAGGTCGCCTCCCCCTTCTCATCGAACGCTGCAATCGCGAGCTTCACCCGCTTGCGGCCGTCCCTGATTCCGGCGCGCAGAAAAAGTGTTCGCAAATGTTGTTTTACAGTGCGCGGGCTGATGCTCAACTGGCCCGCGATCTCTTTGTTGCTGCAACCTTGAACCAGCAAGTCGAGTACCTGCTGATCTCTCGGCGTGACTTTCATTTCGTTGAGGTCCATCACGGTTCTCCTTGGTCTGTTTCAATTCGATTGCCTTCCGCCTCTATCGATTGCACATCCTTCGCCAAACTTTCGCTGAATGATTTCAGAGGTCTAAGACCTTCATGTGCGGGCACTTATGGACAAGGACCGCGGGCTTCAGAAGAAGTTCAGAAACCTCGTGCTAGGCTGGTTTATCCCACATTGGGCCAAGGATAGTTACGTAGAATGCGATTCCCACAACTTCGAACGTACATCGCCGGGTTTCTTCTGGCTGCAGATCCGCGAAAGCGGGAGGGTATCGAAACTGCTCGGCCAGGGGTCTAAACCATCTGGTTCACAAGGTTTCCAACAGGTTCGTAACGGTGTTGATTAACGCTCGAGGTGAGGTGTGAGAACGGCACGAATTCATAGGCTCATGCAGAAGACATTGCTTTCCCACAATGGACATGGATCGGCGTCAGCTTGTTTCACTCCGGGGCGTGCGGAGATTCCTGCCACGCTTTCCACACAGCCACTGCCGACACAAACGGAAGACCCCGCTAAGGCCACGTTGCGGAGCTTAGTCGGCGTCATCGTATTTATTTTTTTCTCGCTCTTTTCAGCATTTGGCCAGGGCGGCCCACCTTACTACACCAATGATCCAGGAACTCCCGGCCATCTCAACTGGGAGATCAATGTAGGCTATATACCTTTTTTCTACAGCGATCAGTCCGTCTCCCACACTCCAGATCTCGACATCAATTTCGGCATCGGCGATCGCATCCAACTGACCTACGAAAATGCCTGGCTCAGGGTCCAGAATCCGTCGTCCAGGACCAAGTTTGGTTTGGGTCAATCCAATCCTGGCGTCAAGTGGCGCTTTTACGACGCCGGGGAGTCTGGGCTCGCGGTCTCGGTGTTCCCACAACTCTTCGTCAACAATCCCAACGACGCGGTTCGGCGTGGAATCACCCCTGCGAGCGACACGTTCCTTTTGCCGTTCGAGTTTTCGAAGAAACTTGGGCCTGTGGATGTGGATTACGAAATCGGCTACGACTTCGTCCACAAAGGGCCGAACGGCTGGCTAACCGGCCTCGTGGTCGGTCACGATTTCACTCCAAAGCTAGAAGGCGACATCGAGTTCTACAACCAGGGCACTTTCCATCCGTCCGAGAACCAGCCCACGCTCGACATTGGTGGCCGATACAAACTCCATAGCCCGATCATCCTGCTTTTCATGGCCGGACGCAGTCTCGAACCCACGCGCAGCAACCAGGCTTATTTCCTCGGTTATTTCGGCATTCAGTTCCTGTTGCCCCCGAAATCCTACCAGTCTGATCGACCGGAAAACGAAGCTCCCACCTCCTCCTCGCCATAGTCGGCATTACGAAGCGCGGCTCTTACGGAAGTAATGTGCCTACGGATTCGCACGCTGCGCTGTCGAAACCCGAGTTCCTCCAACTTCGGGCCCCGTGTAACCCGTTGAGCTAAGACCAGTTGAGTCGCAGGACTTTGGCTGCCCCGACCTCGGAGACCGAGGCGGTGGTGCTCTCGAGCAGTAGCGCAAGCCTCACGAATCAGCTTCCTTGATGAAGGAATTGCACTAGAATAGGCTTGGAATTTGTGTGCGTGCTGGCGGACCCGAAGGCCGCAAGAGAAATTGTGACGGACCAGAAAAACAAACTGAGCCTCGACGAGCAGACTTTTGAAAAGCTGCTGGAAGCCGCTTATGTGCTGCAAGAGCACAACCGCGAGATGCGGCAGATGGAAGAGAGCCTGGAGTTGCACAGCGAGCGGCTTCGGCAACAAGAGGCGGAAAACCACGCTGCGATGCAAGAAAGCACGCACGGCGTGCAAGACAGCTCACCTGCCAACAACGACTACACGCTGACTTTAGCCGAGATTGTTGAAGCACAGCACCAGATTCAAATTCGCCATCTGGAAACCGACCAGGCGATGGCGGTAGTCGCGGAGAGAATCGCGCGAATTACAAACGCTAGCGGTGCAGCGATCGGCATTCTTGAGGGAAAAACGATCCGCTATCGCGCCGGCGCGGGAGCCCCGGCGCTGCCCTTGGGAAGCGAGGTTCCACTAGCGACCGCCATTTGCGCTACTTGCGTGCGCACCGGTCAGGTGCTGCGTACGCCCGACGTAAACACGGAGTTTTTGTTCGATCCGGAGTTGTGCCGCCAGCGGAACATCGAATCGCTGTGCGCAGTGCCGGTCTATCACGATGGCAGCATTGTAGGCGCACTGGAACTCTACTTCGACCGTCTCCAAGGCTTCGCGGAACAAGACATTCATACCTGCCAATTAATGGCGGGATTGGTGACGGAGGCGATTGGTCGAGGTACCGAGTCGGCCTTAAAGAAATCGATGGCCGCCGAGCGCTCCTCCATGCTGGCCGCCATCGAAAGGCTCAAGCCGAACCTTGCCGCGTTAGCGGGAGATCAGACCTCCGGGAGCTCCGCCATAAATAATGCGCGGGAAACGGGCGTGTCGGAAACCTACGTCTGTTGGAAGTGCGGCGACAAACTCATCGCACAAGAACAGTTTTGCGGGAAATGCGGTGCTCCGCGCCTTGAGGAGAGCGAACAGTCGACCCTGCAAAGCAAGATTGCGTCAGCATTGCGTACTCAAGAGCACGCCGATCAGTCCTCGGCCTATTCTTCCAACGGGAGCAGGTTGCCTCGAGACCCTGGCCTCACATTCACTGCAGAAGAAGAAGATCAACTGGCTCGATTGTTCGCCTCGGCGGGACTGCATGAAAATGCGTCGTTGCCGACGGAAACGACGGTTGCGGGTGCGGACGAGGATGCGATCAATCTTCTTTCCTCTTCGTCCCTGGTATCGCAGCGCGGAGAAGGAGTGCGCGATCTGCAAGCCTCTTCCACCAAACTGATAGAGTCGCCGCAAAAGGACGTTAATTGGAGTTCGGCGGCGAAAGCCCGAGAGTTCCTCGAAACACTGGCGGCTACGCGCACCCCGAGCGCCCTGGCCCGTTTCTGGCGTGCCCGGCGAGGAGATGTTTATCTCGCGATCGCCGTGATTTTAGTTCTTGTGGTCATTCGGTGGGGAATACTTTCCGGCGACTCGGTGGGCGCCACGGGCCGTGGTACTACAATTTCCGGCACCGCGGGCCGGCATAAAACACCAACTCCGGACGCGGATCTTTCCATGTTCGATAAGCTCATGATCAGTCTCGGACTGGCCGAGGCGCCAGAGACTCCGGAGTACAAAGGAAATCCCGACACCCAGGTTTGGATCGACACCCACACCGCGCTTTACTATTGTCCGGGCTCTGACCTTTACGGCAAGACCCCGAAAGGCAATTTCGCCAGCCAGCGCGATGCGCAGTTGGATCAATTCGAATCCGCTTCGCGCAGAGTATGTGACTAAGCCGCGATTTCCTAGGGTATTTTTCACACGGCGGAATTGACAACCTTGTTCGCCGGGAGTGCAATCATACTGATTCCTCTCTCTTGGAGAACTATATTGGCGCAACCGACCGACGAGCCGAAAGTGAGCATATTACCCGAGCCGGAGCTAAATCCGCTCCTGAATCCTCTTTTGGCGGCGCACATGGGACGCTGGGCGGAGGTGTATTTCACCAACCCTCCCGAGAAGCGCGCGCACGCCGTTTCCGAACTAGTCCGAGAATTGACGAACAATCCCGCGACACCGCAAGTCTCCCCGCAACGCAGTGACGAGCTCGTCCACGAAAGCGTACAAGAACAACCGAAGCAGGTTGAGAGTCGAATATCGTTTGCGGAGGAGGCAACCGTCATATGCGGAGCTTGCGGGCACAGAAATTCAGAGGCTCATCGATTTTGTGGAATGTGCGGCGTGCCCCTGGCAGCGTTTCCGAGCTCGGAGCCGGAGCAAGACGCAGCGGAGGCAGCGCCGTATGCTGCAACACGCTGGGATGAACCGGAAGCCAGATCCGGTGACACGGCGATTCCAGTCCATTCTGAATCGCCCGCCGACTTCGCCTTTCGCGACCAGGACGACAAAGCCAACGAAGGACCGCCGCTCTCGTGGAGGGAAGAGAGACCGGCGGAACTTCATATGTTGTCGCAGTATCAGCCTGAGCCCGCGTCCCATAGCTACCGGATCTATCTGGGAGCAGTGGTGGCGATCCTTCTCGCTTTACTGGTGTATGTGACGTGGCGCAGCAATACAACTTTCTGGAGCAGCGGCAAAGCACCTGCCGCTCTGCCACAGGCGGTTCCGACCTCCTCAGAGCAGCCTCAGGCGCCTCCGACCGCAAAGCCGGAGGAGGATGCGTCCGCTCCGCAAAATTCAAAGGGCGGTGCCGCATCGAACGTTGCCCCGTCCAGCAGTGCCGGGTCGATCAGCACGGCGGCTGCGCCGCCATTACAGAATCAAAACCAGCTTGATGCGACGGCAGATAATAATAGGAAGGTCAATACCGGAAGATCGAAGTCCGGTCCCACAGCGCCGGCGATCCCGGTGACTGCAAATCCGCCCGCGAGTGCTGCATGGCAAAGCGGCTCGGAGGAACTGAGCGCGGCGGAAAAATATTTGAACGCTGGCCCAGGCACGGCTCGTGACAGCCAACAAGCCGCTGCCTGGTTGTGGAAGGCCGTGGCAAAAAAGAACCTGACCGCGACCATGCTCCTATCTGACCTGTATCTTCGGGGAGACGGAGTGACTAAGAGTTGCGATCAAGCTCGATTGCTATTGGATGCGGCCGCGAGAAAAGGCGTGCCGGGAGCCGCAGAACGACTTCGAAACTTGCCCGCTTTCGGTTGCCAGTAAAAGTGGGCGGCCGAAATATTCAACGGCGACTTTCAGCTCAGACGATTCAGGAAGGCAACCCGACGCCCTCTCGTCGCGATTCGTACCAGAGGGCCAGTTCTACCCTGTTCCAGAGTCCCAGTTTATCGTAGATCACGCGGAGATAATTCTTAACGACGTGCTCCGTGGTGCCGATCGCCTGCGCCACGTCTCGGTTCTTCAAGCCTTGAGCCACTAACTCGATGACACGGTGTTCTCGCTCGCTGGGGATGCGATTTCCGTACCGTTCATAGGGGAACATGATTGCCTCCGATATAAGAGTGTTGCGAGTTTGACTCGCTTGATTCCGTCGGTGATTCCAAAACGAAGAAAGAGCCTATTAAAGTGGGCCTTCACCGTACGTCGAGCCATTTTGAGTTGTTTGGCAATTTCAGCGTTATCGCAGCCTTGCAAAAGCAATTCCACAATTTCTTTTTCGCGCGGTCCTAGTCGAACGGACTGCTCGCTCATCACAATTCCCTGCCCCCTGGTCAAAGTAGCTTTCGCTCCATTGGTTATAGAGCGTTTCCATATTTGGATTGTTTCCATATTTGGTAGCATCTACCATGCCACTTTGAGACCGAAATTGCTGTGATGAGAGAACACGCATTTCCACAGGCGATTCCAAGCTTGAAATAGAGAAAGCGCAGCCGCGAAGCCGGCCTGCTGCCCTCCCGAGAATTATCCCGCACGACCGCGAAACCCGCGCGGCTAGCGGGCTCTGTGCTAGTCACTCTCCATTCGTGGGGTCAAGTCTGCGCATTCTACGGGGACCATTACGGGTATTGCCCGTAGGGTTTTGACTGGCGAAAGTCTGTATGGCAACGGGGCGGCTTTGGCGCGGCTACGGCCTCAGGTAAACCCCCTAGGTGAAAACTACTGTGACCCTAGGGGTGGACCTAGAAGAATTTACATCTTTTGACACACCCTGATTCGTTCTAACGCGCCATCCCGCGCGGATATTTGGCACACCGAGAGCCAAACATCAGATGGATATTTCGAAATGCAGTCCCATGCTCTGGCAAAAATTAACACGCTGTTCACTTTCCAGCGCCCGCAAATCAATGGTTCGGACTTGCTACGCCGGACGGGCGGTCTCAGTGCGACGCGCGTAATAGGTAGGCTGGCCGGGTTCGAGCCGGCGGCCCTTGTCGCTGAAACGGGCGAGGTGAACGAGCCCGATCCTTTGCAGCCCATACTGCAAGGTGGTGGCGAGGACTCCAAATCCATACTCCACGCTGCGGCGAAAATTTATGGATGACGCTTCCGCGAAGTACTTCGTGGGACACGAAACTTCCCCGATGCGAAAGCCGAAGTGTACGCATTGGGCCAGCATTTGGTTGTCGAACACGAAATCGTCGGAATTCTCCAGCAGCGGCAATTGGGTAAGAACCTCGCGGTTGAAGGCGCGGTATCCCGTGTGATATTCGGAAAGCTTGATGCCCAGAAAAATATTTTCGAAGGCCGTGAGCAAACGGTTGGCAATGTATTTGTAGATCGGCATGCCACCGCGCAGGGCGGTTCCTCCAATAATACGCGAGCCCAGGACAACATCATAGATTCCGTAAGCCACCATACTGGCCATGGCCGTAACCAAAAGCGGCGTGTATTGATAATCGGGGTGCAGCATGATGACCACATCAGCGCCAGCGGCTAAGGCTTCGCGATAGCAAGTTTGCTGGTTGCGTCCGTAGCCGTAGTTACGGTCATGCTGAAAGACCCGCAGGCCCAGGCGGTTGGCCAGCGCAACGGTAGAGTCAGAACTGCTATCGTCCACCAGAATGCGGATGTCCACGAGGTCCGGCAATTCGCCCACGGTGGCCTCCAGAGTTTTCTCCGCGTTGTAGGCGGGCATTACGATCGCGATGCGTTTGCCGTTGATCATTTTCCGTAGGCTTCGATCAGATTTAGTAACTGGTGTAATGATACCTGAGTCCAAATCCGCCCTCGGAAGGTTTTGTGACAGAGTTCCACGAAGATCTCCAGGTGCGTTCAAGGACCGAAGGTACGCCCGTGCTCTACAATGTGGCCTGATGAAATCTCCGTCGCCACGATCTGACGGCCCCACACCGGCGTGTTTCGATCAAGATTCGCTATTTCCAAGGCCAATCGACTCAGGAGCCTCGCAGTGATCCGGCTTTTAAGCGTCGTCGGGGCCCGGCCCAACTTCATGAAAATCGCGCCAGTCATTGAGGCGCTGAGGAATGAGGCGCTGAAGAATGAGCCGCTGAAGAATTTTCCCGACATCGAACACTGCCTCGTGCATTCCGGGCAGCACTACGACGAACTTCTCTCCGGCAATTTTTTCTCGGATCTGGGCCTGCCTAAACCGGACGTGAATCTTGAAGTTGGTTCCGGCAGCCATGCGGCGCAGACCGCCGAAATCATGAAACGCATCGAGCCGGTCCTGCTCGACTACCGCCCAGACATGATCCTGGTTGTGGGCGACGTGAATTCTACGATCGCCGCAGCTCTGACCGCGGTCAAACTGGGAATCGAGGTGGCGCACATCGAAGCGGGGTTGCGCAGTTTCGACATGACGATGCCCGAGGAAGTTAACCGCAAGCTCACGGACGCGATTTCAAGATTGCTCTTCGTGAGCGAGCAGAGCGGGGTCGAGAACCTAGGACGCGAGGGCATACCAAAGGAACGAGTCTTTCTCGTCGGCAACGTCATGATCGATTGCCTGCTCCGGCATCGCGAACTGGCCAGGAGATCAACGATTCTGGACAAACTCGGCATGCGTGGGAACGGGACGGTTTGCCGTCCATACGGGGTTCTAACCCTACATCGGCCTTCGAACGTGGATCATCCGAAGACGCTGCAAGACATTCTTGCGGCGGTAAACTCTCTGGCGGCGGAACTTCCAGTATTCTTTCCCATTCACCCTCGAACTCGTAAAAATATCGAGAGCTTCGGACTGCTGCGATATTTCGCCAGCGAAGACAGCGTGAAGGGCACTGGCATTGTGCCTCTGGAACCGCTGGGCTATCTCGATTTTCTTTGCCTCAACGATGGCGCGCGTATCGTGCTCACGGATTCTGGGGGGGTGCAAGAAGAGACCACGGTCCTGGGCGTGCCGTGTCTTACGCTGCGCAAGAATACCGAACGGCCTGCAACTGTGGAACAAGGTACGAATCAAGTGGTCGGGACCAACCCAGATCGCATTCTCGCAGCCGCCCAACTCATCCTTCGCAGCAGCACTCGGCCGCCGCGTCGTCCTCCGCTGTGGGATGGCAAAGCCGCTTCGCGGATTGTGACCATCGTTCGCGAGCATCTCAACCGCCATCGCCAAGGATAAGAAAGGCAGGACTTGGATTTGCGACACAGTTTTCTACTACACTAGCGTTCACACAATGAAGCTCTCCGTCGTCATGCCGGTATACAACGAACAAGCCACGCTGCGGCAGGTGGTGGAAAGGGTTCTGGCAGTTCCGCTACAGATCGAATTGATTTGCGTGGACGATGGCTCGCGTGATGCGTCGCGGGAGATTCTGGCGCGGTTGGAGGGTGAGCATCCCCAGATTCGGGTTCTTCTTCAGCCAAGAAATATGGGCAAGGGCGCGGCCCTGCACCGCGGTATTCAGGAAGCTACGGGCGATTTCGTCGTCATTCAAGATGCCGATCTCGAGTACGATCCGGCAGAGTACACGGTACTGCTGGAGCCACTGATTGAAGGGCGTGCCGATGTGGTTTACGGCTCGCGTTTTCTTTCGGCTCGCCCTCACCGCGTGCTCTACTTCTGGCATTCGGTAGGCAATTGGATTCTTACGCTGCTTTCGAACGCGCTCACCAACGTCAATCTCAGCGATATGGAAACCTGTTATAAGGCCTTTCGCCGCGAGATTATCCAGTCGATTCCGCTGGAGGAGAAACGTTTCGGTTTCGAGCCCGAGATTACGGTAAAGATCGCCAAGCGGAAGCTGCGCATCTACGAAGTCGGTATCAGCTACTGGGGCCGTACCTATGAAGAGGGCAAGAAGATCCAGTGGAGGGATGGTGTGCGCGCGCTCTGGTGTCTGGTAAAGTATTCCATCACCGAGCCAGCAGTGGCTCGCCACAATGAAATGGTGACATCTGAAGCTGCGCCACTCGCGACCTCGGGTAGAGTGCCGCCCACCGACTAGGAGAGCAAAAAGACGGCCGCTATCTCTTTGGAACGTGCGGCTTCTGATAAGACGCGTTAATTCCCGAGCCGCTCCGGGAAGTAGTACCCGCGGACTTTATCGAAGTGGACTTCGCAGCTCCCGTATTGCCGCTTTTAGACCCTCCCGCCTTGACGTTTTGTTGCTCCAGTCGAGCGAGTTCGGTGTTTGTTTTTCGCCCCTTTGCTGCATTCGGCACCGGAACCGATGCCTTGCTGGTTTTCGGGATAGCGGATTTGGGAGTCAGCGGCTGGGACGCAGAAGAGGAAGGGTGATATGGCGGATTCTTGTAGAAATTGGAATTGGAATTCTGGCCTGCCGCCAGACCAGCAAACGCGGCGACGGTCACAAGCAACACGCTACCCCTGCGCTTCATCATCATTCTTGGATCTCCAATTCGGTCGCTTGCTTCCCCATGCATTCCTCTATTAGAGCATGATTTCGCGCCAGGAGCTGCCCAAAAGATCTGCAACAAATTGCAGAGTCCCGTCCGGGACGGGCAAGCGGAATGCTCGAAGGCCCTGGACGAACGCGTGGTTTGTTCCTCTTGGCAGTCGGAGGCTGCCGTGACACACTACCGGTCAAGACGACATGGGCGAACCGAGGAACATCAAGAATTCGGCGTTCAAGATTGAGACGCCTCTCGCTCTGCCCGACGACGAAGTGCAAGTCTGGCGAGTCGACTTGGAGTCTCTCCGTGCAGACGAAGCCCGTTGGCAAAAAGTACTCTCCCCTGACGAAACCAGCCGCGCTTCTCGATTTCATTTTGCCGTCGACCGTCAACGCTTTGTTGCAGCGCGAGCTCTCTTGCGCACAATTCTAGGAGGCTACCTGACCACGGAGCCGAAGGACTTGACCTTCGCCTACTCGAAAAGAGACAAGCCTTTTCTGGGCCCCGCCTATGCAGATCGGGGTATCACATTCAACCTTTCCCATTCCGGCGGAATCGCGTTGTATGCTTTCGCGCGTGGCCGCGAACTCGGTATCGATGTAGAGCAAGTACGTCGTGACTTCGATGTTGAGGCCATCGCCCGCCGATTCTTTTCTGCGCACGAGCAGGAACAACTTGCTGATTTACCGGCGACGGAAAGGATTGAGGCCTTTTTTCGCTGCTGGACCCGGAAGGAAGCGTACATCAAGGCAACCGGGGATGGTCTGTCCCTTCCGCTTACACAATTTGATGTCTCGCTCGCCGAAGGGAGCACAGACGCGCTGGTCGAAACCCGGCCCGACAGTGCAGAAGCGAAGCATTGGCTTCTACGTGAGGTCCCCGCGGGGACTGGCTACGTCGCCGCTCTCTGCGTGCGCGGTCAGGACTGGAATTTGAGTGACTGGTCAGCAATGCGGTCGAGTGCGGAAGCTGGACTGAGTGGCGGGGAGCGCTCCGCGGACCGATTCTAGCAGCACGCGGAAGTTGCTCGTCCATTGTCGCAATTCTTTTCACTTTCGAGATCGACGAGCCGCCTTTGCCGTGAAAAAACTTCCTAAAGCCATTCCATGCCAGCGACTTACGTGGACGATCCCCGGCGCATAAGGCCTGCCAATTGCTGCATTCTCGGGTAATTCAAAAGCGTGAACTCGGCTTTCTTCCAACAGCAAGAAAGTGATACTCTGTTGAGTAAGTTTTTCGGGACTTTCCTCTCCCTTAGCATCTGCAATCAATTTCGCTCCGGCCGCCGGAGACCGGGAAGTATCCAGTCAAAGACGATAAAGGTAATAGACAAGACCAGCAGCAAATCCAGGAGGCAATCGCACTTGACCGCTTCGACCAGCCATCTCATTCCGCCCCACGGCGGTGAACTAATTAACCTCATCGCTCAACCAGAAAAAGCTGCCGAACTGAAAGCTCATTCCAAAGAATGGCCTTCGTGGGATCTGACCGGCCGGCAGCTTTGCGATTTGGAGCTGCTCATTTCCGGTGGATTTTCTCCGCTCCGCGGTTTCATGAGTCGCGCCGACTATGAAGGTGTTTGTCACAACCTGCGGCTAGCGAGTGGCGTTCTGTGGCCGATGCCGATCACTCTGGACGTGACTGAAGAATTTGCCAAGAAGCTTACCCCGGGCTCCAGCAAGGTTGCGTTGCGCGATCCCGAAGGGGTGATGATCGCCGTCCTGCACGTCGAGGATGTGTGGCAACCTGATCGTAAAGCGGAAGCCCAGGCGGTTTTTGCCAGCACCAGTGCAGCGCATCCTGGCGCCGACTACGCCATTAACAAGGCGAATCCCTGGTACATCGGCGGGAAGATCGAAGGAACACAGATCCCTTCCCACTATGATTTTCGCAGCGTGCGCTTAACGCCGGCCGAAGTTCGTGCCGAGTTTGCCCGAGAAGGCTGGCGCCGCGTGGTTGCCTTCCAGACTCGCAACCCCATGCACCGCGCCCACGTTGAACTGGCATTCCGCGCCGCCAAGCAGGTCGAAGCCAATCTGCTCATTCATCCGGTCGTAGGCATGACCAAACCCGGCGACGTGGATTACTACACGCGAGTACGCTGCTACCAGCTTTTGCTCTCGAAGTTCCCACAGTCGACCGCAAAGCTTTCCTTGTTGCCGCTCGCCATGCGCATGGGCGGGCCGCGCGAAGCTATCTGGCACGCCATCATCCGCAAGAATCATGGCTGCTCGCATTTCATCGTTGGCCGCGATCACGCTGGTCCGGGCAAAGACACCGACGGCAAGCCTTTCTACGGCCCGTATGAGGCGCAGGAAGTTTTCAAGAAACACGAGGCCGACATCGGCGTCACCATGGTGCCGTTCAATATGATGGTTTACCTCGAGGACCAGGATAAGTACGTTCCTGACGACGAAGTCAAGAACGGCGACCGGGTATTGAACATCTCCGGCACCGAACTCCGCCAGCGACTGAACGAGGGCCGTGAGATTCCTGCGTGGTTTACCTATCCGGAAGTTGTAGCGGAATTGCGCAAGAGTTTCCCGCCGCGTCACAAGCAAGGCGTGACCATCTTCTTTACCGGCCTTTCGGGTTCGGGTAAGTCGACGATCGCGAATGTGCTGCTGACGAAATTTCTGGAAACTGGTGGACGTCCGGTTACGCTTCTCGATGGCGATCTCGTACGCAAGCACTTGTCTTCCGAACTCGGCTTCTCGAAGGAGCACCGCGATATCAACATCCGTCGCATCGGATACGTCGCGTCGGAAATCACGAAGAATGGCGGCATCGCCATCTGCGCGCCCATCGCTCCGTATGACGCTACCCGCAAGCACGTCCGGCAGATGATTGAGCCCTACGGCGGGTTCATTCTTGTGCACATTGCTACCTCCGTGGACGTTTGCGAACAACGCGACCGCAAAGGCTTGTATGCCAAAGCACGCGCGGGAATTCTCAAAGAGTTCACTGGTATCTCGGATCCTTACGAAGTTCCCACCGACGCCGAGGTCACCATCAACACCGGCGAGTTATCGCCCGAGGAAGCAGCGCAAGAAATTATTCTGCACCTCGAACGGGAAGGATTTATTGGAACAACGGCGCAGTCAGCCTGAACACTCTGGCGAGGGGCCTCGCGGTTAAGAGGCTACAGCCGGTATTGTCATGGATCTGCTGATCAAGAGCCTGGTGGGTTTCGTAGTCGGGACCCTTATCGGAATGACAGGAGTCGGGGGCGGTGTATTGCTGCTCCCGATTCTCATCTTCGGATTGGGCGTGCCTCCGCTGCGCGCAGTGGGCTCGGACGCTCTGTTCAACTTCCTCACCAAGATCGGCGCCAGCATCGTTCATCTGCGCAAAGGCACGGTCCGACGCAAAGTGGTTTTGGCGCTCGCCAGCGGCAGCGCTCCGGGATCTTATCTGGGCGTCAGTTTTCTGATTCACTTACGAAATGTTTATGGGGACGGCGTCAACCACTTCATCACGATTGCTGTCGGAGTCCTGTTGATTTGCATTCCCACTTTCTTGTTTTTCCAGAAGAAGATCGAGGATCGAGCAGCGGCCAAGCCACCGACCATAAAATCGTTTGCGTGGATGTCCTTGATCGGCCTGGTAGCGGGCTTTCTGGTGGGCATTACTTCGGTCGGCTCCGGCAGCATCGTCATGATGATGCTCCTGCTGTTTTACAGCTTTCAGCCGAAAGTCATGGTGGGCACCGACATCGTACATGCTTTGATATTGACCGGAGTTACCAGTCTTCTTCATTTTCGGATGCATAATGTGGACACTCACCTCGTTGGGGCGCTGTTGCTCGGCTCAGTTCCCGGTGGGCTGCTCGGTTCCTACTTGAGTACGCGGGTTCCGGTCCCGTGGCTCAGACGCATTCTTTGCGCGGTATTGCTGGCAACCGGCGCGCGCATGCTTATGGCTTGAAGACCGTTCGCAGTTCTCACTTAGTAAATGCCCGTGACAGAAACTGCGAATCGAGAACCATCTACAGAGAGGTTATGAGCTCAAATTCTTACGCACCAATTCTGCAACGCATTCATTCCGCGCTGGAAGCATCTCGCGCGGTTTTTGCCCGCTTTACTCCGGGGGCAATTGAAACCGAGTACAAAGTCGGACATGATCCGGTGACGGAAGCAGATCGCGCGCTGGATGCGGTTTTGCGTCAAGAGCTGCTGCGTGAAGGCGAAGGTTGGCTTTCCGAAGAGAGTGTGGATGATCCCATCCGCCTGCAGTGCTCGCGGGTGTGGGTTGTCGATCCTCTGGACGGCACCCGCGAATTCGTCAAAGGAATTCCGGAATTCTGCGTTTCGATCGGGTTCGTCGAGGACGGACGCCCCGTCGCCGGTGGAATCTACAATCCCGCAACCGACGAGACCTTCCTGGGATCGATCGATTCTGGCGTTACCTATAATGGCAAGCCTTCCCAGCCCAGCCAGCGCACCAGCCTCGAAGGCGCTCTGATTCTTGCCAGTCGCAGCGAAGTGAAACGCGGCGAGTGGAAGTCTTTTGAGAACGCAGCCTTCACCATTCGCCCCATGGGTTCGGTGGCCTACAAACTCGCGCTAGTGTCAGCGGGGCTCGCAGATATTACGTTTACTCTCACTCCAAAAAATGAATGGGACGTAGTCGCCGGAGCAGCTCTGGTGAAGAGTGCTGGCGGCTTTGTCAGCACTCTGGAGAAGTCCGAATTGACCGCGAATCGCCGCGATCCACTTCTGTCTGGCCTTCTGGCGAGCGGACCTTTCTTAAAAGACGATCTGCTGACTCTGGTCGAACCACACATCAGAGTGGCGGCAGACGCGCTAGATCGAAGCTAATGACGTCGAGGCTCGAAAGTGTCCCGCGCAGCACCTACGGGGCATCCTGCAAAATTCACGAAACATTAATCTCCCGGTAACTTCCGCGTAACGCCGGACGGGCTACCCTTTACGCTTCTCGTAGAAGCCTTCGAATGATTGCGGTCACACCGCGTGAAGTCCTGCGCTTCTCTGGCTGAATTATGGCAACTTCGGACGCGGAAATGGATGCGAGGCCGCACCGGAAGAGGTGAATCTCATGTACCGCAGAATGGCACTCTTATTGGCGTTGTCATTGTTCGCGAGCGCTTGTGGCAGTAGCAATGACCCACCTGCCTCGTCAGGATCGCTCTCCGGCAATTGGTTGATCAGCATGACAAAGACCGGTAAGACCACGGTGTCTCATACCCAGTCCGGGTCCCTCTTACAGAACGGCAATGCAATTACGGGCAACGTGATGTTCACGGACATACCGTGTTCGGGAGTGGGGAGTGTGAACGGCGCTGTGACCGGATCAGCGATCTCATTGACGGTAAATCCGGTGGGAACCACGATCACTCTTAGCGGTATGATCAGCACCGCCGCGGGCAAACCTCCCATGAGTGGCACCTACACGATTCTTTCGACCGGCTGCGTCGGCTCTCAATCCGCTCCCGAGACGGGGAGCTTTACGGCGAGTCTGGTACCGCCGTTGAGCGGTAACATCACGAGCACATTTTCGGCGCCGAAAGCGGGCACCACCCCAACGATGGCTGGCAAAGTAACCCAGGGAGCGAATACCGGCGCGAGCACCACGCCACTCACAGGGAACGTAACCTTTACAGGCGGCTTTTGCTACACATCGGCGAACATTGTGGGTTCAATCAGCGGAACTTCCGTGGTGATGAACCTAACGGATTCAGACGGCGTTCAAATCGGACAACTGTACGGAACAAGTGTGATCGATGGTACGTCCATTACGTCAGTGACCGGAGCTTTTCAGTACCTGGGACTGGGCACCGGTGCCAGCAAGGCGTGCGTCGAGGGTGATACCATCGACCTGACTGTGACGATTGCCGCATCGTAGTACTCCTTCCCGACCGGCACACACGACTTGACAGAAAGAGGCAGGCTGCCGAGAAGGCCAGCCTGCCTCAATTCACTTACTCTTCGTCGAACCTAAGCCAAGGTGTTACTGCTTCTTGTTAAGCACGCCAGGAGCGGATCCGGCTGGGTAAGTGTAAGGGAACGCAGCCGCGTAAGAAACCGCGGTGGTGTTCGCGCCGGGGTCCGTTGTCACGTACAAAACGGTGGTCGTCAGAGCTACGTTTGCGATCGTGAACGCAGCACCGTCGATGGTGATCGAACCACCTTCCCACGATGCGCCTGCCGTGAATTTTGTCCCTGACTTCCAGGTTACCTTGTAGCCTTTGTTCTTGGTGTCGGTGCTCGAGGTAATCACGGTACCGGTAGTTTCCGGAACGGTAATACCGAAGGGTCCCTGAATAGCTCCACCTACGTCTCCGCCCGCTTCTGTTGATCCGCCGAGCGTGTTGCCATTATCTTCCAGGTTCGCGGCCGTGGCAGTTCCGTTATTGCCAGCGATTCCGGACTGTTTGAAGTGCGAACGGTAAACGTCCAGACCGTCCGTACCACCGGTGGTGTAGAAGGGAACAAAGTCAGAGACAGTTTTGTCCACGTTGTCCTGCTCGGACTGGGCTAGAACATCTGGGCCGTAGGGGTCAGCCCCGATGAGAGAATTCGGCACCAGATAGCGTTCAAACGACCAGGCCTTGTAGGTGCCGTTGCGAAGAGTTGGGAAGGAAGGACCCGTAGGCCAGACCGAAGCCGCCGCAGTGACCGTTCCGTTCGGTAATTCCTGATTTAGCGTCCCCGGAATTGAAAGCGGGTCGACGCCGTCGAGGGTCAAGTAATTCCAGCTTGCGCCCGACAACTTGGCGGCGTTGCCGAAGCTGAAGAAGATGTAGCCGAGCGAGTTAGCTGTTGCCTTCAGTGCATTGACAACTTCGCCAGTGCTGTTGGCGCGTTCACGCAGACCGTGGATTGGCGTGGCCAGCTTCAGCGGGTTGTACGGGGCGCTATACGGGTTGATGACACCAACTTCCTGCGAATCATCGGTATTTCCCGTAGTGCGGAATTCGGTGTATTCGATCACGTTTTCGGTGCCGGAGAGAGGCTCCCGCAAGATGAGCGTGAGCGGAGTCCCCGCGCCGTCACCGCTGCCGCCAAACGCCGGATTGTGAGTATCTGCTGTAGTCGTGCCGTCAAAAAAATGAGCCAGGGGGAAGGGACCCTTGGTACCAACTCCGCTAGCAAAGTTGGCTGTCGAAGAGGAAAACGTGCCACCGTTATTCAGAACAAAGATGACGGGGGAGGCCCCGACCTCAATCGTCGAATAGTCTGGCACAGTGATCCCCGTTATAGGATCTTTCCCCCCGCTGAGAGCGAACTTAATCGGGGTCGATTGAGTGCCGGTGCCTTGAGCAGTATAAATCGGTGCTCCGATGTTCGAGGTCGGTCCTATGTAGCCGAGACCCGACCAAGTGGTGGTGTTGAGTTTGCCGAGAGCCCGCGTGGTCGCAAACAGCGCATCTTCTGCACGAATATCGGTAAAGGCAACGTTGATGTGAACATCGCCAGCACCTGCCGACGAGGTGCCGATGGCATTGGAAACGTTGCTCGCGGTGAGTAGGCTGACATCTGCGTTACCATCCGGCCACAATGCGGTGGGAGAGACCAGGTTGCCAGCGGTTGCGGGGATCACTTGCAGCTGAGCTCCACTGCCAGTGGTTTCCTGAGCTGAAAAAGAACGCACAGCGACAGTGGAGTCGACGCTTTCTGCCGTCCAGATGTCAGTTACGTCGGTGTTGCCCGTGGCATCGGAGCTGGCCGCGATCCAAACGACAAATACATTGCCGAGCTCGGGAAGAATTCGACCCTGGGGATCGCGGGTGTCGATGATGTTGGCGGAGTTTGAATGCGTCCAGTGGAACGCACTCTTTTGGCCGGTCGTCCAAGTTCCATTCGCGATATTGTTGGCAATCTCAGTGAGGGCGAGCTGATCGGCGCCAAGCGCTGCAGTCAGAAATTGGGACGAAGCGCTGGCTCCGACAACGTGGACGGTCTGCGCCTCGGCCGCTGGAATACTGGCTACCACCGCGGCCAGCAGCAGAGTCTTCAGAACTGAATTCCTTTTCATTTTCGTGTCTCCTTGAAATAGTGAGGCGTTTTCGAACTTGACGGTCGTGTACCTCTTAGCGGGGGAACTCAAGAACAGTTTGGCTAAGCGGTATTGGGAACAAACTTCTTTTCCTGTCTCTACGCGAGAAGCCGGGGCCGACTTCCGATGTGAGAGGCAATATATCCGGGGCGATTTATAATGTCAAGTAAATTGATAGGGTTTGTTGTGTTACTGCTTGATGAAAGACGGCTGGTCCCTGGTGCGGAGCCCAGGCCTCTACAGCCGACACGCCTGCGACCATCGAATTCCTCGTTGGGATGGAATTACTTGCGGAGAGATGACGGGAAGACTAAACCACCGACTACCCTCGTGCTGAGCGACACGATTTCCTAAGAATGCCGAAGCGCCGCAAAGAGTGAAGGCATAGTTTCAGCACTCGCCTTCTCCGTAGTCAGCGCTACGTCGTTGCATCTATGAACCTGTCCCCGAAAGCGCGACGGTTAGAGGACTCGCTGCGCCGTAGGAAACCGTCAGCGTAGCGGTGCGCGACCCAGTTGCGCTTGGAGTGAAGATGACGTCGATGGCGCAACTCGAGTGGGGCTGCAAAGTGTCGGCACAGTTAGAAGTGGCCAAGAAGTCACCCGCATCGGCGCCTTGCACAGAAATCTGAGGTGAGACGATGGCCAAGCCAATGTCAGAGAGGGTCACTGGACTCTCAGGGCTCTGGGTTCCGACGCTCAGGCTCCCAAAGTTGATGTTGCTCACCGAGACCGTCACTGCAATGCTCGGGGATGGCAAGAATACGATATCCGGCGCACCAAGTTCCAGGTCCGCAACTGCCGTTAAGAAATAGGGGGGGATCACTTCCCCGCCCGGTAACGGCTCGCTGCCGGGATCACCAGGCCCAATTCCTGCATTACTGAGAACGGCGCTGAGCTTGATCTTCGCAATCCATTGCTGGTTTGCATCCACTAACAAGCCATAGTTGTTCTTATCATAGACGCTGTTGATCGCCGCGATTGCGTTCGGATCGTTGCCATTCACGAACGGCTTATTGTCTGGAGTGTTCGGCATGGGACCATAGCCATACAGGATCTGCGAAGATTCCAGTGGATTCCCCACGCTAGGCCAGTATGCGAATCCCACGCAATTGCCCGAGGTCTGGCTGGTGAACAGGGTATGAGCAATGTTTTCAATAACAGCGTTTGCGCTAACTCCCATTGCGACCATGTTCATGCGCGCGGGCTGACCACAAACTCCGATGTCTGGAACGGGAGTGAACACTGGATTTTGCGCGCTGGTCAGATCCACTAGCGATTGAGCGTTTGTGCCGGAATCAACAATCGCCGCGAAACTGGTAGTCAAGTCGATGGCAGCAGCACCCGGAGAGGTGAGGCCAGAGTTGTCCGAGGTGGCCACTTTCGTGGTTAGGTTGAGAGTCTGCAGCTCTCCAGCGGTGGGGTTGGGGCTCAGCATATAAGGATTACTTGCGGTTGGATTGAGCGAGAAACCGGGGGCCGGAAGCGCCGTCGGCGTGAAAGATAGTGCGGTGAAGGTCCCGGTGGTGAGACTCATCTCGTAATATCCCTGCGCCGTGCTAAGAAGGAGCTGGTTGTTTGAGGGATTGACCACGGCGGCGCAAATCATGCACTGAATTCCGTTGAAAGTGACCTTCTGGGTGACTGGGGCTGTGAAAGTGGCGATCACGGAGTTATTCGCCAGATCGCTGGAGATGTTGCTGGCATCAATGATCTGCACATCCGGGGAGCTATAACTGATCACCGCTACCTGGGAACTGGTCTGGCTAGCGGCCGTGGCATTGGGGATGAATCCAGCCGGCATGGGTATGGAGGCCAGAAGCGCCAATGGAACGGGCAGCACGCTCGAGAATTGGTCCGCATCCAGATTCACCTCCTGCACGGCATACGCACCCTGAATTTCCGTTTGCTGCGGCAGATAGGCAGCGTCCACTACGGTCGACTTAAAAGGAATCTCCAAAATGCCCATCGTGCCGGAGGTGAACCCGTTGGTTTCGACGGTAAGTTGAATCACTCCCACCACTCCTCCGAGAGTGGCCGTGATCACTGTGGCGCCGATCGCCCTGCCCGTAGCCAGTCCGCTGGGGTTGATGGAAACAAAATTCGTAGTGCTGGGAGTCGATGAAGCCCTCCATGTGACCTGCGACGTGAGATCGCTTGTGCTGCCGTCGCTGTATACGCCGACGGCGGTCAGTTGCCGCTGTTCAGCTATCGAGATCAAGGAGGTCGTGGGAGCGATCTGAATCGTCTGTAGGGTCACACCGGCCGTAGGGTTGTTAGCAGTGGGCTTGCCGTAGGCGGGATCGACATTTCCGTTGCACCCCTGCAGCAAAGCAAGGCCCGCAGTCAGAACTGCGAACGCCACAATTTCATGGATTACTCTTGTTCTTGATCTGCCAGCTCCCGACTTGAGCGGATTCCTTCCGGACGTCTGCATCGATTCTCCTGAATGTATTGCTCCGGAGCTTAGCTGCTCCAGACTACCGCTGCGAATCTTTTGTCTGGGTCGAGGCGCTTCTCTCCTGCGCCTTCCCAGTCGCGCTTAAGGGCGGTGCGACGCTGAATTGCATCTGCTGTTTGATCCAGTCTAGGCCAGTACCTCCCGCAATCGTGGCGCGGAAGGCCGCCGCGTCGTCATAGTGAACGATCTTCGCATTCGCGGGAGCGGCTCCCTCCACTTTCTGCTTTGCTTCCGCCGGAGTAACCGTGACGCTCTTGACGAATTGAATTCTTACTTTCTGCGTCTTCAATCCGGGAAGCCACTTCACCGGGTCCAGGGGCGCTACTCCAGCCAGGTATTCGGACTTCAGGTAATCCGGACGTTCTTTCTCTGGAATCAGCGTCGACTTCGCAATCCACTCCGGCCAATCGCCCCACGGGTCCAGCAGATCCAGAGTCTTGATCCTGGGATCCACCGCCGCTGCCAGAATTGCGATGCTGGCCCCCGAGCCATCGCCAAACATTCCGACGCGGTCCATGTCCATATCGCCGCGAGAGGCGAGGTAGTTGAGAATCATCTGCACGTCGTGCGCGGAAGTAGCCAGCGATTCCTGAAGCTGACTCACAAACCACTCCTTCATCGGGCGCGGAGTGTGATAGCGCTGCCCAGTCAGGGCCGAAGCGAAACCAACCGCCGCAAAGCCATTCTTGGTTAGAAATTTTCCAAACTCGGGATTCAGGAAGCGATCGTTTTCGAAAGGATAGCTGTAGAGATAAAGAATCACCGGGGGGTTCTTCACCCCGTCGGGCTTCAAGATATACAAATCGATGGGATCTCCGGGACGCCACTCCACTCTGGTTATTTCCCGGGTGAAGATGGAATCGCGATCGCTGGGGTCACCGACGATTGTGCCGCCTATCTTCAGCTCGCTGCCCTTCAGCGAAGGAGTTGACCAATCCTCGATGATCTTTGGCACCAGAGAGGAACTGGAAATGTTTCCTCGAGCTGCGGGCTGAGCATCCGGCGACGTGACAGGCTTGCTGGAATCGCCGGGTGCTGCTTGCGCCACTACACTCCCGGCGCAAAACACGATCAGGGTTATCACTGCGACAAAATGGATTGCTTTATGAAATGACCACACCTTCATCAAATGAACTCCGCTGGAAGCGATCGTCGATTTTATCTGAAACCGAAAACTGAGGCAGGCTGGCCCGGTAGGCCAGTCTGCCTCAGAGGTTATGCGGACTCAAACATCATCCGGTAAAGCAACTACTGCTTCTTGTTGAGCACTCCACCGCCGCTGACCGCTGGGTAGCTGATCGGGAACGGCGCCGAATACGACACTTCCGCGGTAGCGGGAGTATTGGGGTTCGGGTTGCCAACGTACAGAGTGGTGGCGGTCAAAGAAACGCTGGCCACCGTCTGGGCAGTGCCGCCGATGGTGATCGCGGAACCTTCCCATGTCGTGCCCGCCTTGAATTTAGCGCCCTGCTTCCAGCTTACTTTGTAGCCCTTGCCTGTGGTCAGAGTGGCGGCCCAGGTTACGTAGCCGTTGGTGGTGGGAACGGTGATGTCGAACGGTCCTTCAACCAGACCGCCCACGTCTCCACCCGCCTCGGTGTCGCCGCCCAGCGTTGAGCTGCAATTGACGGCGCCGTTATTTCCAGCAGATTCCGCGGGAAGAACGGTGTCTTTGAAGTGCGAACGATACACGGACAGGCTATCGCCCGTGGTGCAAAACGGAACGTAATCAGCCACCGAGCCGTCAACCGCGGCTTCCGTTGCTGCCGCCAAGTGGGCGGGACCGAGGACATCGCCACCATCGTTGGCGTCTTGTACGACCCAGCGATAGAGCGACCACGCCTTGTAAGTTCCGTAACGGAGGCTGGCAAAGGAGACGCCGTCGATAAAGGCCGACGACGGGCAATTCCCGCTCGTGCAGGAAGGCAACTGCTGATTGCCGGTGACGGGATAGTTGAGCGGATCGACACCATCCAGGGTGAGGTAGTTGTACTTCGCACCTACGAACTTACCAGCGTTGGAGAAGCCCCAGAAGATGTAGCCCAAGGTGTTGGCGTTATTCAGAACGGCGTTTACGACTTCGCCGGTGCCGATAGCGCGCCACCGGTTTCCGCCGCTGGCGCAAGCCAGGTTGAGCGGGTTGTAGGGTTTGCTGAACGGGTTAATGACTCCCTTTTCCTGGGAATCATCCGTGTTGCCGTCGCTGCGGAACAGGTTGAATTCCGTGGTGTTCATGGTTCCGGAGAGCGGTTCGCGCAAGGTGACCGTGATGTTGGTGGCGGGCGGTGTACCAGCACTGAAGGAATCGAATGCCGGGTTGGCGAGGCTGCAAGAGGTGGTGCCGTCGAACAGGTTCGCCAGCGGATAGACTTGCCCGGTAACGTGCGAATCAGGGGCGACGCCCGTCTTCAGGTCCAGCGGGACGGAGCTAGCGCTGTTGTTGTTGAAGATGAATACGATCGGAGCTGCGCCGATTGGAACGGTCGTCGCGGCACGAACGGTGAGGTGGGTGATGGGATCGGTGCCGCCGGCCAATTCGAACTTCACCGGGGTCGCCTGAGTGTTGGTGCCCTGAGCGGTCAGGATCGGCTGGCCGATGTCCGCGCTGACGCCGATGTAGCCCAGACCGGACCAAGTGGTGGTGTTAAGTTTGCCGAGAGCGCGCGCGGTAGCGACATAAGCATCTTCCGGACGAATGTCGGTCAAGCCAAGGTTGACGTGAACGCCACCAGTCGAACCGGTGCCGATGGTACCGGAAACGGCCGCTGGAAGGGTGGTGTCGTCGACAGAGTTGTCAGCCCAGAGAGCCGCAACGCCGATGAGGTTGGCGCCCGCACCGCTGCCAATCACCTGAACCTGAGCGCCGTTGCCGGAGGTTTCCGCCGCGAAGAAAGTGCGGTTGCCAACGGTAGAGTCGACGGAGACGTCAGTCCAGACATCGGTGATGCCGGTGCCGCCGGTTATGTCAGAGCAACTTGCAACCCATACGATCCAGATATTGCCCAGCTCGGGCAGAATCCGGCTATCGCGGTTGTCGACTACGTTCGCGCCATTTTTCAACGACCAGTGGTATACCGCATTCGCGTTGCCCGCGGTCGCGCAGTTCAGCGGATTCGCGGAGTTCGAGGCGTAATTGGGTGCTCCGACGCCGGAGATGCTGAGAGCGAGTTCGTCGGCGCCGAGACCGGCGGTAAGGAATTGGGCCGAAGAACCGGCACCAACCACGTGCACATTACAGCCTGACAAGCCGTTGAAGCAGGTTTGCTCTTGTGCATGGGCGGCCGGAACCACGGCTGCGATCGCGGCAACCGCAAGGGCCGCGAGGAGGAATTTAATTCTAGTCATGATTCTTATTCTCCTAAACAAAGTTGAACGGCGTGGACGTGGTGCTGGGGACCACGCGAGTGGCAGCGGATCACACGAATCCGCTCGCCAGCGATGGAGCCCATCAAGAGGGTTGATTTTTGCGTTTAACGTTTTCGTTTTGTTCGGATGACCAACAGCGCGCCCGCTCCATTGATCGCTGCAACTATGGAGGAGCCGTGTTACACGGTCATGACTCGATTGTTAAACTTGTGAGAATTTTCGAGCCGCGCTTGTGCGAAAGATGTCGAATAAATTAATGCGAAATGACTAGGTCGGAAGGACCCGAACACATTCAACTCTAGTCTTTATTTTGAAGCTGAACTGTAACCTGAATTTAATCATCCTGTCATGTCCGCGTAACAAGGGCAGTGTAAGTGTATTGGACTCCATTGATTTCCGGCGCGGCCGCAACGTTATTCTCAGGACACGAGCTTGTCGTTGCGGTTCACTGGAAATTGAGTACAAGCGTCTGATTTCCCGTTGGAAGCTGCTTTCGTAAAGCTAATCAGTTGTCGAATTGTGCTGATTTGCGGTGAGAGAAACTGCGAATTGCCGCAAATGAGCGTTAGTGTATCCCGCATTCAAAAACTAAGTGCAGTACTGCGCCCGGAGGGATGTAGGAATCGTGAGATTTCTCAGTCGTGATTTCTGTCTTCTGATCTTGATAGGAAGTATGGCAGTCGCAGCAACGCCGGTGCAGGCTGCCGATCGAAACCTGGAGAGCCGTGCGGCGCTGGCGGCTGCGATTCCCCAGCAGGGCACTGCCTCCGTCAGCGGGACGGTCGCCGATGGCTCCAGCAAACCTCTGGTCGACGCAACGGTTTCGATCAAGGATGCCGCCGGCGTGGCCCAGACCGGAAGAACGGATAGCAAAGGAAAATACCGGATCGCCGGCTTGGCGCCGGGAACCTACACGATCTCGGTCACGGCAATGGGATTCAAGGTTTTCGAAGTTGCGGGTATTCCTCTGGCTGCAGGGGATTCGGTTCCGCTTGACGTGCTGATGGAGGCCGGAGCTCCCGGAGAAGCAGCCACCTCCAATGAACCGGCTGGGGGCGCTGCTCCAGCGCAGAATGCCGCAGCCACAGCGCCGGCGGAAACTCAGCAGCCCCAGAATAAAGCTCCGGCGTGGCTGAACGTCAGCCCGACGATGCCTTCGCCGCGGCCAGGTGTTACGCCGGCTGCGATTGAGCCTACGGTAACAGCAAGCGTGGTGAACAACGGCGGAACAACCGCCGCCATTAACGGCACCGTGACCGATTCGACGGGCGCCGTTCTTACCGGAGCTATGGTAACCGTCACGAACGCTTCGGGTTTTAAGCAGACTGCTACGACCAATGACAAAGGCGTGTATACGGTGGGTGGATTGCCGCCAGGAGCCTACGATCTGTCGGTGACTGTTCCGAACTTCAAAACTTTTCAGACTTCCGGACTCAATTTGACGGCAGGCGGCACTCTTCCCATGGATGCGATGCTCGAGACGGGTGGAGAGAAAACGGAAGTGAACGTAACGGCTGGAGGCGCGGCGCAGGTCGAAACGGAAAATGCCGAGGTTTCGGGAACCATTACACAGAAAGAAGTCATCAACCTCGGATTGAATGGCCGCAACTTCACCCAGCTGATTACTTTGACTCCCGGGGTCAGTAACCAGACTGGCCAGGATGAAGCCAAAGTGGGTGTACAGGGCAGCGTGAAGTACAGCGTGAACGGCGGCCGCGTGGAATACAACTCATTCGAAGTGGACGGCAGCGACGTGTTAAATGCCGGCCTGAGCGGCGCGGAAAGCACGCTGGTGGTCTATCCGAGTCTGGACGCGATTCAGGAAGTTAAAGTTCTCACCTCTAATTATGGCGCGCAGTACGGGCGGACTGCCTCCGGCACGGTACAGGTGACTACGAAATCGGGTGGCAGCCAGTGGCATGGAAACGCTTATGAGTTTTTTCGCAATGAAGCGATGAACGCCCGGAATTACTTCGACCAAACTCCCAAGGCGCCGTTGTACCGCAGGAATGACTTCGGCTTCACGCTCGGTGGGCCTCTGTGGATACCCCACGTTTACAACCAGAATAAACAGAAAACGTTCGTATTCTTTTCTGAAGAACATCGCATCGAGAAATCTCCGAGCGAATTGCAGCCAAACTTCAATCAAGCCGTGCCCACGCTCGCCGAACGTCAGGGCAACTTCAGCGATGTCTGTCCGAGTCCTTTCGATCCCACCGATCTTAAGAAATTGCAAGGAACTGGTATAACGGGTAATTACTTCTTCCCGATCGCCTCTTTCCCTGACTGTCCTGGAGTTCCAAACGGAGAGGCCCCTCCAGGGTTCCGGGTGCTGTTCTCAAATCAGGATGCCAGCGGGAACTTTACTTACAACAATCTGATGGGTGGCGGAGGTCCGGGCAGTACTGCTTTCACCAACGGTGGCCTTGACCCCAATGCCCTGGCCCTTTTGAATTCGAATCTCATTCCACTACCGAATTCCTTCGGGGGCTGTAACTCGAGCCTGGTCGGGCAAATCGATCACACGACGCAAGAGCCGATCATGCCCTGTTATGACGCCGTTATCTCGGAGCCGACGCATTGGCGCGAGGAATTATTCCGCATCGATCAAAATTTCAACTCCCACGTGCACGGCGCGTTCCGCTTTATTCACGATTCCTGGGATACGGTCACGCCCACTCCAAATTGGGGCACCGTAAGAAATACGTTTCCAACCGTGCAGAACAAGTTCGTTGGACCAGGAATCGACATGGTGGTTCGCCTGACGCAGACGATCACCCCTTCGTTGCTGAACGAAACCGTCTTCAGCTATACCGATGCACACATAACGTTGTCTGATGTGAACGGTCCGGGCGGGGCCGACTTCCAGCGCCCCGCGGGCCTGGGCAATCCGAACAATGTCGGCACATGCAACGGGTCGGCGGGTCTGATTCCACTGTGTCCGATGGGTTACTTATTCAACAATGGCTTCGGCGGAAAGGCACCTGGCTTGGTCCTCGGCGGGAATAACCAGGAATACGGCGGAGCCGGATTTACGATTGATACTTCCTACATGCCCTGGGAGCATACCAACCCAACCTATAACTTTCGCGACGACGTCAGCAAAGTGAAAGGAAAACACACCTTTCAATTTGGAGTGCAGTACGTACTCGCGCAAAAAAATGAGACCAATGGTGCGCTGGGAGCGGCATCGGGAGACACGCAAGGTCTGTTAACGACCAGCAACATCAATGGCGGAATTTATAGCACGGGTAACGCGTTTGCTAACTTTCTTTACAACGACGGGCTTGACGTAACTGGCGGCGCGCTGAATGTGTTGGGCGGGGGCAATGCCATCAAGAGCTACACGCAGGACAGTGCGCAACTGCGGTATTACAACCGTTATCAAATCGGAGAACCCTTCATTCAGGATGATTGGAGAATGAGTCCGCGCTTGACGCTCAACTTGGGCTTGCGCGTGAGTTTATTCGGAAACTACCATGAAAAATATCTGCGCGCTTACAACTGGGAGCCCCAAGCCTTCAGCCAAACGCTCGCTGCCGAGGTGAAGGTTGATCCCAACACCGGCCAACTGATCGGTTTGCCGGGCATCAAGCCGATTCCCTTCAACCTGGGGAATCTGGACCCGCGAATCATCAACGGCATCGTCCAATGCGGTCCGAACGGCGTTCCGGAAGGTTGCGTCAACAGTCACCTGTTCAATCCGGCGCCGCGGGTTGGTTTTGCCTGGGATCCCCAGGGGAATGGGAAGACCTCCATCCGCGCTGGCTACGGCATTTTCTTCGAGCACGGCACCGGCGATGAAGCCAATACCGGATCGCTGGAAGCGAGTGCTCCCGATGTTCTGAATCTGACGCAGCCTTTTCCGGCAGGTTATGCCTGCATCGGAGACTTCGCTACCAACTGCAATATTTCCACGACTCTGGCTTCTGCTCCCGGTGCCTTCCCCATCAATGTGACCTCGATTCCCACGCAGACCAAGTATTCCTACTCGCAGCAGTGGAGCCTGAGTGTGCAGCGTGAACTGCCCCACAGTTTCGTGGCAACGTTCGCGTATGTCGGCAGCAAGGGAACGCGTCTGACCGTCGAGCGACAACTCAATCAAATACAACCAATTTCCCCTGCGCTGACTCCTTTCGCACCGCATGAGCCATTTCTACTCGACGTGGCGGGAGCCACGGTAGGTGATTGCGACAATATTGGAAGCATTTCTAACCCGGTTTTCGCCTTGCAGAGTGGCGTAACGGTCAGCGCGACGAACCCTGCAGCTGTCAACATGCAAATTGCGTGTCAAGGGCAATCAAATAACCCGTCCCACCCAGCGATCGCGGTGGCGAACACGTTTCGCCCATATCCGGGGTTAGGCGACATTTTCTCTCTACAGAATGCCGCCGATTCTTCGTACCACGGCTTTCAGACTACGATGCGGCGAACCAAGGGCCCGTTGACCGCAGGGTTCGCGTACTCGTACAGCCACTCGATCGATGACTCCTCCGACCGCACCGACCCTACGTTCGTGAATTCCCTTGATTTGCGATCCAACAAAGCCAGCTCCGATTTCGATCAACGACACTTGCTCAATATCAGTTACGTATACAGCGCTCCCAACTTTAGCCGTGCATTACAGAGAGACCTGCTCGGACCCATTGAAACAGCCGCCGACGATCAAGAGGATAAAAAAGATGCGCCAGGTTCGGGAGAGCCTTCGCGCCTTATGCGCTGGATCGGCGACGGATGGCAATTGTCAGGCATCACGAGCTATCAATCGGGAACGCCGTTCAGCGTGATCAATAACGGGGGAAGCAGCGGGATCGGGGTACCGGACAACGCTGGCGTGGCGAACGGATACAGCCGGGAAAACGGGACCGCTGCGCTCTCCTATCCGGATCTGGCAACCGGCCCGACTGGTGCAGCGCTCAGGTCGAATCCCAGCAGCTTTGGTCCGCTTCTGTTCAATCCTAACCTATTCGTTGCGCCTCGCGGACTCACGTTCGGAGACGCTGGACGAAATTTCCTGAATAATCCCAACCGCCTGAATTTCGACATGTCGCTACTGAAGCACTTCGCGATTCGGGAGGGTAGCGAGGTAGAGTTCCGCGCAGAAGCGTTCAATGTGTTCAACCACACCCAGTTCCGCATCTATAATCCCGATCTTGGAAATACAGGTAGCAACACCATCGGTTGCTACGGCGGGCCTACGTATTCCGCCGGCGCGTACTTCCCCGGAGGCACAGACTGTCTTACTGGCAGCGCGTTCCTGCACCCAGTGGACGCGCACCGTCCGCGAACTTTGCAGCTGGCTCTCAAATTTAGCTTCTAGCTGAGGGAGTGAGGCTTGATAGCTTGCTCGCGTTGCTCCATCGCTTCAACTTAGTCGTTCTTCTGGTCAGTTCATTGATTGTAAGTAGCGCGGATTCTGAGTAGCGAGCTTCCGCAAAGCGCAAAGTCTGCAGTGGCATCCAACATCAAGAACACGGCGCTATCGGGACGACTGCCCTAAGTATCTGCCCAATCGTACCAACTGAGAGTTGGTTAATTGAAAGTAAAGGCTACAGGTCCGTTATCAATCGTGAGCGGACCGGGGCTAATCGGGGGGCACGGTCCGGGAGTGTTGATTCCGAGGAAAAGGCCGTCAGGGTCGGTATCCAACAACGAGAACCCGGTCGAGTCAACAACCACGGTTGCCGGTGCGGCACCGCTTCCGTTTTCCGAGCTTGACGGCGTACCGATTCGCCCAATCTGCTCGCCGTTGTAATCATAAATTTGCAGATATACATTCTGCCCGCTGATGGTCCCGGTCAGAGACGCAGTTGTGAAACAAGGGTACCCAACGGCAGTAATTGTTCCGGTTAGAGTCGCATTGCTCGTACCTGCGTTTGTGCCCTGACTAAGCGATCCGGATACCGCCACCGGGACAGGGTTCTGCAAGCCCTGGAGGAGTTCCATGTAAGTCGAATTGATCGTCCCGGTAAAGTTGCCGGTCAACGAGGGAATAAGAAAGGCGTTCCACGTGCCGGTGGTGGGCGTGGTCTGACAAGCTCCGCCCATCCCCTGAAAATCGCCGGACATGGATACGTTGTCCGATGAAATGGTTCCGGTAAAGTTCACGGTTGTGCCGAATTCATCCACGGAGAAGGTCACATTCTGGCCGCTCACCGTACCGGTTAAAGAAGCAACACCCCCACAACGATCGTTCTGACCGAGTGGAGGGACCTGAACGCTACCGGTCAGCGTATTGTTTGTTTCCGCAAGAAAGCCCGAAACTGAAAGCGAACCATTCGTTTGTGGATATGGCAAGAGAACCATTTGCCAGTTGCCGGCCAGCGGCCCGCTCGCGGCGGACGAGGTCGAGGAAGTTCCACCACAAGCGATCAGAGTCAACAGAGCAGCTAAGAGTAATGCAGTGGCGAAAGTTCTCACAAATCTCCCTCGAAGGAATGCAACCAAAATCAAGGAATCATCCAGTGATCAATGCGGCAGCACACAAAAGGCGCGTGCGTCTTGCAGTTCTTGTGTTGGCCGACCAGTGTAGCCTCTGCTCTATGACTGCGTTGTTACTGGAAGGTTAAAAATCGATGAATTTGATTATGCCGCCCGGCAGGCCGCCTGTCCGCGAGGGTTGACTTAACGAATGAGGTCGTTCCGCGATGATTTTTTAACCTAAGATTCATCCAAGAAATTAAACGCCAGCGTATAGTTTTGCTTCTCCGGACTTCCTGAGGTAATACGATGCGAAGGTTGTGGCTCGTTGTGGTGCTGGCGAATTTGGTGCTTCTCGCCAGTTGCGGCGGCGGGGTGAATACTAGCCCTGCTCCCAGCCCGACTGGCGGCAACCCAGGTGGGCAAGTCGTTCTGCAGTCCATTACAGTCAGTCCCAGCAACGCCTCGATCGCGCAAAACACAGTGCAAGCATTCACTGCCACGGGAAACTATTCTGATGGAAGCACAAAAGATTTGACCACGACGGCGCAGTGGTCTTGCCTGCTTCCCAACGTCGCGACCGTCAGCAGCAGCCCACCGACGCAAGGCCTGGCCATGGCTTTGTCGACTGGGAGCGGAAGTCCCGCCACTGTGCTCATCACTGCAACTTCGGGAAGCGTTTCCAATAGCGCGAAACTGGCCATCAAGTCGGCGAGCGTGACGGTGTCCTCTGTCGCGGTAACTCCAGCGGCCGCCACCATCGGATTCTTGAATCAGCAGCAGCTCACCGCGACCGCGACTTTCAGCGATGGTTCCACACAGGACGTTACGAACTTAGCTTCATGGAGTGCCTCTCCTTTATTCGTTACCAATTCCGGCCTGGCGATCGGAACGAGCGTCGGAACGTACACTGTGACCGCCTCATTCGGCGCAGCGCCTCCCCCGATGACACCTCCGACCCTGACGGTGGATTTGTCGAATCTGGTGTCTGTCTCCATCTCTCCCGCAAGTCCGATCATCGCGAACCAAACGCAGTTGACATTTTCCGCAATTGGCTCGTTTAACGATGGCAGCACGCGCGACGTTAGCAGTCTCGTCACAAACTGGTCCTCCTCCGATGGCACGATTGCAGAAAACTTCGGCACAACCCCGGGCGACTTCAAAGGCAAGGGAGCGGGGCCCGCTACCATCACCGCTACCATCGGCACCTTCACTCCCTCGACAACGCTTACCGTTACCGATGCGACCTTACAGTCGATCGCGGTGTCTCCTGCCAACGCCTCTGTTGCTGACACGACCAAGCTCAATTACACGGCGACTGGCAGTTTTAGCGATGGCAGCACCGAGGATCTGACAACGCAACTGACGTGGTCGGTTCAGGGCAACACAGGGGCGGCATCCGTGAACTCGAAAGGCCTTTTGACCGGCTCGTCTCCAGGATCGATAACGGTGACCACGAGCAGCCCTTCCACGTTGGGCTCGATCTCAGGATCGACTGGGGCCACGGTGACTCCCGCCACACTGCAAACGATCGCGGTAACACCTGCAACCGCTTTTATACCGCCGGGTGTAACCTTTGCTTTTTCTGCGATTGGTACCTTCAGTGACGGTTCCACCCAGGACGTCAGTGCGCAGGCGGTGTGGACATCCGACTTCGAGAACGTGACCACGGTGAAATCGGCTGTGGCAACTGGTCAAGGGGTAGGACAATCAACTATCACGGCGAAGCTAGGGGCGATCAGCGGAACTGCTGAGCTGATGGTTGTTCTTCCACAACAGGTTTCGCTGACGGTCGGCCCCACGACGGTCCAGGTTGCCGCCGGGAGTTCGACGCAACTCAACGCCACGGGCACTTTCATCGACGGCACCAAGCAGGATTTCACCGCTCTGGTGAATTGGTCGTCTTCTAATTCCACGGCTGCCACGGTTGGCTATCAGACCGGACTTGTATCAGGTTCGGCTGCGGGAGCGTCTACCATCACCGGGACCCTGGGGTCGGTGACCAGCACTGCACAAGTGACGGTGCAATGACCGCGGCAGGACAGGTGAATCCGCCTAGGGTCATCCAGTGCCCTTACTGCGTGGAAGGTGACAACTTCATCGCCATGAAGGCCAGAGCTGACGGCCACTGGTTCCTGTGCGCACATTGCGCCCACGTTGTTATTCCGGACCTGCCTTCGTATCAATGTAATTGCAGGAAATGCTCCGAACTCAGCAAGCCGCTATACTCAGACTCCAAGTAGCGTCGCCGGCCCAAATCTGCGATCAAATGCTAAACCGAACCCGCCATCTGTGGCCGACCCCAAACTCCAATTTCTTCCCGATCCTCGCCAACTGGACTGAATCAGGCCGATTCCTATATGTTCATTTCCACAGAATGAAGGATCAATCTCGTAAAATTAACCATTCCTTAACTTGCGTGTCATCTTGATGAAACAAGCTTGCACGACACTCGCTGCACCAAAAGTTCAGGGGAAAAATAGGAGTCTACCATTCGGAGAAATGGCCAAGCCAATATTACAAGCCGGTAGCGCTCCACGTGCAGACCATTTCTGGGAGCCGCGAACTTGAATTCGATGGAAAATGTACATCGCAGCGCCGTCCAGGGCGGCGCAGAGGCTTCGGCCCTGGAAGCGAGAAACGACGCGAGAAACGAAGCGGGAAACAAGGGCTCGATCAGTTCCCTTCCCAGTTCGTCCAGCGACCCTACGCCTTTGAACGGGAATGGACCAGCAACCCCTCGCGACGTTTTGATCGCGCTGACTTATGGGTTGGAACTTGTAAGGAACGGCGCGATGCTGGTTGCATCTGAGGGTCGTCCTCGCCTTGCGAATCGTGCCGCGCTCGCGATTCTGCAGAAAAAAGATGGACTTTCGTTATCGAGAACAGGATTGATAGCCGACCGCGCTGCCGACACGCGCCTGCTGTTGAAGCTGCTGGAGGATGCGATCACGAGTCCGGAACGGGGTGAGCCGAAAGGTTCGCCGATCACTCTGCCGCGGAAAGCTGCTCACAGCGCACTGATCGTGCGGGTAGTTCCTGGGCCTGGTTTAGGCTCCTGGGTTGGCACGGAGAATCGGGCCGCTCTGGTCACAATGTATGACCAGGACATGGGCCTTGAAGTAGACGAGTCGGTGCTTACCAAATTGTACGGTCTCACCCGTGGAGAGGCGGCCCTGGCGTCACACCTCCTGCGGGGGAACTCAATTGAAGAGGCTGCCGCGAGACTCTTTATCAGCACCCATACTGCCCGGACTCATCTGAAGCGCATCTTTATGAAGACCGACACGCACCGGCAGACCGAACTCGTGGTGCGCATGTTCTCGTCTGTTTTGTAGCGAATTTCCTGGGCGCTGCGCCATGTCGGGCGATGCCTGATCAACCTTCCGAAAATCCCCGCAACGTGATTATGTGAGCAGAGTGCTCGCTGTCTCCTGGATTTTCAGGCCTTTGAGAAGGCTGAAACTTGCGTCGAAAAACTACCGGGCTAACGAATACCTCATTTGGGGGATTACAAGGTCTGCTGGCTCCTCCAGAGTACGCTACTAGGAGGACTATGCTATGTCTTGCGAGATGCATATCGTTCGGGGCTCTGCGGGAAGGCTCTTGGGGGCGGTGGTTGCGCTTGCTCTATTGATCCCAGCGGCGGCGATGGCAGATACGCTTTGTCAACCGTCCTCGGTCTGCGTCACGAACGATGTCGGCACGCTGTCCGGAACGGACAGTGGGCTGACGCTGACCGGTTCTGTCGTAACCCAGATCGGCGGTCTTCAGGGATCTAATTTGGGTTCGCTCACCTTTACCACTGGAGCACTGCTGAGTGGCAACATCAAAGGGCCGGCAGCGACTTTCGCTGGGGGCGCGGGCAGTAGCTTTGTAATCATGGAGAACACTTCGACGTTCACTGGAACCCTGTTTTCGGGCAGCTTTACCGGTCCCATTAACTGGACGGTGACCGGGGACAAGCTAAACAGCCACGGCGTTGTGACAGGCTGCATGGCAGGAGGCTGCGTTTACACGCTTAGCGGTAGCCTCACCGGCACATGGTCAAACGGCATGACGTATAACGGAGCAACGACGCAACTTACGTTCCGCAGCTCTAAACCGTTCAGCGGGTCGATCGGTCTCTCTCAAGGAAACACGTTTGTTGTGACTCCCGAACCCGGGACGCTGGCATTGATGGGGACTGGGTTCCTGGGGATCGGGTTGATCGGGATGCGGAAGCTTAAGTCTAAGGGGAACACGAATTCGGGAAGTTGGGCGTTGTGACAGTTGTCTTTTAGAGCAGGCGCGGCGCAGGTGGAAGGGTTTTCGGGAATTCAATAAAAGGATTGCAGTGATCATATTGATCACCAGCCTCAAGCAAACGCTTGGGGCTGCCTGCTTTCTGGCCCTCCCCGGATTGTTTTGAGCGCGGCGATAGGGAAGCTTTTTCTCGATCTCAAAAACTCTGGCGGGTCGCGCGATTGATCGAGACCGGCTTTTGAACTCCCGCAATACCCTATTTGGGGGATTACACGGGCTTCCCCATGGAAGATGATCTTCGGGAAGTTAAGGAGCTTTTATGCAGAGTTGTGTCATTCAGGATAGCAACTTTCGCGGCAATATCGAATTGAGTTCGCACTCGCGCTATAGCTTTTATCGCTACTCCCTCTGGCGCGCAAATTCAGGCGAACACCTCTTTGATGGTGCGGCCGGTGACCGGACCGAAGCTCTAGACACGATGCGCGCCCATATCCGCTACTTGTCTGCAGGAGAAGGACTGGCTGCGAGGGAGTAGTACGTCCTATGAAATTATCTCGACCTGTACAAGCAGCTCAAGACATTCAGAGAGCCGCTGAAAACCCAGAGAGGTTCGATGTCATCGATCTCGGGCCTTTCGACAACAACCGGAATGACGTGCTTGCGCTGAATGATATCGCGCAATGCGCTGGTGTGTCTCTCAACCCTGAGACCGGCCGGATCGAGGCCTTCCGGCAGGCCGACGGAGCCCGCAGTATGTTGGGAACGCTAGGAGGTTCTTTCAGCATTGCTCACGACCTGAACAACCAGGGAGAAGTCGTCGGCGGATCTCTCACCGAGGGCGATGAGAACTTCCATGGTTTCCTTTACCGCGACAACCGGCTCCATGACTTGAACGAGTTCCTGGATCCGGGAACTGGGTGGGAACTTCTTCAGGCCTTGGGCATTAACAATCACGGGGAGATCATCGCCATCGGCAACAATACCGGTCAGGATCGCATCGTCCTGCTCCGGCCTAGAGCTTGAGTGTGACCTGAGACTGCGGCGGGCGCGGTCTCATTTCCCAGGGAGCAACAAATGTTCTTTTGCATATCCAGCCTGGCCAGGCAGGCGATAAAGTTATTTCTCTTTCTCCTAGTATACGGTTCAATTCTCCACGCAACTCCGATCGAAGCACGCGCAGGGTGGCAACTGCGAGACTCGAAGCGTATCCTCAGCCTCGGCATAGCCTCAACCGAAACGAAAAGAACATTCGAGTTAGCGGCGATCGACGCGATCTTTGCACCTGGCCTTAGCGGGGGAGTTTTGTTGAAGCCGAGCGGCATCGCTTACTCTGGCGCCTCCAGTGGCCCTAACCCAGTCGAGATTCCAGAACCGCAACCATTGCTGCTGTTGGGAACCGGTTTGCTTTCAATAGCAACCGTGATCCATCGCCGTCGATTGGCTTGAATGCGATCGCTCCCGATTGACAAGAATCTCTACTGATCCGACGGGGCAGCTAGGACGAGTCCTGGGAAGGTTCGCACTGGTGAATCGGAAACTCCGTGTCCGGGCTTAGTGGCGCAATCGCATCTCGGCTCCTATCCTGCCAAATCGAGAATCAGCAGAGATCAGGAATAGTTATTGGTACAATAAATTCTGGAAGGACTGCTGCGGAAACACAGGTTTAATGCGGTTGGACCGAACCGACTCAAGGGGGCCTATGATACGCAAAATTAAAGCGGGAATTAAACTCATCGCGGGAAAACGCCGTGCAGGCCCGGACCTTCCGCTTTTTCCAGATGACGCGTTCCTGATCGCGTATCCTAAGTCAGGAAACACGTGGACCCGCTTTCTGGTGGGAAATTTGTTTTATGGCAGCGGAGTAGATTTTCTAAACATTCCCCAACTGATTCCGCACTTTGATGTGATGCCGGGGCGGTTTTTCCTAAGCATGCCGCGGCCTCGTGTAATCAACTGTCACGAGGCGTACAGGCCGCATTATAAAAGGGTCATTTATGTCGTACGTGACCCTCGCGATGTAGTGGTTTCCCTGTTTTACTTCCAACGCAAGCGCCGGATCATCGAGGATGGTTATCCGCTGGACCAGTTCGTTAGCCGATTTATCGCGGGAGAAGCGGTCGGTCCTCCCCGCTTGGGGTCTTGGCAACAGAACGTGGGAAGCTGGCTGGCCATGCGCCAAAATGATCCTACTTTCTTGCTTCTACGCTACGAGGACATGTTGCGCGAGACCGAATCAGCTTTGAGGAAAATAGCTTCGTTGCTCGGTATCGACGCCACGCCCGAGCGGATTTCACAAGCCGTGGAACGTAGCTCCGCGCAGGAGATGAGAGGCCTCGAGAAAGTTCAAGGCAAAGAGTGGCACCAATCGAAGGGTACGCGCCAGGAGATTCCTTTCGTACGTTCGGCGCGATCGGGAGGTTGGAAAACGGCTCTTTCAAGAGATGCCGCAGCCGAGATCGAGTCCGCTTGGGGGCCGTTAATGGATCGGCTAGGATACGAACGCTCGACCGATTTGCCTTCCGGCCAACTGGAACAAAACGCCGTGGGAGAACTACGCGGTTGATCAAGCGAACCAGGGTGTTGCCTCGTGCCTTTAAAGGGCCGTTTTTGATCCGCTGGCTTACGCGATCTGCGATCCCGGCCTGCCTGCGCAAATCGACTTTTTCGTCCAGGATTGAGCTTCGTCCGCAGGGACATCCGACAGGTCAGGTTTTTCTCGCGCGGACGCAACTCTGTCTCTGTGCCACGCCTGCGTGATTCATGCATTCAACGCTGCGCCGCACGTCGATATATACGATGTGATTTTCGGAACTTTGCTATGCCAAGGATGGCGCGGACAATCTTGCCGAGAATCAGGAAGTCTCTCCAGACCAGAGGGCTTCCAGCGACGATTTGGCGGTGCGCGGTGGGCCCTTATACGCTGCTCCGGCATTACCTGAATAATCGCAAACGCTACGTTACCTACAGCGATCAAGACCAATTTGACGTGCAACACGGAGTCGAAACCACTAAGCGAGTTCACCTGACCGATTTGGAGATTGACAGTCCGAATTGGATCCACGCGGATGGATACTGGCCGACGCCGTCGCACGTCTTTCAAAATGCACTCTCGGAGCTGAAAACAAACTACGACAATCTGGTGTTTATCGACTTCGGATCCGGCAAAGGCCGAGTCTTGCTCATGGCGTCGGAGTTTCCATTCCGCAAGATCATCGGTGTCGAGTTCTCCAGTCAACTCCATGCCATCGCTGAAGAAAACATACGGCGCTACCAAACCACGACGCAGAAATGCCGGGATGTCACGTCGATCTGCGCGGACTTCACTCAGTTCCCAATCCCGACAGACCCTTTGTTTGTGTTTCTCTACAACCCGTCATCCTTGGAGATCACTTCGGCTTTAGCCGGCAATATTGCCCAGTCGTTGCGCAAGCATCCTCGGGAGCTATGGGTTTTCTACGTGACGCCCGCCTACGACGTCTTCGAGTCGGGAAATCCGTTGGCGCTTCGGAAGATCAAATCGACCGCGAAGTATGCTATTTACACTAACTGCGCGGATTAGCGCCTTTCTTTCCCAGCCACTCCACTAGCACCGCGGCGAAACGTTCCGTGTTCGGCGCCATGTCGTAGTCACGGATGACTCGAGCCCGCGCTTCGGTCCCAATCCGCGCGCATAGCTCCGACGAATCCAAGAGACTACGGATCTTGTCTCTGAGGTCTTCCACATCGGCCACGGTGAAGAGCATTCCGTCTACCCCATGCTCAATCAACTCCGGAATGCCGGTGATGCAAGGGGCTACGCACGGTATCTGCATGGCCATGGCTTCCATCAACACCATCGGAATACCTTCCGCCAGGCTGGACAACACGAACAGATCTGTCTCGCGATAGAGCGCCATGAGCCGATCTTGATCGACCCAGCCGGCGAATTCAACGTGGGATGCAATGCCGAGTTCGGCGGCGCGATTCTCCAGCCAGGACCGGTCGGGGCCATCCCCTACCAACCGCAAATGAACAGGGCGCCCTTCCGAGTTCAGGCCTGCGATCGCTTCGAGCAGCAATGCTTGTCCCTTCTCCGGGGCCAACCGGCCCACGCTCAGAATCGACGGCGGCCGCGAGATCGCCCGTCGTGGCCCCGGGGCAAACTCGGTTGCATCGATGCCGAGCGGAACGTGGATCAGCTTGTCCCATTCACCGCGGTTGCATGAAAGCATCAATTGACCACGCCCGTGACCGCTGATCGAGCGCACGAACTGAGCACCTTCGATGAGCTCGGCCAGATGCGATTCCGAGGGATTGTGCAACTCTCCAAAGCCATATACTCCAAACGACATGGTCACCGGGAAGGTTCGCGAAATGATCAGGGCGACGGTTGCCGAGAAACTTGCATGCACGTGAGGAATGCCGCATTGACGCATGTGCCGGCCCACGAGAATCGCTTCGGCAAAATATGCCAGATGATACATCGCCCGCTTGGGGCTGCCACGTCCTAATCGAAGAGCAAAGAACAATCCGCGCAAGTAACGCAGCGGATGCCGTAGAAACTCACTCAGGTTCAGCAATACAGCTCTCGACGTCGGCACGGCCTTGACATAGAAAGTGCGAGCCGTCTCTTCGCGCTCTTGCGGATTCAGCTTTTCCAGAGGGCGATCGGGTGGGCTCACGGATGCGACTGCGACGTCGAGGCCAAGGGTGCGGAGATGCCTTACTTCAGCCAGCAGGTAGCTATGATTGATGGCCGGGAACTGGCCAATCAGATAAAGCAACTTGGTAGGGTCAGCCACGGGCCGCCCGCTCCGCCGCGATCACGGCGGCAATCCCCTCCGCCAACGACGCACGCGGCCGCCAACCAATTTCTGCGGCTGCGTGAGAAGTATCTGCGATCACATCCATGATCTCTCCCGGACGGGTCTCGTCGGCGCTTACTACAGGTTTGGACACCCCGGCGGCGTTCTGGACTAGCTGCACCACGTCCGCCACACTCACCGAATGGCCACTTCCCAAGTTGAAAATGCCATGCGCTTCTGCTCGCAGCGAGGCCACAAGAAACTCGATAGCGTCTTCGATAAAAAGATAGTCGCGCTTGGGACGCAGATCCTGGACGCGCACAACTTCGACGGCTGGGTCCAGCACCTGCCGCACAATCAACGGAATCAGGAATGAACCACGCTGTCCCGGACCGTAAATGTTAAAAGGGCGAACGATCAGCAGGGAGATTCCAAAGCGTTGCTCATAAAATCGCGCGGTGTCTTCGGCGAGAATCTTCGTATGAGCGTACGGATTAGCTGCCACCAGGGGATGGTCTTCCGCAATCGGCAATCGCTGCGGCTGACCGTATACGTAAGAACTCATCAGGGTGAGCGCGGCATGATTCTGGCGGCAGTGCTCGAGAACATTCACCGTGCCCATCACGTTGGTGTGGTAAAAGGCGCGTGGATTCTGCCAGCTTTCCGGCACATAACTTCTCGCCGCGAGATGAAAGACGTGGCTCACACCCTCCATCGGCAGCGAGCAACTGGCAATGTCTCCGTCGGCACTCGAATGCTGCCGGACAACGTGGCCCTGCGATTCCAGCGCCCTCACCAGGTGGCGCCCCAGGAAGCCTGTCGCTCCGGTTACCAGGATCTCATTTTTCATCCGGCAAGAGTTGCTTCCGACGGTCATCAAACTCGTCTACCGCGCGCATGTAGTCGTCCACGCGGCCAATATCCAGCCAATAACCGGAGTGGCGTTCGACGTGGACCGACTCTTTCCGCGCAAGCATGTCCAACATGAGGTCATCGAAGCCGTACTTCTGCCCCGCCGGCACGCGATCGAGAACCGATCGATTCAGGATGTAGACCCCCATGCTGACTAAGTACTGGAACTTTGGTTTCTCCTCAAATCCTACGAGCTGGTTCTCGCGGGCGTGAAGGACTCCGTAGTCGACAATGTTCGTGCGTTCGGAAGCGGCGATAGTGAATTGCCTCCTATGGCTAACGTGCTCCTCGTATAACTTCTGCATCGGCAGGTCGGTGAGCACATCTCCATTCATCAACAAGAAATTCTCGGGCAAGTCGCGGATCAGGCACAGAGGCGCAATCGTACTGAGCGGAACAGTTTCGAGCGAATAATCAATGCTGATTCCCCATCTCGATCCGTCGCCACAAAATGCGCGCACGATCTCCGCCTGGTAGTTCACGGCCAAGGTAACGCGATCGAAACCCTGGCTCGCCAGTTGGCGAAGTATTACTTCAAGAATAGGATATTCGCCGATCGGCATCAGCGGCTTGGGCAGCACAACCGTATAAGGGCGAAGTCGACTGCCCTTGCCACCGGCTAGGACCACTGCGCGCTTAGACATTGTAGAGGTTGGCCTTATACCGGCGCAGATTCTCCGGCTGGCGAAACCAGCGTACCGTGCGCTCTAAACCTTCACGCAACGGAATCTGGGGAACAAAAGCGCTCGCATTCCGAAGCTTCGAATTATCGCACTTCAAGCGTTGGACCTCGCTTTTTTCGGGCCGAAATCTCTTCTCGTCGCTGACTACTCGTATGTTGGAACCCATAATCTCGCCGATGAGTTTGACCAAATCTCCAACGGCAATCTCGTGGTTTGATCCGATATGAAAGACTTCGCCTTGGCCGCCATCCATTTCGGCGATGGCCAGAAAACCGCGGCACGTATCTTCGACGTAAGTGAAATCACGGGTAGCGGTCAGGTTGCCAAGGGAAATAGTAGATTTGCCCTCAGCTATTTGAATGATAATGCTGGGGATCACGGCGCGCGCCGACTGCCGGGGTCCGTAGGTGTTGAATGGACGCGCCACCACCACAGGAACATCAAATGAATACTGGAAGCTGAGAGCGATACAGTCGGATGCGATTTTTGTGGCGCTGTAAGGAGACTGCGGCTGCAAGGGATGTTTTTCATCGATCGGGACGTACTGTGCCGTGCCGTAGACCTCGCTCGTCGAAGTCTGAATAAATCGCTTTACGCCGTTTCGCCGGGCGGCCTGGCACAGATACAAAGTACCCTTGACGTTCGTATCCACGAAGCTATCTGGCGCTCGATACGAGTAAGGGATCGGGATGAGAGCTGCCAAGTGGAACACAATGTCGACCCCGCGAGTTAGCTCATCACAGAGGTAGGCGTCACGAATGTCGCCGGTCACGACCTCGATTTGCTTCAGGCAGCCGATTTGTTCCAGCCATCCCCAATCGTTGAACGAGTTATATTGGCTCAATACCCGGACACGCGCTCCCGCGGCAACGAGCTGCTCGGCGAGATGCGAACCGATGAAGCCATCAGCTCCAGTCACGAGCACTTGCGAATTGCGGACGTTTGCCATAAGCCTTTTACGATTCCGATCTCTACGGGTCGTGATGTGTCCTAGGCCGGTACAAAACGAGCATACTCCGGCCCACACATGGCTCTCTCAAGCATTTCTCGATGTGCAGGTTAGCTGGTGAGCTTCCGGCTGAATGCGGATACTCTACTGGTACGTGACGGGTTATTTTAACAAAAAGCTTGAGAAAAGGGCGTTCCAAAAGCAGGAAATTACCGAAGGGACGACCGCGCCCCCGGGGCAGTTATCCTGCCGGAATTAACCTTCCGTGCATCTCCGGCAGCCGATTCTGGAATACTATGATGCAGAGATGCTGATCTGCCGGAACCGGCTCACTGCCGGGCATCCCGGGAGTTCGGAGAATCAGATGAATACCTCCTCTCAGCCTGATAGGCCGCCGACTATGCCCACCGCCGAACTGCAGCCGGTTCTGGCCAGCGTGGTCATCCCAGCCTACAACTGCTCGGATTGCATCGTGGAGGCATTAAATTCAGCGCTGGAACAGACGTTTTCTGAGTTCGAAGTGATCGTGGTGAATGATGGCTCTCCCGATACGCCACAGCTCGAGCAGGCGCTAGAGCCTTACCGGGAACGGATCCGGTACATCAAGCAAGAGAATCAAGGACCCAGCGGGGCCCGCAACACGGGCATTCTTGCGGCTCGCGGAAAATATGTGGCATTCCTCGATAGCGACGACCTATGGCGTCCGGGCCACCTGGCGAGGCAGATCGCTCTTCTGGAGGCGAATTCATGCTTGGGTCTGGTTTATGCGGATGCCATGTTGACCGTAAATGGCGTCCCTGTACGTACTTATTTTGAAGACTGCCCGCAAAGCCATCCGGTGACCTTCGAATCTTTGGTGAAAGAAGAATGCTCGGTGATAACTTCGGCAACGGTAGCGCGGCGCGATGCCCTGGTTCAAGCCGGCTTGTTCGACGGTCAGTTCAGACGCTGCGAGGATTTCGATCTTTGGACAAGGATCGTGCACTGCGGCTTTCAAGTGGATTATGTCCGCGAGGTGCAAATCGTGCATCGCTCACGAAATGGTCTTTCTTCGGATGCGGAGTCCATGAAGCGATCTCTGGCAGCGGTTTACAAAAAGATGTCCCAACTGCCCGTTTCTGAGATTCAAAAAGATCTGATTCTTGCGCGGCAGGCGCGAGCTGAGGCCGAACTGCAGCTCGAACTTTGCAGAAAGTCCTTGCTCGCCGGAGATCATGTTCAGGCGCGGGCTACGGCTGAGGCCGCACTGCGCGTCCTGGACAATTGGAGATTGCGGCTTGCGGTGGTTGCGCTGCGTGTGGCTCCGCTCCCGTTTGCGGCGGGTTATCGGGCCTACGCGCGAATCCTGGCCCGCCGCAGACGCGCTCGTCTCGAGCGATTGCGGAAGTTCGAGTGGCAACAATTGGGGGTCCACGGCAAATGATTTATGGCATTCGATCGGTTCTCGGTTACCTCCTGGGCACCGATAAAGCGGAGCGGAACTTCGCGGTTTATGGGGACGACACCTTTCTCGTCTCATATCCGCGATCTGGGAACACCTGGACCCGCTTTCTCATTGCCAATCTGATGTACCCTGGAGAGCGCGTCACCTTCGCCAACATCGAGCGCTTGATCCCGGATACTGCTTCACAATCCAATCGCGCCCTCAAACGCACACCTCGTCCTCGCATCATCAAGACCCATCAATATTTCGATCATCGCTACGGGAGGATGATTTACATCGTTCGTGATCCGCGGGACGTGGCGCTCTCCTACTACGACTTCCACCGAAAATACCGCACGATTGAAGATAGCTATCCGTTAGAAGCTTGGGTGAAAGATTTTGTCCGCGGCAACCTGACCTCCGCCGATTGGGGTACATGGGGCGAAAATGTCGCGAGTTGGTTCTACACGCGCGGCCGATCGGCGGATTTCCTGCTGCTCCGATACGAGGATATGGTCGAAAATACCCCCAGAGAGCTCGCCCGCATCGCTCACCATTTAGGCGTCGAAGTAACGGCAGATCGATTGGACGAGGTGATCCGGCGAAGTTCCGCTGATCGGATGCGCGAACTGGAGAAGGTCGAGGAGAACGAGTGGGTGGCGACCAAGAAGCATCGCAAGGACATCCCTTTTATTCGGGTCGCGAAAGCTGGAGGCTGGCGCACCAAACTACCGGAGCCGTGTGTGGCATTGATCGAGTCTAGTTGGGGGGACTTGATGTCAACGTTGGGCTACGAACTGGTCTCGACGGGAGCGCCGCTGACTAACACGATGGGGCAGCAGGAGGAAGTTCGGAGAACATGACTGGTGCGCGTGGGCAAACAGTTTCATGTTCAACCGTTCTGTTCCACTCCGATAAGGATCGATCGCATTGGACTTTGTTTTGCGAAGCCGTCTTTTTGCCAGAATGATGTGCCGGAATGATTCGATATAAACCCAGCGCGAGGAGAACCTCAGTTGGATAGTTCGAAGCCCGCCGTAGTTGCAAGCGAGCACACCAACTCCGGCGATTCGCGGACGGCGGCGCCCCTAAAAGAAGGGTCGCTAGCCTCGAACCTTGCCTGGCGCGCGCTTGCTAACTGGTCCAGCCAGTTAGTCTCATGGGCGGCCTTGCTGGTCGTCGTTCGACTGCTCTCGCCCTCGGACTTCGGTCTCGTGGGAATGTCGGTAGTGCTCTTTTGGTATTTGAAGTTTTTGGGCGGGTTCGGAATCACACCCACGGTGATTCGCAATCGAGATCTTAGTGAGGAAGCCATCGCCCAATTGAATACCATGGGCGTAGTGTTCGGAGTAGGGTCGTTCGTGTTGGCCTGCCTATTCGCCTATCCGGCGGCACTGTTTTTCAAGACTCCACGGATGGCGACAGTTGCGGTGGTAACCTGCATCGCTCTTATACCAACCGGCATCCGCAGCGTGCCCGAAGGGCTCCTGAATCGGGAGATGCGCTTCAATTTGCTTTCGCTGCTCGATGCCCTTCGTGACGTTCTGAGCGCAGTCTTAACCGTTCTACTGGCTTGGTTGGGCTTCCACTATTGGGCCCTTGTATTGGGCATCCTTGGTTCGGAATGTGTCCGATGCGCGATGATTCTGAGTGCGCGGCGCCACCGTTTCGCCTGGCCACACATGGCCACGCTAAGAGAACCTCTTGCCTTCGGCTGGCGAGTGTTAATCTCCGGTTTTGCCTGGTCCACCTACAACACGCTCGATAACGTAACCGCTGGACGCGTTCTCGGCCAATCGGCGCTCGGTCTTTACGGCATGGCATGGAATCTCGCCAACACACCCCTTGAGAAAATTGTCTCTCTGGTCACCACGCTGGTCCCGGCCTATCTCTCCCGTGTGCAGACCGATCTGGCTGCCTTGCGCCACTATGTGCGAGCCCTTACAGAGATGATTGCGTTGGCGACGTTCCCGGTCACCATTGGCCTGGCTTTGGTGGCCCGCGAAGCCGTTCCTCTGATCATGGGGCGAAAGTGGGATGGAATGATCGCGCCCCTGCAAGTGCTTTGTGTCTACGCAGCGGTTCGCTCGGTCGTGGCGCTGTTGCCCAAGGTTTTGACTGCCTGTGGTAATCCGCGATTCGTGATGCGGGTTGAGGTGATGGGACTTGTCATTATGCCGATCTCTTTTTGGATTGGCAGTCATTGGGGAATCACGGGCATCGCTTTCGGCTGGGTTTTTGGTTATCCGATTATCGCTCTGGCGGAGTACTGGAAGACCATGAACACAATCGAGATGGGGATGGGAGACTACTTACGAGCCTTGCGTCCTGCATTGGACGGCTCGATTGCCATGGCGCTTATCGTTGCGGGGCTCCAGCATACCTTGCCCTCAGGCTTGTCCCCCTGGCTTCGTTTGGTGGCTGAAATAGGCGGTGGAGCAGCCACGTACATTGCTACGGTCATGCTATTGCACCACGAGAGAGCGATGCATTTCTTCAACATCGCGAAGCGGATCCGGAAGCCCAAGGTCGTTGAGGCTAGCGTCGCGACATCGTAGCATCCGGATCATTTTGCCTCTAAACCGAAAGAGAACTTGAATTTGCGTACCATTTGAATTTGCGTACTATGAGATACGAAATCCTGCACGAATTCCCTAATCCTTCGGTCGAGGCGGCGTGGCGTGACCTCCTGAATCGCATGGAGATGCCCTCGCACTACGATGCACCAGAATATTTTTTGGAACCTCATTGGGCCGGCAAGAAGCCATTCTCAGTTCTTGCGATTTCGGGCGAACAGGCGTTTGCAGTGCTCACTGGAATCCATGATCGCCGACAGGTCGTGTGTGGTTTGCCATCGCGGCCGCAAATTTCAGTCGACCCCAAGGCTGATGCGACCGCCGCGCTCGAAACACTTCTGCAAGGGCTTCTGAAGGAGGCTGCAAAGTCAGAACTCTTGACTGTCTATAGCTGGCCTGCCTTGGAACTTTCATCGTTTGCGGCGCGTGGATTTCGTCGTCGACAATTGCAAGGTAACGTGGTGCTCGATCTCACGCAAGGAGCAACCTCTCTTTTCCAGCAGTTCTCCAAAGACCGCCGCCGGAATATCCGGTTTGCTGAGAAACACGGGGTCACCGTACGGCTGGCCACGACCAGAGAGGACTTTCTCCGCGCCTACGAGGTGTATCTCGCCTGGTACGACACTCAGGGCGAAAAGGTAAAAGGAGAGCGTCGATCTTTCGAGAATTTTGAAACCGCCCAACTGCTTACCGCGAACCGCCGTTTATTCCTGGCTGAGCTGGAAGGGAAAGTGGTGGCTATTAATATGTTCCGCTTTTACCCCGATGGGTTGTTCGAATCGGCGGCGAACTATTCTCTCGACGAATTCCTGCACCTGAAGCCGAACGACCTGCTGCAATGGAAAGGAATTGAGTGGGCCTGTGGTCAGGGACTGCGCCGCCACTCGCTGGGTGGAGCGCATCCGTTTCTCAAACGTTTCGGCGGTACCACAGTTCCCATTATCCGCTACCGTCTGGATCGCACCCTCTTACACAAGCACGACTTGCGGGAAACTGTCGCGGATCTCGCGCGAAAGGAGTTCCGCAGGATTCCTCCATCCATGCAGGAGAGGGTCCGGCGCGCTCTGGGCAAGCAGGGGCAAAGCCCAGGAAGCGGCAAGCAGGAATCGCCGGAATCTGAGGCTGGCGGGGCTGAAGCCGGTTCCACCAAGGTTCGGAACGTGAAAACAAGAAGTTAAGTTCCCCCCCGGTGTTTGCCTCATTCCGAACTTCAGGGCGTGTCCCACAGCCTCAACTCCGTGTGTACTTCCGGCTGCTAGATGGCTAGGCCCCATCGTTATCTTCCTCCTCGGGCTGAGCTTCGCTAAGTTGAACGATAGTACGGAACCCGGTCGATTCAGGTCCGTGCAAATCTATCCGAGGTCACTCCTTTGTGCCTGCGAGAAAGCTCCCCCAGCCGGCCGCGCTCACAATACACCTTTCGTTCAAACCTCCCGTGCATCGCCATCCTCGCGCTTACTTGCGGGTTATTGACGATCACCACGGGTTGTGGCTCAAGCGGCGCTAGCCAGAGTACGCAGCCGCAGTCGGCATCACAAGTTCAAGTCGCCGTTTCGCCCCGCAGCGCCATGCTGAGTCCGGGCGCACAGCAGCGGTTCACGGCAACCGTGCAAGGAAGCAGCAACTCTGCCGTGACCTGGGCGGCATCGGCCGGGTCGATCTTAAGCGACGGCACTTTCGTTGCGCCGATTGCAAGCAATGGAACCCAAATCACAATTACGGCGACCAGCGTCAGCGACTCGGCTCAACGATCCACCAGCCTGGTGACGATTCAGCGTCCGTCGGCCCTTGCGATCACCACTTCCTCACTGAGCGGAGCGGTGGTAAATGCATCGTATGAGGCAGGTCTTGCCGCAAGCGGGGGCATTCCGCCATACCATTGGGTAACCTCCGCCGGCTCCCTTCCGCCCGGGATTGTATTGCAGTCTACGAGCGGTACACTCACGGGTACAGCGAGCCAGCCGGGAACCTATTCTTTCACTGCGAAGGTCAGCGACGCGGGATCGAACTCCGCAACCCAAAGCCTCACACTCGCCGTGTCAGCCGCGACCAGCAGCAGTTTTGACGGGCCCGCCGAGTTGCCCCGGGTGTATCTCAACACCACGCTCGCCGACACACCCGCGCCCGGTTCCACGATTAACGTGGCAGCGAACGGCGACTTGCAAGGCGCGCTGAATAATGCCAACTGCGGAGATACCATCGCATTGCAGGCGGGCGCTACCTTCAACAGCGGTGGAAGTTTTGGTGGGCCTTACACGCTGCCCGCCAAGTCTTGCGATGACCAGCACTGGATCATCATCCGGACCGGCACTCCCGATGCCGGTTTGCCAACTGAGGGCACGCGCATGACGCCTTGTTATGCGGGGGTATCGTCTCTGCCGGGGCGGCCGGCGTTCGCGTGTAATTCAACGAAGAAAGTTCTTGCCACGATCTCCTACTCGGGTACAGGAGATGGTCCTCTCCATTTTGCCGACGGCGCCAATCATTACCGCTTGCTTGGACTTGAGATTACACGCGCCACGAACGACGGGATGTCCGTAACTGCGCTCGTCGGGCCGGAAGAGGGAGGGTCCATGACGCAGATCGTTCTGGATCGTCTCTATATCCATGGCACACCCAAGGATGAGACCCGGCGCGGTGTGGAATTAAGCGGCGGGACCAGCGTGGCCGTCCAGGATTCCTATATCTCTGATTTTCACTGCAACTCCGGCGGTACCTGCGTCGATTCGCAGGCGGTCTCTGGCGGAATCGGTTCTCTGCCCATGGGGCCGTACAAGATCGACGACAACTTTCTCGAAGCGGCGGGCGAAAACATAATTTTCGGCGGCGGAGCCGCAACCCAGACTCCGGCTGACATCGAAATACGCTTCAATCACTTTTTCAAGCCCATGTTTTGGATGCCGGGCCAGCCCGGCTTCTCGAACCCGGCCTTTGTCGTCAAGAACAACTTCGAAGTGAAAAATGCGCAGCGCGTTCTGTTCGACTCGAACGTACTGGAAGATACCTGGGGCGGCTTTACGCAACACGGATACTCCATCGTGATTACTCCCAAGAACCAGCACGGCGACGGCGGCAGCGTTTGTCCGCTCTGTCTGGTCACCGATGTCACCGTGCGCTACGTCACGATCAGCCACGTGGGAGGGGCGTTTCTGATCGCCAACGCGCTAGCCGGCCCAAACGGAGGCGCTCCTTCGCAGGGTCAGCGCTACAGTATTCATGACGTGATCGCGGATGACATCGACGCGGTAAAGTACACGGGCCACGGTGCTTTCGCCCAGATATCTACAGTCGCCGCGCCGCTGTTGCAAGCTGTGACGATCAACCATGTTACGGCTTTTCCACCGAATGTGCTGTTCAACGTGGGTGCGCCGGAACCTGTCAAAATGCCGGGAATTGTCTTTACCAACAGCATCGTCACCAGCGGAGATTCCGCCATCACCTCCACAGGACCATTTCCGAATGCCGAGAACTGCGCACGGTTTGACGTTCCCTTGACGACCGTGGCGGAATGCTTCTCTGGTCTATCATTCTCGTCCAACGCGATGCTGGCCGCGCCCACGCTCTACCCGCCATCGAAATGGCCCACCGGCAACTTCTTTTATTCCACGGCGGCAATTGGCTTCGTGAATTACAACAACGGCGTCGGCGGCGACTACCATCTGCTGCCGTCCAGCCCGGCAAAAGGCGCCGCTAGCGACGGTTCCGACCTCGGAGCCAACGTGGACGTAGTCCTCAGTGCCGTCAGCGCCGTACAGTAGCAGTCCGCGAAACAATTCAATCCCCGCGAACCGCGTTCCCCTCCCCGGGAACGCGGGCCATTTTGTCATGATCGTAGGAAGTAAAAATGAGGCACAGAGGCGGCAAGATTGAGTCGAAGCTAGTCGCGGACGAAGGGTTACTGGGTTGAACCCTCGAGTCTCAATACGTCCCGGGTACGAGAGAGACTCCATCCGCCCCCTTCACCACGATATTTCTGGTGATGGTGTTGGTTGGAATGTTGTACTCCAGAGCACTCCAAATCGCGCCAATGTAGAGGTTGCCCTCGCCGTCCGATTTGATGCCGTCCACGTTGACGATGTGGGGAAGCGGGTGAAAGATAAAGCCCGTCGGGGTGAATCCGGACGGTGAGACGGGTATCTCAAGTAGGGCGGTTCCCAATGCTTTGCCATCATGGGTAGCCCACAATTCCCCGGTGTAGCTGTCAAAAGTGAGCCCATCTCCGCCGTTGACACCGTTGTGCGGCTCGAGGACCAGAGTGGCGAGAATGGCTCCGCTCACAGGATTAATTTGGACGATGGTATTGTGATCTGCCACTGCGTACAGGTTGCCATACTGATCATATGCAATGCCATCGCAGGTCCCAAGCTTCGCAGCCTTCGGAACCAGTACGGTCCATGTATTCGCAACAAAGCTGTAGCGAATGATTTCCGCTGGACTGGAGTACTTGGCAATCAGCATCGTCTGCCCACCCGGTTCGACGGCCAGGTCCCGAGCCCCGGCTATGCCACTCGCCAAGATCGTGTTGATTTCTGTCGTCGGGTCGTACAGGCTGACAGTTCCGGCATTCGGCACCGAGTAAATCAGCTGGCCCAGCGAGTTCAACGTCAAGTCATCTGGGTTAAACTCTTTTCCCACTCCTATTGTGTAAATCGTGGAGAACTCGCCAGTGTTCAGGTCGAGCAGCTGGATATCGGCATGGCCCTCGTTCGTGATGTAGAGCTGTTGCGCAGATGACGATAAAACGGTGATCAGAAGCACGGAAAAAATCGTTGCCATTCCACGCAACCGGGCCATCAAGAATCTCCTCCAGCGGTAAACTTAGATCGACCTTGGAGTATATCCCGGCAGCCCGGGAAAGTAGACGGCTTCAATGTAAATTTTGGGTTAAATAGCTGTTGGTGCCCAGACTCCCTGCCGTAGCGGGCTCTCCCGACCGATCGGGATCGCGGCTTGGTGCAGAACTTTGCAGCATCATCCACTTACCAGGTAAGACTGGTGTTCAGTCGATGAAACTCACTCGCCAGGGTCTGTTTTGCTCGCAGTGCCTTTCAGCACTCGTATCGTTCCCATCATCCCTCCATCTTCGTGTTGCAGGATGTGGCAGTGGTACGGGAACGTTCCCACAATGGCAGGATCCCGGAAGTCTATTCTGAGCTTCACACTGGGATATTGGCGGGAGACGCCATCCCAATAAGGCAAGGCGACGGTGTCGCGAAGATAGTTTTCCTGTACCGGTTTATTCTCCCGCTCGAGCACAATGAAATGAGTCTGGTGGATGTGGAAAGTGTGTACTTCCTGTGAGCGGTTCTCGATGATCCAATCTTCAACATCGCCCTGTCGAACTGTGATGTTGGGGGCGGCAGCAGGATTGAATGGGGAAGGGCTCCGCCCTTCCTCGGTGATGTAAAAGACGGTCGAAGCTCGGGGATTCTTCGGGTCTAGGACTTTCTCGGAAAAATACAGCTTTCGCTGGCGAGTTGGCCGGACATTCGTGAGCGAAGGAACCTTGGCCGATGAAACTGCTCGCGTTTTCACCGGGGACTCGGGCATCGGAAGTATGGAATCTGGCTGGGGAGCGTCCTGTGTGGCAGTGACGGTAAGCAGCCACCGTGGAGGCGTGTAGTCGTCATCATCCCGGATCGAGGTGTTGCTCCCGGTCGGGGTGAGAAAGGCAGAGTCCTCATCATTCACGGATGGAACCGTGTCCACTCCCGCAGTCAGAAGTTGCGTGGACGCTCCTTCGGCAGGACTATCGAATAGAAATTCCGCTCGCCCGCCCGGCGGAATAGGGATGGTTTGTGTCCACTGGACTGAATTCTTCAATGCAGGACCCGCATAGGGATCTTCGTAACCGAGCGGCACGCCATCGAGTGCCACCAGTCCCATGGACTGCCACTTTCCGTTGGTCAGCAAATGCAAGTCCAGGAAGGTATCGGCCGATGCGTTCAGGACGCGCCAGAGTTCTCGCTGTAACGGTCTTGTCTTGACGATGGCCCGCGGATACTCGGGATAGGTCACAGGAATGAAGTTAACTGACAAGTCCTTCGACGGGGGCTTCAGAACAGCTCCCGATCTGCGAGCAGCCGGATCGACAGCCGGCACTGCCTGATCCCGGATCACGAGAAGGCGTTCCGGCAGGCCCGCCAGCAGACTGTTGAAATGCTCAATCCCTTCGATGATCAGCGCGCCGGACGCGCCCCCCAAGACTTGTTCTTCAGTGTGGCCGTGGGGATGAGGATGGTACCAATACAGACCCGGTGGTTGGGTCTTTGGAATTCGAAAGCGATATTCGTAGGACGGAGCACCGGGCTGGATCATAGTGGTAAGCACATCATCCTGATGACAGTTCGGCGGGATCATCAAACCGTGAAAGTGCAGGTTCGTCGACGCGGACTGCATGTCCGCCGCCTGCATATCCAAAGAAGGGCATGGAACTCGATTCCCACCGGCCGCAGCGTTCATGGGATGGGTGGTATCTGGAAGCTCGTTCTTCAACTTCAAAATCAGCAGGTCGCCCTGTCTAACCCTTAAAGTCGGCGACTGGTTCCCGCTCTGGTCCACGTAGCAGTAGCGCAGCTCGGCGCTAGAACCGATTGATTTTCGGAGCGAAAGCGCGACCTGCAGAACTCCATTCTGGCTCCTGATTTCCTTCGGGGGGGTCACCACGCTCCCGGCGACTGCCCGAGAGCAGACCTCAGTTGGCATACTTTGTGCAACCGCAAAGGCAGGAAAAAAGATGGCAACCACGGCAGAGAAAAACGAGAGCCTCACCAGTATTTGCCAGCTCACTCTCGAAGGAATGGACAGAACGTCTCCTTAACTCTAACGATTCGTGAAATCGATACTCCAGGCCCGTAACCGCATCAGAACAAGAGTCCAAAGGCTTGTTGGGCAAGGCCCGAGCCTTCGATGAATCTTCACTCTGCCCGCAAGTGAAGCCTCTTTTTGTCATGATAGTATGAAAAGAAAAATCAGGCCGCTTGGCCCGTCTCCCGACGCCTGAGTTCAGCAAGAATCTTTACCAGCACCTGAGAGTCTTAAAACACCGGGGAATTTGCGCATGAAAGTTCTGAGCGGGGTTTGGCTGCTGTTCTGTCTGTTCGTCTGCTTGGTTTCCGCTCCCAGAGTTGAGAGCCAGTCCACGGGAGCCCCACCCGCTACTGGCGAAGCTAAGTTTGACGGTCCCGCTGAACTGCCGCGCGTCTACGTGAAAAGTACGCTTGCCGATACTCCGGCCCCTGGAAAGGTCCTTCAGGTGAAGGCCGATGGCAACCTGCAAAGCACTCTTGAAAGCGCAACTTGCGGCGACACTATCACGCTTGAAGCCGGCGCCGCTTTCACGGGACACTTTTTGCTTCCCAAAAAGCCGTGCGACGACGCGCACTGGATCATCATCCGCACCAGCGCTTCTGATGACGCTCTGCCCCCCGAGGGAACGCGTCTGACGCCTTGTTACGCGGGCGTAGCATCCTTGCCGGGTCGGCCAGATTTCCGCTGCACTTCCGCCCGCAATGTGATGGCCAAGATCGTTTTTGCGGGTCAGGGGGGATCCGGTCCTATTTTCTTTGACGACGGCGCAAACCACTATCGCTTCATCGGCATTGAAGTTACGCGTGAGTCGCCGGGCGCGGGCATAGTCGCTCTCGCAGGACCGAAAGGTCCGGTGGCGGCGGACCATATCATCTTTGATCGGGTTTGGATGCACGGCACGCCCGCAGACGAGACGAGGCGTGGCCTTTTTCTAAGTGGCACCACTTACATGGCAGTGGTGGATTCGTTCTTTAGCGACTTTCATTGTATGGCGAGGGGAAATTGTGTCGACTCGCAGGCTATCTCCGGTGCTGCGGGGGATCTACCCATGGGTCCATACAAAATCGTCAACAACTTCCTCGAAGCCTCGGGTGAGAACATCTTGTTAGGCGGCGCAGCAGCGACCAAAACTCCAGCCGATATCGAGATACGTCACAATTTTCTTTTCAAGCCGATTCTATGGATGGCCAAGCAACCGGGATTTATCGGCGGTTCCAGTGGAAAACCGTTTATCGTCAAGAACAATTTCGAGCTAAAGAATGCGCAGCGCGTTTTGTTTGAAGGCAACGTACTGGAAAACGATTGGGGCGGGTTTTCTCAGACCGGAATTTCCGTGGTGCTCACGCCTAAAAATCCTGATGACCAATGCCCTCTCTGCCGCGTGACTGACATCACTATCCGCTATTGCAAGATTGCCCATGTGGGTGGCGCATTCTTGATCGCCAACGTAGCAGGCGGCGGAGGAGGTATTGCCGCAGCCGGCGAGCACTACAGCATTCATGACGTTGTAATCGACGACATTGACGGAGAGAAGTACAACGGCCGCGGCGCTTTCATGGTCCTGACCTCTAACGAGCCTACATTGCGCGATCTTAAGATGGATCACATCACGGCATTGTCGGCGCGAGTCTTCGCCAACATGGGGAACAAAGGCCCAAAATTTCAGAACATCACATTTACCAACAATCTGATCGGGGTCTATGGAAAGCAGATCACGAGCACGGGCGGGGGCGCGGAGAACTGCATCTTCCAGCCTGACAGGCAAAGTCCTGCCGGAGTCCTGAAGAACTGCATTGACTCACTCACCTTCACCAGTAACGTCATCATTAACGGGACCGGCGCGTGGCCTCCTGGCAATTTCTTTCCCAGCGATGCGAAGTCGGTTGGCTTTGCAGAAGCCGCCGAACCTCGGCTGTGCAAAGCGAAAGACGATGCGTGCAAGAGCCCTTCGAAGTACGCCGGCGCAGGTACCGACGGCAAGGACATTGGCGCGGACATTCAACTGATCAACGCCGCTACCAGAGGTGTGATCTAGGCATGTGCGGCATCTGCGGCATCTTTCACTGGGGAAACGGCCAGCGTGCCGACGGCACCGCCCTGCTCGAGATGAACCACCAGATCGAGCATCGCGGACCCGACGATGCCGGGACTCTGGTATCCAATACCGCCGGTCTCGCCATGCGCCGCCTTAGCATCATTGATCTCAAGAGCGGTCACCAACCTCTCTCCAACGAAGACGGATCCATTTGGATCGTGTTCAATGGAGAAATTTACAATCACGCCGAACTCCGTCAGAAGCTGATTTCACGAGGCCATACTTACCGCACGCACAGTGACACGGAAAGCATCGTGCACCTCTACGAGGAGTACGGGCCGAATTGTGTCCAACACCTCCGCGGCATGTTCGCCTTCGTAATCTGGGACAAGCTTCGTAACAAACTCTTCGCCGCGCGTGACCGTCTGGGGATCAAGCCTTTTTATTACCGCCTGCAGGATGGCACTTTCATATTTGGCTCTGAGATCAAGGCGCTCCTGGCTTACCCCGGCGTCCGCGCGGAATTCAATCCGGGGGTTCTGGCCGAGTATCTGGCGTTCGGCTACGTGGCCGGTGAGGAGACTCTCTTTGCAGGAATTCGCAAACTCCCTGCCGGCCACACTCTTGAACTCACCGAAGATGGTGTAGCGGATATCCGCCGCTATTGGGATCTTTCGGTCGCCGAAGATCCCGAGTCACGCCAGAGGAGCTATTACGTCCAGCGGTACCGCGAGTTGCTCGAGGATGCTGTTTCGTCGCACTTAATGAGCGATGTGCCGCTGGGAGTATTTCTCAGCGGAGGACTCGACTCCAGCGCGGTTGCCGCGCTTACGGCAAAGAGCCGCCGCGAGCCCATCCAGACTTTTTCCGTAGGATACGGCGAGCAGTCCTACAGCGAACTGCCTTACGCGAGGGTCGTCTCCGAGCATATCCGCTCCCATCACCATGAAGTCCAGGTAACCCGCCAGCAGTTCTTCGAAAGTTTGCCGGATGTAATCTGGCACGAGGATGAACCGATCTGCTGGCCTTCGAGTGTCGCGCTGTATCACCTCGCCAAGCTTGCTCGCGAACATGTCACGGTTGTGCTGACGGGAGAAGGCAGCGACGAAACGCTCGCGGGCTACACCCGCTACCCGTGGACAGTTTGGAACGCCCGCATGGACTCGGTCTATCGCGGCGCTACCCCACCGACGTTGCGAGCCTTTGTTCGCGAACAGATACATTCCGCGAAGCTCGGCGCCACTCTGCGCCGGAGGCTCGAGCACACTTGTCTCGGCCGAGACGGGGCTTCCTGGCCCTCCTTCTACTTCGATAACTTCTACTCCGCCTTCTCAGCAGCCGAGCAGAGGCAGTTGCTCAGCCCGGACTTCCAGGCCTACGCGGACTCCGCCTATGCCGGCTCCATGGCGGTCTGGGAGCGTTCTCCAGGAACTCTGCTGAAGCGATTGCTTTACACCGACATTAATACGTATCTTGTGGAGCTGTTGATGAAGCAAGATCAGATGAGCATGGCGGCTTCGATCGAAAGTCGGGTACCGTTCCTCGATCATCCTCTGGTCGAATTCGCCGCCCGGATCCCGTCTTCGTATGCTTGCAAAGGCCTTGAGGGAAAAAACATTTTAAAGTCCGCGGTGGAGGATCTTCTGCCGCGGTCCATCATTTACCGCCGTAAAATGGGCTTCCCCACCCCCTGGTCTGGATGGCTGGCGGGAGAACAGCTGCAAGAACTGGAAACCCTGTTGCTTGAGCCCAGAAGCATGGAGCGAAATCTTTTTCAGCGAGAGGCTGTGCGCGGACTTTTTGCCGAACACCGCACCCGGACTCGCGATAATTCGAACCGCATCTGGAGATTGCTCAACTTGGAGTTGTGGTTCCGCGTCTTTGTGGACCGCGACACTTCCCTACTGAAAAACTCCGGCGGCCCACGGCTCGCGACCGCTTCCAGCCTCTCTTCGGGGAGTTCTTCTTAGGGATTCGCCGCGGCTACGTGGCTTGCCAACAAATTATGCGGAAGAGAATCCGAGGCAGTTTGCTCGGCGCCCTGAAGGCGTCTGGCATCTTTGACAGTGTGGGCGGTAGCCGCTGGCGCCAACGGCGGCTTCTCATCCTGTGCTACCACAGCCTTGCCCTCGATGAAGAAAATCTCTGGCGTCCCGCTAATTTTCTTACGCCCATCCGTCTGCGGGAAAGATTTGAAATCCTAAAGCAGAACGGCTACAGCGTTTTGCCACTGGGAGAAGCGCTCGAACGATTGCGCAGAAATGATCTCGCACCGCGCAGCGTGGTTTTGACCTTCGATGACGGTACCTACGATTTTTACAAGCTTACATATCCCCTGTTGAGGGAGTACGGATTGCCGGCTACCGTCTATCAGACTACCTACTACTGCGACCGTCAAATGCCGGTTTACTCTTTAATCTGTTCCTATATGCTCTGGAAGAGGCGTGAAATCGTTCTGCGCGCTGCACCTTCGATCGGTATTGTGAGTGACATTTCATTAGGCGCGCCAGAAGCCCGCCAGACGGCGATCAGCCAGATCATTGCGTTCGCGGAGCGGAAAAAACTTTCTACCGAACAAAAGAATGAAGTCGCCGCCGAGTTGGCTCAGCGTCTTGACGTGGATTACCAGGAGCTTCTGCGTAAGCGTGTACTCCAGTTGATGACCTCGGGGGAAATTGCGGAACTCGCAGACGCCGGAATCGGCTTTGAACTGCACACCCACCGTCATCGAATGCCCCGGGATCAGGAGCTTTTTGCAAGGGAGATCCAGGACAATCGCAACGCAATTGAGTCCATCACAAAAATCCGGCCCACGCATTTCTGCTATCCCAGCGGCGACTACGATCTAATGTTTCTACCATGGCTTGCCGAGCAGGGCGTCATCTCTGCCACCACGTGCGATCCGGGACTAGCGTCGGTGCAGAGCCGGCCGCTGTTGCTTCCGCGCTTCATCGATACGACCGGGCGAACCGCCTTGGAGTTCGAAAGCTGGCTCACGGGTGTTGGGGCACTGCTGTCAGCGGGCGCAAGCGCGACATCGCTGCGAAATCTCTCTCGCTCCTAGTCAGATCGTCGCCTTTCTTTATCCAACGTCAGGTATAGCTGCTCGAAGCGCTTGCATACCTCGTCGATATGAAAGTGAGCGCGCGCGAACTCCCTGCTGCGGCCGGCGTAGTGCGATCTTGCTATGGGATCGCGCACCAGATGAGCAAGGGCCTCGACCAGTTTCTTTTCGTCGCCAGGCGGCACGAGCAACCCGGTCTCCCCGTCCTTCACCAATTCCGGATTCCCACCCACGGCGGTCGCTATCACCGGAACGCCTGCCGCCATGGATTCCAGAATCACGTTGGAAAGACTCTCGGACGATGAAATCAGCACGCTCACGTCCACACTTGCCAGCATGGCAGGAATGTCATGCCGCTCCCCGGCAAAGAAAACTTTTTCCTTGATCCCCAATTCCGCTGCCAGCGCTTCCAGTCCCGCGCGAAGTGGACCATCCCCCACTAGAACAAACTCTATCGCTGGAGATTGTGTTAGCAGCTGCGCAACCGCTTTCAAGAATGCTGAGTGATGCTTGGCAGCGCTATTCATTCTCGCGATCATGCCTATGCGCACAATCCCGGATTTACGGGGAATCGCGGGAGCGCAGTCGGCGAAAGCCGACTCAGTCAAACCGTTGGGAATGATCTCAATCTTTTCTTCTGGCAAACCTGCGGTGAGCAAGCTGGCCGCGGCTGCATGCGAGTTGCACACCACGCGGTTGCAAAATCGGAAGGCCCAATACTGCGCCTTGAACTGGGTGTGGGTAAGCAGATCTCCCAGCTGTCGATGGCTTCCGATCACCGGCACCCCCGCCAACCGCGCCGCGGGAATCAACATGAGGTTGGTATAGAAATCGAAGGCGTGCGCCACTGCAACATGGTCGCTGCGCATACTGCGTATCATCGCCAGTTGCGCGCGTTGTGCCTGGAGGCCGAGGAGTCTGCCGCCTGGCGGAAATTCCGGAATGTCTCCCAACCTCGTCGCGAGGCCGCCGATCCGCCTCAAACAGGCGGGATGCACGTCAAAGCGCTCTCGGCTTAGAGACTCCACCAATGTGGCAAACTGACGCTCACTTCCACCCACCTCTAAGGTGTTGCTCATCAGGAAGACACTCAGGCGGCGGCCCGCGTTCGTTACGGCGCTTGATGGATCCGTTCGATTCCCTGCGGCGAGCTGAGGCAAAACAAGTGTCTCCCGATCAAAGATTGGAATGCGGCATTCACTTCCGGGAAAAGCCGCAGTTGTAGAATAGAGCAAAGACGGGGACTGGCATAGGGTTTGGCAGGTTTGCCGGTACGTTCCTTCCCTGGAATCCGCTGCTTTCCTTTGAGCGGAACTGCTGCGTGTGAATCGAGTGGAATCATTGTAAGGAAGCGCGAAACTCATGAGGATTCTGGTTCTCGATGGCGATCAGAACCAGGCGGTCGCCTGTGTGCGGTCGCTTGCCAGGCAGGGTCATGTCGTGCGGATTGGAGAATCGCGCCCGTGGTCGAAGGCTGGTTGGTCGCGTTATTCTTCCGGCAGTTTTCAATATGCCTCTCCACAAACCGATCCCCAGAGGTTTTTGTCAGACATAGTGGCCGAGGCCGAAAAGGAGAGCGGCACGCTCGTCTTGCCGATGACGGAAGCAAGCACGTTGTTAATTTCCGATCGTCGGGAACATCTGGTTGGGGCTGGCGCCCGCTTTGTCTTGCCATCCCATGCTGACCTGATCCGAGCCGTTGATAAGAGCCAAACTACTGACTTAGCGCAATCGTTGGGCTTTGCGATTCCGAAAACCTTTTCGGCAAGCAACGCCGATGAGGTCTGTGAGATTTCCGGGCAGATACAGTTTCCGGCCGTCCTAAAGCCTAGAACTTCCCAGGAGCATTCTTCGCAAGGAGCTATGCGCGCGACAGGACGGCCCCGCTATGCTCGCGACGCGAACGAACTGATGCAAGCATTCCTGGAGATGCGCCGCCACTGTTCCGCCGTGCTCGTGCAGGAGTTCGTCGAGGGCAGCGGCACCGGATACTTCGCTCTCGTGAACCATGGCGAAGTTCGCGCCGAGTTTGCGCATCGGCGGATTCGCGATGTACATCCGACCGGCTCAGGCAGCGCGCTGCGGGAGAGTATCGTCCCGACTGCGCAGATTCGAGAGGCTAGTCTTGCCATGCTGCGGGCCCTCAATTGGCACGGTGTAGCCATGATCGAATTTCGTGTTCGCGCGGATGGTGTTCCCGTCTTTCTCGAAATCAACGGACGGTTCTGGCACTCCTTGCCACTGGCGTGTTATGCCGGAGTCGATTTCCCCGCTCTTCTGGCGCAGATGGCGGAATTCGGAGATGTCGATCCTCCACCCTCGTACAAGGTCGGCCTGAGATGTCGCTGGCTGGTCGGCGACTTCCGCCATCTGCTGGAAGTTTGGAGAGGCCGCCCGCCGGGATACCCGGGAACTTTTCCTCGTCGTCTGCCCACGCTTTTGGCTGAACTTACTCCAAGACTGGGCACGCTTCATGATAATTTCATGTGGCAGGATCCTCTGCCTGAGCTCGGAGATTGGATTCGTTTCGTCCAACAGGTGTGGGGGCGCAACTCGCAATGAGAAACATCGCATGCTGAAAGCCGCTCTCCATGTCCACAGCACGTATTCCGACGGCGAGTTTACGCTCGCCGAGCTGAAGCGAATTTTCAGCGAAGCAGGTTGCTCGGTTGTGGGCATCACGGACCATGCCGACAGCTTCGACCAGAACAAGCTGGAGGACTACATCAGGGAGTGTGCTTCTTTATCCGATGACCGGTTCCTGTTTCTTTGCAGCCTCGAATACACCTGCGAAGAGCAGATGCACATTTTGGGTTACGGCGCCACCGCACTGGCGCAGACGAAAAAGCCGCAAGAAGTCATCCGCCACATTCAGGAACGCGAGGGTCTTGCTGTCATCGCCCATCCCAAGGACTCCATGTTTACCGGGATCGAAAGTTTCACGGTTCTTCCTGATGGGATTGAGGTGTGGAACTCGAAGTACGATGGCCGCTATGCGCCCCGGCCTGGCACGTTCGAAATGCTTCGCCGTCTGCGCACGCGCCATTCTGGCATGAGAGCGTTCTACGGTCAGGACCTCCACTGGAAGAAGCAATTTCGCGGTCTTTTTATTGAGTTGCAGTGCGACAGACTGGATCGCGGAGAGATACTGAAGACTTTGACTGCGGGCAACTATTTCGGAGTCAAGGCCGACCTTCGATTGGCCTCGACTGGCGAGCTCACTGCGGACCTTGCTGCTCAGTTTGACGCTCGGCACGCCCAGTCTGACAGGATGCGGAATTTTCTGAAGGCCGGGAAAAAAGCTATCGATAAACTCGGCGTCACAGCGCCGGCTTCCGTCAAGTCTCATCTGCGAAAGCTCTTCTGAAAACGCTTCTATGCGCGATGATGCCATCGTCTACTTGATGTATCACGAGATTGAAGTCGAAGGACGTTCCCTGTGCCAAAGCGAGCCGGGTTATGTGCGCTACATCGTGCGCGAACCGGATTTCCGTGAGCAGATAACCTGGTTGCAGAGCGCTGGAATGGGCGGAGTTTCGGTTTCAGACGCACTGAGCAACAAAACACCCGAAGGAGTTGTCATCACTTTCGATGACGGCTGCGAAACCGACCTGATTGTGGCCGCCCCAATCCTGAGCGCAGCCAATTTCGGCGCCACTTTTTATATCACCGTTGGGTATCTGGGCCAGCCCGGCTATCTGATTCCGCGCCAAGTACGCGAACTCAGTGACGCCGGATTCGAAATCGGGTGCCATTCCATGACCCATCCCTACCTAAGCGATCTCGCGGATCAAGAGCTAAGTCGCGAAATCGCCGAAGCCAAGACGCGGCTAGAAGAAATGATTGGCCGCCCAGTGCATCATTTTTCATGTCCGGGCGGACGATGGAGTCCCAAAGTCTCTGCGGTCGCACGCCGCGCTGGTTACCGCAGTATCACCACCAGCCGGATTGCCGTGAATCATCGGACGAGCGACCCGTTTCGACTGGCACGCATTGCGGTGATGCGAGGAACGACGTTTGGCGCCTTCCAGGATCTGTGCCGCGGCCAGGGACTCTGGCAGCGCCAGGTTCGCAATTTCCTTCAAAGCAGCTCCCACCGGCTTCTAGGGAATGCTCTTTACGATCGCCTGCGCGGCCTGATGCTGGAACGGAAAGCGTGAGACGATTGTCCCTCGAACTGATATCCTTTGCCTAAGACTTGAGGACTTGCGCACGCTGCGCGGCCGGATCGGTTGCAATCGTTGTGTTGTCGATCTGTTCTCCCGACAGTGGTCCGAGATAAGATCGGCCTAAAGACGAATTCTTGAACCAGAACTTCGCATCAAGATAAGCGCGATAAGAAGCCTTTATTCTCATGGCCGAGATCTTGTCGACTGCGGAGCCCTCGCTCGACAGCGGATAGCCTAAGTCTTTCAATGCCGCGCCCGCTAGTTCCTCAAACATGGCCAGTTTTTCCGTACTCATCTTTTTCTTCCATCGCCCCACCGGACTCCCGGAATCACCTTTGAACGAGGTATTGGGCTCGCTCACTGAGCCAATCCCGACTCGCATGATGCGGTCATAATCCAGATCGTGTTGAATGAATTCGCCGAGTCTCTCTAACGTCACGCGGGGCTCGGCCTGCAAATCCTCGAAACGCACTTCGATGTAATCGCTACCCAGACTTCTGCCCTGCCTTCTGCCACCTTGCACCATCCATTCCCAAAAAACGCCTGTGACCAGCAGACTCTTCTGACGGTCCCAAGGGAAAGGCCGCACCCATTTATGCGGGCGCGCATCGAGGGATAACGAAACATCCCGCCCATCGCGAATCATATGGATAAAGAGGGCGTCCGGCAGGGTTTTCTTGATGGTGACTGCATGCAGCAGTTCTTCGGGAGAATTATCGGCCCACCGCTGCACTCCCTGGGCTCGCGCGATTTCTTGCATTACGATGCGAAGAAAATCAGCGCCGTTCCTGCAGTCGGACAATACCTTCGCGCGGATCTGCTGAGCGTCCAGGAACGATGCCCGGAATAATTTGCTTTGCAGCCAGGCATCCATCAATCGTTCACGGTTTGCCCGGACGCTCAAGTCGCCGAAGCGAGGCACCAAAAGGTTAAAAACGTTCGACTCCGCGAGATAGACCGCGAACCCGCCCGAAGACAGCAGCATGTTATAAAGCAGCGTCGTTCCTGAGCGTGGACAGCCAACGACAAAAACCGGCGCATTCTCCCTTGCCATTTGTTCCTTATTCAGTTCTGGTCAGCCTTATCCGAAAGGCAGCCGGTTAGTTGCCGTTCTGTTCAAGCGAAATCGTGCCGAACGCCTCGTTGTCGACGACAGTTTGTTGATCTGAGGAAATCACACGCACTTTCCCTTCGACATTGATTATTTCGCAACACAAAATAGTCCGCTTGGAAGAAATGATTCTGCGACCACGCGCTTCTACATAACTGGCATTGCGGCATATGAGCGTCCGGTACGCCTTGTCCCTGCTTTGCTCCCAGCAAAGAAATTCGGCATCGCTGGTCCACGGCAACAGTGTCCACGGTTTCCCCTGCCCGAAAACAAAATAGTGTTCCTCCGTTTCCGTCCTAAAACGATAGCAGACGGCGCTTTCAGCCGTCGAAGGCGAGGCAATACGCGTAAAGCTGTGCAAGCCCGCGTCAATTGCGGTCTCTGGAAGCAGCACCGTCGCAAACTCGACCGGCAGAGTAGCCACGGTTCCGAAATGCAGCACACTGTGGCGCTCTCGTTGACCGTATGCTGGCGACCAATCCTCCGACAGAATATCTTGTGACCATCCATGATTCTCTGGAGTCAAAATCGAGACCCCAGCGCCCGCACCGCGAAATATGGCCTTGGTTCGTTCTGCCGGCGAGAGCTCTGGATTGATGTGCCAGAACAAATCGAGTTGATGCTTACCTCGCCCCATGACCTGATCGCGCACCAACCAAAAGCGAGACTTCAGCGAGAACACAAAGCGCCGATGCACAACCGGGTCGGGCAAACGAGCGTAGCCATCGTGGCTAGCCACGAAAAGATCGAAAGTCTCTCCGCTGATCCACCCTTCCGCGTGAACTTTGGGTAGACTAACCCAACTGAACGGTCCCTTGGGTTCAGACTGGTCCAAGCCGTCGACCAGGAGCGTGTTGTGGGCCCTGGTGCCTCGGAATCGGTTGCGCTCAGAGGTTTTCCCCACATATTCAAATGTGCCTGGATCGATGAGTAAGGCACGGCCGCCGGTATTTGCGGTGATGCTGAGCGCGTCGGCGTGGCCATGTCCCGCAGTATCTGCGCCCTGCGGCCCGGCATCAATCACCAATTGCCGCTCGAGATCGTTTCCTGACATCACATAGAGTCCGCTGCTCTGAAACGCGGTAGAACTCTTTGTCACGGAGACAAGCGGCAACCGATTAAATTCAGCCACACCCTCCTCGCCCAACAGCCACAACGTTTCCTCTCGCAGTCCAACGGAAGCCGTTTTGAAATCACCTCGGCTGAACAAAACCGCTCCCGTGGCCAGCGGGTCGAAGAGATGAATCGAACGGTTACGCCCAGGATCGAACAATCGCCCGCCATCATCATCACCCAGGCTAGGTATTGGCCCGGAGCGCCCCAGAACGCAGAGCGCTTCCAACATGCGTTCGAGCGTACGTTCAAAAGGAGCAGGAAGGGCAAGTCCGTTGCGTGAAGCAAGCACGGCGGCGTGCAGAAAAAAGTCCAAGGCGTAGACGTGATAGTAGATGGACTGCTCGAAGTGCAGCCCATCGTCCCGCACCTGGCGCTCCGCTGCCTGCTGAAGAACTTTCCATCCGAGGGCTTGCCATCGCCCCGCCTGCCGCAATTCCGGGCACAAAGTACCAATGAAAAAAAGTGCGGCCCCTTCGCCGAGCAAATGAGTGTTCGGAGAAAAATATGTAGAAAGATAGCATTCGATATGGCGGCCCGACACCGCCAGGCTGCGACATAACTCGCTACGAAATGCCGCCGGCAGCGCCGCCGACCCGGACATTAGAAAGTAAACCCAAAGCCAGGAGAGGCTGCGAAAAGCCACTTCCAGGCTGCTCGCCCAGTTGATGCCGATGGGGTAAGGATTTTCTTGATGCCAATGTCTCCACTGGCTAAACAGCTCCGTGGCGAATCGCTCGTCCCCGGTCAGCCGGAACGCCTTGGCCAGCGTCACTAAATGCTGATGACGGTTCAGCTCCCAAGTAATCTTGCTGTCTCCAACCTCGGCGAAATCAAGATAGCGAATCTGAAACCAGGGTTTTCGGGGAGCCCGCTTTTCATGCACGCGGTCGCAGTGCCAGTCAATTTCCGTCCCGTAGTCCAAGTCCTTATAGCCCAGCAGATCAAACCTGTGCTTACAGATTCGCTCGGCACGCTCGACGATGTCGTCAGCTTCCTTGGGAAAGAGCTCGCGCAGTCGCGAGCACAAATGCGGAACAGAATCGGCCGAAAAAAAGAAATGCGGATCCGGACGCCCAGATTGAATCGCATCGAGCCGCGGTGGGAAGCCTGCGCCGAGTCTGTAGCGCCAAAAATCAAGGCGGGCGGTGGCTTGCTGCCGCAGCCGGTCAGCAAGCTCGTTCGGACTCATCACCACTACGCGCCGGTAACGACGATTCCATTCTCCCAATCCCATCCTCATTTCGTGCTAGGATTTTATATCGTTAGTCCGTTGGGCGGGCAGCTTTGCTCTCTGGCGCGTCCTAAGTTTTTTAAACCACCGAAAAAATGTTGCTTGGATATCCAAATGCGTGGTACTGCCTACGCATTGACCAAGAAGGAAAGTGCTTCGAATGAGCCGGATCAGCGTTTTCGGTTTGGGTTACGTAGGAACGGTTACTGCTGCGTGCTTTGCCCATCAGGGCAACCATGTCACCGGAGTCGATCTGAGCCCCGGCAAAGTCGAGGCGATGGAGGCAGGCCGAAGCCCTATCGTTGAACCACGACTGAAAGACTTAATCGCCGAGGGGCATCAGGCATGCCACTTGCACGCTACGAGGGATGCGGTCGCGGCCGTTCTGAACTCGGATATCTCCTTTCTGTGTGTCGGTACTCCCAGTCTGCGCAATGGCAAGCTTGATTTGGGACACATTGAGCCGGTTTGCCGGGAAATTGGCGAAACCCTTAAGAGCAAAGACGGATTCCATCTCGTGGTGTTGCGCAGCACCGTGCTGCCGGGCACGGCTGAGTCGATCGTGGTTCCAGTTCTGGAGAAGGCCAGTGGAAAGCGCATGGGCAAAGATTTTGGAGTTTGTGTCAATCCGGAATTCATGCGGGAAGGCACGGCCGTAGCCGACTTTCTGGAGCCGTCCATGACGGTCATTGGCGCACGTGACTCCTCCCACAGTCAAATGCTGCGTGAGCTTTACGCATGGGCGCCGGGCCGCATCTTTGAGACTTCTTTTCGGTCCGCTGAGATGGTGAAATATGTCTGCAACGCCTGGCACGCGACGAAAGTCTCGTTCGCCAATGAGGTCGGGACTCTGGCGAAGGAACTCGGGGTAGATGCGGAATCGGTGATCGAAATCTTCCTGGCGGACTCGAAGCTTAATATTTCACCGGCCTACCTCAAACCAGGTTTCGCGTTTGGCGGTTCGTGCCTGCCCAAGGATGTTCGAGCCTTGAACTATCGCGCCAAGGAACTCGACCTCGAACTTCCTCTTTTCGAATCTCTTCTGCCCAGCAATGAGTCGCACCTCGACCGCGCCGTGAAAATGGTACTCGCGACCGGGAAGAAAAAAATCGCGGTGCTTGGTCTCAGCTTCAAGGCGGCGACCGACGATCTGCGGGAGAGTCCTCAAGTACAACTCGTCAAGCGTTTGATCGGTGAAGGATGCGATATACATATTTGGGATGACAACGTTTCCCTGGGACGTCTGATCGGTTCCAACCGGCAGTATATTGAGGAGGTCATTCCCCATATCGGCTCCCTGCTCAGCACAAGTCTAGAGGAAGTTCTCAAGCCGGCAGAAGTGGTCGTCATCGGCATTCGCGGGCTTGATAAAGCGCTTCTCGACACCCACATTCGCCCCAGTCAGATTGTGGTGGATCTGGTGAATCTGGAGAAATCCCGGCGGCCTACCGCCAGCACAACTTACGAAGGGATATGCTGGTAGTCGAAGCCGCCAATCCAACCGGGAAATGAAAATACTCTGGGTCAAGGCAGGAAAGCTTTTGCCGGTCGATACCGGAGGCAAAATACGTTCCTTCAACATTCTCCGGCATCTTGCGAAGGAACATGAAGTAACTCTCCTTTCCTACTACGGGGGACGCCGTGATGTTGAGTACGAAGCGGCCATCACACAGCAACTGCCGCGTACCGAGATCATCCACACTGCTGCTCCAGAGGGCACGCTGGCTCAATCCCTGGACTATATTTTTCGGCTGCCTTCGGTGGCTCCCTACGCAGTAAGGAAGTTCACGCATCCAAAAGTTCGTCGCAGTGTGGCCCAGTGGCTAAGCAATGGCACTTTGGATGTGGCAGTGTGCGATTTTCTCTCGGCTTCGTTGAATTTTCCCGAGCACTTCGCGGCTCCCGTGGTTCTCTTTCAGCATAACGTTGAGACCATGCTCTGGCGGCGCATGGCCCACACCGAAAAGGCTCCGTGGAGGAAACTATCTTATTCGATCGAAGGCTGGAAGATGGCGTCTTACGAGACTCAAGCGCTGCGAAGATTTCAGCATGTCATCGCAGTTTCCGAGCATGATCGGAACGCGATGGTGGGGCTTTCGTCTGGCTGCTCGATCACGGTCGTTCCCACTGGCGTGGACACGGACAAGTATCAAGCCTCTCCTTCGGTCTCGGGGGATCCTCCCGTGGTTTTGTTCACCGGTTCCATGGATTGGGAACCGAATGTCGACGCGGTGGAATATTTCTGCGGGGAAATCTGGCCGACCGTCCTGGCCGCTTTTCCGAATGCGCGTTTTCAAATCGTAGGGCGGACTCCCAGCGCGCGTGTGCGATCGCTGGCGTCCGCTTCTGTCGAGGTGACAGGGACGGTGCCCTCCATCACTGACTATTTGCGATCGGCTACCGTGGTCGTTGTACCTCTGCGGATCGGGGGCGGCACACGGCTCAAGATTTTCGAAGCGATGGCCATGGCTAAAGCTCTGGTCTCCACTTCCATTGGCGCGGAAGGATTAGACGTGAAAGATGGCCAGGACTTGATGATCGCCGACAACGCGCAGTCGTTCGCCGCTGCCGTTGTTCGAGTACTGAAGGAACCCGAGTTGCGCCGAAGTTACGAGCAAGCCGCTGCCACTTTGGCGGCGCGCTATGACTGGTCGCAAATCGCCCGCCGCTTCGCCGAAGTACTCCGCGATGCTGCAACTGGTTTTCGCGCGGAGCGGACACAAAATGCGACCACGGTTGCGCCGTTGGCGAGATGAGAATTCTGACGCTTGATCAACCTTGCGCTTAATCCTGCCGGTTTAAATCCAGGATAAGTCTCGGCTCACAAGCAACTGTCCCAGCGGTGTCTTTGCTTTGAGATAGAGCTTGGTATCGAAATACATTCGGTACGCGGCGCGCATGATTCCGAGTTCGGCACGGTTCCTCGCATCCCGATCTGAACTTGCCAACTCATAACCCGTTGATTGCAGAGTGCAGCCCACCAGTCCCTCGAACGTCGCTAGTTCTTCATCGGAATAGCCGTTACGCCAACGTCCGATGGGGTTGAAGGTCTCATCTGGTCCACCAGCGAACGACGTATTGGGAGCGCTCACCGAACCGATTCCTACCTGCCGGATTCGATCATAATCGAGCTCTTGTCCAATGAACTCGCCCAACTGAGCCAGCGTCTCTCGCGGCTCGCTGATCAGCTTTTCAAAGTGCACTTCGGTATAATCGCCGCCCAAGCTTCGACCGTCCCGGCGGCCTTTGTTCACCATCCATTCCCAGTACAATCCCGCCGCCATCTTCGATGGTTTGCGATCCCAGGGCAGCCGCTTCACATAACCCTGCTTATCGGTGGAAAGCGCCACGTCCCGGCCATCACGAATGATGTGAATGACGAGGGCTTCGGGAATCGTCTCCTTGATTCGGCCGAGGAACAACAAGTGTTCGGGCGTCGTATCGGCCCAGCGCTCTACTCCCTGTTGCATGGCCATTTCGGACATGACAATGCGCAAGAAATCGCCGCCGTTTCTGCATTCACTCATCACTTTTTCGTCGATCGCGCCTTTGCTCAGACCCGACCGCGTGTAAAGCCGGCTGTTGTACCATGCCTGCAAAAGTTGTCGCTTGTTGCGCGGGATGGAAAGATCGCCAAATGCCGGTTCCAGCAAGTTGATGGCATTGGATTCGACTCGGTACACCGCGAAATTTCCAGCGGAGAGCAGCATGTGATACAGGAGCGTAGTCCCAGAGCGTACGCAGCCCAGCACGAACACCGGGGCCCGGCTCCGCGCATTAGGTGATATGGGGTGGTTTGAAGGCGTCACAATTCGCTTTGCGTAATCAGGATCTCTATCTCGTCAATGGTCAATTCGCAACCGACCCTGGTCGCGCCGGAAGCGACGATGCCGCGTGCGGAAGCGCATTGATTTCGCTGGCAAGGACTTCAGGCGCCCGGCGCGCGGTAGCCCAATCGGATCGAGCTTCCATAAAATTCCTGTGCCAGAGTTCCAGCACCAACATGCGCCACAGCATACCGGACCGATTGCGCCGTCCACGAACGTGTTCATCAATGAGTGAGCGCACGGCCGCAGGCTTGAAATAACCACGCTGCAGGGTACGAGGCTCCAGCAAAACTCCCCAAAATTGTGCTTTGGAGCGGTCCCGCATCCATTCGACCAGGGGCAACTGGAAGCCCTGTTTTCTACGGTGCAGTAGCGCTGGCGGAATGTCCAGCCTCTCTGCCAGCTTCTTCAGAATGTATTTCCGCGTTCCAGCCCGAAATTTCCACTCCACCGGCAGAGACGTAACCCACTCAACGAATTCGTGATCGAGCATGGGAACGCGCACTTCCAGGGAAGTTGCCATGCTCATACGGTCCACTTTCGTGAGAATGTCTGCGCTCAGATAAGTCTTGGTGTCCAGGTACAAAAGGCGGCTCATCCGGTCCGACGCGGGAGCGCAATCATAGGTCCGCTGCCACTCCGCCAGAGGATCCGGCAGATGCCGGACACTCTCCAGAAACTCCCGGGTAAATAGATGCCGTTCGCGATGCAACACAGGAAAGAACGAGAGTCCATCCAGATAACGGTCCCGCTCATTCAGTGAGGCGTTCCAAGCCAGATTCTTGCCATACATCCCGGGCGGAAGAAGTCCGTGAATGCGGTGACGGTAGATTGGCCCGATATAGCGATGAAAGGGATCAAATTTGCGCCGCTCCATCGCGACCAGGTAGCGATCATAGCCGGCAAATAGCTCATCGCCTCCATCGCCCGAAAGCGCAACCGTAACTTCTCGTCTTGCCATGCGGCAGACGTAATAGGTCGGGAGCATGGAAGAATCGCCGAAAGGTTCTTCCATCATCCCTGAAAGATATTGCAACGTCTCTTCAATGTCCGGCTCAAGTACCAGTTCGTGATGATCCGTGCCGAATCGCTCCGCAACCATGCGCGCGTACTCTGATTCGTTGAACTGCTCCGCGCGAAATCCGATGGAAAAAGTCTTGACCGGCTTGCTGCTGGCCCGCGCCATCAGGGCGACGATGATGGAAGAATCGACGCCTCCACTAAGCAAAGCTCCCAGGGGCACATCACTGATCAGACGGATCCGGACGGCCTCTTCTAACCGCCGCTCCATCTCTACAAGACATTCATCTTCGCTGATGCGCGTATGCGTGCCGTACTCGGGCAAATCCCAATACTGCCGGATCTTTGCCTCGCCGTTGCGGTATTCCATGAGGTGACCAGGCGGCAGTTTGCGGACAGGATGGAATGCGGTGCGGGGATCAGGTATGTAGCCAAAATAGAAATATTGCAGAAGGCCTTCTGTATCAACCTCAGCCAACTCCGGATGCAGAGCAAGGATTGCCTTGATCTCTGAGCCAAACAGAAGCCGTCCGTGTTGCAGAGCATAGTGCAAAGGCTTCTTGCCAAGCCGATCGCGAGCAAGCAACAGCGAATCTCGATCTCGGTCATAGAGGGCAATCGCGAACATGCCCCGGAGTTTCTTCACACAGTCCGCCCCCATCTCTTCGTAGAGATGGACAATCACCTCGGTATCGCTGTGCGTGTAAAACTGGTGGCCGCGGCCTTCTAATTCGCGGCGTAATTCTGGAAAGTTGTAAATCTCACCGTTGAAGACAACCCAAATGGAGCTGTCTTCATTGTGAATGGGCTGTTTTCCACCGGCCAAGTCAATGATGCTGAGGCGCCGCATGCCGAGGCCCACCCGACCGTGCGTATAGATGCCTTCATCATCGGGTCCACGGTGGGTAATCGTCTGGCACATTCGATGGACGTCGTCCGCGTCGACGACGTCTCCTTGCCTGCCAACGACGCCGGCTATCCCGCACACTGGCTGACCTCCTCTTCGCTTGCGGAGGTGGGTTGTTCCTTGAGAACCGGCCGTCGACCCTGCACAGCTATGGGTTGTTCCACGACTCGCAGATTTTCCAATCCGCAACTCTCGAACCAGCGGAAGACTTCTTCGTACGTGTGTTTCGACTGGTACCAGGGGGAATACCAATCAAAAGTATCGAGGATCCTCCACGTACGATCGGGATGAAACGCCATCGGGATCATATAGGCCAGCGCGCCGCTGGCGGGGCGCCCCATCAACGGAATCCGCCTCAACACCTGGTGAACACCGTACAGCGGAACCACGCCATAGCAAAGCGCGTGAAGCAGGCGGGGAGGCATGCGACGAGTTACCTTTCGATAAACGTCACTCATCCGGTACCAGGAGTTGTACCGGCTGTAGAGCCAGACTGCGACCTTCCCGCCAGGCTTCAATAGTCCAGGCAACATTTTGAAGGCCCGTTCGCAATCTGGAGTGTGATGGAGAACTCCGATGCTATAGATAAAATCGAAGCTCTCGGGTGCAAACGGAAGATGGAAAACGTCAGCCTGGAATATCGTTGCCTCGCGACCAGCGAGGTTGCGGGCCGCAACTTCGGCCGCCAAGCTTAGGTCAATGCCCACCACACGCGCTCCCCAGCGGGTGGCCACATCCGCAAAACGCCCCATCCCACACCCCACATCCAGGACCAGTTTGCCGGCGAGATCCTCGGGACCGAAACCGGTCCGCTGCCGGAAGGCTTGCTCCGAACGCTTGCTCTCATCGGTATCCAACTGCGTGCGAGCATGCACGTGCCATTGGAAACCAAAACTTCCGGCATACTGCTGCTCGTCCACGAAACGAAAAACACCATTCACCTGCGGATACTTCCGGCCGCAGCCAACACAGGCCAAATCGATGCCTCGTTCTTCGAGCTGGCCGTGACACGTGAGGCACCGGAGCACCGACAAAACTTCGTTAGCGACTCCGGAGTGTTTGGGGTTTGAGGATACCGTCATATTTTGCTTTGCTCAAAATCTGGCGTTTGTTGCTTTGCTCGTAGACTGGAATCGGCTGGCTTGTGATCCGCACCATGGCGCAGGTGTAGCCGATTACGTAATACGGATACAGGTTGTACTCGGTTGAAGCGAAAAATGAGCCCGCAACATAGGCCGCTAGACCCGCCCAGAGGGCTTGTGTGAAAAGCCTGAATTCCGGATCATCCCGATATTGATCCGATTTCCGAATCCGGGCGATATTCTTGAATGCCTCCCCAATCGCCATCAGAAACAATACCAGCGCAAGTAAGCCTGCTTCGGCGGCCAGCTCAGAATAGGCGTTGTGAGCCACTTTCCAGCCCTCATCCACGAGCGGAAAACATCCGGGTCCCACACCGAAGACGGGGTGGGTCAGGGCTGTTACGACGCTTTTCTTGAGCAGTTCCTTCCTTGCTGCAAGGGATCCCTTATCTCCTGAACCCTCAACGTTCCCCAGAAAGATACTCTCGACGCGCGCCCGATAGTATGAACTCGATAGGGCAACACCCAAGCCCAGCAGGGAAACCACAATCGTGACCACTATCAAATGGCGGCGCTTTCCCTTGACCCCATACTCCCAAACGCAAACCATGATCGTGACTATCAGAGCCAGCAATCCACTCCGCGAGGCGGTTAATACAACGCCGACACACATGACCGCTAAACTCGATCCCCAAACCACCTTCTTGAAGCCCCGGCTATGCAGCATGAAAGCCAGACCGAGAGGAAAACTGATTGCGATGTTGATGGCAAGATCGTTAGGGTTCGATAGAATGCTCTCCTGAATTCCTGAGAGCCGGCCGCCCTGGTTATAGTGCCGTAGTGCGATCGAAAAAAAAGTGACGAGTGCCACCGCGCTGACCTGGATCCAGAGCAACTTCCGCAACTCCCCCACCGTGACTACCACCATGCTGATAAGCATGGCCACCACCACGCCTTTTGAGAACTTATCAAAAACCGTGTGAAAAGCCCCCCCCGGCCACATTGCGAAGGGGATGCAGATCGTCATTTGAACGAGAAGCAACCAGAGGATCTTGACCGCTCTCGGAGTTTTTATCTTGGCGCCGCCCATCATTCCAGCAAGGAGCGCCACAAATGCAATCACCCCGGCAATCCTGGCCATCGGAATGTACGCCAGGACGCGGATGAAATCTTCGGGCCGGTAATAGTAGAGACCGAAAAATGTGACAAGAGCGCCGAAAACAAAAGGACGCCGCTCCAGCGAAACAACTTTCTTGGCGCGCGCTGCCCAGCCGGCGGAACGCCCTCTGACGCCCGTCGATGTAGTTTGCAATGTCATGACTGCTTTCTTGTCAGTCGATTCATTTGCTCTCCGGGCTACGGATGACTAACCTCGAACTGCTCAAAGGGCACGACGATGTCGTGCGGCAGGGTCAGCATCCGAATCCGCAGGACCTTGTCGGTGGGTGGAGTCCACTGCTTGTTCTCGTAGACCAGCAGTTGCTCGCCCTTCCAACTCGCCTCGTTGCTCGATATGGGGAAACGTTCCAACAATTGAAACTGATCGCCGCGCAACTGGTCCCGCAGAATGCGCTGCGAATCGAAGCGAATCGCAAGATTTTCTGAAACAACTATAAAGCGAATGCCATCCCGGCGGAAAGCGTCGGTCAAGTCCTCCCGGCTATGCAGCAACTGCTCGCTGTTTTCGCCGGGCCGGATATCATCGGCATAGAGCACCTTCCGCAGGATCAGAAAATGCCGGGCCGGATCGAGAGCCCGCATAAAGAAAACGAAATTGCCAGGCACTGGCCCGTCAAAAAGAACAATCCCAGCATGGTACTGATTCACCAGGAGCGAAGCCACGTCTTTGTAGCCTGAGATGTAAGGTCTCTGCTGACTCCAGGCTGGCACAGCCAACAGCGCGACCAGCACTGCAGCGACCCCTCGCATCGTCATTCGAAGGCTAGAAACCCGGAAGAATTGTGTGAGCAGTCCAACGGCGAGATACACCAGGGGTGGAAACCAATAGATGGCAAAACGCGCTTCTTTTTGCCCGAACCAGGAGAAAGTCAAATAACCTGCGAGAATCCAACACACCATGAGAGAAGCCTGCCCACGCCGATTCCAGCGCCACGCAAGCAGCAGGCCCAACGCCGCCAACACAAGCAACACCGGCGAAAAAGAACCGGGTAATGTCTCGGCGTAGTAAAAGATCCGCTCCCAGCCACTCATACGGTGAGAACCAAGATCGTTGGCCACCGCCTTTCCTTGCATAAAGAGCATCAGCACCAGGAAGGGTCCGGCAAGCACAGCAACCAAGGTGGCAACCGCAAGCGCGTCACGAGAGAATATTTGCTTCCATTTCCGAGTCACCACCAGGGTCAGCGCACAGAAAACCAGCAAATACACGCTGGTTTGCTTGCACAATAGCGCAGCGCTAAGCCAAAGGCCGAAATAATAAAGAGAACTTCTGCGTCCCTGGTCGAGATACCGGATCCAATGCCGAATCGCACCCACGCATAGCGCCAACGAAGGGATCTCCAACATGACGGTCTTTTCGAACAAAAGAACCATGGGGAGAAGTCCCAGAACCGCTGTGCTGATGGCCGCGGTGTAGGAGTCCTGCAGCTCCTCCACTAGCAGAAACCATTGGTAGAGGAGCACGACACTAAAGAAAATTACCGTCAGCCTGGCCGACACCACCGAAGGTCCAAGCAAGAGGAAGCTCATGCCTTCGAACAGATAGAACAGCGGCGGCCAGTGCAGGATGGCAACGGCGGGGTATTGCGCGTAATACAAGTAGGCATACTGCACGGGGTGTCTCAGCGGCAAGTCGTGCAAGAAATCAGCTACGAAGAGACCGGTGACCGCGTGCTGTGCCTCGTCGATATAGTAGTCAAATTCCCCCTTGCCGATGTTGTGGCAGGCCATGATGCAAACCAGCTCGATCGATCCCAGTAGCAGGAGCCACCGCCCGAGTGGTCCGGAGCGAGTCGACGGCTGCGCCTCTGCGCCGGCCGGTGCAATCTGTTCATCCACGCCAGCACTCGTCTTCAACGCGTCCATGCTGCTCGTCTCCCAGCTACGAAATTGACCAAAGCTACGGCGGCGGCACCATTCAGCAAGACAAAAGCGCCAGCCACATCGGCAATCCGCGCGATGATTCCGCGCTTCACCATGCGGCTTAAGGCCAGGGCGCTCAGAGCGTAGAACAACAATTGCAGCGTCAAGACCACCCGGTAGAAAGGACCATTGAGTTGCAAAGAGGCTATGAGAAGCACTCCGAGGGCAAACGGAACGGCCAGACGCAACAGCTTGTGGCTCAAAAACTCAAACCGAATCGGATTGCGGCTACTCAACAACCAGGGCTCCAACTGAACCAACTGATAGTTGCCGCCAAGGGTTCGAACCTTCCGCGAAAATTCCCTTTTCGCGCCAAGATCTGGCGCGTCCCATGCTCGCGCGCGAGCCTCGAAAACGGTGCGCTTCCCCTGTCGCACCACCTGCATCGGCAGATAGACATCATCCAAAATCGTTCCTGGCGGAACGCTGGTCAGCAACTCGCGCCGCACCGCATAGAACGCCCCTGTTGCACCCACCACCGAGCCTGAGGCCGATTCCAGTTCGCGAACCAGCTTTTCGACCCGCCAATATAGGCCCAATCCCTGACTGCTCTCGCCTTTCGCGGCCTCTCCGAGCATCAACTCACCACTCACGCATCCCACCTCGGGTTCGGCAAAGTTCTCAGCCAGCAGGCGCACCGCCTCAGGCTCAATCCGCTGACGGGCGTCGGTAAACACCACGATCTCACCGCGAGCCAACTTGATTGCGTCGTTCAGACCAGAAGCCTTACCTTGCGAATTCTGGTTTAGGACCAGTTCCAGACGCGGTTTGTGCCCGCGCAGGATGCCTTCCGTTCCGTCGGTCGATCCGTCCGAAACCACGATGATCTGGCAAGGCGGATAATCGATCGAAAACAGGTTCTGCAACTTCGTTTCCAGGCTTTCTTCCTCGTTGCGCACCACCATGACGATTGACGCCGCCGGCGTACACGCGCCACGCCTCACCGGATAGGAACGCCACAGCAGTCGCAACCACAACCAGCAGGCGTATCCGACATAGGCATAGCCGATCAGAAGAGCTGCTCCCCAGAACAACCACTTCATTGCGCTCCCCGTCCGAGCACGACGATTTTGATGGTCTGAAACATAATGAGCAGATCAAGACCGATAGAAGCGTTCTTTATGTAGAACAGGTCATACTGCAGCTTTTCCCGAGCATCTTCCTTGGTGTTTCCGTACTTGTACTGAACTTGTGCCCATCCGGTGATGCCGGGACGAACCACGTGGCGCACGCCATAGTACGGAATCTCTTGGCTCAGCCACTCGACAAATTCCGGGCGTTCCGGGCGTGGACCCACAAAATGCATGTCGCCTTTCAGGACACACCATAGCTGCGGAATTTCGTCGAGACGGGAGATTCGCAGGACTTTGCCGATGCGAGTGACGCGTGGATCGTTATCCGTTGCCCAGGTTGCGCCGGTATCGGCTTCCGCGTCCTGACGCATGGTACGAAATTTGTAACAATAAAATATCTTGCCACGCCGCCCCACGCGCTGTTGCCGATAAAGCACGGGCCCGGGTGAATCCAGCTTAACTGCGAGGACAATGAAGGGAAGCAAAGGGAGCGAAACCACCAGGGCCAGCAAAGCCACGGAGAAGTTCAGCACCCGCCGTACGATGCGGAAAAACACACTGAAGCGGAATCCTTCGGTGAAAATCAACCAGCTCGGATACAGTTGTTCCACTTCGATCCTGCCTGAGATTTTCTCCAGCCATGAAGTTGCCTCTTCCACCCGCACGCCGCCCAGCCGCAATTCCAATAGTTCTTCGACGGGCAATGTGCCACGGCGATCTGGAATGGCAACAATCACGCGATGTAAACCTCGTCCGCCTGCGACCTCCAGCAAATTTGCCGCCACCGATTCGCGAGTCAGTTCGCCTTCAACGTTTCCCGTCCAACCCACTACGTCGATGCCGAGGGTCGATCGCCGGCGCAGGCCATTGACCAGTCTCTCGGCGCGCTCGCCCGTGCCCAGCACGTACACGCGCTCGCGCAGGAACGGTTGTTTCACCATCCAACTGTAAGCCCCGCGCCAGCAGGACAACATGACGATGAGGATGATGATTCCCGGGAGAGTCGAACGACTTCCCAACATGAGTTCGGGAAACAGAAGGGCCACCGCGGCGAGGGCGAGAGTTACGGATCCAATTACCAGCAGAATACGAAAAACTTGTTCCCAATTCCTATCGAGACTGGAGGAGTCGTAGAGGTCTAGCCAATGGGAGAGCAGCAGCACGACCGCCGTGACGACAAAGATCTTGACGTATCCACCTTCGACATTCAGCAGCAACCAGCTATCCTGACTCCGAAGCATGGTGCCGAGCACGAAAGAAACCCAGACGATCAAGGCCTCCCCCGCCAGCAAAACCAGCGTGCGCAGCGGATAATAGACTTTGAACAGCCGGATCACGGTTCCCTGTTTCCCTAGGTCTTGAATTTGATCGTGTTGTTCTCAGCTTCGTCGTAGTAATAGCGAGTGTAGGGCAGCACGTCGGCGTTCGCGCCATTCAGCACGATTCCAATGAGGGTCTCCTCTGGAAATTCCTGTCGTGCTCGCCGCGCCATATCCACCGGTGTCGCGTTGGAGCGAACAACCATGAGAACCCCGTCGCAGGCTTTGGCCAGCACGCTGGAATCAGAAACCGGCACGGCCGGGGGCGAGTCAATGATGATCCACTCAAACAGAGGTTCGATCCGCTGAAGGAGGATCCGCAATCGTCCATTGGCGACCAGATCGGCGGGATCGGAGATCTCGTGGCCACTGGGAATGAAAAACAGATTTTCCATCGGCCCTCGCTGCATGATGGCGAATTCGTCGCTCTCGCCCTGCAAATAATCCGCGAGCCCGGGCGAAGATGTTGTGCCCAGCATCATGTGCAACCGCGGGCCGCGCAGATCGGCATCCACCAGCAGCACCCGGCGGCCATGCTGGCGCGCCAAGACTTGAGCCAGGTTGGCAGCGGTAAACGACTTCCCTTCCTTCGGCAGAGCACTCGTGACCAGGACCTTCTTTAGCGCCATCTTCTCGCGCGCGGAATAGAGACGGGAGCGCAGCGTGCGGAACTCTTCCATACCGCGCGCATTATCATCCCCGTTGAAGAACAGCATCGTACTCGCGTCCGGCGCCCAGGACCCAGGGACACAACGGGCCAGCAGAGTATCGAGGTTGAAGGGACTGGCGAAGGACGGCATCGCTGAGGTAAGCGGTAGTTCTCCATTCGAGGGAAGGCCCGTCCCAACCTCAAGAGACTGCTCTTCTGTCGGCATCGCGGACTCAGCCGCGCGATCAGGTTGGGGTACACCTCCCTGTGAGGTCGCCCGTTCCTGTTCGGCCTTCTTTAGAGCTTCGTGAATTCTGCTCATAGCTTCCTTTCCTTGGAGAGATCCTTCTCTTCTTCGCGCAGCCGATCAGCCAGAGTTGCGAGTGACCGGAGAGCCTCCACCAAATCGGGCTTCTCTTTGCCCGCCGAAGGATCAGGTGTTGTCAAGACCCCTGCGGAGATGCTATCCCCCAGATCGAAATCGCGCGCCACCGCGTCGACGACCGAGGGTCCGATCACTTTCTGCTGATCAACGAATGCGCTGACTAAACAGTGTTCACACAGCAAGTTGATAACGCGGGGAATGCCGTTGGCATAGCGATGAATCTCGACCAATGATTCGGCGTCGAAAATCTGCCCGCCGCTAGCACCCGCGATCCGCAATCGCTGCTGAATGTAAGCTTTGGTTTCCTCCAAGGTAAGAGGATGCGTCTTGGCCCGTAAGCTCAACCTCTGACGCAACTGACGCAATTGTGGTTGCTTCAACTTCTGCTCAAGTTCCGGTTGGCCTACCAGTACGATCTGCAAGAGCTTTTCGGTAAAGGTTTCGAGATTGGTAAGCATTCGAATTTCTTCGAGAACTTCATCGGTAAGGTTCTGCGCTTCGTCCACGATGAGGACCGCAGTCTCGCCAGCACGATATCGGTCTAGCAGCCAGTTGTAGAGACGCAGCAACACCTGGCTCTTGGCCTTCGAATCGCAAGGAATGCCAAAGTCCGCCATCATGTAGTCAAGAAAATGGGTCGTATTCAGACGCGAGTTGAAGACGAACGCGGTAGCCACTTGTTGCAGGCGAAGCCACTCCAGCAGTTTGTTGATGAGCGTGGTCTTGCCTGTGCCCACTTCCCCGGTGAGAAGCACAAAGCCTTTGCGGCTCTGGATGCCGTAGGTAAGGCACGCCAGAGCCTCTTCGGTATGCCGCGTCAAAAATAGATAACGCGGATCGGGGTTGACGTTAAACGGGTTTGCCCGCAGTCCGTAGAATTCTTTGTACATGTCGTCAGCTCAAAACTTGCCTTAGAGTCTTGCCGCTTCTTTCATATGCTCGGGAGGCTTCCGTTTCCAAAAATGGCTTTTACCGTTGCCATTCGCCGGCACGGTCTCCACCACCCAGGGCATCGAAACCAGCATAGGCAAGTCCAGCGCCGCCTCTGCATCTCCCTGGGTACGAATTGACTTGTCGCGAAACTCCAGCCATATTGCGAGAGTGGCCCCTAAGGCCAAACCGGCGCCTAGTCCACCGCCGGCAAAAAATAGGCGGTTGGGGAAACTGGGCGCGTCCGGCACACTGGCTGGATTCAACAGCCGCATCTGTTCTCCCTGTTGCTGCTGCTCCATCCGCAGGGCTATGTCCGACTTACTTTTGTCGGCCAACAGATCCTGGTAGACCTTTTGGGTGTTGTCGTAATCTCGGGCCAGCTGCTTGTACTGTTCTTCGATGGCGGGGCTCAACGCCACCCGGCCCTGATACACGGCTATTTCATCCTGCAGTTTCTTCTGGTCGCGCGAAGCTTGGCCAATCAAGTCTTCGTATTGGTGAACCTGCAGCCGCAACTGGCGTATCTCGGGCGGGTCCGACCCCGACTCTTTTGTCGGAGTAGCGCTGGTCGCATCGTTGGTGGCAGTGTTGATCTCCGCCAGCTTCTTCTTGATTTGCGCAATATCCGCCAGGGTTTTGATGACATCAGGGTGGTCGGCGGTGTAGCGCGCCTGCAGGTCGATGAGTTGTGTCTGTAATTGTGAAAGCTGCTGCTGCAGGGTCTGCGGATTGTTTGCCGACTGTGAAGCCCTCCATGCTGCAATCTGCTGAGCCAGAAGTGATTCCGTGTAAGACTTGTCCTGCTGCGCGCGATTCAGCGTCTGCGTGTTGGCATCGAGTTGCGAGTTCAACCCCATCAGGATTTTCAGGTTATTGTCTTCGTCCCCGGGGAGTTGCCCCATGTACTGCTTCTTGAACTCGGCCAGTTTGCTATCGAGATCATCCAGGTTGTGCTTCGTGTCTTCGAGCTGCTTCTGAAGAAAGTCCGTGGTTCCGCGCGCGACATCTTCACGCGACTTCAGATTTTCTTCCAGCATCAGGGACGTCAGTTCGTTACAGATCTGCTGCGCCTCGCGCGGATTCCCTGCTGTGTATTTAACGTTGAATCCGGGAACCGGGCTGGGCTGTGGGCCGGATTTCTTCTTGTCAGTGCCAATCCCCGTTAAATCGGTTTCCACTTCTTCGACAGCCATATTGGCGCGGATGGCTTCGATGGCGTCATCCAGGTTCTGCCCCGACTTCAGCAACCCGGTGCGCTCCAGCATAGGCCGGAGGAGGCTCTCGCTAAGCACCTGCTGCTGCAAACTGGCAATGCGCTCGGTCAAATCGGTCGTGACTACTGGCTGAACAATGCCCGCGGGGACTTTTTGACCCTCCACCATGACCAGGGACTCCGATGTGTACTTGGCGGAGAAAAGAAAGGAGACGGCAATCCCGCCTATGGGAGCCAGCAGCGCCGGAATCAAAATCACCTTCAGCCGGCGGCGCAACATTGCCAGATAATCGTCTATGGTTAGTTCGCGGTTTTCCATCTCAATACCCGTTCCGCTGGCCCTCAAGGCCAGCCTAAGATAAGAATTTAGTCGAGCCTGATTGGGCGCGGAGTCCAATCCAATCCGATGGTTCCCACGTGGCGCTGCGAGATGCGGTTGCAGGGGCCACTCAATCCACAAAAGGAGCTGTCAAAGGCCACTTCATTAAATTGATAGCTGGCAAACGCGTGAAAATTCCGCCCGAACATCCTGTGTACGCCGAGCCCCGCAAAACCGTATTGGTAAGTATTGGCGGCCACGCCTTGGTCTGAACTACCCAGCACCCGGCTGTTGCGGGAGTATCCGATGTCAGTAAAAACCGTCCAGACTCGGCCCAAGGGACGCGTCGCGACGACGTGCGCGATGTCGCTCTCCGCACCAGCAAAGAAGCCGGATCCGGCCGTGAGGTAGTGTTCATAGGAAGCAGTAAGACTGGTTTTCGGAAATTGATAACGCAGCCGGGCTCGCCCGGCAGCGGAGATGCGCAGATCGTTGGTGGGACAGTTCTCTGCCGTCGGATCCTGCTGCGTAGGCGCCGGAACGCAGGGAGGAATCGCATCCGCGGAGGTGGGGTTGCCCACAAGCGAAAGCACATGGTCGAGTTGGACGAATTGAGGTCCGGCCCCAATTAGGAAATCCATGCGCCCGGAAATGCGATGTCCCCACATCAGTTGGACGAGATTGCTATGCAGAGTTGTGCCGGTGGAAAATTGGAAACCCTGGTACCCGTACACGATGGCTCCTTGATCATGTGGACCGAGCACGCGGCTGTAACCCAACTGGCCGGAGATCTGACTATTTCCGATGAACGGGGTACTCGAACCGGGACTTGAACTGGGACTCGTACCCGGCTCGTTTTGCAGAAAGTGCACGAACGCGTAACCACCGGTCGCGGTAATCGAAGACTTCGGAGTCAGCGTTTCGACCACGTCCACCAGGCTGAGGTTCAAGATGCGCGGGACCTGCCCCAAAGCGCCCAATGCCGTTCCCCCGAAGAAAGCGCTGATCCCTCCTAAACCCGCCCCCTCCGTCCCTATCGAGCCGTAGGCGCTGCCGAAGGTGCCCTCCGGTTGGTAGCTGAAAGCGTCGCGAATTCCTAATTCTCCCCGCTTCCATACAGCTTTCTGATAGAAGCCGAGTTCCTCGATCTGTTTCAGACCCAGGCCTCTCACGTTGTAGTACCCGACTCCTCCAAGGTAGTCGAGGGAGAGATCGTAATGGCTCCAGAGGCGATGCAACTCGAAACTACCTTCCGCTCGTGAGATGGACTGGGTCTCCGATCCACCCACAGTATTCTGGATGTTCGAATCCACGGACTCGCTCACGTGCGCGCCCGGCTGGATATAGCTCAGAGGCGCGGCGTGGGGTTCAAGGTTCGGCAGATCCACTCCTGAGATCGGAGGGTTGTCGCTAATGGACGGCGCGGGATTATCCGGGCCGTATGCTGGGGCCGGCTGTTGTGGACTTGCCTCCGGACTTGCGGTCGCCGGCGGTTGGGCGGTATTGTCCTGTCCCCAGGCGGCGCTCACCGCGAGCAGCAGCATGCCGAGCGACCACGGTCTATGGTGTTTGCTCATCATAGTTCTCTATGGCACCACTATCGTGTCGCCTGGCAGCAGTTTGATGTTTTGCTCGGGATGCTCGCCCTTCACGACTTCCTTGTAGTTAAACGGCAGCTTCACCTGCCGGCCGTTTACATTGCGCAACAAGTAAATGCGTTTAAGATTCGCAAACTGGGTAAAGCCCGAACTCGAGAGCGCCTGCAGCATGGTCATGTTCGGCAGCAAGGGCAGCGCTCCCGGGTGGCTCACTTCGCCCGTTACAAAGACTCTACGGCTATTCATCGCCGTCACCACCACAGTCACGCGCGGATCAGCGATATATTTCTTAAGTTTTTCGGTGATGGAAGCGGCCAATTGCATTGGTGTAAGTCCTGCCGCGGGAACATCGTTCAGCAGTGGAAGAGAAATCTTCCCGTCCGGCCTTACCGGTAAAGTGGCTGAAATATCAGGTTCCTTCCAAACCGAGATGTGCAAGGTATCATCCGCCCCAATTACGTAATCAGCCTGGGCTTCCGGCGCAGGGGCCTGCGCCTCGGGGGCAACCGCCGGTGCAGGCTTAGCGGCAACCTGATCTGTGTTGTCCTGGGCATGCGTGCCGGCCGCCACAAGAGCTAGCAGGGCCAGACAGGCAAGCTTGGGTACTCTCTTCATGCGCTCTCCTAGTGAAGCTAAGACGCCCGCTGAACATCCTATCTGTTTCACTTCGCACCGCAAAGCTTTGTAACAGACTTGTAACCTTTATCGTGGACCGCCGAGGCTCAAGCGGCTACGGGCAAGGAGTAGAGAAGCAAGCTCTCTCCCGTTCACGGGGAGCAGGAGGTCCGATTCGTTTCAGCGAAAACGCTCCAAACGCCACAGGAAACCTGAATTCATCTTAACTTGCCCTTCCAGGACTTGGCCCCACTCACGAGGCCCTCCTGGGAGATTTCCATGCAGGGGGAGTACCATCGCAAATTCCCGCCACTGGAAGACTTTTCCGTAACTACTAGCTTTGTTATCAAAAGGTTACAGCCAATAACGCGGGCCATCCAGTTCGAACAAGCACTTATTCTACCGCATATCGTCCCGCACAAAAGGGAAAGTCATTGCTCATTTACTGCTATTTAATGGATTAGCCCTGAGGGTTCCAAAATTCCAAAGTTCTTGTCCATGGTCGCTGGTTCGAGGTTCCCGCAAGAATTCTGATTCATCCTGCTCTCGGGTAATTGCGGACGCTTATCACTTCGCATATGCTGTGGGCGTCCCCATAGGCAGAAAAGTTATCGACACCGCTTCGTTGAGCCCAGTATTGCGATTTGAGCGACCAGTTGCGCACCCGACAGGTCCGGCCAAGTCGGGGCCGCTCCCGGTTTGGCAGATCCTCGTTCTCTGTGGGCTACTGCTGTGGCTCTATGGATCGACGCTCACCCACCTGGTTGCGCAATGGTGGAACAAGCCGGATTTTTCCCATGGTTTCTTTGTTCCTCTTTTTGCCGGCTTTGTGATCTGGCAGGAGCGATCCCAATTAGCCAGAGTGAAGTTGCACCCTTCGTGGTCGGGTCTTCTCATTCTAGGATTTGGGCTTTGTGTGCTCGCTCTTGGTCAGATGGGTGCTGAGAATTTTCTTTCGCGTTTCTCTTTGCTTATCGTGCTGGCTGGGTTGACCGTTCTCTTGCTGGGTTGGAGTTTTTTCCGCGCCATTCTTTTTCCCTGGGCATTCCTGGCACTGATGATCCCGATCCCCGCCATCGTCTTCAACCAGATCACGTTGCCTCTACAGTTCCTCGCTTCAAACATTGCCAGCACAATTCTCCCTTGGTTGGGCGTACCCGTTTTACAAGAAGGCAATGTAATCTTCCTGCCGAAGATGGCTTTGGAGGTAGCCGACGCCTGCAGCGGCATTCGCTCGCTCATGTCACTCGCCACGCTTGCGGTGATTTACGGCTATCTCGTAGAGCGTAAGACCTTAGTCCGCGTTCTGCTGGCGCTGGCTTCGCTCCCTATCGCCGTCGCCGCCAATAGTCTGCGCATCGTGGTCACGGGATTGCTGGTCCAATACTGGAACCCTGCCAAAGCGCAAGGATTTTTCCACGAATTCCAGGGCTGGCTCATGTTTGTTGCTTCTTTGGTCATGCTCTATCTTCTTCATCGCGCGTTTCGTATGATCTGGCCAGAGGATGGGAATAAATGATGAAAACGTTCCGCGGATGGCGCTTTGTTTTGGCCGCTGGCTTCATCGGGCTGACGGCGATTCTGCTCCAAGCGCGTGGGCCGCGCGAGAATGTTCCCCCACACTTGCCTCTTTCCTCTTTTCCCTCGCAGCTTGGCAACTGGAGTGGCAAAAACATTCCGCTGGAAAAGGACGAGCTTGAGGTTTTGGGGCCTGGCGATTTCCTGAGGCGCAGCTACTCCGATCCGGGCAGCGACCTGCCCCGCGTCGATCTGTTCCTGGCATACTTTCCCAGCCAGCGCACCGGCGATACCATCCATTCCCCCAAGAATTGTCTCCCCGGCGCCGGATGGACTCCAGAATCAAATGACCGAGTTGCTCTTTCGCCGCCCGGTCACGCTCCTTTCCCGGCGAACCGCTATGTCGTGGTCCAGTCTGGCGCGCGCAAACTGGTATTGTATTGGTACTGGGCCCACGATCGAGGAGTGGCCAGTGAATATTGGGCAAAATTCTACCTGGTGAAAGACGCGATTCGTCTGAACCGCAGCGACGGTGCCCTGGTTCGCATCATGACGGACATGTCGCCGGATGAGACGCCCAATGCCGCCGAGCAGAGGGTGCTTCCATTTACTTACAGGGTATTCCCGCTGCTCAATGATTACATCCCGCGATGATGCTGGGGCATTGTGCAACCAGTCCTCTCCGGGATTTCGCGTGCTTCCATTTAACGTTCCACAGCTGGTTGACGTTCAGGTTGTCGACTGCCAGGGATTTTGCTGCAAAGCCATCACTTTTTCCTTGTATAGTACTTTGGAGAAACTCCGATTTGCATCCTTAACAATTCAGATCACCAATTATCCCGCCAGTTGCGAGGCTGGCTATGACTTTGGTCGAGGGTGTACTCGAGCACAGTTCCGTCTATCGGCTGTGGCAAGCGCCGTTTGCGGAACAAAAGTTCGCCCCGGTTCGCGCAAACAACGATTTGCACCGGGTGCGCCGCGTGCTTGATGTGGGATGCGGCCCTGGCACAAACTGCCGGCATTTCAGTCACGTAGACTATCTCGGTATCGATTTCAACGAACGTTATATCGAAAGTGCGCGCCGAAGGCACAAGAGGGATTTCTTGGTGGCAGATGTCCGCCACTTTCGCCCTACTCAAAACGACAGATTCGATTTCATCCTGGCGAACAGTTTCCTACATCATCTGAACACAGAGGATGTGCTGGGAATCCTCTCACACTTGCGAACTCTTCTAACCGACGACGGCCATGTGCACGCCCTGGAGTTGGTGATGCCGGAGGATCGATCCATCGCACGTCTGTTGGCGCAATGGGATCGCGGCCATTTTGCCCGCCCGCCCGAGGAGTGGCGCACAGTATTCAGCAAGCATTTCGAACCGGTGCTTTTGGAATTTTATCCCCTGACCATGATGGGGACGACTCTGTGGAATATGGTGTATTTCAAAGGAAAGCCCAGGACGTGACTGAACCAGCAAACCACCTGAAAGCTCATCGCGCTGAATTGTTTGAATCAGAAGGTCGACCAGAGTCGATCCACCGCCAAGCATCTGCGCTTGCGGCGGAGCATCGCATCACTTATTTGTCCCCCTCGCTGCCAGTAAATATGGGTGATTGGTGGTTCGATGTAGCCACCAGCGATCATTTCTGGATTCGCCGGCGGTTTGACGTTATGAGGCGACTAGCGGATTCGTTGATTCGGAATGCGAGGCGCGTGGCGGAGATTGGCTGCGGCAATGGTCTGCTGCAAAGAGATTTCGAGGATAACTATGGGATATCGGTCGCAGGATTCGAGCTCAACGAGGTCGCCTTACAGAAGAACGTGAGTCGCCAGAGCCCGCTTTACTGCTACGACATCCATCAGCGCAATCCGGAATTCCGTAGTCATTTCGATCTCCTGTTGTTGTTCGATGTTTTGGAGCATATTGAAGATGAAGCCACGTTTCTGCAATCCGTTAAATTTCATTTGGCGGAGTCCGGCACTCTTCTGATCAATGTTCCCGCGCATCAATTCTTCTACTCCGACTATGACCGCGCTGCGGGGCACGTTCGCCGTTATTCAGCAAATCAGTTGGTGAGACTCTCAGAACAGCATGGGTTCAAGGCGCGAGCTCTTACCTACTGGGGCCTTCCGCTCGTTCCCCTGCTATTGGCGCGGAAGGCAATGAGTATGCAGCGCAGTAACGGCAAAGCTGGATTCGATTCTCGAGGACGCAGCGTGAACGCTCTCCTCTCGCAACTGGCGGCATGCGAGCCGATTCCGCAGAGTTTCCTGGGTACGTCGGTGATGGCCGTTTTGGAAAATCAGGCCTAGAACGAAATGGCTGAGGCACCCAGCGTCTCCGTCGCGATCCCGGTTTACAACGAGGAAGCAGTCCTCCCAGAATTGCTTCGCCGCACGCTCGCCGTCCTCGACGAACTTCCCGGCGGCCCGCATCAGATGGTACTGGTGGATGACGGAAGTTCAGACCGCACCTGGGAACTGCTGGAAAGGGCGGCCGAAGAAGACCCCCGACTGGTCGCAGTTGCGCTCTCTCGCAATTTTGGTCATCAGACTGCACTTGGGGCGGCCTTAGACTATGTTTCCGGTGACGCAACCATACTCATGGACGGGGATTTGCAGGATCCTCCCGAGGCCATCCCTGTTTTAGTGGATGCCTATAAACAGGGGCATGACGTGGTATATGTGCAGCGGGTAAACCGCAAGGAGTCCTGGTGGCTGCGCGGCTGCTACTACCTCTTCTACCGCCTCCTCGCCGCTCTCTCTTCGATTCAGTTGCCGCTGGACGCTGGTGATTTTGGGCTGATGTCGCGCCGCGTGGTCGCACAGATCAAGGGGATGCCGGAACACCATCGCTACCTCCGCGGAATGAGAACGTGGGTCGGATTTCGCCAGATTGGTATTCCCATTGAACGGGCAGCCCGGCGCGAGGGCCGTACGAAATATAGCCCGCTGAGGTTGCTTAAGCTGGCGTCAGACGGAATTTTCGCTTTTTCGATCGTACCACTTCGCGCAGCGGCAATATTTGGGGCAATGGCGACGGGTTTGTCCGCCCTGTTTTCTCTTTACTCGCTGTACGCGAAGTTCTGGTTACACTCGCCGCAAGGTTTCACGGCCTTGATTCTGGTTATTACATTCCTCTCTGGGGTAAATCTTTTTTTCCTGGGAATTATCGGAGAGTACGTAGGGCGGGTGTACGAAGAAGCGAAAGGACGCCCGCACTACGTGGTCAGCAAGGTGGTCAGCCAACGCGTTCCCGGCAGCAATCCCGGTGATGCCGTGTAGATGGGGGCACTCGGGCCTTCTCCACACGGCGCCGATCCGATTGCCGGTTTCAAGCCGAAACGCTAAGGCCGCCGCTGGTAGCGGTGCTCGCCGAGGATGTGCCGCTCGAGGAGCCAGTACTGGACGTACCATCCAACAGGTTCACGACAATTTGTTCGTTGCTGTTGGGATTCAGATTGAACGTAATCTGTTCAGGCTGGGATGATTCTTGCGGATTGCTCACGGTGAGAGAAATCTGTTCGGGTGACCCGTTGCCCGGATTATTAATGTTGATCGTAATCTGATCAGTGCTGCCGTTGTTCAGGTTGAGCACGATCTCTGGACCGTTGCTGCTGGCAGCAACCGAGGCGGCCGGAGTCGTACTGCTGCTGGCGGCAAGCGGGGCGGCTGCAGTCGTACTGTTACTGCCATTGCTCAGGTTGAGCACGATCTCGGGACCGCTGCCGACGGGGACAACAGGCGCGGGTGCCGGGCCCAACGGTCCACTGTGGTGAAATGTACTTTGCAGCGTGGCGAACGCCTGTTGCGCACCCGCCAGGTCTCCCGATTGCAGAGCCTCTCCAATAGCATTGAAATCCTGCTCCCGCTGCTGCGAAATAAAGGGGTGTCCATTGCTGAACGGACCACTCTGGCCGAGTGTGTTGATGCTGTTGTAGGCAGTTTGAGCGTTCGCTAAGTTGCCCGAACTGAGCGCCTCCCTGAGCTGCCGCAAATCGCTTCTCCTGGTCTGGAAATACGACTGCAATTGTTGGCTCAACGAACTGCTGGAAACAGCGGAAGTGGACATTAAGATTCTCCTCAGAAATCGGTTGATCTGGCGCGAAACGCAACTGGTTACTGCCATTCAAAGGCCATATCGGACTGAGGGGAATTAAACTTCAATATTGCGCTGCTGATTTCTGCCGTTAACCCGCGTTGCAGGTTACGAAAGGAGATGGCTGTACCCGCACCCCGGCGATAGCCCCCGAGACTTTTTGAAGTCTCGGCGCCTTAACTTTCCATTCCTCATCCCTTTCGCCGAGTGGTACCATATCCGACTGTTTCCGGGTTCATTAATCCTGGAACCATAAAATGACGATCTCCTCTCGTTCGGTGGCGTCCCCTCGCGTGGTTTGCATCGAGGACTTCCGCCCGATCGCCCGCCAAAGAATTCCCAAGCCGGTATTTGATTACCTCGACGGCGGAGCTGAAAGCGAGGTTACGCTCAGGGAAAATTGCCGAATCTTTAATGATGTCACGTTTCGGCCACGCCATGCGGTCGCGGTCGAGCAGTGCAACCTGTGCACGCGGGTCTTGGGCTTCGATCTTTCTCTTCCATTCCTGCTCGCGCCAGTCGGTTACAGCCGCCTGATGCACCCGGGTGGCGAGGTAGTGGCGGCGCGAGCCGCCGGCAGGGCGGGTACTGCTTATATTCTGTCCACAATTTCCGGCCACAAGCTGGAGGACGTAAAAGCGGGCTCCGCGGGACCGGTTTTTTACCAGCTCTACCTCATGGGTGGCCGTGGTGCAGCCGAGGCTGCGATCGAGAGAGCTCGCGTTGCCGGATTTTCCGCGCTGGTCGTCACCATCGATACCCCGGTCTCAGGGATCCGTGAGCGCGACTATCGCAACGGCATGAGGGAACTCATTAGCGGTGGTCCGATCGAGAAAATCCCTTATCTTCCGCAAATACTTTCACGTCCCGGATGGCTCGTCAGCTTCCTGATGGACGGCGGCGTGCCTCCGCTTCCGAACGTTGTTGTGCCGGGTAAGGGTCCAATGCCGTTGGTCGATGTCGCCGCGGCCTTGGCGGAATCCACCGTAACCTGGGCCGATCTGAAATGGATCAGAGAACTCTGGCGGGGTCCGATCGTCGTCAAAGGTGTGTTGACCGGGGATGATGCGCGGCGATCGATCGATGAGGGAGCGGCGGCGATTTCGGTTTCGAACCACGGTGGCAGGCAACTCGACGGAGTTCCTCCTTCTTTGTGGGCCTTGCCCGAAGTCGTGAAAGCGGTGAACGGCCGCATCGAAGTGCTGATGGATGGGGGCATTCGCCGCGGCACAGATATTGCCAAGGCCATCTGCATGGGAGCGCGGGCCGTGCTGTGCGGCCGGGCTTACGCTTACGGTTTGGCCGCCGCAGGCGAAGCTGGAGTCGATCGCGCGATTGAAATTCTGCGTACCGATCTGGACCGAACTCTGCGGTTGCTCGGGTGCCCGTCAATCGCGGAGTTGGACCGCTCTTATGTGAACGTGCCACGAAGCTGGGAATCAAACTGAGTTGCGATTAAAGAGGTTGCATCACTGATGTTCGATCTGTTGTGCAGCATACTCCGTTCGTTAGAGGACAGTTATGCAATGGACCCAGATCTACGATCCGTTCGGCCATTGGTGGCTCTCCACGCTGGTTGCGGCGTTACCCATCATCATTCTTTTCAGTCTGCTGGCCGGCCTGAAAGTGAAGCCCCACTGGTGCGCCATTGCCGGCGCGTCAACCGCCGTGGTCGTTGCAATCATCTTCTTTAAGATGCCACCGGCGCTGGCAGCCGTCAGCTTTGGATATGGCGTTGCTTTCGGAGTATTAAAAATCGCCTGGATTGTCCTGGCAGCGGTTTACCTCTATGACATTTCCGTCGAGACCGGGCAATTCGAAATCATGAAGGAGTCGGTCGCTGGAATCACCGCCGACCGTCGCCTGCAAGTGCTCCTCGTCGCTTTTTGTTTTGGCGCATTCATCGAGGGCGCGGCGGGCTTCGGTGCGCCGGTAGCGATTGCGGGCGCATTCATGATTGGCCTTGGTTTCAAGCCCTTCCATGCGGCCGCCTTAAATCTGATCGCCAACACGGCGCCCGTAGCTTGGGGAGCCATCGGCACACCGGTTCACACTCTCGCGGCGGTGACCGCTTTGCCGGAATCCGATCTCAACGCGATGATCGGCCGCATTCTTCCCTTTACCGCCGTCCTCGTTCCTTTCTGGCTGGTAAAAACCATGGTGAGTTGGAGGGAGACGTTCGAAGTGCTTCCCGCCATCCTGGTGGTCGGCATCTCGTTCGCCCTGACCCAGTTCTTCTGGTCGAATTATGTGGACGGCAATCTGGTGGACATCATGGGAGGCGTGGTTTCGATTCTTGCCGCCCTGATCTTCCTGCGATTCTGGAAGCCCAAAAAGATCTGGCGATTCGATTATGACGACAAAGCACCAGCTCCTCATAAGCCAACCGCGGCAATCACGGACGACATGGGCGCAGATTGGGCAGCAGAGAAGTTCGATGGACTCGTCCAAGTGCGCAGCTACACCGCTGGACAAGTTCTGAAGGCCTGGATGCCGTTCGCGATCCTGTCATTGTTCGTGCTGCTCTGGGGACTACCCTCGATCAAACTGGCCATGAACCAGGCCACCACCCCGGCCTTTCGCGTGATGCTTCCGAATGGCAAGGTCCGCCCTGGTCCGCCGGGATGGGATGTACCTTATCTCCACAATGCCGTCTTTCGTGCGGCGCCGGTGGTTGCGAAGCCGACGCCAGAGGCAGCTCGTTATGATTTCAATTGGCTCTCCGCCACCGGGACCGGATGCTTCTTCGCCGCGATCGTCTCCGGATTCCTGCTAGGCCAAGGCCCGCTCCAGTTGATGAAAATCCTTTGGCGAACTTTGGTGCGGATGCGTCTCGCCATGGTTGCGATTTCCTTTATGCTGGGCCTTGGCTATGTGACGCGCTATTCAGGTCTCGACGCCGTGCTGGGTCTCGCCTTCACGCGCACCGGATGGATGTATCCATTCTTCGGCACCTTCCTGGGATGGCTGGGAGTTGCACTTACGGGCAGCGACACCTCCTCCAATGCCCTCTTCGGTAGTCTGCAGAGAATTACTTCTCAACAACTCGGCATTGACCCGATCCTCATGTGCGCCGCCAACAGCTGCGGAGGAGTGATGGGGAAAATGGTGGACGCTCAATCCATCACGATTGCCACCGCGGCTACCGAGCAGGTTGGTAATGAGGGAATCATTTTCCGTTTTGTGGCCTGGCACTCGGTCGCGCTCTGCTCCATCGTCGGAATCATCGTGCTGCTCTACGCCTACGTTTTCAAGTCAGCCGTGCCGCACGGGCTACTCTTCGTGAAATAGGAGGCAATCGATCGTGATTGAAGGAACGAGAAACGTCTGATGCGATTCATCGATCGCGAGGAAGTCGCGAAACGGCTTACCTACGAGATGTGTATTCCGATCGTACGCCAAGCGATGATTGCATTCTCACGGGGCGAAACAAAACAGCTTCTACGCTCCATCATTTTCCTCTCCGAGGGACGGCTATTCGGCGTCATGCCCGGCGCGATGGGCGCAAGTGCTCCATTTGGCGCAAAGTTGATCAGCGTCTTTGCGGAGAATTTCGCACTGGGAAAACCGTCGCACCAGGGCCTGGTCATTCTCTTCGATCCGGAGACTGGCGCTCCCGTTTGCGTTGTCGATGCGGGCGAGATCACCGCGATCCGCACCGCAGCCGCAAGTGCGGTTGCCACCGAAGCATTGTCGCGCAAGAACTCCCGCCGCCTGGCGATCCTGGGCTATGGAGAACAGGCCGCAACCCACGCCCGGGCGATCAGCCATGTTCGCGATCTTGAAGCCATCGTGGTATGGGGACGTTCGCCCGAACGCGCTCACTCTTGGGCAGAGCGGATGCAAGCGGAACTCGCCGTGCCGGTTGCCTCCGCACAGACAGTGGAACACGCAGTCGCTGAGGCCGACATCATCTGTACCGTCACTTCGTCGGCCGAGCCAATCCTGAAAGGCGAATGGGTGCGTCCGGGTACGCATCTGAATCTTGTAGGCTCAAGCCATGCGGGACCGATTGAGGTGGACAACAACCTCGTCGTGCGGTCGCGATTTATCGCAGACAGTCGCGAGGGCGTTCTCAACCAAGGTGCAGAATTTCTACGAGCCAAAGAAGCGGGGCTAATCGGGGACGAACACATTGCCGCTGAGATTGGTCAGGTCTTGGCCGGAGAAGTCGATGGCCGTCGCTCCGCGGAGGAGATTACCGTCTACAAATCACTCGGCCACGTTGTCCAGGATTTGGCGAGCGCGTGGGCGCTCTTTTCTCAGGCCGATTAATCGTGGATGGTCCTGGATGCCGATTCCACAACCTCACTCGACCGCGTTTCGCGAAATCACTTCGCGATACCAGTCCGCACTGAGTTTCGGCGTGCGCGTTTGACTCTTGAAGTCCACGTAATGAAGACCGAATCGCTTGCTATAACCGTCCGCCCACTCGTAGTTGTCCATCAGACTCCATAGGAAATAACCCTTGATCGGATAGCCCTCCGAAGCCGCGCGATGCAAGTGAGTAAGATGATTGCGCAGGTACATGACGCGATCAGTATCCTCGATGCGTCCGTCCGCCGTGATCACATCGTCCGCGGAGCAACCGTTCTCTGTAATGTAGAGAGCCTTCGGCTTCCAAATATCACTGACGTTGCGAACTGCCCAATACATCACTTCCGGGCCAAGGTAGAGCCAGTCCGACGCCATGCGCGGGTAAGACGACTGGCGCTTCTCCACAATGTAGCCAGCGGGAGAAGAGTCGGCGCGAACGTATTCCGGGGTGTACGCGTTGAGGCCGACGAAATCGAGCGGACTGCTGATGATTTTCATATCACCGGCCTCTACCTTAGGAGCGTTCGCACCCTCGCGCTGGAGATAGCCGTCGGTGTACTTCCCTTCCATGAGTGCTGTGAGGAACGGAGCATTTTCTTCGCGAGTGGCGCGGCGCGCCGCCTCGATCTGCTCGCGATCTTCGATCACCGGCACGTAAACCGTGGCATTTTCCGCGAGACCGACTTGCGTTCCGGGCTTGGCGTTGGCTCGAATGGCCTGCACGGCCATTCCGTGCGCAAGCACGGCATGGTGCCGAATCTGATTTACCTCTGCATCCGGCAACTTCAGGCCGGGCGCAAACTTCCCTGTCTTATAGCTCAAATCAGTGAAGCAGACGAACTCGTTGGTTGTGAAAAAGTGTCCGACGCGATCCGAAAGGTGCTTGGAAATATAAGCTGCGTAATCAGCGAACGCCTTGGAAGTATCGCGAGACTGCCACCCGCCCGGCAAAGCCTGCGGCAGGTCCCAGTGAAAAAGAGTGACGTAGGGGGCGATGTTGTTCTTGAGAAGCTCGTCGACAACTCGCTGGTAGTAGTCGAGGCCTTTCGGATTGGGCTGGCCAGTTCCGTCGGGGAAGATTCGCGACCACGCAATGGAAAAGCGATAACCGCCCACGCCCAGATTCTTGAGCAGCTTCACATCCTCTTTGTATCGATGGTAAGAATCATCGGCGACGTCGCCAGTTTCTCCCTGAAATGTCTTGCCCGGCGTGTGTGAAAAAGTATCCCAGACAGAGGGCTTCCGTCCGTCTTCATTCACCGCGCCTTCAACTTGATAGGAAGCGGTTGAACAGCCCCACACAAAATTCGGCGGGAACTGCAGCAAGCTCGCCTTGGCCATCTGTGCAAGCGCGATACGCGAGAGAGAGGAAGTTGCAAAGGCTGCCGCAGCGGTGCCAGCCAGGGTCTTGCCAAATCGGCGACGCGTGAGATTTTTCATGGGCGCAAGAAGATTAACACCAGCGCAGACTCAAAGTGAAGCCAAGGGAAAGCGGGCGCCAAGGCCTTTGTTGATTTTTCGCTCCGGGCGCGCTCTTTGCGAAGTGGATCCGTCTTGCTTTAAGCGGAAGCCGATGCTGCAGGTGTGGACAGAAGGCCCACACTTTGCGATCGGTTGGCCATTAGAAGTTTAAGAATGGCCTCGTGGTCGACCGGTTTCGAGAACAGGTAGCCTTGCGCACGCTCGCAGCCAAGATCTCGGAGGAGTTCGAGTTGGGCCCGGGTTTCTACTCCTTCGGCAACCACCTTGAGCCCCAGACTGTGTGCGAGATTAATGATCACGCGGACAATTTCGTAAGTCTCGCGGTCGCTGTCCATTCGTGAGACAAAAATTCGGTCGATCTTCAGAGTGTCGACGCGGAAGCTTTGCAGACGACTCAGCGACGAGTAACCCGTTCCGAAGTCATCAATGTCCAACCCAACGCCGAGTGCTTTCAACCCCGCGAGCATCCCGGCAGATTTTTCTGCGTCGGCCATGGCAATCGTTTCCGTAATCTCGAGATCGACGCATCGAGGATTCATGCCACTCTCATGCAGAAGCTGGCCAATCTGATCGGGCAGATCCGCCTGTGCGAACTGCTTAGGGCTGACGTTGACACTAAGGGAGAGAGGTGGGTCCGACGGGAACAGTTGCTGCCAGGAAAGCAATTGCCTGCAAGCTTCCGGCAACAACTGGCGGTTGATCGCGAGGATGATGCCCGTCTCGTCTGCGACCGGAATGAAATCGTTCGGCATCACCAGGCCCCGAGGACTGTGCCAGCGGGTGAGAGCCTCGAAGCCAACAATCCGCTCATTCTTCAGCGACACAATCGGCTGGTAATAAACCTTGAATTCGCCCTGGTCGACGGCTCGACGCATGTCAGTCTCAAGCTGTAAACGTTTGAGAGCCCCGGCATGCATGGCATTGTCGAAAACTTCGCACCGTGCTTTGCCGGTCTGTTTGGCCCGGTACATGGCGATTTCGGCGTCTCGGAGAACGTCCTGAGCCTCGGCGCTTGTGTTGCTGCTGAAGGCAATGCCGATGCTTGCCGTGATCACGATCTCGTGACCATCCACATCGAAGGGGAGAGCCAGTCTTTCCTGGATGCGTTCGGCTACACGAATGGCGTCGCTGGGACTTCGCAGTTCTTCCGCCAGCACCACAAATTCGTCTCCGCCCGGGCGGGCTAGCGTGTCGTCACCGAGAGGCGAATCTCCATTTTCTCCCAGTTGCGGGCGCGAGACCGTGTCCACATGGCGAAGGCAGGCAGTTAGGCGTTGGCCGATCTGAATCAGCAGAGCATCCCCGGCAGCGTGGCCCAGGCTGTCATTAAAAACCTTGAATCCATCGATGTCGACGAACAGTACGGCAAATCTGAAATCAGCATGTCGCCTGGAAGTTACCAGAGCGCGCCCGAGGCGATCGAGAAGGAGCGTGCGATTGGCAAGATTGGTTAACCCATCGTGAAAGGCATTGTGCGCCAGCATCTCCTCGGCCCGCTTGCGCTCCGTGATATCGCGATTCACGATTACCAGTCCTTCTGTTTCACCCCCCAGCCCACGGATGGCGCTGGCGGTGGATTCAAGGACTCGCCACGAGCCGTCTTTGTGGCGGATGCGATATTCAAGACGCTCGCCGCGACCCGTAATCCGGGCCTTTTCCGCGGCTTCGTGCACACGAGTGCGGTCGTCGGGGTGAATCTGTTCGAGGGGCGGTCCGGCCAGATCGTCCTGGCTATATCCGAGGACTTTATGATAGGCGGGGCTGTTATAGAGGCGGTCTCCGTTGTTGTCGACCACGGCAATCATATCGGCGGCGTTTTCGCTGATGAGCTGAAAAAGCCGGTCGCGTTCTGCCAGTTGGCGGCGCGTGCGCTGGAGCTGCCGGTGTTGGTAAACCGTGTAGATGTCGAACAGGAGTACCAGCGCGGCCAAGCCGCGGACCCACTCTCTGAGGTTCAGCGCGTAAACTTTGTCGTTGGCTAAATGAAATCCGGGAAAAGTCAGCGAAAGGATGCCGAAGGTTAAAACCAGGGTGACGGCGACGGCAAATCCCCAGAGCCACCACTCCCGTCCCTCCACCTGGCGCAGGCGGGGTAACACAATCTCGGTGTTACGCGCGGGTTGACTCTGTTTGTGCAAAGGTTGTTAACCTGTTCAATAGTTGGAAACAAGCGGACCCAGCTACAAGAGGAGTTATCTAAACAAGCCTTGCCGTCGGTGCTTTTTAGAGCATTTTCGTTGCCATCAATCCTATCGCCAACTGTATTGAAACCAACCTTGAGCGGAAGAGTTCAGGAAGCTGGACGTCCAGAGTCTGGAATCCCGTCCAGATTTCGGTCAGAAGCGTAGGATTCGGCCGGCAGAATCGGCGAGAGAACTGGGACTATGCGCTCTCTCCACGTTTCTCAAGCTTCATGCGGGAAAGCAGTTGGTAAATCGTGGCGCGGCCAACGCCGAGAATCTGTGCCGCTCGCGCTTTATTACCCCCGACCCGCTCCAGCACACGCATAACATGACGCCGGGAAACCTCTTCGAGGGAAAAGAAAGTCTCATCGGTAGATGATTGGTCGCTGGACTGGGCCTGGATTCTCTCGGGCAGGTCGCTGATGTCAAGAAACTTGCTGTCCGACATCATGCAGGCGTTTCCGATTACGCTCTCAAGTTCACGAATGTTTCCCGGCCAAGGATAAGTTGCCATGCGGCCCTGTGCCCGTCGGGTCAGGCCCGCGATAGGCTTTTCGTATTCCTTCGCGAATTTCTCAACAAAGTATCTCTCGAGCAGCGGCAGATCTTCACGCCGATTGGTCAGGGAAGGCAAAGCTATCTCGACCACGGCCAGCCGATAATACAGATCCTCGCGAAACTTCCCTTCCCGTACCATGGCGCGGAGGTCGCGGTTTGTGGCTGCGACCACCCGCAAATCTACCTCCCGCGGGATGGTTGAGCCTACCCTTCGAACTTTATGATCTTGCAATACCCGGAGCAACTTTGCCTGCGCACCGGGCGAGAGCTCCCCGATCTCGTCGAGGAAAATGACGCCACCATCTGCGCTTTCAAATAAACCAGCCTTGTCCTGCGTCGCTCCCGTGAAAGCACCCTTTACATATCCGAACAGTTCGCTTTCCACGAGGCTTTCGACCAAGGCGGAACAGTTACAAACCACAAAACGGTCCGTCAAAGCAGGGCTGAGCGTGTGCAGCGCCCTCGCGACCAGTTCCTTACCCGTTCCGGTTGCACCCGTAATCAGAGCAGTTCTGAAATGCGGCGCCACCCTTCGCATCTTTGCGAATACTTCCAGCATGAGAGGACTGCGGCTGACGATCCCCTTAAATTGACAGGCTTGGACCAATTCATGATCTAAAACTAGCGTTTTCTGCCGTGTTTCCGCCTCCGCCAGAAAGCCTGAAATTCGCTGGTGAAGTTTCTGAAAATCGAGCGGTCTTGTCAGATAATCGCAAGCACCTTTTTTTATTGCCTCAACGGCGGAATCCGGTGAATAGCGATCCGAAACCATGATCACGTTCACTGAAGGATCAATTCGAACCATGCGTTCCAGCAAATTCATCCCCGCAGTGTCAGGGAGATTAATATCAACAACGACGTTCCTCGGTCGAGCCTGCAGGAAGAGTTCGAAGCCGGTCTCAGGGTCGCTCGCGGTTAATATCTCGATCCCGTCCTGTGACATTGCGTCACGAATCAACGCACGGTTTTGTGGATCGCTGTCGATTGCCAACAACTTGAACGAACTGAGCTTGCTCATTAGGTCCCTGCCCACCTTACGGGCATCTTCCCTATTTGATGTGAACGTATTTACTTCCTTCCTGCGTTGGGCACAACCACGTCGCTGAAATGTGCCGCAAATGCAGAGGGTTGACGTTTTCGGGGTCGTGGTGCACAACCTTCAAACCAATGGTTTAATGGTTGGACCGCACAAACACTCCGCTTACTAACTGCGGCTACCGACATATTCCCGAGCATGCCACCTCCACTTGCTGCTGAATGCAAATAGCCCGCAAAAGCGTCAAGCGGAGTTACATCCACCCACGCACTCTTTCGTAACTCACTGGAAATACTGTAGCTTCCTAAATATAGGGTGGCACTAAGGCAGTCTCGCGAAGTCGCCAATTTTGTTACGAAATCCGAACAAAACTGAAGTAGCAATCCGCACGAAGAACTCGAGAATCTGACAGGCAGGAGCACTTGCCGACACTCTCATGAGTGTCCTCGGAACGCGACGGGCGAGGAGACGTGCTGTCAGACGCGCTTACGGTTCTTACAAATGAATGATCATCGTGGCGCAGGCACTTTGATTTGCTAAGTAATAGAGAACAACCGCCTAACATAGGCCAGTAGCGACGTGGAAACGCGCAGCAGCGCATTTTGTTACGAACTACGAACAGCTGAAGAAGAAGAAGAACAAACAAACTGCCCGCGACCGGTCAATCGAACGAGTGTCTATCTCCCAGACGTTATTCCAGAACCCATACCACGCGCCAACCTCTCGAGATGATATCCCGATGGCACAAGTGAAAGATCACGTGCAGGTTACGCACTTTCACTGTTTTGGTGATTCGCGTGCGTATGGTCTCGGGTGATCTTATGAAAGAGCATGTTCAACTCGACGGCCTTCTCTTCACCAATGACACGCAAGTTCTGTCTGTGATGAATCAGATTCTGGACAGCTTTTCGATCGAAACTGAGGTTTGCACCAAACTGGACTCAGCTCTGGATGCGGTTACTCATCGCAGGCTTGACGCCGTGATCGTGGATTGGGAAGAAGGGTTTGATCCCACGCGCATCGTAAGAGCGACGCGCAAATCCTCGCCCAATAGCAATTCGACTATCGTCGCCATGGTGAGCGGTCGCTCCGAAACACATGCCCTGCTGGTTGGCGCAAACTTCATGATTCACAAGCCCACCGACATCGAGCAGGCGAGGCGGTGTATGCGGGCTGCTTACGGAACCATGCTGCAAAATCGCCGCCGCGCCGCGCGCGTTCCAGTCGACATCGCGCTCGTGGCCAGAGTTGCCGGAATAGGAGAAATCCAAGCCAGAATCAGCGATCTCAGCGTGGGCGGGTTGGCACTTCACTGCAGCCAGCCGCTGCAAATCAATTGGGAAGTATTGACCCAGTTCTCGCTTCCCGGCACTACAGGTGTTATTCACGCAACCGGGAAGGTTGTAAACGCCAATGCCACCGGCCGGGCCGGAATACGCTTTTCGTTCATTCCCGAGGAAGATCGTAATCTCATGGAGAATTGGTTGGCGATCGAGTTGGCCAAGTTGGAGAAAGCCGAGATGCCCACGGACGATCTGAAGAGCGAAAGAAACTGACGAGAGTTTTTGACCGAGAGAGGCAACCAGTCTCCGGTGGGCCGGTCGACTCCGTGCGTTGATTTCGAATTAATCCGTCTCCAGACCCTTGGAGTAGTTCCACAGCTTTGATACTCCCAAGTGATCAGAGCTCCCGTCGGGACCGCACGATGTTGCCGTATTAAACAGCACGCTGTCCGAAAGCTGGACGACATTCCGGGAACAATACGCGCGCTCACGGTACTTAGCAAATGTATTTAGCGGACGAACACGCCTAAGTCGCTGCCCGTCTTGACCTTGCGCATGTCTCTGAGGAAAACCTAACGTTTGGTGCTGCTCGTGCAATCTCCACATTGGCTGACGTTTCCCAAACATAGGCCTTCCCCCCGGCTCGCGTTTGCGATAGGAAATACGCACTCTGCGGTTGCGAGTCGCGACCGGAAATAACGGATATCTGGTCTCGACTGGGAACTGGCTGATTTGAGGTAACAACAATGCGATTCACAATTCTCGCACGGATGGTCCTTTCCCTGACCGCGGTAGCCGCTTTGGCACAGCAGTACTCAGGCCCAATGGTTCCCCAAAGCACTTTGACACAGGGTCAACGTACCTTGAACTATGCTGGGCTGCCGCTTACCTTTGAGGCGAACCAAGGTCAGACTAGTTCTCCGGTCAGGTTTCTGTCTCGCGGGCGAGGATTTACAGCCTTTCTGACCGCAGGTGGAATGGTGCTTTCATTGCGTCCGAACCAGCCCTTGAAAGTTCAACAGGCCGCCAATGGCTCCGAGCAGCCTCTAAGCACCACTCTCCAATTCACACTAGTGGGAGCCGCGCGCAATCCGGCAGTCGTGGGCGAAGATCCGCAAATCGGCAAAGTGAATTACTTTATCGGAAGAGATCCTGCTAAGTGGCGCACGAATGTTCCAACCTACGCGCAAGTGCGCTACAAGAATGTCTACCCGGGCATTGATCTGGTCTATTACGGAAGCCATCAGCAATTGGAATATGATTTCGCAGTTTCGCCCGGTGCAGATCCGAGCCGGATTCAGTTGCAAATCGCCGGAGCAAAGCAGATTGCGATCGATGCCGCCGGCAACCTGGTGCTGCAGACCGGCAACGGTGAACTCCACTTCCAGAGTCCCGTCATCTACCAGGAAGCCAACGGCACTCGCGTTCCCGTGGCGGGCAGTTATGTAATGAACGATGCGACGCACATTGCCTTCCATGTCGCCGCCTATGATGCAACCAAGCCGCTAGTGATTGATCCGGTGCTGGTGTACTCCACTTATCTTGGTGGAAGCGGCGATGATCAGCCTTCGGGCATCGCGGTCGATAGCACCGGCAATGTTTATGTGGCAGGCTACACCAACTCAACGGACTTCCCGTTGGCCACGCTCGGATCTCTCCCTGCGGGCGCAATGCACGTTTTTGTTGCGAAGCTCGACTCAACTGGATCGAACCTGATTTATGCCGATTATATCGGCGGCAACAGTCAGGATTATGGCTATGCCCTCGTCCTCGACAGCGCCAACGATGTGTATGTGACGGGCAGTACGGCATCGAGCGATTTCCCTTTGGTGAATCCCTATCAGGGCATTTACCCAGGATCCTTCAATGCATTTCTAACCAAGATTTCCGCCCAGGGTTCTTCGCTCTTGTACTCGACCTATCTTGGGGGGAATGGTTCAGACCAGCCGGCGGGCATTGCGATCGACACTCCAGGGGATGTTTCCGTCGCCGGAAATACGACTTCCACCAACTTTCCGGTGGCCAATGCCTATCAGTCAACCGCAAATCCTAACCAGGGTACGTTGTACGGCAACTACGGCTTCCTGACCAAGTTCAGCCCAGATGGATCTTCACTCGTCTACTCCACGTATCTTGCCGGTGATTCAAACACGCCTTACAACTGCGGAGGGAGCCAATGTTGGTCGTCCCCTTATAGCGTGATCAACGGAATCGCCGTCGATGGCAATGGCAATACCTACGCTGCAGGCATGACCAACACTAACAATTTTCCGACTACATCCGGTGCGTATCTCACGATTAACTCGATTCAACAGAACGGCTTGGTTGGATTCGTAAGCAAGTTCAGCAGTGCCGGCGCCCTGGATTACTCCACATACTTTTATGAATCCAGCGGCATTCTGAACAACGTTAACGCCATCGCCGTAGATGGCTCTGCCTCCGCCTACATTACGGGCGCCGCTTTTAGTGACGGCACATTTCCCGTTACGTCCAACAGCATCTGCGATCCTGCCGTCTCCAGCTACGCCTGCGACTATGCATTCGTCACCAAGTTCGACTCCACAGGCTCGACCCTGTTGTATTCGACTTTCTTGGGCCTGAACAACAACGCTAATCCGCAATCGATCGCGCTCGACGCCAATAATGACGCCTATGTGCTGGCATCTACCTCGACTGGCTCATTTGGGATCGTCAACGGCATCGAAGGTTACTCCAGCGGCAATGATGTCTTGCTGGTGGAGATTGATCCCCTGGCCAGTACGCAGCTGTTTGCTACCTACCTGGGAGGCAGCGCGGATGAATATCCCGCCGGCATCGCAGTTGACTCCAGTAACTCCGTCTACGTGGTCGGCTCTACAGATTCAACCGACCTCCCGGTAACAGAAACAGCTTTTCAGACTGTGGCCGGGGGGAACACCGACGCCTTCCTGATGAAGATCGCATCGAACTCAGCACCATCCGTTACACTCGATCCCTATTCTCTGCAATACCCCTCGCAGCAGATTGGCTCAACCACTTCTGCGCAAAGCGTTTTGCTTCGTAACATGGGAAGTTCGTCGCTGGAGATTTCCTCGATCACGGCCAACGGCGACTTTGCTGAGTCGGATAATTGCAAACCTGGTGTATCGGCCGCTAGCAGCTGTACCTTGTCCGTGACATTTACTCCCATCGCAGCCGGATCTCTCAGCGGTTCCATCGTGATTCAGGATAATGCCGCGGGATCACCCCATATCATCAGCCTGAGCGGCTTTGGCTCTGGACCGGTCGCCGTGTTGAGTCCTGCCAGCATGACTTTTTCCGCTCAACTCTTGGGCGTCTCCAGTGCAGCACAGGCTGAAACCCTCACCAACACTGGCAACGCAGCCTTAACTGTAGGCACGATCCAGACCACGGGCGACTTTGCTCAAGTCAACAACTGTCCCGCTACCTTGGCAGCCAGTTCCAATTGCACCATCAACGTCACATTTACGCCCACAGCTTCTGGAACGCGCAACGGCACACTCACCGTTAGCGACAGCGCCTGGAACAGCCCGCAGACCGTGAATCTAACAGGAACAGGTTCACCCGCCGCTGCGCCTATTGCCTCTGTAAGCCCTTTGAGCGTGTCCTTCGCAAGCCAGTCCCTGACAACCTCCAGTGCGTCGCAGGCTGTGACCTTGAAGAACACTGGCAGCGCTGCGTTGACGATGGGCACGATTCAGATCACGGGAGACTTCACCCAGGTTAACAACTGTCCAGCCAGTTTGGCCGCAAACGCCAGTTGCACGATCAACATCACATTCATCCCTATTGCTTCAGGCACCCGCAGCGGAAACCTCACTGTCAGTGACAACGCAGCGGGCAGCCCGCAGGCGGTGAGTCTTTCCGGCACCGGCGCGGATTTCGGCCTGGCCAGCGCTCCGTCCAGCAACACCGTCCAGCCTGGCTCTGCGGCAACCTATAACCTGACGATTTCCCACGTTGGCGGATCATTTTCCAATCCTGTCAAACTGGCTTGCAGCGGCTTGCCGGCCAACACATCCTGCAGCTTGTCCTCCAATACCGTCACTCCGGGCTCGAGCAGCGCCACCTCCACGCTATCTATCACCACTGTGGCGACCGTGGCGCAGGCGAATCCGCGCGCTTCGCGCAGCGCGCCGATTTATGCCGTCTGGATTCAGTTGCAAACGATTGGCTTGTTTGGAGTGGGGCTGGTCACGTCGAAGCGTCGGAATCGGAAAGCGCGCGGTCGCAGTCGCATTCTGGCAGCTTTGTTAGCTATGGCCTTGCTCATGATGGCGTTGATCGCCATGACTGGATGCGCCGGAGGAACCGGCATCGCGCCTACGCCTCAGACCGGAACTACACCCGGAACCTACACCGTCACTGTTACAGGGACCTCGGGCAATCTGCAACATTCGATCCCTGTGACTCTCACCGTTCAGTAAACTCTCGTATAACATGATCCGCTAGTTGCACATAATCATGTTCTGGGTCACGCCTTGCAGGCTGGTGACCGAGTTCACGATCAACGGCGCGGACCAGAACTTGCTGTGGTGCTTGCGTAGGTAGTAAGCCGCGAAGGCTGAACCCACACTCTTCGCCGCTGCAACCGAATAAGTACGCGCGACCGTCGGGTGAGTTCCATACAGGTAAGCGGACTCAACTTCCTCGTTGCAAACGCCCTTCTTGCCAGCCAACCAATTCTGCCGGGCAAACAGCGTGGTGTAAGAATCAGCGAACGTGCTGCTGGTCGAGATAAAGGCCAGGCTGATGAATTTCTTATCGACTACGGGGTTATTCTCCGCAATCCTTGGCGTTGAGACCGGGGCAGCGACCTCGATCATCGCCGGGCTCATGCGCATGACGCTGCTGCTAGGAGCTTCGGGGAGTTCTCCGGCCCGCGAGACCGTAGCCAGCGCGATCACGGCGATTGCGGTGAACGCGATGAACATGGCGAACTTTGAAGGTGTTCCTCCTCGGGCTGCCTTCGACTTGAGGAGGGGCTGAGTTGACAGTTTTTTGTAGGTACGAGAGTTCATGGTCTTAAGGCTACCCCCCGCCCCAAAACCGCACAATCGCAAGGCCGTAATGGTCAGTAATACATGTTAGTAACCGTAGGTAACCCCCTGTTTGTGCCATTCGTGATCTGAGCGATTGCAAGCTTTGCCGAGGCCATTTCGACAGTTATCCGCTCCAGACCCGACGCGGTTTAGCGACTCGGATATGAAAACAATTCCATTCGAATTGTTTTGCGAGGTAGTCAAGAAAAGAGAACACGAAAACCTCCTCCGATCAGGAACGAGGACGAAAAGAGTTTCGAGGCGTTGACGACCGCAGATTACCCATCCGTGCCAAGACGGGCGTCTTTCCAAATGTCGATGCCCGCGTCCTGCGCATACCGGTCAATTTCTTTTTGTTGTTCATCCGAGAAGTCGAGTTTCTTCACCGCATCCAACGAGTCGTCCAGTTGCTCCACGTTGCGCGCTCCGATCAGGGCCGTCGTCACCCGCTTGTCACGCAGCACCCAGGCGATGGCCATTTGCGCCAAAGTCTGACCGCGCCTGCGCGCAATTTCGTCCAACGCCCGCACGCGCTTCAAATTTTCCTCGCTCAGGAGTTGCTTCTGGAAAGAATCTTCCATCGTCACTCGCGAGTTGTTGGGAATCCCATTCAGATATTTGTTGGTGAGCAGTCCCTGCGCCAGCGGAGAAAACGCAATGCAGCCCACGCCCAATTCATCCAGCGTCTGCAACAACCCTTCTTCCACCCAGCGGTTCAACATCGAGTACGACGGTTGATGAATCAGCAGCGGCACACCCATGCTCGCCAAAATGCCCGCCGCTTCGCGGGTTCGCTCCGGACTGTACGACGAGACGCCCACATACAACGCCTTGCCCTGACGCACCGCTTGCGCCAGCGCGCCCATGGTTTCTTCGAGAGGCACATCCTGCCACGGCCGGTGGGAATAGAAAATATCCACATATTCCAGCCCCATGTGCTTCAAGCTCTCGTCCAGCGACGCGAGCAGATATTTGCGCGATCCTCCGATTCCGTAGGGCCCCGGCCACATATCCCATCCGGCTTTTGTCGAGATGACAAGCTCGTTGCGGAGGCGGGCAAAATCCTTGCGCAGAATCTTGCCGAAGTTCTCTTCGGCAGATCCATAGGGCGGGCCGTAGTTATTGGCCAGATCGAAGTGTGTCACGCCGCGATCGAAAGCGCGCCGGATCATCGCTCTACCTGTCTCGAATACGTCGGCGCCTCCGAAGTTTTGCCACAGTCCTAGAGAGATCAGGGGCAGTTTTAGTCCTGATCGCCCGCACCGCCGGAATTGCGCTCCCTCATACCGCTTCTCATTGGCTATGTAGCTCTTCTCCACCGTCTTCGCTCCTCGTTCTAAGGATATGGGTTTGTGATTCTTCTTCTGCCGCCCCTCGGGAATCTAACAGCATCGCTCGCTAGGGTTGAGTCTAAGGACTATCGGCAGCGCAACGAAAGCCGATCGTTCCCGAGCGATCGTTGCTCGGCGCCATCAACAGAAGTTTGCCGTGCTGATCGCTCTGATACGCCTGCGGGAAATACCATTTCGATCCCTCTGGACGATAATAACTGCCGCCGCGCAAAATCGCGCTCCGCGTGTGCTCGTCGACATATTCGTCCGTCCATTGCCAGACATTTCCGACCATGTCCATCACTCCATAGGCGCTTACGCCTGTCGCGTGAGCATATACATCGTCAGGCGCGCGCAGGGTTCGCTCTTCGTCCGGAACGGGCACGGCGTCGGGTCTCCAAGCATTTCCCCAGGGATATTTTCTGTCGTGCTCGGGTCCTTGCAAAGCATATTGCCACTCCCACTCATGAGGAAGCCGCCTTCCGGCCCAGGCTGCGTAAGCCCGAGCGTCTTCGAGAGAGACCCAGGTAACTGGCTTATTTTCCCATCCCGCCGGATAGTTTCCTCCCTGCCAGTCTTTCAGAAAATTGAGATCGTCTTTCGGATGGTAGTGCGTCGCGTCGAGGAAGACTTTAAATTCTTTATTGGTCACGGGATATTGGTCAATGTCGAACGCGTCGACGTGCATGAAGTGGTCGTGGAAACGCCGCGGCGAATCTTCCCACGGATATTGCACGTCGACACCTGCGTCGTCGGAGCCCTCGATTTCAATGCCCGTAACCACAAAGTGATAGTCGCCGCCGGGGATATGAACCATCTTCGATGAAGTGGAAGCGGAAGCAGACGAAGACCGCGGCTTCGTCGGTTGGATATCGACAATTCGCTGAAGTAGGATCGTACGCTCCTTCGAATAGCTGGCTAGCGGCTTCGCCGTCATGCTCTTCATCTTCGACATCAATGCCGCTAACGACGAATCTGGTTCGCCGACCACCTGGAGCACGGCGCCAAAGCCGTGAGCCTCGATGGGAAACGACAAACGCGCCCAATTCCCCTCGCGCGTCATGTTGGGAACGAGCTCTACGCCGTAGTAAAGATCGAAATAATGCGCCCCATCCAGAGCCGGAACCGCTAACTGCATGCCGTCGACGTCATATTCGTTCCGGTTGATAACGGTCCAAAGCGTAGCTTTGTTCGAAGGCCACTTGCTGGCGAAAACTCCATAAGAAGTGGTTGGAAAGTACGGCTCCCATCCTGCGCTCGTGAGGAACGGCGCGAACGCTCGCTCGATTGAAGCCACGCGTCTCGTGGCCTCCGCATCGCGAGGCGTGATTCCGTTCCAAATTCCCCAGATATTCTCCCAACTCTCCCATCCAACGCCATTGAAAAACGAAAACTGCAAGTCGTCGGTTTTGTCGCGAGCCGAACGATCGGAAATGTTCACCATGTGCCGCGTCTCGAGCCACTTGAAGCGGTCAACATACGGCGCGAATTGAAATTTGTATTGCCCCCACGTCATCAGGTTCCACGCGACCCCTTCGTCGGCTGGCGGACCTTCGGGCTGGTAGGCAAGAGGGTGACCGGCCTTCTCAGCCGCCTGGAAAAATGCGAGCGGAACGCCATCCTGTGTATCTCCGTTGATCCCGTCCGCGCCAATCTCGGCCATCAGATGCGCGATCGCATCGGGCCACCGCTCCTTCGGATCTCGTGTTCCTTGATCCCACATCATCATGGGGAAAAGCACACGAACCCCGCGCCGATGGAAATCCGCGACCATCTGTTTCACGCCGGCGATGCCTCCGGGCATGGAGCGGATCATGTCGAGCTGATTCCGATCGTCAATGCCCAGGTTCGGATACGTCGGCCAGATGAGTACCGCGTCGATGCCTCCGTATCGAGATTGCAGATCGCCGAGATAAAGATCAACCGTGTACTTTCCGGCAACCGGGTCGTAGAAGTAGCGATCCTCGACCATCATTTGCGTCTGAATAAAGCTGCTTTGCGTCCATTGCAGCGAGGAAATTTCGTAGCGAGAGCCGTCGTATCCAATCCGAATCCTTCGTTCCGCGCGCCAGCGCGTGATGTCGTTCAGCCAGTCCTCGTGGGCAACACACGAGCGTTCTCCATCTCTTGGTTCCCATTCATCTTTCGGCGAGAGGCAATCGGGAGGGGCGATCATCATCTGCTCCCAAGCGCCGCCGGGAACGTATTTCGTGTCTTGCGCTGCTCCTGACTTTGCAAAAGCAGCTACGGCGAGAAAGACAACCATCAACCAGCATTGGGTATTGTGTGGGTTGCGCATCCCTGTCCTCGAAAGCATTCCATTTGACCCCAATTGACTGATATTGCTATCGGAAAAGAAAGGGTGCTTACTCCAGCTTCACTCTGGCCTCCGGTATCAGGCGCACCGGACCGATCAATCCCGATGGCATGAAAAACACACGACGCTGGAACATTACAAAATGAGGATCACCACTTGCCCCGTCACCGACCAGGCGGTTCCGCAGCGTATTGGTGACAACAATTTCGAGATGGTTGCTGCCGACTTTCAGGTACGGAGCGACATTCACGCGATACGGTCGCATGATCAAGAAATCGACTTTTTTGTTGTTAATCCAGACTTCGGCTACATCGTGCACTTCTCCAAGATCCAATTCCAGCGCCAAACCCTGCCGCAGATAAGCCTGAGCGATCTGGACGTCTAAATTGTAGTGACCCTGTCCGGAGAAATAACGCAGGTTTTGCGAAAGACTCCAATCCCGCAAAGGCGCAGCATGAATCTGTTCGCTCCATTGCTTCCCGTCTTTGTCATTGCCCAGCAGGTTGAGCTCCCAGTTGGGGCCGAGAGTTAAAGCGAGTGGAACATCTTTTTCCGAAACCTGGGAGACCCGATTTTTGCCGTCATTGAATTCCGTGTGATAACTTCCCGGTTCCGTCGTCACGCCAACGAGCCCTTCAGAGGTGCGGTCGACTTTGGGGAAGGTTGTGTGGACGGCATGCTTCTCCCGAGATTCCGCCAGGCCGATCAACTGGGAACCATAGGGATCGAGATGGATCTCGAGCGTGACACTGCCGCGGTCAGAGCGGTACACGGGTGCCTCGCCAATCTCACCCGTCCAGGGATTCCAGATCTGGGGTATACGCTTGCCGGCAGGCAGCGTGACGCGAAAATCCTGCGATTCTGTCAGTGGATTGCGAAAGAAGAAAAAGCTCATCGCGTCAACGTCAAATTGCTGAAAAAAGATTTGTGGTTCAGGCGTCGCAAAGTGAAGGTTCGGGCTGACATTCAATTCAGCCTGTAAGACTCGCGGGACCGCGGTTGCGTCATCGATGAATCGAACACTTCCGTGACCTTGAGGAGACGCGGGCTCGGACGAGGCACCTCGAATACCCGTGAGTTCCTGCATGATCTTCTGAATGCGTTGTCCGTTGCCGGAGTAATCTTTGAACGAAATCTCTTCCGCCGGCAGGTGCTCGGCAAAAACGATGGGCAATCCCGCTTTAGCAAACTCTTGCAGCTTTTCCGCCAATTGCAACGAAATACGCGTCTCGTTGCGCAACACAAGAGACGGATATACGCTGCCGGGCGTGTGCAGTTCGTGATTCTCCACTCTGGCGTAATGCACCAAGGTGTCTTCGTTAATGAAGTCGAAGTTATAGCCGTTCGCCATTAGCGAGTATTCGAGCGGATAGTCCTCATCTACCGGCATCCAGCTCGGGTAGTAGAGCCGGTGCGAATACAAAGCCACGCGGGAGATGCTGTGACCCGATTGCGAAAGCGATTGCACGCGGGCCATGTAGTCATTGAGAGGCTTCAGGTACGGCCAGAATGGATTGCGAGAATTGAGCTGCTCGGAAAAGGTGTACGTGAGTTCGTACTGCGTTGAAAAAGGAAACCAGCCAGGATCAGGGCGATCCATGTACTCGTAGGGAAAGCCGTGGTAGCCGATCCGTGTGATGCCCGCCGAGAAAAGTTCATCGGCGGTAGTCTTCATAAGTTCTGGAGTTATCTCGTAGGGGTGGTCTCGCCAGACAAAAGTCTCGCTGGAGATGGTATTTTTGCCGAAAAGATGTCCCCCGGAAGAGGCCAGCTTCAAGAAATCGTAGCGCCCGTCGGCGTACAAAACTTCAGTTTCCGGAAAGTCCGCCTGCCCATATATCTTCAGAAGGTCAGCCGGGGCTCCGTGCGGCTGAATGCGGATCTTAAGATGATTGCGATGCGCCCAGTCAATAAGCGGCTGGTAGAAGTTGTCAATCATCAGGTCAGAAACCGTTAGCCAGTAATCGTGCCGCACCCGCTCGCCGATCTCCGGATCGTCGAAGAATGGGAGAGAAGGATACTCCTCGCCGGGATCACTCTCTCCCGGACGTTTCACTAAAGGCAAATAGGGCATGAGGTCGTAACCTCGGCGTTTCTGAAATTCCTCAAGGAAGTCGTCCGTCCAGTACATGCTTTCAGCCGTTACTTCCAGGCTGTCGCAAAAGATCGCCCGCAAAGATTTTCCGAAGTCGTCGCCAAAATATTTCTTACCCGCTTCCCCCACAGCCTCGATGTGTCGATCAAGAGCCTGCCGTTTGAGGTGGTCGAGAACCCACTGCGTGCCAACCCCCGCGCCACCTTCCACCGTTTGCAAAGTCGGAGCTTGAATGAAGCTAAACAGCACCCACTGTCCGGCGGGTACATCCCACTTGAGACTGCCGTCCTCACTAACTTTCTCCGTGAGCAGAGTCGCGGATGCGACATCGATCTTGCCTGACTCCGTGACTATGTCGACTGGCACAGAATCAGAAAATTCCTGCGGTTTTCTCTTGCCATGAACCGACAAAGAGCCGGGCGCTGCCACCACGGCCACGAGCTTCTCAGACGTGCCAAGTGGCGCCCCGGGAAATCGGCCAGAGAATGTAGTTGGACCGGTGACAACAATTTCATGGACCAGCAATTTCTGTGCAGCAAGCTGCAAAGGAATGTAGGGACCGCCGAAGGGCCAGCCTGAGCCAAACGTCAGATCCACATCGAGACCGAGGCGCCCCCCTTCCTCGATCGCATATTTCACATGGTTGAACCATTCCGGCGTAAGAAAGCTGTCGACGCGACGCGCCACTTCGGCCGTGGGCGCGGGATTCAATCCATCTTTGAAGGACTGAATTTCCACTCCTCCCAAACCGGCATCTTTGATAATTCGCAGTTCTCGTGCAATCTCTTCATCGCTAACGTCCCCACCCGGCCACCACCACCGCACCATGGGACGAGCCGAGGCGGGAGGGTTCTTGAAGCTGGCCCGCAGCGGATCACCAGATTTTTCCGGTCGTGAAGATGGAAGCTGCGCGGAGGAGAACAACGCTAGGCACAGAGTGCAAGCCAGTAACGCGAGAACAGAGCCACGGATCGATTGCATAGAGCGAAGCACTCTCAATTGTTCTTCAAACACTGGGGATGGCCTTCTGTTGAGGAGATCTCGATTCGTCACCAGCGATGCTTCCCTCAAGCGAAGGCCGGGATCGAGTCGACTCGCGGACAATTAGAGTCGGCGCCATCCGGACCACCGATGGTTTCCTGGTTGTCTTGCCCTCAATCCGATCCATCAGCAGCGTGGCTCCAAAGGAGCCAATCTCATACCCCGGCTGGGATACTACTGTGAGCTGCGGGTGAAACGCGCTATTTCCAGCGATGTCGTCGAAATTAGCGATCGCTACGTCTTCAGGACAACGCACTCCAAGTTCTTCAAAGGCTTGCAGTGCTCCCAGCGCCATGACGCCGTTGCAGACCAAGATTGCGGATGGCCTGGCGAACTGCAAGAGAAGATCTTTGGCCAGCCGATAGCCGGAATTTTCTCGAAAATCACCTTCCAGAATCAGGTTTCTGGAAACTTCAATTCCACCCTCGCGTAGTCCCTCTTCGTAGCCTCGAAGACGCTCTCGTGCGACTCCCAGTTCCAGCGGTCCAGTAATGATCGCAATACTTCGATAACCGGTCCGTATGAGATGGCGCACGCACTCTTGCGCCCCGCGAACGTTATCCAACATGACGGCATCAATTTTCATACCGGCCGGCGCCCGATCCAGGCACACAACAGGAATCCCCGACTCGATGGTTCGCCGGATATGATCGACGTCTTTTCCGCGCGTGGGAGCCAGGAGAATTCCGTCCACTCTGCGGGAACGGAGAGCGGATACGATGCGGCGCTCGCGTTCGATTTGTTCATCTGTATTGGCCGTGACCAGAAGGAAGCCTCGCTCCAGAGCGCGGTCCTCCGCTCCCCGTATGATTTGCGGAAAAAAAGGGTTGGTAACATCGGGAAGAACCAGGCCCAGCATGTAGGTCTGGTTCACCTTCAGACTGCGGGCAATCTCGTTGGGATGAAAATCTAATTCTCGAATGGCGGCCTCGACGCGGGCTCGCAAAGCGGGACTCACGCGGGCGGTCCCCCGAATGACATTGGAGACTGTTCCCGTGGACGCTCGCGCGCGTTTTGCTACTTCGGCAATCGTCGCCATAAGAATCTTGACTTCACTTGCATAAGCATTTGCTTTTTACGCAAGACTTAGCTCCAGCTTAGTGACGGACGCCGGCGGAATTTGAAGAATGAGACCCGTTCCCGCCAGTTGCACGTCTTTGACCTGTGGAGTCACTTCATTGCGCTGATCGAAAGTGTTATGGGCGTGGAGATCGGAATTGGAAAGCGTGGTGGTCTCTCCGGATCGTATGGATGCCCCTCGAACGATGATCTCTGTCTCTCGGGCTTCGCTCACGTGCGGGTTTACCACGGTGAGCGTCAAATCCTTGTCGCGCACGGACGCGGAGCCCGCCAATCCAAAGAATGTCGCTGGTTTGCTATCGCGTGCGTAGTGGACAGTCGGGGCGGAAATAATGGTACGTACCGCCTGACCTCCCTGGTGTGTGCTGTACATTCCGAGGACGTGACCCACCGGAGTTACGCAAAACTTATCTTCATGCGCGAGGTAAAGACTGTTCAGACAATTAATCAGCTGCGCGGGACTTGCCAGCGTGACTTTTTCCGGATGCCGGTTAAAGATATCCAGCGTCATGGCGCTGAACACGGCGTCCCTTAGCGTGGGGATTTGTTCGAGAAAGTTGCCCGCGGTTAGCTGACTTCCAGGACGATACCACGGCCCCCATTCGTCGACCACCAGCTTCACCTTATGCTCAGAATCGAACTCGCGCATGGCTTGCCAGTGACCTTCGATCAGTGATTCCAGCCGGTTTCCCTCGCGCAACATTTCGTACCAGTCCTGAGCATCGAACTTGATCGCGTCCCCCTTGCCTGCATCCCAGTCCTGAGTACGCCCGCGGCTCAGGTTCCAGGAATAGTAGTGGAGCGCCCAACCGAAGATGGAGCTAAACAGCTCTTTGTCCTTTCGAGCAATCTCCTCGAAGAATCCCCGCGTCCACTGCCAGTCATCGGAGTTCGGTCCGGAGGCGATGAACGACAAGGGCTGCCCGTACTCTGGCACCCAGGTGGTGTACCTGCGAAATTCGACGGCATATTCCTGCGCCGTAAAATTTCCGCCGCATCCCCACGATTCATTTCCAACTCCCCAGTAGCGGACGTCATAGGGTTGGGCGGAACCGGAAGCGGCTCGCTCCTCCGCCAGTGCCGTCGTACCCGCGGGGGAGTTGCAGTATTCCACCCAGCGAGAGAATGCTTCCGCCGGCAGGCTGCGAACATTGGCCGCCAGATAAGGCTGGCAACCGATCGCCCGGCAGAGGCGCATGAATTCATCGGTGCCGAATCGATTGGATTCATAGCGGTGACTTGCAGGCGCCGCGCTGGTCTCGTCCTCATTGTTCCAGAAATTTGTTCGTCGAGGACGTTGGTCTGCCGGACCAACTCCATCGCGCCAGTCATAACTGTCCGCAAAGCAGCCGCCGGGATATCGAATCACCGGAGCCTTGATCTTGCGCATTTCATCGATGAGATCTTTGCGAATGCCGCCGACGTTGGAAATCTTGGAGTTTTCGCCGACCCAGACACCGTCGTAGATCACGCCTCCGAGGTGCTCAAGAAAATGTCCGTAGATATTCGGAGAGATCGTGCCCAAAACCTCTTCCAGCAAAATCTCAATACGAGCGTCGGATGCGCTCGACAGGATGGTGCCGGCCAACTTCGCCGGTTTGGCAAGCAGCAGCGCGGTTGCCCCTAACGCGCCATCGCGCATGAACTCCCGGCGTCTGATCATGCAGGTGTCTGCTCCCGTCCAGATGAGTAACCGAAGCGAGAATTTTGCGTCGCTGTTGACCCTGCGGTTTTCTGCCACAACTCCACGACGGCTCGCTCAGAAAATAAACTTCAACCCAAACTCTCCGATGCGTGGGATGTGGACTCCACTCGGGTGCAGAAAGTTGGTGGGTACCTCTTGATTGGCAGCGTTGCCGTTCACACAGTCCTCCGAGCCCGAGCTTGCCGAACCCGAGTCCGTCACATAACCGCAGCTGGTATTGTTCACACCCGTCCACTGTGGATGGTTGAAAATATTGAACGCTTCGGCGCGGAATTCCAAAGCCATCGACTCTTTTACTTTGAAGTGCTTGAACAACCCCATATCGAAATTGAGCCGGCCCGGTCCAGCCAGGGAATTACGTCCGGAGTCGCCAAAGGTCAGACCTGTGGGTTGAGTGTAAGCTCCGGGATTGTCAAGCAGTGGCCCGTATACAATCCCAGGGACAGCATCGAAGGTCGGTGCGTGACTATGAGGATTGCCTACAACGTCCGCGAAAGAACCTGAACCTACACTGTTCCCAACTCCGGCGTTATCGTAGTAGCCACCGTTCGTTATGCTGAACGGTTCTCCCGTCTGCGCCGTCGTGATTCCCGAAACCTGCCACCCTCCCAGCATCGATCCTCTCAGGCCCTTTGAATGCGCGAAGATTGGCAAGTTGTAAATGTAGCTAACCGTAAAAATGTGCCGCTGATCGTAGTTGGAGCTGGCGCGATAGGAATTTAGATTGTAGGAATCGACGAAAGTGGCATCGTAGCGATCCGAAGAATCATCGATCGAGTGGCTATAGGTGTAGGCGAGCGTGAGCTGTAGCCCGTGAGTGTTGCTTCTGCCCGATATCTGAAGCGCGTTGTAGCTTGAGTTGGCTCCGCCGATGATGCCATAGATTGAATCGTAGCCCTGGTAGGGCCGGTACATGTCTGTATTCACATTGCCGCACGCGACGTTGAGATTAAGAACAGCCTGGCCAACCACAGGAGTTCCGTTACCCAGATTGTTCACTCCGTTACCTAGATTGTTGCAGTCCGCGGATGTGATGTATTGTCCGGGCGTGTATGGGTTGTCATTAGCCGGCGTGGAATGAAGCTGATTACGGTCCAGTTGTCGTGAGAGATGAGTCCCCTTGCTTCCCACATAAGCTAACGTCAACAGCGTGTTGCGAACTAGCTCGCGCTGAATGTCAAAGTGGTATTGCTGAACGTAAGGCCACTGCGTTTGGGTGGTGATGGAAGTCAACTGGGTGTTGCCGCCGCCGAGGGGGTAGATGAGCGGTTGGCCGGCTGCCGATGTGCCTCCAATGCTCGTATAGCCTGAGATGAATGATTGAACTGGTGCGATGATGCCGGGAGGATTGCCTTCGAGCGACTCAGTGTTGGCATCGTTGCCGTTGGCGTGTTCGAAAAATATGCCATAGCCTGCCCGGATCGCGGTTTTACCATCGCCTTTGGGATCGAAGGCAAAACCGATCCTCGGAGCGGGGTTAAATAAGTGACCGGACATGCAACTGCTGTGCACTCCGTTAAAGCCGCAATGCACCATTCCGGTAATGTTGTAGACGCTTTGTCCGGGAGCAAAATCGAGGGCCCCGGTATTCGGATCAACGATGGGCGCATTCGCTGCGACGTAAGCATTCGGATCAAAATTGTAAGCATTGCCGTAGCGCTCGTAATAGCTGCCATACAGGCTTATTCTTACGCCGAGGTTCAGCGTTAGCCGCCGGGTCGCGTGCCAGTCATCCTGCACAAACGGTTCCAGGACCTTGTATCGGTTGTAGTACTTTAAGTTTTGGTTGGGTTGGGCGAACGCGTTGATGTATCCCACCAACAGATCCGCGAAACCATTGCCGGTGCTCGAAAACGGCCCCCCCGAGTTGCTGATTTCGTTGTACGCGGTATTTGCATTTGAGAAAAGATACAAGCTGCCGTTGGGCTCCTCTTCTGCAGGTTCGTTCTTTTCAATGGCCTCGAAGTAGGTTCCAATTGTGAAATTGTGCTTCCCTTTGATCCAGGTCAAATTGTCGTGGAAGCTGTAAGTCGGGTTCGAGTTATTCCATGGCAAGTAGCCGGGATCGATCTGTAAGCCGAAGTTTCCGTTCCCGCTAATCGAGAAGGACGGAATCGTTCCATTAAACCCGTTTTCAAAAATCCCCGTCATGGTCATGCTGGCCGGACGTTTCCATGCGCTACCCGTATTAAACAGATGCAAGTGGTTGGCCCCGTAGCTGAAAACGAACTCGTTGAGCAACGAGGGAGAAATCGTCGCCGTCAAAGTTGTCACCAGGCTGATTCCTGGACCCTGCAGGGTTCCCCCGATCGCCGGAACATTGGTGGTGTTGTTGGTCCACGGAGAGATGGGAAAGCTCTGTGTCCAGGAATCATGAATGAAGCGGAAACTTGCCCGAAGTTTAGGATTGATCTGATCGTCAACTTTAATCAGTTCCTCATGCCAGCTTATGGGCGCGGCGAACGTTCCGACGAAAGCATGTCCGTCATTCGGTAAAGGAATATTTCCCACCAGCGGGTTGGTGTTGGCTGGGTCCAGCAGATTCGATGGAATGCTGTTGTTGGGGAAGCCCAGATAATAACTGTCACCATTTGAATCCTGCGCCGGCGAGGAGTATGCGGGGCAGTTGACGCTCACCACCTCCTGGCCATTGGGAGTTGCAACAGGAACAACCCCAGCCCTCACAAAGGGAGTGCCAACGGCCGGACATACATCATTAAAGTTTCCCGCTCGCTCGGCAGCATTCGGAAGGAACAAGTCGGGGTTGTTGTAAACGTACGGAACATTTTCACGGCGAAATTCCTGCGACCAGAAAAAGAACACCTTGTCCTTCTTGATAGGGCCGCCGATGATGTATCCAAAGTCATTCTTGTTGTAATAAGTTTTCGCCTGTCCGGGAACATCGAAATAATTATGCGCGTTGAAGGCGGCGTTGCGAATGAACTCGAACGCTTCGCCGTGAAAACTATTGGTGCCGGACTTTGTTACCGCCTCGATCGTTCCGGATCCGTTACGTCCGTACTGGGCGCCGTACGTAGAAGTTAGGACGCGGACTTCAGCGAGTGCGTCGATGTTCGGGTAGACATTGATGTTGGCATTGCTGCCGGAATCGAGCACCTCGCCGCCGTCAATCTCCCAATTGTTGAACTCAGTGCGACCGCCATTGACTGCATAAGAAACGCTGCCGGATGGCCCAACCGTCCCGTCATCCTGCCCGGTCTGATCGCTGACTCCGGGAATCAATTTGATCAGCGTGGTAAAGTCGCGGCCGTTCAACTCCAACTGAGTGATCTGTTCACCAGTGATCGTCCCCGCTAATTCCGAGGACTGCGTTTCGACTTTGCCGACAGAACTCCCTTCCACCACAATTTCGCTGGTCACTTTGCCGATCTCCAGCGTCGTGTCGACCCTGATCTTTTCGCCGACGCGGAGGATGACGTGTTTCGCCTCGAACGTCTTAAAGCCGGGCGCTGTGACGCTGATGTCATAACTGCCCGCGCCGAGACCGGCAATTAAATAGTTGCCGTCCGAGTTGGTCGTGCTTTTGCGGCGAAGGCCTGTGGTGGGATCGCTGACCGTGACCTGCGCCCCTACAACTGCAGCGTTGGTGTTATCGACCACCGTGCCAGTGAAGGAGCCAGAACTCTGTCCCAACAGAGGGAGGGCGGAGAGAACAAAGAGCAACGCACTTACCGACATGAACTTCGAGATCATGTTTCCATCCCCGTTTCGATGGCTCATCACTCTTGCCCGCCAAGTGAACGCAAGTTTTCTGAAAACAAAAGTTGTCTTCCGGCGGTCTTCCTCGGCCTGTAAGTTCCAGTGCAAAACTGCCGGCGACCGCCAAAACTTTGCGATAACTATGAATCGCTTCAAATTGAAACGCCACATGGTGCGTTAAACCGGTATTCGGTGTCAAGATAAAAAGCTGCAGTCGTAAGCCTTCTTGATTTCCACGTTGCCCTCATTCGGCTTTCAGCTGGCATTAGCTGGAATTTTCCACAAAGAAGGTCAGATCATCGTGATACTGCAGGACTGCCGTGGACGTCTCCCGAATGTGACTTTCGGTCGAACGTCGCCGATCTTGCAACCGAGACTTTATTGAAACCTTCCAAAAAGTGCGCCGGTCGGTCTATACTCGCAGGGCGATACGGACCTCGTTCGATTTATGAATCGCCTTTTCTCCGCATTTCAATGGCGCTGGTCGCTTGCGAGAATCGTTCTGGCTTGCGGACAACTTCTCTTCGGTGCCTTTGCAGTTGCCGAGCAGCCGGTGCAATCCATGGAGCTCTCCCGGCCCATTCGTTCATGGGAGTTTATTTCGGCCGCAGGGAAACGCGCAGCGCTGTTTGGGACCGAACAGGGAGACCTCGAGGCGTGGGTCTATCCGCTAAAAGTTCTTCGCGACTTTCATCTGCGTTTTCATATAACAGGCGCCATCGTACCCGCCCAAGCTCTTGCCCGCACTCTGATCGTTCGCCCAGAGTCGAGCACGATCGTCTACACGAGCGATGGTTTTTCCGTTCGGGAAACGTTGTTCGCACCCGTTCACGAAGCTGGCGCGGTCATCGCGTTTGAAGTTCATACCAGCGAGCCCTTGGAGATCGAAGCGATTTTCAATCGTGATTTTCAGCCGGAGTGGCCAGGGGCTTTCGGTGGAGTTAATGAAGACTGGGACCCGAACCTCCACGCATTCCGTTTTGGAGAAGAATCAGGAAAATTTGAGGCTCTGGTTGGTTCGCCGTCTGCGGTCAAAGCCTCTGAGGAGCTTTCTACTAATTATGCTTCGTCCCAACAGGACTCCATGCTCCTGGGTGTGACGATGAAAGGGGTCGAGACCAAACTGGTGGTTGTCGCCGCTCGGCTCGATGCGCGGGTATCCCTCAATCAACTCTACGATCACTTGGCGAAGGACTATCCGGAATTGCTGCGCAGTTCGGCCAGTTACTACCGCGATTATCTCGATCGCACAATCCGTCTCAAACTTCCTGACGAACGAATCGAAAAAGCATATGAATGGGCGAAAGTAAGCATGCTGCAAGGTGTGGTCGAGAACCCGTTCCTGGGCGAAGGTCTGATCGCCGGATACAACAAGTCGGGTGACGATGGGCGCCCTGGCTTCGACTGGTTCTTTGGCCGGGACGCGGAGTGGACTTCTCTGGCACTGGATGCCGAGGGCGACTTTCCGACTGCCCGCGGCGCCCTGGAGTTTCTCAGTAAGTATCAGCGGGCCGACGGCAAGATTCCGCATGAAGTCTCGCAGAGCGCCAGCTTTCTGGACTGGTTCAACAAAACTCCCTACGCATACGCAGCCGCGGATGCGACGCCGCTCTTCATTATTGTGGTGAACGATTATGTGACGCGCAGTGGAGATATCGAATTCGCACGGCAGAAGTGGGAGAGCCTCTGGCGCGCCTATGGATTTATACGATCTACCTACGACGCGCAGGGACTCGCTCAAAATTCTGGCGTGGGCACCGGTTGGATCGAAGGAGGGCCGCTCTATCCGGTGCGAACTGAACTCTACCAGGCATCGTTGGGGGTGGAGGCCGTACGCGACCTTTCTCATCTGGCTCACCTTCTGGGCAAGGAAGATCTGGCGAAAGAGTTGGAGCAAACCTTCGAACGACAACAACCACTTCTGGAGAAAGTTTTTTGGTCTCCCGAACAGAACATTTACGCCTATGCGATCGATACGAGTAACCGGCGCGTCGACGTGCCCAGCGTACTCGCCACGGTTCCGATGTGGTTCCAACTGCTCGACGCGGATCAAGCGCGCAGTATGATTGAACCACTTGCCGGGCCCGATCAGCAGGCAGACTGGGGCATGCGGATTATTTCTGCGCACGATCCGAGGTACGATCCCGGCGGATATCACTACGGAGCGGTTTGGCCATTGTTCACCGGCTGGGCATCGATTGGGGAGTACCGCTATCACCGCGCGCTGCCCGCCTACTCGAACTTACAGGCCAACGCGCTGCTCACTCTGGACGGATCTCTAGGGCACGTGACCGAGGTTCTTTCCGGCGATTACTATCAGACGCTCTCTACTGGAACACCCCACCAGATTTGGTCGGCAGCTATGGTGGTCGATCCGTTGCTAAGCGGGTTGCTGGGCTTGCAAGCAGATGCGACCGCTTGTCATTTGGATTTCGCTCCTCACGTTCCCGGAGACTGGAATTCATTCTCCGTCAGCAACGTTCATGTTGGCCCAGTGACTCTGAATCTGAATTATCGGCGAACGCCCGACAGCATCCTATTAGAAGCACAGTCCACGGGAGCGGCGAAGTGCTCGCTGCAGTTTTCGCCGGCAACGAGCTTACGGGCAACAATTACTCGCGTTCATCTGAACGGTCGCCCGTTACCGTTTCATATCGAAGCAAACTCAGCGGATCAGCATGTGACGGTGAGCCTCCCGATCATCGGCGACCACAACACCCTAGAGATTTCGATGAAAAACAACTTTGAGATCAGCGAATCCGCGACTCTTCCCGCCTTAGGGAGCACCAGCCACGGTCTGCGAGTGCTCTCCGAGTCATGGACGCCAGCACGGGATTCTTTGAGCCTGATTTTGTCGGGTACTGCGGGAGAGACGTATGAATTTTCGGCATGGAATCCAGGTCAGATCATTTCCGTGCAGGGTGCTGAGCTTGAGAAAGGAACGCTTCAGGTGGCGAAGGTCCGGGTGCAACTGCCGGCGAGCGCGCCTGGCACCGATCCACGGGCCAAAGTTGTTTTTCATTTTGCAGCGCGCTAGGAGCGCGCGATCTCAACTTCAACCTTGTGGTTTCGCTTGTGAATATGGAGGGCTGTCACACAATGCTTCGAAACTCTGGAACCGCAACTCTGCTGATTTTGGCTGTGTGCCTTTTAGTTTCGTTCTCTCAAGCGAAGGCGCAGCCCGCGGATGGCCAAGGTCATCAGTGGTGGCAGGATGCGGTCTTCTATGAGATTTATCCGCGCAGTTTTGCGGATAGCAATGGAGACGGGATAGGAGATCTCAACGGTATCGACTCGAAACTCGACTATCTGAAGGATCTGGGCGTGGATGCAATTTGGATTTCGCCATGTTATCCATCGCCGCAAGTCGATTTCGGCTATGACGTTTCGGACTACGAAGATATCGATCCCATGTACGGAACGCTGAAAGATTTTCAGCATTTGGCGGACGATGCTAAGAAGCACGGCATCCGCATCATCATGGATTTTGTTCTCAACCACACTTCGCCGCAACACAAGTGGTTCATCGATTCCGCGTCCTCGCGAACCTCCGCGCACCGTGACTGGTACATCTGGCGCGATGGCAAGGCGCCTGGTGTTCCACCGAATAATTGGATTTCCGGCTTCGGCGGGTCAGCGTGGCAATTCGATCCCAAAACCGGCCAATATTATTACCACTATTTTGCGGTCGGCCAGCCCGATCTCAACTGGCGCAATCCCGCGGTAGAAAAAGCCATGTTCGATGTGACCCGCTTTTGGTACGAGCGGGGAGTCTCCGGCTTTCGGCTCGATGCCGTGGACCTGTTGTTTGAAGATCCGAATCTTCATGACAACCCTGTGTTGCCCGGGAAGAACGAGTTGGGCGATCCCAACATGGAGAACAAGTACAACGACAAACTCCCGGAGGTCCACACCGAGCTGAAGAAGTTGCGCAGGGTGGCCGACGAGCATGACGCCGTCTTAATCGGCGAAACCTATACCTCGAATCGAGAGGAGCTAAAGGAGTATTACGGCGATCACAATGACGAAATCCAGATGCCCATGGATTTCATGTTCTGCACGGTTAATAAGCTTTCCGCAGGCGACTTCCGGGCGCAGATTGCAAACGCCGAATCCACCGGGGGCTGGCCGGTTTACGTGATCAGCAATCACGATATGCCGCGCTCCTACGACCGCTACGGCGACAAGCAACACAATGACCAGATCGCCAAATTGATGGCTGGCATGTATCTGACCCTGCGCGGCACGCCGATCATGTATTACGGCGAAGAGTTGGGGATGGAAAACAACGATCCGGTGCGCAAGGAGGATGTGAAAGATCCAATCGGAATCGCCGGCTGGCCCGAGGAAAAAGGCCGCGACGGAGAACGTACTCCGATGCAGTGGAACGACTCACCAAACGCCGGGTTCAGCACCGCGAAACCGTGGTTACCGGTTCCCGCCAGCTACAAAACTCACAACGTGGCCAGCGAACTGGAAGACCCTGACTCGGTTCTGCAGTTTTACAAACACCTGCTGGCACTTCGACACCATGAACCGGCGCTTCTCAACGGCGATTACGTTGCCTTGAATCAAGACAATCCTAACGTTCTATCCTACGTTCGCCGCTATAAGAATGAAGCGGTGGTCGTGGCTCTGAATATGTCTGCGATCGGACAGCAGATCAGCTTCAACCTCTCCGAACAAGGCTTCTCTGCCGCGAACGCCACTACTTTGATGCCGACTTCATCACCTCAACCCAGTGGCCGGTTAGATCACATCGCACTGGAGCCCTTCGCGGTTTACATCGCGCGCGTGTCCCGATGAAAGAGCCTCGCAGAATCATTTTCGTGATGTGCGCTTTGCTCTGCGTGCTGATGTCCGCGTTGGTCTGGGCTCAATCCGACGCCGGCCAGAGCGCCCAACTCTCCAGCTTGATCTCGCCGCATCCTTACGTACAAAAGCGTGCGTCCAGTTATGACCGCACTGGCGGCAATGATGACTTCCGCAAGATTACTGCCGGAGAGACGCTCACCTTGCTCGACGACTCCGGCCCCGGCATCATCACCCACATCTGGATCACCATCGCTTCGTCGGAAAAGTATCACTTAAAGAAATTGGTTCTGCGTATGTATTGGGACGGCGAAACCTCACCCAGCGTGGAAACTCCCATCGGCGATTTCTTCGGCCTCGGCCTGGGAGACTATTTCTTGTTCGAATCTACTCCGCTGTCCGTAGCGTCAGATAAAGCCCTGAACTGCTTCTTCTGGATGCCTTTTCGGAAGCGAGCCCGGATCACTGTAACCAATGAAGGAAAGGAAGAGGTCGACGCGTTTTATTTCAATATCGATTATCAGGCTTTGAATAAGGATCTTCCGGCTGACACGTTGTACTTTCATGCGCAGTACCGTCAAGCGACTCCGGCGAAGGGATGGACGAATCAATGGGAATCCAATGACGCGGCAGCGGTGAACGGGAAGAAGAATCTTGATGGGCAAGATAACTATGTCTGGATGGAAGCAACTGGTCAAGGACACTTTGTAGGCGTGACCATGTCAATTCTCCAGAATCAGGATGGATGGTGGGGCGAAGGAGACGACATGTTTTTTGTCGATGGAGAAAAACGTCCTTCCATCAACGGCACGGGGTCGGAAGATTACTTTCTCGGGGCATGGAGTTTTGGCGATCATCCTTTTTCTTACTCTCTCTTCGGAGCGCCGGTGAAAGGCTCGGAGTTTGCCGGCAGCCGTTCGTCCATATATCGATTTCACCTGGATTCGCCGATTCCCTTCACCAAGTCTCTCAGAGCGACGATCGAACATGGCCACGCCAATCATCGCTCTGACAACTTCTTTTCCGTCGCGTATTGGTATCAAAAAGAGCCGCATGCGACATTTCCGACACTTCCCCCCGTCGAGGAGCGTCTCCCACGCATCTATCTAGTTGGAGGTCCAGGAAATGCTGTCAAGTGAGCGCCCTTCTAAGAATGCCCTGCCAGTCCTGCTGAGAGGCTTGCTGACGATTGGTTTGTGTTTTGCCGCACTGCTTGCAGCGGCGCAAAACGATCCAGCCCCGGAGCAACCGATCGTCGTCGGGTACTTTCCTCAATGGGGTATTCACAAGCGGTTCTTCGTCAAGAATCTTGTCTCCCTAGGAGCGATGAAGATGCTCGATCAGATCAATTATTCGCAGGGACACATTGACGCCGATAGTCAGTGCGCAATTGCAGATAAGAATGCGGATTTGAGCTACTCATTTTCTGCGGCGGATAGCGTGGATGGCTCAGCCGACACCCCTGACATGGCCCTTCGGGGAAACTTCCATCAGTTGCAAGAACTCAAGCGCTTGTACCCGGACATCAAAATCGTGATCTCGCTGGAGGGAAATGCGAGCTCGTTTGCCGAGGCGGCTCAACCCGCCAATCGTTTTGCCTTCGTCGCCTCTTGCATCCAAACCTTCCTCGAAGGTAACTTCGGCGACGGGATCGAGGCGCCGGGTCTATTCGACGGCATCGATCTCGACTGGGAATATCCAGGAGAGGATGACCAATACAATTTCCTTGCTCTGCTCGGGGAATTTCGCCGGCAACTGGATGCGGCTGGGCCCGATCATCTGCTGACGGTCGCCATGGGCGACTACGGCGCAGCCTACCAGCATCTGGATATGGAAACGGTTTCCTGGTACGTCGATCAGGTCGGCATTATGAATTACGACTACGGCGGGCCGTGGAGCAAGAGAACCGGCCTGGTCGCCCCGCTCTACAGCTCGCCGGGAGATGTAGGCAAGGGCGGGGACGTGGATGCCACCATTCAAGGCTATAAAGACGCAGGTGTGCCTGCGTCCAAAATGCTGCTGGGCCTTCCCTTCTACGCCTACTCCTGGCGTAACGTTTCCCCAGCCAACCACGGATTGTTTCAGATGGGCGAACCGCAGCGCGACGACTTCCCTTACAGCCACATTGTTTCTATCCTCAGCGAATTCACCACCTATCGCGACCCCGACTCGATGGCACCCTGGCTCTTCGATGGGAGCACTTTTTGGACTTACGATGACGAAACATCCATCGGTGCAAAACTCGATTACGCGAGGCAGGAAGCTCTGGGCGGAGTGATGATCTGGGAATTAAGTGGAGACACGCCCGACGGCAAGTTGCTCAAGACGATCTCCGAGCAGTTCAGAAACTACGATGGGGATGACGATGATGACGCAGAGACAGAAACCCCCTAAATCCTAAGGAGCAATTATTTGAAGACACGAGTGCCGGTGTTCGCCTGCTGTCTCGCGTGTTTGGTGATCGTAACTTTCAGCGCGGCGCAAACCATTCAAGTCGATATCTCTCCTGCTCATGCCACCAATCATTTTCGTCCCAATGAAACGCTGGGCGCCGGCGTCGATCGTATCCCCTCGGAGGCCGTGGATACTGGGTTGGCTCAACCGAATTTGGGCAGAGCCTTGGAGTCAGGTTGGCAGCCGGTCAGCTATCGCAACAATACCGAACTCTCGATCGAGGCCTGGCACTGGAATTCGCGGGGAACATGGAGCGAGCTTGGAGAGAAAGGCTACTTTACCGGTTCCGTCACTCCAGGCGAGCCGATCCTTCACTCTTACGGATATTCGCTGCCTCATCGCGGTTTTACTCGAAATGATGGAACTCCCAACGCTGGCTATTCCCGCATCACAGATGGCGATGACAAAACTTACTGGAAGAGCAATCCTTATCTAACGCAGCATTTCACCGGAGAAAGCGATGCGCTCCATCCCCAATGGGTGGTGCTTGATCTCGCCCAGACGCAGCAAGTCGATAGCATTCGCATCAACTGGGCGGAACCCTACGCCACTCGGTTCCTGGTCCAGCACTGGATCGGGGAGGATCCTATGCACAGCCCCACCCATGGAGTGTGGCAAACCTATCCGGGAGGAGCGATCGAGCATGGTCACGGTGGATTCGACATCCTCCGTCTTCAGGCCAGGCCGCTTCCCGTACGCTTCCTGCGCATTCTGATGACGGAGTCTTCCGACACCTGCGCCGCGGGCCATGCCTCCACGGATCCACGAGCCTGCGCCGGTTATGCCATCAACGAGATCTATCTGGGATCAACTTCCGTGGACGGTGAGCTTCACGATATTCTGCGACATACTCAGGATCAGGAACAGACTACAACCTACTGTTCTTCCGTCGATCCCTGGCATGAAGCGTCCGATCTCGGCACCACTCATCAGGCGCAGGCCGGATTTGACCTCTTCTTCACCAGTGGCGTTACACGCGGCCGTCCAGCGATGATCCCGATCGCGCTTGTGTACGACACGCCGGAGAATGCTGTTGCAGAAATCGCTTATCTCGAGAATCGCAAATATCCGATCTCCTACATCGAGATGGGCGAAGAAATGGAGGGCCAATATCTAAGTCCCGAGGACTACGGCGCCCTCTACATCCAGTGGGCCACCGCGCTTCACCATCTCGATCCCACACTCAAACTCGGGGGGCCGGGGTTGGGCGGCTTGAATGAAGATCTCGAGGCTTGGCCTGCGGCAAACGGCAAGACGTCGTGGGTTGCCCGTTTCATCGACTATCTCAAACAGCACGGCCGCATAAGTGATCTGTCATTTTTTTCCTTCGAGCACTATCCCTATGACGGTTGCAGAATTCCCTGGGGCAGCCTGTATGACGAGACGGAACTTGTAAGCCGCGTCCTGCAAATCTGGCGCGATGACGGCGTGCCGCCGGAAACTCCAATGTTCATCACGGAGGGAAATCTCTCCTCGGCTGCCAGCGAAACTTACATGGACATTTTCTCCGGGCTTTGGCTCGCCGATTACATTGGATCATTCTTGGCCGCGGGCGGAAATGGTGTCTATTACTTCCACTATCTGCCGTTGCAAATGGAACATGGCTGCAATGATTCACCGGGAACGTTCGGCATGTTCAGCGTCGACGCCCAGTACAAAATTCAGCAGCCGCTGGCGCAGTTCTTTGTGGCCCAGCTGATCAATCTCGAATGGGTCGCCCCTGGCGCTCAACCGCACGATGTATATCCCGCCAAAAGCGATGTTGACGACGGAGCGGGTCATGCGCTGGTAACCGCCTACGCGCTGAAGCGGCCCGATGGGCAGTGGTCTTTGCTGGTGGTGAATCGCGATCAGCAGAATGCTCACCGTGTACGAATCGAATTTCGAGATCAAAACCAGCCGCCAAGCTCATTCGTTGGATCGGTTGAGCTCTCCACTTTCGGAAAGGCTCAGTATCAATGGCACCCTGGGCACACGCGCTACGTTGGACATGCCGAATATCCGGGAGAACCTTCGGTTGTAGCGGAATCGTTCGGCCATGCTGATCCGGATGGGCCGATTCTGCACGCTGAGCAGAGTCCCACAGCCGACACCACCTATGAATTGCCTGCAGCATCGGTGGTTGTAATTCGCGGCCACCTTCGCGAGCCGTAGCTGCAATGATGATGAAGGTCCACGGCGCTCCTTTGCGTCCGGGCCAGAGATTTCGTTACGAAGGTAAATTGACCCTGATTACCGCCAGTGCCATCATCCCCTTAGCGTGCTTCGGGGCTCATGGTTTCAGTCCTGCGGTGAGCCGCCGGCCTTGGGAGATACTTTCATGCGGGTTTCGCCTCGTTTTTTCACCGGAGTTTCTTTCGTTCTCATCATCCTGACGCTCGGTGTTGCGCAGGCGCAGAAGAAGGAAATCAAGATCGGATTTTCCATCGAGGACATGAAAGGCGAGCGTTGGCAGACCGACCTCGACGAATTCCAACAGCGCGCCCATGAACTTGGAGGTGCCGTCGTCACCCGCTCCGCCAATGGCGACGATGATCTGCAGTTTCGCCAGATCAACGAACTGCTCAAGGACGGCATCGATGTTCTCGTGTTTCTGCCTCACGATACCAGCAAGGCTGGACGCATTGTGGAAGCCGCGCACGCGAAACACGTCCCGGTGATCAGCTATGACCGCCTGGCCAGTGCGCCGGTCGATCTCTACGTTGGGTTCGACCTCTTCTCGGTTGGACTCGAGCAGGCGCAAAGCCTGGTGGATCGCGCGCCCAAAGGCAACTACCTCCTATTGGGAGGCTCACCGCTCGACGCCAACTCGAAAGTCGTTCGCGCCGGACAAATGAAAGTGCTACAGCCCTTCATCGATCGCGGCGACATCCATGTCCTTGCCGATGTCTGGGTGCCGGAGTGGAGCGCCACAGAGGCTTACCTCATAGCCACGAAAGAAATGAACAAGCTCACGGCTGCTCCCACGGCGATTGTTGCCTCGAATGACGCGATTGCCGGCGGCGCAATCCAGGCGCTCGAAGACAAAGGCTGGTCTGGCAGAGTGCTGGTCTCGGGTCAGGACGCAGATCTCGCCGCCATCGAGCGAATCTTCGATGGCTCTCAACTGATGACCGTCTATAAGCCGGTCGGAAATGAGGCGCGATCCGCGGCGGAAGCCGCGATAAAACTCGCGCGGCACGAAGACGCGGAGAGCCGGGCGGTGGTGCCGAACGGCACGCTGACCACAAAGGCCATCCTGCTGACGCCGATCTGTGTCACACAGGAAAACGCGAAGCAGACTGTGCTCAAAGATGGATTTCAGAAGCTGGAAGTCGTCAAGCAAGGCCTGCCCAAAGACAAGCAGGCACAGTTGGACCAACCATAATAGGATCGGTGGCTTGGTTCAGCGGTACAGATGCGTCCCATCGATAGGAGTCAAACAAAGAACCAAGGACCTGCTTAAGGATGGGCGTTGTCGCTCACCAGTTTGCCGCAGCATTCCGGCCGTTCTGGGAGACTCGATCGGTCCCATCCCCCGCCCAGCGCCTGTATCAGCAAAACCGTGTTCGCCATCCGTCGTCCCAAAATATTAACCGCTGTTACTTCGTCGGTGAGCGCGGCACTTTGTGCTGTGATCACCTCAAGATAACTGGTAACGCCGCCCTTGTAGCGCGTGACGGAAAGGTCCAGCGAGCGCTGAGCGGCCCTCACCGCTTCACCCTGGACCTGCGCTTCGTGTTCCAGAATTCTGACCGCGGCCAGATTATCCTCGACCTGCTGGAATCCAGTGAGCACGTTCTCTCGATAAGCAGCGACTTGATAGTCATAAGCGGCGCGCGCCTGATCGTTGAGGGAACGTCGCCTTCCTACATCGAAGACTGTACCCACGGCAGATAGTCCAATCGACCACAAGCCGCTCGGCCCGTTGATGAGGGTCGTGATGGCGGAGCTTTCAAATCCTCCCGAGGCGCCCAGATTGACCAGCGGGTAGTAAGCCGTTTTCGCAACTCCGATTTGAGCGTTCGCAGACGCCACCAGTCTCTCTGCGGCTGCGATGTCCGGGCGTCTTTCCAGCAGTTCTGATGGCAGGCTGATCGGAACGTGCGGAGGCGGTGCGGTAAGAGGCAACGGAGGAAGACTGAACTCTGCCGGAGGTTTCCCGATCAGGATGGCGACGGCGTGTTCGTATTGCGCGCGCGCCACGCCTACGTCTATCGCTTCTGCCTGGGTGGTCTGCAACTGAGTTTTCGCCTGCTCGACGTCTACTTCCGAAGCGATGCCTCCCTGGAACCGGTTTTCGTTCAGTTCCAGCGCCTCTTCGTACTCCTTCACGGTAGAGTTCAGGAGCTGTTCCTCGGCGTCAAGGCTGCGGGCCTGAAAGTAATCAACGGCCAGATCCGCGTGCATGCTCAGATTAACCGTAGCCAGGTCCGCTGCGCTCGCCTGCGCCTGCTCTCGATAGGACTCCACAGTTTTTCGAACTCGTCCCCACACGTCGGCTTGATAAGAAACATCGAACGGCAGCACAAAGTCGTTGTAAGTGACGCCACGGAGGACTGTACTCGTGGGACTGTTGGCGGAGATGAGTGTCCGAGTCGCCGAAGGCCCGGCCGTTACGGTTGGGTAGTAGTCAGCCCGAGAGTAGCGCAGCGCGGCGCGTGCCTGCCGGAACTGCGCCTCCGCGGCCTTTAGATTCTGATTCGATACATCGACTTGTGATTCCAGGGCATCCAACTGAGAATCCTGGAATATCGCCCACCACGCACCGCCAAGCTTCTGATCGTTCGGTTGTGCCGGCTTCCAGTCCCCTACCTCTTTATAGGCCGGAGGAGCCTGCACTGCGGGCGGGTGGTACTTTGGACCGACCACGCATCCTGTCAACTGCAGCGCTGCGATCGCGATCAGAACGCGTTCAGCCGCTTTCCGGGAGCTCCTCAAACTTTTTCGAGGTAGCTTCACTTGGTATCTCCCGGCAATGTTGCCTGAACAATTTGGACTTCCTGGCCGGAAACAATGGAGTCTGGCGGATTGATAATGAGGTGGTCATTGGCCGTGACCCCAGAGACGACCTCGATCTCATTGCCGAAATCGTGTCCGGGCGTAACCGCAGTCAGCACGACCTTCCCGTCTTTCACAACTCCTACACGTAACCCTTCGGTGCGGAATAGCAGAGTATTAACCGGAATCAAGAAGGTGGAGGCCTGGGTCGGAACCGCCAAGTGGACTTCGGCATAAGAGCCCGTAAGCAGCGTGCCGGTCGGATTGTTTACATCAATTTCAATCAGCAGAGTACGAGTTGCCAGGTTGATGTCGTCGGCAGTGCGCACTAGTTTTCCCTGAAATTTGCGTTCCGGAAACTCAGCTAAAGTGAGATCCGCGGTCATACCGACTTTGATCCCGCGCGAGTATTCCTCAGGGACGTTCACGTAAACACGCAATTTTCCAGGTTGAGCGATGTGGAAGAGGTCGGTTTTTACATTGCTCGTGCTACCGGAATTGATCAGGTCGCCGATATCGGTGTTGCGCGCAGTAATCACGCCGTCGAAAGGTGCGTAGACCTTTTCGAAAGAGACCAGCGCCGAGTACTGCTGTACGGCTGCCTTGTCGGCCTCAACGATCGCTGCATTCGCATTGTAGCTGCCTACCGCGTTGTCCACATCCTGTTGGGACACCGCATTGCTCTTCAAAAGCCCCTGATACCGGGTTTTGGTAATGGCAGCGAGCGCGAGATTTGCCTGCGCGGTCAACAGGTTGCTGCGGGCTTGTTCGAGTTGCTGATCGACTTCCGGCGTTTCGATCACAGCCAGCAGCTGGCCTTGCTTAACGTGCGCGCCAATATCGAAATACCACGTCTTCAGATAACCATTGGTGCGGGCGTAAATGGGGGAAGTGATGTATGGTTGCACGTTTCCCGGAAGAATGATTTCATCCGTTGGTGTAGTTGGTTTCGGCGACACCACCGACACCGCCGTCGGAGCGGCTTTTGCTGTTTCCGTGTCTAGCGCAGCCCTCGCCCTGACTCGGGACCAGATACCCGATATCAAGAGTGCCACGACCGCGATGACAGCAATAGCGAGAGGCAGCCAGCGATTGCGCGAACGCGGTCTTACTTCTGTATTCCTCGGAGCTGTTTGACCGTCGATTTGTTTCAGTTCAGTTTGCGGCATCGTAGTTCTCCATATCGTGCGTGCCTAGCGTCCTTTTTCCTGGACTGAATGCCGGCTTGATCCTTGTAAGAGGCTGAAAAATGCCGGAACAAACAACAGCGTCGAAACCGTTGCGAAAAGCAATCCACCAATAACTGCCCGGCCAAGGGGAGCGTTTTGTTCACCACCGTCACCTAATCCGAGAGCCATGGGCACCATGCCGATGATCATGGCCAAAGCGGTCATCAGCACCGGGCGAAAACGCGTAAATCCTGCCTCGAGCGCCGCACCAACGGAGTCCATCCCCTCGGTCATCTTCTCTGTCGCAAAACTCACCACCAGGATGCTGTTAGAGGTTGCGACACCCATGCACATGATGGCTCCCATGAGAGCCGGCACGCTCAGAGTGGTGTGGGTTATGAACAAGAACCAGGCAATCCCGGCGAGCGCCGCGGGCAGCGCGGAAATCATGATGAAAGGATCCAGCCAGGACTGAAAGTTGACTACGATCAGCAGGTATACCAACACGATTGAAAATGCCAGTCCACTCAGAAGACCGACGTACGAAGCTCGCATCGTCTGAACCTGCCCGCGAACAACGACTCGAGAGCCGCGCGGCAGTTGCTGGCGCATCGCGTTGATAATCTTGTTGATGTCACCGGCTACGCCACCGAGGTCACGACCAGCGATGGAACCAAAGATATCGATGACTGGCGCGACGTTGTAATCAGAAACGACAGCCATTCCTGCTCCGCGCTGTGTGGAGACCAGACTGGCCATGATCGAGGGAGGAGCATTTGGATCATTGCCGGTGATGGGAACGTTCTCAAGATCCTGCAAAGTGTCCGTGCGATATTGCGGCGTCTGCGTCGCGATTTGATAGCTGACATGATTCTTTGGGTCGACCCAAAACGTAGGCGAAGTTTGGAAGCTGCCACTCAGTGACACCAGGAGATTCTGCGCAATGTCGTGAGCCGTAAAACCCAGCTGTTCTGCTTTCGTACGTTCAACTCTCAGACGGAGATACGGCTCATCGAAGAGCTGCTGAATCCGCAGATCGGTCGCTCCGGAAACGTACCTCATTTTCGCGAGCAAGTTATCTGCGTAGATCCGGTTTCCCTCCAGGTTGTTTCCGACAACCTGAACATCGATAGGAGCGGGCAATCCAAAATTCAGAATCTGACCGACCATGTCCGCGGGCAAGAAGGCGAACGTAACACCAGGAAACTGCTTCGGCAGTGTCAGACGAAGCTGGTGAATATAGTTGTCTGTAGGATGGTGGTCGGCGGTGAGGGTCACAAGAATGTCGGCGTCTGATGTGCCAACCGGCGCGGAATTGCTGTAAGAAAGGTTGATGCCACTATAGGGCAGCCCAATGTTGTCGATGACGCTTTGGACCTCTGCGGCCGGGATCTGTCCTCGAATGGACCGCTCGACCAGATCGCAAAGGTTGGCGGTTTCCTCAATGCGCATTCCCGTAGGAGCGCGCATATGAAGCTTGAAAGTGCCGCTGTCAACACTCGGGAAGAAATCGCGGCCCAGCCAGGGAATCAGAATCGCCAGCGACCCGAGACTAGCAGCGAAGAAGGTGATCAGAAAGGCGCCCCGGTGATGTAGACAAAATTCCAACACGCCGCGATAGCTTCTACGAAATTTCTCGAAGGATTCCTCGAAACCTTTCTGGAGTCGCACCAGCGGATTGCGGCTGGGGGCGCCCTCGTGTTTCTCTCCACGCAATAAGTATTTCGCCATGGTCGGAACGATGGTACGGGAAAGAAAATACGAGGCCAACATGGCGAACACCACCGCTTCGGCGAGCGGCACAAACAAATATCGTGCGACCCCGGAGAGCAGGAACATCGGCGCGAAAACGATGCAGATGGAGAGCGTGGAAACGAAGGCGGGAGTTGCGATCTGCGAGGCGCTGTCGAGAACAACTTCGTCCATGTCCTTCTCGGGTTCAGCCTCGCGATTGCGATTGATGTTCTCAACCTCGACCGTGGCATCGTCGACCAGTATGCCGACCGCCAGAGCGAGCCCGCCGAGCGTCATGATATTAATCGTTTCCCCAATCGCACTGAACGCGATGATCGAGGTCAGGATCGCCAGAGGGATCGAGGTAGCGATGATCACAGTGCTCCGCCAACTGCCGAGGAACACGAGAATCATGAAGGCAGTCAGGCAGGCGGCGATCAGCGTTTCCCTGACCACTCCGCTGATCGCACCGCGAACAAAAATCGACTGATCCGCCAGCGGGGTCATCTGCAACTGGGGTGGAACTGTCGTCGCAATCTGAGGTAGAAGGGACTTGATGCCTGCGATCACGCTCAATGTGGAGGCATTCCCCGCTTTCTGGATCGTCAACAACACGGAGCGCTGCCCGTTCACTCGTACGATGTTGGTCTGCGGGGGAAAACCGTCGCGTACCCAAGCCACGTCCTTTATGTAGATGGTCGTACTGCCAATGGTCTTGATTGGAATGCGGTTCAGATCCGCGATAGTCTGCGGGGCTGCATTGGGAATGGAAACGTCGTACTCCTTGGAGCCAATCTTGGACGTTCCTGTGGGCAGGATCAGATTTTGCAGGCTGATCGCATTGACCACATCCAGCGCGGACAGACCCTTTGACTGCAGGGCGGTTGTGTTGAGATCGACTTGCACTTGACGTTGTTTACCGCCATAGGGATACGGCACCGAAGCTCCAGGTACCGTGATGAGCTGCGTCCGAATGAAATTCAGACCGTAATCATTGAGTTGTTGTTCTGATAGATCTTGCCCGGAAAGGGCCAGTTGAAGCACGGGCACGCTCGAGGCGCTGTAGGCAAGAATGAGAGGTGGCGTGGTTCCCGCGGGCAGCTGCCTAAGTTGGGTCTGAGAGATCGCCGTAATCTGCGCAATTCCTTGTTGAATGTTCGCGGTCGGCTGCAGAAACACCTTAACCACGGCAATTCCGTAGAGAGACTGCGACTCGATGTGCTCGATGTTGTCAACCGTCGTGGTAAGGGCCCGCTCGGTGACACTAACGATGCGGTCACTCATGTCTTCCGGAATGAGACCGTTATAGTTCCAGATGATGCTGACGACGGGAATGTCGATGTTCGGAAAGATATCGGTTGGGGTACGCACAATCGCGAGCCCACCCATGATTACGATGAGGATCGAAACGACCACAAAGGTGTAAGGGCGTCGTAACGCGAGTCGAACAATCCACATAGAACCTCATCCTGGTTGAGCTCTATTTCTCGGACATGCTTGGCAGCGTCGTATAAATTCGGCGTGCGTGACGTTGCGAGCCGCTCGCCCGCCGCATCAATCGCCTGACCTTCACGCGTGCCCGTGCCAGCTGGGCTTTTACTGTTCCATCCGCCACACCTAGAATGTGCGCTGCTTCGCTCGTGGTCAGACCATCTAAGTCGCGCAACTGGAATGCCTTGCGCAACGGAGGGGAGAGCTGGGCCGCAAGTTCTTCCATGCGAGCGCGGAATTCGGAACTTTGGCACTCGTCCTCAGGGCTGGGGCGACAGTCCGACAATTGTTCTGACATGGTATGTCCCTGTTCCTCGCCGATAGGTTCGTCCAGCGACATATGGATTTGGCGAGGGCGCTTGCGCAACTGCATGCGCGCGGAATTGGACACAATCGCGGTTAACCATGTAGACATCTGCGCCTGACCCCGAAACTGGCCGATGTGCTTGTACGCCAACAGGAGTGCATCTTGAACCGCGTCTTCCGCATCCGCCGCGTTGTTCAGAAAGCGATAAGCACTTCTGACGAATGACGCCCGGCAGCGCGAGAAAGCCTGGTTCATTGCATCCTCTACGCTGTCGCTGTTGCAGACGTTGGGACGCGATAAGTCTCCCGTCTGTGTCTGTGCTTCTTGCACGTTCTTTCCTCCTGGCACTTAAACAGGAGGCACGTCTCGTTCCAATCAGGCGCCCTATGATTTAGCTGTGTATTTTCCGCAATATGCTCGACTTGACAGTTCCGGACCGCCCCATGGGAGTCGGAGAATTGTCACGCGACGGACAGGATGTCCTCATTTCGACAGGTTTCTGGCTCGACGAAGGGCACTGCATTCCTAAGCGGGAGATTGAACCCTGCTCGCCCGCATGGGGGATGGCGACGTAAATCCCAGAGGCTCGCTCCAGCTAGCACAGGCAACAGGAGCAAGCCGCCTTCACAGTGGCGTTGGCGATTCCAGGGGGGCGGGACTGCGAAGGCGAGCATTGCTCTTAGCGATTTGCCATGTGCCTGTGATGCGATGGCTCACAACTTTGTTGCGTTTTTCACGCAATTCACTTTTGGTTCCCCTTGGTGGCGATGTCTTTTAGGCATTCCAGTTGCTACCGTCCGAGACCTGAGAAGACGGACGTGAGCGAGTGGAGGATGCGGTCGTGAACGCGGTGGTTGATTTTCCGGATTCGCGGTACGCGGTGATAGAAGTCCTTCAGACGACAACTGGCCATGAAAGCATCGTTGTCGCTTACCCGAACGAAAAAACATTGCGCGAGACCTTCGCAGCATCCTCCATTGTGGCGTTCGGCTTCGCTACGCGCGACGAAGCGGTGGTGGCTGTCGCTGACCCGCCAACCATCGAAACAATGACCAAAGAAATTAACCAACCCACGCAGAGGGTCAATTGGGCGGAGCCGCGAAAAGAGAAAGGTTCAGCTTTGCACAGACTGAGACGGTTTCTCGTTACCTCCTGGAGTGGCGTTGCCACTTCAGCCGTTGTCATGCTCGCTTCTACGAATACCGTCTCGTCCGCAATCCGGATGGCGTTGGGCAGTTCCCTCTAAATTTCGTCAACGCCGAGATTGCATCTTGAAAGATGGCTTTGTCGGGGCCATTCCTGCTTTTTCAGCGCGTGTTAGCGGGCGATCACAGTTCTCCAATGTCTTCTGCGGAAAGGGAGACGATCTCGCGACAGGTGCTCAAATATTGACATGGTTCAGCACGATCAATCAGCGATTTCCTTAACAATTCCGCCATCTTCGGGCTTCGCGGGTTTGGCGGAGGATTTGCATAGCCGAACATTGAGAGAGTCTGAGGGCGTCCGATCGTCTAGCGCAATCGGCGATCGACCCACCCTGGAAACGAGAGGTTAGGAAATGATCGACCACACGAAAGAAAGATCCATGATGGAACACCCCTCGCGGAGAAGCTTCCTTGGCATGAGTTCGGTAGCTCTGGCAACCGCTGCTTTTGCCGGCCTGACCGCCAGTGCTCAAGACAAAGCGAGCACCCAGAAGGCGGAACACGACCATTCCTCAAGCGACCCCGGGCCGGAGAACAAGCCTCTTCTGGATCTCAACCCGAACTCCAACACTCCGCCTCCCACCGACCACGGCGACCTGGTGCCCATCTGGTACTCGTTCGATCTGGTGAAGAAGCGGGTTGAAGAGGGCGGATGGACCCACGAAGTGACTCAGCGCGTCCTTCCCTCTTCCAAGGACATTGCCGGCGTCCAGATGCGCCTCACCGCAGGCAGCTATCGCGAATTGCACTGGCACACTGCCGACGAATGGGCCTATGTCCTCTATGGCAATGCCCGCGTCACCGTGATGAACCCCGATGGCACCATGTTTATCGGCGATGTCAGCGAAGGCGATCTATGGATTTTCCCGGCCGGCTTCCCGCATTCCATTCAAGGACTTGGTCCCGACGGAACCGAGTTTCTTCTGATCTTCAATCAGGGGGACTTTTCTGAGGATGGCACTATGCTGCTCTCGGAATGGGTGGCGCATACGCCGCCCGAGGTATTGGCAAAGAATACAGGCCTGGATAAGAGCGTCTTCGCCAAAACGCCCGGTGCGCCACTCTACATTTTCCCTGGCAACTTACCCAACTCGCTCGAACAGGACAAGGCGGAAATCGGCGGCGACCAAGTTGCGTCGAAGTATCAATACACCTTCCGCATGCGGTCCATGGAGCCCCTGAAATCCAGCGACGCGGGCGAAGCCCGGGTCGTCGACTCACGCAACTTTCCAGTCTCCAGGCATATTGCCGCGGGCTTGCTCATCATCAAGCCTGGACACATGCGTGAAATGCACTGGCATCCGAACGCCTCCGAATGGCAGTACTGGATCTCGGGCAAGGGTCGCATGACCGTATTCTTTCCTGTCGATAATGCCCGCACAATGGACTTTAGTGCCAATGATGTCGGGTTTGTTCCCTCCAACGCACCTCACTACTTTGAAAACACGGGCGATACCGACCTGGTGGTCCTGGAACTGTTCGCAGCTGAGCAGTTCATGGATGTCTCCCTAAATGAGTGGCTCAGGCGCGTTCCCAGCGAAATGTTGAAGGCACACCTGAACATCGATAAGCAGATGGCCACGAAGATCCCGGCGGAGAAGCTGTATCTCGTTTAGTGCCCGGCGAAGGAGGGTGCCAGTCATTTAAGGAACGGAAAAATCGGGCTGTGTGCAGGGATGATGCACGCAGCTTTTCTAACCCGGATGAGGTGTTCTATGTTTTGAAAGAATCTTTCAGCCCATGCATCTTTTCTTGATTTTCTTCCTCGCGCTGCTGGTGTTTGGGCCGCCTTGCCAAACAGCGCATGATCTCATCCCCACAGTTCTCCGGCGACCATCGTGCCGCCCGAGGGTTGCGCCTGTTTTCCCCAGTCTCTCGAGCGGGGCAACCCTTTTGCAAACATCGCTCGGGCCAATGCTTTTATGTCTGGATCGCCGGAATCGGCAGCCCTGAGTAGTTCGTTGCCGGCGTCTCGCTGTCCGAACTTGCACCACATTACTCCGCAAAGAAACACGTAGTTGCTTTCCATGCCAGCTTCCTTTTTCGTCATTTCTGCAAGCGTCAATCGTGCTGCAGCATCTCGTTGGAACACTTCCCCCTCGTTGATGCAATCCAACTGCCAACATCAACTACCCCAAAAGGCCTGCGGCTCACGAACCTGTCTGGTTGTGGCGTCCAAATCTCGACACTCTGTCGGCCGTCGCGATCTCGCGCCGTCAGCGAGCCGCCTGAAATTCCACCGCGGTCGGCGCTATCGATCGCGCCTAGGATCGAGGAGTCTACTTAAACAGGATCTTGGCCATCATGCCTTTGTCCTCGTGATTCAGCAGATGACAATGAAATACCGACATGCCCCTGATGATGGGGTCGGTGAAGTCCAGAATGACGTCCACGGAGCCGGCAAAAGGAACATTCACAGTATCCAGCCAAGCGGGATCGGGAAGTAGCCCACCATTTTGTGCATAAGCCAGGAAGTGAACCTGGTGAATATGGAAAGGATGTAGTTCGGCAGTTGCATTGAGGATGCGCCAATGCTGATACGTACCGACCCGAGCACTTGTCATCGGAGGCGCGTCCATCGCAAATTTTTGACCGTTGATGTAGAAGCCGTTCTGGTCCTCGGTAAAGGTCACAACAAAGTCCGGTGGAGTCTGTTTCAATGGCTCCACATCGATTGGCTTGTACACGGGTGGACGCTCGTCGATCGCGTGTGCTTGCTTCCTCCCTGCCTCCGACCTGGGCTTGATTAAGTTCGGTTGATCTGCGCTGGGTGGCACCAGATCCGCCAGCACCATCCCCGGATTGGGATCCCCAGCCGGACCTGTGTTCACGCACAGAGTGCGCAGCATCCTATGCGTGCCAAGAAGTGGGCCGGTCACAATTGCCTCCAGCCGTCCCGCCGGTGCAACCAACAAATGATCGGCGATCTCCGCCGGATGTTTGGGATCGCGGTACGCAAGTGGCATCCCGTCGAGCGCCACGATTTCGAGAGTCTCGCCATCCAGTTGCAGGTCCAGATAGCGATCCGCGGAAGCGTTCACGATGCGCCAAAACTGCTGCTCCCCGGGCCCGATCTCGATTCCGGGCCGAAGCACGCCGTTCAGGGTAAAGATCTCCTCGACTGCCTCGTTTTCTCCCCCGCACCCCTTGGCTGGGACTTCAACCTCGCTCATGAGCTCGGCAGCATTCGGATCATGCTTGATGGAGCGGCCACGCACCACGAACACCCGCTCACGCAGGCGCTCTACTTCGGGGACATAACGTTCCATTCCCTCGATGACGATGGCTCCTGACATTCCGTCCAACACCTGCCGGTGACTCTCGCCATGCGGATGAGTGTGGTACCAGAACAGGCCGGGCGGATGATCGCGCGGAATGCGAACCGAGTAGTGCAACGCCTGGCCGGGCTTGGCCAGCATGGTCAGCACGTCATCTTGCGGGGCATCCGGCGATACGCTGAGGCCGTGAAAATGCAAGTTCGTCATGTCCATGCAAGGCTCGACCGCACATGACTCCTGAGACTTGGACGGAAGCTTGTTGACGTAGGTGATTTTGAGAACGTCGCCCGGGGAAGCGCGGATAACGGGAGCGACCGTCTTGCCATTGAAAGCGAAGGCATCCCGATCGTTCTGATTCACGGCATCCAGCGTGAGGGATACAACATGATGCTTTGCCCTGACCTGAGGCGGTTCCGGCGCCGAAACCGTCTGGGCTAAGCTGTTAGCTGCAAGCAAGATCTGCACACTGATGAACAGGATCCGGGCGTTTTTCCCTTGTGCTCTCATTAGGCAACCCTTCACTGGCAATCGATTCCTTACAGTCGCGTCTACGTCGTCCCAGGATTGCATGCAACTCTCCAAAACCAAGGATCTCGAAGGCTCTTCGATGCACGCGGACGAAGCAGATCACCTGTTCCGGGGGCGTCAACAAGCTAATAGCACTGTCAATATTTCGACATCCGACAATCGCGACTGCCTCTTCAATTCCCCTTTGGATCCACCTCCGCCCCAGTCGATCTAGTCGATATTGGTAAAGAACGTGCAATTGCCGGTCCAGAAAAGTAGGGTCAAAATGGAGACACAAGCGCTCACGTTTACTCGTTAGGAGGTCACCAGAAGGCCGCTCTAGGTCCTCGCTAACCATCCCAGGGCTGAGGTTACTGCGCTACCATATCTCTGATCATTGGCTATGTGAGACACAGACATATCGACGAGAGCGGGTTAAGGGCCATGAGCCTCGATAAATGGCGTGCAGTCTTTCGATTTCTTGCCGACGGCATTGCTGTCTTGAGGGTAAACTGCGCCCGCTTCCAACTCCAGTTGAGTCTTGCTACGGTTGTGCGTATAGATCTTGCCGGCTGCTGTACCATCGGGCCAATTTCCCGGAATCGGGTTCGAGGCGAGTGAATGACGGCCGCTGACGCTCCCACGGTTTTTGTCGTCGATGACGACGACCTTGTGCGTAGCTCGATACAAGGCATGCTGAAGTCGGTTGGCTTGCGTTCCGAGACATTTGGCACACCGCAAGGGTTCCTCCACAGCAAGCGGCCGGACGGACCAAGTTGCCTCGTTTTAGACGTGCGACTTCACGGAGTCAGTGGTCTGGACTTTCAGCGGGAGTTGGAGGACGCGGGCATCCGGATTCCCATCATCTTTATCACCGGCCACGGAGATATTCCGATGTCGGTGCGGGCCATGAAATCCGGCGCTGTGGAGTTTCTTACCAAGCCTTTTCGCGACCAGGACCTGCTGGATGCGATTTACCAGGCTTTGGACCGCGATCAAATATCGCGCCAACAGCACAGCGAGCTTACCGAGTTGCGAAAGCGCTACGAGTCGCTGACCGCGCGCGAGCGCGAAGTCATGAGCCTGGTAGTTTCGGGAATGCTCAATAAGCAAGTAGGTTTTAAACTCGGGACCAGTGAAGTTACCGTGAAGATCCAACGGGGGCATGTGATGCGGAAAATGCAGGCTCCATCGCTGGCCGAACTGGTAAGAATGGCGGCGAAGCTTGAGCTTCCGCCCGGCCATCGTGAATGAAAGCGCTTTCCCAACTTCAACGTTACGGTCTGGCGGCGATTTCTTGCGGCGTCGCGCTGGCGGTGGCATGGCCTATCGATGCGCCCGCGTCCTGCTTCCTTCTTGCTGTCGCAGTGAGCAGTCTGTTCGGAGGATTAGGACCGGGCCTCTTATCGATCGGACTCTCCGCTTTGGCCTTTGGATACCTATTCCTGCGGAGGACCATCCCGCCCGCCGTCGAGCCCGCAGTCTTCTTCCGATTTGCAGTCTTTGTGTTGGCGACTTTACTCATTGCGGCGTTAATCGAAATAAAGGGACGCGTCGAGGATTCCCGGAATCATGCCCAAGAAGCCTTGCGTCAGGCGAACTCGGATCTCACACGCGTCAGCCGGATGACCACCATGGGCGAGTTAACCGCTTCCCTTTCGCACGAAATAAATCAACCGATTGCTGCCGCCGTCACCGACGCACATACTTGCTTGCGATGGCTGATGCGCGATCCACCCGATCTGGAAGAGGCGCGCGAAGCCGCATCGAGAACCATTACAGACACCACACGAGCGGCGGAAATCATAAGCCGTGTCCGCCAGCTCTTCAAGAAAGGCACACCCCAACGGCAGTTGGTTAATGTAAATGAAGTCATTCGCGAAATGGTCGCGCTGCTGCGCGGTGAAGCGGCGCGATACTCCATATCGATCCGGACCGGCCTGGCCCCAGGTCTCCCCCACGTGCTGGGGGATCGCGTCCAGTTGCAGCAGGTGCTGATGAATCTCATGCTGAACAGCATTGAGGCGATGAGAGATGTGGAAGGGCCGCGTGAGCTCACCATCAACTCACAGCCAGGGGAGACCGGGCAAGTTGCGGTCTCGGTCAGCGATACAGGCGTGGGGATCCCGCCGCAACAGGTGGACCAGATATTCAACGCCTTCTTTACCACCAAGCCTCATGGCACCGGCATGGGGCTTCGTATCAGCCGATCGATTGTGGAGTTGCATGGCGGCCGCCTGTGGGTTACCGACAACCCTCCGCGTGGTGCAAGCTTTCACCTCACCCTTCCCACCCGGTTTGATCCTCACGAGTAGATTCACGCCGGCGCCAGGAGCCAGGTCATGCCTTACAGATCTCATACCAAAGTATGATTGCGCGCTTCCCAACGTGTGATTGCGCTGTTTCCCACGGAAGGATACCGTCGAAGCATGGCTATTGAGAGGAACAAAAAAATGGTTGCGATTGTCGATGATGATGAGTTAATGCGGGGTGCACTGCAAGGCATGATGAAATCTGTCGGACTGCCGTCAAGGGCGTTTGCATCAGCGGAAGAGTTCCTGAAGTCAGGCCACCAGGGGGAGACTGCCTGCCTGATCGCGGATATCCGCATGCCGGGAATGTCCGGTCTGGAACTGCAGGCGAGACTGAACGCTGAGCATTGCAAGATTCCAACTATCTTCATCACGGCACATGGCGACACAAAACTGCGGATGCAAGCGCTAAGAGCGGGAGCAGTAGAGTTCCTGGCCAAACCGTTTGATGATGAAGTACTGCTCGAGAGCGTTCGAGCGGCTCTGGAGAATTAAGGTCGATGAAAGTGGGCGTGCGATCTGGGAGGTTCTCTGTGGGGGCTATCCAAAGGATTGGTAGTGTTGATCAAGTAGTTTTTGAGCGCAGATTTGAGCAGGTCATCGGCAGCAGCCCTGCTTTGGAGTCGGTGCTCGAACAGGTTGAACGGGTTGCGCCCACGGATTCGACTGTTCTTATCCAGGGAGAGACCGGCACCGGCAAGGAGCTGATTGCGCACGCGATTCATAATCTCAGCTCGCGGTGCGGACGACCCTTTGTGAGGCTGAATTGCGCAGCAATTCCGCTGGATCTGCTGGAGAGTGAACTTTTTGGCCACGAGAAGGGCGCGTTCACCGGAGCCATTGCGCAAAAGGTTGGCCGTTTCGAACTAGCTGATAAAGGCACGCTTTTCCTGGATGAAGTAGGGGACATTCCTCCCGCGTTGCAACCGAAGTTGCTGCGCGTTCTGCAGGAACAGGAGTTCGAGCGCCTGGGCAGCACTCGCACTCATCAGGTAGACGTTCGGCTGGTGGCAGCCACGAATCGCAATCTGATGGAGATGGCGAACCGGGGTGAGTTTCGCAGCGATCTCTACTACCGTCTGAATGTATTTCCGGTCCTCTTGCCGCCTTTACGCGAACGCCGCGAAGACATCCCGGAACTTGTAGCCCACTTTGTCGAGATTTATGGCCGCCGGATGAATCGCCGGATCGAGCACATTCCTCCGACAACTATGTCTGCGCTCACGTCATATCAGTGGCCGGGCAACATCCGCGAGCTGCAGAACCTGATCGAGCGCGCCGTGATCCTTTCCGACGATGGTGTGCTCCCCAATCCCTTGCCATCGACAGGGGTTCAGCCTGCTGTCGTCTCGAGAGCCGCAACTACTCTCAGGGAATCCGAGCGCTCTTTGATTCTGCGAACGCTGGAGGAAGTCCGGTGGGTGATCGGCGGACCGAAGGGCGCAGCCGCCAAACTTGGCCTGAAGCGCACTACCCTGATCCACAAGATGCAGAAGCTGGGGATTTCCCGGCCAAGCTTCCCACCCGCCCAGGACGTGATGGAACCAACTGCAGAAGGACCGGGCTGGCTGCCTCAATAGAGTTCAGATTCGTCAGACCCTTTGAGATCGTCTATTTTTAGCCAAGCCACTGCGGATTGGCGTAGGTGCCGTCAAACTGGTGACTGGTCTTGTACAGTTCGAATTGCCCTGCTTCCGCAGCCTTTGTGGTTTTTGCCAGAAGAGCCGCAACTTGGGAAGAGTCCATCGGCTGAAAACTGCGGGCAGCGTGGAGAGCTTGCTGCAGGATGGGCATCGAGTCGCAGCCGGTGATGACCACGCTCGTCGGAAGATTCATCGAGTAATACAGACACTCGGTCGCCGTAACGGTCTTGCTCTCAAGGATGATGTGGTCGCCCATCGGTTTCATGCCAAGCACCCCAATACCGTTCTCTGTCAAAACCGGGAGGACTCTTTTTTCGAAACTGTTAAAGTGAGCATCCATCACGTTGAGAGGCATCTGCACCGCATCGAACCTGAACCCGTGCTTCGAAGCCGTGCCCAGCATCTTCAAATGAATCTCTGGACTTTTGTGGCCGGTGAAGCCGATAAAACGGACCTTGCCCGCTTTCTGAGCTTCGATCACAGCCTCCATCCCGCCAGCTTGAGCAAAAATGCGGTCCGGGTCAGTATCCCGAATCACTTCATGGAATTGGAGTAAGTCCACTCGATCGGTCTGCAGCCTCCGCAGCGATTCGTTGAGTTGCGACGTCGCGGCGGTTCTGGTTCGACCATCGATCTTGGTCATCAGGAAGGCCTTTTCGCGATAACCGTCGCGCAGTGCCTTGCCCATTCGAATTTCGCTCTCTCCTCCGTTGTAGTCCCAGCAATTATCGAGAAAGTTGATTCCCTCATCAATTCCCGCACGAATGATTCGAATACTTTCTTCCGTATCGCTCTGTCGAGCCAGGTGATAGCCGCCGAGCCCGATCAGCGAAACTTTTTCACCGGTGCGGCCCAGCGGTCGATATGGAATCCCATTCTTACGATCCGTGGCTTCGGACCCGCTTAGTGTTCCGGTCATCAAGAGGGATGCGGCAGTCATGCCCAGAAACTCTCTCCGGCTGAAACCGGAGTACTGATTCGCAATGATTTTTTCCCGCACAGGCGACTCCGAACGATCCGAGCGAGATTGATTGGAGTCATACTCATTGAGAGTCATAATAAAGAGCCTCCACTGTAGTCGTGCTCCGCAATCTTATGCGAACAGGCTGTTGCTCGAGAGTGGCAAATCGCGGACTCGCTTGCCTGTTGCAGCGAAAATCGCATTGCAAAATGCGGCCACAAACGGAGGCACGCCGGGCTCTCCCACGCCAGCTGGCGGCGCCGAACTCTCCGCAATGTAGACATTCGTCTGAGCCGGGACTTCGTTGATTCGAGCCACGGGATAATCATTGAAATTGGATTGCTGGATTACGCCGTTCTTGGCCGTGATCTCTCCGCTGCGAACAACGCTTGTACCGAAGACCACCGCGCCTTCGAATTGGGCGCGCACCGCCTCCGGATTAACGACGACTCCCGCATCCAGCGCGGTGTCAACGCGGGGGATGCTGATCTCGCCGTCATCTGTCACCTCCACCTCGACCACCGTGGCCACATAGGTCAAGAAACTGCGATGCGCTGCGAATCCAAACCCATGGCCCTTCGCGCTCTTCTTGTTCGCCCAACCGGACTTGCTGGCAGCCATTTCGATGACGTTCCGCAGTCGTCCCGTTTCCCAGGGATAGGTTTTGTAGTCGGCACCATAGTTTGGGTAGTCCACGTTGGTGAAATCCAAGGTGCGAGCCGTCCCGACTAAGTCGAGTAGATACTCAACCGGATCGCGATTGGCGCGATGGGCCAGTTCATCCGTAAAACATTGGACGGCAAAGGCATGATAGATGTTGGCCACGGATCGCAGCCATCCGATCCTGACATGCGCCTGCGCCGGACCGTTCTCGATGCGTATGTTGGGCAAATCATAAGGAAGATCCGTCCAACCTTGCGCCAGGTGAGGCGGATCTCCGTAGACCGCGTTCACGTCGAAGATGGAGGTAATCGGTGGAAATACCGATCTCTGCAGCCACGCCGTGGGTTTTCCCTTGTCATCAAGTGCCGCCTTCATGTACATCGCGGCCACTGCGTTGTAGTAGTCAAACTTGACGTCGTCTTCCCGGGTCCACACAACTTTTACCGGACGGCCCAGTTTCTTGGATAAGACCGCAGCCTCGGCGACGTAGTCAGGCTTGGATTTTCTTCCGAATCCACCACCCAACAATGTGACGTCGCAAATCACATCCTGTACTGGGATGCCAAGTTCCGAGGAGACGATCGCCTGCACAGCTTGAGGATTTTGGGTGGGCGCCCAGGCTCTGACTTTCCCGTCCTTGAATTCGGCCACCGCCACCATGGGTTCCATCGGTACGTGGGACAGGAGCGGAACGTAGTAGTCTGCCTCAAACACGTTCTCGGCAGGAAACGCTTTTCCGGAGTCGCCCACGCTGCGGATAAGCTTGCCCGGCTTGTGCGCCGTCTCTTGCAGTTCCTTCTTGTATTCAACCGAATCGTAGGATTCATTCGGTCCGTTGTCCCAAGTGATCTTGAGCTTTTTGCGCCCCTGGAATGCAGCCCAGGTATTGTCTGCAATCACTGCAACGCCGCCCAAAGGCTGAAAGGCCGCCGGAGGTTTGAAAGGATCGATGCGAATGGTCTGATGGACCCCCGCAACCTTCAACGCTTCCTGATCATCAAGACTTTTTATTTTTCCGCCGAAGACCGGAGGATGTTCGATCGACGCGTAGACCATGCCATCCACGCGCGCGTCCATTCCGTACACCGCCTTACCCGTGCAGAGCTTCTCCAGATCAACACTGGTCATTCCCTTCCCGATATACCGCCAGTCCGAAGGCTTTTTCAGCTGAAGCTGTTCTTTCTTTGGAACCGAAAGTCGGGCCGCTTCCGAGGCCAGTTCACCGTACCCCGCGCGGCGGCCGGTTGCTTTATGAACCACCACATGCAATTCGGTGGAACACTCCGATGCAGGAACACTCCACTGTTGCGCTGCCGCCTGGATCAACATCCAGCGCGCTGCGGCACCGCAGTCTCGCATGGTGTTATAGAAACGCCTCACCGATTGCGAACCGTCCGTGTTCTGGTCTCCGTAGCGCTTATCGCCAATCGCCTGGTCTATCTTCACGCGCTTCCAATCGGCGTCAAGTTCGTCCGCAACCACAAGAGGGAGAGATGTCCGGATTACCGTGCCCATCTCTGATCGATGAGCCACAATATAGACAGTTCCATCCTGTTGAATCCCAACAAAGATATTGGGATGAAGGGTTGCGCGGTCCGCATCGGTTTGACCATCAGTCGACTGGCCCTGCGCCCATACCGGTGGGATGTAGCGCACGGTGAGAATGAGCGCTCCCGTGCCGAAAACTCCCTTGAGGAACCGCCGCCGGCTCACGTTCTGGATTACGCTCATGTGGTTTTCCCCGCTGCCAGCTTGATCGCCTGGCGAATTCGTTGGTAGGTTCCGCACCGGCAGATGTTACCCGCCATGGCATCATCGATTTGCTGGTCTGTGGGATGGGGAGTGCTCTTTAAAAGAAACACGGCCTGCATAATCTGTCCCGACTGACAATATCCGCATTGGGGAACATTCACCTGCATCCAGGCCTCTTGAAGCGGATGCAGCCCGTTCGCGCCAAGGTCTTCGATTGTACGAATCTCGCTATTGGCCGCCGCGCTCATCGGCGTGATGCACGACCGGATCGCTTCGCCGTTCTTATGTACCGTGCATGCGCCGCACAGGGCGATGCCGCACCCAAACTTTGTTCCCGTCAGCCCCAGAATGTCACGCACGTACCAAAGCAGGGGCATGTCGGGATCCCCATCGAAGCTGCGGTCTATCCCATTCACTTTGAGCTTCATCATTCGCTCCTTCCCTCTGGACAGCATTCTTCGTGCCACGTTGGGCGGTAGCCATTCAACGCAAAAGCAGCGTGCATTTGGCTTCACGACGTTGAGCGAGATTAGGTCAGCGCGACGGTGTCCATATTTTGACGCAAGTGTTGAAAGGCGGTCATCATTGTCAGGCATGGCCCAGCATTTTGTTGCACGTACACGCACCCGCAGTGGCAAGGAAGATGCTTCTTCTCTGGAGTACCTGGGTTTCGTTCTTATGCTCGCCGTGCAGGTTGGAACTGCAAAGGAAGCCACAGTCAATGGGGGTAGGCCTTGAAAGCAAATAGATGCCCATCTTTTTTAGCGGCAGCGATATGTTTCATTCTGTGTATGTTTCCCGCTTTGCGGGTCACGGCCGAGGATGCGCAGTTTCACAACGCACCTCCATCCAGCGTTCAGCTGACAAACCCGTATGCGGGACAACATACAGCGGTCGCAGCGGGGTCAAGGCTCTACACAACGAACTGCCGCTCTTGTCACGGAAGTAGTGGACAAGGAAACGGAGCAATGCCCGCGGTATCGAAAGGACCAACGCAATCTGCGCCAGACGGGGAGGTCTTCTGGTTTATCACAACCGGAGCTACCGACAAGGGGATGCCGTCGTGGAGCACTTTATCAGAGCGGCAAAGATGGCAACTTGTCACCTACCTGAAATCGCTCAAGAACGCTGGTGGTGCACAAGGGAGCGGTCCTGCAACCAACACAGCGAAATAGTTCAAACAGAATGATCGAGGCCGATCGTGAACCCGAACGGTCTGGTGCGACCAAGGGCGGATCGAATACTCCCGCTCCCAATCAAAGGAGAACCCTATGAAACTTCTTACTGCAGATCGAGCAAAACTCGGATTCATCGGCCTGGGCAACATGGGAAGCCGGATCGCGCAACGCCTGCTCGATCACGGATACGTGCTTGTCGCCTACGACATAAATCCGGCTAAGGCGGTAGCTGTCGCGGGAAAGCGAGGTTTCGCCGCCAGGAACATTCGGGAATTGGCAACCACGGTCGATGTGGTTCTCTCCTGCTTGACCAACGACGAGGCAACTCGCAGCGTGTATACGGGAGCGGAAGGAATTTTTGCCGCCGCACGACCAGGAACCGTGGTGCTTGAGATGAGCACGATCTCTCCAGAGACCTCGCGCGAACTGCACAGCCTTGGGGCCCGACGTGGCATCGAAGTGTTGGACGTCGCCATCTCTGGCAGCACTCCTGCGGCCGAGCAAGGCACTGTGACGCTGCTGGCGGGCGGCAACCGCGAACTGTTCCGTGCCGCTAAGCCGATATTCCAGGCCATCGCGAAGCAGTATTTCCTCCTTGGCGACTCTGGATCAGGAACCGCGATGAAGTTGGTCGTCAACACGCTGTTGGGGGTTGGCATGCAGGCGATCGCTGAGGCTGTGGCGCTTGGGGAGAAATCTGGGCTGGATCGTGAAAGGTTGCTGGAAGTTTTATCCAAGACAGCTGTCATTGCGCCGGCTCATGTGGGAAAGCTGGCGAGAGCAGCGGTAAACGATTACAGCCCGCAATTCCCCCTCGGCCTGATGAATAAGGATTTCGATTTGATTTTGAAGGCGGCGGCAAAAGAGCATGTCTCGATGCCTGCGACCGAAGCCGCGTTTTATGTAAACTCCGAAGAACTGGCTGGGAACAACCATGACAAGGATTTCTCTGCTGTGTTGCGGCGGATGGAGGAAGTGGCGGGTATCGAACTTACTCCCTCGCACACCGTAATCGGGTGACTTACAGCGAGGCCTGATTCCCGCCGTTACAAGCGCGCAGCTATCTTGCGCTAATCGTCTCTCCCTTCACCGTTTTTCCTTCACCCAGAAACACACTTCCTTCTTTTCCGTTTCGCTAAGTTTCGCCTCCGGATGCATGGAGCTGTACAGCCGTGGTGGCATTCTGCCTGTCGATATGAGCCCGCAGATCGACTCCAATTTGTCGCGCTGTTGCGCTCGCGAATAGGTATCCCACTCGGACCAATCCAGCCGTTCCCGACCTTTGCGCACATCCCACGCGATCCACCACGAAACCGGCGCAACCTGACTGTACCAGGGCCAGTCAGTATGGTTGGAGTGGCAGTTCCCACAAGCCCGCACTAAGATTCGCGCAGGCTCCGAATCGACCAAAAGCGGCAGTTCCTGATTCCTCGGTTCGTTGGCAGCACGGTGCATGGTCTCCACTTGTCCAACAATCACGGCAACAGCCGCCAACACAAACATTGACTGCAGCGCTTTCGTCATTGAGCCTTATCGAGAACCTCGAATTGCTGAAAGCTTCTCGCACTTTTGAGACCTCACCGATGGATAAGTTAATGGATAACTTGTGTCAAGAAATGTCCCTATTTCGACACCTCTGTCACTCAACGGTCATCTAAGTGACTGGCTCACACCACACGACGCGGCTCACTAACTACGGTAAATACTGTATCTATCGTTCTGGCCTTAGAACTGCTTGAGCTGGAGAACAAGAGATACAACGTATGGCTACAACGAAGCTTCCAGACAGCATCCTCCTCACGATCGACCTCATTAGTTGGGCGGCAATCGTCTTCGTTATGGGAATGATCTTGACCCTGATAGGGGGAAGCATTTACGCCTCGCTCGTCATTGCCCACTGAATCGCCCATCTCGTTAGCATTGTAAATACGGCTCTTCCCGCGGTTTCGCTTTTTCCCTTTATTAGTTTAACGTCCGTCGACCTATTCAATGATCGCTAAAGACCAGCAATGTTAGTGAATGTTACTTGGCTACTTCTACTTTGTAGTTGTTCATGTTACTTCGCAACCCAGCGATATTACTGCAAGAAGGCCGGCGTGAAGCAATGTGGTACTTGATTTGCTCTCAGCCGAACATTGCAAAACACCGCGAACCTGACGTTTAGGAGGTACCGTGGGCTGCATGAAGTGCTGTAAGTCCAGACTCTCGGCGACCTTGAACTCTTCAACCTGAACCTGTCCTTAAACACAACATCGCCTGCAGCTTCTCGGGGCGAGCCTGGCAACGTGTCCACGGTCGGCGTTCTGAAATCTAGAGTCTCGGTTCGCAATCGAGTACGCCGCCCGTCATATCCACCTCGAATTTCAACTCATGAAGGGAGTAACCTATGATTCGCCGACGATTGACGATAATATCAGTCGCTGTTCTCTGTGTGATGTCGGTGGCCGCAAGAAAAGCGTCGGCCCAGAATGCCCCGTCGCCTCCTGAACCGATTTACAATCCTTACCCGCCTGGGATCCTTCCGTCCGATTTGGATTCAGAGCTAGCCCGGGTGCTGCGCGAAGTGAATTCCGTCGAGGCTGAAGCCATTACACAGTGGCACGCCTTGACCCCGCCTGTCGTAACTGGTCAGCCTCCCATATTTCAAAACACCGGTGTTGCCTCAGTAGAAATACTTGGCAAGCTTATGAACTACGACAGAACAATCTCACCCAACGAAAACAAGGCGTGCGCGTCTTGCCACATGCCCTACGCCGGATTTAGCGGACCGATCCCGTCGGTGAATCTGACGATGATCGCCTATCCCGCGTCGGCTCCATTTCGAGCCGGCAAGCGAACGGCGCAGCGATACACATATTCAAGCTACTTCCCTCCACTGCAGTACGACGCGGAGCAAGGTCTTTTTTTTGGCGGAAACTTCTGGGACTCACGTGCAACCGGATATTTGACTAGAACTCCCGACGGCGAGCAGTCACAGTTTCCTCCTGTTGACCCTAACGAAATGGCCAGCCCCGACACGGCCTGCATCGTGTACAAGCTTTCCCTGGCCCCATATAAATCTCTCTTCGAGGAGATTTGGGGTGCGGGGTCATTGAGCAGCATCACTTGGCCGGCCGATGTTGCGTCGATCTGCGCAACTCCGGAAGGATCTGCCGTGTTCGGCTCAAACACTCAGCCTCTCGCTTTGAGTCCGACCGACCGCACCCTCGCAACTAACGATTACGATCACTGGGCGGAGTCCCTGAGCGCATTCGAGCACAGCCTCTCGATCAGCCCCTTCACTTCGAAGTTTGACGCCTTCCTCAAGGGCAAGTACACGATGACCTCCGACGAAGCCGCTGGCTACGCACTGTTCGACGGCAAAGGAAATTGCAACTCATGCCATCTCGACGGAAGAGGCACCGCGCTGCAATCCACTCAGACCGATACCAGCACGGCCGCCGACGTAACTCCTGTTTTCACCTGCTTCGGTTCGGCCAATGAAGGTCTGCCCAAGAATCCCAGGGATGCGTTTTACTATGAGACCACTCCGGATTCCTTGGGATTTACCCCCAACCCGGGAGGCTTTACCTACACCGATTTGGGACTGGGGACTTTCCTCAGAAGCGGTTTCGGTTCAGCTCCAAATCCGAACTCAACTTGGACACAGTACGCATCAACTGTCGACGGCCAAATGCAAGTGGCTACGGCGCGCGATGTTGCTATGGTGCCGCCCCAGTGTAAATCCACCGAGGCTCCGGGACCGTACTTCCAGAAGGAGTTCTTCCACAACGGCTACATCAAGAGCCTGAAACAACTCGTCCACTTCTACAACACGCGCGACGTCTACCCATTTCCCGTTGAATCGGGAGACTGCCCCGCAGGAACCGTCGAAAAGGTAACCTGCTGGCCGGAGCCCGAAGTGCCGCAGAATGTAGACATGACAACCGGCAAACTCGGCCTGACGGATACGGAGGAGAATCAGATCGTCGCCTTTCTCCAAACCCTCACCGACGGCTACACCACTCCCTACCCTGACATCAACACCTATACAGGAACTTGTATGACGGGGGGCAACGCGTCAACTCAGGGGAACTCCACACTGATTTCCGCTGAAGCGCTTCTAAAACAACACTAGACAGAGCGTGCGAAGAGGGCGCATGGGCCGATTCCATGAGCCTTCATCGCCCTTTTAGTGACCATGGATTGATTAATTCTCTCGGGAGTTCAGATATGAATAGACTGCATCTGAAACTGTTGATTGTGACGATTGGCGGCTTGCTCTTATGCAATACAATCGCCGCTCAGGCAAACCCTTACACGCCCGCGATACCGCCTCCCGCACCAAAAACCGCACGCGTCCAGATCACGCAAGGTCCGGAACTCGAAATGGCACGCGACAAGCTCGCCGTTATCACGTGGACCACCAACAACCCAGGGGGATCAGACGAGCATTACGGAATCGTGCATTATGGTACGAATCCGAAGGAACTGAACCAGACCGCGAAGAATCCGATTCATCTAAACCGGTACCATTCGTCTACGGTTTTCCGCGTGCGTTTGGATGGCCTCACTCCGCAAACGACTTACTACTATACGGTCGATTCGATGGGGGCGAACGGCACTGGCGACGGGGTAAAGAGCGCTGTCAGTGAGTTCAGCACACGTTGAGATTCGGCCTAGTCGTTCTGGTTATCCCAACTTTGAGTACCTGGCTGGCAGAGTTCCTGGCGTCGACTACGCGTCCATGGAGCCTTCTTTGCAGGATGAAGCTGCCACCATACTGATCGAGACTGCCCGCCCGGAATGCCTTTCCACCGCGGCATTCCGGAGAACGCAACTCAGAAAGGAGTAAAGGTCTTGAAAACTCCATTGAATGTCATCCCGAGAGAGCGCGTTAGTTACGCGAGAGTGGGACGAGGACGAGCAACCGCAGCGCTCGCTGCGCGAATGGCGGCAAGAAATCAATGTCAGGCGATCCGTGTCGCTCTGATCATGCTCATCCTAACCTCTTTCGCCGCAGCGCAAACTCTCACAGGCACGGTGAACAATTCCACTACCGGCAAGCCCTCCGCTGGAGACGACGTGGTTGTCTTCAAACTTGGCCAGGGGATGGAAGTAGCTGGCCGCACCAAGACCGACGCCAAGGGTCGGTTCAGTTTCAAACTGAACGACGTGCAGGCACCACACCTGGTCCGCGCCATTCATCAGGGCGTCACGTATCATCGCGCGGTTCCTCCGGGAACAGCGTCGGTAGCCATCGAAGTTTACGACGTCGCGAAAAAAGTAAACGGCATCGGGGTGATTGCCGACATCATGCGCATCCAGGCGTCGCACGGCCAGATTGCAGTGACTCGCGACTTCGGAGTGCGGAACACTTCCAACCCGCCGCGCACTCAACTGAATAATCGCAATCTGGAGTTCTACATTCCCGATGGGGCTCAGGTCGTCGACAATTCCGGTACCGCCTCTACCGAGAACGGCGCCCCAGTAAAGTCCGCTCCCGTGCCCGAAGGCGAAAAGAATCGTTACTCGTTCATCTTTCCTCTGCGGCCGGGGTTGACGCATTTCGAGGTCACCTACGAGATTCCTTACAGTGGTACCGCGAATCTTGATCCCAGGTCGATTTATCCTTTGGAGCACTTCTTGGTCCTGTTGCCGAAGTCGATGCGGTTCAACACGGCCCCTGGCTCGACCGCCTTCAAAATGATTCAGGTTCCGAACGGACCCGACGCCACGGCGCAAGTAGCGTCAAACACTACCGACGGGCAAAATCTTGCTTTCAACATTTCCGGGGAAGGCATGCTCGAAGCCGGCCGACAGACCGGCACTCATGGTCGGGAACAGCGTGAGAACAGCTCAACTGGAGACGCTCATGTGACGCAGTCCGGGAACCGTCCTGGTGGAGGGTTGGGTCCGCCAATCGACGCTCCCGATCCGCTGCACGCATACCGATGGCGGGTCCTGGGCGGCTCTGCCGCAGTGCTGCTCATCGGCGGCATCTACGTGGCATCGCGGCAACGGTCCAAGGCGCGTGCTAATCGGCGCCAAAAGGTTAACTCTTTCTTGCCAACTGCTAGGCGAGAAGAAACCCACCTCGAGTCGACCGAATCCGAAATGTTGGAAGCGATGCGCGCTCCCATTGCCGCACGGGCCGCCTCCGTGTTGATGACAGGAATCAAGGAGGAACTTTTCCAGATCGAACGGGAACGCAAGCAGGGCCAAATCTCCCAGGCCGAATTCGAAAGGGTCAAGGCCGCTCTCGACGAAACCCTGGATCGCGCCTTAAAGCGCGAAGCGCACCAAGTCGAAACCACCCACAAACTCGCAACGCTCTAAAATCTCTGGCATGAGGCACAGGATTTCGGCGAAAAGAAATCAGCGTTGGGCAACATGTCTTGAAACAGCTCTCCGCCGCGATTCCTCAAGATTCGCGAGATAGCGCCGCCTTGATCGCCTCGGCACTACGCTGTAAACCTTGTTGTTCCGCAGAAAAGCGGCCTTCGCCCGCAGGCCGGGGTTTTCGACCCAGGCCCTGACGAGCGAATGGCCGGGCTGACGCTCAGTTTCCAACTCCAGCCGTCTCTGAGTTCGATACCGCTGGCCGGTCGGCAACGATGGTCTGCTGTTTGTCTTGACCCAGTTCCCTCTCTTCTTGCTTGGGATATAGGAATTCGGTCCCAGTCGTCTGCTCCGGATAGAACCACCTGAGGAGGGCATCCGGCTGTCCGGTTCCCCGCTGCGCTAGCGCAACCACAGTGCGATCGGTTGCCTTGGGACGGTCAGTTGGAATCGTCTGAACGGTTGCATACAGGACCGTCCTGTCCGCGTTGAAGATCTGCACAACATGCAGGTCTAAATCTCCGTCGAGCAACCTAAATACGTAGGTTCCGGCAGGCAATACCTGTCCTGGAATCTGGACCGGCTCGCTGAAACTGATTGTGGTAGCTTGGTCCGCCTCGTCAGCATGGGCAACGAGCCCCAGAAACAGTGAAAGAGCAATGATTAAACCCACAGCAATGGAAACTTTATGAATATTCATTTTGGTTGTCTCCTTGAAATAATGCCGCGCGCAGCGCACTTTTTCTCAGCGACAGTAAAGCTCACGAACAAGAGATTCAGTACACCACGCATCAGCATCGGATCTTCCTTTTCGCTTCTAATTAAGGCACGGCAGATGCCAAAAAAGACGGACCTGAGTTTGCCTGGAACGGGAAGGCTACAAAAAGCCAACAGGCTACACATCCATCACTTAGAGGGGCTGGAATGCTTGGATTGCTTGGATCTTGACTGCGATCAGAAAAAGAGAGCGCCTCTAGACCAGTCCGCAGGCCGACTCGCTATCCGCATGCCGACTCGCTATCCGCATGCCGACACTCGTGTCTTGTTTAGCTTTACTACCTGCCTGCAAAGCCTTTGAAATACCGCTTGCTGGTGGCGAGGCGGGTTTGGAGGGCTGCATGCAATTGATCGAGATAGCGTAGCCGCCAGGGGCTGACTACAGAGTGACTCCCCTCGAGTGCGCTCGGTCTGGTCGGGCTACGCAAGAATCGCGATGCGAGAGGGTCGACAAGCGACCGGGGAAAGGATGCACTCAATGGCAAATCAAAACGGCAAGAAGTGCGCACACGTACCGTGCCTGTGCGATGTAGCAGATGGGGAGAAATATTGCGGAGAAGCCTGTCGTGACGCGGGAAGTGACGACCTAGAGATCGCGTGTCAATGCGATCATGCTGCCTGTCCGCTCACGTTTCGGCAGCTCGGGCCTCGAAGTGCCGCGGGCATGGCCAGCTGAAAAACGATAGTTCCTCGCGGCGGCGTCACTCTCGCGGGACAAGGTTCCGCGGGTGATCGTCGATGCGACCCGTGGAAGGAGAATCGATTGTGAAACTCATACAACAAAGTTTGTCGCTTGTTCTCTCATTTTGCCTCGTATTCGCCACTGCGCCGGCAACGTTCGCCCAAACCGGCCAATCCGCCGCACAACCGCCGGTTCAAGACGCGCGATTGACGCCGGACCAACTGCAGCAACTTGTCGCGCCGATCGCATTGTATCCGGATGCGCTGGTGGCGCAGATCCTCGCGGCGGCGACTTATCCCGACCAGGTTGTAGAAGCAGACCGGTGGCTGCAACAACATACCGACCTTAAGGGCGAGCAACTCGGAAAAGAAGTCGATAAGCAGCCATGGGATCCCAGCGTGAAGGCTCTTGTGGAGTTTCCTTCGGTGCTCGCCAACATGGACAAGAATCTCTCGTGGACCTCGTCCCTCGGCGACGCTTACGTCAACCAGCAACAGGACGTGATGAACGCAGTGCAGGTGATGCGCGACCGCGCCGAAAAGGCCGGCAACTTAAAAAGTACAGAGCAGGAAAAAATCAGCAAGCGGGGGAAGACCATCGTTATCGAGCCGGCGGATCCTGAGGTTGTTTACGTTCCTGAGTACGACCCTTGGCTCGTTTATGGAGCGCCCATCGGAATCTGGCCCGGCTGGTATGCATATCCAGGACTCTACCTCGGGGTTCCGGGAATTGCATTTGGCTTTGGCTTTGGAATCGGTTTGTTCGGCGGCTTTGGCTGGGGCTGGGGACACTGGGGATACGATTGGCGCGGTCACGGAATTATGTTCGATCACCACGGCTATGTCTCCCACAGCAGAGTTTTCGCCAATCGCGGCTTCAATCACGCCGGCGGACTTCATGGCGGTGAGTTTCACGGCAGAGGAACACACGGATTCTCATCGCATGCCCAGGCCGGCACTCACTCCGGGGCATTTAGCGGTTTCAATCATGGCGGTGTGTCAAGAGGCTTTTCCGCACGCGGGCAGTCGAGCTTCGGAGGAGGTTTCCATGGCGGAGGCGGAGGCTTCCACGGAGGCGGAGGCGGTCACCGCTAATTCGTTCCAACCACATGAACTCAATCGATGATTATGGAGAGAGAAGTCATGCGCACGAACAGTATGAAGCTTGAAGCATTCGAAACATTCACTGTGAGATTTGCCCTGGGGTTCGCATCCACCATCCTTATCATGTTGCTGTTATTGGCCTTGCTGCTCGTGGCCGGCTTCACCGGTTCGAGCTTTGCCCAAGGCATACCGTCCAAGACGTTCACGTCTGCCGGGGAAGCTGCGAACGCCCTGTTTGAAGCGGCCAAGAAAGAAGACGAGACGGCTCTGGAAGCGATTCTGGGGGCGGGAAAGGAAGTAACTTCATCAAGCGATGAGGTCGAGGACAAACTGGAGCGCGAGCAGTTCAGCCAGAAATATCAGGAGATGCACCGCCTGGTCCGAGAACCCGACGGAAGCACAGTTCTGTACATCGGAGCAGAAAACTGGCCTTTCCCCGTTCCGTTGGCGTCTAAGAACGGTACGTGGTATTTCGATTCTGCCCACGGCAAGCGGGAGATCCTGTTCCGCAGAATCGGAGAAAATGAGGCGACGGCAATTGACGTGTGTGAGGAATTCGCAATTGCGAAGAATAACGGCGATAGTAAGGCGTCCAGCGAGGATCCAATCACCCACTTCGCCCAGAGCCTGGCCTCTGTCGCCCCAGCCAACGCCGACACCAAAGGGTCCAATCTTTTCCACGGGTACTATTTTCGAATCGTGACCAGGAATTCCGCAACCGGGGTGAGTAGCCAGGGCAAGAAGAAGGGAAGGTTGACTTTGGTCGCCTATCCCGCGGAGTACCAGTCCTCGGGGATCATGACCTTTGTGGTGAACTATGATGGGATCGTCTATGAAAGGGACCTCGGGCCCAGCACAACAACTGTGGCGCCACAAGTAAAGGCCCCGACCGGTTCGAGTTGGCACCCCGCGACATGAAGCTCACGATGCGACCACCCAACTGCCCTTATCGGCACAGCCATCTTTTAGAGGCATAGAGCGGAGCACCACTTGGATCTGAAACTCACCGGAAAACTTGCACTGGTAACCGGATCGACGGCAGGCATCGGCTTTGCAATCGCCAGGTCACTTGCGATAGAGGGCGCATATGTTTACGTGAACGGACGCACGCAGAACCGCGTAGAAGCAGCAATGGCAGCAATCCGATCGCAGGCTGGAGGAACCAGAGTTGATGGCATCGCGGCGGACTTTTCCGGTCCAGCCGGCGCAGAGGCAGTGATTGCGAAACTGCCCGCAGTCGACGTGCTGGTGAACAATGTAGGAATTTTCGAGCCGAAGCCATTCACCGAGATTCCTGACGAGGACTGGTATCGTTTGTTTGAGATCAACGTAATGAGCGGAGTGCGGCTCGCGCGACATTATCTTACCGGAATGCTGAAGAAGAACTGGGGCCGCATCCTCTTTATTTCCAGCGAATCGGCGGTGCAGATTCCGGCTGAAATGGTGCATTACGGAATGACAAAGACTGCACAGATTGCGGTGGCGCGCGGCATCGCGGAGTCGGTTGCTGGAACCGGCGTGACAGCCAATAGCATTCTTGCTGGCCCGACGGAGTCGGAAGGTGTGGCGGGGTTCGTCGAAGCCATGGCGGTGCAACAGAAAAAGTCGAAGGAAGAGATCGAGAAGGAATTCTTCGAGCACGTGCGGCCATCATCTCTGCTGAAGCGCTTTGCCACCGTGGATGAAGTCGCAGCCCTGGTAAGTTACGTGGCCAGCGAGATTTCTTCAGCGACCAATGGAGCAGCCTTGCGAGTGGATGGCGGCGTTGTGAGAGCGATTCTATGAGTGCCAACTAATAGGATGGTGGGTGTGTTTCGCGGCAACAAAAATGCAGCACTCAGCCAGAGGCCTACAAATGGATTGGGCAAAACATGGAGTCAAAATCGTACATTCGGACGAACTTGATCTGAATACACCGCAGACATCAGGCATGAGCCGGGCTGCTGCCATTACCCATGCCAGAGTTGGAGCAAGCAAGTTGTGGGCCGGCACGATGGTGGTTCAACCGGATGCCAAGACCGGACCGCATCACCATGGAGAACTGGAGACCGTGCTTTACGTGGTTAGGGGCCGAGTTCGAATGCGATGGGGCGATCAACTGGAACTCAGCGAGGAAGCCAGGCCGGGCGACTTTATTTACGTTCCGCCTTACGTGCCGCATCAGGAGATCAATGCCAGCCCAAATGAGATCTGCGAAGCTGTGGTCGTGAGGGACGGACAGGATCCGGTTGTGGTCAATCTAGATGTGCACACCCCAGAGCCGGCCAGTGCCGGGCATCGCGGCATGCCGTTCCACCCCGATCGCTGAATGTTCGTACTCTGGAATTTGCCCGCCGGACGAACAAAAACATCGAGACGATCTCCGACGTCACGCGGCCGACGGTGACGCCGCCGCCACGTCGGTCGGCAGTGTGAAGTGAAATGTCGCGCCTCGCTCCGCATTGGCACACGCCCACAAAGAGCCTCCGTGAGCCTCGATAATCCGCCGGCTGATGGATAGTCCCATACCAGTGCCCTGCGCTTTGGTCGTGAAGAACGCCTCGAAAATCCGGTCGACCTCTCCGCTAGGAAGGCCGATGCCCGAATCACTCACTGAAAAGAGTAGTTGACCGTTGTCGGTCCTCTTTGATGTGACAGTCAGTTCACCCTTTGCATCTTTCATCGCTTCGATGCCGTTGAGCATCAGGTTCATTAATACCTGCTGTACCTGGATGCGATCCGCTGTGATCAGCGGAAGCCCTGAGTCGAACTCAGTACGGATTGAAATGGAATTCAGATCCGCCTTCTCGCGCAGCAGAATAATCATTTCTCGAATGATTTCGTTTGCATCAAGCAACTCCCGGTCCGACGTGTCTCGCCTGTAAAGTGAGCGAACCCGGTCGATAACCTCGGCCGCCCGAGTGGCGCCGTTGATCATTCTTAATGCCGCCTCGCAACCTTCGGCGATATCAGGAGTATCGCGCCGTAGCCACCGCACGCAGCTCTTGGCGTCCATTAGGGCGGCGGCGATTGGCTGTTTGATCTCATGAGCCAGCGAGGCAGCCAATTCTCCCATCATGCTCACGCGGTTGATGCGGGCGAGATCTGCCTCCAACTCATGCAATCTCTGGCGCTCCACAGCTGCGAGCCTGAGGTCAGTAATGTCAATGTTTGAACCGATGTAGCCGGCAAATTCTCCCCCGCTCGTGTATCTTGGAATCCCACTTTCCATCACCCAACGGTATTCGCCATCCGCTCGCCTAAGGCGGTACTCCATTCTGAAAGGCTTTCGAGCGTGGAAGGCTGGCAGGAAACCATCGAAGCAGCCTTGCACATCATCAGGATGCACCCCTTCGGTCCATCCTATGCCTACTTCCTGCTCCATGGTTCGGCCGGTGAACTCAAGCCATGGCTTATTGAAGTAATTGCAAAGGCCATCGGTCCCGGTCATCCAGATCAACACGGGCGCCGTATCGGCCATTACCTGGAATCGAGCCTCACTCTCGCGCAGGCGTTCGTCAGCACGCTTCCGCTCCGTGATATCGCGGTATATCGCGTAATTCAGCACGTGCTCGCCGGAAGCCGTCCTCACCGAAATAGCCAAAAGAGACACGCCAATCTCAGTCCCATCCTTTCGTTTTCGAACCGTCTCGACCTCTACTCGGCCACCCTGCTTTAGCAGGCGCGTGTATGCTCGGGCGCCCCCCATCTGAGCTTCAGAAACGATCAGATCATTGATAGGCCGTTGCAAAACTTCATCAGGTTCATAACCGAACATGCGCGTGAATTCCTTGTTGACGCGAACGATGCGGTCATCGGTACTTAGTACAGCAACCCCTTCCGGAGCCTGTTCAAACAGCTGGTCTAAACGAGAAGTCTGCTTTTGCAGCTCCTCTTGTACGAGTTTTAGCTCTTCGACGTCCGTGTTCGTCCCGTACCAGCGAATAATTCGCCCGCCGGAGTCGCGTAAGGGCACAGCCTGAATCAAGAACCACCGATAACATCCGTCAGCCCGCCGCATGCGCGCTTCGGCCTCAAATGAGGTCGACCCTACCAAAGCTGTTCGCCATCCCTCCCGCAACTCGGTTACGTCTTGAGGATGAATCGCCGCGGTCCATCCCCACCCCTTGATCTCATTAAAAGACATCCCCGTGTAGTCAAGCCATCTTTGGTTGCAGAATTCGAAGTCGCCATCAGGAAGAGCGCTCCAGACCAATCCCGGAATCGTATCCATCACGCCGCGCAAAGGAAGTTCACGTCGTTCTTGATCGTCATGGATTTCGGTGGAGCGTGATCGTTCGTCCTGCTCGTCGCCGGCCCGAGCGGAAGTTTCATGCTTGCTGGATCGTGGATCTTCCATCGGATGGGCCCCCTTGCAGTGACGTGGCACTTAAGGCTCGAAGCAGAGAAGAACGAGTGAACATTGTATAAGAAATCGGAGCCCGCCTGTCTACACTGGTGGTACTGGGTCCTATCTAAACTGACCTAGTACCACACTGATCACCCTATTGACGTCTTCACTCGGCGAGGGTAACATCTGCCGCTAACACTCGTCCTTTCTTAGTTCAATTCAATTTGGCGAACACGGACCGAACAATAGCAAGTCAAGTGTGTGCCGTGGTCTCGCCGTGAGGTCAGGAGGCGTCATGCTCAGCCGAGAGGAATGGTTGCCTCTAGCCCGTAAGCTCGATTGGGATTATTCCTATGTGCGAGAGGATGAAGTCTTTCCAGAGGTGATCAGCGGAAGGCCTTGGCTCCCTCATTCCGAATGGAAGGACTGGGAAGAGTCATTCAAGACTTCCTATCGCGAATACGTCGACAACCAATACGAAAAAGATATGGCTGTACAGGCTGTGCACGATGCGGTAGGGCGCATAGAAAATGTTCAAAAGTTAGCCTTGCCTTGGTTGAACAGTCTGAAGGTACACGCAGCCGCGTTGCCACTTGCGGAGTTCACCGGAGTCATCGGCAATCTGCGAGGCGCGAGGTTTGGCCGCGACAGCGCCTGGCGAACGATGGCGACTTTTGGAGCCCTCGATGAATATCGCCATACTCAAATTCCACTGCTCCTGTTTCATCCGTTACTGCGCTTAGACTCCCAATTCGATTGGGCGCACAAGTTTTACCACACCAACAATTGGTTCGCGGTCGCCGCGCGACACTTCTTCGATGAGCTGACCCTCGGACAAAACGCGATTGAGTTTCATATCGCCACCAACGTTGTGCTCGAAACCGGTTTCACCAATTTGCAATTCGTTGGACTGGCGTCGCTCGCTCGCGAATCGAATGACCACATGTTCGAGAGGATGGTTACCAGCATTCAGACGGACGAAGCCCGGCATGCACAGATTGGGCACCCCGTTCTAACTACGGTCATGAAGCACGATCCCAAGTACGCGCAATACTTGGTGGACAAATGGTTCTGGCGAAACTGGCGCGTGTTCTCGATTTTGACGGGACTCTCGATCGATTATTTGACCGCACCGGATCAGCGTCCGTATTCATTCAAAGAGTTCATGGAAGAGTGGATCATCGATCAGTTTCTGCGCACCTTGGACGAATTCGGACTCGAGAAGCCCTGGTATTGGGAACTCCTGCTGGACGAACTCGACATCTACCATCACATGATCTACGCGAGCGCCTACACCTACCGTGCGACCTTATGGTTCAATTTCGTCATGCCAGGTCCGGCAGAGAGAAAATGGCTGCGCCAGAAATATCCCAAATATTGGGATGACATGGATGCCGTGTGGGAGCAAATCAGCGAGCGTTGGAGAACTGTTGGGCCCGGACCGGAAAATGAATTCGCAGTGCACGGGACTGCCATGCCGACTTTTTGCGATTTGTGCCAGCTGCCGCTGAGCGCCGGTACGCCGCGTAAGAACACTGCGAGGGTCCTGATGCACGACGGGCGCAAGTACATTTTCTGCTCGGAGCCCTGCCAGTGGATTTTTTTACATGAGCCTGAAAGATACGCCAGCCACAAGGATATCGTGAAGCGCGTGCTCTCGGGAGAGGCCCCGTCTCAGCTTCCGAATTTGTTGACCGATTATTTCAATCTCACCCCTGAGACCTGGGGCAAAGACGTTCACCATGGTGATTACGAGTGGCTCGGAGCTCGAAAAGATTCTGCCGCCTAGCTCGCTGGACTGACGTTTATGCCCATTCCTCTTTATGGTTTCCTGCAAGGTGACACAGTCGGTCTTCTGATTCTGGCTGACGACGGGGACACGCTCGCAGCCCTCGCACGAAAACTACAGGCTGCAGCCAGCCTTCGGGTCGCAGCCAGAGACGCGGTTCGGGTGGTTTACAAAGACAAAACCATGGACCCGACCATGACAGTTGCGCAGGCCGGGTTGGAGGCTTTGGATCGGTTTGACGTGCAATCAGGATAGAAGCGATGGGGTTTCAAAGGGTCGCCAAAACAGAAGACCTCTGGAGCGGTGAAATGATGGGCCTGGAGGTGAACGGTGAGCGTGTTTTGTTGGTCAACGTTGATAACCGAATTTACGCCTACGCAGATATCTGTCCTCACCAAGAGAGTCGTCTAAGTGAAGGCATTCTGACGGACAAGGTTCTCCGTTGTGAGAGGCATCATTGGGAATTCGACGTTTGCAGCGGATCTGGCGTGAACCCTCGGAACGCATGTCTGAAGCCGTTTCCGATTAGGGTCGATGGAGAGGACATTCTTGTCGACATAGACGACGTTAAGAGCTTGGGAGTCGGCGTGGACGGAGAGAAGGGGCGATGACCGAAGAGGTAGCAGGAGTCTATGATCGGGTGGGTCCTGTTCTCCAAGCGGGAACCGTGACGAATGCCATCATTGCAGCAATTAAGGATCTGAACCAGGATGTTATGGTCGTGGACCGCGGCGCATATGTAAGAATCCTGGTTCCGCAATGTTGTGTCGTGACCCGGTCGGCAATCGAAAAGCACTTGGGACGCCCGTTTCGTTTCCCAGGAGAGCTGGAGACTGTGATGTCGGCCTTCAAGGGTTCGCTTCAGCTGAACCAGGACGATGCGGCTTGGCGATTTGCCGTGCGCACCCGCAATTCCAGCTGAACGAATTACGTGCCTTGCCGTCCGTGAGGGGACATATGGCTCAACAAAAAACTTATTGGCATCTTTTGCAACAAAGGCGGATGCCAACTGAATACGAAATTGTGACCTCAAAACTCCTCTGCTACACCGGCGAGGGCTTCACAGGAAAGCGATTCGAGCTCGATGTTCCTCTGAAAGACTGGTACCGCCGATATCAGGAAGAGTCACCCCTGGTGTGCAGCTCGTGGGAAAAGTTCCGCGATCCACGAGAAACAACCTATACGAAGTACACGGATTTGCAGCGAGGGAAAGAGATCTTCGTGGACGGGATTCTGGATGAAATCGAGCTTACCGGGTACGACGCTCACCTTCGCCCCGCGTGGCTGCACATTTTTCCAAGAGTCGTTGCTCCGTTCCGCTACCCGGGACATGGTTTTCAGATGATCGCGTCATACATCGGCCAGATGGCTCCCAGCGGGCGCATTACGATCGCGGCGGCGCTTCAATCTGCCGACGAGATGCGCCGCATTCAGCGGATCGCTTATCGCATCCGGCAACTTCAGATAATCTATCCCGGGTTTGCGTCCGACAGCGGAACTTTGTGGCAGACGGACTCGCTATGGCAACCGTTGCGTGAAGTCGTTGAAAAATTGCTTATTACATACGATTGGGCGGAATCGTTCGTCGGACTCAACCTCGTGCTCAAGCCCCTCGTGGACGAATTATTTATGAAGTACTTGAGCGATGTGGCGCTTCGTGCGGACGACTACCTGCTCGGGCAGATATTTTATTCATTGAACGAAGATTGTCAGTGGCATCGGCAGTGGAGCGAATCCTTGGTCCGAATGGCGATCGAAGATCGTGCTCATAATAAGGACACAATGCAGGCGTGGATTCATCGATGGTATCCGCTTGCCGCTCGCGCGACGCATGCATTCGCGTCCCTCCTTGAAGACACCTTGGAACAGATGAAGACACCGCCGCTCGAGAACCTCGACCGGACCATCGATCTCTACTATCGCGACTACCTCCGGTCAATGAGCCTGGAAGTTCCTTCGTGAGCCTCTGAAGCGCCCTCTTTGTTCGCCCTCTTTGTTCACTTAAATAGCGGAATCAGTCTGTTCAGACCAGATTTCGACAGCGTGACCGCCAATTGAAGGTGCAACCGTGAAAGTTGGAGAGCCGCCCGGCCAGTCCTTTACTAATCACCAATGAATCCATTGATTTGTCATCTGTTGGCTTTGATGGATTGAGTGGAAAGAGGTTTGCATTGGCCTATTCACGGGGTAGCAGAAAGATGGAAACACAAGCATTCACCTTCGCAGCTTCACGGTTCGTGCCGGTGGCCGTAGGTTTCTTTGGTCTGGGCACCGGTTATTTTATCTGGGGCGGGCAGGCCCTCTTTGGCTTTCCCAAGGCAAGCCCGGAAGTGAACAGAACGATGGGCATGTGGGGATTCTGGATGCCGGGTTTCATGCAGTTCATCACAGGTGTCTACCTGCTGATTGGACTGACTTGGTTCGATGTCTTCGGAAATGTTGCTCCTTTATATATGGCCGGCCTCGCCTTCACGGCCTACGGCATTCATTGGTTTGCCATGGCTCATCGTCGCTACATTGAGGCGAGCGCAGAGCCGGATGGCTGGATGGCAATCGCGTTCCTATTCATCAGATATCTCCGACCTACTGCGGTGAGCGGTGAAGCGATGAACCATTTGAGCGAATGAAATCAACCGCGGTCGTTGCCGATTGGTAGAAAGTGCTGGGCTTGGAATTTGATTCTTGAGGTAGCCGATGAGCCATCTTTGCACTGCCGTTGTTCGATGCTGGGGGACGAAGCCCACGCTTCGCCTGAGCGGCTACCTATGGGTAGCGACGATGTTCGGTTTGCTGGCGGCTCTGGAGGCGAACCGGATTGGAGTATTTCTGGTATCTCCTTTCGCGGCCACCCTGACCATTCTAATGTTGTTGCCGGATGCTCCGGTTGCTCAACCGTATGCGTTGATTATGGGCTCGGTTTGCCGAGCTGCCGTGGGAACGGGAGCCAGTCTTCTGGGCAGCGGTCTCGGGACGGCGGTGCTCGCCATGATCGCTGCCTTTGTTGTCATCAGTCTGATTCACGCCTACCATCCTCCAGGAGTCGCCCTGGCATCCATTCCCGTCCTACTTCACCTCGGTCATTGGTTTCCTCTGCTTGTCGTACTTCCTTTTACTGTCATGGCTGTAGGATCAGCGGCTGCGATGAGTAAATGGCTTCGGGGCTGGCCCGTATATCCCAGGTCGCTGCGCGATTGCGCACGATAGTCGACGGGTACGTAGACAGATCCACTTACCTCAGGCTCGGCAAGAAGTTTGGTGCGACAACGCCAAGCCCATGCGAGATCGCGCAGAAAGCAAAAGATGGTTTGTGCCCGCCTGTTGACATATGTCGAAACTTCGACAGATCGAAGCTATCTTGTGTTACGTCCTCCAGTGAGCCGCGCCTGTCTTGTGTGCTTGGGACATGCAGATTTACGACCTCCGGATGCTGGAAAGAGTGGCGTCACAAGTGCAATATCGAGGTCCATGAAATGAACTCGGACTCATTTACGCAGGATCACCCGCCGCATCTGGGCAGATCGCCGTCTTTCACGAGTAGGGGAATTCCAAGCCTAACAATAGTTTGAGAGCTCGCGGAGAAAATCAACATGGTTAAGGAAATACTGACGCGCTGGCCGGTGGTTCGACAGCTCTTGACCGGCGGCGATGGTACTGGTGTAGAAGCCATGAGCGATCGAACCCGCAATCTTGCTCCCAAGCATCGCGGTGCTCAGGTTTCGCGCTCGGTCTGTCCCTACTGTGCTGTTGGGTGCGGCCAGCTTGTGTATCACAAGGATGGAAAGCTTATCTCCATCGAAGGAGATCCAGATTCGTTTATCTCCCGCGGTCGGCTTTGCCCAAAAGGCTCTGATAGCTTCGAACTGCTGACGCACGCGAACCGGGAGACGTGCATAAAGTATCGCAGGCCGTATTCCACCCGCTGGGAGGACCTGGACCTGGAGACGGCGATGAACATGATCGCCGATCGCGTCTGGGACACGCGAGAGCGCACGTTCGTGGAGGAAGTAGACGGAGAAGTCGTGATGCATACGACTGCCATGGCCCACCTTGGTGGCGCTACTCTCGATAATGAAGAGAACTACCTGATCAAAAAGCTCTTCGCGGCTGGCCTGGGCATGGTCTGCATCAGCAACCAGGCCCGCATATGACACAGCTCAACGGTGCCCGGTCTGGGCACATCCTTCGGTCGAGGCGGAGCAACAATGCCGCCAAGCGATCTCGTAAATTCCGATGCCATTCTGATTGTGGGTTCGAATATGGCAGAAAATCACCCGGTCGGTTTCCAGTGGGTGATCGAAGCGCGAGAGCGCGGGGCCAAGGTCATTCACGTCGATCCTCGTTTCATCCGCACCTCCGCCATGGCTAACATCTGGGCTCCCCTGCGCGCCGGCTCGGACATCCTGTTTCTCGGGGGGCTCATTCATTACGTTCTCGAAAACGAAATAGCTTTTCGCGAGTACGTGATCCCCTACACCAACGCTTCGATCATTCTCCCAGAGGAATTCGAGGATACTGAGGATTTGGGAGGTGTCTTCTCTGGATGGGACGCTGAGAATAAGCGTTACGAAGGAAGCTCCTGGCTTTACGGGGCTTGCGTCCAGGGCGGCCGAGTGGCACCCAGCGGCGCCGGACCTCATTCCGGTCACTGCAAGGATGGCGGCGGAGCCGCCGCCGACCTCAGGGATTGCGCGTCCGACCCCACGCTCACCCACCCACGATGTGTGTATCAAGTTCTAAAGAAGCATTATGCGCGATACACGCCTGAGTTGGTGGAACGGTTTTGCGGCGTTCCCCGCGAGCGGTTCCTGAAAATTGCCGAGACGTTTTGCTCGGCATCAGGCCCGGAAAAGACGGGAGCAATTTGCTATGCGCTGGGTTGGACGCAGCAGTCGAAAGGACCACAGATTATTCGCGCGGCTGCGATCCTTCAACTGCTTCTCGGCAACGTAGGACGGCCTGGAGCGGGCATTCTCGCTCTGCGCGGACATGCCTCGATTCAAGGTTCAACCGATATCCCAACTCTCTACGACATTCTGCCGGGCTACTTGCCGATGCCGAATCTAGGGCCGAACTCGCACAATCTTGCGGACTACGTTGCAGCATATCGCGATCCGACAGGCTGGTGGTGGAACTTCGACAAGTACATCGTTAGTCTGCTCAAGGCCTATTACGGGGATGGAGCGAAAAAAGAGAACGATTGGGGCTTTAACTGGCTTCCACGTGTCACCGGCGACCACTCGCATCAGGGCTATTTCTTGGAAATGATGGACGGCAATGTTGAGGGCCTGTTTGTGATGGGACAAAACCCGGCAGTGGCGGCTCCCAACTCGCGACTGGAGCGCAAGGCGCTCTCCAAGCTGAAGTGGCTCGTCGTGCGCGACATGGTAGAGCTTGAGACCGCCTCTTTCTGGTACGACTCGCCCGAAGTAGAGCGCGGCGAGCTTCGACCGGAGGAGATCGCAACGGAAGTCTTTCTTCTGCCCGCCGCCGGGCATGCCGAGAAAGACGGTTCCTTCACCAACACGCAGCGTCTCCTGCAGTGGCACCAGAAGGCCGTCGATCCTCCCGGGGACGCACGCAGCGAAACCTGGTTCATGTACCACCTGGGACGCCGCTTGAAGGAGAAGGCGAAGCAAGATCCGCGGCCGCGCAATGCCGGGTTGAGCGCCTTAACCTGGGACTATTCCGTGGAAGGAACGATGCAAGAGCCCCGGGTGGAAGAAGTCCTGCAAGAGATCAACGGCTACACGGTGGCCGATCACGCTCTGGTAAGCGGATTCAACGAATTGAAAGCGGACGGGTCCACCGCGTCCGGTTGCTGGATCTACACCGGCGTCTTCCCCCGACTGGGGGAGAACCGCGCCAACCAGCGGAATTCGCAGGACCAATTGGGACACGGCTGGGGCTTTGCCTGGCCTGCGGACCGTCGCGTCCTCTATAACCGCGCCTCGGCCCGTCCCGATGGGCGGCCATGGAGCGAGCGCAAGAAATTGGTTTGGTGGGATGAGCAGAACAAAGAATGGACGGGGCTGGATGTCCCCGACTTCACGAGGACGAAAGCGCCGAGCTACCAGCCGCCTAAGAACGCACAAGGGGATGAGGCTCTCGCCGGGGATAAACCTTTCATCCTGCATCCCGATGGGACAGGCTGGATTTTTGCCCCGAAAGGATTAGTAGACGGCCCCCTGCCAACACACTACGAAGGATTGGAGGCTCCAGTCAACAATCCACTTTATCCAGAGCAGCAAAGCAATCCGGCAGAAATGCGAGAGGAGCGTCCTGACAACCGCTTCGCCAATTCTCCCGATGACCGCTTCCCTTATGTCATGAGCACGTATCGCTTGACGGAGCATCACACCTCCGGCGCAATGTCGCGCATGCTTCCGCACCTGGCCGAGCTTCAGCCCGAATTCTTCTGTGAAATATCCCTGGAGCTGGCGTCAGAACGCGGAATCGAAAACGGAGGCTGGGTGACCCTAATGACTCCCCGCGGGATCGTTGAGGCTAGAGCACTGGTGACTCGGCGCATGCGGCCCCTACTGATCAATGGAAAGATGGTGCACCAGGTGGGCGTGCCCTATCACTGGGGCTATCGCGGCCTGGTCAAAGGAGACTCTGCCAATGACCTGGTGGCCATCTCGGAGGAACCGAATGTCAGAATCATGGAAGCCAAAGGCATTCTCTGTAACGTCTCTCCGGGACGTCGGGCTCGGGGAAAGGCCGCTCTCGATCAATTGAATGCTCATTTGGGGAGGAAGTGATGCCGATCAGTGCCTTTCTAACGGATGCTTCGGTTTGCATAGGTTGCAAGGCCTGCGAAGTGGCCTGCAAGGAGTGGAACCACATCCCCGATGATGGATTCAACTGGACTGGTCAGTCGTACGACAACACCCACGCATTGGGAGCATCGACGTGGCGGCACGTGCTCTTTTTGGAAGAAAAAAAGCCCATGGGCCCGCAACTCGCCGGAATAGAAGAGCCGTTTCGATGGCAATTCCTCTCCGATGTGTGCAAGCACTGCGAGAATGCCGGATGCCTGGAAGCCTGTCCCACCGGCGCAATCGTTCGGACCGAACTTGAATCGGTATTCGTGCAGCAGGATGTCTGCAATGGCTGCGGCTATTGCGTGGTTTCCTGTCCCTTCGGAGTGGTCGATAAAAACCATGAGGTCGGAACCGCCTTCAAATGCACGTTCTGTTACGACCGGCAGCGGGATGGGCTAATGCCCGCCTGTGCGAAGGCTTGCCCGACGCGATCGATTCGATTCGGCGAGATAGGAGAGCTACGGCAGGAAGCACAGGTGCGTGTCAAAGAGCTACAAGATCGCGGATACAAGGATGCGCAAATCTACGATCCAAAAGGATCCGGTGTCGGTGGCACCCATGCGATCTTTGTGATTTTCGGCGAACCGGAGGCCTACAATCTTCCTCCCGCTCCCGAAGTACCGACGATTCACATGAAATCAGCCTGGACTGCAGCGCTGGTTGCCGCACTTGTGGTTGTGCTGGTGGTATTCCTGGCTTTCGCGCTGTAGCTCGACGAGGAATTCTTCGCGTAGATCTAACCGAGGTTATTGAGTATGGCTGCAGATCCGCAAATCACGGAAGCACGTCTGGATGCCTTAAGGGAGGAAGCTGCGCGAACCGGGAAAATACAAGATCACGGCGTCGTGCCCATGGGCGGCCCTTTTCCAAAACCGGCTTCCGCGTTGAGTTATCACGGAAATCCCGTGCTCAAGCCGCCAACCTGGACGTGGCAGGTTCCCCTCTATTTTTTTGTAGGTGGAGTAGCGGGCATTTCCGCACTGATTGCACTCGCGGCCCATCTCTTCGGCAATGCCGGACTGCAACGCGCTGGATTGTGGATAGGTTTTTTAGGCGCGCTGGTCTCTGCGCCTCTACTCATCGCAGATCTGGGCCGTCCCTCCAGGTTCTTAAACATGTTGCGGGTGTTCAAGCTGCGTTCAGCAATGTCGGTAGGTGCGTGGACGTTAGCGGGATTTTCCTCTGCAGTGGGCTTGGCAGTCGTTTGCCACGAACTGATTCTGGCAGGATTCGGATACAACTTCTTGCTGGTGATCGAGTGGGCAGCTGAAATCGCCGCGGCGCTGACTGGACTGATTCTGGCCAGTTACACATCAGTCCTCTTAGGCGTGACCGCCATCCCGGTTTGGTCTGAAAATCGGAGGCTTGTGCCGGTAGTTTTTCTTGCTGGTGGTACGGGTTCAGCGGCGGCCGTGCTGGAGCTTCTCGGATTCCTTGTTCCGGTTACTCAGTTCATCGGAATCGTTGCCGGTGTAGTCGAGACCTCAGTCGCGATCATGATTGAACTCCGCGGGCGTTACGTTGATCGTCCACTGCGTGAGGGAGCGGTTGGTTGGCTGACGCGTGCCGGCTCCGCATTGGCCGGGCCTGCGTCGTTGTTGCTCAGAATTTTCTGGGGACACAACTCCGTAGCTCGCTACTTGGCTGCGGTTTGTTTCATCGTTGGCGCTTTGATCAGCCGCATTGCGTGGATTAAGGCTGGACGAGTCTCCTCACTCGATCCGCAGGCACTTTTCCGCATCCAGCGATCTGCCCCTGATGCAGCGACCCATTAATCTGTATCGTGAACCCAGGGAAATGCTCCAAGGCTGCAACGCAGGCGAACGAGATGCCGAGGAAGAATGAGTATGCTCAGCCTTCCCTGCTGCCGTGTCCTGTTCCGTTGCAATCGGGGCATCTGGCGCGCATGAACGCAACTCCGTGCCCTCGATCGGCAATCTGCACGATGAGGCCTGTGCCTCCGCAACTCGCGCAGGCATCGTCGGCTGTTTCGTGCCACACGACATCATGCATAGGCTGCAGAAACTCAAACCCATGACGAAAGACATTGCGGCTCCGCACAATAGCCCGTGTGGTTGCAACGGTTATCGGCAGTTTGATCTTTAGCTCGACGGTCTCGCCGATTTTCAGCTCGACAGGCAGAATTGCAGTCATGCCGGATTCGCTGATGTCGAGGCTCTGACCGGGAAAAAATCCACTCCCTGAACGGACCGTCACTTCCGTTTCCAACTCAAATCGCTGGCGACGCCGTCTTTCGTTCTTGTTATCGTCTTGCTCGCTTTGCTGCGATGAACCGTTTCTTACGTCGCTGCTTATTATTCTGTTCTTTTCTTCTCTACTATCAGTCACGGTACTGCTTTCTTATAATCAGCTTCTGAGCGTCTCGGCTTATGTATGCTTCTTTTTGACATAGCTGGCGTCAGACACACTTAGCCCTTCGGGCGAGAGGCCCTACAGCCTTCCCCTTAGCTCATTAGCATTATTAGGATCTTAAGTATTTCTCTACAGCTATTAGATGCAAATGAATTGCCATTCGCTGCATTCTCCGGGCCGCAACCTCGCCATTACACTCATTGACCGGAGCCTCGTGCTGAGGCATATCATGCGGAGCGCGGCGTAGAGCGAAGCTCAGACGCCTGTCCGGCAGTCTTCATCTCGCGTCAAACCTCGCTGCGACCGGTTCTGTCCGATCACGTTTCTGTCGCGGCGGCATCGATCAAATGACGCACCACCGGTTCTCCGGAAAGATAGCTGTATATTCGCCCTTCCAACTCACGGTCGGCCTGGGTTTGCCGCTCATGCTGACGCAGATGCTCTGCCCAAGAGTTCACCAGAAATATCTCCAGATAGCGATCCCCGACTTCAGTATCGCGGAAGATTGCCCACCGATACGCGCCATCGCGGCGCCGCATCCGACCATATTCATGCATTGCATCTACAAATTCTGCTGTCCGTTTTGGAATGACGGCGTATTCGATGGTAACCAGTACCGGTCCCTTCTCAACATCAGCCCCAACTTCCCCGATGACCACGGGCATGCGCCAGTGGTTCCAGGGACTCAGATCCGCGGTCGAATCGGGAAGTTGCGCGAAAAGGGCAATTGCTGCGGTGGCGATTGTCCCCATTCCAGCGTAGGCAAGCGCGGTTCCAACCCCTGATCGTTGCGCGACGGCACCCCAAGCCGCGGTCCCGAGAGCATAACTCCCCTGATAAACCAGAATGAAGATGGCGAGGACTCGTGCTCTTACCCAATCAGGCGCCAGGTTCTGGACAAGGGCATTGATAAGGGAAATGAAAATGACCCATGCCGCACCGCCAACCAACATAACTGCAGCCAGTGTGCTCAATCTGTGCAACTCACTCATCGCCAGAATCACTAGCCCCAAGCTCACAACGCCCGTCGACACTATCGACTCCGTCGCCCACCTGTCACGGGCCGACTGCATGACCAAAGCACCGATGATTGCACCGCCACCAAAGCAGCCAAGCAAGACTCCATAGCCAGTTGCATTCTGATTCACACTTCGAGAAACCGTCGGCAGCAACGCGAAGAGGGCGCTGGAGAAGAACATGGCTACGCCTGTTCTGAGCAATACCGTCAGGATTGCGGGAGAGTGCCGGACGTATCGAATTGCCGCGACGGTAGCTCCCGAAAAAGATTCCGGCGGCGCGCTCCTCCTGCGGACGGGCCGTTTCCACTTGGCAACCACAAGAATGACACCGAAGAACGATACGAAATTTGCGACGAAGGCTGCGGCGACACCAGCAACGGATATGATCGTGCCAGCGAGCGCCGGCCCGACCGCTCGGGCGAGGTTGAATTCAATCCCGTTGAGCGCGGAAGCCGCTGCTAGGTCTTCCTTGGGCACCAATTCAGGGAGGATTGCACGCCATGCCGGCGTTTCGAACGCGTCTCCCGCCGAGAGCGCAAATGTGAGCACCAAGAGTATCCATGGCGACATCACTCCTGCGATAGTCAAGATCGCTAGAATCAACGCGACGCCCATCATCCACGACTCGGTGAAAAGAATCAGCTTGCGGCGGTCGACGATATCGCCAGCGGAGCCCGCTGGAAGGGCCAGTAGAAAATATGGCAAGGAAGCGGCAGTCTGCGTCAGCGCAACATAAATCGGCCCAGCGCCAAGTGAGACCATCAACCACGCAGCACCGACGTTCTGCATGAAAGCGCCGGCGTCTGAAATGACGTCCGCGATTAGCAGATTGCGAAAAACCGTTACTCGAAGCGGTCGCCAAAGATTTGGGGAAGCAGTCGGCTTCATTTCTCTCCGCTGTTGGCTCTCAACGAGTCGCTCCCAAGGTTCGAGTCGAACTCCGGAATCCCGCACTTTGTGATGCGCCAGTGGTCGCTGAAGGTTCTACTGCCCTGCCCAAAGGAACGTCAACCAAGCGCCCACTGCGGGGACTAGGATTGATATTTCATAAATCGGTATTCGTTAAAGGCAGCCTTCCCCCTTTCCCGAGAGTCACCTGACCCCTGCCGCAGGTTTTGTTTCACTACTAAGTTTCAAAAGGGGCGCTGCTATTTCTTCCGTACAATCGAGGCATCTTCCACACTGGCCTGCTTATTCAATCCGTGAAAAGGCGAGAGGTCCCCTGCATTCCATGCCTCGCGGAGTCCAGGAGTACTCAGATCCCAGTCTGGGCGGATTTCACTCGTCACGGTGCGCAGGTCGTGCCAAAGATCGACGACTGATGGACGCCCCCAGAACCAATAGCCGTTGTAGATGCTGTAGATCACGAGGCCCGGCTTGAGCACGAGCGTGTGCGGGATCATCGGATTGTGCTCGGGGTCGGTGTACTCCTGGATGTCGAGATCCTTCTGAACCGTTCGGTCCGGGTCCGAAAGAAAGGGCCACTGGGCTCCGACCGAGGCTCGAAACTCCTGGAGCGTGTGGTGGTCGTCGGTGGAAATTGTGGCGATCTGCGTGTACGCCACTGCGATCTTCGGGTAGAACGCGGCGAGTTCCAAATGCTGCTGGTGCTCCTTCGGGCAGTAGTGGCCGCGCGCAAGGGTAAGGATCAGCGGATCGTCGCCTTGTAGCTCGCTGAGTTTGCACAGCTTGCCCGTGTGATCGGGCAGTTCGTAATCGGGGAAAATGCCACCGGGCACAATATCAGAACGCATGATTGGACTCCTCAGCTTTCCGTAGTGGTGCAGTTTGGATTGTCATCCTGAACAAGCTCTTGGCGCAGTGAAGGATCTGGGCGAGCCGCGCGAAGTGTCGCGTTCTTTGCGACGCAGTAATCGCGCGTTTGGCTCGCTTCCCTATCAAGCTGCCACTACCCGTTTCCCTTAAAGATCCAGAGTGACACCCGCGTTTGGCTGGGAACAGCATACGAGCACGTTCCCGGGAGCGGACCTCTCTAGTGGCTCAGGGTTATAAATAATCGATCCATCAATCAGACCAGTCATGCAGGTATGACAGACTCCAATCCGGCACGACCATCTGACCGGAACGTCGCACGCTTCCGCCAGCTCAAGCAAACTGGCAAACTTACGATCCCAAGCGGCGGTAATCCCGCTACGCACGAATGAGACTGGGGGGCCAGATCCGGGCGGCCCTTGTGGCAGGTGAGGAGTGTGAACAACCTGCGCCATACCAGGGGTTATAGCCTCGAGAGAACCGAAGATTTCCGTGTGCACATTCCCGGCGAGCACACCCCAGGTTCGCAGCCCATCGCGCATGCTCTGCAAGAACGAAGATGGGCCACACAGATAGAAGTCACTACCCTGTGACACGCCAATTCTCTCCAGCAAAGCTGTGTCAATGTGCCCGGGAGCATCGAAGTCTGCCCCGACTTGGTCGATCGCAGCGGGCCTGCTGTACACAATGTATGCTCGTCCGCGAGAGAGCTGTTTGAGTAAGGAACGCGATTCTTCTGCAAATGGATGCTCGACGCGATTGCGCGCTCCATAAATCCACCAGATCTCTCGTTGCGATTTTTCAGCGGCGAGCGAGTGCAGCATCGACATCACGGGCGTTGCGCCCACTCCAGCGCTCAGCAGAACCACAGGATTCTGGCTGGAACGCAGAGTAAAGCTTCCGCGCGGCGCACTAACATCCAACAGATCGCCTAATTGCATACGGTTGCACAGAAATGAACTTCCAATCCCCCTCAATTCGCTTTTGACGCTGATACGGAAATGATCGGCTCCGGGCAGATCAGACAGCGAATAGCTGCGAAGAACCGGCGGTTTGCCCGGATCGACGAGCAGCCGCAAAACCACAAATTGACCTGCCTGGAAGAGAGGAAGAGGTTGCCCATCGATCGGCGCCAGAACGAAGGAAGTTACATTATCGCTTTCTTTATGGATACGCGCGACTCGCATCTTTCGAAATCCGGGCCACGCCGCCGGCTGTTCCTCATCGGCGAGTCCCGGATTCCCCCCCGTAATTTTGGAGCTCAAGTCTTGTTGGAGCATTGCCTGGAACGAACTCTGCCAACCCTTGCTGAGTGCAGGAATCCGTAGCGATCGTTCCAGTTGTTCGCGAGAAGGTCCCGGCAAATACAAAAGACCGTCAATGTCGGCCACCGTGACCTTTTCTGGACCATCGGCGATTTTCACGATGTCATCGCCCGCCCCAACTTCTCCTTCCTGCAACACGCGAAAGTAGAATCCTGGTCTGTGATGTGCCACGAGCAACGCTGGCATACGAGGTTCGTTCATGCGAATGCCGACGCGGTAGCACGTCACACGTGGCTGCGTTACTTCAAATTCAGCACCACCGATGCGGTATCGATCGCCGATGCAGACCTCGCTATCAGGAAGTCCCTCGACGGTAAAGTTTTCTCCGAACTGCCCGTGGATGAAGTCGTTACGTCCAAGAAAGCGTTCCCAGTAGTGATAGGAGTCCATCTGATAAACGAATACGGCGCGCTGCTCCCCGCCGTGGCCGGCGAGATCGGCTTGTGCGTCACCATCGATATCGAGCTTGCGCACCATTCGCCGACCCGCAACCGGAGATTTCCAGACTGACGTTCGGACCGTTTTGCCGTTCCACATCACGTCGCGCGGAAGGCCGACATTTACTGAAAGCAATCGGGGCATGCGTACCTCATCGAAGTCCAGCGTCTGGTTAGCATCCTTTTATTTCGGTGCAGCGGGCCAGCTTCTGCGTGGCCAACTTGGTCCGGAAAGACCGGTCGATCCACGAGCAGCGCCGCGCTGCCTGGATCGATCACCTCCATAACTTGCCGGCGAGCCAGTAATCGACACTGAACTTTCCCGGACCAGAACAGAGGAGCCAGAGAAAGAAGAGCACGTACAGGACTTCTGGAAGGTAGAGGAAATCATCGAGCCGGCTAAGAGGCGAAAGTCCTTTAGGTATGGTGGAAATGGCGCTGGTCAGTGTCGCGACAATCATATCGATCAACAAAGCCGCGCTGGCCGGGCTCGAAAGAAACCCCACGGTCACCAAGGATCCGCCAACGAACTCGACACCCGACACGAAATAAGCCGTCTGGCGGGGAAACGGGACTTTGGCCTGAACGAGCGTTTCGTAAACAGGTTTCGTGCCGCCGGCGACAAACAATTTGTTTCCCCCGGAGATGGCGAAGAACAGCCCGATCGATACGCGTACCAGCAGGATGGCATATTGTTCCAAATTACTGCTACCCAGCAGCGCAAACTGGACCAACCGTTTCCAATCCATCTCTTGTCCCTCCAATGCGGTGTCGTTAGCGAGTTCTCGCGCCTCGAGATTATGTGCCCATCCGTTCGACCCATTGAGCGCGAAATGCGGGAGCCACGAATGGATCCGCAAAGTACTGTGTTTCCCGCGCAACCTTGTCGCCCCCGAACTCCATGATGCTCACGGTGTAGGACGGCTTGCCGTCATAGGTCAGGATCAGTTCGGTGACCCAAAGATCACCGCTGCCAATGATTCGCCGGACAGTAAACCGCTTTTTGCTCGGCTGACTCGCCCGTTGGCACTGTATGTTGTGTCGACCGCGGGTTCGCTCGCCCGACTGCGGGTAGTCCAGCACCGCGTCCTCCTGATAGATGCGGTGCTCCGTTTCAAAATCGTTGGCATCGGACGCCGCCCAATGCCGATCCAGTGCCGCACGGATCTCTTGGTCTCGCACTCCAGAATACTGCTCCTTCTTTTGTTGATCGTTCTTTTGTTGATCGTTCATCTTGAGCCCTCAATTTGACAAGAAGCTAAATGCTTTAGCGGAATCCGAGTGTACAACTCGTGAAGTCGCGCTGTTTCTTCGATCACCCCGGAGTCTACACCGCGCAGAAGCGTCTAACTCCTGCCCGGCTCCAGCGGAAGCACCAGCCAATGATCGAGAAATATTCCGATCGATTGCGGTTGCTTCACGCCGCAAGACAATTCAATATCGTTCCGGCCGCTGAGGAATATCCTTCTCATTGGACTCCGCCCTCCGAACCTGCGAAACAGAGCGGTCGAGCAGCGACATGTCTGGCAATGGTGCGCCGGCGAATCAAGCGCAGTCTCCTTGCCGCGGACATTGTTCGAATTCAATCAGCCGCGGCGATACCGCTGGGCAGAGAAATTTCAACCTCCGTGCCAGCCCCTCGCCTGCTAAATATTCGAACTTCCGCGCCGATGCCTTGGGCGCGATCGCGCATCCCTGGCAGGCCCCAATGGGACGCCCGCCCCGACCGCACGATTTGTGCGTCGATGCCACAGCCATTATCGGCAACCACAACACGCAGATGACTCCGTAAGTACGCTATCTCGGCTTCGATCCTGGTGGCCTTTGAGTGACGAAGAGCGTTGACAAGGGCCTCCCGGGCGATTAAGTAGACGTGCTGTTGGATTGCCGGTTTTAATGCTCTTGGTTGCCCTGTAACCAGCATCCGAGTCTGGGCTCCGCTGCCCGGGGCAACCTCTCTCAACAGATCCGAGAACTCCCGTTCCAGGCTGCCAGGTGCAACTACCCCAGGTGCAACTACCGAAGTGCGGAGGCCTTGAAGTGCAGCGCGACCTTCCTCGATGGCGAGCTGCATCAGACGGGCTGCGCGGTTAAGCGATGCCCTGGCCGGCGAATCTTCAGCCATCTCTCGCAACGTGGCCCCCACAACGAGCGACGTACCGAGAAAGCCCTGAAGCAAGGTATCGTGCAGCTCGCCTGCGATTCGCGTGCGCTCAAGACGCCGTTCTTCGCGAAAATCGAGCTCTCGCTTGCGTTGCTTTCCATCAAGCCCGCGAAACCATCCTTGAAATGGTCCCGCCGCACGCGAGACCGCATCCAGATTGCTGGCAACTTCGTTAACCCTCGTGTTCGGGATCTGCTCGACGGAGCGATTCATGGCTTTAATCCTCCAGTTTGATCGTGCTCTTCCTGCGGGGAGAAGAGTGTAAGGGGAAGCTCCCCGCTCCTTTGCATCGAGAGCCGGTGCGTTGGTGCCGAGCATGGAGCATACAAAATCGACGGGGATGCCTGCCGCCAAAGGCCGAGCTCCAATGGTTGCCCACCTTTTGGTGAGGCGAGGGTCAACTGCACCCCGGCATCGCGGAAAACAAAGTAAGGAGCTGCGAATTCTTCAAGCCAGAAGCCGGTCTTGAGGCCAGTGTTGCCGAGGACGTCGTGCGACGTTGGCACCATCAGTATTTTCACGATTCTTCTCCTTTGTTCCTCGTAGTGCGCAGCCCGATTGAATCGGACGACATAAAGGGATCAGACCAGAAGGCTGGGAGGTAAACAATTGGACGATGGTATTGTCGATACTTTGGTATCGGCTCTTCTGCTAACCAGCGGGTGGCCATTCCGCCATATACCCACGGACTGACCCTTTCGGCACCCGATTGGCTTGAAACTAATGATGGCTGATTCTCTGACACTCGAGCCATTTTTCTGACTCCTCAATGACTTTTCAATACACCTCGCAAGAATCGTTCCAGTCCGAGCTGTGCATTATTCGACGGCCTACCGCAACAATAGAACCTTCCTGTCGTCACTTGTCAGACTTCATTACTTGAGAGGCTCTCTGGTAGAATTCCCTCAACGATGGGGCGTCATCAGTCAACTGTGCACAGCGAAGCATGACTTTAGGTGCGCGCACTTGGCCATGAAATGGGGTGACGCAAATGTTGCAAATCACACCAATCGTCTTCGTTGTCGACGATGACATCTCCGTGCGCGAGTCGCTGGAATTGTTAATCCGCAGTGAAGGCTGGCAGCCGGAGACATTCGCGTCTGCCCAGGAATTCCTCGACTACCCACGCGTTCTTGTTCCCAACTGCCTCGTACTTGACGTTTCTCTTCCCGGTCTGAACGGGCTGGATCTCCAACGGCTAGTCGCCGGCGATCGGACGGATATGCCGATCATCTTCATCACGGGCTACGGCGACGTGCCCATGACGGTCCAAGCCATGAAGGCGGGGGCGGTCGAATTCTTGACCAAGCCATTCAAGGATGACGTGCTGTTGACCGCCATCCGCGCAGCCCTTGAACGTAGCCGACTTGCTCTTAGGCAGGAGGCGGAGATGCAGATCCTCCGGGACCGTTACGCGTTACTATCGCAGCGCGAACGGCAGGTTATGGCGTTGGTGGTCTCTGGGCTTTTGAATAAACAAATAGGTGGGGAGCTTGGCATCAGCGAGATCACGGTAAAGGCACACCGAGGCAAGGTAATGCAAAAGATGAAGGCCGACTCTCTTGCCGACCTGGTGAAAATGGCCGCGAGGCTTCGCCCCGCACCCGCAGCGATTGCTGCCGCGTAACGGCTATTCACCGTCGTAATTCGTGAAGACGCGGAATTCGCAGACGCCGGCAAAACCTTTACACCGAATCGAGTGTCAAGTTGGCTGTCCATGGAGGTGAAACATGACCGGGTCTGACAAATCGAGAAATGACTTTCCTCTCGAAGCTTCAATTCCGACTGGCACCGCTCCTCTGGAGTCGATCCTGTGCACAGAGGAGTTGCATCGCCGCCCATCCGGTCCACCCAATTACGAAAAGGAGAACCGCGCGCTCGTGAAGCTGGTGAGCACGCTAGCCGATTCGCCAGCGACCGTACTACAGATGCTGGCTGAAACGATCCTGGAGATTACACAGTGTGACTCCGCTGGCCTTAGCCCGCTGACGGGGGACGGCAAAACGCCGGACGTTTGCGGCAAAAGGTTCTATTGGCCAGCCATCGCCGGCATGTGGAATCCGCACGTCGGAGGTGGGACCCCGCGCAATTTCGGCCCCTGCGGAGACGTGCTTGATCAAAATCGTACGCTGTTGTTCAGGCATTTCGAACGGCGCTATCCTTATTTGCAGCCGGTAGTTCCGGCGGCTGAAGAATGCCTGCTGGTCCCGTTTTACGTCGCCGGCGAGGCGGTAGGAACCATCTGGGCAATCATGCACAGCGACCGTCGCAAGTTCGACGCAGAAGATGACCGGGTCATGGCCTCTCTCGGGAAATTTGCCTCTTCCGCGTATCAAGCGCTAATGCACATAGAAGACCTCAAATTCCAGGTGTCCGAGCGCGAAAAGGTGGAAGCGGAAGTCCGTGAATTGGCCAGAGGTTTGGAAGCGAAAGTCCGGCGTCTGGTCGAGGCCAATGTCGTGGGAATTGTCATGTGGAATCTCGAAGGTGCAATCACCGGAGCCAACGAAGCATTGCTCCGCATGGTGCAATACGACCGTGAAGATCTCGCGTCGGGTCGCCTGCTCTGGACGGACCTGACACCAGCCGAATGGCGTGGCCGTGACGAAGGGGCAATCGCTGACTTAAAGGCGACGGGAATCTTTCAACCCTACGAGAAGGAGTTCTTCCGGAAAGATGGCAGCCGGATACCGATACTAATCGGCGGTGCGCTCTTCGAAGATAGCGGGAACGAAGGAGTCGCTTTCGTGCTCGATTTGACCGAGCAAAAGCGACAAGCATCTGCCCGCCTCTACAGCGAAGAGAGGTATCGCGTTGTGGTCGAAACCGCCAGCGATGCGGTTGTGAGCATTGATGACACAGGCTCAATACTGTTTGCCAACCCTGCCACTGCGACAATTTTTGGCTACGACCCAGCCGAACTCGCGGGGAAACCCTTGACCCTCCTAATGCCTGAATACATGCGCGAACTCCACCAGACCGGGTTCAAACGCTACTTGGGTACCAGTCAACGGCATATGAATTGGCAAGGCACCGAACTGACCGCACTTCGCAAGAATGGCGAGGAGTTTCCCGTAGAGGTCTCCTTCGGCGAGATAACCAGAGACGGTCACAAAACATTTACGGGCTTTCTCCGGGATATCAGTAAGAGAAAGCAAGCGGACCAGGCATTGCGGCGCAGCGAGGCATTCCTCGCGGAAGCTCAACATCTCAGTCACACAGGCAGCTTTTCCTGGCGGGTGGCGACAGACGAAATCACGTGGTCAGAGCAACTCTATCGGATCTACGAGCTCGAGAGCGGTGTGCCCGTGACGCTCGAACTGATCCGTACTCGAGTCCAACCGGAAGACCTCACTTTGTATGAAAAAATGGTCGAAGAGGCACGAAACGGTGGCAACGACTTTGAATGGCAGTACCGTTTGCTGATGCCTGACCACTCGATCAAGTACATGCATGCACTCGCTCAGGCGACCCGCGACCAGGATGGGCAACTGGAGTACATCGCAGCGGTTCAGGATGTCACGGCGCGCAGGCTGGCGGAAGAGGCACGCGACAAGGCTCGATCGGAACTTACACATGTCGCCAGGGTGACGAGCCTCGGAACCCTGACGGCGTCTATCGCCCACGAACTCAACCAGCCGCTGTCCGGCATTGTCACGAACGCCAGCACCTGTATGCGAATGCTGGCAGCCGATCCTCCAAACGTCGACGGGGCCCGCGAAACTGCGCGGCGGACCATTCGCGATGGCAATCGAGCCTCTGAGATGATCACACGATTGCGTGCGCTCTTTACCAAGAAATCGGCCACGGCTCAGTCAATGGACCTGAATGAGGCTACACGAGAGATAATTGCGCTGTCATTGAGCGAACTGCAGAAAAACCGTGTGATCCTGCGGCCGGAACTTGCCGACGACCTCCCGCTGGTCACAGGCGATCGCGTCCAGCTCCAGCAGGTCATTTTGAACCTGCTCCGCAATGCTTCGGATGCCATGAGCACCATTGATGATCGTCCAAGGGATTTACTGATTCGAACTGAATCAGATGATAATGACCGGGTGCGCCTCAGCGTGACAGATGTTGGAGTCGGCTTGGAACCTCAAGCTGCCGATAGGCTTTTCGAAGCCTTCTACACGACGAAGAATGACGGTATGGGAATCGGATTGTCGGTCAGCCGTTCTATTATCGAGCGTCATTATGGCCGCCTGTGGGCGATGCCAAATGACGGTCCGGGAGTTACATTTTCGTTTTCTATCCCCTGCAGACCAGAGGGTTTGGCTGACGCCGAAACTCCTGCAAATCGGACTGATCTATCGGCGGACGCCGCATAGAGTCAGCTCGGTAAATCACGGGTAGGAAGAAGCAATACCAAAGTACAATGGACGGCCCTCATCAAATGGCGCATTGTTTTTGTCATGGAGCTCCCTAAGGCGAGGGGCGGAAGCGACCGTCCGCTTCTATCCGTGGTTGATGATGATGAGTCGGTGCGTGAATCGCTGCCCGATCTGCTTAGGGAATTCGGATTTGCGGCTCGATCTTTTTCGTCAGCGGAAGAGTTTCTCTCATCCGATTGTCTCGATCTCACCAGCTGTCTGATCCTCGACATCGCTATGCCGGGCATGAGTGGACCAGAGCTTCAGCGGGAATTGAAGCGTCGCGGGCAGGCGATTCCGATCATCTTCATCACCGCGAGCATAAATATGACTGTTCGCTCGCGATTAGTCGAACAGGGTGCGGTAAAGTGCCTGTTCAAGCCCTTCAGCGACACCGCTCTGCTTGAGGCCGTTAATTCGGCACTTCACCCGAAGTGAGCCGCACTCTGTTGAATCTGAGGAATAAAATGAATGCAACGTGCGAGTTTGCAGGTTAATTGGGGTCGTCGCGCATGGCAGTCTCAACATCAATCGTGTTCGTTGTTGACGACGATATTTGGTTCGCGAATCTCTGGAGCTTTTAATCCGCAACAAAGGCTGGCAGCGGGAGCACTGCGGAAGTAATCGAGCTTGTTGAAGAGCGTGTGTCGAACGCCCGCAATACTGTCGCTTTGTTCTTGCTTTCAACCGCAATATCCATCGACTTCAGCGACAGAAATGACGATGCAAACCGCTTGCTAATGGATCGCCTTGTGAAGTGAACCCGCGATTGCGCGACCGATACAAAAGTATCGCCCATACCATCGTCTACTTGTTCCTCCCGCGCCCTTCTGCTTAGATAGCCGGGTGATACGGTGATACTCGCCCTCTTGGCCGCTCAGATGAACAACGCGCATCTCGGGAGGTCTTTGAAGATCGCTTACCAACCCTTCGGAGGAAAATGTATGTCAAGCAAAGCAGAAGTCGCCATTGAAGTAGGGATCGCGGCATCGAATCCTCTTGATGTCATCCCAGACGAAATGCCATTCGATGTGCCCTATGGGCTTCCCATATCACTAGACCGAGCCCAGGCGGTTATTCACGCCGCCGTGGCAGAGGCCAAGAAGCGGAATTGGAAAATGAACGTGGCAGTAGCCGATTCCGGTGGTAACTTGGTTGCCTTCCAACGAATGGACGGAGCGATGCTCGCCTCCATTCAGATTGCGGAGCACAAGGCGCGAGCAGCCGTGACTTTCCGGCGCCCAACCAAAGTCTTCGAGGATGGCGTCAACCTTATGCATCTCAACTATCTGCTCGCGTTCGATGGGATCATTGCGTCTCGAGGCGGTATTCCACTGATCGACCAGGGCGCGATTATCGGCGCAATCGGTTGCTCGGGAGGCACGGATTCCCAGGACGAAGTCGTCAGCAAGGCTGGTGCAGAAGTAATTAACAAACTCCCGACGAGGATCAAATGACACAGATCTTGCTATCGCGGTCGTCTTTCAGCTTCGGATGAATCGGCTTTTCGAGCGTCTTCAAGGCGGGGAGGAATTGCTCGTGAGAGCAGCCAGGATTCATAGCTTCGGGCCGCCCGACGTCGTGGTGGTTGAGGATGTGCCGATGCCGTCGCCGGGCCCAAACGAACTTCTGGTGCGCGTGATGGCCGCGGGCGTCGCTCCCTGGGACGCAATCATCCGTGAGGGCAAGAGCAAGGTTAGCCCGCAACCTCCGCTCACCCTCGGTTCGGACTTCTCCGGTGTCGTCGAGAAGATCGGCCCCGGCGTTACGGGCTTCGCGCCGGCCGACGAAGTCTATGGCGTCACCAATCCGCAGTTCTGCGGCGCCCAGGCCCAGTTCGCCGCAGCCATGTCCGGGATGGTCGCCTGCAAACCGCAATCGCTGAATCACGTAGAAGCAGCATCGGCGCCCGTCATTGCGGTAACCGCCTGGCAAATGCTGTTCCAGTATGCACAGGCGATGCGCGGACAAACGGTAATGGTCGTCGGAGCCGCGGGGAACGTCGGGGCCTACGCCGTGCAAATGGCCATAGACGCCGGAATCCACGTCGTTGCCATCGCCCACCTCAACGACGGGGACCTGCTCCGATCATTGGGCGTGAAATCCATCGTCGACTCGAGCAAGTCCGCATTCGAGCAGGACCTCCCACAGGTGGATGCTATCCTCGACACGGTCGGGGGCAGTACGTTTCAACGCTGCGTCGCTGCGTTGAAACCCGGAGGCAAACTCGTCACCTCGGTCTCGACGCAGCCGCTCCCAGCAGAGGCCATTTTCTTCTACGCTGAGGTGACCACGGCGCGCCTGCAGACACTCACAACATTCTTTGACGCGGGCAAAATCACAGCGCGTGTGGGCTCAATCCTGCCGCTTTCGGAGGCGCGCCAGGCGCAATGCATGCTTGCGGGCGCACCACACAAGTCCGGCAAGATCGTACTGCAGATCGGGTACCCGTAGCAGTACCTTGCTTATCTCGGCCTACTCAAAAGGAGATTTGTAGAACTGTTCCTTCGCCTTCCGCCCTCGTGGCCGGATCGATGAGCAGACACATAAGTTCCGTCTTTCCTGACAAAGTTGCGGAAACACATTGGGCGTCCGCCTAGCGTGTGATCTGGCCGAGGTAGTATCCGAGTCGATTCTCGACGTCCCCCGGCTTGTGGAAGCCTTGCGCCATCAGCGCCTTGATCCCTTCCTGGGCGGCAGGTCGCCCGAGCGAAGCGATGCACGCATCCCATCCCGCGCCAAGCTCGACGTCCGGCGGCAGGCTGGTGTTGACGAGGCGCTTGGTCTGAGCGATCGCCCATTTGTCGAACTTGGCGATCCGGGTCGCGAGCGCCTCTACGAACGCATCCAGATCGGCGTCGGGCAGGGCGCGATTGATATAGCCGTAGGCCTCGGCCTGGTCTGCTCTGATGTCTTCCGAACTCAAGAGCACCTCGAGGGCGCGGTTTCGCCCGATGAGTCGGGGAAGCCGAGCCATAGGGCCGCCGCCGGCCACCATCCCCACGCCCACCTCCCATTGCGAGATGATGGTCTTCTCGCGGCTGGCAAAACTCATGTCGCAGGCCAGCGTGATCTCGCTGCCATTGCCGGTCGCACGGCCGCGGATAAGAGCGATCGATGCGACTGGTAAGCGGGTCAGACGCGCCAGAAAGTCCGGCCAGGGCGGCAAGCCTGTGGGACCCTCCGGCAGTGAAGTCAAGTCTTCAATCTTGGCCGTGAAATCCGAGTGATTCAGGAAGTAGTCGTCGACCGCGCTGTCGAAGACCACGACCCTGACATCCTCATCTCTCTCGAGAGCGTTGATCACTTCCTGGAACTGCTTGACCATTTCCGGGCCCATCACGTTGATCGGCGGGTTGTCGATGGTGACACGCCAATAGGCGGGCGACCGCCGGGCCACTCGAATTTGTGCGGGTTTCGCAGGTTCGTTCATGTCTGTGCGTTTGGTAGGTGCGTTCATAGTTGCCATCGGATTTTCCTCCGTATTTGTTAGTCACGATTTGTTAGTTATGGGAACCGGTTGATTAAAGTCGACAAGAGTCGTCGGCCGTTCATAGTTCGTTCGTCGCAGCAAATGCACAGGCACGGGACGGCAATCTCAAAAACTTAGAACTTCGATCCAAAATCGTCGCTCGGGTAGAACGAGGCGACATAAAGCTGCCACCATTCAGCCAGAACAATGCGGGCTGCGCAATTGGACGATGGTATTGCCCATACTTTCGTATCGGCTGCAGCGTCTTCATGGCGGAGGAAAATGCCCCTTCTCCATCCAGCTAGTCCTGAAAATCGATCCAGCGAAGGAAGCTTACTCTCCCACACTCGATACGAAGGTGTCGTCGATACCATCGTCTAATTGCTTTACTCCCTCACGTCTGGCCTAATCGCAGTCGTTCGTGACCCACGTTGCTCGGGCTAAGAAAACTTTTTTGTGAAGGAGAACACACCGTGTCTGAACTTTTGAGGAAACCTGTGGCACAAGAACCGGAACACAAGGTAAAAGCAAGCACCGCCGTGAAACGTATCGCCGGCCTTACCATCGTTGCGACAGCCGTGGCAGTGCTCGCCGTCCTCGTCGCCGCGGCCCTTTTCGTGCAAGGCCAAGACAAGGACAAGTATTCGCTGAAATCGCCCAGCGGAATCGCGTTCTCCGACTTCAGGGGATACGAGGACTGGTCGGTGGTCTCTTCCGCCCGGACCGACGAAATACTCAAAGTGATCGTCGCCAATCCCAGCATGATCAAGGCGTACAGGTCCGGCGTTCCGGGCAACGGCCAGCCGTTCCCGGAGGGCTCCGAGATCGTAAAGCTTCAGTGGAAGCTGAAGAAGAGCACGGAGGCCCCCTTCGTCGTGGAGGTGCCAGACGTCTTTTCCCAGGCCTTCGTTATGGAAAAGGACAGCAAGAGATTTCCGAAAAGCGGCGGGTGGGGATACGCGGTGTTCAACTACGAAGCCGCATCGGACAAGTTCACGGCCGATCCCAAAAGCCTCTCAGACTGCGGATACGCGTGCCATACACCCGTGAAGGCGAAGGACTACATCTTCCACCCGTACCAGAAGCGTTAAACCGCAGCTGCCCTGACATTAAATACCCCGCGCAAAGGATGTCCCTGTGCGAGGCTTTATTTTCGACGTGGATCCCGGTTTCATGCGGGAAGCGCGTCCTTGTACCGCGGGTTTCGAACCAAAGGGCCTTATGAAGCTGGGGGATTTAGGGAGGCCGACAGATCACTTCAGCTATAAACTCTCGATGTGTGAGACAGGTCGACACTGACTCCTTCGGCGCTGACGTCCTCCATAATGTCTGGTCAGGTTCCTAACAGGTTGATTTGTAGTTTCTCGTACCCATGTTCGCGTGCCCATAGGTCCAAAGGTATTGTTGCCAGCTCGTCTACAACCGCAACCGCCAGCCCCGTTTTCGTCAAGTCGATGCTCTTCAGATAGGTATGGCATGTGTCACAGACGTCCACACGGACGTGCGCGATTTCGGGCGCTGAATAATATGCCATCTGCGGTTCTCGTTCTTCGCCGCACGCCGGGCAGAAAATTCGTCGAAAAGCCCATTCGTGAGCGCAGAGCATGCAAATCAGCGACTTTTTCGCGCCGTCGCCTTCACTCCGCAACACGCCGACGGCAGGCTTACCGCCGCAAAGCGGGCAGGTTGATGGAGTTCCGTCGAGAACGGCGATTTCGCGGTGATCTGCGAGATATTCAGCATACGGTTGAAGAAACATCCACGCGAGTACTCGATCGGAAGATTGGGCTTGCGCAGTGTCGGCCACGCCTCCCGCCAATTCTGGCTCCCCGTGCCAGAAGTCTTCAATCGTGTGTTGCCATGCGGCTGGCCCCTTCTGCGCCAGGGCGGCGCTGGCCTGCGAAAGCGGCGCTGGCGCAATCTGCTGGATCACCGACAGGAATTCGGGAAACTTCGGGAGGAGGAGAAAAAGATCCAATTCATCGCGCAGGGGGCGATCAGAGGAAATCTTTGGCGCATCCGCGAGAGCTTTCCGGAGTTCACCGTAAAGGCTTTTCTGAAACATTGCGACACGCGTGTAGTAACGCAGTCCCTCCGCGCAGAATGGATAGGACGAGACGAGTTCGTTGGCGCGGCGAATGCGGCGATCCCACTTAGGTTCTTTCATTTCTTCATTTTCGCGCAGCCGAGTTGCGAAGGAGTTGCTCATACCACGTGTGGTGGTGCTTGTCGGCCCAGGCTCGCGAGACGTCGCCGCGAATCACGGAGCCAAACGCCCCACGTTCCATTGCAGTACCCATGTAGACGTGAATGATGAAAAGCGCGATCGTGGCGAGGGCGCACACGGGATGTACGAACACAGCAGCTAGACGCAGGAAACGCAGGTTCCACGGAATGTACTGCGGCAGCCAGAGAATCAACCCGGAAAGCAGAAGCAGCATGCCGTTCCAAAAGAAGCCCCAAAACAGCAACTTCTGGCCGGGATTGAAACGATCGGCGGAAGGAATCTGATCATCTTCGTTGCGAATGTAATGTCCAATGGACGCCCACCAGGCCTTGTCGGCAGGCGTTTCCTTCATCTGCCGGTGCCACATTCGGTACATCAGCGAGACCCCGACCACGAAGATCAGGCCGAACCAAGGATGCAACTCTCGCGAAATCGTTGCCCCACCTAGGACGACGGCGATCCAAAAGAGCCAGGGACTCCAGAAGGCCAGACCAGTCAGCAGGAGATAGAGGTAGGAGATTCCCGCCAACCAATGCACGAGCCGCTCGTGGAATGAATAGCGCAGCACGCGTCCATTCGGAAGGAGATAAGGCTCGCCGCTCATTCGCTTCCTCCGTGAGACTCTTGTTCGTCTTCCTTTACGACCTTAGGGCCGAATCGCAAGTAGTGAATGAAAACGCCGACAACCCCGAAAATAATCCCAAAATTCCCAATCCATTTCAGCGGCCCTTTCCACAGCCGTACCGACAGAGGGACGTGCGGATCTTTCGGGAGTCCGCCATACAGCTCGGGATTTTTTGCATCGTGTAGAACGTAGATGACGTGCGTTCCACCTACTCCGGGCGGATCGTAAACTCCCGCATCCTGGAATCCGGAATGGTCGCGAAGTTGCGCGGCGCGAGCCTCCGCCAGTTCTTTCATTTCCGATTTCGTCCCGAAATGCAGGCAGCCCGTGGGGCAGGTCTTGATGCACGCGGGTTCGAGCCCCACCGACACGCGGTCATTGCACAGCGTGCACTTAAAGACTTTGCGCGAGGGAGGATCGAATTTCGGAATGTTGAACGGGCAGCCGGTCATGCAATAGCCGCAACCGATGCAATTGGCCTCCTGGAAATCGACGATGCCGTTGGCATATTGGACAATAGCTGCGTCCGCCGGGCACGCCGCGAGGCAGCCCGGGTCTGCGCAATGCATGCACTGGTCTTTGCGCATCAGCAGCATCATGCTGCCATCGGCGCGTTCATGCTCGTTGAACTTGATCAGGTTCCAGTAGTTCCATGCCGTCTCCGGCATCGTCTGGTAGCTGTTATCGAAAACGGTTTCGCTGAACGTGTATCCGTTCCATTCCAGGCAGGCTACTTCGCATGCTTTGCAGCCAATGCACGTGGTTGTGTCCACCAGCTTGCATACCTGGAATTCACGGTTCAGACCTTTGCCCGGGACGACGCCGGCGTGACCGGAAATTCGGATTAGCTCTGTTGCCGCCTGGCTCATGGTCGCTCCCTACGCCTTTTCGACTTTCACTAAGAAACCCTTGGATTCTGGGGTGTGGGCGTTCGGATCGGTGACCGCGGGCGTCAGCAGGTTCGCCGGTGTCCGCGCATCCCTTCCTTCATCTTCGGCGATCCCGCGGAAGCCCTGGTGAATCGGCAACCCGATCTGATAGACCTTCTTGCCGTCGATCATCATCGGCTTCAGCCGGCGAGTGACAAAGGCTTTCGCGGTGTACGTTCCGCGGGCGCTGATCACATGGATCAGGTCGGTTCCGCGAATTCCTTTTTCGTCCGCCAACTCCACTGGAATTTCCACGAACGGTTCAGGGATGAGCTGGACGTTCATCGGGTTATTTTTCGTCCAGTAGTGATATTGCTCGGTCAGCCGATACGTGGTGCAGACGATGCTGTACTCCTCCGGCGATCCGAACTTGTCGAAAGGCGTGTTGAACTTCTTTACCAGCGGATTATTCGACTGATCGGGATGAAACGGATTCTTGATGGGGCTTTCAATCGGCTCGTAGTGCTCGGGGAATGGCCCATCCGCGAGAACTCCGATCGGAGCGAACAATCGTCCGGTACCCTCTGGGTTCATGATGAACGGACCCATGTGGTCCTTAGGAGGAGAGTCGGGTTTGAAGTCCGGCACGTCGTTGCCAACCCACTTTCCCGCCGCTTCATTCCACCAGATCTGCTTCCGCTCAGGATCCCACGGCTTTCCATCCGTGTTGCAAGAAGCTCGGTTGTAAAGCACGCGGCGGTTCGCAGGCCAAGACCATGCCCAGTTGGGAAAAACTCCCATTCCCGACGGATCCTCCGTGCCTCGCCGCTGGATCTGCGATCCCGCCTCGGTCCACGAACCGGAGTAAATCCAATTGCCGCACATCGTGGTGCCGTCGTCCTTCAACCACGCGAATCCAGGTAGCTGCTGGCCAGCTTTGATTACCTGCCCAGTGGCATCGTCTTTCAGGTCGGCTAGAGCTCTGCCATTAAGCTCCATGGCTACCTGGGAAAGCGGGGGATGAGACCCATCCGCGTACGCCCAATTCAAATTCAGAATGGGGTCGGGGAATTTTCCCCCGTCCTTCTTGTAGAGCTCACGAACCCGCAGAAAAATCTGCGCAACGATGTCCTGATCGAGTCGCGCTTGCCCCGGCGGCGGAACTGCGGCATATTTCCACGTGACCCACCGCGCTGAGTTGGTCATGCTGCCATCTTTTTCGGCAAAGCCTGCACAGGGCAACCGGTACACCGTGGTGTTGATGTTCTTTTGTTCTTCGGCCGTAATTCCCGGAGCTCGCCAGAACTCGCTGGTCTCATCCGGGTAAATCTCGCCCACTACAAGCCAGTCGGCCTTCTTCAGCGCGTTGATATTCTTATTCGTGTCGGGGCCAATCATCACTCCATTCATTCCGAATGCCATCATGCCCTTGACTTTGCCGTTGTACATGTCCTCCCAGATGTGGGTCCACGAATAATCGCGGTCGACTTTGGGCAAGTAATCGAAGGCAAATCCGTTTTCTTTCTTGGCGGCATCCCCATACAGCGACTTGAGCAACGACACCACGAATTTCGGGGTGTTTGAGTAGTAGTTCATCGAGGCCCACGGCGTGGGCTTTGAGGCCGTTGGCGTGGTGCGCTTCAGATAGGTGGCTAAATCCGTATCGGTGGGAACGGGAGCTTTAAGATACCCAGGCAGTGAGTCATACAACCCCGCCATGTCGGTGGCTCCCTGAATATTCGAATGGCCGCGTAATGCGTTTACCCCACCTCCTGCTCTTCCGACGTTGCCCAGAAGCAGTTGAATCATCGCGGCGGCGCGGATGATTTGGGTTCCGAACGTATGCTGCGTCCAACCCACCGCGTAGATGATGGTCGCGACTTTCTTCATGTCGCCGTCTTTGCGGACCGAGGTGAACAGATCGAGGGCCTTCAGATATTGGTCCTTGGGAATGCCGGTAATCCGTTCGACTGCCTCGGGTGTGTAACGGGAATACTGCTGTTTCAGCAGTTGGAAGACGCAGCGCGGATGTTGCAGCGTCAGGTCGTAGGCGACGTCTGCCGGCAGAGCGGGAGGTGCTGTCGCACCTCCTAACTTGCCCGGCTCTGGTTCGGGCGCGTGACCAGTCGTACCACCTTGGCCCCCTTGCCCACCAGAACCTCTTGTTCCCTCATAATTCCACGTGGAGAGATCGTACTTACCCGCTGCGGAATCAAATCCGGAATACAAGCCATCCTCAGGAAGTTTGAAACCTTCCTTAACGATGAAAGCTGCATTGGTGTAATTGACGAGATACTCCTTCGCGATCCGGTTGTTCTCGATGGCATAGCGAATCAGGCCGCCGAGGAATGCGATGTCGGTGCCGGCGCGAATTTGCAGGAAGAGATCGGCGGTAGAGGACGTGCGCGTGAATCGAGGATCGACGGAAATCAGCTTGGCATTGCGGTTGCGCTTCGCCTCCATCGCCCACTTGAAACCGCAGGGATGGTTTTCGGCGGGATTGCCGCCCATGATCAACATCATGTCGGTGTTCTTGATGTCGATCCAGCCATTTGTCATGGCCCCGCGTCCGAATGTTGGTCCCAAACTTGAGACCGTGGGGCCGTGTCAAACCCGGGCTTGGTTTTCTAAATAAACCAAGCCTAACCCCCTCATGGCCTTGACAACCAGATAATTGAATTCATTTGTGTCCGTGCAGCCACCGATGAACGAGATGCCTTCGCACCGATTCACTGTCCGGCCGTTCGCATCTTGCTCGACGAAAGAACTATCGCGCGTTTTCTTAGTCCATTGCGCGATCTCATCCAGAGCGTTATCCCAGGAAATGTCCTGCCAGTCGGTCGCGCCCGGACGCCGCACTTGCGGCTTTGTGAGCCGCCGCGGGTTGAGCATATCCTGTTCGAGCGAAGAACCCTTGGGGCACAGCGTACCGCGATTGGTAGGATGATCAGGGTCGCCTTCTACGTGGATCACTTGCGGCGTGACGTTCTTTGCTCCATCGCCGATCGTATAGATGAGGACGCCGCAACCTACCGCGCAATAGGGACACGTCGAGCGCGTTTCAGCAGCTCGGGCAATCTTTAACTCTTTGAGTTGCGCGTAGGCTGGCTTGAGGTCGAAGCCAAAGATGGTCGCGCCGACGGCACCGACCGTTGCTGTCTTGAAGAAATCTCTGCGCGTCGTAGACATCGAAGAATCTCCCTATCCGTCGAGGAATCGTGGGACTCTTAATGGTTTTCTATTCTAGCGCATCTCTGTCAAATCCAGAAATAGGGTTATCTGTCCGTGGCGCCCTGATTGCGACACTACCTTATTAAAGGGGTCATCACCAGTGGCATGGGCGTGAGCACCGGATTGCCATCGAGGGCAACAACCTGAAACTGATGCCCCCGCAGGGCGATGCGAAGGTCATCGGTCGCACTTGCACCGGAACCTGACCCTTTCTCCGTTGCCCACGCGTATCGGATCACCGTGGCCCACCCACGGCGCCATAAATCCTTTCGACTCCCGCCTCAACAAGTTTGCTAACCAACTCGTCCGCCACCCGATGTGCCATGTCTTATATTCTCCTTCGAGATCTCGTTGTTTCTCCCTTGAATTCGATACGACCGACATTAGCAAGGTGGCAAAGACCACAGTCGTACCCCGAGCGATTGCGATTGAGCCATGCGGGTGGAGGAGAGACAATTGGACAATGGTGTTGACCAATACGTAAGTATCAGCCGCATCCGGGTTGATCGAGGCGAACCGCCACACGCCCAGGCTACCAACCCACTCAGAGGCGGCCTTGGGCTTCGCGCCAACTGATGCAATGGTATCGATCAATACCATTGTCCAATAGATTCATCCCGCCACTTGTGGCTTAATGCCTACTACGCGAGGGCCGAGGCGCCCTCTAGCCAAATATTAGGGAAAGGATGGCAAAGACATGCCGGAAGCGACCTGGAAACCTCACGAGAAACACGGAAGGCTGACGACGCAGAGCGACTTACCCGACAGCGTCTACGCGTTTCCCACGCAGCGTAAAGAACCACTGACCGACGCAGAACATGTGCGTAACGCGGTCGCGCGGTTCGATCAAGTCATCGACGTCTCCGCCGCCGACCGTGCTTTGGCGTTCGCGAACATCGAGAAAGCTGCAAACTACTACGACGTCAACCTCGCGGAAACGTCATGGCACGACCCGGGCATTCATCCTCAAAAGAATAGAAGAGAGGCTGGTGCCAAAGGCGCTGTGACGCGCGAACGCCGAGCGCAGAGCTAAGAATCCACTGGTCAGAGAGTCGGCCGGCAGAATGTTGGTGAAAGGCATGCCCAGAGATAAATCCATTCGATCCGGTTGGCGTTGCGATAGTTGCGGCGAACGTGTGTTAGATCTGCAGGCGGGCTGGGTGGAGTGGCTTGCGGCAGAGGACACCAGGCGAAAACCGAAAGTAAGCGGTTTGCGGTTAGTTCACCGTCGCAACACGAGCCCAAGATGGCGAGAGCCATCCGGCTGTCAGTACAATCCACGAGACGAATTCAGAAAGAACCGGGGCATCGTAGAGGGATTAGCTCTTGACCGGTTCGCAGGTCCCGACGGCCTTATGTTACTGCTTTCGATGATTGCAGAACGTGAACTTCCAGCGCAAGAACTGATCGAACTCGCCAAGCGAGTGCAGATTCCGGGCTACGAAGCAGTGCACGAACTGGTTCACGATGCCGTCAGCGAAGGAGTCATAGTGCCTTCCATCTCCTCAGGCTTTTACTTGCAGTGCGAGATCTTGGACGTGCTGAAGTGGGCGAAATACCGAACTTCAGCGAAGACGAGCCCATGTTGAGCGCCAGAATCGGTGCGTCGTTTCTCACTAAATTATTTCGCCATGCCTGTCCCGGCGGCTTCCAGCTTCTAATTTCGGGATTCCATCGGGTCAGCGACCAATTCTAGCTTCGTTCATCTAAGTTTTGTTAGTGACTGTTTGCGCACCGTACAAGGAGATGAATATGAAAGCAGTTGTTGTCCACCAATATGGCGGTCCTGAAGTACTCAAGTTCGAGGAATACCCTGATCCGGTGGCAGGTCCCGGCCAAGTACTGGTGCGGGTCGCTGCCACGAGTGTGAATCCGATCGACTACAAGCGGCGTGCCGGGTTAACGAAAGACTTCTATCCCATCACTTTTCCGGGACTCATAGGAGTCGACATTGCGGGCACCGTGGTGAAGATTGGGCCGGAGGTGGAAGGCTTTTCTGTGGGCGACCAGGTGTTCGCTATGGCGGACAATACTTACGCCGAACTTTGTGTCGTAAAGGCCGCGATTCTGGCGAAAGTTCCCAAGGGACTCGATTTGATCCAGGCTGCGGCGCTGCCGCTGGTGACGACGACCGGCAACCAGCTCATGTCAGCTACGGGAATCAAAGCGGGCCAGACAGTTCTCGTCGTAGGTGCTGCTGGAAATGTCGGGCGTTCGGCGGTTTTCACTGCAAAGCAACGCGGAGCGACTGTGATCGCGGGGATCTTGAAGAGGCAAGTGGATGAGGCGAAGACTGTGGGCGCAGATCAGCTGGTCGCAACCGACGACGACACCGCGATTGCGAATCTTCCTGGGCTGGATGCGGTTGCGGATGCGGTCGGCGGAAGAACCGCCGAGAAGCTAATCGCCAAGGTCAAGCCGGGAGGAGTGTTTGCTACGGTTCTGGCGGAACCGCAGAACGCCGCGAAGTACCCATCTGTAAAGGTGGTGCACGTATTCTCGAAATTCGACAGGAAAACGCTCGAGTTCATGGCCGAAGCGGTGCGAGATGGCAAGCTGGTAATCCCGATTAGCCAGAAACTGCCACTCAGTGAAGCAGCCGAGGCTCAAGCAGCGGCAGAAAAGGGTGGGACCGGAAAGATCTTGCTGGTTGCTTGAACTCTTTGCTGGACATGCAACGTCTAAAGGAAAACTCGAAATGAAGAAAGATCACCGCGGAATCAACCCGGCTTCGAAACCAAGTGGCGACGGGTGTGTGGAATGCCTGGCGTCGCCGAAAGGTTGGTGGTTTCATCTCCGCCGCTGTGCCGAGTGTGGACACATCGGATGCTGTGACAGCTCTCCGAGCCAGCATGCATCCAAGCATGCGGCAGCGACAGGGCATCCGATCATTGCCAGCTTCGAGCCGGCGGAGGATTGGTTCTACGATTACGAGAAGCAGGGGATGATCAAGGGTGTGGAGTTGCTTCCGCCGCATTCGCATCCAAAAAATCAGCCTGCTCCTGGACCAGCAGGCAGGGTGCCAGCCAACTGGGAATCGCTCCTAAACTAGCTGCCCGTTATAGGGAGCCAGCAGATGAAGCGCTTCCCTCAGACCATAGGCGTTTCAGGCCGCATCCTAATTTATCGACAACAGAAGGCAGCGCATGAATCTACCCGACGCTCCGATCGCACACGAAGGCTTCTTCGCAACTTACTTCTTCACCGTCGCGCGTACTCTTCCTCGCTGACTTTGAAACCGATGGATTTTGTGCGCAGCGGCGGCTTCGCCATGTCCCGGCTTCCTCTCTCGCCATCACAGCCGAGACTAGCAGCCGCGCTTAAGAATCAACAAGTTCGCCTGCGTTAACTTCAGGTTGCTCGACAGCACCCTGACGGCGGGCTTTTTTCCTTAGCTGCTCTGCTTTCAACAAGTTCGCGCACGTTAACCGGAAGTTGCTCTGCAGCACCCTTTCAGGGGTGCAGTGTCATGCGTAAACCCGATGCCGTAGGCAGCGCAAAAACCCTCAACCCCTAAACTGTCCTCCGGGAGGGCAAGAACCTCACCCCCACTGCATCGGAATCGCCACGCTCCCCGGTCAGCAATCGGACCCGGAAAGCACGGCTAATCAGACCCCGGATCAGGGCACGGATCGGCGGCCCATGACACCCCGGAATCAGCAACGGATCGGCATCCACCAAACCCGCCGCTAATGGAAAATTCTCCGGCCCTCAACGCCCAGAGAAAGGGAGCGCCTATCCTGGCCCTTTACCCGCTCCGCGTCCTGGCGGGCTGCAAAACGCAAACGGCAGGCATTGGAATCGGCGGCCGCTCTGGATCAAGTTTCCGGCTGCGTCATAAGCGAAACAGGTGGTGAGTTGGTTTTGCGCGTTGGCCGAGGCGCAGTTCAGGTTTTCACCGCCGCTCGTGGATGGAGCTATATTTGTGAGATTGCACGGGTCGTGGTCGGGTTGTTGCGGAAAGCAGTGTTTACGCTGGTATTTTAATGGTGGCCAGGGACGGAGTTGAACCGCCGACGCCAGCCTTTTCAGGGCTGCGTACTACCAGCGTATCCCCCTTGTCCTTCAACAACTTAACTTTGCAGAGTGGTCCCAGTTTTGTGACCACTCTGTGACCAGCGCCGATGTTCGCCTAGCGTCGGCCCCAATCTCAGCCGTGCTGCTTGCCAGTGACCCGTTGATCTCCGCCAGTCCCAGGCATGGACCGGTGGCCCATCAGAACGCAAACCCGCGCTTATTTCCGGTTTGCTCGTCAACCGGGATGCGAACCCAGCCACTCTAGTTGGTGAGCGCTTGACCTTGCTTACAACAACCATCCGATGTGGCTCGACCGTTTAGAATGGCGACTGTCCGCTATGGCTGAAACGGATACTAACACGCGCGTCCGCATCGAATCGATCGATGTGGTTCGCGGTGTAATCATGGTTCTGATGGCTCTCGATCACACAAGAGACTTCTTCGGGAGTCACACCTTCTTCCCCGAAGATCTCGCCCACACGACCATCCCACTATTCTTCACGCGCTGGATCACGCATTTCTGCGCGCCCGTTTTCTTCCTGCTCACTGGCACCGGCGCGTACCTCTCGCTTCGGAAGAAATCAAAGAGCGAGTTGTCGCGATTCCTCTTCGTTCGGGGGCTGTGGCTGATCTTTCTGGAACTTGTGGTGGTGCGCTGTTTGGGTTGGTGGTTTAACTTCGACTACAACGTGACCGGGCTCGCCGTTTTGTGGGCGCTGGGCTGGGCGATGATCGTACTTTCGGCGCTGGTTTACCTGCCGGTTCCGGCAGTAACGACATTCGGCATAGTGATGATCGCAAGTCATAATCTGCTCGATTCTGTCCGATGGACCAATCCGCTTTGGTCCATCCTGCATTCGCCTGGTCTCATCATCAAAGATCCGCACATGGTTTATGTGGCCTACCCGCTCATTCCTTGGATTGGAGTTACCGCTGTGGGATACAGCCTGGGACAGAGCTACTCGTGGACGCCGGTCCGCCGCCGTTCGTTTCTGCTCTCTCTAGGCGTTGGATTGACCGCCGCCTTTGTCATTTTGCGCACCGTGAATATCTACGGCGATCCGCAGCGTTGGACCCCGCAGAGATCAGCAGCCTTTACTGTGCTTTCATTTCTGAAAACCAATAAATATCCGCCTTCGTTACTGTTCCTGTTGATGACACTTGGTCCGGCGCTGTTGCTCTTGTGGGCAGTGGACGCGAGAACGCCGCAATGGCTGCGGCCTGCGCTCATCGTTGGCAAAGTACCGATGTTTTACTACCTTCTCCACATTCCCCTGATACACCTGCTGGCAGTCGCGGTGTGCTATTCACGCTATGGGCATGTGCATTGGATGTTCGAAGACCCGCTGTTCCTTCAACCGCCCGGATGGGGATATTCCTTGCCCATCATCTATCTAGTGTGGGCCGGCGTCGTACTTGCGCTTTATCCACTGTGCCGCTGGTTTGCAGGCTTGAAGCATCGCCGCAAAGACGTCTGGCTCAGTTATTTCTAAAAAGGGCGGGTGGCCCGGGCTTTTGATTTCGCCAACGGCAACATCGTGGGTACCCAGTCCTTCGCGCACTTTGCGAAGGGCGGGAACCACGAACGTATGTACAACCGGGTTTAGATGGGGAAAACCGTCGTGTCGGTAGCATCGTACCCACCCTTGCAAAGAACGCAATGATGGGGCGCCGCTTTCGTGGTGGCGCTAAGACAATCTAGGGTGGGCCACCCGCCGGCGGTGTTGATGGATGATCCTCCTCGATTCGATAGCCAATGGTCTAATGATTGGCTTCCTCGCCGGGATGATACGCCGATTCGGTATGCTGCTTAACCTCTTCCAGTGTCATCCAAGCTGGCTTAAACTCTCCCTTCGCGTAGAGCGGGGCTTGATCGAAGAAGTGCTTGCTTTTCGGATCGGCGTTTTCGCCAAAAGTCATTACGGAAGCCGCATTGGTCGTGGCTCCGAATTCCACCACGCTGACGTAGGTATCGCCGTGGACGCCATAGCGTTGTCGCCCTTGCTTACCCGGCACTGAATACATTGTGAACGGGGCTCCCTCATAATTAGGCACGGCGGCAATCGGCAGGCTGGACTCGTCATCATCGAAAGTGGGGGTACCAAACGGCGGATCGAAAGTAGAGTTAGCAAACGGCGGTTTGCCATAGGCTACCGACCGCTGCAATCGATTCAGATTGCCGTAGGGCACACGCCACGTGCCGAACTGCTTTGACAGGTCTGCCAGGGCCCCTCGCAATGTCTCGTTAAAAGTTTCTGGCGTTGCCGCTTTTGTGAGCCAAATGGCATGATGCCACAAAATGAAGACTGTCATCGCCACAGAAATCCGCCGTGCTCCGATGATCCCAGCGTTCCAGTTCATCCACGGCTTCCGCGACCGTCGAATCCATCGCGCTCTTCCGCAGCGCTGCCAGCCATTCTGGCAGAAGTTCGTCCGCCATGGTTACGTGCGTGTCAAATACAGCCTTTTTCCAATCATCGAAGCTGAAGCGTGTAGTTGTCCCTAATATCCGCTGCGAAGCACGACCCCGTGGATTATTGGCCTCCGGACCCGCTTCTCTCACCATGTATTTTGGATAATCCTTTGGGTCGGGGTTGCCAGAACTCGTCAGAAAAAACGGAGAAGTGTTGCAGCTCTCCATCCAACCCGTCGCTGGATTCGTAAGCTGCGGGAGTTTTTCGAATGAGTAATAACCCTTCCATTCAGTTCTGGGATCGCTTCCGTCCACCGGGTGAGACCAGTCGAATTGTTCATCGCGGCGAGGGACGGCGGCGTTATAGACGTAGAAGATGTTACCGTCCCGGTCAGCCGACATGATATTGCCGAAGAGCATGTCTAAGTGCGAAAGCGCAGCCTTCAGTTCCGCAAGGTTGCGAGCGTGTGTCATCTCGTACCACTCCGGCAGCCAGCCATGGGAGTCATACTTCGGCAGCCGCACTGCAACCGGGTGGCCTTCAAACGAGGTCAGAATAGGCCCGTGTATTGTCCTCAGCATTCGGAAAGTGCGCGGTTCGGCCCCGTTGGAAGTTTTGACGAGGATCACTTCGGTGTGTTCCTCGGCAAGTTTGTGGCTGTCCCCGTAACGATATGAGAGCGGGTTCTTAGGATCGTCAAAATGCTCAGCATAACCATCTACTGAATCCGCGTCATTATCTGTGCTCGCCCACCCGATGTTGCGATTGTGACCGACATACGGGAATGGAAAGCCAAACCGGGCATATCCACTGAAGTCCCAGCCTTCGTCGCTATGAATGTGCGCTTCATACACCTGCTTCCGCCCGAAGAAGGGCAGATGCGGGTCGATGAAGAGCATTGCGTGTCCTGTCGCCGAGCGGGACGGTGCAATGACCCAGCCATTCGATCCGTTTTGGAACTCGACAGAATCGAAACCGTGCGAGGTTAGCAGGGGCGAGCTTCCCAGCTTAGGATCGCGGGCGAATCCGTGCTGGTAGTAACTGTAGCGAATAAACGCCAGTGGATACCACGCTTCAATTCTTGTGAGCAATTTCGGGTGGACATTGGGATGATGTTGAAGGTAGAAAGTGATCCCAGCAGCAAAGGCATCACAGAGTCCTCGCATCTTTGGGTCGAGCGCGTCGTAATCGGATTTGGCGAACCTTTCGATCTCGAGGGACCGGTTTAGGCGATCTTCGTCGATCAGCTCCGATCCGTAAATTTCTGCTCCGCGCCCAATTGCAAGCGCGAAATCTTCCTCCACCTGAGCGAAGTTGTCTTCCGCCTGAGCATACGCCAGACCGAAAACTGTGCTCGCATCGCTCTTTCCGAAAACGTGCGGCGTTCCAAATGTGTCGCGGTAGATTGTCACCGCTCTTGCGAGCGCGTCCGCCGAGGGTGTTTGGTTACTGCCTTGACCAGCAAGGTTGCCGATGCTGAGAGAAACGAACATGATCAAAGTGAGAAGATGTCGCATAGCTGCCTCGCAGGTCAGGCACTCCGATTGGTGCGTTGCTAATCAATCCGCCAGCGCGCCCAACTAACAACCGTTGTCAAACGCGCACAGAGTACCACGTGGACAGGAGCAGAATACAACCACAACGCCTGCATGCAGGTTGTAACGGATCGCTCGGCGCGTGACCGATACAACGATACTGAACGCAGCCTAGATTAGGTGCGCATGCCACCTGAGTTTTCTGTCACCTGCAATCAGGAACCAACAGTAAGACGATAGCGTTTCATTGTGTACTGTACGCTGACCTTCTTTATCTTCTTGGATCAGCACACTTGTCGGGCAAGGCTCGTCTTAGCGAAAGAAAGAATTCTTGAATGCCTCGTGTCGCTGATGCGCTACGTTCAAAACCTGAGCGAATTCGGGTTCGCCGTGCAAATCATTCAGCAGTGGGTCTTTTTCAATATAGGGATAGCTGAAGAAACCGGATTCGACGCTCATTCTCAGCACATGTAAAGCGGAGCTTTGGTTACCCAAGACGGCATACGCTTCGGCGATTTTGTATGTGGCTTCCGGATCCCCGACTCCTCGCTCTCTCACCGTTCGCTCAAGTCCATTCAACAGCTGCAAGCCTTCCGCTCCGTGCTGATGAATCGAGTCACTCAGAGCCTTTCCAATTCCCGTGTACAAAGTTGGGTCGAGTTCGTACGCCCGATCAAAATCTCTTGAGGCCTGGTCGAACTGCTTTTCGTGAAATTCTCCGAAACCACGGTAAAAGAGGGTGAACGAGGAATCGTCGACCGGCAGGCTCTGCAGAAACTTCTGGTATTCCCCCAGATAGAGATAGCTGTTTAATACCGAACCGTTGCCCTTCACGAAGGGAGCCAATTGACGCGCCCGCTCGCATTCCGCCACGGATTCGTCCAACATTCCAGCAAATCGGTAAGCATACCCGAGTTCCCAGTGAGCGGCGGCGTAATTACCGTTCGTTTTTAAGGCGTCTCGCAACAAGGGCACGGCCTGCTCAACCTTTCCCGTGTCAATCAGGAAATTCGCAAGGAAGATTTGCGCGTCAATCAGGTTTGGTCGTATCGCCAACGCCCTTTCGTACGCGGCTTGGGCACGGCTATATTGCTCCCGCCCGCCAAGCTCGAATGCCGCATCCGAATTATAGGAAGCTCCCAGGTAGGCCCACGCTGGAGCGTAGTTGGGGTCGATCTCAGTGGTCTTTTCGAACATTTGGATCGCCAGGGGAAACTTGTGCTGTCCGTAAAGGTCAAGTCCCTGTAAAAAATATTCATAGGCGAGCGGATTGATCGACGCTTCCGGCTTTAGATGCTCCGTTTCAACTGGAGACAAGTTCAGCTGCAGTTCTGAAATCAGTTGGCCGGTAACTTTATCCTGAACGGCAAGAAGATTGTCGTACTTGAGGTCGATCACTCCCTGGCCTAGAATATTTTCGGTTTTGGCGTCCACCAGTTGGTAGGTGACGCGCAAGTTGTTGCCATCGCGAATGAAACTTCCCGTGAGCAGCGTATCGACTTTGAGATCTGCGGCAACTTTCTGAAGATCAATGGCCGTTCCTCGATATTTCTCAATCGCCGCCGAAGGGCGGACGCTGAGGGAACTCACGTAGGCCAATTTCGTGATGAGTACATCCGCCAGTGACAATCCAAGAAAGTCGCTCCTTGAATCTTCGCCACGATTTTGGAGCGGAAGGATCGCCAAACTCCGGGGAGCGGTCGTCGGTCCTTTCCCAGATCGAATGTGAAGGAGCTTCGGCAAGGCGATCGCTGCCACGAGAATGACGAATCCGGCGGAGAATAGGAAGATTTGAGATTGCGTCGGATGCGAATGCGCCAGTTTTGGGGGCTCTGCTCGCTCGGCAGGTTGAGAAGAAGCCAAAGGACTGTCACATCTTCCCCCGTTGGAATCCGCAGACAATGAATCGAATTCCAGGTGGCCCAAGAACCGATAGCCGCGTCGACCAACGGTCTCAACGAACGTTGGTTTTTCGGCCGAATCTCGAAGCGCATCCCTTAGCTTGCTTACGGCCACTGCCAAGCGATGGTCGAAATCGACAAACGTATCTTCCGCCCAGAGGCGCTTGCGAAGTTCTTCACGGGTGACGACTTCACCCGCTGATTCCAATAGCACAGTCAACACCGAAAACGGTTGTTCCTGCAGCCGGACTCTGCTGCCTTCTCTTCGGAGCTCTCCTGCGCGAAGGTTAACCTCGAAATTCGCGAACCGTATCAGTGGTGGGAGGGTAGACGGCATCAGCGTATGTCACATTGTTCGAAAGTTTAGCACGATCTCACAAAAGCGACGACGCTCATATTTTGTTGGAAGCAAATGACTTATCAGGGGATTGCCAGGGTATCGAAAGAGAAGTGCCGAAGAATTGACCGTCGCCGCTTTCCGAGCGACAAGTGGAGACGGCTTGACCCGGTTATGGCCCGAGTACGCAGGAAAAGTAAATGTCAGCTCTGTCGATACCACCCCCCCGCGTGATGGAAGGGGCAGCAACAAATGCCCAGGCCGTTGCCGCACATGTTCAGCTGATCCAGATGTCTCGATGCTGCTGTGGGTGCTGGCCCGGATACTCCGGCGTACAAAATGCTGCCAGAAATAGTCCGAAGTTTGCTGCCGGCTATGGAGAGGCTGGGAATCGCCACCGCGGAAGAAGTCGAAGTCGAAGGCCTTGACCTTCGGATTCGCGATGAAGTGGTTGCTAACAATGGAATTGTCATCAGTCCATCGCTCATCGGAGCATGGGCGACGCACGGAACCGCGGCAATCAAAAAGAACGATAGGGCCCGACACACGAATAAATTAATGAACTCCGATCGCGTTTAATGAATGTTTGATGTCCTAGTTTACCTCGATGATGGCTTTGTCTTACTCATTTTGGGGGTGCTCTATGCACAGAATAGCTTTAACACTCGTCCTTGCCCTACTCACCGTCAGCGCTGGTCACTCCGGCGAGTCGACAGCGGATTGGGCGATCAATGCAACCGCAATCGAGGCGTGCAGCTGTCCTCACTTCTGCATGTGCTATTTCAACTCTCATCCGGCAGCTCATCACGAAAACGGCAAGACGGAACACTTTTGCAAGTTCAACAATGCTTACAAAGTGAACAAGGGAAATTATGGCGCAGTCGATCTGACGGGCGCGAAGTTCTGGATCAATGGGGATCTGGGTGGTGACTTCTCACAGGGACAGATGGATTGGGCGCAGGTGACGTTCGACAAAGGGACTACCGCCGAACAACGGCAGGCGCTCGGGGAAATCATCGGGCATGTGTTTCCGGTGAAGTGGAAATCGCTACAGATCGCCGAAGGCAATATCGATACCTGGACGTTCGACAAAGATCACGCACACGCCACGCTAAATGGCGGCAAGACCGCAGAGATCAAGTTGGCGCGATTTCAGGGAATGACCGACGAGCCGGCCGTGCTTAAGAACGTCAAGTATTGGGGCACGCCCCGCAACGACGGTTTTGTCATGATGCCGAACGAAATCGAAACGTATAGGGAGGGCCCCAAGGCCTACGAGTTCAAGGGAACAAACGGGTTTATGCTCACCTTTGACATGACTTCCAAGGATGTACCCGCGGCCAAGGGAGATTCCATGAGCCGTTAGTCCAAAGCACTTGCATATGATGCGTGCGCCGGGAATTTCCCGGCGCTGTTTTTCTTCCCATGGAAAGTTGCCCCTATCAAGATTTTGGTGAAGCGCTGAACTCCGCGGCTTAGAGACAGTCAATTGCTTCGGTAGAGGGCAGCATTCCCCGACGATCCGAACTTAGTTCGTCGATCAACGCTGTGGCAACCGCAGTTGTTCCCGGTTTGTCGGCAACTCTTACCTTGGGATTACTTCAAGGTTGCCAGTCACTCAATAACTTACGCGCTGCTATAATCCCGGCTGCCTTCCTCAGACGGAGCGTCGACATGCAAAAGTGTGTCCGTTGTGCCTTGCTGTCCATCCTTCTTAGTCCGTTGGCCTGGGCAGGGTCGCTCGTCATCCGGTGCGTAACGGTGATCGACGCCACCGGCAAGCCTGCACAACCCGATATGACCGTCGTGATTGAGCAAGATCAAATCGTAGCCATCGGTCCATGCACGAAGGTCAAGGCTCCTGCCGGCTCACAGATCGTCGACGGCCGCGGGAAGTTTCTGATTCCAGGCCTCTAAGACATGCACGTGCATGGGTTTTCTGCGGAGCCGGGAAGCACGGCGGAGGGTAAGACGTGGATGTATCCGCTGCATCTGGCCAACGGTGTCGTCGGCGTGCGTGCGATGTTTGGGCCCGAGGACGCCCACGCTTGGCGTGCGCAGCACGCCAAATATGGCAAGCCGTCGCCGAGCGTGTACCTTGCTAGCCCCATCATCGACGGACCCAACCCCACTTGGCCTGGAAGTGTCGCCGTCACCGATGCGGCGCAAGCACGCGCGGCCGTCGATCGTTACCAGGCAAACGGAGCGGACTTCATTAAGGTTTATGACGGCGTGCCGCGCGACGCCTACTTCGCCATCGTTGATGAAGCCCACAAGCTCGGAATCTCGTTCGTGGGGCATGTGCCCGATGCGATCAAAGTGGAGGAGGCGTCTGACGCGGGTCAGAAGAGCATCGAGCATCTGACTGGCGTGGCCGTTGGCGCTTCTTCTGAGGAAGAGGCGTTGTTCGCCATGAAGTGGACTCAGACGGGCGATTTTCTCCGGAGGGATCTGCGTGCAGACGCGACCTATGACGAGTCCAGGGCCGCGGCGCTGTTCGCTCGATTCATCAGGAATGGCACATGGCAATGCCCGACCCTGGTCGTGAATCGATCCTATGAACATTTCGACGATGGCATTTTCATGCACAAGGAGTGGTTGAAATACATTCCGAGCGATACGCGCGATCTTTGGAAGAAGATGGGCGATGACACTGGCAAGCAAAGAAGCGCTCAATATTGGTCTGACGCTCACCGCCAGTTTCCTGAGGAACTTAAGCTGGTCGGGCGCATGTACCGAGCTGGTGTCGGCATCCTGGCGGGCACCGATACTTACAATCCCTACGTATTTCCCGGCTTCAGCCTCCACGAAGAACTTTCGCTGCTGGTGGAGGCGGGCTTGCCGCCCATGGCAGCACTGCAAGCCGCGACGATTGGCCCGGCACGCTTCATGGGGCAGGCGGAGCGTCGGGGAACCGTCGAGGTGGGCAAGGTTGCCGACCTTGTGCTGCTCGACCGAGACCCACTCGCTGACATACACAACACCATGTCCATCCGCGCCGTCATCCTCCGCGGTAAATTCATGTCGCGTGGCAAGCTCGATGCAATGCTTGCGGAGTCGGAGGCGACTGCAGCCAAGCCACCCTCGAACCCACCGGGATCGAAAACCAACTGACTGAGTGACGTCCGCTTCGTTTGATCTCAGTAGCCCGGCCAGAAAATTGCCGACCCACGCAAACCAAACAAGAGCATGGACGTTCAATCGGAAAGTCGGAGTATGTCAATCTGGGCTTACCGAACGCATGCTCGGCTGCGCGCCCGCTTTGAAGGCGGTGCCTCTTCTTAGTCGCGTAACTTATTTCGAGTAATGATAAGTAGGACAAGGCTCAGCCGTGCCGGCTGAGTCAGCAGTTGGGGTGCAACTATTGCGGGCGACGACCTGCCACTTTCCCTTTGTGCGGTGCCATGTGTCGACCATCACGGCATGCACATCGAATGCGCCTCCATTGTGAACGCCGCTCCAGGTGCAGACCAGAGTTACAACTCCGAAGTCGCCGTACGCTTTCGCGCTGATATCGCGCACCGTATATTCCTTGATTTCGGTGTGGTAGAGGAAATCCAGCCAGTCATGCCGTTGGGACATCAATTCGCCATTCCGACGGTAGAGCGCGAATTCCGGCGCCACCAGTTGTTCTATCTTCGGGTGGTCCTTGGCATTCATGGCATCGGTCCATGTCTTGGTTAAGGTCACAAGTTCGGTGGAGGCTGTGGAGGGTCTAGACTGCACAGCGGCTTGACTTGCCGGCTGTTGGCCCAGTCCCGAAGATACGTAGAAGAGAAGGGCGAGCAAAACTGTCAGTAGTTGCTTCCATCAGCGCCTCCAAGCTCGCGGTTCGCGAAATCTACCATGCCGTGCACCGTCACACAACAAGAAATCCGGAACGATGCCAGCTCTGCAATAGCGAAGAACAATGATGATCGCGGACGGAAGAAAGGTGAACCGAATTCAACTGTTTGCTGACACGACTAAGATTCAATTCTGCCCAAATGCTCTCCGGGGCGAACGGACCTGCTACTTTTGGCGGGTTTGTTTGCCTTCCGTAACCAGGGTCCAGGGTTCGGAACCGTGGGCCACTTCGTATGTGTAGGTGGCCATGTCCGGGTTAACGGTCTTCTCTGTGAAGCGACCGTGAGTGATCTTCCCATCGTCTATCCATGTCCAGGTGTCGCCGTCAATGGTTCCGCGCTGGAATCCGCTTTCGCCGTTGCTCTGCGTCCCAAAATAAGTGTAAGTCTTTTCACGTAAGTCGTAGCCCATAATGCTCAAGCCTTTGGGCGTGCCGTTCTGGTTATACGAGTGGCAAACGATGGCAAACTCGCCTGCGAACCATTCGCATGATTCGGTATACATATATTTTCCACCGCGACTAAAAGCGGTTGGCTTGACATCTTCTTCGTATGCTCATTTGCCTAGGTAGTAGGCGAGTTTTTCATGTTCGGCACCGTGCTGGGGCGGGCGCTCCGGAGTTTGCGCGCCAATCGCTGGAATCAAGATCGAAGCGGAGAGCACCGCGAACAGGAAATATGTTATCTTGTGCAAGAAAATCCTCCGTTGGGCATTCATCCGATGCTTGACGAACTCCCAAATCCTAGCACAACAAAAAACCTAAGCTGAAAAAAACGCGAGAGGTGCTGAGTTGAGCAGTGATGCACAGGAACAACAACTAAAGACATGATTTCGTCGCACTCTCAGTCTGCGTTCAACCATGCAAGGCCCGGTCAAAACATGACTTCTGGGTACGCCCGTCACTCACTCCGAAAACCCAGACCGCGCGGGAAGTTAGGTTGTGCAGTTTGACTTGAGAATCGAGTTGTACACCACAGTCGCAGCGATCAGCAGCGACATGAAGAAATAAAAGTACTCACGCCAGAAGTTCGCGCGCTTGGTTGTCATCTGATTCGCCAACGCGTGCGGTTTAGAGCTCATTTTTGCAGGCCGATAATAGCACAGCCATCCGAGCAGCTTCGGCCATGCGCACCTTTCCGAGTGGTCGGCAAACCTTACCTTGGGATTTGCCGGTTATGCGTTCCGCATCTGCCCTGTGCCAAAACCAGTGAAGTACAATTTGACTTTGTGTCTCAAAAGTCCGGGCACGAGAGCGCGGTTTCAAATGCGGTAACGACGCCGTAGAATTATTGTTAATTCCACAAAGAGCGAAAAACATGCGTCAGTACCATCACATCGGAATTCCCACTACTGAAGTGAAACCTGGCGAGACCCACTTGAAACACCTGAAACTGTTTGTCGTCAGCCACGAGAAAAGCGAATTTGGCGTGGAGTGGATGCGTTTCGAAGCGGACGCGGCGGTCCCTGATCTGGTCCGGCAAGTTCCGCACGTTGCGTTTGAAGTGGATGATCTCGCTTCCGAGCTTGCTGACCGCGAAATTCTGATTCCTCTCAACAGCCCATCCGAAGGCGTCCGCGTCGCGTTCATCGTCGAAAACGGCGCGCCGATTGAACTGCTCGAATTCACCGACCCCAACCATCCTGCCCGCCGCGAGCAGAGCAAGATGCAGATATAAAGACCTTCCATCCAAACCATATTTAGAGTGAAGGCGAGCACTTGACACCTTTCAAGAGTGGCCAGCCAGCGAGCTGAGTTCATCAAGCAAGCCTTTCCCAACCCCACCTCTAAGCCAGCCTGACTCCCGCTTGTCTGCTATCCACCCGAGCGATTCGCAGCCTCTTTTCATTTGTCGGGATCCTTTTCTTCACGTTCGCGATAGACAACGTGGCCCAGGCGGTCGCATTCATTCTCTTCGGCGAGAGAGATTGTTGTCGGCTTTTCTCCCGCCGGAACTGATTCGCAGCGCAGATGATCCTCGAATCCGGGGGCCGAGAATAGGAAGGTTATGCTGGCGGGTTCGTTGCCGGTGTTCTTCAGGCTGACCCACGTACGCTGCGGAATGAACACCATTCCTCCCGCATGCAGATCGCGCTCCTGATCTCCAACATGAGCATGGATTGTGCCTTTCTCGATAAGCACGATCTCATCCTGCTCAAGATGCTTGTGGGTTGGTATGGCCGCGCCGGGAGGCATATCTTCTGTGCCGAGCACCAGATGCTCGGAGCCATTGGATTTGGGAGTGACCTTAAGAATGAATCCGCGGATCTCCACCTCGCCCGGTTCGGGCCGCCAGAGGCGCGTCTCGCCTTCATTTTTCTCCAGCAGCAGTGGAGTTGCGCCAGCTTGCACTGGTTGCGATTTCTCGGGCTCGGCGGCTGCGACGCGAGTCTCCTTCCCGCTCACGAACACCTTCATGGAGTTCTCGCTTTCGCCCGACTCATCGGTGTATTCGTAGGAATCCGCTGAAACAACCTTCATGGTGTATCGGGTGTGATACACCTTCCCGCTAAAAACGCTGTCCCCAAGCCAAGTCCATACGTCACCGCTCACCGTACCAGTCTTGTCTTCTGTTCCTCCTGAACTGTCGACTGCGTGGTATCGGTATGTCTTGGAAGTCGGATCGTAGTAGACGAAAGAGGTGTCCGAGTATTTCGTCCCCGGTCTATAGAGTACTGTCTCGCAGATCACGGCGAAGCCGTCTGCCGTCCATCTGCAATCGTCAGTGCCACTGAATTTCATCGCTGGCGAGTTCGGCCCCATAAACCCTGCTTTCAATTCATCTTCGATCGCAAACTTGCCGACCATTACTGCCAGCTTCTTCACTTCTGAGCTAGGCGTTGTCTGAGATTGGGCGCGAGCCACAGTCGCGCTTGAAGCGCATGCCAGCACAAATGAGAGAAACTTTTGGAGGACACTCATTTGGATTTTCCTTTCAGATGTGCCACGGATGCTAGCACAAAACGCCGGAGGCGAGTCTCACCTTTCCCGGTTGCCCCCTCTTGATCCGCAGTCCTGGATTCTTCTCATCCCTATCGTGTCTCACGTTTCAGAATGTTCGACAATCCGTAAAGCATTCGCTTTATCAAGGAGAGAAGATAATGGCGCAGAGACATCAACGCGGCTGGCTAAAAAAGGAAAAGCGTGCTCAAGGCGAAACCTGGGTATTGTTCTTCCGTACTACTCGACAATCCGATCGCAAACGAGTGGAAAACAAAGTCCCCATAGGCTTGGTCCGACACTTTCCCGAGGCAAGCAGTGCATGGGCCGAGGTCGAACGACTCCATCTTCCAATCAACCTGATAGATGTGCGACGCGGATTGATCTTCGGAGACTTGGCTCAGCACTACTCAGAACACGAGTTGGCTGAGGCCTCCGAATCAATCCGCCCCAAGGCGCACACAACAATAAAAGGCTACGAGCGAGTTCTCCGAAACCGCCTGCTTTCACGATGGGGGAACAGAATCGCACTTGGTATCGAACCGTTGGAAGTGGAGCAGTGGCTGAGGGCCTTGAAAAAGGAAGCACATCTTGCCAATCCGACACTCGACAAGACTCGTCGCGTCATGTCCTTGGTGTATAAGCATGGCCAAAGATACGGTCTAATTCCGCGAAACCAGGAGTCGAACCCCATGCGCTTTGTCCGCTGCAAGACGACCAGCGGATACGAAGCGATGATTCTCACCCCGGAACAGGCGTATGCAGTCGTGTGTAACCCCCGAGAGCCGGAACGCACTCTGACGCTTTTGGCCGCCGGCACAGGTCTCCGTATATCCGAATGCTTGGCCTTGCAATGGCATGACGTCAATTTCGCTGACGGAATGATCCACGTGCGTCGTACTTGGACGTGTGGCCAAGTGGGTTTGCCGAAAAGCAAAGCGTCGAAGGGCCCGGTGCCACTCCATCCCTTGCTCGCCGACTTCATGCGCCTCTGGAAACAGAAGACGACGTATTCCCAAGCCGGTGACTGGGTGTTTCCGTCAACCCGCCTAAACGGCAAACAGCCACGTGTCGCCAACATGCTTGTCGAAGATCATCTGCGGCCAGCCGCTGTCAAGGCAGGCATTCTTTCATCGCATCCGGACAATCATGGCGGACTCGTGGATGACGACCCGCGACGATTCGGTTTTCATAATCTGCGCCACAGCCTCGCGTCATTTCTCATCCGGATCAAAACCGATCCAAAGACCGTGCAAACTCTGCTTCGCCACAGCGACGTCAAGCTGACGCTTCAGTTCTACACCCATGCAGTCAGCCGCGATCGCATGGTCGCAGCAGGCAAAATGCTAACTGCGATTCTCAGTTATGCGCCAGACAAAAACGGACTGACAGCGGACTGAATTGGAAAACAGTTCAAGATAAGCTCTTCAAGGACATGGACGTATGCGTTGGTCTCCTTGCACACCTTCTAGATGCGGACTGAAAGCGGACTGGGAGGGCAAGACGCGATTCCGCTAAGTTCTTGAAAATATGGTGGCCAGGGACGGAGTTGAACCGCCGACGCCAGCCTTTTCAGGGCTGCGCTCTACCACCTGAGCTACCTGGCCACGTGTCGAGACCTGCTCATCCGCCGCAGGCTACGAGGATCGTTCGC